>Ga0187780_10000003_pt1 | contig 200991 bp, 174 predicted proteins | sample 1015_Q2_SP10_20__FD_132429 | JGI IMG/M metagenome (GOLD analysis project Ga0187780, IMG submission 132429) | Tropical peat soil microbial communities from peatlands in Department of Meta, Colombia - 1015_Q2_SP10_20_MG | ecosystem: Environmental > Terrestrial > Soil > Wetlands > Peat | place...
GGTGGCGATGGCGGGCGCGTCCATCGAAGTCCAACGACTCTAGCACAGCCTCTAGAAATGCAGGATGAGCAACTGGCCGCTGACAGGCGGAGCTCCGTTCAGGAATTCGATCAAGCGCAACGCATCATCAGGAGAATTCCCGAAAGATGGCGGAGGGGGTGGGATTCGAACCCACGAGACCCTTGCGGGCCTAACGGTTTTCAAGACCGCCGGTTTCAACCGCTCACCCACCCCTCCGATTCCGAATGCTTGAAACATTGTAGCCTAGGGTTCAAGACGGCGACAGTTCGGGCCGCAATACTTATTGGATGTTGCGCTGCGCCAGACATCGACGCGGTTCCCTAGCGTACCGAGCGTCTTCGCCGTGCCGCCGAGCGATAAAAATACTGCGGGTGTATATTTCAGATTAGGAGCAATCGTCGCCGGTGTTGGGCATTTTCGCTTCGGTCGCCACCGAGCACTACCGGAACAGTTCAACCGGCGAAAACACGAGCCACTTCGATGCGGATACTGGTCGTAGAAGATGAAGCAAAGATGGCCAAGGCTTTGCGGAAAGGCCTGGAATCGGACCACCACTCCGTCAGCATTGCACAAACAGGTGAAGATGGCTTCTTTCTCGCCTCGACAGAGACTTATGATTTGGTGATCCTCGATCTCATGCTGCCCAACCGCGATGGTATGGAAGTCCTCGCGGCGCTGAGAGCAAAAGGTTTGGCCGTTCCTGTTCTGATCCTGACGTCGAAAGATGCGATTGAAGATCGCGTTCGAGGACTCGATTCCGGCGCCGACGATTACCTCACAAAACCGTTCGCATTCCCCGAACTGCTCGCGCGCGTGCGAGCGCTTCAGCGGCGAGGAAAGGCGGAATCCTCCGACAAGCTCAGGCTTGCCGATCTGGAAATGGACGTCTCCGCTCACGTCGCTTCGCGCGACGGCCGGGAACTCACACTGACGGCGCGAGAATTCGCGCTTCTGGAGTATTTGCTCCGGCAGCAGGGCCGCGTGGTGTCGCGGGAAATGCTCGCACGTGACGTTTGGAAGGAAACCGAGCGTTACACGCCGCTCGATAACGTGATCGACGTTCACATCGCCCACCTGCGGCGGAAATTGGACGAGCCCTTTCGACAGAAACTTCTGCACACAGTCCGCGGAGTCGGGTTCGTTCTGCGCGAGGAGACGCCGTAGTGCGGCTACGCCCCAAGCGCGTAAGAACGCGGCTTACGCTCTGGCACGTCGGTGTGTTGGCGGCCGTTCTCGCTGTCTATCTAGCCAGCGTGTCGATTCTGCTGTTTTGGCAGATGAACGGTGTCCTGAAAAAGCTTGCTGCGGAGGATCTCGAGACTGTCAAAGGGCTGCTCTACGTCGATGACGATGGCCAGGTTGGGGTGCGAGAGGACTACCACCATCACTCCGATTGGAAACAGGTACAAGAAAGACTCCTCGAAATCCTAGCGTCAGACGGAACAATTCTTTACCGCAACGAGCGGCTCGGCGAACGCGCTCTCGGCGGCGCACCGTTTCCCGGCGAGGGCGAGCACGGCTACTCCGGAAGAACGGACCGGATGTCCGATGGAACTCGCGTCATTCTGATCAGCCGAAAATACGACTTGCAGGGCCGGACGATTTTGATCCGAGTCGGCTACAGCCAAGATCTGATCTGGAGCCAACTTCGGGGCACGCTAATCGTATTGATCCTGGCGTCGCCGCTCGTCCTCGCCGGAACCGCCTACGCCGGATACAAAATGGTAGGACGCACGCTCGAACCGGTCACGCAAATGGCGAGTCGCGCCGAGCAAATCAATTCAGAGCGACTGAACGAGCGCTTGCCGGTGGAAACCGCCGAGAACGAGCTCGGTCATCTCGCACGCGTTTTCAATGCGATGCTGGCACGCATCGAGCAGTCGTTCGAGCAACTGAAGCGGTTCACGGCGGACGCATCGCACGAGCTGCGCACGCCGCTCGCGGCGATTCGCAGCATTGGCGAAGTGGGGTTGCAAGAGGACGCCACATCCGCTGAGTATCGCGACACGATCGGAAGCATGCTCGAAGAGGTGAACCGGCTCACGAGCATCGTGGAAAGCCTGCTGGCGCTGTCGCGAGCCGATGCCGGACAGATCCAGATGCAAGTTTCGGTGTTTCCGCTCATGGCGGTTGTGAGGGAGGCAGCGGCGCTTTTAGAGGTTCTCATCGAGGACAAGCGGCTGACGTTCACACTGACGGGAGACGAAAACGCAGGCGTGCAGGCCGACCGTCTCTACGTGCGGCAGGCGGTGGTCAATATCCTCCACAATGCCGTGAAGTTCACGCCCATCGGAGGTTCGATCCGCGCACACGTGGAATGCAGCCACGACTCGCGCGTGGAGCTTTCGGTCCGCGACACGGGCCCTGGAATTCCGGCTGAGAAAGTGGGCCACATTTTCCAGCGCTTCTACCGCGTGGACGATGCTCGAGCTGGGGATAACAACGGCGCGGGATTGGGGCTAGCCGTCACGAAATGGGCGGTGGAAGCAAACGACGGCGAGGTCGGAGTCAGAAGTTCCACCGGCGCCGGGGCCACTTTCTGGATTCGCCTGCCGGGCGAGAAATATTCACCTTTCCGTTTGAAACCGTAGCCGTATCAACGTTTAGACACTTCACAAAATCTTCAGAAACTCTTCAGTGGTGGTACAGCCCCCGAGGCCCTACGGTGAATTCATGAGACGCCGACTGGCCCTCGCCGCTTTGGCAAATCTCGTCTTGGCCCTGCCAGCTCCGGCGTCCCCCAGTTCCGTCGTCAAAATCGATACCGTCCCATCTGAATACGAACCGATCAATAGCCCGACGAATCGCGAACCTGTTTCGCTTGCTGGTTTTCATTTCGAAATCAATCGGGAAAGCGGGCGCGCGCGTATCGTTGCCGACTACACATATCCAGATCAACTAATTTACGGTCCAGATGATCCAACACGCGGACCGCAATCTACCATCGCTCAGATTCCGGGGCTGATTTACGACCCTGCCGCGCACGAAATCGTCTTTGAGGCAAACGGTACACGAGCCGTGTGCGCGAAGGTCGAGGAGCACCATGGCCTCTTCGGGCATCGCTTCAAAATACGCAACACGGGTGCCTGCATTGTGACCGCCCGCATTTCGGCGCACGTAGAGGACGACGGCTGGGACATCCGCCGTTTCCTCGAGTTGGACACTTACTTCGAAGTGCGTTAATCGCGGACCGATCGCTATGAATGCCAGAACTCTGAAGCCCGGCCAGCTGGAACAGTTTCGCCGCCTGAGCACCTGCCTCGTCGCCAGCTCCATCGAAACGTTTCACGTGCGGCTTCCCAACACGGGATTCGCCGATTCGAGCATCCGGTGCATGTTTGAGGATCGGCCGGCCATGATCGGCTACGCCGCGACTGCGCGGATGCGAAGTTCCAATCCGCGCATGGAAGCAAACAAAGCCTACGATTATTACGATCGAACCGACTGGTGGAATGACATTCTCTCGATTCCAGCGCCGCGGGTGGTCGTGATTGAGGATGTAGACGGCCCGCCGGGTCTCGGCGCCTTCGTAGGAGAGGTTCACGCGAACATACTTCTCGCGCTGGGCTGCGTCGGAATCGTCACAAACGGCGCGGTACGAGACCTACCCGACATTCGGACGACGGAATTTCAGATGTTCGCCGGCAACGTCTCCGTATCACACGCCTATTCGCACATTTTTGACTTCGGCGGCAAGGTCGAAGTGGGAGGCCTGCAAGTCCGACCGGGCGACTTGATTCATGGCGATTGTCACGGAGTTCAAACGATCCCGCTCGAGATTGCGGATAAGGTGCCGGCAGCGGCCCGCGAAATCCGGCAGCGAAGGCAGCAACTGATCGGGCTTCGCCGTTCGACCGATTTCTCGCTCGAAAAACTTCGCCAGTCGATCCGCGACACGGCGTTATGGGCTCAAGAGTTGAAATGATCCCGCGGCGGCTTTTCAGTTATCCCCGGTGAGCCGATGATTTCGAATTGCAAATCAGGACGCAACGAGCATGTTCAGGCGCTCGGAACTCTCCTGCTGCTCGCGCCCGCACTTCTGGCAGGTTGCAACACGGGCCGCAAGGCCCATGCCGACAGCAGCGCAAACGTACCGATTGTCGCAGTGGCCAAAGTCCAAAGGCAGGATCTGACCAGCGAGCTCAGCATCGCTTCCGAGTTCCAGCCGTTTCAAGAAGTCAACGTCTACGCGAAAGTCTCGGGTTACATCCAGAAGCTCTACGTCGATTGGGGCACGCACGTGAAGCAGGGCCAGCTTCTCGCGGTGCTCGAGATTCCCGAACTCGAGCAGCAACTGCAACAGGATGAGGCGAGCGTGAAAAAAAGTCAGGAAGATCTCGCTCGCGCCCAGGAGGAACTCACGCGCGCGCAGTCCAGCTACACCGTCGCTCATCTGACGTACACGCGGCTGGCGAACGTGCAGAAAACCCGGCCGGAACTTGTGGCGCAAGAAGAAATCGACGTCGCCGAGGGCAAAGATTTGGAAGCAAGCGCGGGCGTCTCGGCCGCCAAAGATTCGCTGGCGGCAAGCGAACAAGAGCTTGCAGCCGCGAAGGCCGCTCTCGAAAAGGATCGCGCACTGTACGGCTACGCCCACATTACGGCCCCGTTTGACGGCGTCGTAACCGAAATGGACGCGTACACAGGAGCGCTGCTGCCCGCCGGCACTTCATCGAACAAAGGCGACCAGGAGCTCTGCCATATATCGCAAAACAATCTGCTGCGCCTTGTGATCCCGGTGCCGGAACGGGTTGTCGCCGACGTGCACGGCGGCGAGAGCGTCGCGGTGCACGTCACGGGCGTCAACAAGACCTTCACCGGCAAGATCGTCCGCTTTTCGGACGACATCGATATGCAAACCCGAACGATGCACACCGAAGTGGACGTCGCAAACCCAGGCTACGAAATCGTCCCGGGTATGTATGCGACGGTGCAGTTTCCGCTCCGCACGGTTCAAAGCGTGCTGACCGTGCCGGTACAGTCCGTGCAGGTCTCCGGCGAGACGCGCGGCCAGGTGCTCCTGGTCGGCAACGACAACAGGCTTGAAAGACGCGACGTGACGCTCGGTCTTGAAAGCGCGAACGACTATGAAATCGTTTCCGGTCTGAACGAAAACGACAGCGTCGTCTTCGGCGAGCAGTCGCAATACAAGGCGGGCGAACTCGTCCAGCCCAAGCTCGTCACGCCCATGAAATCGGAGTAGGAATTTCAATGTCTTCGTTCTCTCTCCGGCACCCATACTTCATCGTTGTGATTTGCCTCTTCGTTTGTGTGCTCGGACTCACCAGCCTCTTCCAGATGCCTGTGGACATGTTTCCGCCGATCAATCTTCCGGTCGTCGAGGTCGCCACGTTCTATAGCGGCATGCCGCCGGAGCAAATCGAAGCCGACATTACCGATACGTTCGAGCGTTTCTTCACGCTGGGCAGCGGAGTCGATCACTACGAATCGCGGTCGATGTCCGGCGTGAGCCTTATCAAGGTGTACTTTCAGCCGGGCACCGACGCCAATGCTGACATTACGCAGATGTCGAATCTCGCGATGGCCGACCTGCGGCGCTTGCCCCAAGGCACGTTGCCGCCGGTTGTCATGGGAATGGACGCCTCGGGCTTACCCGTTTGCTTGCTCACCGTCGATGGCAAAGGTCTGACGGAAACGCAGCTCCACGACTATTTGCAGTATCAGATTCGGAACCAGATTGCCGGCGTCCCCGGCGCCACCGTTCCACCTCCTTACGGAGGGCGCACTCGCCAGATCATGGTCTATGTAGATCCGCTAAAGCTACAGGCGCATGAATTGAGCCCGATGGACGTCGTGCGGGCGACCAACACGTCCAACCTGATCCTTCCGGCCGGAGACGTTCGCATCGGACCCATCGACTACAACCTCTACACCAACGCGCAAGTGCCTAACGCAATGGCGCTCAATAACATTCCACTCAAGACCGAAGGCCAGCAGTCGGTTTTCGTTTCCGATGTAGGCCACGCCGTCGACGGCTCCGCGCTGCAATACAACATCGTGCGCGTCAATGGCGATCGGTCCGCATACGTCCCCGTCCTCAAGCAGGGCGGAGACACCAACACCATCGCCGTCGTCAGCGGGATTCGCAAGGCGATCAAGACCCTGCGCGACATTCCAGAGCAGATGGGAACGCACGTCGTCTTCGACCAATCGGTGTTCGTGAAGCAGGCGATCTCGACGGTGCTGCGGGAAGGCGGAATTGGACTGGTGCTCACGGCGATAATGGTTTTGATCTTTCTGGGCAGCCTTCGCGCGACAGCCGCAGTGTTCCTCTCGATTCCTCTTTCGGTGATGGCAACCTTGTTTTTCCTGCACATCGGAAATCAGACGATCAACAGCATGATTCTGAGCGGCCTGGCGCTTGCGTTTTCGCGGCTTATCGACAATTCGGTAGTCGTGCTGGAAAACATCTTCCGCCACACGGAGTTGGGCGAATCACCGGCAACCGCGTCGGAAAAGGGCGCCAATGAAGTCGGGCTGGCCGTGCTTGCGATTACAATCGTCACAGTCGTCGTCTTTTTTCCCGTCACTTTGCTCTACGGCGTCAGCAAATTCCTTTTTACGGCACTCGCACTGAGCGTGGTGATCTCGCTTTTCGCTTCCTACTTCGTGGCCGTTTTGGTCGTGCCGCTCTATTGCGCAATGCTGCTTCGCGGAATCACGCACCACGAGGAAGACGGCGAGGCTGCGGAAGGTGGTGCGGAGCAGCAGTCCTGGGCCGCGCAGTTTCACGCGAGATTCAATCGCGGGTTCGAACGCATGCTTGGCCACTATGACCGCTGGGTGCAACAGGCGCTCAATCGTCCTAAAGACGTCGTCTGGGGATTCCTCGGACTTTTCGCGCTCAGCTTCGCGCTCTACCCGCTCGTCGGTTTTTCCTTTTTTCCCCGCACCGATGCCGGTCAATTCGTGATCAACGTAAAGGCGCCGAGCGGCACGCGCCTCGAAATCACGGAGGCGTACGTCAAAAAGGTGGAAGACATCATCCGTCAGATCGTCCGGCCTGGCGATTTGAACGCGATTGTTTCCAATATCGGGGTGACGCCCGATTTGTCGGCTCTCACAACGCCCAATTCGGCGATGCACACCGGCTTCATTCAGGTCGGTCTGAAAGAAGACCACAAGGTCGGCAGCTTCGTTTACATGGACGAGGTGCGAAAGCGTATCGCCGCCGAACTTCCCGAGCTGCGGACGTATTTCCAATCGGGTGGCTTGGTCGACTCCGTATTGAACCAGGGTATGCCGGCGCCAATCGACGTGCAGGTAAGCGGCAGCGACTTGGATGCTGATGACAAGATCGCTCTGGAATTACAAAGCAGGTTCAAAACTCTTCCCGGAGTATCCGACGTTTACATCCCACAGGATATGGACTATCCGGCGCTGCGGGTGAACGTCAATCGCGTCCGCACGGCTGAGCTCGGTCTCAATCCGCAGGAGGTGATCGACAACCTCATCACGTCGCTTACTTCGAATGCGATGATTGCGCCGAGCTACTGGGTCGATCCGCGGAGCGGCAACAACTACATGGTCACCGTGCAATACCCGGAGAATCAGGTCGGGTCGCTCCAGGATCTCAAAGCCATGCCGCTGCGCGCGCCGGATCTGAAGCTGCCCACCTATCTCGATCAGGTGGCGGACGTCACATCGATCTCGACGCCGACAGAAGTCGACCACTATCAACTGCAGCGCACGATCGATGTGTACGTGGCCCCGTCAGGCGAGGATCTGAAGAAGCCGGCGAGCGCCGTCGCGAAGATTGTCGCGGAGATGAATCTGCCTCCCAACCTGCGCATCGACATTCGCGGGCTGGTGAACACCATGAACGCGTCGTTCCGCAGCTTTGGCGTTGGATTGTTGCTTGCCATTCTGCTCGTGTATCTCGTGCTGGTCGCTCAGTTCTCGTCATTCATCGACCCCTTTCTCATCGTCCTGGCAATTCCCACGGGACTTGTCGGGGTAATGCTCACGCTCGCCTTCACCGACACGACGCTCAACATCCAGTCGCTGATGGGAATCATTATGCTGACCGGCATGGTTGTGTCGAACAGCATCCTGATCGTCGATTTTGCCAATAAGCTTCGCCCGGAAGGCTACAGCATTCGCGATGCCGTCGCGCACTCTTGCCGGATTCGCCTGCGGCCGATTCTGATGACGTCGCTCGCTACGATCGTCGGTTTGCTGCCGATGGCGCTGAAGTTTGAAACCGGCAGCGAAGCCTATGCGCCCCTCGCGCGCGTGATCATCGGCGGCTTGATCGTCTCGGTGTTCTTGACGATTTTTGTCGTGCCGGCCGCGTACCTGCTCATATACACGCGACGCGAGCGATCACAATCAGGCCTGGCCTCGGAGTCGCCTTCGTGAAAACGCCGGGAAGTTTGATTGCGCCATTGGCCATTCTCGCGATCGCTTGCACGCCAACCGCGGCGCAAACCGTCCAGAAGCTAAGCCTTCACGAAGCGGAGCAGATTGCGATCCAAAATCACCCGCAGATCCAGGCGGCGGCCAATCTTGCGTCCGCAGCCAAATCACAGGTCACCGAGCAGCGCTCTGCGTACTATCCGGCGGCGTACGGCAGCGTCACTGCGGTGGACTCGGAAAACAACAGCCGAGTTGCGGCGGGCGCCCTGAACAATCCGATCATTTACGAGCGCTACGCAAACGGCCTTACGGTCAATCAGCTGGTCACCGATTTCGGGCGCACGTATCAGCTCGTGAAAAGCTCGAACCTGCACGCGCAGGCCGCGCAGGAAAACGTCGTCAACACGCGCGCTGATGTACTGCTCAACGTCGACCGCGCCTACTTTGGAGTGCTGAAAGCACAGGCGGTGCTTTCCGTTGCGCACGAAACCGTCAAAGACCGCCAACTCGTCTCCGATCAAGTAACTGAGCTTGAGAAAAACAAAATCAAGTCGGGATTGGACGTGAGTTTTGCCAACGTCGACCTGGCCCAGGCCCGACTCCTTCTCATTCAAGCGCAGAACGATCTCGACACGTCGTACGCGCAATTGTCCGCCGCGCTCGGCTACGGCGATCAGCGCACATTTCAGCTTGACGAAGAGCCGATGCCGGCCGCTCCGCCGGCGGATTTCCAAACTCTGCTTGGCGAAGCCATGCAAAACCGGCCGGACCTGATCAGTCTCCGGCTCGATACGGCTTCTGCGCACACCTACGCAACCGCCGAGCGCGACTTGTGGTTTCCAACGATCTCCGCGGCAGGTACCGCCGGGCTTACGCCGGTCGGTGCCGATCAGCTCGCACCCCGGTACGCCGCCGTGGGGGTCAACGTCAACATTCCGATCTTCAATGGACACCTGTATGGCGCGCTGCGCAGCGAAGCCAATTCACGCGCGCGTGCCGACGATCAATACGTGCGGGACCTGCAAGACAGAATTGTTCGCGATGTTCGCACCGCCTGGCTGAATGCGAATTCGGCATTCCAGCGGCTTGCCGTCGCCGAGCAGCTTCTCAACAGCGCAACCGACGCGCTCGATCTCGCACAGGCGCGCTACCGGCTCGGTCTGAGCGCGATTATCGAATTCAGCCAGGCGCAGTTGAATCTGACGCAAGCGCAGCTCGAATCCGCAACCGCGAAATACGACTACCAGGCGCAGCTCTCCGTGCTGAGCTATCAAATCGGAGCGCTGCACTAGCGGTGAGTTAGAGCGAGTAGGTGGAATTTAGCTCGAGGAGGCGCGCGCCGCGGCTACGGCGTTCGCGCTGCGCGACTTTTCCTGCTCCTCGAGCTTCTGCTGGGCAAGCTGAGGCTCGAAGCAGCGGCGGCAGCGGGCCTCGTACATTCCGCTCGCGCCGACGACGATCAGCTCCTCGGAAGCCACAATTCGCTGCGTATGCACCGCCGGATTTCCGCATTGCATGCAGATGGCGAGCAGCTTCGTAATTTCCTCGGCCACCGCGAGCAGGCGAGGCATCGGTTCGAACGGCCGTCCCATGAAATCGGTGTCTAGCCCGGCGACGATCACGCGCTTTCCGAGCTCGGCCAGTCGCGCGCAGACCGCCACGATGCCTTCGCCAAGAAATTGGGCCTCGTCGATGCCGACGACTTCGGTACGCGGCGCGACCTTCTCCAAAATTTCAGCTCCGGTGGTAACCAAGGCGGAAGGAATCTCGAGGCCGGAGTGGGAAACGATACCGTTCTTCGAATAGCGCTGATCGATCACGGGCTTGAAGATTTGTACGCGCTGCTTGCCGATCTCGGCCCGGCGCAAGCGGCGGATCAGCTCCTCGCTCTTGCCGGAAAACATCGGCCCCACGATCACTTCGATCCAGCCCATGTTGCCCTTCACGATGTCCACGCGCCTGTCGCCTCCGCGCGTAAGGCTATCACATGACGTTGTGGATCGTATGCTGACGCGCCAGCCGGCGCCTAGAGCGATCCGCAAGTTGGGAGTTCTGCCGTCGGCGCGGCGTGGTAACCTTCTGGCACTTAGGTGCCGATAAGGCACTGCTGAGCGAGGGACAACATGGCGGGCGAAATCAAGATACGAGTGAACGAGCAGGTGCACAGCGTCGCGGCGGATCCCGACACGCCGCTGCTCTACGTGCTGATCAACGACCTCCAACTGCAAGGGCCGCGCTTCGGCTGCGGGCTCGCGCAGTGCGGCTCGTGTTCAGTCCTCTTGGATGGCGAAGAAATTCGTTCGTGCGTGACGCCTGTTTCCGCTGTGGTCGGCAAGTCGGTGACGACACTCGAAGGCCTGCCCGCCTGGTACGCCAAACAGAAGAAGTTGGCGAAAGCGCCGGAGCTGCATCCTGTGCAGCAAGCGCTGATCGACGAGCAAGCCGTGCAATGCGGCTACTGCTTCAACGGCATGATTATTCAGGCCGCCGATCTTCTCTCGAAGACGCCGCATCCCACCGAGACGCAGATTCGCACTGCGATGAACGGCCATCTCTGCCGCTGCGGCACTTACCCGCGCGTGATCAAAGCGATTCAACGGGCGTCACACGCGATGAGCGCGGCCGCAGAGAATGCTGGGCCCGATGAATTGATTGCGCGAGAAATTCCGGCGGCGGAGGTGATCCGATGAGCGCCGCGAAGCATTCATTTCTGGTTCCCCACGCTCTCCCTCGCCGCGAATTTTTGAAGGCCGGAGGCGCGCTCGTCATCGGCTTCAGCAGCGCAGGCGCAATTAGTGACGCGCTTTTCGCCCAGGAGTCGGCAGCTGCTCGCGGCGCGACAGCCGGCCCGCCCGATCCGAAGCAGATCGACACGTGGCTCGCGATTCATTCCGACAACACGGCGACCGTGTACATCGGCTACGTCGAGCTCGGCCAGGGTTCGACAACATCTTTATTGCAGATTTCGGCCGAAGAGCTCGATCTCGATATGAGTCAGGTCGGCACGGTCCGGCTCGATACCAACATCACCCCGAATCAGGGCGGCACGTATTCGAGCTCGTCGATCGCGCGCGGCAGCCCGGCGATTCGCACCGCGGCCGCTGAGGCGCGGCAAGCGCTGTTGCAAATGGCGTCGAAAAAGCTCGGCGCGCCCGTCGAGCGGCTCATCGTTTCGAAAGGTGTCGTCACTGTGGGCGGGATGGGCGGCGAATCCGCGTCGGTCACCTACGGCGAGCTGATCGGTGACAAACAGTTCAACCTCGCGTTCACGGGCAGCGCGCCGGTGAAGCCTGTTTCCGACTACAAGCTCGTTGGCACGCGCCCGCCGCGCAACGACATTCCAGATAAGGTCAGCGGCAAATACGTCTACCTCCAGCATCTGCGGCTGCCGGGAATGCTGCACGGCCGCGTCGTGCGCCCGCGCGGGCAGACGGCCTACGGCTCGGGCGCGAAAGTCGTAACGCTCGATGAGAGCTCGATCGCGCACATTCCGAGCGCGCGTGTCGTGCGCAGGGGCGATTTCGTCGGCGTGGTCGCAGAGCGCGAATGGGACGCGGTTCGCGCGGCGCGCGATTTGAAAATCACCTGGGACATTCCGCCCGCGCTTCCGACGAGTGAGAGCGTCTACGACGCTATGCGGGCGGAAACGACCCGGGATCGCGTGGTCCTGCAGCGCGGCGATGTCGACGCGGCCGTGAGAGACGCTGCGCACATCGCCACCGGGCATTATCGCGGGCCGTATCAGGCGCACGCGCCATTCGGGCCCAACGGCGCACTGGCCGACGTGAAATCGGATTCCGCGCTCGTGATCTGCTCGACGCAGGACGTCTACGCGACGCGCAACGCGCTCGCGGGCATCTTGGGGCTCAAGCCACAGCAGGTACGCGTGCAGTACTACGAAGGTTCGGGAACCTACGGCCACAGTTGCTACGACGATGTGGCGCAAGCCGCCGCCATTCTTTCGCAGCTTGCAGGCAAGCCGGTGCGGCTGCAATTCATGCGCTGGGACGAGCACGGCTGGGACCTCTACGGTCCCGCGCACGTGGGCGAAGTTCGCGCCGCAGCCGACGCCAACGGCAAGATCGTCGCGTATCAATACGACGGCTGGCACCACAATTGGAGCGCGGTCGAAACATCGGCGCAGCTCGCGCTCGGCACCACCGCCGCCGAATGGCCCGACGGCGCGGCGCAGATGGTCAACCCCTCCGACTGCGGCGGCATGTACGACATCGCGAACGCGAAGCTTGTGAACCATCACGTGCCGGGAATGAACTACCTCCGCGCCGCGTGGCTGCGCTCGCCGCTCGATCTTTCGTTCTCGTTTGCGTCGGAGCAGACAATCGACGAGCTCGCGCGGCAAGCTGGCATCGACGCGTACGAATTTCGCAAGCGCAACATCACGAGCGACCGCTGGATGGGCGTGCTCGATGCGGTTGCGAAGGCGTCCAAATGGGATGTAACGCCGCTGCCGCCTGCTTCGAAGCTCTCGAAGGAAAAGATCGTCACCGGACGCGGCATCGGCCTCGGCACGCATCTCACGTCCTACGGCGGCGCGGTCGCCGAAATCGAAGTGAACAAGGAAACGGGCAAAGTCCGCGTGAAGCGCATGTACGGCGCAATCGACGCGGGGCTCGCCGTGAATCCCGCGTTCATCGAAAATCAGATCAGCGGGCAGCTTGTGCAGACCGCAAGCCGCATGCTGCTTGAGGAAGTGAAGTTCAACAAGACCAACGTCACGAGCCTCGATTGGAACAGTTATCCGATCCTGCGATTCGAGGAATGTCCCGAAGTCGTGCCGATCGTCGTGCAGCGTCTCGACCAAAAATCCACGGGCGCGGGCGAAGAAGTGATGGCCGCCGCCGCGGGCGCGATCGCCTGCGCGTTCTTCGATGCGACCGGCGTGCACATCACCGAATTTCCGCTCACGCCCAAGCGCGTCCTCGCCGCCCTCGGCAGTGGATAGTTTCGGAGCGACGCGCGTGCCTGACGAAAGGCTTCGACTACAAAGGTATTCGTATCGGTTCGCTGAACAAGTACTCAATAGCAAGCTCGCCTTGAAAGAAGAGATCGAAGATGTTCTTTCAGCACGAATCGCCGACTTCCGGACTCTTTCTCGCCCCGGATTTAACAAGCTGCTGGAAGAAAGATTTGTCGCAAAAGGATGCATCAAACAGCCTCCGGTTTTCGATGAACCCGACGATCCCGGAGCCAAAATGGATTTCTTAAAAGATAGGATTGGAATTGAGGTTGGCTTCGGGCATGCGTCGTTCATAGGAATCGACCTACTAAAATTTCAAGTCGCTTCCTATTCTGCCCTCAACAAGATTGACGTCGGCGTGTACATCACTACCACTACAAAATTTCAGAAAAGCATGATGAGCGAGTATGGCCAGAACTGGGAGGGATCTCTGAGCTACGAAAAAGTGTGCCGGTACTTACCTCATTTCAAAAGTGCCATTCAGCTGCCCATCTGGGTATTGGGTATCGAGTTTTAGCGCCAAGCAATCAGTCCGCTATTTCGAAAAGGAAAATTGTGAGAGTAATCGCTGCCGTCGCGTACGAGGGCCGCGACCGATTCACGATCGAAGAGCTCGAACTGAGCGAGCCCGGACCAAACGACATCTTGGTGCGGATCGCAGGCGTCGGGCTCTGCCACACCGACGTGAAGGCGCTCGAAGGAAGCATGCGAGTGCCGAAGCCGGTTGTGCTTGGCCACGAAGGCGCAGGCATCGTGGAGCGTGTCGGCGAACGGGTAACGAAGGTGAAGCCGGGCGATTATGTCGTGCTCACCTACGACTCCTGCGGCTCGTGCCGCGCGTGCGCGGGCGGCGATCCGGCGTACTGCGAGCAAACGGGCGCGCTCAATTTCCGCGACGCGCGCGAAAATGAGCCGGGATTTTTTCACAAGGGCAATGACCGCATCCACGGCCACTTCTTCGGCCAGTCGTCGTTCGCCGACTACGCGATCGCGCGAGCGCAAAACACGATTCCGGTGCGCAAAGACGCGCCGCTCGAGATTTTGGGAGTGCTCGGCTGCAGCGTCCAAACTGGCGCTGGCGCGATCATGAATTCACTGGCCGCGAAATCGGGCGAGGGTATCGCGATTTTCGGAGTCGGTCCGGTCGGATTGAGCGCGGTGATGGCTGCCGTTGTTTGCGGCTGCGCGGAGATCGTCGCCATCGACGTGCTCGAATCGCGCCTGGCGATGGCGAAGCAACTCGGCGCGACACACTGCGTCCTGGCTGGCCCGAATGTGAAGACCGCGGAAGAAGTTCGCCGTCTCGTTCCGGGCGGCGTCAACGTCGCGTTCGACACGACAGGCCGCGCCGATAGCTACCAACAAGCGATTGCATCGCTTGCGACCAAGGGCCGCTTCGGCTTCGTCACCGTGCCCGCGGGAGAATTCAAGGCAAATCTCGGCGCGATGATGCTCGGGGGCCTCACCATTCGTGGAATCGTGCAGGGCGATAGCGTGCCAGGTGTATTCATTCCCCCCCTCATTGACCTTTATATGAGTAAACGATTCCCCTTCGACAAGCTCGTGACGAAATACCCGTTCGAGCAGATCAATCAGGCGATCGAAGATCAAGCCAGTGGCAAAGTCGTGAAGCCCGTGTTCACATTCGGCTCGTAGGCGGTGTCTCCCGCCCGAGGCCGTTGTAACGCTACGTTGATCTCGCTCGGCCGCTCCAAATGATGTACTAGGGACACAGGGCTGCGCGCCGTTCCGGTCGAAGACCGGTCGGTGGAGTTCACTGGCATTTACATTCTGTATTAACCTAGGTTAACATACGCCGGAAGAGAACCTTCAAAGACAATGCGATTGGCACACGCCACCTCGAAAAAAGCTCTAGCTCCGTTGCCGGTGCGTCATCCTGCGCTCCGGTGGTTAAGCTCTGCCTTTTGCATGTTCCTAATGTGTCTCGCAATCGCGCAGATCGCGCGTGGGCAGGCTTCGGGCTCCGAACTAGCGCAAGGTACGGAAACCGCAAAGACCGACACTCAGTCAGGCGCCAAGGCCCCGGCTGATACGACCACGGATTCCGGCGACTCCGATCCTGTTACGCTTTTCCCGCACTCCGAAACGGCGCGCTACTGGATCTCCGGCCAGGCCAACATCATCCTGCAGTGGCATGGAGCGTTTCCGGCTGCCTACAGCGGTCCTAACAGTCTGCGGCACGAACCCGAGAACGGCACCTCCAAGGTCTACACGCTCTATCTCGGCTACGAGCTCACTCACTCGACGGAAGTCTTCCTCGATATTGAAAGCGCGGGCGGCCACGGCCTGAGCAATTCCTTGGGCTTGGCAGGCATCACGAACCTCGATGTGGTGCGCAACACGACCCTCAGCCAGACTCCCTACGTCGCGCGACTGATGCTGCGGCAGATTATTCCGCTCACCGATGAGCGCGTCGAGACCGATCGCGACGAGCTTCATCTCTCCACCTCGCTTCCTGCGCGCCGGATCGAATTTCGCGTAGGCAAGTTCGGCATGGCCGACTTCTTCGATCTCAACACGTGGGGCAGTGACAGCCACCTGCAGTTCCTGAATTGGACGGTCGACAACGACGGCGCTTACGACTACGCGGCCAATACGCGCGGTTACACCGACGGCGCGGTTCTCGAATTCGACGATCACTGGTGGTCCGTGCGTTTCGCCGAAGCGCTGATGCCTAAAACGGCCAACGGCATCCACCTCGATGCAGATTTGGCCCGTGCGCGCGCTGAGAACCTCGAACTCGAGGCCCGCGGAAAGCTGATCGCGCATCGCTCCGGCACCGTGCGCCTGCTCAGCTATCTCAATCACGCCGACATGGGGAATTATCGCGAGGCCATCGCAGATTATCTGGACGGCGAGACTGCGACGCCGGACATCACGTCGACGCGCCGCCAAGGCCGCCACAAATACGGCTTCGGCCTAAATTTCGAGCAGGAAATTACTCCGGTGGTCGGCATCTTCGGGCGCCTCGGTTGGAGCGACGGCCGCAACGAATCTTTCGCGTACACCGAGGACGATCGCACGCTCGAACTCGGCGGATTCGCTACCGGCAGCGCGTGGCATCGGCGCAACGACCGCGCCGGCGTCGTATTCATCGCCAACGGAATCGTCGAGGCACACCAAGAATATCTTGCGCTTGGCGGGCTCGGTTTCTTGCTTGGCGATGGCGGCTTGACCTACGGGCCGGAAAAAATCTTCGAGGGATTTTATACGGCGCACATCTGGCGCGGATTTTTCGCGTCGTTCGATCTGCAGCACATCAATAATCCGGGCTACAATCAGGCCCGCGGCCCCGTCACTGTCCCCTCGCTGCGTTTCCACACCGATTTTTGACGATCCGGCTTGCGCGCAACTGGCACGTCATTCTGAGCGAAGTGGTCGCACGCAGCTTGCTCGTCCCGCGTAAGCGGGACATTCGGCTACTGAGTCGAAGAATCTCTCTTTCTGAGCTTACTTTTTGGGATTCGCCTTAGCTGACGGCGCGCTTCCCTGCGGTGAGGGCGAGCTGCCAGACGTCGACGGCGGTGGCGGCGGGAACAGTGGCTGCTTCAGGACATCGAGCACGCCCGGCGGCAATTTATCCGCGCTCGCCAGCAGCGCCGCGACTTGCCACATCTGGTCGTCGCTGAGGAGTCCATTGAAGCTCGGCATGGCGGTCATGCGGATGCCGTTTTTGATCTTCCAGTACGTCACACCAACCGGATCGTCGGTCACGTAGCCATCGGGTGTGAACAGGTGCGGCGGCGGCGGATACATCTTCGGCCCGGGAAAATTGCTCGCGTCGCCCGGCAATCCATGGCACCCTCCGCAGCCACGGCGGTAGACCTGCGCACCGGCCGCGATGTCGGCGGCGGCGAAGGTCGATAGGTCTCGCTTGGGCGCATAGCGCCGAATCCTCGATTCGAGCGCAGCGCCCGCAATGTACTGCTCGAGCGGAAACGGCTTGTCGGTCACAGCGGCCGGCGCATAGCCACCGAGCAAGTAGATCGCACCGAGCACCGGAAATGCGACCAGTCCGATGATCAATCCCCAGAGAAACTTGCGCATGATTCGTCCCCTTATGACGCCGAGCGCATTGGATAGTACACCTCTGAATTTTGCGCCACGCGTTTTTCTGCAATTTCGCTGGGGCAACTGAGCGAGCGAACACGAAACGAATTGCCACTTGCGGTGCGAGGCAGGTTGCGCGAACAATACGCTCCGATTTCGGGAGGCACAAATCCATGTACCAAACCGACCTACTAAAGGGCCGGACGATTTTGATCACGGGCGGTGGCACGGGCTTGGGCGCGGCAATGGCGACACGCTTTGCGGAGCTGGGTGCCAGCCTGTTCCTGGTCGGCCGGCGCGAGGACCCTCTCATTCAGACCGTGGCGGACATTCGCGCGACCGGTGCGCGCGCGGGATGGCACTCGGCCGATGTCCGCGACTTCGCGACGGTCGAACGCGCGATCGCCGCGGCGGAAGCGGAACTCGGGCCAATCGATACGCTTGTCAACAACGCGGCCGGCAACTTCATCGCGCGCACGGAAAGGCTTACGCCGAATGCCTTCGACGCGGTCGTCGGCATCGTTCTTCGCGGCACGTTCCACTGCACGCTGGCGCTTGGCCGCAAATGGATCGCGGCGAAGCAGCCGGGCACGATCCTGAATATCGTTACCACCTACGCCGACGCGAACTGCGGCTCGGGCTTCGTCGTGCCGTCGGCGTGCGCAAAGTCCGGAGTGCTCGCGTTGACGCGGTCGCTCGCCGTCGAGTGGGCCCGCCACAAGATTCGCCTCAACGCCATCGCGCCGGGGCCTTTCCCGACCGAAGGCGCGTTTTCGCGCCTCGTGATCACCAAAGAGTTCGAGGAGCAGGCCCGGAACCGGCATCCGATGAAGCGATTCGGCCGCGCGGCCGAGCTTGCGAACCTCGCGGCGTTTCTCGTGAGCGCGGAGTCCGGCTACATCAATGGAGAGTGTGTCGTAATCGACGGCGGCGAATGGCTCCGCGGAGCGGGAGAGTTCAATCATTTCGTCGATCTTCCGGACGCGGCTTGGGACGCCCTCGAAGCGGCCCGCAAGAAATAGTCGCGCCTGCGATCGCAACTGAAGCCGGTGTGATTGCGACGCGTTTTGCGGTATAACTCGCTGCCGTTCCCGCTAGTCTGTTCCGCAGGAGAACCCAAGCGATGGACCTTCAACTATCGGGCAAGCTCGCGCTCGTCACAGGAGCCTCCAAAGGAATCGGTCGCGCGACCGCCGCGGTTCTAGCGCAAGAGGGATGTGACCTCGTGATGATCTCCCGCGACCCGACAACTTTGAACGCAGCGGCGGACGCGATTCGTCTTCGCTCGTCCGTTTCGGTTCGCACGATCCCTGCCGATCTCTCGAAGCAAGACTCGATCGAGCGCGTGGCCGCCGAAATCCCCGAGCTCGACATTCTTGTGAACAACGCTGGCGCGATTCCTCCTGGAAATCTCCTGGCAACTGGAAACGAAGCCTGGCGCGCCGCATGGGATTTGAAAGTTTTCGGCTACATCGGCATGTGCAGAGCGCTCTATCCGAGCCTGAAGAGGCGGAACGGCGTGATCGTCAACATCATTGGCGCGGCCGGCGAGCGCCTCGACCCGAACTACATCGCGGGAAGCACCGGCAACGCCTCGCTGATGGCGTTCACGAAGTCGCTCGCCAAAGGCGCGGTGAAAGATGGAATGCGGGTCGTGGGCATCAATCCGGGACCTGTGGCGACCGATCGCCTCGAAGTCATGATGCGCGGTCGCGCGAAAACTCAATTCGGAGACGAGAGCCGCTGGAAGGAGTTCCTCGGCAGCATGTCCTTCGGCCGCGCAGCGACGCCGGAAGAAATCGGGAGCGCTGTGGCGTTTCTCGCCTCCGCCCGCTCCGGCTACACGTCCGGAACGATTCTCACGATCGACGGCGCCGGAAGTTAGTCGCTATTTCGGCGATCCGAATCGCCCCGGCTAGTTCGGTGGCGAGCGCGGCAGGTCATATTCAAAAACCGCGCCACGGCAACCAACCAACAGAGCCTGACCGTCTCCCGAAGGTGCGGTCGACAACGCATCGCAGGCATCTTCAAGAATCTCCCGGTACTCCAGATCTCCGCGGTCCCCCTTGATCGAATTGATCGTCAAAATGGAGCGGCCCCACAGGCGATAGCGCCGGACCACCGCAAAATAGGTTGAGCCATTGGAGAAAGTCAGGGTAACCGCGCGAATGTCGTTGTAAATCTGAGGCGCGGGCGCTTCGAACCGCGCAACCGATTGGCCGTTTTGCGTATAGACGTAGACCGTATCAGAATCGGACGCCACAACATGTGTCGCCTCTGGTTCCCCATTCCAGCGTGTAAGGCTGAAATCGCTGAGATACATGTCCAAAGCGTGCCGGTCCAGGATGTCTCCATTTGGATCTCTTATGATCAGCTGACCGCCTACGTTGCTTTGAAGAATTCGGCCTGGAATGCCGGAACCTCCTTGCAAAATCTCTACGTGCCATACGTTGCCGTCGGGTTTCGACCACATGCGGTTGCCGTTAGCGTCCAGCAGAAGGATTCCTCCGCCTCCGTTCATGCCCACCACAACTTCGATTTTCCTTTCGCCCCTCAGATCACCTGCCGCGGCATAGTCAACTCCAGGCGATCCGCCATATCTCCAAAGCTCCTTTCCCGACGAGTCAACGAACATCGCGGGCGTCGACCACGAACCGCGACCTAGAAAAAATGGTTCTGCTGCGCCCGGCATCTCGACCAGTTCAACGGGTCCGAATTGCATATTGGCGGGAAAGGAAACTCTTCGTTGGACCGCCTTATTGCCGTCGAGGAACACGGCGCTGCGCGCTCCGACGATTGCCAGTGAATCTTCGTGGCGCCTCAATTCCGTGATCGTTCCCAGATCGGCGTCCGCATAAAAACTGGTCTTCTCGAACTTGCCGGCGCCGTCCGTAATTCGAGCTTTTTCCAATTCTGCCGGCATCGACGTACTCGCACTGGGCGTGAATTTTTTCAGTGCAAGATATCCGACGTAGACGGAAGCGGCGAGCAGGAGCACGAATATCCCCGCGAGGATTCCAAGTATCTTCGTCACCTTACCCATGGAGTCGCTTATATACTAAGCGCTTCGGGAACAGAAATTTCCGTCCACGAAAAAAGATGTCGGCGCGTCGACAGAAAAATCTAATGCGTCGTTGCGCGACGAAAATATTCTTCGCTCGCGAAAAAACCGCCTCGTAATCGCGCTCGAAAGCGATCCGCTCGCGCCACGCCAAGCCCGCAGATCGAGGAACCAAGTTCAGAGGTCGGCCCCGAACTCGCATTCGATCTCGCATGCGCTAACACAAATGATTTCAATTCCATGGCTACACCGTCATTCGAGCGTATTACGGCAATGCCATCGATCGGGTGTTGACATACCATGCCCCGATCGATAGGATTCGCGGGCCGATTCGTCGTCACGAAAAATTTCCAGGGTGAAACGATCGTGGAACGGGAAAAAGTCAGAGTCTCGCCGAAATTTCAGATCGTGATTCCCAAATCGCTGCGCGAAGAGCTGAAGATCGAGGCCGGCCAGGAGTTGCTGATCTACTCAGTCGACGGAGCGCTCCGCGTGGTGCCGCATCGCCCGATCAAGGAACTGCGCGGAATCGCCAAAGGCATGCGCTGGAAAGAGGAGCTGCGTGACGCCGCGGACCGGTTCTGAACTCTTCGTCGTCGACTCATCCGGCTGGCTCGAGTACATGACCGACGACTCGAAGGCGGCTGCGTTCGGCCACTATCTCGAAGATGAATCCTCGGTCGTCGTGCCGTCGCTGATCATCTACGAGGTCTATAAGCATCTCGCCAAGCACCGCGGCCGGGCGCTTGCCGACCGCTTCGTCTCGCAGGCGCTGCACCGCCGGGTTGTGCCAATGGACGAAACGATCGCCGTCGCCGCTGCGAATGCGAGCCTCGATCATCGCCTGTCCGGCGCCGATGCCATCGTTTACGCGACGGCGCGCGTCTGCCAGGCCCAGCTCGTCACCGCGAACACTCACTTCCGCGGCCTCCCCGGCGTCATCATCCCCTGAGCATCTCCGCTATCGCATGTGCAGCTGGCTTGCGTCAGCTCGCCTGCCTATTTCGAAGATCTCGTCGGCACCATTGGCGCCTACCCGCTCCGCGGGCAGAGGGCTCTCGAGCCCATGCAAATTCGTGTGAGCAACCATCCTTCGGTTCCTGACTTCGTAATAGGCATCGACAAATGCGGTATGCCGTGATTCTCGTTTCGGCCCTGGTCCTGTGCGGATCCGCACTTGCACAAACAGAGGTTCAACCGACGCCAGAGCCAGACCGATTCGATGTCGGCCGCGACACTTTTTTCGATTTCGGCCCACCATTCAACTACTACGAAGTGTTCATCGTGCGCCCAGCTGCGGCAGGTAGCTCGGTTACACGAATCCTCCTCACCCCGGTCGTCGATGCCTGCTTTTTGCCGGCGAAGGTGGAAGCTGGCTCCGCTCGCCTAGAGGAATCCGTATCGGATCTTCTCGGCCCGATAAACCCTTGTGAAATTCCCGAAAAAGTCCTCCGCCAGGAAGAGAAACGGTGCAAGAACTGTCTCGTCTTCAGCGGTGCGAATGTGTCGATGCAGGTTCCTTGCGGCGCTGGCAGTCGCGTCATCAAAGCCAAGGTTCTCGAACAGGATTGGTTTGAGAAGTTTCCGAATACTCCGAAGAACACGCAATGGACGATGACCTTGCTCGAACGCCTAGACAAGGCAATTGGTCCGGGAGTGATGGACAAACCGACGTTTCCAGCCGCCGCGGCCGGGCAACCATCCGACGCAATACTTGATCCCGAGATACGCAGCAATCTCGCGTCGGGCAAGTACGATGCCTTGTTTGAAGGTGCCAGCGACAAGCCATCGGATCTATATGTCGCCGCCCAAAAACAGCCAGTGGTCCCGACTGCGCGAGTCCTTAGCGTCGAACCCCTCAATCCGGAAACTTTAGTTCAACCGGAATTCCCGCCACTTGCGAGGTTGGCCCACTTCGAAGGCTCGATTTCGGTTACTTTCGAGGTCGGCTTCAACGGCGCGCCGATCAATTTGATGCTGGAGAGCGGCCCTTCACTGCTTTACGGCGCGGCGATGAACGCTGTGAAGCAGTGGCGCTTTCCAGAATCCGCATCAGGGCAACGAGTCCACGCGACGTTCGAGTTCAAAACAAATTGCCCTCGCACGTCGCCGTAGCTCTCGCCGTTCTCCACGGCCCGAGCCACAATAGAAGGAATCTGGGGGTCGGAGCTTCAGTTCCGACAAAAAGATCGGGCGCGAAGCGCCCTACCAATGCGCACGTTTGTCTGCAGCAAGTCCTCGCGGTCGATCGGACGACCCTCACGGAACTGTCGTTATGCTCAGAGGATTGGTAGCTATCTCGAATTCGCCTTCGTAGAGGAGCGCGCCCTTGTCGGCTTCGGTCAGTTGCACGAGGACGCTCAGCTTCGGCGGTATCCGGTCGAAGTGCGACGGCCGAATCTCGACGCGTTCCGATCCCTTGACAGTCGAGCGTACTGCCTCCAACGCGCTAAACCCGCTGCTGCCGCACACGCCGACGATCAGCGAGCGCGTCTCGTTCCCGTGAAATTTCACAACATCAAACGCATCGAGCCACGCGCCTCGCACCCGGAGCAGCTCCTTGTCGCCGGCGCGATAGATCAGGTGCGCATGCGCCAAGGTGCCCGTGCTGGGCTGGGCTCCCTTCGTCGCATCCTTCGCGAACTGCACCACGAGTCCCGGCTGACCCGCGCGGTGCGCCATCCATTTCCCTACGCCGCCAAGCGCGGCTATTTGGATCGCCTCCGTGCCGACAACCTTGATACCTGAGCCCCTCTTGGCCACTGCCGCGGGCCGCTGCGTCTCCGTGCGCGCGGGTTTGGCCAATTCCGCGGCAAGTACAGTCCGCGTTTTGGTGACGCTGCCGGTCTTCGTCTTTGACGTCACGGGTGGTGGAGGCTCAGTGAGCACGGGCTTCGAGCGCGCAGCCGGAATCGCCAGCGCAGTGGCGGCGAAGTCTCCCAGTCTCGGGTCGGTCGCGTCCCATACGAAGCACTGCATCGTCGGCGGACTGATATTCCGCAGAGACACTTTGATCGAATCGACCGTTAAGCCCGCGGGCGGCGGCGCCGGGGAGTTGAACGAATTCTTCGAAAAGATCACTTTGTAGCTCGGCCCGCCGGGAAGCTCTTTTGTGTACGATTGAAGCCTCGACGCCACGTTGATCGCGCGGCCCACGAATTCCACCTGATTGCCAAGCACCATTCGAATCAGCTCGCCTGCGTCGATCCCGAACATCAAACCGACTGGACTCGGCTCCTGCGAAAGCAGCGGTTTGATGCTCGCCTCAAACTGAACCTCAAATTTCTTGGAAAGGTCGCCGAGGAAAGTGCAGAGGCCCATCTTCGGCACGCTGTTTGGAAAAAGCAGCACCCAGCCATCGCCGATGAATTTGTAGAGGTCCATCCCGAGCGGCGTGCCTGTCTCCAGCACGTGGTCTTTGAGGGTGATCAGCAGTTTGCGCCAAGCGCCGAGGTTATCCGTTCGCTTCAGATCCTCGAGAATCGTCGTGGAGGAACAGATGTCGAAGACGACGACTAAATGGCGTTCTCGGTTGGGTTCGTCGGTCTCGTGGCCCATTACTTCCTCGCCCATTAACTAGCGAAGTCGGCATTAGTTTCGCCCAACGCCTCGGCGAAGGCAACGAGCATCCGCCTCAGGTTTCCGATGCGGATTGCGTGCAGGGTTGTTTACACCAACATCGGCGTGAAATCGCCTGAGGATCGTGCTACGGTAATCGCGAGTGATGATGAAGATGGTGGAAGCGAAAAAATTCGAGAATAGGGAGCCGCGACAGTGGCGCGTCGCTCGTCATTCTGAGCGGAGCGTCCCGACGCCTTGTCGTTCCCGAAGATCCGACTTTTCGATCTTCGGGTCGGGACGCGCAGTCGAAGAATCCCTCTTCGGCTCGACCAAAACTACGGCGTCGCAATGGAGTTCCACGGTTTCTAATCGCCAAAACCTGTTAGTAGAAGGTGAGCTAAGCTACTGAAAACAAAGACTCGGGATCGGTTCTAATCGCCAAATTTTGAGGCCCCGGCCAATCGAAAATCATGAGCAACATTAACATCACGCTTCCCGACGGCGCGACCCGCGAGGTGCCGCAGGGCACCACCGCCGCGCAGATCGCGAATCAGATTTCGCCGCGCCTCGCTAAGGAAGCTCTCGTCGCACGCGCCGATGGCGAGCTGGTTGATCTCTCGCTCCCGCTCGATCATGACGTTAAGCTCTCGATTCTCACCGCGAAAGATCCCGACGCGGTGCAGGTCTTCCGCCACTCGGCTGCGCATCTTCTTGCGGCTGCGGTACTCGAGCTATATCCGAACGTAAAATTGGGTATTGGTCCGCCTACCGAAACCGGATTTTTCTACGAATTCGTCCGCGACGAGCCGTTCACTCCCGAGGACCTCGAAAAAATCGAGGCCAAGATGCACGAGCTCGCCGCGAAGGACATTCCCAACGAGCGCAAGATGATTCCCAAGCCCGACGCGCTCGATCTCTATCGGCGCCTCAATCAGGAATTCAAATGCGAGCTGGTCGAGGAAAAAGCCACGGAGCCGATGGTTTCGTTCTACACCACGGGAAAATTCATCGACTTCTGCCGCGGCCCGCACATCCCTTCGACCGGCCGCATCAAGGCGTTCAAGCTGATGAGCGTCGCTGGCGCCTATTGGAAGGGCGACGAAAAAAACCCGCAGATGCAGCGCATTTACGGCGCCTGCTTCGTCGAACCGAAAGAGCTTGAGGATTACCTGCACAAGCTCGAAGAGGCCAAGCGCCGCGACCACCGCAGGCTCGGCACGGAGCTCAATCTCTTCAGCATTCAGGACGAAGCCGGCCCCGGCCTGATCTTCTGGCATCCCAAGGGTGGCGCGATCCGTCGGCTCATGGAAGATTGGCTCCGCACCGAGCTGACCCGCCGCGGCTACGATCTAGTCTACACGCCGCACATCATGCGGCTCGATCTCTGGAAAACCAGCGGCCACGCGAATTTCTATCGCGACAACATGTTCGGCGCGATCGAGGTCGAAAAGGCCGATTACCAGCTCAAGCCCATGAACTGCCCCGGCCACATCTTGATTTTCAAATCGCACCTGCGCAGTTATCGCGAGCTGCCCGTGCGCCTCGCCGAGCTAGGCACGGTCTATCGCTACGAGCGTTCCGGAGTTCTTCACGGCCTGATGCGTGTGCGCGGATTCACGCAAGACGACGCGCACATTTTCTGCATGCCCGACCAGATCGAGCGGGAAATCCAGGATTGCATCGAGTTCGCCTGGGAAGTGCTTCGCGTCTTCGGCTTCGACGATTACGTGGTCGAGCTTTCCGCGCGCGATCCTTCGCGCCCGGGAGACTACGCCGGCACGGTCGAGGAATGGGAGCGCGCCGAGGGCGCGCTGACCAGCACGCTCAAGCGCATGAACATTCCGTACAAATACATGCCCGGCGAAGCGGTCTTTTACGGACCGAAAATCGACGTGAAGATGGTCGACGCGATCGGCCGGCCGTGGCAGCTCACTACCGTGCAATTCGATTTCAACCTGCCGCGTCGCTTCAATCTCGAGTATGTCGGCGAGGATGGTTCGCGCCATCAGCCTCTGATGGTGCATCGCGCGCTGTGGGGATCGATCGAGCGGTTTTTCGGCGTGCTGATCGAGCACTACGCGGGCGCGTTTCCCGCGTGGCTCGCACCGGTGCAGGCCGCGGTGCTGCCGGTCAGCGGAAAATTCGAAGACTACGCGAAAAAAGTGACGCAGCAGCTCAAGGATGCGGGTTTCCGCGTTCGCCTCGACGACCGCAATGAAAAGTTGCAGGCCAAAATTCGCGATGCGCAGCTTGAAAAAGTTCCCTACATGCTGATTCTCGGCGGCAAGGAAGCCGAGGCCGGAACCGTTTCCGTGCGGCATCGCTCCAAAGGCGATCTCGGACCGCGCCCGCTGGATCAATTTGTCGCCGCCCTCCACCAAGAGATAGACTCACGCGCAATTCAGTGAGTGCGTTGAGGAAATGAAATCCCCAGGAGTAAAACTCGCAGCCCTCGCAATCGGGCTTGCACTCGCCTCCGCGCTAGGCCATCCACAATCGCAACGCTATCCCGCGCTCGATTGGACGAGCACGAGCTTTCAAGCGGCATTCGAAGATTTCTTCCCCACGCGCAATTTCGCTGGCGACTTCATCGCCGTTCGCGCGCACCAGAACGGCAGCAACGAGGCGCCGGAATTCTCGTTCATCCTCGAAAATACACAGGACCCTCACGCGATCCGCGCCACTCTGCGCGAGGCCCAGGGTGTGTCGCTCTATCAGCAGCTCGCGGCGCTTCACGCCAAGGATCCTGCGAGATCCTATGAAGATATGAAGCCGGAACTGAAAGTCCAGACGTGGAGCTTCACCGTTGCGCAGTGCCCAGCCGTGCAAGCGCAGTACAACGCATTTGAAAACATTCAGTTTGTGCGACCGCGCGATGAAGACGAGCCCGACGAAAATCCTATCGTCTACGAAATCAGCGAAACCGTCGCGGGTGGGAGTTCGCAGGTGATCGAGTTCATGCCCATGCGTGCGATTCCGCGCTGGGCGGTCGCCACGCACGCCGCGCTGCGCGGCTGTGCCGGGCTGCCGCCAACGAGCGGCAGCGCCGGGAGTGACAAAAAAGACTAGTTATTCGGCTGTTGCGGGCGGGCCGCCGGGACGTGCTATACTTTTTGCCCTGTCCCTCCCAGCGCGATTTTCTGTGTAGCAGGGGCAGGCAATCGGGCGGCGGCTACCAGCCTTGCGCGCCCGGGAGGTGAGTTTATCGCAGAACGGGGTGGAAGTGGCGGCCTTCGAGTCAACGAGCGCATTCGCGCCCGGGAAGTCCGTGTAATCGACGATGCAGGAAACCAGCTCGGCGTGATGTCACTGTTCGACGCGATGAAGGCCGCGCGGGACGCGGGGCTCGATGTCGTGGAAATCTCGCCGAACGCCGTGCCGCCCGTGTGCAAGCTCGTTGACTACGGCAAATTCCTTTACGAGCAGAGCAAGAAGGCTCACGAGCAGAAGAAGCACCAGAAAAGCTCGCATATCAAGGAAGTGAAGTTCCGGCCGGCCACCGCCGAGCACGATTACCAGGTTCGGAAGAATCAAATCGTGAGGTTTCTCGGAGAAGGCTACAAAGTGAAGGCGATGATCTTTCATCGCGGGCGCGAGATGGCTCACCAGGACGTGGGTCGCGCCAAGATGGAACGCCTGCTGAAGGATATCGGCGAGCACGCGCAGGTCGAATTCGGGCCGCGTATGGAAGCCAACATTTTGCTCGCGCTGCTGGCGCCGAAAAAAGGCGGGGCAGCAGCAGCGCGCCCGTCGCAGGCGGCGGAAAACTAGCGCGAAAGAATTTCGCGGAACGGGGAAATCGTGAAGAAGAACACAAAGATGAAGGCGAAGACGCATCGCGGCGCCGCGAAGCGCTTCAAGATCACATCCACGGGAAAAGTGATGCGATGGCGCTCGGGCAAGCGGCATCTGCTCGGCACAAAAAAGCCTCGGCGCATGCGGCACCTGCTCAACAAGGTGGAAGTGAGCCCGGCAGACGCGCCGAACGTGCGTCTCGCGCTTCCTTACGGGCTCGAGTAGCAGCCTTTCGAGTTTTCCTAGGCCAGGCAGAGCGAAACCCGCCGCGGCGGGCCTGCCGACCTAGCCTGATTCGCCTTTGTCGCGATCAGGACGTGTGAAGCCGATTTTTCGGCTTCCTTTTCTCCCGCAGCCGGCGTTGCCGGTTCGATCGGGAGTTCGACGAACACGCCGCGGAGATTGTCGCAGTGCGCGATCCGGCTTTTCGCAAGCCGGACGGCGCCACTGCGATTCCTCTCCGCGCAAACCGATTTTTTGAACTCATCACAGGAGAATCGAAATGGCTCGAGTGAAACGCGGGACGAAGCGCCGCGCCCGGCGCAAGAAGCTGCTGAAGCACGCCAAGGGATTTTTCCTCACCAAGGGAAAGCTCTACAGATCGGCCAAAGAGGCGGTAAACCGTTCGCTGCGGTACAGTTATCGCGACCGCCGAGCGCGCAAGCGCGATTTCCGCGCGCTGTGGATTCAGCGCATCGGCGCGGCGGCGCGGGCCAATGGCACCACGTACAGCCAATTGATTCACGGCCTGAAAGCCGGCGGAATCGAGATCGACCGGAAGATTCTTGCCGACATGGCCGTGCGCGACGCCGAGGGATTTGCGGCGCTGGTCGCTTCGGCGAAGCCGCACATGACGCCGTCTGCTCCGCCCGCGGCTTAACGCGTCCGGTAGACCGAATGTAGCTCACGTCTTTAGACGTGAGGGTTTTGAGTGCGGACGAGAAAATCCTCGGGTCTGAAGACCCGAGCTACATTGAAATCCTCTATGTCGACTGATGCCACAAAACAGACGCTTGCGCAGCTCGGCGTGACCACGCGAGAGGCCGTGGAACATTATTTCGGCGAGCTGCTATCCGAGTTCGACATCTCCACGTCGGGCAACATCGGCGCGCTCGACCTAGAAGCCACGCGATTGAACTGGCTGGGCAGGAAATCTGGGATCGTCGCGGAAATTGGCGAAAACTGGTTGAAACCCGCCGCCAAGGATCTCAAGCCCGCTGTCGGTCAGAACCTGAACTCGCTAAAGGCACATATCGAGAAAAGGATTGCTGATCTCACCGCGGCTAAGGAAGCGGCTGCTCAGCAGAGTGTCGCGGCACGGGACCGAGTCGATCTCTCGCTGCCCGGCGTCGAGCGCGCGATCGGGACACGTCATGTGATTCAGCAGACTTTCGACGAGCTGATCGGCATTTTCCTCTCGATAGGTTTCACCGTGGTCGAAGGGCCGGAGATCGAGACGCCTTACTACAACTTCGAAGCGCTCAACATCCCCGAGCATCATCCCGCGCGCGACAACATGGACACGTTCTACATCGAAGGCGCGCGGAGCCCGCATCTGCTGCGCACGCACACCTCGCCCATGCAGATTCGCGCGATGGAAAAGCAGAAGCCGCCGGTGCGCATCGTGGTGCCCGGAAAAGTTTATCGCCGCGACAATCCCGACGCGACACACGGCTACATGTTCCACCAGATCGAAGGGCTTGCGGTCGACACGGACATCACGTTTTGCGATTTCAAAGGCACGGTCGAGTATTTCGTGCGCGAATTTCTGGGGCCGAAGGTGCGCACTCGCCTGCGGCCAAGCTATTTCCCGTTCACCGAGCCGTCGGCGGAGGTGGACGCGAGCTGCCACGTCTGCGGCGGAAGCGGCTGCCGCATCTGCAAATTCTCGGGCTGGATCGAGCTCTTCGGCGCGGGAATGGTGAATCCGGCGGTCTACGGCTTCGTGAACTACGATCCCGAAAAACTTTCCGGGTTTGCGTTCGGCATCGGCGTCGACCGATTCGCGATGATGAAGTACGGCATCACGGAGCTGCCGCTGCTATTCCAAAACGACGTGCGGTTCCTGAAGCAATTTCCGTGACAATCCGATCAGGATTGTCATCCCGAGCGGAGCGCAGCGAGCGAGGGATCTCCCTTCGGACGATTGAACCGACCAGAATGCTGAGCACCGATCCAAAACAGCGCTTTTCGAATCGGGTCGAAGATTACATACGCTACCGGCCGGGTTATCCAGCGGCGATTCTGGAGACGCTGCGCGAGGATTGCGGACTGCGGCCGGAGTCGGTGGTTGCCGACATCGGCTCTGGCACTGGTCTGTTGACGCAGCTTTTTCTTGAGAACGGCAACTTAGTCTACGGCGTCGAGCCGAATGCGGCAATGCGCGAGGCGGGTGAGCAGCTTTTGGAGAAACATCCGCACTTTTGCAGCGTTGCAGGATCGGCCGAAGCGACGGCGCTGCCAAGCGCGAGCGTGGATTTTGTCGTCGTCGGGCAGGCGTTTCACTGGTTTGAGCCAACCGCGACGCGCGTCGAATTTCTGCGAATCCTTCGGCCGAGCGGCTGGGTCGCGGTGTTCTGGAACGAGCGCATGACCGACACGACGCCGTTTCTGCGCGAGTACGAATTGTTCCTGCGCAGATTCGGCACGGATTACGAAAAAGTGGCGGAGACCTATCCGCGCGAGCAGCACATGAAGAGATTTTTCGGCGCCGGCAACTTCGAGGGGAGATTTTTCCCGAATGAGCAGATGGTCGATTTCGAAGGGCTCCGCGGGCGGCTTTTGAGTTCATCGTACACGCCGCCATTCGGCCATCCGAACCACGAGCCGATGCTGGCGGAGTTGAAGCGCATGTTCGATGAGCATCAGCAAGACGGCCGCGTGCGCATCGAGTACAAGACGCACATGTATTACGGGCAGTTGGAACCGCGATGAGGGTTGTCTACAACTGGCTGAAGGAGTTCGTCGATGTGACAGAGCGTGCGGCCGATCTGCGCGCGCGGCTTTCGCTTGCCGGCATCGCGATCGATTCGGTTGAAGACTCCGCGGCCGGGCCCGTGCTCGACGCGGAAATCACCGCAAACCGTCCCGATTGCCTCGGCCACTTCGGCATGGCGCGCGAAGTCGCCGCGATCTACCGCCTGCCGGTGAAGGCGCTCAAGCCGAATTTGAAACAAGCCGCCGAAAAGGCCGCGGACGCCACGCGCGTCGAAATCGAATCGCCGGACCTCTGCGCGCGATACACGGCGCGCGTCGTGCGCGGAGCGAAGATCCAGCCGTCGCCCGATTGGCTGCGCCAGCGCCTCGAAGCGATCGGGCAAAGCTCGATCAACAACGTGGTCGACGTGACGAACTATGTGATGTTCGAGCTGGGGCAGCCGCTGCACGCGTTCGACCTCGATAAGCTCGCCCGCCCCGGCGGGCAAGCGCAAAGGCGCATCGTGGTGAGGCGCGCGCTGCCGGGCGAAAAAATCCGAACGCTCGACGGCGTCGAGCGCGCGCTGGCGAAGGATATGTGCGTGATCGCGGACGCGACACACGCCGTGGCGATCGGCGGCGTAATGGGAGGCGCGGAAAGCGAAATCGGCTTCGCCAGCCGCAATCTGCTAATCGAATCTGCGTGGTTTGATCCGATTTCGGTGCGGCGCACGTCGAAAGCGCTCGGGCTGCGCACCGAAGCGTCCTACCGCTTCGAGCGGGGCTGCGATCCCGAGATGGCGGAATTCGCTTCGCGGCGCGCGGCGGAGTTGATTCAGCAGCTCGCAGGCGGAGAGATTCTCGCGGGCGTCGTCGACGTCTATCCGCGGCGCGAGCCGGCGCTCACGATCGAGCTTTCGCGCAAGGAGTTGCTGCGCGTGATGGGCGCGGACGTGCCCGACCGGGACATCGAGGAGATCTTGAGCGCGCTCGGTTTCCATCCCGTGCGCAAGGACGCGAATCGCGGAAGTGCCGGATCGATTCTGGCTGTCTGGGAATGCAAGCAACCCTCGTGGCGGCGCGACGTGACGCGCGGAATCGATTTGATCGAAGAAGTCGCGCGACACCACGGCTACGACAAGTTCCCGCCGCGGCTGCCCCCTGCGAAACAGCCTGCGAAACGCCAGCCGCACGCCGCAGCACAAGAGCGCCTGCGCGAGCAGCTCGTTGCGCTCGGATACCAGGAGATCGTGGCGATTCCGCTCGTCGATTCACCGCGCGATGAAATTTTCCGCGGAGAAGGCGTCGCTCCAGCGGTGATCGGCAATCCGCTTGCGGAGGACGCGTCGGTGATGCGCTCGAACGGTATCGTCAGCATGGTCGACGCGCTCGAATGGAATTTGAATCACGGCCAGCGCAATTTGCGGCTGTTCGAGATCGGCAAGACATACGAGCTGCGCGACGGCGTGCCGGTCGAGACGCCGGTGCTGACGCTCGGCGCCACGGGTCTTGCGCGCGAAAAGACGATTTACGAAACCGCGCGCGAATTGAGCTTCGCCGATTTGAAAGGCGATCTCGACAGCATCGGGCAGCTTGCTGGCGGGAATTGGTGCTGGAGCGCGCCCGCCGACACTTGGTTGAACGCCGCGCGGGCGGGCGAGATCGGCATTGTGGATCCTGTCACCAAATCGCGTTCGTCACCGCCGATTGGCGTCGCCGGGCAGCTCGCGCGCAAGATTGCCGATCAGCTCAAGCTGCGCCAGGAAATCTTTCTCGCGGAGCTGCGGCTCGAGCCGTTGCTGAACGCGATGGAAGCTGCGGGAGCCACGCGGCGGTTCGAGCCGCTGCCACGGTTTCCGGCGGTCGAGCGGGATTTCTCGCTCGTGCTGGCCGACGGCGTCACGTTCGCGCAAGTGTCCGACGCGATTCGCGGTCTCGATATTCCGGAGCTGCGGAGCATCGAGGCGGCCGATCTTTTCCGCGGAGGGCAGGTGCCGGCGGGAAGGTTCTCGCTGATGATCCGCGTGACGTTTCAGAGCGCGGACGCCACATTCACCGACGCGCAGATTGCGGATTATTCGTCGCGCATCATCGCTGCGCTTGAGACCCAGCTCGGCGCCACCCTGCGGGCCAGCTGAGTCAGCAAACTCCCGAATAGGTCATTGCGCCAATCCCTCCGATGGCCCAGAATGTCGGCAGTCCAGCCGACAATCAATCGGAAGCGGGCGGGAGCGGCAACTTGAAAGTCGAAATTTACGATCAGAGTTACAACGTCAGCGCGGGCGGCAATGAAGGCTACCTGCGCGAGCTCGCGGCGTACGTCGACGAGCAGATGCGAAACGTCGCGCAGGCGACGCGCACGGTCGACTCGCTGAAAGTGGCCGTGCTGGCAGCGCTCAACATCGCCGACGAGCTCTTCGCGGCGCGCGCGCGCCAGCAGGAAATCGACGGGCCGCTGCGCAAGCGGGTCGAGAAGTGCGTCTCGCTGGTGGAAAAAGCTCTCGAACATTCCAACTGACCCTTCAGCCGGTCACGTCTGGTTGCAGACCCGTGCGGGTGTCACACTCCCATTGACCAATTGTTGCAAACGACGATGCGACCGTTGCTGCCCAAAACGCATCTTTGCTAGCATGACTTCGGGGCCGATATTGGAGTGGTGATGCGCAACAAAGTCGCGATGCGCCTCTTAGGCGCGGTGCTGATGGTGACCGTAGTGGCGTTGTTTACCCACGCCATCGGCCACTGGCACGCGAACGCGTTCGATGAGCTTCATTGCCAGACATGCCAGGCGGCTCACACCGCCAACCCGCAGGTTCCCGCTCCGGTTGCGGTACGTCCGCCGGTCCCGGTAGCAAGATTCGTCCCCGTCGAAGAACGCGCCGCCGACATTGAGCTTCCGCTCGCGCCCAGCGCTCCTCGCGCCCCTCCCGTCTAAACGCACTTTCGCTCGGAGAGAACTCCCCGGTCGCGCTCTCATTTGCAGCGCGAGCCGATCCCCATATTGATACCCAGCCGCCGTCCATCACGGCGACGCACTCATACAGGGAGAAAGATCGATGAGATTTGCAGCAGCACTGATTCAAACACTGTTTCTCGTACTGTGCCTTCTAGCCGTGGGGTTTCCAGCGCGCGCGCAGAATGCGGGCAATTCGACAAGCGTGGGTGGAACGGTCACCGATCCATCCGGCGCGGTGATTCCTGGCGCTACCGTCACCATTCACAATCCGGTGAGCCAGTTTGAGCGCAGCACAACGACCGACGCGATGGGGAATTTCAGCATCGCGAACGTACCGTTCAACCCGTATCACATGACCGTGACGGCCACGGGCTTCACTCCCTACGTGCAGGACATCGACGTGCGATCGAACGTGCCGATGACTTTGGAGATCAAGCTCGAGCTCGGAACGGCAACGAGCACTGTGACCGTCGAGGCGGCCGGTGACTTGCTTGAGACCGATTCGACGGCGCATACCGACGTCGACCGTCAGCTGATTCAGCAAATCCCGCTGGAAAGCGCATCTTCGTCGATCAGTTCGCTCGTAACCCTCGCATCACCCGGCGTCGCAGCGGATTCGAACGGGCTGTTCCACGGACTTGGGGATCACGCCGAGAATTCCTTTTCGCTCGACGGCCAGCCGATTACAGATCAGCAGAGCAAGGTTTTCTCGAACCAGATTCCGGTCGATGCAGTTCAGTCGCTCGAAGTAATCGACGGAGCGCCTCCGGCCGAATACGGCGACAAGACCAGCCTCGTGATCGACGTGACCACGCGCTCGGGGCAGGGCATGACCACGCCGCACGGAGACTTCACGCTGGACTACGGCACGTTCGGAAGCACGACAGGGGATTTCGATCTGGGCTACGGCGGCCAAAAATGGGGGAACTTCATATCGGCCAACGGGCTGAATACCGGCCGGTTTCTCGACCCGGCGGAGTTCGTCGTAATGCACGACAAGGGCAACGAAGAAAACGTCTTCGACCGCCTGGACTTTCAGGTCACTACGGCTGATGCCTTGCACATCAACATGGGCTTTTCGCGATCATGGTTTCAGACGCCGAATTCGTTCGACGCCGAAAATACAACTGCGTGGCACGGCTTTACAGAAGGAAACACTGTGATGTCGTTCAACGACGGCGGAATCGGACCGAATGGCGTGCCTGTGGGCCCGGCCGATCAACGCTCGCAAATCCGCACATTCAACGCAGCGCCGACCTGGACGCGCGTGATTGGTTCGACCACCGTGATCACCGGCGGCCTCTTCGTGCGGCACGATCAGTACAACTACTATCCGAGTGAGAATCCGTTTTCGGATCTCGGTGCGCCCAGCTTGCAGAGGCAATCGGTTTCCCAGCTTCGCTTTTTGACCAATGCCGGAGCGCGCGCCAGCGTTTCCTACGTAAAGGGTATTCACAACTTCAAGGGAGGTATCAACTACCAACAGACATTCCTCACCGAGCACGATCGCCTGGGCGTCGTCGATCCGACATTTAATGCGCCGTGCATTACGTTCAACCCGACGCTGATCGATGCGAACACCGGACTGCCCGGCGCCTACGAGTCGGTGCAAGGCTTCACAGATCCGTCGCAGTGCGCAGTTGCGCCCGGAATGGGGGTGTGCGCGCCGGACGGCTGCCAGCCGAACGATTCCTCGAATCCGAATGCGCCGAACTCGGTTCAGTTCCCGCTTTTCAATCCGTTGCTGCTGCCATATGACTTGACGCGCAGCTGCAGTGCAGTCGTTGCGCCGTGTTTTCAGGGCGGCGCGCCATTTCCATTCCTAGCGCACACGGACATCAAAGAACTCGCGATGTACCTGCAGGACACGATCACCAAAGGACCTTGGTCGTTCAACGTGGGCATCCGGGGCGATCTATACAACGGGCTCTCGATTGGTCGGCAGGCGGAGCCGAGACTTGGCGTGGCGTACCACGTGAAGCAGAGCAACACGGTGCTTCGCGGGTCTTATGCGCGAACGCTCGAAACGCCGTTCAACGAAAACCTGATCCTCTCAAGCCTTGGCTGCGAATCGGACGTCTTGAATCCGCTGCTCGGCTGCTCGTCGTTTGCCCTTACGCCGATCAGCCCGGGCTTCCGCAACGAGTTCCACGCAGGGCTGCAGCAGGCCTTCGGCAGCCACGTTGTGTTCGACGGCGAGTACATTTGGAAATACACGCACAACGGCTACGACTTCAGCGTGCTCGGCAACACGCCGATCACCTTCCCGATCGAATGGCACAACGCCAAGATTCCGGGATTCACGGCCAAGGTCAACGTCACCAATCTGCACGGATTTACGGCGTACGTCGTGATGTCGAGTGTTGCCGCGGTCTTCTTCACGCCGCAGGTCGGCGGCGCAGGCGCTGTGCCGGTGGCCAGCGTGGCGGGCCAGTTCACGCCGTTCCGGATCGATCACGACGAAAAATTCAACCAGACAACCCATTTTCAATATCAGCCCTGGAAGCGCGGGCCGTGGGTTGGATTCAACTGGCGCTTCGATAGTGGACTGGTCGCGGGCGCATCGCCCTGCTACGGCGTGGAAGCGACGAACTCTTGCCCCGGCTCTGTCACTGTCGGCGGCGTGAACGAAGTGTCGATGGTGGCGAGCAACGTCGGCTTCCCGCCGCTCGTGCCGCTAACAGCCGATCAAGAGTTCGAGGCGGGATTCACGTGCGATGGCGAACATGCGACCCCGACCGTGGCCCTGCCGTTCAACTGCCCGGCCTCGGAGTTCGGATCCACGCTGATCAAGGTGCCCGCTTCAAACCGCGAGAACGACAATACAAATCCTCCGCGCATCCAGCCGCGGAGTCTGTTTGATCTCGCGATTGGCGACGACAACTTGTTCAACGGCGACCGGCATAAGTGGAGCGCACGCGTGACCGTGATCAACATGGCGAACGAGTATGCGCTCTACAACTTCCTCTCGACGTTTAGCGGCACGCATTACGTCACGCCGCGAACGATAACCGGAGAGATCGGCTTTCACTTCTAAGTCCGTCGCGTTTCCGGCGCTAGGGCGGGTTTCACATGACCTGCCTTCGGCCGGTGACTCAGCAGGGCGCGCGTACCAAAAGATCTGTGCGCTGCACCCCTACAATTCGGAAAATTTCTTGTTGACAAACCCTTACAACTGGAATATCGTGCTCACGCAGTTGTAACAAGGTTACAACTAGAACGGGCTATCGATTTTGGAGATCCGCAATCGAAGACGTGTCGTTAGTGCACTGCTATTTGCCAGCCGACTGGCACTGTTCGCCGGGTCGCTGTCTCTCTGCGCGCCAGCGCGGTCGGCAGCGCAAGAGCCGCCGTACTTCGTCGCCTATTCGCACGCGATGGAAGAGCCCGGCAACCTCGAAATCTCGAATAAGAATACGGCGGCGTCTCCCAAGTTCGGCAACCCGTTCGGCAGCGCCACGGTGGAATTCGAATTCGGAACGACGGCCTGGTGGACGACTGAGTTCTATCTCAGCGGGCAAACTACCGGGAACGACAGCACCGTTTTCAACGGATTTCGAGTGGAGAATCGCTTCCGCCCGCTCCTTCATGAACACTGGATCAACCCGGTGCTTTACGTCGAATACGAAAATCTCAACGAAGCCGACCGGAGCATTCTGGAAGTTACTGGCCACGATGGCGTTCAGGATTACATCGTGCCCAACCGGATTCAGCGGCCCGAGATCGAGCGTGCGCTCGAGACGAAGCTGATCCTTTCGAGCAACGTCCGCGGCTGGAACATTTCGGAGAACTTCATCGCCGAAAAGGACCTCAACGAAAGCGATCCGGCCGAGTTTGGCTACGCGATCGGAATCAGCCGGCCGCTCGCTCTGGCGGCGAGTCCGCGGGCCTGCACCTTCTGCCGGGAGAATTTTGCAGCCGGCGTGGAAATTTACGGCGGGCTCGGAGATACCAACGGATTCGGCTGGCGCGCGACGTCGCAATACGTCGGGCCAATTATCGCATTTTCCGTGCCGCGCGGGCCGACGATCGCGTTTTCGCCGAACGTCGGCCTCAACGACAACAGTCTGGGCGTGCTCTACCGGTTCAGCGTCACGTACGAAGTCCAGCAAATCTTCGGGCACCTTCACCGGTAATTTGCCATGAGAAACGGGACAAACTCGAACCCGCCGGCGCAACGAATGCCGCTTGCTTTCGTCTGCCGCCTCGCGGCAGGGCTGCTCGCCGCGGCCCTGTGTGCGGGCGCGAGCGACTCGTGGTTGCTGCACGTACCCGATTCCTATCGCCGAAAGGTAAATCCCTACGCGGGACAGCCCGACGCGATTGCGGCCGGAGGGCGCCTGTTTTCGGATCATTGCGCACAATGCCACCAGCCCGATGCTCTCGGAAAAGGCAAGAGGCCGAGCCTTCGCACGAGCTATGTACAGAGCGCAAAGGACGGCGAGCTTTTCTGGCTGTTGCGAAACGGAATCCTCGCGCACGGCATGCCGTCGTGGAGCATGCTACCGGAGCCGTCGCGTTGGCAGATCATCGCATACGTCAAGAGCCTCGGCCCGAGCGATGGATCGGCGCGCCAAGGAGAAAATTCTAGGTGAAGCCTGCGGTGCACCATCCCCTAGATTGGAGGACCGTTACGGTCGTGGCGCTCCTCGTGTGCATGGCGGCAATCCTGTGGCTCGCCAGTTGCTCGTCTGGCCAGGCGCCGCCGCCCGTGCTCGAAGCGGAGGGTGCGCCCGCGGATCAAAATATTGGCGAGCGTCTCTTCGTTGAGACGCGTTTTGCCGAGTACTTCGCTGCTAATCAGCCCGACGTGAATGCGCCGCTGGCGGTGGGCGACCCGGTCGTAGCTCAAGTCCAGAACGTCTACACAGGCCCGATGCCGGGCCCCTTCGTGGGTCAATCGATCAATTGCCGTTCCTGCCATTTTGTCGTCGAGTTCCAGGGCGTGCCCGGCGCAGGCAACCGAACCTACGCAGATTTCACGACACGTAGCCCGATACCGATACCGATGAACGGATTTACCACGACTCCGCGCAATGCGATGCAGATGGTCGGCTCGCTGCAGCCGCATTCCGGGCCGACGTTTCTCCATTTCGACGGCCAGTTCACCGACCCGTCCGATCTCGTGAAAGAAACTCTCACAGGCCGCAATTTCGGTTGGGGGCCGACGCAGTATCAGCAGGCCATCGCGCACATCGCGGACGTGATTCGCAACGACAACGGCAACAACAAGCCGGCGGCGGAGTACGGCTGCAATCTGCCGTACAGCACGATTTTCCTTGGCACGGATGCGTCGATTCCGGCCACTTGCCTGCTCCCAGCGCAGTATCGGCTCGACGTCACGACGGCATCGGACGAGCAGATCGTCGACGACATTTCGCAACTCATCGCGCAGTACATGTACGGGCTTCTCTTCAAGCAGGATGAAAACGGCAATTACTACGCCTCTCCGTACGACGTCTTCCTGCGCATCAATCATCTGCCGACGCAGCCCGCCGCGGGCCAGACGCCTCAGCAGTACGCTCAAGTCCTCTACCAGGCGCTGCTGTCGCTATCCAATCCGATTTGGGTCGACGGCACGTACGGCAAGTTCAAATATCACGCGCAGCCTTTCCAGTTCGGCGCCACGGAATTGGCGGGACTGGAAATTTTTCTCAAGGCAGCGACCGGAGCCACCGACGGTTCACAGGACGCCGGCAATTGCGCAGCCTGCCACCTGCCTCCGAATTTCACCGACTTCCGGTTTCACAACACCGGCGCCTCGCAAGAGGAATACGATGCGGCGAACGGACCGGGGGGCTTTGCCGCGTTGACAATTCCGACCCTCGCCCAGCGGAACCAGAACTACGACGCCTATTTGCCGGTGACTGCAAGCCATCCCAACGCGACGGAGAGCTTCCGCCATCCCGCCGTGGCGGGCAGCCCGCAGTTCGCCGATCTCGGATTGTGGAACGTCTACGAAAATCCTGACATACCCAATCCGCAGGCCAATCTTTTGGTGGTGGTTTGCGCGAATGCTCAGAATTGCTCGATCGATATGGGCCTGCCGAACACCATCGCGCAGTTCAAGACCCCCACGCTGCGTGATCTCGAGGATTCGGCGCCCTATTTCCACAACGGCAGCAAACTGACCTTCGCCGACGTGATCAATTTCTACATCAAGAGTTCGCAGCTCGCTCGGGAAGGCCTGCTGCGGAATCCGCCGCCGGAATTTCAGAGCATGTCGATCAGCCCCGCCGACGTGACGGCATTGGTTGCGTTTCTGGAATCTCTCACCGAAGACTACGACGACACGTAGGCTGGCGATTCGCGTTCCTCGCCGCAGATAGGTGCGCATACGATTCCTGCTAGAATGTTCTGCGGAGACGGCCTGCGACGCAGGTGACGTTGCGAAAGCCTATTTGAACCAACACTGGATCCCAGGGCGCCTGCGTCGTCCTGCCCTTGTGCACGTCCCGGCGGCCTGCCGTTGGGAAAGCCTTAAAGCAGGCGCTGGGCGCCCAAACTATTAAGTGGGGTTCAGGGCCTAGCACGCACGGCGAAGTGGACCGCTCCTCCCGATGCGATCAGCATTGGGACCCCGAGCGAGCATCACGAGCCGAGGGGCGCCACTGTCCTTGGAAGGGCATGCGTGAAAATTCTCTTTATCGGTGACGTAGTCGGCGCGCCAGGCCGCAAGATCGTGCACGACCGGCTGGCGGACATTCTCACGCAGCGCGCCATCGATTTCTGCATCATCAACTGCGAAAACGCCGCGTCCGGATTCGGCGTCACGCCAAAGATCGTCGAAGAACTTTTCGCCGCGGGCGCCGACGTACTCACCAGCGGCAACCACATCTGGAAGCGCAAAGAGATTATCGACTTCTTCCCCCAAGAGCCCCGCCTGCTGCGTCCCGCGAATTTCCCGAGCGGTTCGCCGGGCAGCGGGCTCTACGTCGGCCAAACGAAAAACGGCGTCGGCTGTGCCGTGCTGAATCTGCAGGGCCGCACCTTCATGGCGGCGAACGACGATCCTTTCCGAACCGCCTCGTCCGAGCTCAGGCGAATTCCGCCCGAGGTGAAAGTCATCGTCGTCGACATGCACGCCGAGGCGACGTCCGAAAAAATGGCGATGGGCTGGTATCTCGACGGCAAGGTTTCTGCGGTGCTGGGAACGCACACGCACGTTCCTACGGCTGACGAGCGAGTCCTTCCCGGCGGCACGGCCTACATCACAGATGTCGGCATGACCGGCCCGCATGACTCCGTGATCGGCATGGAGAAGGAAGGAATCCTGCAGCACTTCCTCGACGGGATGCCGTCGCGCTTCGTCGTCGCCGAGGGCGATATTCAGATGAACTCGGTCCTCATCGACGTCGACGAGTCGACCGGTCACGCCCGCTCCATCGGCCGCCTCAAGTTTCGTCTCGACTAGCCGGCGCGAGATCTGGGTTCGGTCCAAGCAACGCGCGCACAGCTCCCGGCATCTTCTTCGACCGCCAGAGGATAAAATCGCATAGCCCATGTCGCGACGCGCTTCAGCCTTCGTATCGATTGCCGCCCTGGCTTTCCTCACCGCAACCGGGGCGCCGCTTGCATCGGCGCAGGATCAGGCTTTCACGCGCGAAATCGCGGCGCGGGCGCGCGTCTTTTCCGAAATCGGCGCCGGCGTCTCGGCGCTCAAACGCGGCGCCGCCGGCCGTTATTACATTCTGGCTGCGCCGGCCAATGCGGTTGTGATTTATGGGGCCGATGGCAGTCGGGTCGGCCAAATTCCGAACGCGAACTCGCGCGGCGCCAGAATCATGTACGCATCAGACTTCGATCTCGACTCCGAGGGCCGACTGTTCGTCGTGGATCGTGGGGCGAACGTTGTGCGGGTCTTCCAATTGGATGGCTCGCCGGTTCGGACGGTTCCTTTAGCTGCGCCGCTCTCTGTTGCAGCGCTTTCGGGCGGAGAGTTCGCCGCCACTTCGTTGCGCTCAGGACAACTTGTCAGCATCTTCGATCCACGGGGCGCGCTCGCGCGAACATTCGGTGACATTCCGGCGCCGCCCGCGGGCAGCGAACGCGGCGGGTTGCGCAGTCCGGGACGGCTCTACGGCGACGGCACGGGACAGATCTATTTCGCCTTTACGTCACTGCCCGATCCTACGATTCGCAAATACGATCGCTTCGGATACGCCGCGTACGAAATCTCTTTGCCCGCGTCCGAATTCAAACCGCCTCGAGAGGCCAAGCAATGGACCACCGTGACCATCGGCAAAAGTGGCTCTGCTCCGCCGACTCCAGTGATTCAGGCGCTTGCGGTCGATCCCGACACGCAGGAAGTGTGGGCGGCGATTGGCGATGAACTGGTGCACTTCGACAACGACGGCAACCGTCGCTCCGCGTATCACACGACGACCAAATCAGGCGCGCCGCTCGAAGCCTCCGCGCTGCTGATTGAGCACGATCGCATTCTTCTCGCGGATGATCCCAACGGAATTTTTGACTTTGCATTTCCCGAGCCTCGCCACGCGGCATTGCTCGCGCACTAAGTTCAGCGGGGCTGTTGAAAGACTGCCTGTGGAAAACTTTCCTCGCAGCAGACCCGGAAATTTCATTTCGAGCGCCCAACATCGCATGCGAAAGCAATTCTTTTCGCCGACCTCAGCGCAAATTCTTCTGTGGAAAACTTGTGAATTGTGTGTGAAGCGCGCGATGCTCTTGCATTCAGTTTTCTCTTGCCCATCGCAAAACATTTAGGCAGAATCCCGCCTCGCGTATCTGAGGGCCATAACCGGACACCAGCGCTGTAGGACATCGCAGTTGCCGGGGGCGTTCTAGCAGGTCGAACCCGACACGTTAGAAATCACTAAGCTTTGCTTCTCGCGAAGGGGCGAGAATTTCCACAATATTTCCACCGGTGTGGAAATTGTTGGCTGGAGTCATTTGCTTCAATGAATCTCTGGGACAAGGTCCTTCAGCACGCCGAGCGCCGGGTCAATCCCCATAGCTTCGCCACTTGGTTTCGCCCCACCCGCCAAGAGCGCGCCGACGAGGATAAATTGGTCATCCGCGTCCCTACCCGACTGTTCTGCAAGCGTTTAACGGAAACTTATGGGGAACTTTTGCAGGCCGTCCTCGCGGAAATCGGCAGGCCCGGGCTGGCGCTGGAGTTCATCTGCGCCGAAGCGGAACCGACCGGCGCGCATCCAGCGGCCTCGCCGCAGGCGAAGCTCGATTTCGAGTCGTGGGACACCCAGCTCAACCCGCGCTACACGTTCGACAAGTTCATCGTCGGCAAGTCCAACCAGTTTGCGCACGCAGCCGCGATCGCCGTCGCCGAGCAGCCATCGAAATCCTACAACCCGCTCTTCCTATACGGCGGTGTGGGGCTGGGCAAAACGCACTTGATGCAGGCGATCGGCCACGCGCTCAAGCGCCGCAACCCTGCGTTGCGCCTGACTTACATCAGCGCGGAGAAATTCACCAACGAAGTGATCGCCGCGATTCGCTTTGAGCGCATGCCGGGCTTCCGCGACCGCTTCCGCAACATGGATGTACTGATGGTGGACGACATCCAGTTCATCGCGCGCGCCGAGCGGACGCAGGAGGAGTTCTTCCACACCTTTAACGCACTCTACGACCAGCAAAAGCAGATCGTAATTTCCTCGGACTGCCCGCCGAAGGAGATCTCATCGATCGAAGAGCGATTGCGCTCGCGATTCGAGTGGGGCTTGATCGCTGATATCCAGATGCCGGACCTGGAAACGAAGATCGCGATTCTGCAAAAGAAAGCCGATAGCGAGCGCGTTCACCTGCCGGATGAGGTGGCCGAGTTCATCGCGCGCTCGATCAAGTCCAACATCCGCGAGCTCGAAGGCGCGCTGATCCGGCTGATTGCGTATTCCTCGCTCACTGGCGCGGAGATCAATCAGCCGACCGCGCAGCAGGTGCTGAAGAACATCATCGAGACGCAGGAGAAGAAAGTCACCATCGAGCAGATTCAAAAGCGCGTCAGCGAGCATTTCGGAATGCGCGCGCAGGACCTGAAAATTCGCAGCAACTCGAAGGTGATCGCCTTCCCGCGGCAGATTGCAATGTTTCTGGTGAAGCAGCTCACGACGGCGTCGCTGCCGGAAATCGGAAAGCAGTTCGGTGGCAAGCATCACACCACGGTGCTTCATTCGATCAACAAGATCGAGACCCTTCGCCAGCGCGACAAGGATTTGAACAGGACAATCAACAGGCTACTCGATTCATTCGGCTAGTCTTGAACCGCCGTGCTGTCCGCGTTCGCGCGCATCGCTGTGGACGGACTGTGAAGGGATTGTGAATATCAGCTTGAGCCGCTCGTACTACGCGAAGCTTGCACAGCGTCTTGCGATGTTTCACAGCACTATGAGTACGCTAACTCTCGCGGTGTCTGCACAATGAATCCGTTTTCAAGAATTCCACAACTGCGGCGGCGACTACGGTTTCTCTACTTTGTACAAACAAAGAAAAGCAGTAAAGTAGCCGCATCCAACCTATGACCACAGAAACCAGTGCAAGGACCGCACACGAGATGGAATTCAGCGTAAAGAAGTACGACTTGCTTGAGGAGTTGGAGCTGACGCAGGGTGTCGTCGAGCGCAAGACGACGATACCCATCCTCTCGAATCTCTTGTGCGAAGCGAAGGGCAATCGGCTGACGATCACAGCGACTGATCTTGAGCTGAGTATTCGCACGTCGTGCGACGCAAAAATCAAGAAAGACGGTGCGGGCACGATTCCGGCAAAGAAACTACTGGAACTGGTGCGCCTGCTGCCGGATGAAGAGATTCGTTTCAAACTACTTGAGAACCACTGGGTCCAGATCACCTGCGATCGTAAGAACTACAAGCTCGTGGGAATGTCGAAGGACAATTTCCCGGCGCTGCCGAGTTTCCCGCACGCACTCGTCAAGATTCCCGCGAAATTGCTCGCGGGCCTGATCGCGAAGACGACATTTGCGATCTCGCAGGAAGAGTCGCGCTACACGCTGAATGGCGCGCTGCTTGTCCTCAAGCCTGGCTCGATCACCATGGTCGCAACCGATGGCCACCGCTTGGCGATGGTCGAGGCCGACCACAAATTCGAAGGCTTTTCATCGGAAACGCGCGTTCTGGTTCCGAAGAAAGCGATGAACGAAGTCCAGCGCTTGGCCGCTGAGGCAGGCGATGAAGGTGCGGTCGATTTCGGTCAGGACGAAAGCCATCTCTTTTTCCAGTTTGGCGGGCGCCTGCTTACCTGTCGCAAGCTCACCGGCCAGTTCCCGAACTACGAGGCCGTGCTGCCGCGCGACGCGAACAAGACTGTCGTGCTTGAGCGCAGCGAACTGCAGGACGCGCTGCGCCGCGTCTCGCAACTCGCTGACCAGCGCTCGCACGCCGTGAAATTCACTCTCGCCAAAGAAGGTTTGGAGATCTCCGCTTCGAGCCCCGAGTATGGCGAGGCGAAAGAAGCCATCGAAAAGGAATTCAAGGGCGAGCCGATCAGCATCGGCTTCAACGCCCAATATCTGCTCGATTTTCTCAGTGCCGCGCCGGATGGTCCGATCAGTTTCGAGTTGAAGGACGATCAATCCGCCGGCCAGCTTCGCCCGCTTGCTGATGAATCGAGCCGCTACCGCTACGTCGTCATGCCCATGCGCATTTGACGCGCCTGAGCTAACGCAGCGAAGCCTGCGCCCGACTCATCGCGTCGAAAGCATCCAAAACCTGTTGTGGTCTTGCGCGGACGCGCAAGTCTTCCGTGAGATTTACCCAGCGAATCTTCCCTGACGAATCGATCAGGAATTCCGCAGGACGCGCAATGTCGATGCCATCGGGCCCGCCGTGCGGATGAACCAAGTCCCAGCGGCGGATCACTTCGTCCTTCGAGTCGGAAAGAATCGGAAACGTGTAGCCCTGCGACTTGCGCAGCTTTTCTGAATCCGCGGGCGAATCCACGCTGATGGCAATCACTCGAATTTTTCGGGAGTCGAATTCCGGCAGCGCCTTCTCGAAGCTCCGCAACTCGGAGTTGCAGAACGGTCACCAGTATCCGCGGTAGAAAATCAATACCACAGCCGCTGGCGGCGGAGTGCTAATCGGCGGGATGCCAATTACCGCGACCGGCTCCGTACCCTCTGGCCAGAATTGTGAATGGAGCGTTCCTAACAGATTCACCGGCCTGTTCGTCGAATCCGGCAGCGTGAAATCCGGTGCGAGTTGACCGACCTGCGGCGCGCCGTGAGATGCCGGCAGCTGCCGCGTCGCGTAAAAGACGCCGTAGCAGAAAAACGCCGCAACTGCGGCAGCAAGAACTCCCAGGACGCTGCCGAAAATTTTCCCGCGATACGCATCCGGACGGCGGAAGGCCCGCGAAATTCCCACTGCGAGCAGCGCCAGGCCGAGGGCCATAATTAACAAACTCGCCCACGGAAAATCTCTCGTCACGGGATAGCGAATAAAGATCAGCGGGTAGCTCGCCACTCCCGCAAACACCACGACCAGCCCCACCCACACGCTCGCATTCCAGCTTCGTTTCATCGCGCGACCTCCTCAAAAAGTGCCGCCAGCGTACGCTTCTATTCGACGCATTGCATCAACGAAAGCTTCATCTGACACGCCACATTCGATTCGTCAGCACAGCGGCAAAGGCCATCGGATGAAGATACGCAAGCTATTGATTCCCCTGGAGATATGGTCAAGTCGCAGCCTGAGAATCGCCTTGTGATTCGGGCTGCCTTCCGGTAAAATTTGATTGGTTCCGAAATCCTCCTGAATGGCATTTCTTTTCGGACCGAGCTTGCGCGCGCCGCGACTGCCAGCGCCAGAACTGGCGGTTGAAATTCGGCGTCGCAGGCCATTGACTTCCCCTTCCGAGGGGAGCGAAAGCTTCGCCGCGTCCGCCCGAAATTTCGGTACAGGACGGGATGGAGCTGAGAAAAACCCTTCGAGTCCCAGCTTGAGCGCCGAGCGCTCTTGCGAATGGGGCCAATGGGCAAGGTTAGTCGAGCCAATCCGCGCGACCGCCTTCCCGAGAACGTCAAGCATCGCCGCAGTGTTTGGTGTGTGGCTCAGGCCTTCGCTGTCGAAGGAGCAGTCGGCTGACCTGAGGCCTTCTTCTGAGGAGACGCACGATCCATGGGTGACAAAGAGACTCCGGCCTCCAAAGGGCCCGGTGGTGCCGCTCCGTCCGGCGGGCACAAGTACGACGCGACTTCGATCAAAGTTCTCGGCGGCCTCGAAGCCGTCCGCAAGCGCCCCGCGATGTACATCGGCTCGACCGGCGAAATGGGCCTGCACCATCTCGTTTGGGAAGTCGTCGACAATTCCGTCGACGAAGCGATGGCCGGCTTCTGCGACGAAATCAACGTCCAGGTGCACGACGACAACAGCGTCACCGTGATCGACAACGGCCGCGGTATTCCTGTCGATATGCACGCGACCGAGAAGAAGCCCGCCGCCGAAGTCGTGATGACCGTGCTGCACGCCGGCGGAAAATTCGATAGCGAGTCCTACAAAGTTTCCGGCGGCTTGCACGGCGTCGGCGTCTCCGTCGTGAACGCGCTGTCCGATTGGCTCGATCTCGAAATCTGGCGCGACGGCGAAGTCTGGGAGCAGTCCTACGAAAAGGGCATCCCGACTTCGAAGCTGAAGGCTTCGGGAAAAACGCGCAAAACTGGCACGAAAATCACGTTCCATGCCGATCCCTCGATCTTTTCGACGACCACCTACAGCTTCGATACGCTCTCGCAGCGCCTGCGCGAGCTGGCTTTTTTGAACAAGGGCCTGAAAATTACTCTCGAAGACGAGCGCTCGAACAAGAAAGCCGAATTCCGCTTCACCGGCGGCATTTCCGAATTCATCAAGCACCTCAACCGCGGCAAGCAAACGCTGCACGATTCGCCCATCTACATGGAGGGCAAGCGCGGCACGGTCGATATGGAGATCGCGCTGCAGTACAACGACAGCTACGCCGAGAATATCTTCGCCTTCGCCAACACGATCAACACGGTCGATGGCGGCACGCATCTCGCCGGCTTCCGCTCCGCGCTCACGCGCACAATCAACTATTACGCCGGCTCGTTCGGCATGCTCAAGGAGCAAAAAGATGAAATCTCGATCACCGGTGATGATGTTCGTGAAGGCCTGGTCGCAGTCGTCTCGGTGAAGCTCCCGCAGCCGCAATTCGAAGGTCAGACCAAGGGCAAGCTGAATAGCGACATCAAGGGCCTCGTCGAATCTCTCGTCAACGAAAAGCTCGGCGAGTACTTCGACAAGCATTCGTCAATCGCGCGCAAAATCATCGGCAAGACGATCGACGCTGCCCGCGCCCGCGAAGCTGCGCGCAAAGCGCGCGAACTGACGCGCCGCAAGTCCGCGCTCGATTCCTCGGGCCTTCCGGGCAAGCTTGCCGATTGCCAGGAGCGCGATCCCGCCCGCTGCGAGCTCTTCATCGTCGAGGGCGAATCGGCCGGCGGCTCCGCCAAGGGCGGACGCGACCGCCGTTACCAGGCGATCCTGCCGCTCAAGGGCAAGATCCTGAACGTCGAGAAAGCCCGCTACGACAAGATGCTCGGCCACGAGGAAATCCGCGCCATCATCACCGCGCTCGGCACCGGCATCGGCAAAGATGATTTCGACGCCACCAAGCTCCGTTATCACAAAATCATTCTGATGACCGATGCGGACGTTGACGGCAGCCACATCCGCACGCTGCTGCTCACCTTCTTTTTCCGCCACATGCGCGAGCTGATCGACAAGGAGCACGTCTACATCGCGCAGCCGCCGCTCTATCGCGTCAAGCGCGGAAAAATGGATCGCTACATCCGCGACGAGCGCGAATTCTCGCGCGAGCTCATGAAGCGCGCCACCGAAGAGCACGTCGTCAAGGGCAAGACCGGCAAATCGCTCGAAGGCGGCGATCTCACCCAGTTCCTCCTGAACATTCAGGAGTACGACCAGGTCGCCTCGAAGCTCGGCCGCCGCTTGCGCGATCCGAAGCTTGTCGAACTGCTCGCCGACTCCGAGCTCGATAAGAAAGCCGATTTCAGCGACAAGAAGAAGTTGCAGGAGCTGGTCAAGGCGATCGAAAAGGCCAAGCTCGATGTCGATACGAAATTCGCATACGACGAAGAGCACAGCCTGCACGAGTTGGTTCTGAAAAACGGCGGCGAGAAGCGCATCAATTGGGCGCTCGCAGCTTCGCCGGAATACAAGCGCCTCCGCACTCTGCGTCAGGCGATCGCGGAAAACGACAGGCCGCCCTTTACGATCACTCACAATGGCGACAAGACCACCAAAGAGTCCGCGCTGCAGCTGCTGAATTACGTCCTCGAAGACGCGAAAAAAGAATTCACCATCACGCGCTTCAAGGGCCTCGGCGAAATGAATCCCGAGCAGCTCTGGGCAACGACGATGAACGCCGAGACGCGCACGCTGCTGAAAGTCCGCCTCGAGGACGCCGTCGCCGCCGAGGAAATTTTCGCCACGCTCATGGGCGAAAACGTCGAAGAGCGCCGCAAATTCATCGAGGAAAACGCCCTCGAAGTCGTCAACCTCGACATCTAGTTGGAGAAGCTGAATGGCAAACCGGCTCTCGCATTTCGCGATCCACGCCGACGATCTTGAGCGCGCCCGGAAATTCTACGGCGGCGTCTTCGGCTGGACGTTTCAGGGCTTCGGCGGCCCGATGACGGATTTTTGTCAGATCAAGGATTCGGCGGGCCATCCGCTTGCTCCGCTCGGCGCCATGCAATCGCGCAAATTCAATGTCGCGCCGCAGCCGGTGATCGGCCTCGAATGTTCGTTCGCGGTGGACGACGTCGACGCCATCGCCCGCGCCGTGGAAGCGAACGGCGGCGAGATCGTCATGAAGAAGGCCGCGATTCCCGGCGTCGCCTGGATCATGAAGTTTCTCGACACGGAAGGAAATCTTGTCTGCGCCGTCCAATACGATCCTAACGCGCGATGAGAATGATTTTGACGAGTTACGAATCACCAGTCACGAAAGGATGTAAATGGCTGACGAGCTAAACCAGCAGATCCTCACTCCGGTCGATATCGAATCGGAAATGAAGAAGTCGTATCTCGATTACGCGATGAGCGTAATCATCGGCCGCGCTCTGCCCGACGTGCGCGACGGCCTCAAGCCCGTCCATCGCCGCATTCTCTACGGCATGTATGAGCTCGGCCTCACTTCCACCAAGGCCTACCGCAAGTGCGCGAAGATCGTCGGCGAAGTCCTCGGCAAATACCACCCCCACGGCGATACGCCCGTTTACGACGCGCTCGTCCGCCTCGCGCAGGATTTCAACATGCGCTACCCGCTGGTGGACGGCCAGGGCAACTTCGGCTCCGTCGATGGCGATCCGCCGGCGGCGATGCGCTACACCGAAGCGCGCCTCTCGAAAATCGCAGAGGAAATGCTCGCCGACATCGAAAAGGAAACCGTTGATTTCGTTCCCAATTTCGACGAAAGCGAAAAAGAGCCGGTCGTTCTTCCCACGCGTATCCCGAACCTGCTCGTCAACGGCTCTTCCGGCATCGCCGTCGGCATGGCGACGAATATTCCGCCGCACAACCTGAAGGAAACGATCGACGCCGCCATCCTGCTGATCGAGAATCCCGAAGCCACGCTCAAGCAGGTGATGAAGATCGTTCCCGGCCCGGATTTTCCGACGGGCGGCTACATCTACGGTCGCGAGGGAATTCAGCAGGCCTATGAGAAGGGCCGCGGATCGTTCCAGGTCCGCGCCAAGGCCGCCATCGAGCAGCGCGGCAAGGACCGTCAGGACATTGTCATCACCGAGCTGCCCTATCAGGTCAACAAGGCTCGCCTGATCGAGCACATCGCCGAGTTGATCCAGAACAAGAAGATCGATGGCATCGCGGACATTCGTGACGAATCCGATCGCGAAGGCATGCGCATCGTCATCGAAGTGAAGCGCGACGAAGAGCCGCAGCTCATCCTGAATCACCTCTTCAAGCACACGCAGATGCAGGAGTCCTACGGCATGATCCTGCTCGCGATCGTCGGCGGCCAGCCGCGCGAGCTAGGACTGCTCGACCTGCTGCGCCTCTTCATCGAGCACCGCGTCGACGTAGTCCGTCGGCGCACTATCTACGAGCTGCGCAAGGCGCGCGAGCGCGAGCACATCCTGCTCGGTTACCGTATTGCGCTCGACAATGTCGACGACGTGATCCGCATCATCCGCGGATCTTCCAGCCGCGCCAACGCCCGCGAAAACCTCCACGACTTCTTTGCAAACAAGAACGTCCGCGTGACGGTGCAAGGCAAGGAGCGAACGATCGAAGGCATCAAGGTCGATCGCAAGAAGTACGGCATCGTCGCTCTCACCGGTGAAGCCATCGGTCCCGCCGAGGGCGAAGGGCTCACCTACACGCAGATCGACGCCATCCTCGAGCTGCAGTTGCACCGCCTCACGCAGCTCTCTGTCGATGAAATCCTCAAGGAGCTGGCGCAGATTCGCGAGCGCATCGCCGAGCTGCAGGAAATTCTCGCCAGCGACAAGAAGCTCAAGGCCGTGATCGTCGCCGAACTCCGCGAGGTGCAGAAGGACCACGGCGACGACCGCCGCACGCAGATCGTCGACCGCGTCGAGGAGATCAAGCTCGAAGACCTGATCAAAGACGAGGAGATGGCGATCACCGTCAGCCACGCGGGCTACGTGAAGCGCACCTCGGTCGATACCTACCGCCATCAGTCGCGCGGCGGCAAGGGTCGCATCGGCGCCAAAACGCGCGAAGACGATTTCGTCGAGCATTTCTTCACCGCCTCGGCGCACAGCTATATTTTGCTGTTCACGTCGAAGGGCCGCATCTACTGGCTGAAGGTGTACGAAATTCCCGAAGCCGCCGCGGCCACGCGCGGAAAAGCGATCAATAACCTCGTTCGTTTTCAGGAAGGCGAAACTCTCAAGGCCATTGTGCCGGCACGCAATTTGGAAGAAGCAGGCAAGTATGTTTTCTTCGCCACGAAGAACGGCACGGTGAAGAAGACCGAGCTCGCGGAATTCTCGAATCCGCGCCCATCAGGCATCATCGCCATCAACCTAGATGCCAACGACGAGGTGGTCGGCGCAAAACTCACCGACGGCAAGCAGATGATTTTCCTCGCGAGCCACGACGGCCAAGCCATCCTCTTCCGCGAATCCGAAGTGCGCTCGATGGGCCGCAATGCCGGCGGCGTCAACGGAATGGATCTTGCCAAGGGCGACTACGTCGTCTCGATGGACGCCGTGCAGGTCGACTTTGGGATCATCCAGAAGGAGTACCAGAAGTCCACGCAGGATCTCGACGAACTTGAGAGCGACGAAATCCGCGAATCCCTCACGTCGCTGATGCTCACTGTCGCCGAAAAAGGCTACGGCAAGCGCACGCCGCTCGCCGAGTACCGCGTCACGTCGCGCGGCGGCAAGGGCGTCATCAACCTGAAATCGACCGAGCGCAACGGCCCGGTCGTGGCCGCATTGCAAGTCCGCGAGGATTCCGACGTCATGATCATCACCGGCCACGGCAAGGTGATCCGCGTCCACTCCGGCGAAATTCGCGAAGCCGGCCGCTCGACGCAGGGCGTCCGCCTGCTGCGCCTCGATGAAGGTGACCGCATCGCCGCTGCCGCCGCCATCCTCGAAGAAGAATCCGAGGCCGAGCCGGAGAAGAAATAGACGAGGGCAACATGAAGCTTTCCTTTCGCGAAATCGCTGATCGGATAACCGGAATTTCGACACCGATCTTCGGCATCTCGTGGAACCCGCCCGTGCTGGATGCACAAATCGCCAAGCGGCTAATCACGTTTCTTGAAGATCGCCGCGCCCTCTACAATCCGTACGAATTGGAATCGCCTCCGCACGTGATCGATTCCGTACGCCTGATCAGAGAGCGGCTGACGCAAGACTTGGAACAGCTCGACAGAACCTCGACTCTTGCGGAATCCCTTGCCGCGATGCGTGCCGCGTGCCGCAAATTCCTTGACTCGATACCGAACGAGCACAGTCGAATGTATCTTGGACCCAGCATGGTTTTTTTCTCGGGAGTCGGAGAACTTAGGGGCGTGTTCGGCATATACATCGCGAGAATTTGTGTTCAGTACGGAATCGATGTCGAATCGGACTTGGCCGCGATCTTGCCTGGAGCGTTGCATGACGCCCCAGATGGCAGGCCGGTCACACGAGAACGTAGACGAAAAAAGTGAGCCATCGCGAACAGCTTGCGAATCTGCTGCGCGCGAAATCGATCAAACGCGGCGAATTCACCTTGGCTTCGGGCAAAAGGAGCAACTACTACCTCGATTGTCGGCTCACGACACTCGACGCGGAAGGCGCGCTCCACACCGGCTACTGCATTCTCGAAATGCTCGACGAAATGGGCGTAAAGCCCGACGCGATCGGAGGGCTCAGCATGGGCGCGGATCCCGTTGTGTCCGCGGCGATCGTGGTAAGCGCGATCGAAAAGCGGCCGTTGCAAGGATTCCTGGTCCGCAAGGAAGCCAAGGGCCACGGGCGCAAGAAGCAAATCGAAGGAATGGAAGAAACGCGAGGCAAGCGCGTAGCGATCGTGGACGACGTGTGCACCACCGGCGGCTCGACGCAGGAAGCCATCGACGCTGCCGAGCGTGAGGGCTGCAAAGTGATCGCCGTGATCAGCCTGGTCGACCGCGAAGAAGGCGGCTCGGACATGCTCCGCGCGAAATACAATTACCGCTCGGTTTTCACCGCCCCCGAACTCCTCGCCGAAGACTCCAAGCCCGCCCGCAGCGCATCCTGATTCGTCCGCATATCGGACAGGTCGTACTACAACGCTACCAAAACTGTCCTTTGGTACGAATCGCTAACGGCTCGCAATTGCTAGCCTAAATGTGGCTCTCGACGCGAGAGCCAGAAAGGACGGTGTGCGCACTTGCGCCAGCGAAGCAACAGGCTGTTCGGCGATCAAGCTAGCTCTCCACCGCGCCGCACGGCTCACACCGTCGCAGCAGGAGCGCGGATCGGTTTTGGCCGCGAGGTTCGCCGTCCGCACAAGTGTCAAGCAAAACCAGATGTTTTCGCGCGCATCTTGTTGAAAACAATCGTTCGGCACGCCCAACAAGTGACAATTTTTTTGAATGTTGCGAAATTCGCGTTTCGCGATTTCTACTCGAAAGTGAAAATAAGTAGATTTCGCCGCAACTCTTTCAAAATAAAGGATCGGCGCTCCGGCTACCCGAAAATGAATCGGGGGGTGCCGCATGGCGAATTCGCGCATCGCTGCGCGAACTCCGCACGCGCCGGCGCAGCGCTCACGTTAGAATGGTTCTTTGCATTTTGTTCGAGGGGGAATGATGAAGCGTTCCGGCCACCTGCCGATGCCCGACTTGGCGTACCAGGATCCCGTGTTCATGGAGAGCAAGCCCGCCAGGCCGTTGCGCATTCTGGCCGAGTACCTCGATCCTCTCAACCGGCTGCGGCGCGCCGGCGTGGCCGACACGATCGTGATGTTCGGTTCCGCGCGCGTCTTTCCGCGCGACGTGGCGCTCTCGAATTTGCGCAAGACGAAACGGGCGGCGCGCGGACGCGACACTCACGAATGGCGCACGAAGCTTATCGCCGCGAGATCGATGGTGAACATGTCGCGCTATTACGAAGAGGCGCGCGAGCTTTCCCGTCGCATCACCGCGTGGGCCATGACACTCGGCACGCAACCGCGGCGCTTCGTGGTCTGCTCGGGCGGCGGGCCTGGAATCATGGAAGCCGCAAACCGCGGCGCTGCCGAAGCTGGGGGTTCGTCAATCGGATTGAGCATCCAGCTTCCTCACGAGCAGCGGCCCAATCCCTACATCAGCCCGGAACTGAATTTCTGCTTCCACTACTTTTTCATGCGCAAGCTTTGGTTCGCGCAGATGGCCAAAGCGCTGATCGTTTTCCCGGGCGGATTCGGCACCATGGACGAGCTTTGGGAAATGCTCACGCTGCTGCAAACCGGCAAGCTCGCATCGAAACATTTGATCCTCATCTACGGCCGCGAGTATTGGGACAAAGTTTTGAACTGGCGGCACATGGTCCACACCGGCACGATGAGCGAAGCGGATTACAGGCTTCTGAAGTTTGCCGACACCGTGGACGACGCCTTCGCGCAAGTCAGGCACCAGATGGAAAAACACCACCTCGGTCTCGAAGACGAGTGGGTCCGCCGCTAGCTATCTCGCCTCGATTCATCAGCGTGCGGACCGAAGCAACCTGCCCGGCGCTCCAACCATCCCCTCTGGTAGGCAGCCATGTAAGCGTAGCCACCCAGCAGGCTTCGGGGCTGCAGCGGAGGTTGATCATGTTGAGCTACGTCAAATCATTCGCAATCCTTTTGGGAGTGTTGGCGATGTTCGGTGCGGCAGGAACGGCGAGCGCAGAAGATTGGTGCGCGAAGCAGATTCGGCACGAGCAGCACGAACTCGATCGAGCCATCGCGCATCACGGCTATTACAGCCGGCAAGCCGACCACGAACGCCGCGAACTCGAGCGGATTCGCGCGGAGTGCCGGTATCGTTAGACCGCGATGATCAATTCGGAAGGAAGCTCAGGCGAGGGAGCAGAAATTCCCTCGCCTTTTTTCTGGCAGTCAGTTTTTCGACACGTCGAGATCTGCTTCAAACACGGCGTGGAAGCGCTGCTGTTCTTGTCGATCATGCACGAGCACGATCGGAGAAAGGCGCACCGACCCCTTGCAGTTGCGGCAGGTGCCGCTTTCGCCTTCCACGTCCTGCACGAACCCGTCGGTGAAGTGATACGCCGAACGAGGCCGGCGGGCTGTCTTGGTCGAATGAGCACCGCAGTGCGGACAGGTGAATTCGACCTGGTCCTCGAGCGGATCGCGGTTCAGTGCAGCCCAGCCGGTGTAACGAACGCCTACTGTTTCCAGAGTATTCCGGTTCATGATGGACACCTCAATGACCCCAATGAAGGCCACTTACAACCCGTTAGACGCACGACAGCGCGAAACCGATGCAAGGGGCGACCGGAATCGCGCAAGTCCCAGCAGGAGTGGATGTTGCAGCTTCCGCGCCGCCGCTCGTAGCCTCCGGGAACCAGGTTTCAAGCGCGGTGTCTATCTAGAGCAGAGATCGCGCGAACTCCGAGGCCACGCGACGAGCCGGTCCAGTCCCGGCCGCGCTCAAGCGTCCAGCATTTCTAGCGGCGTTGATTTGGACCGAGGAGGTGTGTCGATGAGCGATTTCGGAAGCCTTTCGCAGTGCATCGTGGAGAGTGATTCAGGGGAAGTCAGGCGCGCGCGCTGGTTGCGCGGTCAGGCGCTGTTCGCATCAACTTGTTTGGAAGCTGCCGCACTCGCCATTGTTTCGCTCTGGCCGCTGATAAACCCGTCGGTGCTGCCATCGCAGCCCGTCCTAGCCCCGGTTCCGATTTTTCATTCCGCGCCGCGCGCCAATCCCGAACTGCCGCGCGTAGTCGAACAGCGCCGTACCGTGCGACCAATTCCCGGAGTCACGATGCTCCACCAGCCGCCTAGGATCCCGGCGCATATCGCTACGGGTGATCGTGGCACTCCGCCGCCGGATGACGTCTTCGCATCAAACCTGCCACCAGGCCCTGGCAATGGATTCGGATTAAACACGAACGGCGAAATCGCGAGACCAGCACCCGTCGCGCATCCGAATCGGCCCGTGAAGATGAGCGGCGGAGTGATGGAGGCGCTCCTCATCCGCCGTGTTGAGCCTGATTACCCGCGTATTGCGATCGCGATGCATCTTACCGGGACTGTCCAACTGCGCGCGATCATTGGCACCGACGGCACGATTCAGAATCTTCAAGTGGTCAGCGGCAGTCCCATCCTGGCGAGCGCCGCGGTTGCGGCGGTCAAGCAGTGGCGATATCAGCCGACGCGGCTGAGCGGCGAACCCGTCGAGGTCGAGACCGTCATTCTCGTGCAGTTTCAAATGCCGTAGTTGGACAGCATTCCGGAACAGCTCGCGGAGCGCAATGCGAGCTGTTCCGAACGTAGTGGCGTAGTTTCAGATCAGAAGTGGATCACGATTCCCGTCGAAATCCGGGCGTTGTTCTGATGAACCCCGAACGCGTGGGTTGACAGATAGTCGCCCTCGAAAATTCGCCAGTAAACGTGGGGCACCAGCCTCGCATCGAGGCCGCCTCCGATCGCCGCTGCAAACGAGTTGTCCGTGAAGGGACCCGAATCGCCGTGAGCGACGCCAATCAGCACGTGGCCGAATGGCGACACGCGAGCGGGCCACGACACCTGCAGCCCGAAAAGCACAGTGTGGAGAGCGTTGCCCGAACTATAGTTCCCGTCGATATCGATGACTCCGCCGATCCAGTCCGCAAATTTGTACTCGCCCGCTAGATCCCAACCGCTCGTACCAAACGACGGACTGTTATCGATGTGGATGTAGGAATAGCCCCCGTACAGTTCAAGTTTGTCTCCCAAGCCCTGCGCACGAGCCGAGAACGAACAGAGAATGAGTAGAGCAAACAAGCATGCCAAAGTTCGAGCCATAAATGGTCCTCCGAGAAACAATTTTGGATTTTGAACAGAACGTCGGCACCTTATGGCCGCCAGCGGCGTGACATAACTCCGGCACTGCGAGCCGAGGTTCCGGAGGGCTGAGACAGACTTAGATGCCGTGGGCCACCAGCTAGCTGTCCGCAAGGGCTGGATGCGTCCCCTGATAAGCGCTACCGATTTCGGGGCTAGGAGGGGTAGGTACTAAAACTTGGCTCCGTAGGCACCGTGCAGCTGGCCGCTGAGGCGCAGAAGGCCGCCTACATAGAAATTCGATTCCAATTTGCGTATACGTCAATGCGGAGTACTACCGCCTCTCCATATCTCGTGCGAGACGATCGCTATGAAAAACAGATAGTTACGGTCTGTTTCTGTTGGAGCGAGACTTGCGATGATGCGGCCCGGGCGTGTGCCTCGTGTGCGCGGGCGATTTTGGGGCGTGTCAACTCCGCTGGCTTAGCTGGACGCCAATCTCTTCAGGAGGCGATATGAATCGCAAACTATTGGTCGCTATTTCGCTTTTGGCGGCTGTTCTCTTCACGTACCGACCGGCTTGGTCTCAAGCGGAGACCGGATCGATTAACGGTACTGTCACTGACTCGACAGGGGCGGTGATCCCCGGCGCGAGCGTATCGGCCAAGAATGCCGCAACAGGCTCTGAGAGGACCGTTAAGACTGGGGGCTCTGGTGAGTACCTCATCCAAGGTCTGTTGCCCGGGTTTTACGACGTCACGGCGAGCAGCGGCAACTTCTCGCCGTTCACGACTCGCGTTGAGGTGACAGTTGGAGGCAAAGCGACGGTCGACGCTCAGCTTTCAGTCTCCGGAAAAACCACAACGGTGGAAGTCGTGGGCGTGGGCGGAGCGGTGGTCAACACGCAGTCGCAGGAATTGTCGCAGCTGGTGGATTCCCAGCAGTTGGCACAACTCCCCAGCTTGAATCGCGATCCGTACTCCTTTGTCGCGCTCTCGGGCAACATAAGCGGCGCCGACACCACCAGCAATGCCGGCAGCCCCAATCCTTCGTTCACCACCGGCCAGAGCCTTACCGATCGCGGCGTCGGCTATTCGATTAACGGGCAGCGTGAAAGCGGCACGGAGATCCTTTTGGACGGCGTCGAAAATGTGGGCATCTTCACTGTCGTCGCTGGCCAGACCGTCCCAGCCGATTCGATTCAAGAATTCAGCATCATCACCAATAACTTCGGCGCGGAGTATGGCCGGGCCTCAGGCGGGGTCGTAAACGTGGATTCGAAGTCCGGTACAAACGAGTTTCACGGGTCTGCGTTTGAGTACAACCGCCTTTCCGCGTATACGGCCAACACATTCAATAACAATATCAACGATCTTCCGAAAGGTTCGTATGTACGCAATCAGTTTGGCTACAACATCGGGGGACCGATCCTGAAGAACAAGCTGTTCGCCACGTTCTCTGAAGAATTCGTTCGCGTGCGCAGCAACGCCGAAGTGCAGAACGACATCCTCGATCCCGATTTTATTTCGATGCTGCCGGCGAACGTACAGAACTATTTCACGACGTTCGGTACAGGCGCATTGCCAACGAGCGGCACGCCTGTCACTGCGGGCGATTTAGTGGGGGCCGGGGCATTCGGGACCACTGCCGGCGTCAATAATCCCTTCCCGAAGATAAACGGCATAACGGCTGTTCTCGACGACACTGCTGTGTTTGATCACGTGTTCTTCAGAGCTCCGTTTGACGCGGGCGGCGGCGTTCCACAGAACACGAATGATTTGGTTGGACGTCTCGATTACAACTTAACCAACAATACAACGATGTTCTTTCGCTTTGCGCGGTACAGCGAGAACGATTTTCCGGGTTCCGTGAACTACAGCGCGTACCCACAGTACGACGCCGGCGGAAGTAACTTCGACAACAGTGCCCTCTATTCGATGAGCCACACGTTTTCCACCAACTTGCTTAGCAGTACGAAACTTAGCTTTACGCGATTCAACGTGAAATCGAGCTATGACACGAAACTAACGTTCACTCCGAACCTGTACCTGAGTACCAACAACTATGCACAGGCAACCGATCCTGCGGGACAGGGCTTCGTCATCCAGCTGCCCGGATTGGAGAACACGGCGGATGGTTCAGGCGGCCTACCTTATGGCGGACCGCAGAATACGATCCAATTTTTCCAGGACTTGGCTTGGACGAAGGGAAAGCACTCGATGCGCTTTGGCGGCCAGCTTACGTATATCCAGCTAAACATTGCTTACGGCGCATATCAGCAGGCCAACGAGGTGCTCGGCTCAGACGTGGGGCCGGCATTGAGCAATTTGGTGAACGCGGGCGGAGTTAAGGACGATGGAGAGTATGCGTCTCCTGTGCTTTCGTTTACGGCCAGGGTGAATGCGGAGGGCGCGCTTCCATGCGCAACCGATATTTTCGGCAACTCCATTGTCACACCGGCGTGCACCGTGACACCGCCTCTTCCAGCGGCCGACCCTGCTCGTAGCTATCGTTACATGGACTGGGCATTGTATGCGCAGGACAGCTTTAAGGTCACCCGCAAGCTGACCGTCAATTACGCCCTGCGCTACGAGCATTTCGGCGTGCAGCATAACAACCATGCGGACCTCGACTCGAACTTCTACTACGGGCCAGGTGCTTACCCGGAGGACGTGCGGACCGGCGGAGTCGAACTCACTGCAAACAGTTCGATCGGCCAGTTCTGGGCGCCCAGGTGGGGAACGCTGGCACCGCGCGTGGGCTTTGCATACGATCTCTTCGGTGACGGAAAAACGAGTGTGCGAGGCGGTTTTGGAATTAGCTACGAGCGGAACTTCGGAAACGTGACCTATAATGCCAGCTTCAATCCGCCGGCGAGCGCGGTGCTGAGCGACACGTGCACCGGAAACGTGAACGGGGTAATCAGCACTTGCTCGCAATTTGTTACCAATAATGATCTCGGACCTCTAGGGGAAGCGGGACCAGCGAGCGCGCTAACACCGACGGAATTGCGCATGCCGGACCCACATATCAACGTGGCTCAGACGCAGTTCTGGAGCTTGGCTCTTGAGCGCGAGCTGGCACCCAGCACGCTGATCAGCGTGTCCTACAGCGGCGCGCACGGTGTGCATCTTTACGACATCAATAACATCAACCTGCTTGGCGCCGGACAGGCACTGCTCGGCGATCCGTTGGTAGTCAATGCCAATTGCCCATACGCCGATCCGGCTTCGCCTGATCCGGATAACCCGATTCTCGTTTGCTACACGCGGCCGAATTCGCAGTACGGGCCAATCAACGATCGAGGCAGTCGGGGCTCAAGTCGGTACGACGCCCTCAACGTCAAGTTTCAAGCAAATGACCTGCATCACACCGGTCTGACTCTGATCGGCAACTACACCTGGGCTCACGCGTCCGATGACCTGAGTTCAACGTTCTCCGAGAGCGAAACGGCCGCCTCTTTGGGTTACACGAACTATCAAGATCCGTTACTCGACTGGGGCAGCGCGGATTACGATATCCGGCACCGCATCGTGCTGTCCCCTGTCTGGAACACCCCTTGGTACAAGGAAGGCCGAGGAGTTCTCCGGCAGGTTCTCGGTGGCTGGAGTATCTCGTCTGTGTTCACTGCGCGTACCGGAATTCCGTTTTCGGTTTATGACCTGGGCTATCTCCTCAACTACTACGTCATTCCGAGATTGACCCCGGCCACTCCCATCACGCAATACCATACGGGTACGCCCGTGTTGCAAGCCGATTCCGGCAACACATTCTTTGCCCTGAGCATCCCGGCCGAGGCTGATATGGGCCCGTTGAACCCCGCGCTCGGTGTTTCCGACTTCGGGCCGTATCCGAGGAACATGACCCGCAGAAATGCGTTCCGCGGTCCGGGAGCTTGGAACGACGATCTTGCCATCGGAAAGAGCTTCAAGCTCACGGAGCGATTTGAATTGCAATTCCGCGCCGAAGGGTTCAACGTCTTCAACCATCACAACTTTTACGTGAACGGCGAAGACAACTACGATCCATCCAACATCGTCGAGGAAAAGGGCGGTCTCGGAAGCGGCGCTCTAGGCGGCGATCACGACGAGAGGCGGTTCGGTCAGTTCTCTCTCAGACTGCAGTTCTGATCGCGCGTTTCTCACGGCTGCTGAAGTTTGCAAATGGGGAGCCCCAAAGGCTCCCCATTTGCTTTTGGCGTCCCTTCCTTGGCCGTAAGGCCTTCTGGCTCATTTGATTATAATTCCCTGTCAGGCTCGCGGCTGTTTGCAACTTTGCGCTCCCCAGCACGTATAATCAGGTGGGCACGAACTCATGGCAGCAAAAACCTCGATGACGTTCGGCGAGGCAGTGCGTATCGCCACCACAAGCCTGTGGTCACACAAGCTGCGTAGTGCGCTCACGCTGCTTGGCGTGGTGATCGGAGTGATGTCCGTGATCGCGGTGGTCAGCCTCGTGAACGGGCTGAACAAGTACGTCGCCGAGCGGATCTTCAATCTCGGGGCTGACGTTTTCATGGTCAACCGGTCGCCCTCGATCATCACCAATGTCGATCAATGGGAGGCGGCGCAAAAGCGAAGGAAGTTTCATTACGACGACTACCTCGCGCTGCGCGATAGCTGCCGAAGCTGCATGGCCGTGGCTGCCAACGTCGGCAAGATCGGGCAGGTGAAATACGGGACAGAATACCTCTCGGATACGAACGTCATCGGATTCACGCACGAGATGCCGGAAGTGATGAGCCGCGAGCTAGCGGAGGGACGCTATTTCACGCGCCTCGATGTGTCGCGGGCCGCGCCGGTATGCGACGTGGGTTTCGACATCGTCGACAAGCTGCTTCCGGGATCGGACCCAATCGGCAAGGAGATCCGCGTCGATACAGGAGAATGCGAAATCATAGGAGTGGCGAAAAAACGCGGCTCGGTAATGGGGCAGTCGCAGGACAACTGGGTCATACTGCCCATCACGACGTATCAGGCGATGTACGCCAGGGACGACTCGGTGCGCCTTTGGGTCAAAGCGGCGGGCACGCAGGCGCTCGAACCGACAATGGACGAGGTCCGGATGATCCTGCGCGGACGCCGCCACGTCGCCTACGACGACGCGGACGATTTTGCGATGGAAACGAATGCATCGTTTCTTTCGCTCTGGGGAAGCATCAGCGGCACCTTCTTCGGCGTGATGATCGGGATCGCGTCGATCGCCCTCATTGTGGGCGGAATCGTGATCATGAATATCATGCTGGTTTCGGTGACGGAACGTACGCGCGAGATCGGTCTGCGGAAATCGCTTGGCGCGCGGCAAAGCGACATCCGCATGCAATTCTTGATCGAGTCGTCGACGCTTGCGGCGGCTGGCGGAGCGTTCGGCGTCCTTTTGGGGATTCTGCTTGCGAAGGTTGTGACGCTCACGACAGCCCTTCCAAGCTCGGTTCAACTCTGGTCCGTCATCGTGGGATTGATTGTGGCGACGAGCGTGGGGCTGTTTTTCGGCGTGTATCCCGCGGCGAAGGCAGCGCGGCTCGATCCGGTCGTAGCGCTGAGGTCGGAGTAGAGATTTCAGAGGATGACGATGGGAGTGGCGAGAAGATTTGACGAAATCAAGGAATCGATTGTGCTGGCGCTCGATGTGCTGCGCCGCAATCCACTGCGCTCGTTTCTGACGGTCCTGGGAATCATGATCGGCGTCACGACAATCATCGTGATCGGCGCCGTGATCAACGGGCTGAACTCGAACGTTCTCGGCAATATTTCGTCCCTGGGATCAACGACGATCATCGTCTCCAAAATGTCGTGGGCCACGTTCGGGCGACCGTCCATGGAACTGCTGCAGCGCAAGGAGCTGAAGGCGGAATGGGCCGACGGCTTGGCGCATTTGACGCATGTGGTGGCTGCGAGTCCAGCCGCGCAAATCGCAAACTATGAGGTCGGAGCCGGCTCGAGCGAGGTGCGGCGCGGTAATCTTCGCGCGAAAAACGTGATGCTGACAGGGGACGGACCGTCCATCGCGCAGATCAGTAATTTCGATATGGAACGCGGGCGGTTCATCAATGATGTCGACAATGAGCACCACTCTTCGGTGACCGTGCTTGGACACACCTCGGCGGGAACCCTCTTCCCAAACGGGGAGGATCCTGTCAGTCAGGAGGTGCTGCTCGAAGGGCACGTCTTCACTGTGATCGGCGTGCTGCAGGAGCAAAAGCAGGCACTCGGCACCGGCGATAATCCGCAGGACAATATCGCCTGCGTTCCGTTCTCTGTCCTGATGAAACTGCATCCCGAATTCAAGGATGTGATACTTTTCGCCGAAGCGGACAGCACGGAAGACCTTCCTCTGGCGGTCGACGAAGTGCGCGAATACATGCGCCGGGTGCGAAAGCTCTCGTCGGACAAGAAGGACGATTTTGAAATCATGACCACGGATACGTTTGTCCAGACGTGGAAGGAAATTTCCAACGGAATTTTCATCGTGATGCTGGCGGTGGGATCGGTGGCGCTCCTGGTTGGAGGCATCGGCGTGATGAACATCATGCTCGTGAGCGTCACCGAGCGCACGCGAGAGATCGGGGTTCGCAAGGCGATCGGCGCGCGTCGCGCCAACATTCTCTGGCAATTTCTGCTTGAAGCGGTAACACTCGCCGGAGTCGGAGGTGCGATTGGCGTAATCTTCGGATCTTCCATCGTCCTCGCCGTGCGGCTGGCTTTTCCGTCTTTTCCAGCCTCTGTCTCGCTGTTCATGGTGCTGCTGGGAGTTTCTGTCGCCAGTATGATCGGTGTGTTCTTCGGGGTCTATCCTGCCTGGAAGGCGTCGCTGCTGAATCCCGTCGAGGCCTTGCGCTACGAGTAAGTTGCTAGCTCGTGGAGCGAAGTTTCATAAGGCGGGCGAGCGACTCCGCGCTCGGTAATAATCGCGGCGATGAATCGCGCGGGCGTCACATCGAATGCGGGATGTGCCGCGCGAACCTCGGGCGAAATGCGCACGCCTGCGAGATGCGTGACTTCCTCCTCCGCGCGTTCTTCGATTGGAATTTGTTCTCCCGAAGGAATCGAGAAATCGAGCGTGGAAATCGGCGCTGCGACGTAGAAGGGAACGCCGTGCTCCCGAGCGAGGACGGCGATTCCGTAGGTTCCGATTTTGTTCGCCGTGTCGCCGTTGCGCGCGATGCGGTCCGCGCCGACAACGACCGCCCCGACTCCGCCCGTTTTCAAGAAATGGCCCACCATGTTGTCGGTGATCAGCGTGAGGGGAATGTGATTCTGGTGCAGCTCCCAGGCAGTGAGTCGCGCGCCTTGCAGGTAGGGGCGCGTCTCCGGAACAAGCACGTCGATGTGGTGGCCCGATTCAACGGCCATGCGAATTACGCCGAGGGCCGTCCCGATGCCGCCCGTGGCCAACGCACCAGCGTTGCACTGTGTCATCACGCGGCCGCTCTGCGGCATCAGCTCCGCGCCGAAGCGGCCGATTCGTTCATCGGCGTCGCGGCGTTCCTGATGCACTCGCTTTGCTTCTTCAATCAGCGCAGATTTGATATTGGCGATGCCACCGGCGCCATTTTTCTCGGCAGCAAGCGCGAGCTCGGCGAAGCGACGCTTGAACCGTTCGATCGCCCAGAAAAGGTCGACCGCAGTGGGACGCGTCCGCGCAAGCGTGTCGCAGATTACGTCGAATTCCGCGCGCAGTTGGTTGAGCGTTTCCGCCTTCGAGTGCTGGACGCCGATCGCGACCCCCATAGCCGCCGCCACGCCGATCGCCGGAGCGCCGCGGATGACCATGTCTTTGATCGCCTTGGCCACTTCGCGGTAGTCCGTGTAGGTGTGGTAGATCACCTCGCGCGGCAGTCGCCGCTGGTCGAGCATGACCACCCCTGCCGTCGTCCACTGAATGGGTTCAACCGTGTGCAATGAAGTTTTCTCCGGCCGTTCGACGCACCTGTTGGCCAATTGCCTCGCGCGCAATTAGCCATTCTAGCCGATTCTGTCGCAGCGCGAGAGAGGGAGCGTCAGGAGCCCGGCGGAATCATTTTCAGGCCGTGCGAGGCGACCACAAAAGCTAGCGAGACGAAGAAATTGTAGCTCAGATGCAACAAATAGCTCGCGACTACCGTGCCTTTGACCGCGCGCGCGTATGTGAGAACGATCCCGACGAAGACGAGCAGCGCGATCTGCGTCCAGCCACCCCAAAGCTGCGACGCGTGAAGCAGACCGAAGAGCGTCCCCGTGGCGACGATCCCTACCCCACGGCCGAAAGTTCGCGCGACGACGGGATAGATGAAGCCGCGAAAGATCGTTTCTTCAACCAGCGGCGCAAGCAGCACCGACATGAGCAAGATCAGCAGCGCCGTCAGCCGGTTTTCGAACAACCGTTCGACCGGCAGTTTCGCTTTCGTGCCGACAGCAACCGAGACGATCTGAACGACTGCCGCGAGAAAGAATCCCCCCCCAACGTATCCGAAATAGGCCAGCACCCGAGGAACATGTTCGACCTCCAACCGCCGCCAGCCGATCGTGCTCCAGAAGGGAGCGCGAAAACGCGCTCGAATCAGCACCGCCAGATAGCCAATTAGCACCAAGAAAAGAACTACCTGGTTGATGACCGCAAAAAGCCCCTCTTTGCTTACGGAGGCGCGCAATTGCGAGATCTTCACTCCGAAAGCCAAGAATCCCAGCAGGACGATGATCGCTACGATGATCGTTGCAGCGAACGCTACGAGCACGAACAAAAGCAGGTCGAGCCAGCCCCAGGGGATTCGGAGGTCGGTGGGAACAACCGCCGACAATTGCGGCGCAGGTTCAGACGAAAAAGACGCCGCAGCACCCAGATGCGATGACTCGGCGATTTCAGGCTGAGCGCCGTCGGGTTCAGGAACGTTCAACGGAGGGCGATTCTCGAAGGTCAATTGGTCCTCAGCTCGCGCGATTTCCATTCGCGCCGTGGAGGGCGCGGGAAAGAATCTGGCCGGTATAGGACTTCCTTGCGCGCGCGACTTGTTCGGGCGTGCCCTGAGCGACCACGCGTCCGCCCGCTTCGCCGCCTTCGGGGCCGAGGTCGATAATCCAATCGGCCTGCTTAATCACGTCAAGATTGTGCTCGATGATCAGCACGGTATTGCCGAGCGAAACGAGGCGATTCAGCACGTCGAGCAGTTTCTTTACATCGTCGAAGTGCAAACCTGTGGTCGGCTCATCGAGAATATAGAGCGTGCGGCCCGTTTGCCGGCGAGAAAGCTCTTTCGCGAGTTTCGTGCGCTGCGCCTCGCCGCCTGAAAGCGTCGTCGCCGATTGCCCGAGCTGCACGTAGCCAAGTCCCACATCGACGAGCGTCTGCAGTTTTTGTTGTATTGCAGGAATGTTTTCGAGCGCTTTGAGTGCATCTTCGATCGGCAGATCGAGAATGTCTGAAATCGACAGGCCTTTGTAACGCACCGCGAGCGTTTCGGCGTTGTAGCGCTTGCCGCGACAGACCTCGCAAGTGACGTACACGTCCGGCAAGAAATTCATCTCGATGCGCCGTTGGCCATCGCCTTGGCACGCCTCACAGCGCCCGCCCTTCACATTGAAGCTGAATCGTCCTGGCTTGTACCCTCGCTCGCGCGATTCCGGGAGCATCGCAAAAAGTTCTCGAATTGGCGCGAAAACACCGGTGTACGTGGCGGGATTCGAACGCGGCGTACGCCCGATCGGCGCCTGGTCAATTTGAATCACTTTGTCGAGATGCTCGATGCCCAGCACGGCACGATGCTCGCCGGGCTTTTCGCGGGAGCGATAGAGCTTGGCAGCGAGCGCGCGATAAAGTATGTCGTTCACGAGAGTCGATTTTCCCGATCCCGAAACTCCGGTGACGACCGTGAGAAGCCCCAGCGGAATCGCGATGTCGATGTTTTTCAGGTTATTTCCGCGCGCGCCTAAAATCGAAAGTACTTTGCCGTTGGCGCTGCGACGCTGTTCCGGCACGGCTATGTGCATCCTGCCGGATAGGTACTGTCCGGTCAGAGACGCGGGATTCTCTGCAATCTCTGCTGGCGCTCCGGTCGCGACCAGATGCCCGCCCGCTTTCCCCGCGCCGGGCCCGAGATCGACGACGTAGTTGGCGCGGCGAATCGTTTCCTCGTCGTGCTCGACTACAAGCACCGTGTTGCCCAAATCGCGCAGCGTCTCGAGCGTCGAAATAAGGCGTCCGTTGTCGCGCGCGTGCAGGCCGATGGAGGGTTCGTCCAGCACATAGAGGACGCCGCGCAGGCGCGAGCCGATCTGCGTCGCAAGGCGAATTCGCTGAGCCTCGCCGCCGGAAATCGTCGCTGCGGAGCGCGCAAGCGTTAGATAGCCCAAGCCGACTGCGATCAGGAAATCAATGCGTTCGGCGACCTCAGTGAGCGGGCGCCCGGCGATTTTCCGCTGGCGGAGATTGAGCTTAGCGCGAATCCTGTCGACGGCAGCGCGAGCGTCGCCGAGCGAAAGCGCCGTGAAGTCCGCGATGGAAAGCCCCGCAATTTTCACCGCCAAGCTCTCCGGGCGCAGCCGCCGCTCGTTGCACGCGGTGCAGGGGGCCGGAGACATGTACTGCGTCAGCCACTCGCGATACGTGTCGGAGGTCGATTCCTCGAGATTTTTCTCGAGGAAGGGGAGCACGCCCAGGAAGCTCAATCCCTTGCCCGATCCGCCATTGGATGGATTCCCGTACAAAATCAGATTTTGCGTTTTGCGCGCCAATTTTTCGAAGGGAATTTCGAGATCGAAATGGTACGCAGCAGCCGCGATTTGCAAAGTGCGCTGCAACGCAGCCGTACCCGAGCCGGGGCCGAGGCCGCCTTCAAAGAGCGGCTTCGTCCAATCAACGATCACTTTCGCGGGATCGAATTCGTACTTCGAGCCGAGGCCGTGGCATTCGGGGCACGCGCCGTAGGGTGAGTTGAAGCTGAACGACCGCGGTTCGAGTTGCGGCACGGAGATGCCGCAGTCGGGACACGCCAGTTTTTCCGAATAGACGTGCTCGTCTCCATTCACGACGGCGATCGTGACGAGACCACCGGTAAGCTTCAGCGCCGTTTCGACCGACTGTTCGAGCCGCTGCGCGATGCCGTTTTTGAGGAGCAGCCGATCGACCACGATTTCGATCGTATGGTTTTTTCGCCGGTCGAGCGCAATCGGTTCGTCGAGATTGACAATCTGGCCATCGACACGCGCGCGGACGAAGCCTTCCTTCGCGTATTTTTCGAGTTCCTTCTTGTATTCGCCCTTGCGCCCGCGAACGACCGGCGCGAGAACCATGATGCGGTCGTCCGGCTTGAGCGCCAGCACGGCTTGCACGATCTGCTCGGTCGATTGGCGGGCGATGGGCTTGCCGCAATTCGGGCAGTGCGGCGTGCCGATGGCGCTGTAAACGACGCGCAGGTAATCGTAAATCTCGGTGATTGTGCCGACGGTCGAGCGCGGTGATCGTGTTGTCGTCTTTTGCTCGATCGCGATCGAGGGAGAAAGGCCTTCGACGGAATCCACTTCCGGCCGCTCCATCTGGTCGAGGAACTGCCGCGCGTAGGCCGAAAGCGATTCGACGTAGCGCCGCTGGCCCTCGGCGTAAAGCGTGTCGAACGCAAGAGAGGATTTGCCCGAGCCGGAGAGGCCTGTGATGACGGTCAGCGTATTGCGCGGGATTTCCAGGCTGATGTTCTTGAGGTTGTGCTGCCGCGCGCCGCGAATGACGATCTTCTTGAGACCCATGGGTGGAGCGCCCCGCTACAGAAGAGCCCCTCGCTCACTGGGTAGAATGAGCCCAGCGTAATCTCTCAACATAGCAGGAGGCGTTCGCGAGGGTCAAGGCGAGCCCGCTGGCGCCGAAAACTGCATTTTCGTCTCACGGCGCAGCCGGTACAAAACGTGGCGTCGCAGCGGATGTCCAACTGGCAAGTTAGGATGATCGAAATCGCCGGCTGGCTCGTGAGTCATGCCGATTTTTTCCATTACGCGCCGTGACCGGACGTTTGCGGGAACCGTGAAGGAGACGAGAGCACTGAGGCCAAGATCCTCGAAGGCATGGCGCACGACAGCGTTGGCTGCCTCGGTCGCCAAGCCCTGGTTCCAACAATCAGGCGAGAGCCTCCAGCCGATCTCGACGCACGGCGTAAAGTGAGCTTCGAACGTTGGCACGGCAAGTCCGACATAGCCGATGAACGCGCACGAATCGCGCAACTCAGCCGCGTAGAGACCGAAGCCGTGCACTTGAAAATGTCGTACGATTCGGTCGACCAACGTGTCGCTCTCCGCGCGAGAAAGTGTAGCCGGCATAAACTCCATCACTCGCACGTCGGCATTCAGTCGCGCGAACGGTTCGCGATCGCGGTTCTCCCAGTGTCTTAGCCGAACACGGTCAGTTTCGATCAAGCCGCCATCTTCCTTTCAGCTTTTCGCCAGCGGATCGGAACGCTTTATTCGCCTTTCTTTTTCCGGTGAAGGCCATCAGGTAGGGAAAGTTTCTGCCACTTCCGTGGCGGGTTCGCACTCGCCGGAATTTTTACTGGCGGTGAGGACTTTTTACGCGAGTAGCACGAATGAAATCCTTGTAATTTCAGCAGCTTAGGTTTGGTTTTGTGCGTGCGATAGGCCTCATGGTCAGGGGGAGGAAAGCCGAGGATCCCTTTAGGGGATTGAGGGCTGGGCCGGCTTCCTTCCCCCGGCCACTTCTTGCCGAGCCGTTACTTCCACTCACCCTTCTCGAATGCGCGGCGGAAGTGCTTTCATCCCCTGTTTCCCACAAAACGCACAAATTCTTGTTGGTGGCTCGATCCGCGGAGAAAAAGTTCGCTCCGGGATTCGCGTGAACTTGGATAAAATGGTTGTAATCGGTTGGGGCGTGGTCCAATCGGTAGGACACCTCACTGTTAATGAGGATGGTGTTGGTTCGAGTCCAACCGCCCCAGCCACTCTTCTTCAGCGATCAGCCCTGCGTGATTCTCAGCGGCCCGCGAATTACGTTTTCAAGGGCACCCGCTGGCAACGACGCTTTCAACTCCTGAGAAAACGCGCCGTCGATCAAAACGAACGCCATCCGCGCGAGCCTGTCGGAGCGGTTTTCCCATGCGTGATCGGTGCCTCGCTGGACGACTACGTCACCGGCCTTCAAGTGCAACTCGGAGCCGTCGAGGATCAGAAACATCTCGCCCTCAAGCACGATCCCGTAGTCGATGGTCTCCGTACGGTGCATGAACGGCGGGTTGCCAGATGCCTTTTGGGAGAAGCTGGGCAAGAAATCGAGAATGCGAATCACGGTACCGCGCGGCTTGGGCGCAAGTTCGACCGGGCGGTTCGTAGGCTCGGCTTCGGTGGCCGCGATTGGCGCCGGACCGTCGTCGGTGTTCCAGATTTCGTAAAACGTGACGCCGCGGTCGGCAATCTTCAGTCCGTTCGGCGGTGGCCCGTCAGACACTGCAATTGATTTCCCCCTTTTGTCGTGGCCCGTGACGATTCTGCGCGGCGTGCCTGTAGCCATGGCGAATTCCTCCTTTGGTGCGAGCCGTAGCGGTGTGTAGCCACCGCTGAATCTGACGAGCTAATCCTTGGTGGTGGGGAAACCCGATTCGGTCCAGCCGCGCCAGCCGCCATCCATTGAGATCACGTTGCGGTAGCCCATCTTTTGCAGATTATCTGCGGCGAGCGCCGAGCGATATCCGCCGCCGCAATAGAGCACGATCTGCGAATTCTTATCGGGAACCGCTTTCTCGATGTCTCGCTCGATGACGCCGCGGCCGAGATGGATTGCGCCCGGAATGTGGCCGCTCGCCCATTCGGAATCTTCGCGGGTGTCGACCAGAACGAATTTCTCGCCGGCTTCGAGCCGCCGTTTCGTCTCGCGATAATCTTCCTCTTTGACGCGCGTCTTCGCATCATTCACCAGCTTCAGGAATGCCTCGGCGTGATTAGGCGCCATATTTTGACCTCCCATTCTTGTGTACTACGAATCTTCCCAAATTTTCGACCATCCCGTCTCACTACATGTCGCGCCAGTTCGGTCCGACCTTTGTATCGACCACCAGCGGCACGCGCAGCTTGTGCGCTCCTTCCATCGCTTCCTTCACGACCTTCGTTAGCCGCGGAATCTCTTGCTCCGGCGCGTCGAAAAGAAGCTCGTCGTGGACCTGCAAGATCATACGCGATTTGAAATCGGCCGCGAGGCGGCCATCGAGATCGATCATAGCGAGCTTGATCAGATCAGCCGCCGTGCCTTGCATCGGCGTGTTCATAGCGGTGCGTTCGGCGAAGCTGCGCAGAGCCGGCTGCGGCGAATTGATTTCGGGAATTGGGCGCGTGCGGCCGAAAAGAGTTCGCGTGAATCCGGTCTTGCGGACTTCGGCAATCTGGCCATCAAGATATCGCTTCACGCCACTGTAGCGCTCGAAGTAGGCAGCGATAAATTTCGCCGCTTCCTTCGTATCGATTCCCAATTGCTGAGCCAGACCAAACGCAGAAAGTCCGTAGATCACGCCGAAGTTGATCACCTTCGCGACGCGACGGTGCTCGGGCGTCTGCGCGAAGGGCGCGACAGCGAAAACTTCCTGCGCCGTTCGCGAATGGATGTCTTCGCCGCGACGAAATGCTTCGACGAGAACAGGGTCCTCGGAGAGATGCGCGAGAATACGCAGTTCAATCTGCGAATAATCGGCGGAAAGAAGCAGATGGCCCGGAGACGCTATGAACGCCGCGCGAATCTCACGGCCAAGCTCCGTGTGCACGGGAATATTTTGCAGATTCGGATTCGACGAACTGAGACGGCCGGTGGCGGCGCCGGTCTGGCTGAAGTGCGTGTGAAGGCGGCCGGTCGTTGGGTGAACGAGCCGGGGAAGCGCATCGGCGTATGTGGATTTCAGCTTGGCGAGCTCACGATATTCGAGGACTTTTTTCGGGAGTTCGTGGACGAGCGCCAACTCTTCAAGCACATCGGCGGCGGTCGAGCGGACTTTCATCCGGCTCTTGCGCGGCGGCTGCAGATTCAGTTTGTCGAAAAGCACCTCGGCGAGCTGCTGTGGCGAGCCGATTTTGAACTCGAAGCCCGCCAACTCGTAGATTTCCTTTTCGAGGCGCATGATTTCGCCCTGTGCTTCGGCGGAGATGCTTTCGAGACGCTTCGGATCGACGCGGACGCCGCTCGCCTCCATTCGCGCAAGTACGGGTGCCAGCGGCAGATCGATCTTCTCGTAAACTTCGAGCAATCGGTGCTTTTCAACTTCCGCACGTAGTACCGGCGCGAGGCGTAGCAGAAAATCTGCGCGTTCGCCCGGCGCGCCCGACAGCGTGCGATTCAAATGTCGCAGCAGGACTTCGGCAAATGCGTGATTTGCCGTGGTCGGCCTGAGCAGGTACGAGTAGAGCATCGTCGCGTCGCGGATTCCCGCTACGGTGTTGTCAGCATCCGACGAATACCCGGACGTAAGCAGATCGAACAGCTTTGGGTCGTGAACGATTTTGGGGCGCTTCGGATCGGCGAGCCATTTGCCCAAAGCTGCAAGCACGCTGTTCTCGCCGTCGTTCGGAGCAAATCGCGCGGTGTCCAGTTTGGTCGAAATCTCGATGCCGAGCACGCGCGTGCCGAACCCTTCGTCCTCCGGCTCCTCGGAATCGAGCGATAGCCAGATCGATGCGAGCTGGCCAGGTGCGATTGAGTCGACAAATTTTCTCACCGCATCCGCCGAGTCCAACGCGGCGTAGTCCGTGGTACGGTCGTCCGCGAGGGGAGCCAGGTTCTTCAGTAGTGACGTGAACCCGAGCTCCGCATAAAGCGCGCGCAACGCTGCTGCGTCCGGTTCCTTCAATTGCAAATCTTCGAGGGAGAGCGGCACGGGCGCGTCGACGTGAATCTTCGCGAGCTGCTTGCTCAGCTTCACGAACTCGCCGCATTTTTCGAGCGCTTCGCGGTAGCCCGCTCGCTTCACTTCACTCGCGCGCGCAACGGCCTCCTCGGCGCTGCCGAATTGCTGAATCAGCTGGCGCGCGCCCACTTCGCCGATACCGGCTTTTCGCCGTTCGCCCGGAGCGGGCTTTTCGTTGGGGTCGCGCGCGCCCGGAATGTTGTCGATCGCGTCGCCCATCAGCGCCATCACGTCTGCGACCTTGTCCGGCGGCACGCCCATAATCTCTTCGACTTTTTTTTCGTCGATCAGGAGATCATTCTTCGCTGGATTGAGCGCGCGGACGCGCCCGCCGACGAGTTGCATCAAGTCCTTGTCACTCGTCACGATCACTACGTCGAGATTGTTCTTCGCCGCCTGACGGGCGAGCGAGCCGATCACGTCATCCGCTTCGTAACCGGGATATTCGAGGATCGGCATGCGCATGGCTTCGCAGTACCGCCGGACGAACGGAATCTGTACCGACAAGTCTTCCGGCATCGGCGGACGATGCGCCTTGTACGATTCAAAGAGCTTGTCCCGGAATGTGGGAGCCGCGGCATCGAAAACGACTGCCACGTAGTCGGGGCGCAACTCCTTATTTTGGAGCAGCCTGCGCATCATCGTCGCGAAGAGATAAGGCACTTTCGTGGGAAGACCGGACGAGGACTGTAGCCGCTCCATCGGGGCGTAGAAGGCACGGAAGATGTACCCCATCGCGTCGACCAGGAAGATTCGCTTTGGATCCTTGGCAGGCATCGGCGGTGCGCAGGGACGCGAGTATAGCAGAGCGAGGCCAGGTCATTCGTCGTTCGACCGGGTTCGGCAGGCCCGGGACGCCCAGTCTTGTTTCGGAGACAAGTGCGCTGGTTTGTGATAGTTGTGAAATATCTCGGACCGCCGCTGCGTATTAATCCATGGACAGACAGAAGACGACCGGGGCGATGAACGAAGCCGATCTGGCGCAGGTGCTGTCCCAGGTCCGGGCGGGCGATGCGCACGCCTGGGGCGAGCTCTATCGGCAATACGCTCCGGCGATTTTTCGCTTTTGCAGGCGGTTGCTCCCTGCGCGCGAGGACGCAGAAGACGCGACCACCGAAATCTTTATGAAAGTGCGGCAGAAACTCGGGACCTACGATTCGTCACGGCCGTTTACGGCATGGCTGTATAAGGTCGCGAGCAATCACTGCTGGGACACCTTGCGCCGGCGGCGGATCCGGCAGGACCTTGAGACCGGCGATGTAGAGGGGCTGCCGCTCGAGCATCCCGATCCCGGGCAGCTCGAACGCCTTCAAAGCGAGCACACGAGCAAGGAAGTCCGCGCCGGCCTCGCGAAGCTGCCGGACCGCGCGCGCGCCGCGCTCGTGCTCCGCTATTACGCGGATATGAGCTACGACGAAATTGCCGACACGCTGGGCGTGCGACGGGCGTTTGTCGGCGTGCTGCTATTGCGGGCGCGGCACCAATTGCGCGACGCGCTCGGCCAGCCGGACGCAACCGTCGCGGCCAAGGCAGGGGGTGGAAGAAAAACATGAGCACTTCTGACCAATCACTGGCCAATCACTTCGACGAAGTGACCGGCCTGCTTTATCTCGAAGGCCAGCTCGACGAGGACCACGCGAAAGTTGTGGCCGCGCACGTCGCATCTTGCGCGCCGTGCAGGCAGTTGCTCCACGCGCTGGAGAGTGAAGGCGTGTGGCTCCGTGAATCGCTCACGACGGACGACGAGCCGATTCCCGCGCATCTGATTGCCGCCCCGGAACGCAACTCAACGCACTGGGGTTGGATCGCGGCCTTCGGGCTCTGCGCGGGCGGCCTGTACACGCTCTGGAATGGAATCGTGGAGCCGTGGCTTGCGAGCATCTCGCAGGCCGGTCTTTCGCAGCAGGGCATTTTGACATGGTTTTTCTTTCAGGGCGCATTCTGGAAAGGATGGGACGCGATGCGAAGCCTAGCCGAATTCATGGCGATAGCGACACTGGGAAGTCTGGCGATCTGGCTCTTCAGGAAACAGTGGAAGCGCTTCACGCCGATCGCGTTCGTGATGGGAGCTTTGGCTTGCGCCCTGGCGCTGCCGCCGGCGGCAGCTGCGGCTGACGTCGAACGTGGAGATCCGAGCTACACACTGCCCGCCGGTCATGAAGTGAAGAACGATCTCGTCGTGGCCGCGGATCGAACACGCATCGACGGAGATGTAGATGGCGATCTGATCGTCTTCTCTTACAGCGTCACCGTAAACGGCCACGTGAAAGGAGACGTCCTCGGGTTGACGGACAAGCTTACTCTCAACGGCATAGTGGACGGCAACGTCCGCGTGGCCACTGATTCGATAGCGATCAACGGCAGCGTCGGCAAGAACATCACGGCCTGGCAGGATCAATTCGATCTCGATGAAAAGGCCAAAGTCGGCGGGTCGCTGACCTTGCTCGCCGGTAACGCGGACCTCGATGGTCAGATCGGCGGCGATCTGACGGTTCTCGCGCGTGTCGTGGACCTCAACGGCCTGCTGTCCGGAAGCGCGTTGATACGATCGCAGCGATTGGTCGTGGGCCCGCAGGCCGAAATTCAAGGCAAGACGAAATTCTCGGGCTGGCATCCGCCGGAAGTCGCCCAAGGCGCGAAGCTGAGCAGCCCCATCGACGTTTCGATCAAAGGTCCCGGGCCCGATTACGCGTCCGGCCGCTACTATTGGCACCAAACGCTCTTTTGGGGCGCGAGTTTTATCTTCGGTCTGGTTTTGCTCCTCGTGGCGCCGCAATTCTTTTTTGATGTCGTGCAGTGCAGCAAGCGGGTCGGCCCCGCGCTCGGATTGGGCACGCTCTTCCTCCTGGCAACCCCGATTGCAGCCGTCATCGTGTGTGCAACGATAGTCGGAGCAGCGGTCGGCGTGATCGCCGTGCTTCTGTGGCTCATCGGTGTCTATTCAGCGCAGATCTTCACGGCCTCATGGCTCGGCGAAAAACTGTTAGGCGGAGCGGCGGGCGCAAGCCACGCGATTGGACGCATGGCGCTCGGACTCGCCATCATCCGCGCACTGACGATGCTGCCTTACGCCGGGCCTATCGTCGGCTTCTGTGTGACGATTTGGGGTCTCGGCGCCATCGTGCTGACGATACATCGCAGGATGCAGGTTCACGCCCCTGTAGCGGCGTAAGACTCGCGCTGCCATCGGTGGAGTCGTAGCGCGCCACGAAATTTGGGGCGACCGCGGACTCATAGGCAATCCGTAGCCAAAATAGGCACGCGAATACCATCCTCTTCCGCTACAATCGCGCCCTGCCGCTCACTAACCTGATCGCCCGAGGCGGCATGAGGTGACCTCCTTTTGGCGCTGTCGCAGCGTATCGAGGAAATCCGCTCCGGATTCGAGCGCCCTTTTTGGGTTGCCAACTTCACCGAGATCTTCGAGCGCGTCGCCTACTACGGCACCACCGCCGTCCTCGCGATCTACCTCCACGAGGAATTGCATTTCCCATCTGCGCTTGCGACGAGTCTGGTCGGCTTAGTGGGATTTGTTGTCTACGGATTGGCGATCGTAGCGGGAGCGCTCGCGGACCGCTTCGGATTTCGCCGGACCTTGATGTGTGCGTACTTGGTACTGACGATCGGCTATTTTCTGCTGGGTTCGATCGAATCATCGTGGATGGCGCCCCTTCGTAATGCCATCGGTGATAGAGCTCTCGTCTCGATTGTCTTGTTACTTCCCGCGCTAGGTCCGGGAATGGTCAAGCCGGTGGTTGCGGGGACCACGGCGCGCGCCTCGACTGAAAACGTGCGTTCGCTCGGCTATTCGATTTACTACACGCTTGTGAACATCGGCGGCGCGGTCGGTCCTCTCATGGCGTGGCTGGTTCGCGAGCCGCTGCACCTCGGGATGGCCAACGTATTTCGCGTGTCGGCCGCAAGCGTCTTCGTGATGTTTTGGGTGACGCTGCTTTTCTATCCCGAGCCCGGCCGCGCGGACGACGCAAAGGTACAAAGCGTGTGGAAAGCGCTTACCAATATCGTCATCGTCCTCGGAAATTTGCGCTACGTCGTCTTTCTCTTGATCACCACGGGCTTTTATATCGTGTACTGGCAGATCTTCACCTCCGTCGGGATTTTCATGCGCACGTATGTCGATCCGCACGCGGCGGTCGATCGTATCTTGAGCCTTGAAGCGTTCACGGTGATCGCGTGTCAGATTCTGGTGACCTATTTGACGCGAAGAATCCCTGCCGTGCGAACCATCGCCATCGGTTTTCTTCTTGCGGGACTATCGTGGATTCTGCTCGCTGTGCATCCGACGATGTTTACGCTGGGCTTGCTGCTCGTAGTCTTGGCGTTCGGCGAACTGACGCAAGCGTCGCGCTATTACGAATACTGCTCGCGTCTCGCGCCGCCAGAACAGCAGGGTCTCTACATGGGTTACGCGTTTCTGCCGATCGCAATCGGCTTCCTGCTTGGCGGTTCGCTAGGCGGCTATTTGCTGACAGTTTTCGGGGAAAGATTGCACCATCCAAACGACATGTGGTGGGTCATTCTTGTAATCGGGGTGGCGACCGCCGCGCTGATGTGGCTCTACGACGGGATTGTCAGACCGGTTGCTTCCGGAACATCTAGCTGATACACGCCGAAGCTCTTGGTAGGACGATCAGCGAGCGACGGCCGCGTGCAACTCCTTTAGCGCCTCGTCTGTGGTGATCAGTCGCGCGCCTGCGGCTCGCAATTCGTCGAGCGCTCGTCGTCCGTCCTCAGGCTTCAGTGATTCAATCGCGTCTTTCGCGATCGAGACTTTGCGGCCGCGATCGAGCAGTCCCTTCGCTGCGCATTTCACGCAATATTCCGTCACGACGCCGAAAACTACATATTCCGCCTCGGGACCCAAGCGATCCACGATCTCGCTCGTGTGCGGATTGTCGAAGACGTCCAGCGTCTGCTTTTCGATCACGACCTGAGGATGATGGAGAGCATCCACCGGCAACTTTCGGGAGGCATCGTTCGGAACGGCCAGAAAATCCTTGCCGAGCCCTTGCGGAATGATTCGCGCACCCGGCGTGCCGCGCAGGCAGTGCGGCGGAAATCGCTGGAACTCAGGATCGTTCTCCGGATGCGCGTCGCCGCTCGAAACGAGAAACACACCCGCCTTGGCTGCGGCGCTCACCAGACGTTGAATGTTCGGAATAATTTTCTCTGCGCCGGGCACGTAGAGTTTTCCGCCCGGCAACACGAAGTCGGCTTGCGCGTCGACTTCCCAAAAGACTATTTTTCGCGACGCCACGCGCTTCGGTCCTTCCCGGGACGGACTCATTTTAGCGCAGAGCGGCGAATGCGGCGCCGGACTTCCTGCTGCATTGCGGTGAGGCGCTTGCTGTAGCGGACGGGATAAACGGCGCTGCGATGAATCTGCCGGTAGCGCTTCGGAAGCAACGCGAGGTTCGTGACACAACGGTTGCGCAGCGCCGCAATCGGTTCGTCTTGCAGCGTGCGGCGTCCGGCGTGCATGAACTCGATCAGCAAGGGCTCGCCGCCGTCGGGCGGTTCGTCTTGCAGCGCGATCGTGTCACCAGAGAATTCACCGCGCGTGTCTCTGTGCCGGAAGACTTGCTTGCGGCCGGGATAAGTGGCCTTCGCGTGGCTGAACTTCGCGGCTTCGCGCACTTTGCCGCCGCGCTCGACCTCGGTCAACTTGTAGATCAGATTCAAATGCGGGGCGTCGCCAGGCGTGCCCAGAGCGGTTCCCACGCCAAACGCGTCGATCGCGGCACCGTTCCTTAACATTTCATCGATCCTGTACTCGTCCAGATCGCCCGACGCAAAAATCTTCACATCCTTCCAGCCGGCGCGATCGAGCGTGCGGCGCGCCCAGCGGCTGTCAGCAGTTAGATCGCCGCTATCGAGACGAATGCTCCACGGTTTGCGTCCGCCGGCGATGATCGTGTTGATGGCGCGACGGACATTGTAAGTATCCACCAGCAGGACCGAGCCCTCCGGGAATGCATCCAGGAAGTTGCTGAATGCTTCGGCTTCGGTCTCGTGCGCCATGATCCAGGAGTGCGCTTGGGTTCCGTAGGTGCCCATTGCGAATAGTTGGCCGGCCAACGTGTTCGACGTGCCGCCGCACCCTCCGATCGCGGCCGCGCGCGCCGATAGCAGGCTTGCGGGGCCGCCATGCGCACGCCGCGCGCTGAAATCCACTACTTCACGGCCCTCCGCGACCGTGACGATCCGCGCCGCCTTGCTTGCGATCATTGTCTGATAGCTGAGCGTCGCAAGCAGATACGTCTCCATGATCTGCGCTTCGATGATTGGCGCTGTCACGCGCATGACTGGCTCGCCGGGAAACGCGAGCGTGCCTTCGGGCATCGCCCACACGTCGCCCGTGAATCGGAACTGCCCGAGATATTCAAAGAACACAGGCTGTATGTGGCGAAAGGCTGGATGGCGCCTCAGGTAATCGATTTCGTTGGGCGCGAATGTGACCCCTTCGAGATATTCAAGCGCCTGTTCGAGCCCGGCCGCCACGAGATAGTTGCGGTGGGGAGGAAGATGTCTGACGAACAGCTCAAATGTCGCGCGCGCATCGAAGCGGGTCTGGAAATAACCCGCCGCCATCGTCAACTCGTAAAGATCGGTGAGAAGGCCCGAATGTTCGCGCATGGGATCTGCGATCGTGCGCTCGGTATTCGCGCCGGGAGGAAAAGACAAAACCCCCAAGCCTCCTCCCGCCATGCGGGCCGGACGCATCTGGGGGTTTCGCCGCGAAACTTTGCGCCGGGATAGACTACTTCAAAACGGCGTCTTTGAACGCCTTGGCCGCGCGCAGGCGGACCACCGTCTTCGCCTTGATCTTGATCGGTTCGCCCGTGGCCGGGTTGCGGCCCATGCGTGCCTTGCGGTGTGCTTTTACCGCCCGCCCCAGTCCGGGGATCACGAACTTGCCTGAACCCCTCGCTTCCTTCACCGCGAGGTTGAACAGCTCGTCGAAGAACGACGCGATCTGTTTCTTGGACACCGGCTTTTCTTTCGTGCCTACTTTCTCAGCCAGGTGCGCAATGATCTTGGATTTGCTCAGCGGAGTTGCCATCGAGTGTGTCTTTCCTCCTCAGAATGAACTGCTAGTTGGCATCCGGGTCCCGGAGGCCGCGTGCGACTATAGCCGCCAAGCCATGCGAACGCAAGCACAAATGTGCAAAAACCCCCGAAAAACCAAGCTTTTTCCAATGTGGGAAAGCGCGGCCACGCTCTAGAGGCTTGCGAGCTGGTCGTAGAACAACGCAACCGACTTGATCCCGCCGAAATAGTTCTCAAGCGCGATGTGCTCGTCCGGCGCGTGCGCGTTCTCGTCCGGCAGGCCGAAGCCCAGAAGCACGCATGGCACTTTGAACGTCTCATACATCTGCGTCACAAAGGGGATCGACCCGCCTTCGCGAATGAACACGGCCTTCTTTCCAAAGCCTTGTTCAAGGGCGTGCAGCGCCTTCTGGAAAATCGGATGGGTATACGGAGCGACCCACGGCTTGCCCGTGCTCAAGACCTGAAACTTGTGAGTCACCGTTTTCGGCAGGAGCTTGCGAATCTGCCGCTCCACTGCCTTCGCGATCTTCGCAGGGTCCTGGTTCGGAACGAGCCGCGTCGAAAGCTTTGCGTACGCCTTCGAAGCGATGACGGTCTTCGCGCCTTCGCCGGTGTACCCGCCCCAGATGCCGTTTACTTCAAGCGTCGGACGTATCCAGAGCTGCTCGACGATCGTAAACCCCTTCTCACCACAAAGCGCCGGTGCACCGACTGTCTTGCGGAACTCCTTTTCCTTCCACGGCAGCGCATTAAGCGCCTTGCGCTCGGCGCGGGATACTTCAGCGACGTCGTCGTAAAAGCCCGGAACCGCCACGCGGAAATTCTTTTCGTGAAGCTTCGCGATTGTCTCGGCCAGAATCGTGATCGGATTGGGAACGGCGCCGCCGAAAACTCCCGAGTGCAGATCCTGCGCCGGTCCCGTGATTTCAAGCTGATAGTAATTGAGACCGCGTAGACCGTACGTAATCGACGGCACACCCTTGCCCAGCATCGAGGTGTCAGAAACGATCAGCGCGTCCGCCTTCAACCGCTCCCGGTACTGCTTAACGAAATCCCAGAGATTCACGCTGCCGACTTCTTCTTCTCCCTCCACCATCACCTTCACGTTGATCGGCAGCTTGCCTTCGGTGTTTCGCAGGGCTTCGAGCGCCTTAAGGTGAATATGTATCTGCCCCTTATCGTCGGCGGTGCCGCGGCCGTAGAGATTGCCGTTGCGGACCGTGGGCTCGAAGGCAGGCGTGGTCCAGAGGTCGAGCGGTTCGGCCGGCTGCACATCATAATGTCCGTAGATCAGTACTGTCGGCTTTCCAGGCGCGCGCAACGATTCGCCGTACACAACCGGATGCATCTTGGTTGGAACGATCTCAACGTTTTCAAGTCCCGCCGCGCGCATTTTTTCGGCCACCCAGTGCGCCGCGCGTTCGATATCGGGTTTGTGTTCGCTTTTCGTGCTGACGCTGGGAATGCGCAGCAACTCTTTGAGCTCGTTGAGGTTGTCTTCCTGCTTCGATTCGATGTAACCGATCAAGTCCATCGGGCCGGGCTCCTGGGTTCGGGAAATGAGAACCCTCGCACCGCTCAAGTGGCCTCGGCGCGGACACTTCTAGTATTCGGCTGGGTACAGCTCACATACTACGCAAGGCCACGGTATTTCAACAACTTTCGCGACTGCTCTTTTAGGCACGGTGTCCCCGGCCGCAATTGACTCGTCCTGCGCCTCATTGCACGATATTTGTGACGATGCCAGAGACGCAAGTCACGAAAGAACGCCGCAGCTCCCGCGTCTTCACGCGAATCCCGGTTCACGCGACCGGCAAGAACGTCGAAGGCCGGAAATTCCGCGCGAAGAGCCAGACCATCGTGATCAATGCGCATGGCGGCTTGCTCTATCTGAACGAACCGCTCGAGCTCGGCTCCGAACTCGTGCTGATCAATCCCGCAACCGAAGAAGAGCAGGAATGCCGCATCGTCTACCTTGGTGACACCACCGAAAAGGGCACCCGCGTCGGCGTCGAATTCCTGTGTCCGAGCCCGCATTTTTGGGGCATCGAATTCGCGCAGCAGGATTGGCACGACGCCGCTCCTCCCAAGCCGGCTAACTAGCCGTAATAGCCCGCTCAATCCCCTTTTTCCGCACTTTCATAGCGATCACTCGTACAACATCAGCAACGTTACCGAACTCTAAATATTCACCGATGGACGGCGCCTACGCCCGGCGCGACGGGCGTCTCCGCCGCCTCGGCTGATCGAAAAGACACTTCACCGCCGGACCAGGTGAGGGGGTCCGGCGAATCTCGGAGGGCAAAATGTTCAAATCCAAAGGGTGGGGGTGTGTCTATGCAGTGCTCGTTTTCTCGGGCTCTCTGTACGCAATGCCGCAAAATTCGGCGTCCCCGCGCGCGATCCACGCAACCGAGTCCAGGGTATCGGCGCTTGTCGCGCCGATTGCCAAGGCCAAATCCACGGATGAATCATCAACGTCGAAGCTTCCGATTCGCCGCGTGGTTCTCTACAAAACCGGCGTCGGCTATTTCGAGCATCTCGGACACATTCAAGGCGATCAAGACGTCCGAATCGACTTCACAAGCGGCCAGCTGAACGATGTCCTGCAATCGCTCACGATTTTGGACCTCAACGGAGGTCGCATTGCGGGCGTGAGCTACAACTCAGAAGCGCCGCTCAGCCAGCGCCTCGGCGCGCTTCGCTTGCCGCTTGAGGAAACCACGGACGCTTCGAAATTTTACGGGGCGCTTCGGGGAGCGAGGCTCGAGGTCCGAAGCGGAACAAGTGTCGCGACTGGCCGGTTGCTGAGCGTCGAGCGCAAGACGCGCGTCAGCGGCGGCACAACGCTCGAAGTCGACGTGATCACGTTGGTTAGCGACACCGGAGACGTGCGCAGCGTCGAGCTCACTCCATCCGTAAGCGTGCGGCTCGCCGAGCACGACGTGAACGACGAGGTCGGCCGCTATCTCGGATTGCTGGGATCGGCGCGGGAACAGGATCTGCGCCGCATGACGATCGAGACCGCCGGCGCGGGCGACCGCCAGCTTTACGTCAGCTACATCAGCGAAGTGCCCGTTTGGAAGACAACCTACCGCATCGTGCTGCCGTCGAAAGGCGGCGAAGACACGCTGCTGCAAGGCTGGGCCATCGTCGACAACACAGTCGGCGAGGATTGGTCTAATGTCGAGCTTTCACTCGTGGCTGGCGCGCCGCAGTCGTTCATTCAGCCGCTTTCGCAGCCCCTCTACACGCGGCGGCCTGTGATCGCGCTTGCGGAAACAGCGCAACTAACTCCTCAGACCCATGAGGCAGCGATGTTAGGCGGTTTGGGTGGGCTTTCGGGCGTCGTCACCGATCCTTCCGGCGGCGTGATGCCGTTTGTCGAAGTGAAGCTCTATGGGCAGGACGGTACACTGCTCGCGACGGCTACCACTGACAATCAAGGGCGCTATGCAATTCCAGACCTGCCCGCGGGAAATTACCGTGCGGAATTCAGCGCTCAGGGCTTCAATAAAGCTGTCGTGCAGGGTTTGTCGCTCGGTGGCGGACGCGACTTCACCCAAAATACGACGCTCCAGGTCGGCAGCACGAGCGAGACCGTCACAGTAACTGCGGCGGCGGAATCCGTGAACACCGCGGCCTCCGAGGTGTCGTCGAGCACCGCCTCACGCAACGTAGGCTCGGGTCGAGCTCTCGGTTTTGGGCGCGGTGTCGGCCACGGCTCAGGTGCCGGCGTGGGCCCCGGCGAAGGCTGGAGCACAGGAGGTGGATATCCGAATGCGGGAGGCGGAATGCCAAACGCAGCGCAACTCAACGCAGCCCGCGGCGGAGCAGAAGCAGTCGCACAGGGTGCCGATCTCGGTGATCTGTTCGAATACAAGCTCAAAGACCGCGTCACGATCCGCAAGAACGAATCGGCGCTCGTGCCCATCGTTCAAGCGCATGTGACTGGTGAAAAAGTATCGCTGTGGAATTCAGGACTCAATTCGCCGCGACCGTTGCGGGCCCTATGGCTCACCAATTCAAGCGGGCTCACGCTCGACAGCGGCAGCTTCAGCATTCTCGAGAACGAAGCATTCGCTGGCGAAGGTCTCACGGATGCGATCAAGCCCGGCGAGAAACGGCTGCTTTCGTACGCGGCCGATCTCGGCGTTCGCGTCGAATCGCGATCGGAGGGCGATCCTCAGCGCGTCACGCACGTTCGCGTGGATCGCGGAGTAATGACGCAAACCTGCGAACTTCGCCAGCAGACCGTGTACACGGTCCGCAACGACGATACGACGCCGCGCACCGTCCTGATCGAGCATCCGCTGCGCACTGGCTGGCTGCTCGCAGGTGACAATGCCAAACCCGACGAGACCACGTCGGCTGTCTACCGTTTTCGCGTAAAAGTCGATCCTAAGGATTCGACGATTTTCGCCGTCCGCGAATCGCGACCGCTCGAATCGACGTATCAGCTCACCAATCTCACCGACGACCAAATCAAGCTTTTCCTCCAGCAGAAGTCGATCAGTCCTGAGATCGAAGCGGCATTCCGCAAAATCGTCGAGCAGAAAAATCGTGTCGCAGCGGTGGATGCAGAAATTTCCAGCCGCGACGACGAGACGCAGAAGATCTACGACGACCAGCAGCGGCTTCGCGAAAACCTCAAGGCTCTCAAGGGAACCGCCGAAGAGCGGGCCCTTACGCAGCGCTACACGCAGCAACTCGCCGATCAGGAAACGCGTTTACGGGCCCTGCAGCGCGAGTCCGCCGATCTGCAAGAAAAGCGTGACAAAGCCCAAGCCGAGCTCGATCAAATGATTCAAACTCTCTCACTCGACGCAACGATCTAGCTTGTCTTGGTTCGATAGAGGCCGGTTTCTTGCAATCGGGGATCGGCCTCTTTCTATTTGCCGCGCGATGCGTCTCTGATGTATTTTCGCCCCGCGCGGCGTAACCAGGTGCGCCCGCACAAAGCGCCGCGCGCCCCGGGGGTGGATCAGCATGAGACATCTGAAACGAGCAGCTTTTCTTTCCTACTTAGCGTTGATGCTGTCGTCTTCATCCTTCGCGCAGTCGCAGAAGGGAATCGCTCCGGCTGGCAAATGCGCCGATCTTGTGAATCTCCAGCTTCCCGGGTCGGGGATGACGATCACCAAGGCCGAGGAAATTCCCACGACTCCGGCGGGAACGCTGCGCACCATGAGCATCGCGGGCGATCTGATTCCGGTCCCGATTCCGCCCTACTGCCGCGCCGACGGCGCGATCGATCCGCGCGCGGGATTCGATGGCAAATCCTACGCGATCGGGTTTTCAATCGCCTTGCCCGATCATTGGAACGGCCGGTTTCTTTTCCAAGGCGGGGGTGGTCTGAACGGATCTGTGAATCCGCCAATTGGAACGGCTGCTGCCGGCGACGCGCCTGCACTCGCGCGCGGATTCGCCGTCGTTTCCACGGACACGGGACATAAGGGCGCCGTGTTCGATCCTTCCTTCATGAAAGATCAGATCGCCGACCTTGATTTCGCGTACATCGCTGTGGGCCGCGTCGCCTTGCTGGCCAAGGAAATCATCGCTCACTATTACGGCCAACCGGCGAAGCACTCGTACTTCGCGGGTTGTTCGACGGGCGGACGTGAGGCCATGCTCGTCTCGCAGCGCTACCCCTCGTACTTCGACGGCGTAGTCGCGGGTGATCCCGCCATGAACACGGGCAACTCGAACATCGGCCTCTCCTGGGCCATGACATCGTTCGCCAAAATCGCGCCGAAAGATGCATCCGGAAAGCCCGTTCCGAGCCAGGCGTTTTCCAGCAGCGATCGCAAGCTGCTCGCGGATGCGATCATGAAAGCGTGCGACGAAAAAGACGGCTTGAAGGATGGCTTGATTTTCAATCGCAGGGCCTGCGAGTTCGATCCGGTCGTGCTGAAATGTCGGGGAGCAAAAGCGGACGCCTGCCTTTCAGCCGATCAGGTGACGGCTCTCGAGCGCGCCTTCAGCGGTCCGAAAGATTCGCACGGCGACCAGATCTATCCGCGATTCCCGTATGACTCGGATATGGTGACTGAAGGACCCGGCCTCAGCTTTCTTCCCAGCGCGGGGCCCAACATTCTCGGCAACGTCCTGCCTTCGGCCGCGATGAGCGTGGACGAGCAAGCTGCCAGCGTCCGCGCGAATGCCAGCCAGATCCTCACGGACACCTGGAGCTGGTCCAATCTCTCCTCGTTTTCGGGACACGGGGGGAAGCTCCTCTTCTACCACGGTACGAGCGATCCCTGGTTCTCCCCATACGACACGCTGGGCTATTACGAGCGCATGGAGAAAGATAACGGCGGCGCGGATCGGGTGCAGACCTGGAGCCGCTTCTTTCTGGTCCCGGGCATGAGCCATTGCGGGGGAGGACCTTCCACACTCGACAACTTCGATTTGCTCAGCGCGGTGGTGGATTGGGTGGAAAACGGGAAGGCGCCCGATTTCGTGATCGCGAAAGGGAAGGATTTCCCCGGACGCACGCGTCCCCTGTGCGCCTATCCGAAGTACGCCTACTACAAAGGCCAGGGCGATCCGGAAAACGCAGCCAATTTCGAGTGCCGTCAGTAATTCTTAGGAGGCCAGCTACATGAAAACGACTCGTCGAACGATATATGCACCCGAGCGCCGAATCGATCGGCGCTCCATGCTTAGAGGCTCCATGATGGGCGGAGCTGCACTAGCAGCTCTCGCGCTACCGCTGGCGGGCGCCGAGCCGCGCCAGTCGCAGGCTCCTACCATCACGCAAACGAACCCGGACGCCAAGCACATCGATGTCATCGAGCCGCTCAAGCTCGAGTACGTCTTCCAGATCAAGATCGACTTCAGCGAGCGGGTCTCGTTTCAGACGCCCAACGGTCGCCGCGCCTATGTGCCCGCCGTCTCGGGCGTGATCGAAGGACCGCGGCTGCAGGGGATCGTCGTGCCCCACAGCGGCGCGGATTACGCCGGAAACGGCCGCCTCAACGCGCACTACATGCTCAAGGCCACCGACGGCACGATGATCTACATCCACAACGAAGGCTATCTCTATCCGGCAGATGGCAAGCCCATCGATCGCAACGATCCGAGCTGGGGCGGCGACCGCGAGTTTTATTTCCGCATCACACCGGTGTTCGATACGCCCGTAGGCCCGCATGATTGGCTTACGCGGACCGTCATCGTCGGTACGGGAAAGCGCCACGCGAATCCCGACTACACGATCTTCACGTATTACGCCGTGCTGTAGCTCGCGGAAAGCATCGTATTTGGAGCAGGAGGCTGTGACTATATGAGATTTTCGATTTTGCGTTCGGCGTTCGTGACTCGATTCGCGCTAGCTTTTGCCCTATCGGCGATCGCGGCGGGATTTGCGCTTGGCCAGAATCCAACGTTTCCGCCGAGGACCTATCCGCCTGCGCCGGCGCGCCGCGGCACCGTCGAACGCGTCAAAGTGCACGGTAAATCGCTCGAGGGCAACCTTGAGGGCGATTCACCCGATCGCGACGTCTCGATCTATTTGCCTCCCAGCTATAACAAGAATAAGAAGCAGCACTATCCCGTTGTCTATCTTCTCCACGGTTACACGGACAACGACGAAAACTGGTTCGGCGCGAAGCACATTTTCGTCGACGCGCCACTTGCGATCGATCGTGCGATCGCTGCCGGCGCCCGCGAGATGATCATCGTCATGCCCAACGCCTACACGGTGTATATGGGCAGCATGTATTCGAATTCCGCGGCAACCGGCGATTGGGAATCGTTCATCGTCAACGATCTCGTCGCCTACGTGGACGCCCACTACCGCACGATTCCGGGCCGCGCCAGCCGCGGACTCTCCGGTCATTCGATGGGCGGCTACGGAGCAATCCGCATTGGCATGAAGTTTCCGGAGGCGTTTTCGAGTCTTTACGCAATGAGCGCCTGCTGTCTGGCTCCGATGACGAACCCGCTCAACCCGGCGATGGAGAAAGCCACTGCAGTCACAAGCGTCGCTGACCTCGCCAAAGCCGATTTCGGCACGCGAGCGACGGTCGCCTCGGCAGCTGCGTGGTCGCCCGATCCCCAAAAGCCCCCTCTGTATTTTGATCTGCCGGTGGCCGATGGCAAGGTCCTGCCAGAGGTTGCGGCGCGATGGGACGCCAATGCGCCGCTCGCGATGCTTGATCAGTACGTCAGCAATCTCAAGCAGGCTCACGCCATCGCGCTCGATGTCGGTACCAAGGACGGTTTGATGGCTTCCATTCAGGAGCTTGACGCCCGGATGACGCTCTTCGGAGTCCCGCACACGTTTGAGACATACGACGGCAACCACATCAGCGGAATCCAGGAAAGGCTGGAACAGAAGGTGATCCCCTTCTTCTCCGCCCATTTGTTTTTCGGCGAAAAGAAACGCTGAAACGACAGACTCGAAATGGGCGGCGGCGCCTGCTCCACGCGCGCTTTGTAGCGCCGCGTTTTTGCGCGGATGCTACAGGAAAACCCAAGGCATCCTGATTGCCCACTGGGGCCATCTTTAGTAGTCTCTACGATTGCTCTTAATCGCCTGCTCCAACCTGCGGGCTCAGAGGTGTGAAAGTTGCCGGGTAAGTCTCGTCTTTGTCTTGGGGTATTGGCTGTATGTCTGGCTGGGCTGCTGGCGAGCTGCGAGCAGCAGCTCAACTACCCTACGCCGTCCCTCAAATCGATGAATCCCACGAGCATCACCGCGGGCCAACCGGGATTCACTCTCACGGTCACGGGCGGCAACTTTACGCCCGCATCGTCGGTACTTTGGAACGGCTCGCCGCGAAACACTTTGTTTGGCGGCACCACGACCCTTACGGCACAGGTTCTTTCAACCGACATTCAGAACGCAGGCCAAGCGATGGTTGAGGTCAACACGCCTCAGCCCGGCGGCGGAGTTACCACACCGCTCACTTTCACAATCAATCCGGCTCCCAGCCCCGTGCCTCAGATCACGGGGCTCAACCCAGCCGGCGTCTTCGCCGGCAGCGCCGGCATTGTGCTCACGGTCATGGGGACGAATTTCGCCTCGGCGGCCATCGTCACAGTGAACGACAACGCCCGTTCAACGAATTTCGAAAACTCAACGGCGCTCCAAGCCGCAATCCTTGCCTCCGATGTGGCGCAGGCCGGCACACTTCAAATCGCCGTTCTCAACCCCCAGCCACAAGGGGGCGCTTCCAATAGCTTCCCGTTCACGGTCAAGAATCAAACGCCGAGCATTACCTCGCTGAGTCCGGTGGCATTTACCGCAGGATCTGCAGGCGGCACTCTCACGGTGACCGGCACAAACTTTGTGCCGAACTCAGTGATTTACATCAACGGCGCGTCTCGCACTACGTCGTTCACCAGCAGCACTTCAGTCAGTGTTGCTCTCAATTCGGGGGATGTTGCGCAAGGGGGAGTCGACACGCTGACGGTTGTCAATCCAGCGCCGGGTGGAGGAAGTTCGAACCTGCTTACCTTTGCGGTGAACCCCACTCCGCTGGCGGGTCTGCCTGTGATTCTGGACCTCGCGCCGGACGGCTCGCAGGCGAACCAGGGCATCTGCGGCACACCCTCATGCACCGGCACCGTCCCCACTCTAACCACAGCAGGTCCGGTGCTAAGCGAAAGCGGACAGTTTGCGGCCTTCGCATCGACTTCAACCAATCTCGAAATCACGCAGGGCAATACGGTAAGCAATATTTTCCTGCGGTCGAACTGCCTCGCGACGACCACGACTGCGAATGCAAGTTGCTCGCCCATCACATTTCGTGTCAGCCAGACGCCCAACAACACCGACGCCAACGGCTCCAGCTACGAGCCTTCGATCGATAGCACCGGAGCTCACGTCGCTTATACCTCGACAGCAACCAACCTGGTGAATTACGCCGACGTCACAAGCGGCACCCGCCAGGTCTACTGGCAGCCAACCTGTGCTTCGACAGGGGTGACTGGTTGCACTGGTTCGGCTGGCGCAGCGGCTCTCGTTTCGGCCGCCCCTGATGATGTCACGCCGGGCAATGGCGACAGCTACAACCCTGTCATAAGCCCTGACGGTCAGTACGTAGCGTTCGTGTCGCTCGCCACAAACCTTGTCAGCAACGTGTCCGCGGACGGAATCACTCCACAGGTCTACATCCGCAACACGTGCAATCTCGTGCCGCCGGCGGCAGGTTCCTGTAATCCGGTCACGTATTTGGTTTCGACCTCCGACGGTATCACTCCGGGGAATGCCGCGAGTTCCGATCCGGCGGTTTCGAACACGGGGCTATTTGTCGCCTTCGTTTCAACGGCAACGAATCTGGGAGCCACCGCCAGCAATCCCGGCGGCAACTCCGAGGTATTCGTTCGGTCGACCTGCGTCACCACGATCAGCGAGGCGGGGAATGGCTGTGCCCCCGTCACGACGCTCGCTTCCACACCGGACGGCACGACCCCTGCCGACAACGCGAGCAGCGAACCCTCTATCTCGAGCGACGGGCGTTTCGTCGCTTTTGCCTCGACCGCTGACACGCTCATCGCCGGCGTTGGCCCGACGCAGGAGATTTATGTGCGCGATACGTGCACCGGCGTGACCTCGTCTCCTGCCTGCGCGCCTTCCACGCAATTGATCTCCACGCCCGACGGCACCACTCCGGCGAATGCTTCCAGTGAGAATCCGAGCGTCAACTCGGTTTGCACGACGAGCTCGACCACAACCGCTTGCGCCGCCGGCCAGTACGTCGCCTTCGCTTCCATGGCCTCCAATCTCGGTGGAAATACTCAAAACGGCGTCGAGAACATCTTCGTTCGCGACACTTGCAATGGCACCTTAACCAGTACGACGACAACCACGGCGCTCTGCTCGACCTATACCTTCCTCAGCAGCCAGCCGGCTGGTGTGTCGCCTCCTCCTTCCAACGGCGCAAGCCTGGCGCCATCCCTCAGCGGTGATGGCAATACGGTCGCCTTCATCTCGTCTGCTACCAATCTCGTCCCGCGAGACACCAACGCTCTTCCGGATTTCTTTCTCGCCGGGGCCAATCTCATCTTCAATCTCACGGTCACTTTGCAAGGAACAGGCTCGGGGACAGTGACCGACGGCACCGGCCAGATCGATTGCATTCAAACTGCCGCAACCAACACAACTCCGCTCACCCGGTCCGGAACCTGCACAGCGCGCTACGCAAGTGGCACCACCGTCACGCTCACCGCGACCGCAACATCTCCCTCGACCTTTACCGCCTGGGGCGGCACAGCTCCGAACGTAACCAACGCCAGTTGCACGGTCACCAGTGGAAGCACCACTAGCGGCACTTGCAGCTTCGGTGAAATCGCCGACAACACCGCCACCGCAAATTTCAAGTAGCGTCGATTCCACAAATTTCTAGGGAGTGGTGCGCGCAGAAACTCGCTTCAACACGGCGCTGCGCGTTGTGGCGAGTGTGAATGCGAGGGACTCGCGCGGCACACTGTTGACGTAGGGTCCTACCAGCCAGCCGAGCCCGGTGGGAATATCGCGCGTGAGCGAAATCGACTGCGATTCCACATACGTCCCGCCGTCTTTCTCCTCGAAACGCCAGTACGTGTTCATCCGCCAGAGAAATCCGCGGTCGTGTCCCTCGGGTTCGAGCCGCTCGTTTCGCTCGCCGGCGTTGTCCACTTCCTGAATCCGCGTAGTTTTCGAGCGGCTCCACGCGTGAGTCGCGTCGACGATCGTGTAGTGCACTTGATGTTCGGTGTCTAGAACTGTCGTCACGACTTTCCTTTTGTACAACCGCAACTCGATCGAAAAATCGTTTCCATCGCGGCGCAGAATCTTCGAGCGCATCACGTCGGGACGAAAATAGTCCTGATGGTGATCGTAGTCTTCCTCCAGTGCGAGCGTTTGAGCGAGCGTCGCACCCGGAATGAATACGGTCCCGATCCAGTGATGAATCAAGCCGCCCGGCACCTCGATGGGTTTGTCGCGCTTCGCCAGTCCGTCCGCGGTCGATACGTCAAGCCGTTCGATCACCACCTGGCCAGCGCGCAACTGCGCTTCGTCTGCGGCGCGGCGCTCCGTGGGCAACCGCTCAACCCATAGGAAAGGGCCAGTGCTCGCTGACTCCGAATCGAGCTTCGATTCAGCTTGCCGGACATATTGGTCGAACGCTACCAGCGTCCTCGGCTCGAGATCGGTGGCGCGCGCTGGCAGCGGGATCGCAAACGTCAGCCCAACCACGGCCGCCAAGAGTCGCCGCACGAATCCGTCAGAGTTTGCTGTCACGTGTCGCAATTATGTTCGCCATCGACCCCGGCAGTGCCACTCACCGTACAGATTCGGCAGAGCTTACGGACTTGCCGTCTTGCAGACGGACCTATAACGCACGGATTCTTCCAAATCTCGCTTTGATCAGGTCGGCTGGATTGGACTTCTGAAAAAAGCCCTGCCCGCTGACGTGGGGGTCAGGAGGATCACGTCGGCAGCAGGGCTTGGACGGGTTGGTCAGCGTGCTACGGCTCTTTGCAGAACCGTCGTCCCCGCAACGCAGCTCCCAACCCGCGTTTTGAGCTTATAAGACCGGACAACGCCCCCCAATGGCTCGGGAGGTAGCATTTTTCAGTACCGGCGTACTAGCTAGAATTCGGGCCCCTCTGGGCTCCGAGAAGCATCTCTATGGCCTACTGGAAGTTACAGGAAGCGCCGGAACGGGTTACTTGGTTACTTCGACCGATTCATCCGCGGCCGGAGGCATATGGAGAGTGACGTCAGTCGTTTTCCCGGAGCGAATCGAGATCCGCTTCACCCACTCCGAGAAGTTGCCCTTCGAGTAGGCCCGCAAGTCGTACTGCCCGGTTGCGTACCGGACGAATTCGAAATGCCCATTTGCATCGGTGTGGGTCGCGTAGGGGTGCGCGGCGTCCGACGTCTGCATGGTGACTGTCGCGCCGGCCACAGGCTTGCCGTGGGCATCCACCACGATCCCCGCCATGGTCCCAGTGGGAACTTTGGCCTCTAGCGCCCAGGCGAACCCGAGCGTGACGATCAGCACCGTGAGTGCCCTGATACCCTTGCACATTTGCGCCTCCAGACCCGTGCAGCACAATTTTAGTGACCGTCTTTAGCCCCTGCCGCGAGTTTCGAGCGCGCGTGTCCGCTCAATCACCTGTCCAGTGGTTCAGTGGACGGCCGAGGTTTGCTTTTTCTCCGCCGCCGTTGTATTCGAGTTGTTCAATTTCTCGCTTGAATCTTATTTCAGGAGACGCGATGCCTCGCTACCTCTCGCAGCACACGCTCGCTTGCCTGACTCGCCAGGGCGCCGAAGAACTTTCCAGAAAGCTCTATCGGGATGGTCCAGTGACGGCGCGCCGCGTCCTTGTCAACATGCACGAAGGGAAAATGCTGGTTGAATTCGACACTCCGGGACGTGAAGATCTAGAGAAGTTTCTAGCCGCGGAAAAATATCACTTCGATTGGCTGCTTCGTGTGGAGCTGGAATCTGTCGGAGGTGCTTCGCTCCAGTCGCTGTAGTTCCGCGGCGCCCTTTCGCAAATCCTCCGCGGTTCGGCTACTTCTGTGCCGGCACTACTGGCAGCTCGATGAAGCTGGCCTCTCCTGCGGCGTGATAGATCCGCTGCGTCGCTTTCACGTAGTCGCTCGGCGTCGCGAAAAACATGTTCGGCACGAAAGTCTGCGGATTGCGGTCGTACAGCGGAAACCAGCTCGACTGCACCTGCACCATGATCCTGTGCCCGGGCAGAAAAACGTGATTTACCGTGGGCAAGCCGAAGCGATAGGTCAGCGGTTTATTTGGCTCGACCGCCTTCGGTGTCTCGAAACTCTCGCGGTAGCGCCCGCGGAAGATGTCCATGGCGACGTTCAATTCGTAGCCGCCCATTTCAGGCTGGCTGGGCACCTGATCGGGGTAGACGTCGATCAACTTCACCACCCAATCGCTGTCGGTGCCGCTCGTCGACGCGACCAAGTTCACGATCGGCGCACCGCTCACTCGCACAGGAGCGTTCAAAGGCGGCGTCACGTACGAAAGGACATCTTGGCGATCGGAGACGAATCGCTGATCGACCAGCAACCAGCGCCGCCACGCCGGGCCGTCCGAGAATTGCACCGGCCGAGGCGAGTACGGCACCGGTTTCGCTGGATCGGAGACGTATTCATCGGACGCGCCGTTCCCATCGCTCGCCACACCGCTCGGTACGTCAAATGACAATCCGCCGCCTTTGGTGAAATAGATCGGCTTCATTCCGTTGGCGCAGCCCGATTCGCACGCTAACGGCCAGGACTTGAATCGGTCCCAGCGATTTTCTCCAGTGTTGTAGATGAATACCGGCGGCGTGTCTGCCTTCGGCGCGCCATCCGTCAGATACTGATCGAAGAACGGCTTCAGCACATCACGCCGCCACTGCAAGGCGGTGTCGCCATCCCAGTGCATAGGTCCGAGTGACGAGCCGTCATAGTTTGCGCCGCTGTGCCGCCATGGACCCATCACCAAGTAGTTCATGTCATTGTTTCGGTCCTTGGGCTCGACTGCAAGATAGCAATGAATCGCTCCCCACATGTCTTCCTGATCCCAGAGCCCCTGCTCCCACATGACCGGTACCTTGAGCGGCAACTCGGCCATCACTTTGTCGAGCGCCTGGCCCTGCCAGAAAGCGTCATACGCCGGATGCTCGGCCATCTTCAGCCACCAGGGCAATTGATTGAGCCCGGCCGCCTTCGCAAAATCGCCTGCCGAGCCCGCACGCAGAAAATTCGTGTAGTCGTCGTAACCGTCGCGGACGACAGCCGCTCCCTCTCCTCTCGCAGTGGTCTGTTCTGTGAAGTAATCGAAATTGGTCTGCCGAAATGCGCCGTAATGAAACCAGTCGTCGCCCATCCACCCATCGACCATTGGGCTTTCCGGCGCTGCGACCTTCAGCGCCGGATGCGGATTCACCAGCGCCATCACGACGGTAAAGCCCTCGTACGAACTGCCCAGCATCCCGACTTTGCCATTTGATTCCGGGAGGTTCTTCACGAGCCAGTCGATTGTGTCGTAGGCGTCGGTCGATTCATCCGTATTCGTATCATTCAGAGGGCCCCGCAGCGGCCGGGTCATTAGGTAGGAGCCTTCAGAGCCGTATTTGCCGCGAATGTCCTGAAACACGCGGATGTAGCCGTCGGACACAAAAACTTCGTCGCCTTGCGGCAGCGTGCTCAGCATGTACGGAGAGCGAGATCTGCGCGCGCGATCCGCGGCGTCGTAGGGCGTGCGCGTCAGAATTATCGGAGCGTTCCTCGCACCCTTGGGAACGATGATCACGGTAAACAGCTTCACGCCGTCGCGCATCGGGATCATCACTTCGCGCCGCTCGTAGTCATAAGTTGCCGTCGGCGCCGAGTATTTAGCAGGAATGTCCGGCGTGTCAGCGGAAGTCTGCGCGCGGACGGGTTTCGCCAGAATGCAGGATTGAACCGCCACGACAAGCAAGAACACACCGCCACGCAGCCGCATGGTCGACCCCTCCCACACTGGTTCTACCACGCCATGAATTCACCTTGAAGGCATTCTTGCTCCCGGCGTTGCCGCTGATAGCAGTTCGGGTGTATCCTTCGCCCATGAAGACCTGCCGCCAGACGCGGGCCACATGTTGTTGTTGCGGTTGTTGTACGGGCGCGCCTTCTGGCATGGGCAGGCGAGGCATCTGAGCAACTAGTTTAAACTCAAGATTCCTTGAACCCACCGCCAGAAGGGAACTGGCCGGTGGGTTTTTAGTTTTGTGGGTTCCGTGCACATCATTCGTCATTCAACGAGGAGGAAGTGAAATGGCTGAATACGCGCATCCGGAAGTACTAGTCTCCACGCAGTGGGTGATCGACCACCAAAACGATCCCAAGGTCCGCCTGATCGAAGTGGATGTGGATACCACCGCCTACGATCAGGGGCACATTGCAGGCGCCGTCAGCTGGAACTGGCAGACGCAGCTGCAGGACAACATTCGCCGCGATTTGATCGACAAACCGACGCTCGAGAAGTTGCTCGGCCAGTCCGGTGTATCGAACGACACGACCGTGATTCTCTACGGCGACAACAACAACTGGTTCGCCGCCTATGCCCTATGGCAGCTCAAGTACTACGGCCACAAGGACGCGCGCCTAATGAACGGCGGCCGCAAGAAGTGGCTCGAAGAGAAGCGCCCGCTGACCACCAACGCGGCGAAGGTCACTCCTGCTACGTATCGCGCCTCCGGTCCCGACGAATCGGTCCGCGCACGCAAGGAAGACATTTTCGCGCTCCTCTCAAAGAAGGTCAGTGGCCAACTCGTCGATGTCCGCTCGGTCGACGAGTTCACCGGCAAAATCATTGCGCCGCCGGGAATGACCGAGACTGCTCAGCGCGCCGGACACATTCCGACCGCCGCCAACATTCCTTGGGCGCAGGCCGCCAACGAAGACGGCACGTTCAAGTCGGCCGATCAGTTGAAGCAGCTCTACCAAGGCAAGGGTGTCATCGGCAAGGGCGAAGTGATCGCCTACTGCCGCATCGGCGAGCGCAGCTCGCACACGTGGTTCGTGCTGAAATATCTCCTCGGCTACGACAACGTGAAGAATTACGACGGCTCGTGGACCGAATGGGGCAACCTCATCGGCGCTCCGATTGAGAAGGAAGTAGCGGCCGCGGCTCGCTAGGCTGCCGCCCCGGCAGGTTCGGCGCAGAATCTACGGCAGCGTGTTGGGCGGGACTCCGGCGTGGCGCGCCTCATCGCGCAACATGTTGATGTTGGCTTCGATGTCGTCGCGCTTCTTTTGAAGCTGTTCGAGTTGCATGCGCCAGTCGCCGCCCTGCACGCCTGTCGGCCGCGATGACGTCTTCGAATCGCCCGTGAAGTTGCCGTCGAGCGCGGACTGCAGCTGATCGATCTTTTCGTTGATCGGCGGAAGCTCTTTCTGCAGCCTCAGTATCTCGTTGCGATACCAGCTCGGATCCTTCTGCTGTCCTCTTCCGCCGGTGTTCGTCTGACGCCTTCCCGCCTGGCTACTATGGCTGTTCCCAACCGTCGAGATTGTGCTGTCGGCGCGCAGATCCGGCACATCTTCATTCGTCCACACTCTTTTCGGCGCGGTTTGTGCTGGCTGTGCTTGCGCGGGCGTCTGCGTCGCCGGTGAAGCAGGCTGAGCAGACGAGTTATCCTGTGCATGTGCCGCCGGGGCAAGGTTCACCGTCAGAGCAAGCAGGACGAAAGACAGAAGCAACCGGCGCATAATTCCTCCTCGCGAGCAGGAACGGTCTTTTCTTTATTGAACACGAAAAAAGGCGCGAAGTTACGGATCTACGATATAGGGTTTCCCATTCGCCAACTCGTTTTGGACGATCTGGAAGGTTTCGCCGGGAGGTCCCACGCGGCGGTAGTGGTTGGCATCGATGGTTTGGTGTTGTTCGAATGAGAACAGGAACTTTCGGCCCGCGTAGTCGTACTGCATGTGTGTCGGCAGCCAAATCCCGGACGCCACTTCCGCCTGTTCCATGGAAACCACACCTCCGCGATAGAGCTTTCCGAGAATGCCGCCGCCGAAGGAAATGTCGGTCATCACGTGGGCTTCGCCTCGCGCCAATTGGTTGGTTTGCTGATCGACCCAAACTTTGGCCATCACGTGCGCCAACGCATCCTGCAAAATCCCGTGCGGATGAAATGACGGATCAGGATCGAGTTCGAAAACGTCGCACGGCCTGCTGTGGACCGAGGCCGTTCCAAGCCATTTGATCGTGAACGCGCTCTTCGCAGCGTCTACAAAATCGGCACGGTCGCGCTGGCGCTTTGCACGCTTGGCAAACGCTGCTTTTGTTCTCGAGTCGTTCGAGTTCGACATCATTTGCAGCATGTCCCGCAGACTTTGCATTTCGCGGTCGTAGGTTGCCGCGTCCACCGGTTGGTTGCCGTCGCGAACAACGATCTTCGCTGTTCCAGCGCCGGTCGGCACAATGCGATAGACCTTGTCTTCAATCGTGCGGGGGTTCGATCCCGCCGTGCGATCCACGTGGTGCTCGACGCGCTCGTACTGTTCGAGCGCCTCGTCGTCGCGGTGCTGGTTGGCCACAAATTGTTCCGCGCGAGCCCGGATTTCTTGGTCCGTGGGCGGTTTGCCCCGCGAATCGATCTGCTGCGGATCGCTCGAGCCTGTTTGCGGCTCGGCAAGCATCAAGCGAGTTGCCGGCGCAAGGGCCGCGAGCGTGAGGATCAGAAACGCAATCGGAAGCCTGTGGGACATTCTCATCCCCCGACCGTTCTCGGGGCAGGGCAAGAACCTCTTCCATTTTAACTGGTTTCGGCGCGATTGACCGGCCTTCCGAGTTTGTTCCGTAAGTTCCTTGCGAGAATCGAGCGCCTACTGCTTCGGGGCGGCCAGACTGTTCAGGTCCTGAGGAATGACGATCGGGCTATCCGGATTGAGAGCCGCCTTTCCATCCGGGCCGAACACGTACGGATAACCGAGTGGATCGACCGGGATACCGTCGAGAAAGCCAGCCGAGCGCAGCTCGCTTGTGGACGCGGGATATCGCCCGAAGCGATTCTTGTATTCATCTGCGATCTCATTCAGATGGAGCTGATCTTGCGCTGCTTTGATCCCTTGGAGAGTCTGAAGCGCCCGTTCTCGTATTTTCGGATCTTTGTTGGATACGTAAATCTCCGACCAGATCATCTGCGACGTATCGAGCGATCCGCCTTTTTCCGCTACGCGCGCAGCCGTCATGGCAAGCATTTGTGGCGCGTTCGGCTTCTTACTTGCTGCGAGAAATGCCTTTGCCGCGGAGGCATAGTCCTTCATTCGCCAGTAGTAGAGAAATCCGAGATCCAGATCCAGGTGCCACTCGTCCGGATTCGCGGCGATTCCCCGTTTCACAAGCTCGATCGCCAGATCGGGACGCCCGGCTCCCGCCGTGCCTTTTTCCGAGAGAAAGATGGCGCCGAATCGATAGGCGACAATCATTTTGGAGTCGAGTGCGGTGGTGATGTCGAGCAACGGCCAGAGCTGTTCGTACGTGGCGCCTTTGGTGGCGAGCCGGGTTCCGTAATACTGCACCGCGCGCGTCCAATAAATATCTGCGAGAAGAGAGTCGTATCCGAAACTCATCTTCTTGATCACCGCGGGAGTGCGCAGCAGCAAATCTTCCTTTTGCTTAGTCGCGGAGCGGGCTTCGCCGTCGATCCTCATTTGGAGTCCGGCGATCGCCGCAAACAGCAACGGCACGGCTATCACAGCGGTCCACAGCGCGCGAGTTTGGCTCGGGCGTTTCATTTCAAGTTCCGGCGCGAAAACACGGCGGACGCGGCCACCAGCAACAGCGCGACGTAAAGCGCGGTGTAGAGCGTATTCTGCCCGACGAGCGCCAGCGGAATCGATTCGCCGTGCGACGCCTCCGCGATCGAGTTGAAATTGTGAAAGTTGGGAACCAGGTAGTAGATCACCCTCGTGACGACCTTAATCCCCGGACTTTTCGTGAAGTCGCCGAATCCGCGGATGTCGCTTGCGAAATTACCCGTGATGTAAATTCCGAGTGTGAACAGCGTGGAGAGCATGGGCGTGGAAAAGCACGAAAAGAAAAGCGCGATCGCCGTCACAAGCGCCAGCTCGAGCAGAATGAAATAAATCGAGACCAAGATTACCGCGTCGGTTCGAACGAAGGGTCGGCCGACGTAAAAGAGCGCTGCCGCCAGCCCGAGCGTCATGAAAAAGGTATTCACCACCAGCGTCAGGACTAAGCCGGCGTACTTCCCGATGAGAAACTCCCAGCGGCGGATCGGTTGCGCCAGCAGGCTATAAAGCGTGCGCTTCTCGATCTCCTTAGAAACCAGGCCCACGCCGATAAAAATGGCCATCACCAAGCCGAACAGGGAAATCGCGGACAGCCCGAGATTGACAATCACGAGCCGGTCGATTCCAATCGAGATTTGCCCGACTAGAATCGCCGCGCCGATCATCACCAGCGCAAAAAAGACCAGGTTGTAGAGGACGCGGTCGCGCACCGCTTCGCGAAACGTGTTGACCGCCACCGGCATGGGCGTCGCGCTCATCGGACCGCGACCTCGACGGCGTGCGAAGTGACCTTCTCTTTTCCCACCAACCGCAGGAAGTAATCTTCAAGCGTAGGTCGCACGGGTGACACGGAGAGAATTCTCGCTTCGCAGTGCCGCAGTTGTTCGAGCGCTGCGTAGAGGTCCGATTCCGGCACCTCCATATGACAGCGCCCGCCCATGGTTGTAACTTGCCCGGCGAGACCCGCGGGTAGCGATCGGCCTTCCCGCAATTCGAAAAGGATGTCCATGGCATGCACTTCGAGCGAGACGATCTCTTCCGGCGCGCCCACTCCCTGCAGTTTTCCACCCGCCAGCACGGCGACGCGGTCGCACAGCATTTCCGCGTCGGAGAGAATGTGCGTCGAGAAGAAAACGGTCTTTCCCTGTTTTTTCAGCTCTAGGATGATGTCGCGGACTTCGCGCCGGCCCACGGGATCAAGCCCCGACATCGGTTCGTCCAGAAAGACTACTTTCGGATCGTGGAGCATCGCTTGCGCAATCCCTGCTCGCTGGAGCATTCCCTTGGAATACTTTCGTAGCTGAAGGTTCGCCGCGGAGGCCAGCCCTACGCGCTCGAGAAGCTGCGCAACGCGCTCGCGGCGCTGAACTTTACTCAAGCCGCCGAAGTGGCCGTAGTAATCAAGAAGCTCGCGCGCTGTGAGGTAGTCGTAAAAGTACGGCTGTTCGGGGAGGTAGCCGATCTCGCGGTGCATCGTCACGTCGTCGATCGACTTGCCGAGAACCCGTGCTGTACCGGCCGTCGGAAAGATCAGGCCGGTCAAGAGCTTCAGGGTCGTCGTCTTTCCAGCGCCGTTCGGACCCAGGTAGCCGAAGATTTCTCCTTCCTCCACTTGGAGCGTGAGATTATCGAGTGACCGGCGCATTTTCTTGCGCCAAAATCCCACCGGGTAATCTTTGGTAAGGCCGAGAATTTCGATGGCTGGAGCGCTCATGGCAGCCATTATCAATTTTTTTGGACGCGGCGGCTCATGTCAATCCCAGCGTGTTGCTTCGAAAAACACTCTGCCGCAATTCGGTACGCTCGACGATTGGCGTTTGTTGCGCAGGTACCACTACCGATAGACGAGTTCGACACCCGGCACCAAATATTTTGTGGTTCGAGTGTGAATTCTTCTTGACAACTTTTCCACAACCCGCGATACTCCGCACCCAGACTCGGGGAGCGGGTGCGAGCCGTTTTTCGCAGCGTCGATGGCCGCAACGCCGTGACCGGACCGGGTTCAATCGAATATCTAGAGCAAGCGCTTCACTTGGGACCGCGCTTTCGTACCGCGCGGCTTAGCTGCGCTTTTCTCTGTTTTTGATTCTGGGCGGGCGTTTTCGGGGTCGGAACGCGCTGCTCTTCCGGTAAGCCCCCTCAAAAACTCGGCGTGCGGCTCGGCGCACGTTTGAACATTCCGGGTTCCAATCGGGAGTAAAATAAGAAATCCTCCCGCATGGCGCCCCGGCCAACTATTCGGCAGCGGTACTGCCGGCGCGGAGGCAGAGATGGCTGAGACAAGAACGGCTTTGAGTTCCAATCCACAAGTCGAACAGGCAACTCGTCGCGCAAGCGGTCTGGAATTCCAGCGGCGCTTCACGAACGGGATGGTCTCGCCCTTCGATGCGGTGGAGTGGGAGCGGCGGACGGCACTCATAGGCAATGATAAAGGCCAGGTAATTTTCCGGCAGGAGAATGTCGAAGTTCCCAAAGGCTGGTCGCAGACGGCGACCAACATCGTCGCCTCGAAATACTTTCACGGAAAGATCAACACGCTCGAGCGCGAGACGTCGGTCCGCCAGCTGATCGGCCGCGTCGTCGATACGATCGTCCGCTGGGGACACGATGGCGGCTACTTCGCCTCCACGGAATCGAAGAACGCATTTCGCGACGAGCTGGCTCACCTCCTTGTCGAGCAAAAGATGGCCTTCAATTCTCCGGTGTGGTTCAACGTCGGCGTGCAGGCCAAGCCGCAGTGCTCGGCCTGCTTCATCAACTCCGTCCAGGACAACATGGACTCGATCATGAACCTGGCGAAGACCGAGGGCATGCTTTTCAAGTGGGGCTCTGGCACGGGCACGAATTTTTCGACCCTGCGCGGCAGTCACGAAACTCTCTCCGGCGGCGGCATCGCCTCCGGCCCCGTGAGCTTCATGAAGGGTTTCGATGCTTTCGCCGGCGTGATCAAGAGCGGCGGCAAGACGCGCCGCGCCGCGAAAATGGTGATCTTGAACGTCGATCACCCCGACATCGTCGAGTTCATCGAATCCAAGAGGAAGGAAGAGCGCAAGGCTCACGTCCTGATCGAGCAGGGCTACGACTCCTCGATCGACGGCGAGGCCTATGGCTCCGTTTTTTTCCAGAACGCGAACCATTCGGTGCGCGTCACCGACGATTTCATGCGCGCCGTAGAGGAAGACCGCGACTGGTGGACGCGCCAGGTCACCGACGGCAAGCCCGTCGATAAATTCCGCGCACGCGATCTGCTGCGCCAGATGGCCGACTCCGCCTGGCACTGCGGCGATCCAGGCATGCAGTACGACACGACCGTCAACCGCTGGCACACCTGCAAGAGTACGGATCGCATCTACGCTTCGAATCCCTGCTCCGAGTACATGTTCCTCGACGACACGGCGTGCAACCTCGCGTCGCTCAACCTGCTGAAATTCCTCGGGCCGAACGGACAGTTCGATACCGAGGCTTTCCGGCACGCCGTCGGCATCACAATCACGGCGCAGGAAATTTTGGTCGATAACGCGAGCTACCCGACCGAAAAGATCGCGCGCAATTCGCACGACTACCGCCCGCTCGGCATCGGCTACGCCAATCTCGGCGCGCTGCTGATGTCGCTGGCGCTGCCGTACGATTCCGATGGCGGCCGCGACTTTTGCGGCGCAGTCACGGCGCTGATGACCGGTGAATCCTACGCGCAGTCGGCCCGCATCGCCGAGCGCATGGGGCCCTTCGGCGGCTATCCGCGCAACCGCGAGGACATGCTTGGCGTAATCCGCATGCACCGCGATTCACTCCGCCCGATCAAGGAAGAAAACGTCCAGCCGTCGCTTCTCCGCGCCGCGCAAGAATCGTGGGACACGGCGCTCGAGCTCGGCGAAAAATTCGGCTACAAGAACTCGCAAGTTTCCGTCCTCGCTCCCACCGGCACGATCGGCTTCATGATGGATTGCGATACCACGGGTATCGAACCCGATCTGGCGCTGGTGAAGCAGAAGCGGCTCGTGGGCGGCGGCGTCATCAAGATCGTCAACAACACTGTGCCGCAGGCACTGATGCGGCTCGGCTATGCGCCGGAAGCGGTCGCCCGGATCGTGGACCACATCGACGCGCAGGGCACGATTGAAGGGGCGCCGGGTCTCAAGCCCGAACATCTCGCCGTTTTCGATTGCTCGCTCGCACCTGCGGGCGGCGGCAGGTCGATTTCCTGGCGCGGGCATCTGCACATGATGGCGGGGGCTCAACCGTTCCTTTCCGGCGCGATCAGCAAGACGATCAACATGCCGGAGGAATCGACAGTCGAAGACATCATGCAGGCCTACACCGAGTCCTGGAAATTGGGGCTAAAGGCCGTGGCCATCTACCGCGATAACTCCAAGCGCTCTCAACCCCTGTCGGCAGCGGGCAAGAAAGAAGAAGAAAAGGCTGCGGCACCCGCACCCGCTCCGGTTGCAATCGCTCCCGCAGAACTGGCGGCTCCGCTGCAGCGGGATCTTTTCCCCGGTACCAGGCGGAAGAAGCTGCCCGCAGAGCGTGATTCGATCACTCACAAGTTCTCAATCGGCGGCCATGAGGGTTACCTCACCGTGGGCAAGTATGAAGACGGCTCACCCGGCGAGATCTTCATCAAGATGGCTAAGGAAGGCTCCACGCTCTCCGGTATAATGGACGCCTTCGCGTTGTCGGTTTCCATCTCGCTTCAGTACGGCGTTCCGTTGAAAGCCCTGTGCGATAAGTTCGTGAACTCCCGCTTTGAACCTTCCGGGTACACCGGCAATCCGGAGATCCGCTACGCAAAATCGATCGTGGACTACATCGGCCGCTGGCTGGGTAGCAAGTTCATCTCGGCGGACTATCCCGAGGGCAGTGTCGCTGGGGAGAGGGCTGGTTCTCTGTCAACTCCTCCTAATCCCCTCCAGGAATCTTTTCCTGAGAAGGCGGTCAACCCAAAGGATATCCCCTACAGTCGCGTCACGGACGACATGATCCTCGATGCGCCTTATTGCTCCGAATGCGGCATGCTGATGACGCCTAACGGTAGTTGCTACAAATGTTCGAACTGCGGCTCGACTTCCGGCTGCAGCTAAGCCAAACCACTCGGCGGAAAACGAAAAGGGCGTCCCGGCACGAGCCGCAGACGCCCTTTTTGTTTGGGATTGAGGTGCGCGCCCGCACACGATGAGACATCCATCAGGCACGGTGCGGGGCCTCAGGGCAAAAAAATAGGGGGCCCACCCGGACCCCCTGTTTGCTCTACCCCCAGAATTCCGGTTTCGGCGCGACGAAACCGGCCCACCCCGGGATAAGAGACAGCCAGGTTTCCCATGTGCACGCACCTTGCCACGACTGCTCGGAATTGAAAGTGCTCACATCCCTTTCAGCCACATGTGGTTAGCGGTTTGTCTTGGCGCATTATTCATCGCCGGATGAATAATGAATCCATTTTCTGAAAAGTTTTGCCACCGTTTTCTACGTTGTTTGGAAGAGCACGCTCTAGATTCACTTGCCGCTAGTACGGCGCAGACGAAATTGGCGCCAAGCAAACCACGCCGGTATCCCGACGATCCCCGACCAGAACAGGATGGACAGACCGTAATCGAGCAGAAAGAGCAGCACCCCGATGACGCCATCCTCGAGATTTCCAAAGCCGTCGACAGCCGCGTTTCGGATCTGTGTGATCGCTGACGAGCGTCCCGCGCCGAGTTGCTCGCGGTACTCCTCTCGCAGTTGCACCTCGACGGTTGCGTAATCGACGCGATGCGCCAGCAGCACGCGCTGCCCTTCCATGCTCTCGATTTCCCCGCGGATGCGCGCCAGTTCCCGCTCGGCATCGAGCACGTCTTCGAGCTTGCCCGTGCGGGTCTGAAGCAACTGGAGCATTCGCTGTTCAGACGCTCGGGCGCTTTTGAGCCGAGCCTGCAAGTCGACGTATTGGTCCGTTACTTCGTCGTTGGCTTGGGACTCCTGCTCCACGCGGCCGAGCTTCCGAAGTTCAGCGAGAAAGCCGTCGAGCTGCTTGGCCGGCACCCGCAGCGTGGCAGACACCGTCCGGGACTCACCCGTCCGCGCGTTGGACGTCAGCTTTTGGACGTACCCTCCCTCGCTGGCCGTCAGTCGGCCCAGGGCCGCGCTTGCGTCGTCGTAGTTGTTCGCGACGATCGTCAGCGAGGCGGTCTGTGCGATCATCGGCCCGCTCGGCTGCGGCGCTTCGAGCTTACCGATGACTCCGCCTTGCGCCTTTTGTTCAAACCCCGCCTGTGCACTTAATGAATTTGCGGGCAGGTACGCCATAGGCGTGGTCGCATCATGGGATACCGCGGTCATGAATCTCGGCTGGACTAAGGGAATTCCAACAAAGACGATCACGCCGATCACAACTATGACTGCGACGGCGCCCACCCACGCCCAAGGTCCGAAGGCCGCGAACCACCGCCCGCCAGCTTTCGCGTCGTCGGGCGGCTCGTCCTTCACCCGTGCCGCCGCTTGCAGTACGGCCTGATCGAAATTCGGTGAACGCGTCGCCACCGCAAAATCCAGCAGGCGCTCGGAAACCTGCCGGAACTGAGCCGCTATGCCCCGGCACTCGTCGCAACGTTCGAGATGCGCCGCCAGCGCGGCCGCGCGCCGCGGCTCAAGCTCGCCATCGAGGTAAGCCATCACCTCTTCCGGCTCAAACGCGTGTTGTGTGGCTCGGTTCATCGCAACCTCAATCCTTATCCTGCACGGGCGCCAACTGCTCCTTGAGCGCGATCCGCGCGCGAAACAGCCGCGACCGCACGGTGTTGACGGGCATTCGCAACAGCCCGGCGATCTCGGCGTAGCTCAGCTGCTCGTACTCTCGAAGCATCAGGATTTCGCGGTCGTCCTTTTCGAGTTGGTCGAGAGCGCGGCGGACCCACAGCGCCGCATCGACATTTTCGTCGGTTGCCGGATCGGGGGTTTTGTCGTTCAGCTCGATTTCGCGTCCGCTTTTTCTCCGCTCCGCCGAAACCATGTGAATCGCGATGCCATAGAGATAGCTGCGGAAACTAGCTCTCGGTTCGTACCGCGCCTCGTTGCGCAGCAGCGCGAGGAAGCACTCCTGCGCCAGCTCCTCGGCCCGCGCGGGATTCTCGAGCCGTCGGCGGAAAAAGCCATAGACCGGCTCGCGGTAGCGCTCGAAGAGTTCGCGAAACGCCTCGCGCGAGCCTTGCTGAAACTCGATCGCCAGTTGATCATCCGTCGTCATATTCCGCAGCCCATAACTGCAAGCCACCCCCATCATTCTTGGAATGTCGCGAGGGCCGAAAAAGTTCCCAAGGAGATGAAAGATTTTGGTCTCCGGGGAGTCACATCCAGAGAACGGTAGGGCCGGTAATTCTTGCGGGAAAAGTCTATGCGCCGATAGCGGATTTCAGAGCGGCGGCGAGCGCCTCAGTCCAGCGCTGCACGTCGTCTTCGCGCTCGGCTTCGACCATCACGCGCGCCACGGGCTCTGTGCCCGAATAGCGCAGCACCACGCGCCCGGATTTGCCCAGCGAGCGCTTGGCTTCAGCCAGCGCGCTTACGACCTCAGGGAGGGACGCCATCGGGGGTTTCGACTTCACTCTTACGTTCACGATCTTCTGCGGAAAGATTTTCAGATCCCCCACCAGCTTATCGAGCGGCCCGGCGATCGAGACCAGCGACGCGATCTTCACGGCGGTCAGCATGCCGTCTCCCGTCGTCGCGTCGTCGAGAAACAGAATGTGCCCCGATTGCTCGCCGCCAAGGTTCGCGCCGATTCGTTGCATCTCTTCGAGGACGTAGCGGTCGCCCACATCCGTCCGGGCCAGTTTCAAACCCGATTTTTCGAGCGCGCGCTCGAGGCCCAGATTCGCCATCGTCGTCCCAACGATTACGTTGCGCTTGAGTGCGCCGATCGATTGCAAATATCGCCCCATCGCCAGCAACACGCCGTCGCCATCGACGCGCTTTCCTGACGCGCTTGAAAATATCGCTCGGTCCGCATCGCCGTCGAATGCGACGCCCAGTGCCGCGCCCGTTTCCACGACCCGCTTCTGCAGCGCTTCCGGGTGGAGCGAGCCGCAGCCCGCGTTGATGTTTTTCCCGTCGGGCGAAGTGTTCATCACGGTCACGCTCGCGCCCAGCGAGCGAAACAAATCCGGCGCAAGTTCGCTGGCCGCGCCGTTCGCGCAATCGAGGACGATCTTCATTCCAGTAATTTTCGCGCCCGGCAGCACCGCCGCTCGCAGTCCCGCCAAATAGTCTTCGTGGAGATTCTCGCCGCTTTCCCGATGAGAAGTGGGCTTCGTGGCCTTCGCAGGCGTGGCGCCGTTTGGCGAGAGGATGACGCTTTCGAGGTCGGCTTCCACCGCGTCCGGAAACTTCATTCCGGACGAAGAGATCAATTTCACGCCGTTGTCATGATACGGATTGTGCGACGCAGAAATCACGACACCTGCCGCAAATCCCTCGCGGCTCACAAGCCACGCCACGCCGGGAGTCGTCAGCACGCCCGCAGAAACTGCATCCACACCGGCCGAGCCGAGGCCGCAGGCGATCCGCTCCGCGATGTGCGGCCCGGACTCGCGCGTATCACGACCAATGAGCACGCGCGGCGCGCCTGTTTCCTTTCGTCGGGCGACCAGATAATTGCCGAGCGCGAAGCCTACGCGATCGAGCGTCGCGTCATCGAGCGGGTATTCGCCGGGGACGCCACGGATGCCGTCGGTTCCAAAAAGTTGTTTCGCCATGCGAGCGGGACTCTGACCACGCCAAACCGAGTACCCGATTCTAGCACCGTGCCTGACACGCCCGCTCGGCGTGTCGGCGCCGAATCGCTGGAAGCGTTACCCGCGTGCGCAACTCTCGCCGCATGCCTCTTTGCCGTCGAGACGCTTGTGCTATGGTATGGCAAATGTCTGGAGAGGAAATTCTGGTCCAAGCAAGAGGAACCGCCAGCGCGCGGATCATCGCGGCCGCGATCGTCATCGCATTTTGCTATTGGGCCTCCATGGTGCTCGTGACGATCTTCTCGGCCGTGCTGCTCGCGTACTTTCTGGATCCCGTCGTCAATTGGCTCGAGCGAATTCGTATTCCTCGCGCGCTCGGCTCGCTGATCGTCGTTTTGTTGACGCTTGCTCTCCTCGCCGTAATGGGCTGGTCGCTGATGGAGCGCGCCGACCAGTTTGGCCAGGACTGGCCGAAATACCGCCAGCCGTTGCGCGCCGCAACGATCGCCGTTGAAGCGAAGATGGAAAGCTTCGAGAAGCACGTTTCTGAGATCGAGCCCACGGCGAAATCGGGTCAGCAGATCGTGGCGGTCGCCGAATCGCATCCGGTCCGCGACGCACTCGTCGGTCGGCTCGGCTCGCTTTCCGAATTCATTCTCGCCGCGACCTTCGTGCCGTTTCTCGTCTTTTTCATGTTGGCAGCGAAGCGGCAGGTCTGGCACGCCACGATGCAGCTGTTTCCGGCGAACAAGCGCACCGAAGTGCGCGACACGCTTGCCGATGTCACGCAAGTTCTGCGGAGCTATCTGATGGGCACGGCGCTGGTGGGATTGGTGCTCGTCGTGGCCAGTTGGCTCTTCTTCTGGGCGCTCGGGCTCGATTTTCCGTTTCTCACGGGACTGGTTTCCGGCATCTGCAATCTGATTCCGTATCTAGGCGTGGTCCTTTCATGGATTCCGCCTCTGCTGATCGGTCTGAAGCAATACCACACCGTCGGACCCTTCATCGGCATCTTTACGATGCTGGCGATGTTTCATATCGTCACTGCGAACCTGCTAATTCCTGCACTGGTCGGCTGGAAAGTACGGCTCAACGCGGTGGCGCTTACGGTAGCGCTGCTCTTTTGGGGCTGGATCTGGGGGCCGATGGGCCTGATTCTGGCGATCCCCGTGACCGCAGTCCTCAAAGTGGTTTGCGACCACGTCGAAAACCTGCAGCCGATCGGCCGCTGGCTCGGCGCTTAGTTTTTCATTTCAATCGGCGCGATGCAGGCGTTCGACGACACTCTGCAAGTCCGCCAATTTGCTCGTTTCCTGAAACAATCGAATCGCTGCAATCCCCGCCGCTCCTGCGCGGAGACATTCCTTCTCATTTTCTGCATCGACGCCGCCGATTGCGATCACCGGAATCCGCACGGCGCGGCACATCCCGGCCAAATTTGAAATTCCCTGCGGCGCACCAAACGCGCGCTTCGAGGGAGTGTCGAAAATAGGCCCGAAGAAGACGTAGTCCGCACCCGCGTTTTCGGCCTCGCGCGCCTGCTCGAGACTATGGCACGAGACTCCAATCAGAAAATCCGCCGGAGCGTTTCCGCTGCGGCACCAGCGAACGACTTCCCGCGCGGGCAACGACTCGCCTCCCAAATGCACGCCTGCCACGCCCGCGGCGAGCGCTACGTCGAGGCGATCGTTGATGAGCACCCGCACCTTACGACCGCCGGCCTCGATGGCCGCGCGCACGGCAGCCCGCGCCAGCTCGAAAAGCTTACGCCCGGGCAAATCCTTTTCGCGAATCTGCACCCAATCGGCGCCCGCCATGACCGCCATTCGAATTCTGCTCACAACGCTTGCGACGCGATTGTCGCCGCCAAGCGCCTTCCCATCAGTCACGTAGCAGACGATCGGTTCCTCTAGCGGATTTTCAGCTGCGTTTGGCAACGGAGGACGTCCGGTGGCGGAATGCCTCGAGCGATAGCAACACGTTCATGAACCCGAGTCCCGAGACCGCGCCGCGCAGGTACGCGTTCCTGAGCACGAGCCCCAACGACGGGTACTGATACAAAAAGTAGTTGGCGTCCCAGAAATTCGTCCATGGAACAAGAATCAGCGACAGCCCGAACACGGTCCACAGCAATAGGAGCAGCAGGCGGAGAACTCGTGTCATCGTGGAACTAGGATTATGGGAGATTCCCTCAGGAGTGGCAACCGCAAGTCCCAAAGCTTGTGAGAAATTGCCCTAGTGCTTTTGAAGAGCGGCGATGCGGTCAGATACGTCGCGGTAGTCGATGTTCATTGCGTAGACTTGGCGGAAGCTCTCGAGCGCCGCGTCGGCGTCTCCCGCCATATCGAATGCAACGCCGAGGTCGTATCGCAGCGCGAGCACCGATTCCTGATCGAGCCCTTCCATTTCGAGCGCGCGCTCGTACCACATCGCTGCGATCTTCGGTTCGTTCTTGTCCATGAACGAGAGCGCCAGCAGCGTCGCGCAATTCATCGCGTAGCCGAACGGCTTGCCGGTTTGTACGGCCTTGGCAACTTTCTGGAATTCTCCGATGGCCTCGTCGAGCAGCCCCATTTCGCGGTAGGCAATCCCGAGATTGTAGTGCGTCTCGAGATCTTCTTCTTCGTCCTCGCCCATCTCGCCCAATTCGGTGCGGAATTCTTGGAAGACCTCCGCGAGTTCGTTCAGACTGCCCGCCGTGATTTCGGGTGCGGGCTCTGGCGCAGCCGGAGCAGCCGCCGGTGGCGCCGCCTTGGCAGCCGGGGCTGGAACGTTTGGCTTTGCCGGCGCAGCCGCGGAGGCCTTCGGCGCGGCCGGCGCCTCCATGTCTTCAATTTCGGCGGCCAGCTCGCTTAAGAAGTCCTCGGTGGTAGCGGGTCCGGCTTTGCCCTGCGCGGTTGTGGGCTCGGGAGCCAGCTCGAGCTCAAATTCAGGCTCTTCGGTCGCGGCCGGTTCGGCAGCAGGTGCCTCCTTGGCCCGTTCTTCGTCGAATTCGAAGGTCGGGGGCGGAGCTTGTTCCGCCACGGACTCAGCCGCCGGAATTTCGATCGTCTCTGGCTTAGCAGCGGGCGCGGGCTCCTCCTGGGCCGCTGCTTCCACAGGAACGGCTTCCGGTATCGCGGCTTCGGGTGCGGCCGCGGGAGCGGAGTCTCCGACCTCCTGCACCATTGCTTCCCATTCATCCGAAAGGTCCACTTCCGTCGTAGCGGCCTGAGGCTCAGCGGGTGTTGCGGGCTTCGCAGGCGGGGCGGTAGCTGTCGGGGCGGCCTCTGCAACCGGCGACTCGAGCGGCGTCAATGGAATCTCAAATTCAGCCGGGCCAGCAGCCTGGGCTGGCGCAACTGGAGCTTTCACCACTTGCGCTGCCGATGCGACCTCGACGGGCGCGGGGGGTTCTGCTGGCGCAGGAGGCTGCGCGGCCGGTGCGGCTGGTAGCTCGTCCTCCGACAATCCCGCGACCTTCTGAAATCTCTTGCGAAGTTCGGCAAATCGCTCGACGTTGACGCTGTCGCCGCGCTCGCGGTGAATCTGTTCGAGCTGCGACGCCAGTTCCGCTGTGCGGCGCTCATTGCCCGCGCCGAGATACAGGTCGAGAAGTCGTTCGAGTGTGGGCGTGTGCCGGGGCGCGCGCTGCAGCACGTTTTCGAGCAGCTGCGTGGCCTTCTGCGTCAAGCCGTAGCTCGAGAACAGGTCCACGTCCGTCAAGGCTTGCGCGACATAGCGCTGCGTTTCCTCGTCGAGCGATTCATCTGCACTTGCAGCCTGCGCCGAGACAGCTTCTTCCGCCAACGCTGCTGCTGCCGGGGATTGTTCTAAGACTACGACCGGTTCGATCTCGGGAGGCGCCTCGGCCTTCGGGGGCGCGGCAGCCTTGCCCTCTCTGCGGGCGTTCAGTTGATCCAGCCGCGCAATCAGGCGCTCGTCACCCTTGTTCTTGTCGATCAGCTCGCGCAACCGTTCTTCGGCGAGCGCAAAGTCGCCGTGGTCGGCGTAGAGATCGACGAGTTTGCTCAACGCGCTGCTGAGCTGGAACGGATCGCTCGTATGCCGCGAGAAATCGGCGAGTGTTTCGAGCGGCTCGGTTTCATTGGGCAGCTTTTCGATGATGGCGTTCAGCAGCTTCACGAATTTGTCGTGCTCGCTCGCCTCGATCAGCGGCTCGCGCAGCTCGTTTACCAGCGGCAGAGCCTCCTTCGCCCGGCCCGCCTGCATCATCGATTCCGCAACCTTCACCAACTGCCCGTAGTGCGAACTGCCACGCAGCAGCTGCTTGCGTCCTCGATCCGCGGCCTTTGCGAACTCGCCCGCTTCGATCTCCATGTCCACAAGCAACGTCGTAACTTCCCCGCCGGCATCCGCTTCGGGATGGCCCCCGAGGATCGCGATCGCCTGATCTTTCTTGCGGGCTCCGGAGAGGATCTTGGCCTTCAACAGCGTCGCGGCCGCGTTGGTAGGTTCGAGAGAGAGCCCGCGCTCGATCAGCTTTTCCGCTTCGTCGGTCTCGCCGCGCTCGTAGAGGCGCTGCGCGTAATTGAAGTAGGTCTGGGCCGCTTCCTTCTTCTGGCCCATCACGTTGTAGAGCTCCGCCAGCCGCATCTGCACGCGCGGATTTTCCGGCTCAACGTCGAGCAGCCGCTGCAGCACCTCGACGGCCTTCGGCGCGTGGTTGACTTTCAGGTGGGCTTCGGCGATCTGCAAGAAGAGAGGCCTCGCTTCGCTCAGCACGCCTTGCTGGACGTACAAATCCGCCAGCCGTTCCAACGGCGCAAGCTCCGCCGGAGCGAGCTTGGCAATCTTCTTGTAGATTGCGATGGCCTTGCTGTTGAATCCGTCGCTGAGATAAACCTGCGCGAGCCGCTCGAAGTATTCGACCGCCTGCGACATGTCTCCCTGGCGGGCGAAGAGGTCGCCCACGGTCATGAGCGTCGCTTGATCTTTGGGATCGTGCCTCAGGATCTGCTGGTATTCGCCGATGGCCTGGGCCACCTTGCCCTGATTGAGGTATTTCAGAGCGCTCTCGAGCGCTTTGCTCTTGTTGAAGGCCATGAATGTTGTCGAGCGATCCGGCGCAGCTGCGTCGGGCAGCGCACACAGACCACACCCGCGACTCGATTTCGAAGCGTAGCATGCGGCCAAAAGGGGGGTCTATGAACCGCCAGCAGGCTGGTGCCGAACGGGATAACAGGGCCGGACCGCGCGGCTTACCCAGCCCCAACGTCCCGGTCCGAGGGGGTCGGCCAGGCCGAACCTAAAGCTTCACTTCGCTGATCTGAACGATGGGTTGAAGGTCCGTATAGTTCGGGACATCTGCCATGATCGATTCGGCCTGCGGCCCGAATGCCGACTGGAACGCCTCGACCGAATCAAATGTCATGTGGGCGATCACGCGGTAGGTCAGAGGCGCGCCGGGAGCCCCTCCCGCAATCCCTTGCTCGACTCCCATGCCCCTCATGGCGCCCGCCATCTTCTGGCGCACCATCGGCATGTGCTTTTCGAGGTAGTACTTCATGTCGAATCTCGCGCCCTCTTTGTTTGGGTAGAACACGCTGACCTTGATCATGTGATCTCCTTTTGCGCCTAGATATTGAGCATGTTGGACGCGCCATCGAGCGGCAGCGCAGTCTGCTGCGCGCCGCTCGCCCAGCACAGCGCCTCGCGCACCGGCGCGTAGGAGAACCGGTGCAGCGGCGACGGCCCGTATCTCCGCAGCGCCTCAAGATGGTCCGGCGTGCCGTATCCCTTGTTCCGCGCCAGCCCATAGAGGGGATAAAGCTGGTCGAAGTCTTCCATCCGCCGGTCGCGCTCGACCTTCGCCAGAATCGACGCGGCCGCGATCGAAACCGACCGCGCATCGCCGTGGATCAGCGCTTTCTGTTCGATCGGCAGGTCGAGCTCGATCGCATCAAGCAGCAGAAAATCGGGCAGCGGATGAATATGCGAGAGCGCTGCGACCATCGCCTGCCGGCTCGCCTGGTAGATGTTCCAGGCGTCGATGCGGCTTGCGTCGATTTCGGCGACGGCCCACGCCAGCGCGTGTTCGCGTATGCGCTCGGCGAGTTCGCTCCGCCGCTCCGGCGTCAGCTTCTTCGAATCGTCCAATCCGACGATTCGCCGCCGTGGGTTCAACACCACGGCTCCGGCGACCACCGGACCGAACAATGCGCCGCGTCCCGCTTCGTCGAGTCCAGCAATGCGCTGCCAACCGTGCTGGCGCGCGTCGCGCTCGTACCTCGCGGAGCAGAGCCGTCCCATCGGCCCGCGATTCTAACACACGCTCTGTCTGCCGATTGTGACAGCCACAGAAAATAAGAAAGCCCGCTCCGGACTTTCCGGAGCGGGCCAAATTTCAGTTGCCGCGATGTTATTCTTTTGCGGCGCCTGCAGCTGCGCCGGCAGCGACCGGCGCTGTTTCCGCCGCTTCCGCGCGCTTGATACGCGCGGCCTTGCCCTTGCGTCCTCGCAGGTAGTTCAGCTTCGCGCGCCGGACGCGGCCTTGCCGCACCACTTCGATCGAGCTAATCATCGGCGAATTTACAGGAAAGATGCGCTCTACCCCGATGCCGAAGCTCACGCGCCGGACCGTAAAGCTCTCGCCCAACAGTTCGCCACGGCGGGCCATCACCACGCCCTCAAACGGCTGGATGCGCTCCTTTTCGCCCTCGCCTTCCTTCAAGCGCACGTGGACGCGCACCGTATCCCCGGGACGAAATTCCGGAAGGTCCTTACGTAGCTGTGACTCCTGCACCTTTGCGACGATCGGTTTCATGGCTCTTTTTCCAGGTAGCCCCGGGGTCCCCGGCAGGCTGCTCTTGCCTGCTGGGGCGGTAGACCCGCTCAGGTGGGGCCAGCCCCCAACGCACAAACGCCAATTATAGCGAAATCCCCCCGCTCTGCCTACACGAAAGTGATTTCCGAGTACGTCAGCAAAACGAAACGGCCCGGAACGTTACGTCCCGGGCCGTCGCTGCTTCCCGCTTGTTTCTGGCTTACGCGGCAACCTGTTTCACCGCCGGTGCGGTCGTCTGGATATCGATCTTTCGCGGCAAGGCGGCCGCGACCATTGGCGCCTTGATTTCGAGCACGCCGTTGACGTAGTCGGCGGTCAGCTTCTCGGGAACCACTCCCTCGGGAAGCGTCATTGTCCTCTCGAACTTCCCGTACGCAACCTCCTGCTCCATAAACTCCACTTCCTTCACGCTGCGAGTGAACTTCCGCTCGCCGCGAATCGTGAGCAGGTTGCCTTGTGTGCGCACCTCGAAGTCCTTCGGCTCAACGCCTGGCAGTGTCACGCGGCAGACGAACGTCTTCGTTCCCTTGTCGACGTAGGATTCCACCGCTGGCGTGAAGCTGAATTCTTTACTGAAGACCGGCAGCTCGGGCCACTCTGCCATCGGCCTGCCGGCCAGAATCCGATTGAACATCTCATCGAATTCACGACGGAAACCGAGCAACTCGCCGTAGAACTTTCTCATGACCCCCTCCTTTACTGCTGATTTAGGAGGCAGCGGCGAGACCGAAAGCATTTCCCGGCCGGAAAGGCCGGTGCGTCGAAACCGCAGGCGCTTGACGTGTACTTGGAGCCCCGCCGCTGTTTCGCTCAAGAAGGATTGCCTCGTCCGCGTCGAGCCTCGCTCTGATTCTCGAGGTAGAGCCGGCCGTTTGTTCTTTCTTGGCGAGCTCCTTCCGCGTCCCGTGCTTATCCTTCTCTGTGTTCTTTGTAAGGCTGGGCCCAGTTGGCTTCAGTGATTTGCGTCACTAGGTCCTGTGACGCACGTCACACGCTGATTCCGCGGGTTTCTCGTTGGTCACTTCTCCCACGTGGCCTGCCCCATACCGAAAGGCACGGCCCAGGAGACCCCTTCGATTTCGCGGATCTTGCCGCCCTCAATCTTGAAGAGCTGCGGAGCCATGAACGTGATTGGGCGCAGAAATTCATTCGGGACGGCGACCGTGCCCACTCCAGCAACCGCGACCGACTTCACATTGCCCTCGTTGTCGAAGAACGCCAGATTCAGCACGAGCCCCTGCTTCTCGTCGACAACAAGCGGCCCCGCGTCGCGCACTTTCGATAGCGTGCTGAAGAATCCACGGTCGATTTCCCCCTCGCAGCTTTCGCTGAACAGATGAAACGCGGGCTGCGCTTTGTCCGGCACTGGGCCGCCGGGATTGTTCGTCGCCGCGAAGCCATTCTCCCGCCGCGAGCACCGCGCATCGAACGGCGCGAGCGATCCTTTGCTCTGCGAAAACGCTTCGAAATACGCCTTCGTCGCGGTTGCCAGTTGCTCGCGCGTTTCCGAAGCGGCGAGCGGCTCAAGCAGCTCTGCACTCGGTGAAATGAAACCCTTGGGATCGAGCTCGTCGAGCATCCGGGGCGTCATGATCCCGGCCGTGTTCAAGCCTAGGCCGCCCTTTGGCCGCTTCTGCTCGCGCACGGTGATCGTTTCGATCTCCGTGATGCGGTGATCCTTTACCTTTAATCGCAGCGCGATCACGCCTTGCAGCAGGCCCGCATCTTCGGTGATTTCGCCATAGTAGCCGGCCTCGCCATTGGCCGGATCGGCGAGATAGACGCGGTAGGTGCCGCGCCCCGAGAACGTCTTCCACATGCCCTCGCCCGGTTTCACCGCGAGTTCATTTTCCGTGTACTTCACGTCTGGCGACATCGGCAGATTGCACGTGCAGCGCGAAAGCATCGCGTCGAAGAATTTGTCGACGAACACGTACAGGCAATCGCGATTGCACGGCCCCGGTGAGCTTGGCGTTTCCGGCAGCGGTACGCGCACCAGATTTTTTCCTTCGTCCGGCGCAGCCGTCGCAGGTGAGGCCACGGCGCACGCCGCAGCAAACATCAGCGCAACGATTGAAACGCGAAACAGCGTTTTGATCATGGTCGTGTCCTGGTCTCTATTTGAACGCCGGTTCCATATTGAACGGTATCTCGTACATGGTCATTTCGATCAGCCGGATGCTTCCTTTTTCGATCCGATAAGCCTCGTTCGACTGGTTCGTGCGTGGCGTCATGAAATATGGCGGCACTTTCCAGACGCGGCCGTCGGTGAGATGCGCTTCGGTGATCGTGCCGTCGAAATCGAGGAAGGCGTTGGCGAGCACTGCGCCGCGCTCCATATCCGTTACGAGAAACCGCCGGTGCCGGCAGCCCGTCGTGAAGCCCAGAAAGCCCAGCTTGTACTGGTCGGTGCAATTCATCGTGGTGAAATCGCTGATGTCCAGATCTGAATGGCCGTAGTTCTGCGGCCGCGGCTGATTGGTCGTCCGCGTGGCGTCTTCGATGCGATTGCAATCCGGAGTAAACGCGTAGATGCCCTCGCCGTCGTTGAGCTGCAAACCTTCGTAATACATCCATGCGGCCTGGTCGAGCGCCGCGCGCGATTCGCGCTGATCTTCCGGGACCGGCTGCAGCCAGAGCGGATCGGGCGCGCCCATTTTCTCGTAGTTGGACGCGCCGAACGGATCGTGCGCCACGAACTGCTCGGCCTCGGTAATCTGGCTGTCCTTCACCTTCAGCCGCACGATCAGAATCGCGCCCACGCCGTTTTCGTAAACGACGCCAATGAAGCCGATGTCGCCCTGCTCGGGATCGGCGAAATAGTGGATGTATTTACCGCGCGCGCTCGCGGAGGCCCACAGTGCTTGCCCGATCTTGAGCGGGACGTTGTCCTGCGCGTACTTCACGTCCGCCGCGAGCGGCGCCTTCGACGGATCGTGCGCCACCATGGCGTCGAAATACTTGCTCGCGATTCCTTCGAGGCACGCGCGATCGCAGGCGGGCCTGGCGGCCGCTTTCGCGGCTTGCGCCACCGAGCGCGGCGCAGTGGCCGAGAGCAGCGCCGCGAACATCGTCGCAATCGCACACGAACGTGTGACGATCCAAATTTTCCTGTTCAATTTAATCCCCCCTGTTGGAGATCCCACCGGACCGCCTGAACGCCACCCGTCGATCAATGATCCTGAGAGGCCACAACTTTTAGCTGAGATGGAGGCTACGAGTCAATGGAGAGATTTCACCGCGGCTGGATTGCTGCGTTGCCGGAAACTCTCCCGATCATCCCGATGCGACTGCGACCTCGGCCGCGAATTTCCGATTGGTGTAAGATTCCCGACCGAAGGGGAGGTGACCCATGAGTTCATGGTCGCTGATCGGAAAACTTGCGGTCCTTTTCGGTGTATTCCTTATGCTCGCCGCTGCGCCCAACCTATCCGCCCAAACCGTGACTGTCGAGATGCTTCGTCAGGTGGTAGCGGCCTTCAACAGCCATGATTTGGATCGCGTGATGAGTTTTTTTGCGGACGATTGTGTGCTCGAGATGCCTCGCGGGCGTGATCCCTGGGGCACACGTTACGTCGGCAAGGCCGAAGTTCGCAAAGGCCTCGCTACTCGCTTCGAAGGTTTGCCCGATGTTCATTATTCTGACGACGAGCACTGGGTTTTCGGCGACCACGCAGTTTCGCAATGGACACTGACGGGAACAACGAAGGATGGCAAGAAGATTCGAGTCCGTGGATGCGACCTTTTGGAATTCCGTGATGGCAAGGTCATCCGCAAGGATTCCTACTGGAAGATTGTCGAACCGTAGAGAAGCGGGGAATCGCGATCCGTTGTTCAACTCGTGCCAGCGAGCAGATCAGGCCGGCTACGCCGGGTTTTTTCGAGCGCTTTTTCGCGCCGCCAGCGGCGAATCTCCTCGTGGTTTCCGCTGACGAGTACTTCGGGAACGTCCCAGCCGCGAAACGATTGCGGCCGCGTGTAGTGCGGATAATCAAGAATCCCGTGCGGTGCTTCTACCTTGGCGAGCGACCTGCCAATTCCCGCTTGCACCATCTCGCTGAACGACTCATCCACTGCGGAAGCCTCGTTGCCCAGCGCGCCGGGAATCAGCCGCGTCACTGCATCGAGGATCATCGCCGCGGGCAATTCGCCGCCCGAGAGCACGAAATCGCCGACTGAAATCTCGTCGGTAGCGAGGTGCTGCGCCACGCGCTCGTCGACTCCCTCGTAGCGGCCGCAAATCAGCACAATCCGCTCGAGCTGAGCGAACTGCCGCGCGATTTTCTGTCGAAACATCTTTCCGGCCGCCGACAGCAGCACAATCGCTGTCCCCGGCAGCTTTTCCGGACGCGCGCCGACCAGCGACTCCACCGCCTCGAAGATTGGCTCAGGCTTCATCACCATTCCCGCGCCGCCGCCAAAGGGACGGTCGTCCACGGTGCGGTGCCGGTCGTGGGTGAAATTGCGCAGATCGTGGACGTGCGTCTCGATCAAGCGTGCCTCGCGCGCACGGCGCACGATCCCGTAGTCGAGCGGCCCCGCAAAAAACTCCGGAAAAATCGTGATCAAGTCAAACCGCATGTTTTCGCCGCCCCGGTGCGATTCGCGGAAACCATCGAGGGACTTCTTCGCAGTACCTTGCGTACGAGTCTCCCATTTTCCTGCGCAAGGTCGGCTCTTCCTGTATCAACACGAACAGGTGAAAGCAAATCGCGACGCCGACGGCGTATTCAACGAGCACGACGGACCGGAATAGCGCCGCCTCTCCCATTAGCGCTGTCAAGACGCTGATGTACATCGGATTTCGAGAGTACTTGTAAGGACCTCGCACAACGAGACGCTTCGGCATGTCGATAGGCGCGGGCGTTCCGCGGCCGAGAACTGCGAAATCCAGCGCGCACCACAAATATCCAGCTGTTCCAATCGCGATCAGTGCGATCGCCGCAGCCGTCGCCAAGCTCCAATCGATAGGGCGATGCCTGACTTCCGGAAAAAGCGCGAAAAGAGGCAGCCACACGGTCACCGTGCCTGGCACGAGCAGTGTGAACACGGCAAGTTTGAGCAAGATTAGAAGCAGGGATTCGTCTCCGGCAGCCTCGGACATGCGAGCCTCAGGAAATATCTGGTTCGACTTGCGCCAGTCTACGCCAATGGCAAGTGCTTAGGAATCGTGGTTCAAATCGAGCAGGCCTTCAGGCAGGGCAACTTCAATCACGCGTGCGACAGTATCGACGCGGACGCAAATCTCTTCGGCGAGCGGGATGAGAACTTCGCCGCGTGGCGCGTCCACAACCAGAATCGGTGTGCCGGCGACGTCCTCACCCGTGAACTGCACATCGCGCACTTCGCCGATCTTCGCGCCTGCCCCGCCGGCAGGCGGGCCGCTCTTTTCGCGCACTTCGCAGCCAATCAAGTCCGTGACGAAATGGCTCCCAGCCGGAAGCTTCACGCGGTCGGAAAGCGGGATCTGCACTTGAAGTCCGACCAGCTTCTCGGCGTCTGAAATCGAATCCGAGCCTTCGAAATGAAAGATCGCCTGGCCGCTGCGGTTCTGGCCTGCCCGCCGTGGCGGGGTGAGCCAGCACGAACGCACCGCGACGCGCTTGGGAGCGGTGCGCCCGTTCCAAAGCGCCGCGGACGCAAGCGTCTTGAGTCTTTCGGGAAAATCGGTGAGGATTTCGGCGGCCACTTCGCCGCGCCGCCCGTGCGGGCGCAGAATGCGCGCGACCGTGACGCCGACCGGCTCTTCGGTTGCCACTTATTCGAGGATTTCCAGCGTGAAGCGTTTTTTGAGTTTCATTCCCGCGGCCCCCAGCAGCGTTCGGATCGATTTCGCCGTGCGCCCCTGCCGGCCGATCACTTTGCCGAGGTCTTCCGGATGAACCCTCAACTCCAGAACCGTTACCTGCTCGCCATCGACTGCATTGACCTGCACTTGGTCCGGATGATCAACGAGAGCCTTCGCAATCGCCTCCACTAGGTCCTTCATCGCATGTCCCCCACGGTCCGCCATGCTCAGCCGACACACTCACCTGAGCGTGAACTTGAGTCATGAACAGGGCTCCGAGATGTAGGACGCGCTAGGCAGGTTTGGGGTTGCGTATCAGGCTGCGGACTGTGTCGCTCGGTTGCGCGCCTTTGCCGATCCAATATTGCACGCGCTCGTTGTTCAATTCCACAGCCGCGGGCTTCTTCTGCGGGTCGTAAGTGCCCACAATCTCGACGAAACGGCCGTTGCGCGGGCGGGTCTTCTCCGTCACCACGACGCGGTAAAACGGGTGCTTCTTCTTGCCGATTCTGGCAAGGCGTATCGTTAACACTCGCAATTCCTCCTCATTTCAATCGATCCAGTATAGCGGACGCAGCGCTATTCACCAATCGGTATCTCGACGGAACTGAATGTCTCTTTCGGCTCGTGCACGGCAAACGGTGCAAGTAGAGCCCAAGTTCCGACCCCTTGGTGAAGAGCGCGCTCCCCGCGCCATTTGGCGCCATCTGGAATCCACAATCCTTGGTTCGTGCGTGCGCGCGAAACAGATCGCTCAGGAATTTGAAAGCAGTCTCATCTCCCTCGATGAGAACGCAGGACCGATCTCTCGGCAGTCGCTTAACCGTGAGCTTCACCTTGCCCGCTTTTTCGCAAATCTTGTCAGGACTCTGGTTCATGAGGTCCACCTCATCTCAACAGCCAGAGCGGGAGCGCGGCTTGTGCGCACTGCTCGATCAGTTGCTGATCGCGCGCGGAGAACGCGTTGGCGTGTTCACTATCGACATCGACTGTTCCGATCACGCGCTGTTCGCCCGGCGCGAAAACCGGCACGATGATTTCCGATAGCGTGCTGCCAATTGCGGTGAGGTAGCGCGGATCGTTGCGAACGTCGCCCACAATGACTGTGCGCTTTTCGCGAATCGCCGCGCCGGTCAGGCCTTTGTCGATCGGGAACATCGGATGCTCGGGCGCGCCCGGGCCGCTCCACGCGATGATCGATACGTTTTCCGTGCCCACGTCGTAAATGCCGACCCAATGATAGTCGCCGAGTTTCCGAATCATCTCGGCGAGCCGCTTCGCGCGCTCGGCGCGGTCGCCGCCCGTCGCTGCCGTCGAGCGAATCTGATTCAACGTGTTGTCCATCACAATCGGCATTTCTTGTCGTTCCTTTGCTGCGCAGTCGAAGAGAGATCCTTCGACTTCGTGGCCGGACGTCCCGAAAATCTGGGACGAAGAACTGCCTCCGGCCACTTCGCTCAGGATGACGATCCTGCTCGGATCGTCACTTCAATCCGGCGAATTTGCCGAGGCCGCGCATCTTCATTTTGGCCATGCTGCCGTACTGCTTCATCATGCGCCGCATGTCGGCGTACTGCTTGAGCACCTGATTGACTTCCTGCACGGACGTCCCGCTGCCGCGCGCGATGCGTTTGCGGCGCTTGCCGTCGATGATGTTGTCGTTGGCGCGCTCAGCGGCGGTCATCGAGTTGATGATCGCTTCGGTGCGCTTGAGCTGGCCTTCGTCGATCTGCGCGTCTTTGGGAATATTCGCGAAGGGGCCGACCTTCGGGAGCATGCCCATGATCTGCTCCATCGAACCCATCTTGCGGACCTGCTGGAGCTGATCGCGGAAATCGGCGAGCGTGAAATCGTTTTCGCGGAGCTTGCGCTCGAGCTCGCGCGCCTTTTTCTCGTCGACGGTTTTCTGCGCCTTTTCAATTAAACCGAGGACGTCGCCCATGCCGAGAATTCTTCCAACGATGCGGTCGGGAACGAACGGCTCGAGCGCGTCGTATTTTTCGCCGACGCCGACGAACTTCACCGGCGCGCCGGTGACTTTGCGAATCGAAAGCGCCGCGCCGCCGCGCGCGTCGCCATCCATTTTCGTCAGGAGGATGCCGGTGACGCCGAGGCGCTTGTGAAATTCGCCCGCCGAGCGCACCGCGTCCTGTCCGATCATCGCGTCGGCGACGAACAGAATTTCCGCGGGATTGAGTTCGCGCTTGAGCATTTGCAACTCGGTCATCAGCTCGTCGTCGATGTGCAAGCGGCCGGCGGTATCGACCAGAATCACATCGTATGCGGAGAGCTTTGCTTCGCGCGTCGCGCCGCGGACGATTTCGAGCGGCTTGTCCGTGCCCGCGCCGGGCCAAATCGGAATGCTGACCGCTTTCGCGATCTGCGCAAGCTGTTCGCGGGCCGCGGGGCGGTAGACGTCGGTTGAAACGACGATCGGGCGATGCCCGTGCTCGCCGAGCCATTTCGCGAGCTTGCCGGTGGAGGTGGTTTTGCCGGAGCCTTGCAGACCGACGATCAGCCAGACCGACGGCGGCCGCGACGCAAATTGCGGACGCGCCTCGCGCCCGAGCAGATCGGCGAGCTCGTCGCGCACGATCTTGACCACTTGCTGATCGGGCGAAAGCTGCAGCAAAACTTCCGAGCCGAGCGCTTTGGCGCGGATGTGCGCGATGAATTCGTCCGCGACGCCGAGATTGACGTCGCCTTCGAGCAGCGCCTCGCGGATTTCGCCGAGCGCGCCGTCGAGGTGCTCTTCAGTGAGCTTGCCCTGGCCGCGCAGGTTCTTGAACGCGCGCTGAAGTCGGTCGGTTAGGGTTTCAAACATTCTGGTTTGGCGTCGACCTCAGGGGTTGAAACCCCTGAAAAGTTTTGCGTTTTTGGCACGGCTAAAGCCGTGCCCTGACGAGGATGACGATTCATTGTAGGCGGCGCGAAAAAAACGGTCAAACGCCCAACCCCGAATCTTTGGCGATTAGAACGACACGCGACCGTTTGTTTTCTATAAGTTAGGCCGGTTTCTACTTGCAGAATTTGGCGATTAGAAAACCGTGGGAGCGGAGGGTTTCCAGGATTCGCAGTTGAGATTCGACGGGGCAATGCACACGGCGCGCTCGCGCGCGACCGGAGGCGACCACGAATGTTTGCTCGTACCGAACGGCTCGGCCCGCCACTTCGGGACCGTCCGCCATTTTCGAATTTTTCAGTCCACAGCATATCTTCGCGATCGTCCTGCCTTCGCCCTGCGGGCTCCCGGCCTCCGCCCAAAGGGCTACGGCGCGGCGAGTCGGCGCGACCATAGGCTAGCAGGCGTCAGGGGTGTTGCAAGCGCGAAAGTCTGTGGACTATTCGCGGCCCTCGTTGTGGGTCTCAACAGGAACCAAAAGCAGATCCCTCACCGCCGTTCCCGACCGAAAGCGTCGGGGCTGGGTTCGGGATGACAGCTCTCAAGGGCGCACCTAGTGTCGCGGGGCCCAAGCCCCGCGCTTCCACCCTAGGGGAACGAGGACGCGCAGCACTTCTATCGCGCTATTTTCGCGGTTGGGCGGAGGGCGGCAGCAGGCCATTGAGCCGCAGATAACTCGCCATCTGCGAGTAGTGATCGGCCAAGTCAGCGACCTCCTCCAAGACGGCACGAGCGCGCGGGGTCTTGCGACCGCCGAAGAACGTGATGGTATCGCCCAGTTTCGAATCCTGCAGTCCGTTGACCGCCTTGGAGCAGAAATCGAACGAAGCTTGAAGCGCCGGTTGCAGCTTTTCCTTGGGATCGGTCTCGGTGACCTTGACGTCGGTGGGCATCGGAGTGTCCGAGATCATGGAGCAGACGTAGAAATTTGCCTGCGTAACGTGCGAGACAATTTTCCCGAATGTCCACTGTTCCGGCGTGGGGTGATAGCCGAATTTGTCGGCTGGCATCTCGTCGGCGGCGGCGATGATGAATTTGGACTGCCGGTTGAACAGCTCCTGCACGCCCGCAGCGACGGGGTTGGCCACGGGGGCCTGAGCGCGAGCCGCAAGCGGCGCTGCCGTGCAGATCAGAATCATCCAAACGTAGCGTTTCATTGGTTTTGCCTTTCGCCGACGAGGATGCGACCGCCGGAGATGATTTCGGAGCGGCGGAAAGATACTGCCTCGATGGAAGGGTGTCAATCAAGAGACCACACGCGTGACTCGCATTTCCGAGGTTAAGACCCCGGACGGGGGCGGCTTGTCGCAGGGCTGAAGCCCTGCGCTTCCACCGTTATGCGGGGCGCTTCGGCTGCGCTCAGGGTAAGTAACGCCCGGGCCCGCGCCTCTTTGGGTCGAGGTGAACCGGGTCCAACAGGCTTACACCGAAAAATGAAAATCGCCGGCGAGACGCCGGCGCTACGAAAGACGGCTCGAACGACGATGCGCGGCGAATGGGCAGAAGGTAGCCAAGGATTTCTGCCGGGCGTAGCACTGCTACGCCCCTGGCAAGGCGCACCACCATTAGGCGATGCCGGCGCGATCTTGAGGAGCGAGCATGAAGCCAGCGACTTGCGCGGTGGGCGCGGCGCCGTCGACGAACGAGAACGTGCCGCGGTCGCACATCTCCCGCCCCGCGGCGATCAACGCGCCATAGGCGAGGCGGGTGAGTGCGCCGCCAAGGCTGATGCGGCGAACGCCCGCGGCGGCGAGCTGCTCGACTGAAAACGCGAGACCCTTGATACCAGCGAGCGCGTTCACGGGACGCGGCGCGACGGCAGCGCACACCGTCTTGATCGCTTCAAGGCTCGGAAGGCCGGGCGCGTAGAGAACTTCGGCGCCCGCAGCGGCAAAAGCCTGGAGGCGGCGGATCGTGTCGTCGAGATCGGGGCGGCCGTGAAGAAAATTTTCGGCGCGAGCGGTGAGAGTGAAGGGAAACGGCAGCACCCGCGCGGCTTCGACGGCCGCGGCGACGCGCTCGACGGCGTGATTGTGATCGTAGATCGGACGGCGGTCGTCGCCGCTAGCGTCCTCGACAGAACCGCCGACGATTCCGGTGGCGGCGGCGAGGCGAATCGTCTCCGCGACGGTTCTGGGATCGTCGCCGAAACAGTTTTCAAGATCGGCGGCGACGGGCAAATCGGTTGGGGCAACGATCGCGCGGCAGTGGGCGAGAACTTCGTCGCGCGAGACCATGCCGTCGCGGCAGCCGAGAGAGAAGGCGAGACCGGCGCTCGTCGTTGCGAGAGCTTCGAAGCCGAGGCCCGCAAGAATGCGCGCGCTGCCTGCGTCCCAGGGATTGGGGAAGATGAACGCGCCCGCCACGGCGGACAGGCCCGGGCCGGCGTGAGCGATGGGCGCGCCGAGAGTCAAGGGCAGCTTGTGCAGCGCGCGGAATTTTTTCGCTTTTTCGGATTGCGTCGCACTCATATGATCGCCTCTTTTCCCGCCCCGGGTTTCGATTCTAGGCGGCGCGAAGAGGCCGGTCAAACCAGGCGGAATGCGGCGGGCCTCAGATTCGACTACTTGCTGCGGATGAGGCAGCGCATAGGCATGGCGCCTGCCTCGTCGGCGGGCGAGCTTCGCGCCAGTTTTCTTGTCGGAGCTAAAGCTCCGACCCCCTAAGCAAGCGAGCGCCTGCGGCGCTCTTTTTTGGAGGGGCTAACCCCCCCGCCCTTCCACCAAATGCAAAAGCTGCCGCGCTAAAGGCCGCGGCGCTACATTCAAGTCTTTCGAGCCGCACGCGACTAGGGCTTGCGCGCCGAGACGACGAGGGCGGGCATCGGGATTTCGAGATGATCGCCGCGCGTGAATGCGGCGGCGTTTTTCAGGATTGCCTCGCGCACTTTCGCCAGCGCTGCGGGGGTTTGGGCGCGGAGCAGGCCGCCGGTACGCGCTGAGCCGTTGAAGAAAGCATCGAAAACTTCGTCGGGCAATGCGAGACGCCAGACGAGCGGAAGCTGCAAAATAACGACGTCCGCAAATCCCGAGCTTTCGAGCGCGCGGCGGCACTCGGCGCGGTCGCTGAAGCGAAAAAATGGCGGGCCGGGCGGGAGAGGAACGTTGGGATCGCCAAATTCCTCGACGGCGCGGAGCGCGATGCGAAAGCCGACAGCTTCTTCGGGCTTGGCCCAGGCGGTGAAAGCGAAGCGGCCTCCGCTGCGCAGAACGCGAAATGCTTCGCGAATGGCCGCGTCGGGCTGCCCGAGATGAAGAATCCCGAAATTCATCACGGCGCGATCGAACTGCGCGTCGGCGAACGGGAGCGCTTCGGCATCGCCGCAGCGGAAATCAATGCCCGGATGCAGCTTTCGCGCGAGCGCGACCATGGATTCGGAGAAATCGACGCCGATGGGCGACCAGCCGCGATGCGTTGCCGCCGCAGCGACGTACCCGGGGCCACTTGCGATGTCGAGCAGGCTTGCGCCGGGCGTGTTGGCGACTGCATCCAAAAGCGGCTCGATCGTTTGCGCGGTGAGGGCGCCGAAGTAGCGATGGTAGGCGTCGGGCGCGCGCTCCCAGCCTTCGCGCTCGAATGCGTGAAAAGCTTTCGCGTCGATCTCGGGCGGAGACATCGCGGAATCAGTCGTTGAAGATCGGGAGGCAGAGCGGCGGCTCGACGTGAAAATCGAGCGGCGCGATTTCGGCGAGAGCGCGGTTGAGCACGGCGCCGTCGCAGGCCTCGAGCGTCATCACAAACGACAGCGCGGAATGCGGGAAGCCGGGCTTTTGAAGCAGCGCGTCGATGCTGATGCCGTATTTGGCGAGGATCGTCGCCAGCGCGGCGACGATGCCGGGGCGGTCGCGCACCACGAAGCGCAGATAGTGCGGCACGGTGAAATCCCCGGTCACCGAGTCGGGCACTTCCGGGGCGCCCGGAAGCGCCTCGGGCGGAGCGCCGGCGGTGCGCGCGATCGAATAGAGATCGGAGATCACCGCGACGGCCGTGGGATCGCCGCCCGCACCATAGCCCGCAAAGATCATGCGGCCGGCGTACTCACCGGTGGCTACGACGATGTTTTGATTCCCCTGCGCGTGTGCGACGAGCGATGAGACGGGCACTAGGGCCGGCTGGACGGCCGCGGCGAGCCGCACTCCATGCGAGGTGTCTGATCTCCCAGGCTCGACTAACCGTCGACCTGGGAGCCCTTCTTTTTTCGCGACGGAAATCTGGCGGATCGCGCATTTGAGTTCGCTCGCGTACATGAAATCGACTGCATCGATCAGCGAAATGGAACGGCAGAGAATTTGCTCGCTGCGCACGCGAAGGCGAAGGCCGGCTTGAGTGAGGATGACGAGCTTGGCGCGTGCGTCGACCCCGTCGACATCGGCCGCCGGATCGGCTTCGGCGTAGCCACGCTCCTGCGCCTCTTTCAGCGCAGCGTCGAAGGTCGTGCCGGTCGACTCCATTTTCGTAAGGATGAAATTGCAGGTGCCGTTCAAGATTCCCGCGATGCGGTAGAGACGGTCGCCGGCGAGGCCTTCCTGAATTCCGATGATCGCGGGGATACCTCCGGCGACGGATGCGCCGAATTCGAGGCGACGTCCCATTTTTCGCGCGAGGTCGGCGAGTTCGGGGCCGTGCTCGGAGATCAGGACCTTATTGGCCGTGACGACCGATTTTCCCGAGCGCAGCGCCTTGCGCACCCATTCACCAGCCGGCTGGAGCCCCCCGACGGCTTCCACGATGACATCGACGTCTGAAGAGAGCACTTCGTTGACTTTCGAAGTCCAGTGAATGTGCGCGGGCAGGCCCTCGATTCGCTTGCGCTCGATATTACGATTGAAGATGTGCGTGAGAAGGAGGGGACTCGCGGAGTCCTGCGCGAGAATTTTCGCGACCGAGCGTCCGACCGTGCCGAAGCCGAGCAGGCCGATCTTCAGCTTCCTGCTTGCCGATTTTTTTGCGGCAGGAATTTTCGACAGCTTTTTCCTGCCTTTCGACGGACGCGCCTTGGCCAACGCTCGGTTACCTCAGATCACTTGAGATTTGAGAGCAGACACTTGGGCACACATCCTACCAAAGGCCGGAAAATACCGGCAGCGGAAAGGCGCGCTAGCTGGTGTCCTAGTTTCAGTTGGGTTGCAGATATCCTATCACTCAAGTACTTGCTGCGGGTGAACCTGCGCATTGGTTCGGCGCTTCGCGCCGATCATTCTTGTCGGACGTGAACGTCCGACCCCCTAAAGTACTCTATCGTCGTGCGCCTCAAGATGAAATTAGGACATCGCTGCGGATTAGCGCGGCTTCTTTTTGTATGCGCCGGATTCAATGTAGGGCTTCAGGCGCTCGACGATGAAATGATGCCAGACCGAGTCGAGGATCTTGTCGAGGCCTTCGTCGATCTGACCCGAGACGTTGCAGGTGACTCGCAGCTTCGTGCCGGCCGGATCGGGGAGGAAGTCATAGGTTGTGACCATGTCGACGGCCTGGCCAGAAAGTCCCAGCGGCCCAGTGAAGCGAAGGCGCTTGCCACGTTCGGCATATATGACAGTGGCGTGGAGGACGCCGTCGCCGGAATCGTCGAAGATCTCCCAAAAACCGCCTCCGGGCTTGGCTTCGATGTAGAGCTTTTTCGGATGGTCGGAGACGTGATGGTCCCACCAGCCGCTGATATCGCCGGTTGCGGCGTCGTAAACTGCTTCGGGGCTCGCAGGCAGCACGACCTCCTGCACGATCTGAAACGCACCAGTCTTGAGTTCCTTTGTTTCGCTTCGCGCGCCTAACGGCGCGAGCAAGAGCCATATCGTGACCGCGGCGAAGCCGAGTGTGACTCGCATTTTCATGGCACCTCCTCCTGCGAGATCTATCGCGTGAGACCGCGCGAGGACGAGTCTAGAGAAAGAATTGCCGAGCCTTGAGCGAGCGGCAAGGGGCGGAGCGAAAGCGGGTGCCCTACTCAGCGTCAAATTGTACGCCGCGAACTAAGGTTCGTGCTCCCACGCCATCGGTCGCCTGCAAATCCAGGCGGTACGTCCCCGGAGACAGCTGGTCCAGCGGAAGCTTCAGCCCGATTGGCAGGACGGGGCTGCCTTTGTTGACGAACCGAGCCGTATCGATGTCGTCTCCTCCGATGACCGCCTGTCCCGTCTTCAAATCGACAATCCGATAGCTCAGCTTGACCGCCGGAGGATTCGGGCCCGCGAGGTTCGGATTGTAGATCTGAGCGTACAGCGCGACGGTTTCATTTCGTTTGAAGTGATTGCTGCCGGAAGGCACCACTTGCATGTCCCGCACGATCAGCGGTGCGCGATCGGAGAGCAGGTCGGCCTCGAGGGCGCTGCCGAAGCCCTGGGCGGGCTCGATATCGTCACTTAATGCGATAGCGCTCAGCGTGAACATTTTTCCATCGAATGGATCGATTGCGAGCGGCGTTTCGTATTTTCCGAAGTTTTTCCCACCTGCCGATAAGACGACGGCGAGGCGGTAAGTGCCCGGCGCGATCTCGAATTGATTCTGGTATGTCATCGGCTTCGCGTTGAAACTTTTCAAGGCATCTTTTTCGAAATCGAGCGTCACCTGATCGCTGAATCGAGCGCCGACCGAGCCGTCGGGACGATACGCGATGCCGAGAACATTGATGTCCGCGTGGTATTTGCCTTCCTCTTTCGAGAATTCGACCGAAGTAGGCGGGAATTGCATGGCGACGTGGACGCGCGCCTGGTTGGGCGACGTATAGACAAAGGGAGCTTCGAGTGTCCCGCCTACGTTGCCCGGTTCAGAGGCTGCCGCATGTGCCTCGAGATCCTTCTCGACCGGCTTGCCGAATAGGAAATCCTTCGGCCTGGCGTTGCAGTATCCCGTACGCGAGCGGACATTGGTGCCTTTGCGATCGACCTTCACTTTCAGCGCGTGGCACTCACCATCGGGTGTTTCAGGGGCTGCGTAGGCGAGCAGGTAATATTCATCCTGCTCGTGCGCGATTTTTGAGAGGCCGCCGAGAAGGTCGTTCGTGTTGTAAATCGGGAATCCTCCAGTGCCGGTCGCGAGTTCGTACAGGACACCTTGATTCGCCGCGCCTCCATCGGGAATCTGCGGCACGATCGCCTGCGGCGGGACGGTGCCGTACGGCGACATTCCGTACATGCCCGGATTCATAACTACTCCGCCGCCACCTGATGAGCCACCCGAGGTTCCTCCGTGAGATCCGCCCGAGCCGCTGCCGCCGCCCGTGCCCCCACCGGTTCCTCCGCCACCGTGGCCGCCTCCGCTCCCACCACTCCCTCCGCCACCGCCTCCTCCACCGAATCCACCTCCACCCCCGCCGCCGTGTCCACCTCCACCTCCGCCTCCGCCGTGCTGTGCGGGCTCAGCGGCAGGGACTGGATACGCAGTGAGAACCAAGTGCGGCCGGACGGCGCCGTCAGCCAAGGCCTGCCGCGCCGCGACATAAGAAGTCGCCTGATTCATTCTGCGCTCGGGAAAAAGCTGCGCACCGGGCGCGGGCGCGATCAAGCCGCGGACATCGAGGGGATAGACGGCGACGTTGTCTCGATTGCACTCCGAGATCGTTGCGGTCAGCTCGACCTGCTCTTCGTCTGTGGTCGGAAACCCATCGGTGAAAAGAATGACGCTCTTGCGGCCCGGCACCGCCGCGAGATTCCGTGCGAGACTGCGCACAGCCATCAGAAATGTATAGACGCTGAAATCGTTTTGAGCTTGAAAGATGGACGGGCCGGCGGGCCCCGGGACCGTGCTCACCGCGGAAGCATCCGTCTCGTTTGGCGAAACGGCGGAGGATTTGTAGTTCGCGGCGGCCTTTTTCAGGCGATCGGCGTCAGCCGTGAAGTTTTGCACGATGCGAAGCGTTCCGGTGAAATCGACGACCGCCATGACGCGATCAGGCCCTGCATTCGCATCGATGAATTTCAGAGCTGCCTGCCGGGCGCGCGGCTGGTCGGAAAAGTCCATTGTCGCGTCGTCAAACATTAGGACCATGTAGTGACGGTCGGCGTTCGCGGGCGCGCCGGAGGATGCACCGAAAGAGAAATTCATGATCGGCTGCTCCTGGTCGTTGTCGAAGACGTGAAAATCCTTGGCGGTGAGATCGGAAACGTAGTTGCCCTTCTTATCTGTGACAACCACATCGACTCGCACGACACGCGACTCGGAGCGAAGCACGGGAGGCGCCGCGGCCAGCGGCTGTGCCGCAGGAGCAGGCGGCGCAGGCTCCTGAGGAACGACAGCTGTTGGGAAAAGGACAAGGGCGATCGCGATGGTGAACTGCAGCCAGCCGATTTTCATGTTGCACCTGCCCTAATAGGGAATTTCTACGACACCATTTTCAGCCGAGATTTGCGCCGCAGTCGAGTCCCGCACGACCAGGCGGACGACGTAGTCTCCCGGCTTCACATCGAAATTCGTACGCACCGTCACGCCGGAGTGGCTGAGCCGCGCGAGCGTTTCGTCGCGCAGCTTCATTTGCACGATGCGCTGTTCCGCGGTGATGAAGTTGCCGTTGCGATCAAACAGCGCGGCGACGACGGTCAGATCATCCTGGTTGCGGCCGGCGGCCTTGACGAAGTGAATGTGCGCGAGATCGACGCGCGCGAGCACAGCCAGTTTGGCATTGCTCGCGTCGGTCTTGAAATACTGCGTCTGCAGATCGACAGGCAATCCGTGCTGCTCTTCCTGCGAGAAAACAGCATCCTCGATATCGCGTTTTGCGATGTCAGCAGGATTGTCGCCGTGCAGCGGAGCGTAGTAACCCTGGCGCGCCTGAATCGTGTACTTCTCTTTGGATACAAGCGTGACTTTCAACGAATGCAGCCGGCCATCGTACTTCAAGTTCTGAGGCGAGAACGCGAGGTAGTAATACGTGTCCGGCGCGGCGGCCACCTGGGACAATCCCTCATCGAGGTCGTTGCGGCCGTGGAAGGAGTAGCCGCCTGTGTCGCGAGCGAGGTCAAGCAGGAAATACACGCGGCTCTCTTCGCCAGCGAGATGCACGGAGCTCCGGAAACCGGCGTTATTGAGATTCGGATCGTTGTAGCTCTGGCTGATGTCCGGGCCAAATTCGGGAGTGTAAAGTCCGCGGGCGTCGAGGGTATTGATGAACACACTCCACCGAATGGCGCGATCGACGAGTTCGGAAAACTCCCGGTCCATATTCGGATAAATGAAGCCGGGCGAGATCAAGACAATGTTTCGCTGTCCGGGAAGCGACGACATGCGCTGGATCACTTCCCGCAACCGGCGGAAAGCGAATTCGTTCTGCTGCTCGCCCTCTTCTTCGATACGCAGAGAAACGGCTTCGACGGTTGATTGGGCGCGGGAGATTTCGCCTGCCGTCGGCTGGCCGCCATTAGCGGCCTGGGCCTGGGCATCGGCGGGAGTCGCCTGGCAGATCATCGCGTCCGAGACGGCCACGGCGGTAGATTGAGGGTCATGATGGTTCTGAATGGCATCGGCCTCGTAAAAGTCCATGGGCGGGCATTCGTTTGCGTTGTTCGGCCGGCCGGCAGTCACGTCGCGCGGCAGCAGATGGGCGAGCGTATCTCGAAGCTTTGCGCGATCGTCGGAGAAATCCATCTGGGTCTGGCCGGAAGTGGTGAATACCGCGACGCGATCGGTAGGCGCGACCGATGCATTGAGATAGCGCATGGCGGCAAGCCGCGCCTGCATCAAATCCTGCAGATTGAGGTGCGCGTCGTCGAAGAGCAGCGCGACGAATCGCGAAGGCGGCAGAAACGCGGGCGGAGGAGGCGCGGCGTTGCCGGCCGCGGATGAAACCGGTTGGACGACATGCTGCTGAATCGAGGCGAGCGTTTCGACGGCAAAATTTGAGATGATTTGCGGTTTGCCGTCTTCGAAGAGCTGAAAGTCTTCCTTATGCAGGTTTCCGACGGCGTGACCAGCAGCATCGCGCACGACGACGCGCACAGGAACCACGCTGACGCGCGTTTGCAGAGGGACCGGTGCTTCTTGTGTGCTCATTTCGGGCACGTCAGCCGGCGCTGGGGACGCGGCGACGGGCGTCTGGGATGCCGGCTGAGCGGTCTGCGCGCCGGATTGAGAAGATTGAGCGCGCGACGACGGAGCAGTTCCCGCGGCCCAGGCAAACGCGATGAACAGTGCCGCAGCAACCGACACTTGCAGGCGTCTTGACGTGAAGGCGCTCATGCGGAACTCCCCAACCCGTGGCAAGCCCGGACCGGCGATGCGGAGGGTACGTCGTCCAGGCTGACGGGGAGTTTACATCGAAGTCGCGTCCGAGGCTGTACTTTCTTTTCACTTGACCGTCCGAGGGACGTGGCGTACCGTCCAGCGAAATCCAGCCATCCGGCCGGCGCGCCAAGCGGCCGCGAGGCTCACAATTGCACGGATTCCGGGCGGATTCGCGTGCGGGAGGTCACATGCAGCGTCCCACCGGCGTGACGATCATCTCGGTACTGGCTTTTATCGGCGCGGCTTGCTTGCTGTTCGCGGGGCTGGGAATGTTCTTGGGCGGGGCGATCCTTTCGAGTATGGCAGGCCGCCCTGGAATGGGATTGGTGGCGGGGATCGGAGGCGCGGTCGTGGGCGTCATTTTTCTTGGCCTCGCCGTGCTGGATCTGGTGCTGGGGATCGGCCTTTGGAAACTGCAGAACTGGGCGAGGATCCTAGCGATCGTTCTGTTGATCGTCGGAGCGATCTGCTACGCGGTGGGGCTGGTAGGGTCTTTGCTGCACTTCCACCTGTTCCAGCTATTTTTTCAGATGATTTTCATCGCGATCGATGTCTGGATCGCGGTCTACCTCTCGAAGGCGAGCGTCAAACAGGCCTTCGTCGGGGCCGGATGGTAGCATTTCGACTTGGGAGATCGCATGCAGCGTCCTGTTGGTGTGACGATCATCGCGGTGCTGGGCATTATTGGAGGAGCGGTGCTCGCCGTACTGGGAATATTGCTGTGTGCGGGCGGGGCGATGTTGTCCGGGATGGCCCAAAGACCCGCGGGGACGATGATGGGCATGGGAGGAGCGGTGGTCGGCGTGATTCTTCTCGGAGTTGCCGCCCTCTACATCGTCGCGGCCATTGGTTTACTGAAGCTGCAGGAATGGGCCCGAATCTTGGCTATCGTGCTTACCGCGGCCGGATTGCTCGTATCTGTGCTGGGCCTGTTCGATGTCTTTCGACATCCGCACGTGCTTTTCTTTTTCGGGGTGTTTGTTCGGCACATCGTTGTAGTCGGAATCGATGTGTGGATACTCGTCTACCTCCTCCAACCCGGTGTCAAGCAGGCGTTCGTCGCGTCGGCCTGAACCAAATCGACGCCCTAAATTATTCGCGGCGCGTCCACATTTACCGCCTGCGCGGTGGTGTACCCTGAGCGTCGACCGAAACGCAGCCAAACGGAGATACTTTATGAAATCATGGAACAAATTCGCGCTCATCTTCGCTGTTCTACTGCTCACAGGCGCGGCCGCGCGTGCGCAACAGGCTCCTGCAACGAACGAAGCGCCGACGCTTACTTCTGTCCTGCAGACGCATCTCTCGGTGTGTGAATTTGAGATCGTTGCGACGGCACAGGCGATGCCCGAGGACAAATACTCGTTCGCGCCGACACAAGGGAATTTCAAGGGCGTGCGGACGTTTGCGCAGCAGGTGAAACACGTTGCGACCGTGAACGACAGACTGGCGGAAGCGATCTTGGGGCAGGCCCCGCCGACGGCGCCCGATGAAGGAATCACGTCGAACGGTCCGGATGCGATCCAAACGAAGGATCAAATCATGCAGTATCTGAAAGACTCCTTTGCCAACATGCACAAGGCGATCGCGACGATCAACGCGGACAATGCACTCACGCCGCTGAAGGATGCGCCGGCGCCGTTCTTGAGGACGCGGGCCTCGATCGCGATGTTCACCTGCACGCACGCGATGGATCACTACGGGCAAATGGTCGAGTACATTCGCATGAACGGCTTGACGCCGCCGATGAGCGCGCCTCGCCCGACCGGCGTTGCCCCAGCGAATCCGCCGCCGAAGCCGAGCGGGGATTAGGCCGGCGTTTCGAGTCCGTTCCTTGACCGCATCGGAGTGCTCGCATACACTAACCAATCCGCTTGGGTCCGCGATGCGCGCTGAGCGGTTTGCGATTGCGCCATGCGCGCCGGCCCGGTCCTAGCCCGCTGCGGCAGGCGAAGGGGAGAAGCCGCCGCTCGAAGCCACGGTTGAAATTGAGGGCGGCGCTGCACGTAATAACTATCTAGAGGAGAAAGATCGTTGCCGAAACGCACGTTTCAACCCCATGTGCGGCGCCGTCACAAGAAACACGGCTTTCGCACACGCATGAAGAGCGCGGGTGGACGGAAAGTCCTTGCGCAACGCCGCAAAAAAGGACGCCACAGTCTCACGCGGGTCTGATTCGCCGCGTCTCGAATTTCCCCGTGCCTGCCGCTTGCTACACCGCGCCGAATTCGATGCGGTGTATCAGGGCGGACGGAGGCGGGCGAGCCGCGAGTTTACCGTTTTTCTTCGCCCCAATCGCTTGGATCGCAGCCGGTTTGGCTGGAGCATTAAGAAGGCGCTGGGCAGCGCTGTCCGGCGCAACCGAATCCGCCGCCGGCTCCGCGAAATTGTAAGGCTGCACCGACAGGAGATCGCTCCGGGATGGGATATCGTGATTCATCCGCGCAGCTCGGCCGCCACGGCGGATTTTTCGCCGCTGGCGGAGGAACTCCTGCGTCTGTTGCCGCGAACGCAACCGCAAGCCGCCGAGCAGCCGAAACGCGAGGAATGAAAGCGCTTTTGAATTCGGCCGGCGCTTTCGCGTTGTTGTTTCTGATTCGCTGCTACATGATTTTTCTCTCGCCATTTTTTGGCGGGGCTTGCAAGTTCCATCCTTCCTGCTCGAACTACGCATACGAAGCGGTCGCGCAACATGGCGCGCGACGCGGAATCATTCTCGCGGCCAAGCGGCTGCTGCGTTGCCGGCCGTTTACCATGGGCGGATACGATCCGGTTCCCGAGCCGGAGCCGTTGGCTGCAGCATCAGCATTTCTCCGTATTCCGCACGATAGTTCGGAGCCGGTCCAGTGACGCAAAAGAAAGAGATGTCGGACCAGGCCCGCGCGGTCATTTTCGTCATCGTGGTCATGGTGATCACGTTTATCTGGCTGCGTGTTCATAAGCCGCCCGCCCAACCACCGCAGACGCCCAGCCAAGCCGTTACTCAAACAGCGCCCGGCGCAGGAACTGTGCAGCCGAGTGCGGCGCAGGCTGCGCTCGCGCCCGCCGCACCTGTGAAGGTTCCCGTTGCGCAGGCAGCGGCGGAGCGAATCGTTACGATCGAAAGTTCGCTCTACCACATTGAGATCACAAATCGCGGCGGGGTGGTTCGCAGCTGGACGCTCACAAAGTATTTCGATGATCAGAAACCGCCGCGCCCGCTCGATCTGGTGAATTCCGCCGCGGCGCAGGAGCTTGGGTGGCCCTTCTCGCTCAAGCTTTCCGATGCACAGCTCGAGGCGGAGGCAAACGCTGGCCTGTATCAGGTCACGACGAGCATTCCCGGCGCGAGCGAAGTGAGTACGCTTGCAGCACCGGTTACGGTCACGCTTCACTGGAGCGACGGCCATCTCGATGTGACCAAGAAGCTGAGCTTCAGCAACGATTATCAGATGTCCGCCGAGGTTTCAGCCGGGCTCGATGGCAGACCGATCACATGCGGGGTTTCCTGGCTCGGGGGTTTCGGCGACAAGTCCGTGTACAAGGCGCCGCAGCTCGCGAGCGTCTTTTACAACCAAGGCGGCTCGCTCACCGTGCTGCAGTACAAGAAGCTGGGATCGTCGGGGAATCAGATTCAGCCGTTCCAGCAGCCCGGAGCGATGCAGTTCGCAGGAGTCGAGGACCAGTTTTTCGCCGCTACATTCATCCCCGACGGCACCGATCTCTATCTTTCGCACTGGACCCAGTGGCACCACTACACCGCGAACAACCAGCCGGCTTTCGATCCCGTGGCGGAGATGGCGGTCGGCTCCGCCGCGCCCGGGCCTGTAAAATTGCGCGCGTACATCGGGCCGAAAGACCTGGCCCTGCTGAGCAAGGTGCAGCCGTCGCTCGAAGCCCTTGTGCAGTTTGGATGGACGGGCGTTATCGCCAAGCCCATGCTCTTCATCCTGCAATGGATTCACCGCTACATTTCAAACTGGGGTTGGGCGATTGTCGTTTTCACGCTGGCGCTGACCATGATTCTGCTGCCCATTCGCATCTGGACGTTTCACTCCATGCGGCGAATGCAGGTGGTCGCGCCGGAAATGAAGATGATCCAGGACCGTTACCGGAAATATTCGATGACGGACCCGCGGCGGCAGAAGATGAACGAAGAGATCATGGCGCTGTATGCGAAGCATGGGCTGAGTCCGTGGTCGCAAGTCAGCGGATGCCTGCCAACTCTTCTGCAGATTCCGTTCTTGTGGGCTTTCTACCGGATGCTCGCGGGAGCGATCGAATTGCGACACGCGCCGTGGATTTTCTGGATTCACGATCTCTCGGCAAGGGATCCGTACTACATTCTGCCGATCGCGATGGCGGCGACGATGTATTTCAGCACGAAGATGATGCCCACGCCCGCGAGCGTTGACCCATCGCAACAGAAAATGATGGCGCTGATGCCGCTGGCGATGGGAGTGTTTTTCTTCAGTCTGTCGAGCGGGCTGAACCTTTACTATTTCACGAGCAACCTCGTCAGCGTCGGCCAACAACTATACTTGAACCGAACGCAACCGCTGCCCACGCGCAGCAAGTTCAAAAGCAAAAAGCAATGAGCGACGAAAGAACCCCAGACCGCAAAAGATTTCCGGCCCGCAATCGCCCGCACCGCGATCGGGGCCAGGCAGCACCGCGTCTGGATCGCGAGCGCGTGGAGACGGAACTCAAGCGCTTTCTCGATCTCGCGATTCGCGAAATGGGTCTCGAACTCGAATGGGGGATTTCGTCATCGAGTGAAGGCGCGAAGCCGGAAGAGGCCGATGTCGTCGTGACGTTCCGGGGAGCCGACGAGGAGCTGCTGCTGGAGCGAAACGCCGAATTGCTGCTCGCGCTCGAGCACATCGCACATCGGTGGCTGCGTCTTGACCCGCAATTGCACGATCGCGTGCGTCTCGATTGCGGCGAGTATCGCGCGACGCGGCTTGCCGAACTCAAGCTATCGGCGCGCGTGGCCGCGCAGCGCGTACGCGAAACGGGCCAGCCGCACCGCTTTAATCCGATGTCGTCGCGCGAGCGGCGCATCATTCACCTCGAACTCACAGGTGCGCCCGGCGTTCGCACAATGAGCGAAGGCACGGGCGACCGCCGCCAGCTCGTGATTTATCCCGCGGCGAAGAATTCCCGCTAACTAGATTTCGATCGTGTAGCCCTGCTTGCCCACGTTGATGCACTGTGTCGGGCCAAGGCGTTCGCTGAGGCCGGCGGTTTCGTGGATGTGCCCGCAGAAAACGTAGGAAGGCTTGGCGCGCTCGATCCACGCGCGGAGCGCTGAACTACCGCCGTGTTTGCCGGGAGCAAATTCATCGAGGCGGGAGTTGCGAGGCGGGCAATGCGCAACCAAGTAGAGGTTTGAAATGCCGTCGAAGGCCGCGAGCGCTTCGGCAAATTCGTCCTCCGTGTACTCGCCCGGCGTCGCGAATGGCGTGATGCTGCTGTAGCCGAGTCCCGCCCAAGTGGAGCGGCCTTTTGCGCCTTCGAGGTTCCTCACTTGCCGGTGAAAATCGACGAAGCCATAGCGTTGGCAGAAGCCGCGCGTCTGTTCGTGGGTTTCGTGATTGCCCGGAAGCAACCACAGTCGCTCGCCGAGCGGCTTCAGGATTTCGCTGCAGCGCTCAAGACCTTTGCCGAATGTGGCCAGATCGCCAGCGGCGATGTAGACGTCGGCGGGCTCCGCGATTCTGGCTTCCAACGCGCAAAGGTCGCCGTGGATATCGCTGAAGATCAGAACTTTCACGGTTTCGTCTTCGGCGGCGACTTGGGCAGATGTTGCTGCGGCACCATGTTCCTCAGGCGTTGCTGCAACATTCCGTTGGTGAGCCAACCTTCATCCAGAAGATCGCCGGCACCATCGAACACGACGCGGTAGGTGAATGGCTGCGGACTGCGGTGCCGCCCGTCGGAAAACCGGTTCTCGCCGAAATCGACGTAGTGCCAACCGGCGCGCTGGAAGCTATGGATCCCGGGGAAGCGTGCGAATTGCAAATAGAGTTCCACGCTCGGCAGCTGAAGCGCGCGACCGATGTACGGATCGGGCGGAGAATCTGGAACGTACCAGAAGAACGGCGGATTCTCGGAACGCAAATCGAACTGCGCTTCGTATAGGCCATCGGACGTGCGGATCGCGTCGCCCCAATCGAGCAGCGACGGTGGAATCGGCAGGGCAGCCATGCGCTCAGCCGGGATGCGATTGTCGTCCGCGAAGGTCCTGACGCGGAGCATCGCGGAGTGATGGGCCAACGCACAGCCGAACAAATACGCGACCATCGCGACGATTCCCGCCTGGCACCACACGGCACGTTCGACGAGGAATCCCCAGCCGCGGATCCCTGGGCCGAAGAATAGCCCCGCTAGCAGCACGACGACGACGACCGCTACCCAGAAATGAAACGGATATCCGGCAGCGCGCCCCGCCAGCCAGAAAACAAATGTGCTCGCCGTGAAGATCAGCCACATGCGCAGCGCGCGGGAACGGCTTTTCGGGACGTCGCGCGAAGATTCAGGACCGGCGGGATAAATCCAGGCGAGGATCTGCGGAATCAGGATGATGGCCGTGAACGAGACATCGATGATGAAGAGCAGATCCCACGCCACGCGCCGGCTTGAGAGCGGATACCACATCCGCGTGCCGAACGACGTCATGCCGTCGAGAATGATATGGCTGGCGATGCCGATGCCGTAGATCAGCGTGAGGATTCCAAGCGGAGGGGATTCGACGTCGCGCCAGCGCTCGTATTTGCGCCTCATGGTTGGAAGAAGCGCCCGCGTCAGCAACGCCAGCAGAAATGCGAACACCGGCAGTGCCACAAAGGAATGTGTGATCGCGCGATGGTATTTCACGATCGCGAGCGGATCGCGAGTGACGAGGTCGGCGGTGATGTCGATGTCAGGGAAAACGGCGCCGAGAACGAGAGCAAAAGTTGCGGCTTTTCCGTAACGGTCGGAGAAATAGCCCTTGCTGAGGAGCGCGCCTGTGATTCCGTGCGTTACCGGATCCATGAAGGGTGGAGCGAGGAAAGAGTGTACACGATTCAGGCGATCTCTAGCAGGGGAGAGCGCTTGGGCACGACGGTTCCGATGTTGCGCGCGTCGATGCCGCGACGCTTGAATGCCGCGAGCGCGCGATCGGCGGCTTCGGGAGCAAGTGCAGCGAGCAGCCCGCCGGAGGTTTGCGGATCGAAGAGCAGCGAGCGAAATTCCTCCGGCACCGACGGCAGAAACTGCGCGCAGCCTTCGAGGAATTCACGGTTGTTGGCAAGCCCGCCCGAAAGGAATCCGCCGCGCGCCGCTTCGACGGCGCCCGGGAGATATGCGACGCGCGTGTGGTCGATGCGCATCGATACGCCGCTGCCGATGGCCATTTCACGTGCGTGGCCGAGAAGCGAAAAGCCGGTGACGTCGGTGACGGCGTGCACGGGCTTGTTGCCGTCACTTGCCGCGTCGTCGATTTCGTGCAGGGCGTCCGCTGCGTCGCGGTTGAGGCGCGTCATCGAAGCAGTCGAGGCCTCGACCCACGCCTCGGCGGCTTTTCCTTGCTTGAGGGCGGTCGAAATTACGCCCGTGCCGATCGGCTTGGTGAAGAGCAGCACGTCGCCCGGCCTCGCGCCGACATTGCGCCAAATTTTCTGCGGGTGAATCAGGCCGGTGACCGCGTAGCCAAATTTCAATTCGTCGTCGCGTATCGAATGTCCGCCCGCGACGGTGCAACCGGCTTCCTGCATTTTCGCCAGACCGCCTCGGAGAATGGCTTCCAGAAGCTCCGGCGGCCTTGACGAAGGAAAGGCAACGATGGTCAGCGCTGTGACGGGGCGTCCACCCATGGCGTAGACGTCGCTCAGCGCGTTGGCCGCGGCGACTTGCCCGAACAGCGCGGGATCGTCGACGATCGGCGTGAAGAAATCGACGGTCTGTACAATCGCGAGATCGTCCGTGAGTTTATAGATTGCGGCGTCGTCGCTGGTCTCGAAACCGACGATGAGATTGGGGTCGTTCGCCGGCGGCATGCGCTTCAGCACCGCTTCCAGAACGCTCGGGCTGAGCTTCGCAGCGCAGCCTGCCGCTTTCGCAGTCGTCGTCAGTCGAACAGTTTCCGTCGGTGAGGACATTCTTCCCCCGAAATTCACTGCAAACGGGAATTATAGCGCGTCAAGCGACTTCGACGAGAACGAGAGACATATCGTCAGCGGGCGGGCCTGAGCGCCACGCCGCAACGCGATCAAGGATCGCGCGCTTCATCTCGCTGAACGGCAACTCGGACGCGTCGCGGACGATATTCTTCAGTCCCGAAATGTCTAGCATTTCGCCGCTCGAATTGAACACCTCGGTCAGCCCATCGGTGTAGAGCAACAGGCGATCGCCGGGATTCAGATCGAGATCGAGCACGGCCTCGCCATCGACGGCGTCCGGCAGCGCTCCGAGCAGCATGCTGCGCGATTCGAGCAGCCGTGGCTCCTGCCCGGGCGTCACGATCATGCCCGGCGGGTGACCGGCGCCCGCGAACACCATGCGCCGCCCACCGCGGTCGATTCGCGCCGCGGCGGCGGTAAAGTAGAAGGCCGAGCCGCCGATGCTTTGCAAGACGAACTGATTCAGACGGCGGAGCATGTCGCCGAGCGGCGCGTTGCTGCGCAGTTCCGCCAGGATCTCGGTGTAGAGGCGGTTGGCGACGAGCGCCGATCCGATGCCGTGGCCCGAAACGTCGCAGACCAGCAGATTCAGATTCTCATCGTTGACGGGGGTCACCACGCCGAAATCGCCGCCAATCCGGCGCACCGGATGGTAGTAGGCGTCGACGCGCAGCCCGCCCCAGACAAGCGACTGCGGCGCGAGGCTTTGCTGCACGCGCGCCGCAAGCGTGAGATCCTCGTCGATCTGCTTCTGGCGCTCTTCAAGCTTGGTGTTAGCTTCGCGAAGCATGGCTTCGGCGCGCTTCTGCTCGGTGATGTCGGTGAAAGTAACGATCGCGTAAATCCGGCCGTCGGGATCTTCGAACCGCCGCGTCGTGATGATGACAGGCAAGCGGGTGCCATCCCTCTGCGGAACGACAAACTCAAACATGTGCTGGCCGGCTTTTTCGCTTTCCGCAATGCGAGCCTGCAAGAATTCGTTTTCTTCATTTGAATACCACTTGAGAGCGGTGCGGCCGATCATCTCCTCTGCCGGAATCCCGAAAATCTGCTCGAGGTGATTGTTGATGAAGAACACGCGGTGACAGTCGTCGACCACCATCACGCCCTGATTGAGCGTTTCGAGAATGCCTTCAGTTTGCAGCAGCCATTCCGGCTTTTCGATGGGCATGAGAGGGTCTCTTTCAAGCGATCGGGGAACCGCTATTCTAACCAATCCCGGCACCGTCAACAAAACGCGGCCTCCGCTGTACAATCAGATGATCATGGCGCAACTGGCGTCGCAGGCAAATGTGGCCGCAAGCCGAAACCGGTTCCCGCCGGGGCCGAAGGGCCTGCCTGTCTTCGGCATGGCGCTCAACATTCGCCGCGATCCGCTGGAAGGTATCCGGCAAATCGCGCGGGAATACGGAGACATTGTCCGTTTCCACGTGATGACGCAGGAGCGCATTCTGCTGAACCATCCCGACTTGATCAACCAAGTCCTGGTAATCCAACACAGCAAATTTCACAAAAGCGAGCTGACGCGCCGTATCACGGTCCGTATGCTCGGCCAAGGATTACTGATCAGCGAAGGCGAATTCTGGCGCCGTCAGCGGCGGCTGGCGCAGCCGGCGTTTCACCGCAGCCGCATCAATGACTACGCAGCGACGATGCTCGAAATTGCACAGGCTCGCGTGAGCGGCTGGCGCGACGGCGAGGCGCGCAACATCGGCCAGGAAATGACCTCGCTCACGCTCGACATCGCTGTACGCACGCTTTTCGGCACGACATTGCCCGAAGAAGCCCGCGGCGTGGGGCAGGCGATGACCTTCCTGATGCGATATTCGCTGCGGCGGCAGCGGCTGCCGTTTCGTATTCCCGAAACCTGGCCGACGCCGAACAATCGCCGCGCCAACCGTGAGCTGGAATTCATCGATTCGCTCGTCTACCGCATCATTTCCGAGCGCCGCGCCGCGGGTAATTCGAATCACCACAACGACCTGCTTGCGCTGCTTATGGGCGCGATGGACGAAGACGGCTCGCAGATGACACCGCAGCAGCTCCACGACGAGACGATGACGTTGTTTCTCGCAGGCCACGAAACCACCGCGCAGATGCTTTCCTGGACGTGGTACGCACTGAGCCAAAATCCGCAGGTCGAAGCGCGTTTGCACGAAGAGCTCGATGGCGTGCTCGGCGCGCGCCCGATGGAGCCGGCGGACTTGCAGCGGTTGCCCTATCTGCAGGCTGTGATGAACGAAGTTTTGCGGCTCTTTCCGCCCGCGTACATCATGGCGCGCGAGGTGGTCGAGCCGTGCGAGGTCGGCGGCTACACGCTGCGGCCGAAATCGACGATCATTTTTTCGCAATGGGTGATGCAGCGCGATCCGCGATTCTTCGACGATCCGGATACGTTCCGTCCCGAGCGCTGGCTTGATGGATTGATGGACCGCCTGCCCGCGGGCGCCTATTTCCCGTTTGGCGGAGGACCGCGCCGGTGCATCGGCGAAGGATTCGCGCTGCTGGAAGCTGCAATCGTCATCGCGACGCTGGCACGTCGGTTCCGATTCCGGCTCGCTCCCGGTGCGGTGGTCATCCCCGAGCCACTGGTCACGCTGCGCCCGCGCCATGGCATCCCGATGACGCTTCACGCGCAGAATTAGTGCACGAATTCGCCGTGCCCGCCGTTTTTCCACGGATCGTAGCTGAGCGCGAAGCGAATGCGATCGCGCGTAGCCGGATGGCTGTACGTCAAGAATACCTCGAGTGGGCCCGGGTCCGGAAATTCTAGGTCCACTTCGCCCAAAATTTGAAACGATTGCGCCGCCACCTGGCCTGAATCCGGCGTCAGCCCGTGCGTCACTTCGAGGCCGTACTGATCCGCCTGATGTTCGAAATACCGGCTAATCGCGTTCGTCACCGGCGCGAGCACAATTGCGAAAATCGTGAGCAGCAGGATCAGCGCGGGCAACGACGCCAAGTCCCCGACGGACCGAACCTCCCACCGACCGCCCCGCCAAGCCAGCAGCCAGCCGATTAAACGATACGCAAGATAGAACGCAACCAGACTTCCGACGGCGTAGATCGCCAGCCCTTTGGAGATGTGATTCAACACGTAGTGGCCCATTTCATGGCTGCACACGAAGACGACCTGTTGCGTGTTCATTTTTGCGATGGTCGTGTCCCATACGACCATTCGCTTCGAGAGGCCGAGACCCGTGACGTACGCATTCACCTCGTTCACTTTTTCCGAGGCGTTCATCCAGTAGATTCGCTCGGGTGGAATGTTTTGCCCTGCGCGCTGAATGACCTGTTCGAGCGCGGTGGTGAGCGCCGGGTCCCTCTGCTGCATAGGCACGAACTTGTGGAACAGAGGATCAACTACCACAGGCTCGATGAAAGCCAAGATCAGCGCGAGAGGTAGCGAGGTCAGCCAAAAGTAGAACCACCACCGCGGGCTTTTGCGAATCACGGCGTAGAGAATCGCAATGGCGATCATTGTCAGGACTATGCCGACCAGTTCACCCTTCGCCCAGTCCCACGCCCACGAGCCCCACTTCTGAATCGAAAGGCCGTAGTTGCGGCTCTCCCAGTGCTCGAAGATGTTGAGAGGCAGCTCGAGCACGTCGATCGTCAGTACGAAGAGCGGCGTGAAGATCAGCACCTGTAAGAGAAATTTCGTCGACGCTCGTTCCGCCCAGTCGCGATATTTCGGGCCGAGCCTCCAGCCAAGGAAAAGCCAAAGCACGACGAGGCCGTAAATTGTGCCGACAACGAGGAGCGTCAGGCTCACTCTCTCAAGGCGCTTGGTCTTTTCGTAGAGGTCGGGAGGCAGCGTGTACGCGGTAACAATTTTCTGCACGGGCTGTGGCGCGGCTGCCGGCTGCGTGCTCGGCGCAGGTTGCTGCTGGTTCGTGGCAGGCGGAGGTGTCTGCTGCCCGTGAGCAGGCTGCGAAGTCATGCACAGTCCGACCGCCAACAGAAGGACCAGTTCCGAAAAGACGAGCGCGAGTTTTTTCATCTTCCCCCTCATTCCCCCATCAGACGCCACGAGCGATTACCTCGTTAGGGCGGCAGTCTGGCATAATGCGCCCATTATGACAGCCAGCACAGCGAGTTCAGTACCCAGCGTCAATCGCCAGTTTGTCCTCGCGGCGCGCCCGGTGGGCATGCCGAAAGAGTCCGATTTCATCCTCGTCGAAGCGCCGATTCCCGCGCTCGCGAGCGGACAGCTGCTCGTGCGCTCGACTTTTCTTTCCGTTGACCCCTACATGCGCGGCCGCATGACTGGCGTCCGTACCTACGCCGATCCGGTGAACATCGGTCAGATCATGGTGGGCGGCACAGTCGGGAAAGTAGTGCAGTCGCTCAATCCGCAGTTTCAGCCGGGGGACGTCGTCTCAGGTTACTGGGGCTGGCAAGAGTATGTGACCTCCGACGGCAAGGGCTTGCAGAAACTCGACACGAAACTGGCGCCGCCGTCGACCGCGCTGGGAGTCCTCGGAATGCCGGGGATGACGGCCTATTTCGGTTTTCTCGATATCTGCAAACCAAAAGCGGGTGAGACAGTTCTCGTTTCGGGGGCTGCGGGAGCCGTTGGTTCGCTCGTCGGGCAGATCGCGAAGATCAAAGGCTGCCGCGCGGCGGGCACCGCCGGAGCGGACGACAAAGTCGCGTGGCTAACCGGTGAGCTCGGATTCGATGCGGCTTTCAATTACAAGACCACGGGGAATTACGTCGAGAAGCTGAAGGAGCTTTGCCCCAGCGGAATCGACTGCTATTTCGACAACGTCGGCGGCGCGGTCACCGACGCTGTGCTTCCGTTGCTGAACGAGAGGGCGCGCATCTCGATTTGCGGCCAGATTTCGCAGTACAACGCCGCAAAGCCAGAGCTGGGGGTTCGTCCCTACGTCTTTCTGCTCACCAAGCAGGCGCGGGCGGAGGGCTTCATCATCACGCAGTTCATGGACCGCTTCGCTGAAGGCATCGCGCAGATGGCGCAGTGGATCAAAGAGGGCAAGATCAAGTATCGCGAGACCGTCATCGAAGGCTTCGAAAACATGCCGCGCGCTTTGATCGGCGTTCTCAGCGGCGACAACACCGGCAAAATGATCGTTTCGGTCCGATAAGCGTCGGAGCTTTCGCAAGATCGGATTCGCTCGCCTGCCGAAGCGGCCAGTTGCTTCTTTCGACTCGGTGCCGAAGGCGCATTGGCATGGCGCGGCGCGCGCGACTACTATGGACGCTGGGAAAGTTCGGAGGGAGCGACGATGAAAATCGCAAAGTGGGCGCTCGTGATTCTGTTTGCATCGCCGCTTGCGGACGCCGCAGCGCGCCAGCCGCAGCAGGCTCCTCCGCCCGATCAATCGTCCGCGTCAGGACAACAAGATAATTCCGTCGCAGCTGCCGCTCGCCGCGCGCAGGAAAAAAAGAAAGAGCAGCCCAAGGCCAGTGCTGCGCACTCCTGGGACAACGACACGATTCCCGCGACGCCCGGCGGCATCAATGTCGTCGGCCAAACCGGCGAAGCCGGAGGAGCGCCGGAAGGAGCTGGCGCGGGACAGCAACCGCACGCCCCCATGACCCCCGAGCAGAAGGCCGCCATCGAGTCGAACCTGAACACGGCTAAAGCTAAGCTCGAAAGCCTGAAGACCGATCTCGAGATCGCCACCCGGAAATACGCCCTCGACGAGCAAATGTACATGGGCAAACCCGATTATCAGAAGGACAAAGAGGGTGGCGCCGCACTGCAAGCGGAAAAGGACGACATCGCCGCCAAGCAGCAGGAAATCGCCGACGAAGAAAAACAGATCCAAGATCTGCAGGCAGAAGCCGCCGCCGCGGCCAAAGCCCCTTCCAACTAGGTTCGCGTTATTGGAAACTCGCACGACGGAGCCTTCCGCTGGCTTAGGAAACCTCACCACTACTAATTGTATAGATTTCGCTTGACACACTAGACGCCCCAGCGCACAATCCCGTCCGTTTTACGGGGCGGTTGCGTTCCTCGGGGTTCCTTTGCGGCGCCGGACGCACTTTCTGCGCCGCCGGCTCATCTCTCGTTCATGCGAGGCGAATCAGCATGCAATACCTACCCGGCTGGACCGTGCAATGCTTGAATCCGGAATGTCCCGCGCGCGGGCACTGGCTGCGTGTGGAGTCTGCGCCCCTCGAAATCTGCAGCAACTGCGGCGCTCCTCTCCACCGCGTGCCGCCGCCGCTCGGACCGCGCTTCCGGATGCGTCCGAGGCCGCTTGCGGGCTATCGCCCGGGGCGTCCGCGCTAGTTTTTCCGATTCACCATCTCTCGCTTCCGCCTGTCGAATCGCGGAGGCGCGAGAGCAACCCAGCTGGCAGCGGCTAGACCGTGGCCCAGCCCGGTCACGTCCCCGCCGCAGCTCCCCAGGGGTGGGGGTCAGCAACCAGGCCCGAGCCAGTCCTGAGTTCTTCAGGGCTTCTCGGGCCTTCTTGTTTCTGTCTGTGAATTTCCCGCAGCGTGATGCCGGCCTGGCTTGCGCTCAAAAGGGGGGAGCGGCTAGTGGGGGTGCTAGCCGCTCCTGGGCATGGGGGTAATGGAGGTGCAGATTCGGGGCCCACGCCCCGAATCGAGTGCGATTATGCCGGTGGCGCGTGTGGGCGTCGATGGAACGCTCGTTCATCACGTTCCGGTACGAACGTACTCCCGGGCGGATTCGCGCGGTCTTCGCCAGCACCCGCATGTCCGCGCATTACTTTGCCGCTGCGGCGCGGATGTACTACGATAAACGCCCGCCGATGAACGAAGGCACTACCGCGAAGCCCACCAACGGCTCGGGCGAAATGCTATGGGGATTCTGGTATCCCGCGCTGCGCAGCAGCGAGATCCACGGACGCAAGCTCGCTCGCGCGACGCTGCTTGAAGTTCCGCTCCTGCTCGGCCGTGACTCTGCCGGAAAGCCCTTTGCTCTGCGGGATATCTGCCCGCACCGCGCGTTTCCGCTTTCGTTCGGCCAGTTCGACGGCGCGTCGGTCGAGTGCGCCTATCACGGGTGGCAATTCGACGCGCACACGGGCCAGTGCCGCCACATTCCTTCGCTCACCGCCGATTCGAAGCTGAAATGCGAGCGAATCTACGCGGGCGCTTTTCCCTGCGCCGAGCGCGACGGTTACATCTGGGCGTTCATGACCAATCCCGAAGGCCGCACCGCGGGCGCGAACGAGCCGCCGCCTCCGCCCGTGCCCGAGTTGCCGACGCTCAGCGAGCGCTACAAGATCGCGCATCTAGCGGCCGACCTGCCAGGCAACGTCGATCACGGCATCATCGGCCTGATGGATCCGGCGCACGGGCCATTCGTTCATCAGGCGTGGTGGTGGCGCACGCGCCGCAGCATCCGCGACAAATCCAAGCAGTTCGAGCCGATTCCCAACGGCTTTCGCATGAGCCCGCACGCTCCTTCCGCCAATAGCGCGCCATACAAGCTGCTGAAGTTCATCACCGGCGAGCCGGCCACGACGACGATCGACTTCGTCCTGCCTAATCAGCGCTTCGAACAGATTCGCGCGGGAAAATACTGGCTATCGAGCCGCACGACGGTCACTCCCATCCGCCGAGACCTCTGCCGGCTCGATTTCGTGGCGGCGTGGAATATTCTTCCGTGGTTTCCGATCGTCTCGTTCATCATTCACGTTCTCGGGCCGCGCTTCATCCGCCAGGACACCGCCGTGATCGAGAAACAGGGGCTTGGCCTGAAGTACGAAGACCGCATGATGCTGGTGGACGACGCCGACCGGCAGGCGCGCTGGTATTTCGAACTGAAAGCGGCGCACCTCGAGTCACAACGCACGGGACAGCCGATGCGCCATCCAGTCTCCGGCCCCGTGACGCTTCGCTGGCGTTCGTAGCATTTCTTCGCCTTCTCTTGCCCTGCCCTAATTTTGGCCCTCCGTCCAGTTGTTGACCTCTGCGCAGGAGCGCACACTTTTATCGCCGATTGCGGCAGTTCTTTCTCTGGGGCCCGCGCGAGCGGGCTGGGGCCGTGGCGACGGCCCGAACCTGGGAGCGAAGGAGGGAACATGAGTCGCATTCGATTTCTCCTGCCTCTGGCCGGCCTGTGGCTGGCATCGCCCGTTTTTGCGACCGACCTCGCGTATGTGAAGTGTGCGGCCAATCAGGACCGAGTGTGGGTCTACGAATCGCTCAGCAGCTTTGACGTCGAAGCAAAACTGAAGTGCGGCGAGCCAGTCGAAATCCTGCATCGTGTGAAGGGTTACGTCCGGATTCGCACCGAGAGCGGCGTGGAAGGCTACGTAGCGGACAGCGTCTTCCCGGATTTGCCAGCACTTCCAGATGATGCCGATAGACCGGCCGCAGCCTCGGCATCGCAACGGTCTATTGCAGCGGCGGTCGCAGCAGGGAAGCCGACGCCAGCGCCTGCAGTTGCGCTGGCGAAACCTGTGCCTATAATCGTCGCAACAGCCAAACCAGCGCCGCCAGAGCCCGCTGCATCGCAAGCCGCGGCGATCACAATCACGCCAGCGGTTGCGCCCAAGCCCGCTGCCACAACAGCGCAGCTCGCTCCAGCGAAGGCTTCGCAATCTGCGAAATCTACACGTCCCTCCGCTCCTGGACATGCAACCACGCAAGCGAAAGTTCCGACAGCTTCGGCTTCGGCGCAGACAAAAGCGGCGCCAGCGGGAGCGAAGAAAGCGAACCCTGCGCCAGCTGTTTCGTTGCCAGACTTCGACAGCGCGCCAGCTGCGCGGCTCGTGCATAGCGCTCCAGTTGCGTCTCCGAAAGCCTCGGTTGAAACCGTAAGCGCGAGGAAAGATAGCGCCGTGACGGTTGCGACGAACAGGCCGCCCGCCGCTGACGCAGAAGAATTGGAAGATTATCCCGACACGCAGGTGCAGAATGAAAGCGCCGATCCGTCCTGCAGGGTTTTCTTCGCTGCGTACGGACTATCGCCGTCGCAATACAAATGGATGGCGGAAAATCGCCGCAAGGAATTTTCGGGGATTTGCCCGGCACCTGATCTGGCGCACGTCGACTACGTCGTGCTCTTCACCCACGATTCCAATTCCTACACCTACGCGATGCCCCAGCCGGTTCACACCGATCACAACGGATTTTCGGATTTCAGTCCGATGACGACGGTGGACACCGCGCTAGTGAAAGCGTCGGATGTGGAAAAGGCGCGCTACGAATTCGTGTGGGTGTTCCGGATGACGCGAGGCGCGTTCGACCCGGCGAAGTTCTCGGCGCGCCGTAGGCCGCAATTCACGACCTACGTGAAAGGATCGCGCGCCTCGCAGCGATCCATCGAGGACGCGTTCAATTTTGTCGAAACGCAGGGCGTGACTCCATAGTCGAGCAGCCTCGCGCTACTTGAGCTGCGATAGATTAAACGTCGTCTCGATGACCTGCCCGTCGGGAGTGTCCACGTCGATCGTCGTGAGGCCGCCCGCGTCAATCTTTTTCAAGTCGTATTCGAGGTTGATGTTTGCCCCAATGACTCCGTACACGTCTGAGTCATCGCTGTAATAAATCGGCTCCCCATGGATCGACTGTGGTTCGACTTCGGCGCGCTGCTTCAGATGTACTTTGAACTGCTTCCACAGATCGGGAAGCGCAGCCTTGCTGAAGCCGGGAGGCGGATAGTCCTGCGTGAAGTTGATTCCCACGTGCACGCGGAAACAGCCGGGCTTGCCTAGATAATCTTTCTCGGCATCGTCCGCGTGATAATTCGGACCGCGCGTAACGAGTTCGTCGACAAGACAACCCATAGGCGTCTTGACGTCGATCAGACTGACATACGGCCCGCTCTCGGGCATCGGCAGATAGTGCTTATACTTCTGGAAGAATTCCGCCCGTTTGTCCTGACTCGTGGTAACGAGAAAATAGGCTTCGCGAATCGCTTCCGGGGAGAGCGGGTAGTCGAAAGCAAGCGCGGCCTGCACCGCGATCAGCACAAATAGCAGGATCGCGAGTCCGGACCGGACGAGTGACTTCATTGCTACCTCCGGGCCTGACTTTACCTATTTAGACGCAACGGAGATTGCAACCGGGTTCAACGCGCTGCTCATTCGGCGATACCACTCAGAAACGGGAAATGGCTCGCGGCGGCCATGAAGAAAAGCAGCGGAAACGACAGCCAAAATCCCACGCGCGACGCGAGAAACGCCCAGCGCGCCATGCGCTCGGCCTCAGGTGGCATCGGCGTCCCTTGCTCCGCGGCAGCGCGTGTCCACGCGATCAGCCGCTTTTGCGCGCGCCACACGACGCCCCACGTGTTCAGCAACATCAGCAAGCCGATCCCGCCGCCAATTGCGATCGAGAGGTGACGATTGGATGATTCCGGCCCGGCGTTTAGCGCGAGCACGACCCAGGCGGTCGCGCTCGTAATCGCAGCGATGGCAATCGCGCGCAGCCAAGCGCTATCCAGAATCCCCTTGTGCGGTAGTTGAAACGGATAGATCAGCGCAAACGCGACGCACCACACGAGCAACCATTCGCCCAGCCAGCGCCAAGCGAGTGGCGGATTGCCTGCGTTCGTCGCGTCCGCTGCGAGAATCAGCCAGAAATAGCGCAGCCCGGCGAGGACCGTCACCAGCGCGGACCAGCGAAACCACCACATCGCGCGCGACATGAGCGCCGGATAAACTTTCACGCGCACGGCCGGTTCGAGCCCCTTCATCGTTCTCGTGCCGACGAGATTGAAGAAATAGAGCAGCCCGATCCAAATCATCCCGGCGACGAAGTGCAGCCAGCGCAGTGCGATCTCCTCCCGCGTCACTGGCCCTTGTGGAAAGCTGATGTGCGACTCAACCAGGATGATCTTCGTTAAGTTCGCAATGATGATGGGAGACATGAGCGATCCCCGAATCGCGAGATGGACTGGTTACCGTAGCGGGATTCTATGTGATTTCGCCCGGACAGTAACGGCGAATCCAATCAGCGCGCGGCAGCAGTTCCATTGAGCCCGCGAGAACAAGACAATAAGCGTCATATGAAGGAGCGATCACCAGAAGCATCAGTTTCTCGTCGCGCGCCTTGGCGAGCTGTCGAAATACGTGAGCTTCGTTAGCAGCGCCTTCGTGCAGATCATAGAGTTCGGCGATATCGTCCCTGCCAATCTCCTCGCTTTCGCGCGTGTCCACCGATAGGATGATACTTCCGGCTCTAAATTCGGAGGCGTTCAGCGCAACGACGCCCGAGAGGACGGCGACGAACGACTGGTTTTCGTCGGCGGTTAGGAAAATATGCGCAGTTTTCTCGTTGATCCAGAGGCCGTCGAAAGAGCCGTCGTGAAACTGACCGTACTCGTTCACATTCGCTCGGGCGCGGCGGCGCGCGAATCCTTCGACTTCCCGAAGCTCAGCAGCTGCTTCACCGAAGCCGAGACGCGATGGCGAAAAAGATTGAAGCGTTGGCTGCCTTCGCCGGTTACCCAGTTGAACTGAATCACGCGCCGCTCCCCGATAAAGGGCAGATGCCCGTGCCAGGAATGATCGGAGCGGAGAAACGCGACCAGCGTGCCGCCAGACGGCGGCACTTCCGCCGCGACGTCGTTGATATCGCTGCGCGAGCGAAGCAAGCGGAGCCGCCCGCCCGAATCGTCCCAACCGGGATTCATGTAGAGGAGAATCGTGACGATCTTGCTCTCCGAATCGCAGTGGATGTTGCCGTCGCGCGTGTCGCTGCGGCCGCGGATGGTGATCGTCGTCGGACGGCCGCTCAAATCTGTCCCAAATTTCTCCTCGAACGCCTTGCGAAATTCTTCGGATTCAAGCGCGTCGACTATCCGCTGAAAATTCGGGCCGAATTCGAGCGACGCGAGCGGATAACTGCCCGCGTGGTCGATGCGCGGGTAGTCCGCGTTGATTTTCGCGAGCGCTTCGGGCTTCACGAACCCGGGCAGAATCACGTGCTCGTACGGCTCGCGCACGAGCGGCGCTTTCCGCAGCGCCTCATAATCGAAGACTTCCATGATTTTTGACACTATCGTGAGCTGATCTACACTGTCAACTTGACCGTCGTTGGGGTGATTCCTACGCATGGGCAAAATTTACGCTGGCACGTCGGGCTGGGCCTACACGAGCTGGCGGCCCGACTTTTATCCCGCGAAGCTCGCGTCCGCGAAATTTCTCGAATACTACGCGACGCGCCTGAACTCCGTCGAAGTGAACTACACGTTTCGCAGCGCCGTCACCAAGCCGTTGCTCGCCGAGTGGATCGCCGCGACACCCGCGAATTTCAAATTTGCCGTGAAGGCTCACCAATCCATCACGCACATCAAGCGGTTGCGCGGCGTCGCGAAACTGACTTCGCAATTTCTCGCCTCGCTCGAACCGCTCCGCAGGGCGCGCAAACTCGGCCCGGTGCTTTTCCAGCTTCCTCCGAATTTCAAATGCGATCTAGCGCGGCTCGGCGGATTTCTCGAAAAACTTCCGAGCGGTACGCGCTTTGCGATCGAATTTCGGCATCCTTCTTGGTTTGTCGATGACGTGTACGACCGGCTGCGCCGAGCGCGAGTCGCGCTGTGCCAGGCGGAAAGCGAAAAGCTGGAGGCACCCGACCTTGCGACCGCGAATTTCCGCTATTTTCGGCTACGCAAGGACAAGTACTCCCCTCGTGCCCGCAAGGCGATCAAGCGGAAAGTGATGGAAGCCGCGCGTTCGGGCGACGTCTTCGCCTACTTCAAGCACGAAGACACACCAAGCGGCGCATTTTACGCAACGGAATTGCTCTAGCGGCAGCCGAGCTACTGCCCGCGCATGGCGTTGATCCACTCGACGGTCTTCTTGAGCCCGCCGAACGTGTAGAAGTGCAGCGCCGCGACGCCCAACTTGGACGGATCGCCATCCGGCGATGCGCCCATCAGCTCGCGAATCACGGGTTCGGGATCGCGTTCGGTAAGCAGCTTGCCGAACGACGCGGATTTCGTCAGCGCTTTGATCGAATTTCCCACACCGCAATGAATCGCATAGCGCGTAAGCGTCGCAATGCCGGCTGGACCGGCGAGTCCCAGCCGCACAGGAAGATCGATGCCCATCGCGCGCAGGTTTTTCAGCCACGCGGCGATCGGCTCGCCCTCGAAGACGAACTGCGTCACGATCTGCAGCTCAAGACCAATCTCGCGGCCGTATTTCATTTTGGCGAGGGTCGATTCGGCGAGCACCTGCTCGGAAATTCTCGGATGGCCTTCGGGGAACCCGCTGATTCCAGCGCGACGGATATTGTGCTTTTGCAGTAAGCCGGACTGCATCACTTGAATGCTCGCATCGTAGGGACCGAGCGGCTTATCGCGCTCGCCGCCGATCAATAGCACGCGGTCCACTCCTGCGCCGGTGAACGCGCCAAGCAATTGATCGAGCTGCTCCTTGCTCTCGAGATGCCGCGCGCCGATGTGCGGAACGGGATAGAGCCCGGCCTTGCGGAGCTTCGCTGCCGGCGCCACAGCCTTCGAGAAATCCTCGCCGGGGATCCAGGTGAAGAAGACTTCGGTCCCCGGCTCCAGCCGCTCCGCGGCTGAGTCGACCACCTTCTCGTTCTGCGGGCTGATCTCGACGGAATACCCGCGCAGCATCGGAGCGATGCTCGGCAAACCCGTTGCAGCCTCAGACATCTGGCACCTCGGTTCTTTGGATGGACGTCACCGTGAATTGCACTTCACGCTCGGACCTGCCCCACAGCCGGCCCGTCGCGTGCGAGCGAAACAAGCAGTGTGCGCAATCACACCCGCGTCAGTCAAGCGAGACGAATCAACCGACAGGTGGCAGGAATATGCGAAGCGACCCTCAAAAATGGTGCCCAAGAGAGGACTCGAACCTCCACGACCTTGCGGCCACTAGCTCCTGAAGCTAGCGCGTCTGCCAGTTCCGCCACTTGGGCAATCCGTGCAGAAAAGCGGGGCAAGTCCATATTGCCGTTCGCCTTGCGGTTTGTCAACGCAGCGCCCGGGCGGCGGCTCAAGTTCGTAGTACCCCCTTCGAAGTACCATTGACCTGTGCCCTGCCAAATTCCTACATTGGGACTGCAAGATTCGCGGGAAGAGGAGGTCTCCCCGAATGGCAAGCACCCGCGCGATGTTGGAACGCCGCCGTTCGAGCCGCGTCCAGACCAAAATTCCGGTACGAGTCGTCAGCAACGAGGCCGATGGCCAGACCAACGCTGCCCCTGCCGAAGCCATTTCCGTGAGCCGCTATGGTGCCTTGCTTCGCGTGCCGTTTCTGCCGCCGATGGGATCACGAATCGAAGTTCGCCACGGACTCTCGCAGGAAGTCCGGGAGTTCCGCGTCATCAGTTTGCGCGCCCAGAAGGAGCACGGTCCGTTCGATTTGGGCGTCGAAATCTATTATCCCGCGCGCAATTTCTGGGGCGTCCAGTTCCCCGACGAGCGCCAGTCCGGTTGACATCCCTGTCTCGCTGATAGTGCTATAATTCCGCCAAAATCGACCCTGAGGGGCCCGCACGGGCCGGTCCTCCATCGGAGCTAGTCCCCACGACCCGCGGGCACGGGAGGGAACCATGGGCACGATTCAGATTCTCCTCGTCGTTTGGGGTGTGATCACCGCGGTGTTGATCATCGCCATGATCTACCGCAGCACGCTCGAGACGCGCGAAGAAGACCAGATCTTTCTTGACGCCGCCGGGGACTCGATGGCAAACGAACAGCGGGCACTTGTGGCCAAAATCGAAAAGCTCGGCCGCCCGATCGCGGCGCTCGCAGTCGTATCGGGACTGATCCTGGTGACGATTGTGGGCTTGTGGCTCTATCAGGGTTTCAAGAGCTTCTGATCGCGTGTGTGCCGCGCGTGAGCGCGAACTAAGGCCGTGGCGAGGCCGGAGCAGCGAAAGTCTGTTGAGCGGTCGCTACCCCTTCCGGATAGACACCTGATGTGTGGTTGTGCACGATGAGCCAGTTCCCGCCCGTCTTTTTGAAGATGAGCGTGCTGTGACCGCGGAGCTGATAGGGCTGCCCGTTCACGTTAGAAACGAACTCCCACTGATACGTCGCCCAGGCGAAATCTCCTTGCGTGAAGATGAGAGTATTGCGCCGGACAATCTGCATCCCCTGAAAGGCATGCCGCTGCTGCGCGTATAGCGCCGCGTAGTTCTGCCAGCCCATGACGGGCGGCGCGTAGTCGCCGCTCACGAAGGTGACGTTGTCCGAATAGTATTTGTGCATCATCTCAACGTCGCCGATCTGGAACGCGCCCAGCATCTCTCCGATGTCGTTTTCGATTTGGTCGTTGTCGGTAGCCATCGGCACCTGCGTGGATTGGTCCGGCGGAGCCGCTTCTTTGCTATTTTTCTTGTTTTTTTGTCCGCCAGCGGCGCTCGCGCCCGTGGCGAAGATCAAGATTGCGGCGATGCACGCGGCGAAGAATGGCGCACCAAGAAATCTTCCAGGCCCCTTGTTCATTTGCTTCTCCTTCCCAAATCGGTCCGAAGCATAGCACGAAGGAAAAAAGAGGAAGCAAGCGGAAGTCGTGGCGTGTGTCGCAATCGCGCACAGCAGTGCGTCGCCTCTACCGTGGGGATTCCGCTATTTCGAGGGCGTGGTGTTCCGCTTCTGGCTCAGCAGATTGACGAACAGTCGGTAAGCGCCCGGGACTCCGTCGGGTAGCTCGCGGAAAAACGAGAGACCTGTGTAGATGTAAACTCCCTTGCCGTCTTTCGCATAGACGAGCCCGCCGGTCGCTTCCGGCTCGCCCGGATCGGTAAGTCCGAGCACGGGTTGATATTGCGCGTCCCACGGCGGACTCCAGAAATAGAGGCCGCGCTCCTGATTCCATCCTTCGAAATCGGCAAGAGTGATTTTGTTCGGGAAGTTCAGCAGCGGGCTATCCGGAGCCAGAAATCGCACCGGAGAATTTTGATCCGTCACGCGGACGGCCTGGGCGGCCATCTTTGCCGGAAACGGCGCGGGATGCAGTGAGTTCCACGCGAAATCGCGTTCGTATTCGACGAGCAGCGTCCCGCCATTTTTCACGTAGTCGAGCAGGCGGGGATTGGCCGCCATTGCATCGGGCCGCAGTTCGTAGGCGCGAATTCCGACCACGATCGCGTCGCAGCGGCTCAAATCGCCGAACGCGAGCGCAACCTCGTCGAGCATGTCCACCTGAATGCCGATCTGCCGCAGCGTCTCGGGGACCGTGTCGTTGTCGCCGGCGATATAGCCGACGCGCAAACCGGAAGGAACAGTCAGATCGAGCACGTGCACCGTCGCGTCGGCGGGCTCGCTCCAATCCCGCGTCGGCAGCGTCGGTATCGGCTCGAGCGACATGCGGAACGTTTGATCGTCCAGCTTGGCAAACGGATGAAGCGGATAGGCTCCGGTCGAAATCTTCGCCGGAGGCTTGACAACGTAGCGCACTAGCTGATCTCCCGCCGCTGTGAAATTCAGCGCCGAAATAGGCGCGACATTCCATCCCGCCGGTGCGTCGAGTCCCACCATCACGCTCGCGGGTTTTGTGCCGTGATAGCGCACGCGCGCCAGCAGATCGATCGGCGCAGCCCCGCGTTTCACCGGTGCCATCACCTGCTTTGGTTCCACGGTCAGCGTGACCGCAGGAACGAGTTCAAGCTGATAAGTCTCGATGCCCGTTGTCTTCGCTACGGATGATTCAACATTTTTTTCGACAGTGAAATCGTAGCCGTCCACATCGAGCCGCACGGCCAGCTTTACGAGCGGCGGCGGGAACGGCAGGATCGCGTCCTCGGGAGAACTCGGCGCCGTAGCTCCGGCCGGAACGCTCACGCCGAAGTGATAGCCAGTGCCTCCAGCTTTCGGCGGATCGAGAGTCGCCGTCCATCCATGCGGCAGCCACAGGCTCGACTGGTCTACGGTCCATTTCACCGGCGCTGCGGGCTTGTCGAGTAAATTCACGTCCACCGAAAAATTTTCGCCCGCAACCAGCTCGTGCCGGTGCGCCTGGGTGTCGATCGGGAGGGCGATATCGTCCTCAAGCGCTCGATCGATCCGCTGCTTGACGCCGACAAGCTCCGCGAGCGCGTCCGCATTGTCACTGCCCGCGCTCGAAATCTTGTCGCGCAGCGCAGCGATCTCTTTTCCTGCCTCCGCAAGCGACTTCGCTGCAGGTTCGCGGTCTGTTTCGAGCGCCGATTTCGCCGCTGCCGACAGATTTTGGTCAACTGATGCGAGCGCAGGTGCCAGCGTCTCGCGCAACTGCGGGAATCGCTCCGCGAGACTTCCAAGGGGTTCGGCCATCTGCTTAATGTCAAAACTTCCGCCGGTCTCTTGTCCGCGTTCGCCGATCAGATACACCGGCCGGCGGAAAAACGGATTGCCGAAAAGCGACGGCGTACCCTGCGATCGATGTTGCGCGTGCCCTTCCATCCCCATCTCGACGTAGCTCTTGCCCCACAGCGGGGACACGTCGCCGACCGGAAACATCACCGCGCCCGCCGGAGGTTGGGGCTGGACAGGGCCGAAACCGAAGGCTGCGGGCCGCACCTCGAGCGTCACTTTCCACGGTTTAAGTCCCTCGGCAATCTGCTCGGGGAATTTAGTCGGATCAGCCGCGTCGGCTACGGCTTCCGGCGTGTAAATCCCGCTTGCCTGATGTTGCCCGTGACCGAAGTGCACGCCGCCCCATCCGTTGATCACAACGTCGGGCCGGTAGGTGCGAATCACGCGCACCATATCTTCCATCGGAATCTGCTCGCCCCACATTTTCATCGTGCGCTCGGGGCTTTTCGAAAATCCGGTATCCACGGCGCGCGTGAAAAATTGACGCACGCCGTAGTGCTCGTCTGCCGCCAGCAATTCGGTCGTGCGGATCACGCCCAGCGGTCCATCCTGCTCCGGCCCGATGGCATTCTGTCCGCCTTGCCCGCGCGTGATCGTCAGCAGCGCGACGTCCGCGCCCAGCCCGTGCGAGAGATACGCCAGCAAACTCGCGGTTTCATCATCCGGATGCGCTGTGATGAAGAGAATTCGCGTCGCGACGCGCGCCTTGTTGATCGCCTCGACGGTTTCGGGCAGCGATTGCGCACCCGCCTGACGCGCCGAGGGAAATCCAGTGAACACAGCAAGCGCCGCTGCGAGCAAGATCGCATTCCAGCGATGGCTCCGTCGGTTCATCAAGCCGTCCCCTCGAATGGCCATTGGCGCATCCAGCGCGCGCGCCCCAGATACACCAGAGCTCCCGCTGCCGCCGCTGCGAGGGACGCCAGCATCGGTTTGCGCCCCGTCGAAATGAAAATTCCCGCCCAGCCCGCAACCGCAATCGCGACAGGCAGCGGATAGAGCCACATCCGAAACGGCAGGCGCTCAGCACCCCATCGCCGCCGCAAAAGGACCAGCCCCACCCCTTGGGCCATGAATTGGATGATACAGCGCATCGCCAGGATGGCACGAATTGCCTGGGCCAGCTTCAACGCGAGGCAAAAAACCAGCGCCGCCGCTCCGAGCGCCAGCAGCGAAACGTATGGAAAATGCTTGGTCGGATGGACACGCGCGAAAATCTGCAAGAAATTTCCGTCCGCCGCCGCAGCGTACGGCACCCGCGAATATCCCAGCATCGCTGAAAAGACGGAACCGAGCGCCGTCACCAAAATCAGCGTCGTCACGATCATCGCCGGGCCGCCGCCGTACAGCCGCTCGATGAACGTGCTCGCGATGTAGTGCGAATCCGGCACCTCGCGCCACGGAATCACGCTCAGAATGCTCGTCTGCATCGCGAGGTACAGCGCAGAGATCGCCAGAATCGAAATGAAAATCGCCCGAGGAATATTTTTTTCGGGGGCCTTCATCTCGCCGCCAAGGTTGCAGACGTTGTAGTAGCCGAGGTAGCTGTACGCCGTTTGCACGGTGGCGTGGCCGAGCGCGCCGAAAAGCAGCCACGAGAACGTTCGGTCGGCTCCTGAGAAATCGAAGACGCGGTGCGGATCGAAATGCGTCGCGCCCCCAAAAATGATCCACAGAATCGTCCCGATTACGATTACGCTGAAGACCACAGAGATTCGTCCGATCTCCGTAATTCTGCGGTAGAGCAGCGCGACGACTAACAAGACGATGGCACCGGCGATTACGTTCCTTTCGTGCGAGCCGAGCGCCGCCATCATCGCCGCCAGCCTGCCGGACCGCTCGACCAGATACGTCGAGTAGTCCGCAAAGCCGAGCGCGCCCGACGCAATGCTTAGCGGCCCCTGAAACAGCGTCTGCCAGATGAAGAGAAACGAGAGCAGCCGCCCCCAGCGCTCCGCGCCGTACGCTTCGCGCAAATAGACGTAGCTGCCGCCCGCCCGCGGCATCGCCGCGCCGAGCTCGGCCCAGATGCAGCCGTCGAAGAGCGCGAGCGCGCCTCCCGCAGCCCACGCGAGCAGGCTTCCCGGACCACCCATTGCCTGAATCACGAGCGGGATCACGACGAACGGACCGATGCCCACCATGAACGTCATGTTGAGCGACGTTGCTTCGACCAGCCCCAGCCCGCGCTCAAGTTTTTGGGTTTCGTTCACCGTCATTTGCGCCGCAAAAGCGCACAGAGCATAGCAAGAAACACCGCGAGGCCGCCCGAAATCTCCCGCGAACTGCGCTACCATACGCGCTGGACCACGAGGACAATCGCGCGACGATGCTCGAGCCCCGGATTGCCATAGGCATCTCGGTCACAACCGCGACCGTGGCCATCCTCGTCGTGGGATTTTTCCGCACGCCGCGGCGCCGCGAGTTTCCGCCGCACGGCTGGTTTGGCATCGTCGCTCTCGCTGGAGCGGAGTGGCTGCTCCTTCGCCGCATCGAGCCCGTCACGACGTACTTCACACCGATCGCCTGGAGCGCGTACATCCTCGTTGTTGACGCGGCCGTCTTCGCACTTACTGGCCGTTCGCGACTGCGCGACGCGCCCATTGTCGTCACACGGATGGCGCTTCTTTCGATTCCGCTCTGGCTGATCTTCGAGGCGTACAACTTCCACCTGCGCGGCTGGACCTACGTCGGCGTGCCGCAGGAGTCGATTGCTGCGCTTTTCGGCTACGGCTGGTCGTTCGCCACGATCACGCCGGCGATCTTCGAGACGTCTGACCTCGTGCAGGCTCTGATGCCGCCCGTGCCGATTCATGCGTGGCAGATTTCGCACACTGTGGAAAACGTCGCGATGATTTGCGGCGCGGCGTGCCTCGTCATGCCTCTCATCGTTCCAAATCGATTTGCGCCTTACATGGTGCCCTTGCTGTGGATCGGATTCGTCCTGCTGGTTGATCCGATCAATAAGCGTCTCGCATTGCCTTCATTTCTGGGCGATCTCTCGGAGGGATTTGCGCGGCGCCTCTACGGCTTTCTTTGGGCGGGGTGGATTTGCGGCTGGCTCTGGGAATTTTGGAACAACTGGGCCGGCGCGAAGTGGCACTACACGTTCCCGATGTTCCAACGGTGGAAAATCTTTGAAATGCCCGCGCCCGGCTATCTCGGCTTTCTGCCGTTCGCGATGGAATGCTTTACCATGTACGTCACCGCCGCGTGGCTTGCCGGCTGGCTGAAACGAGTGAAATGATCCTGCGCACGGCGTTTGTTATCGCGGTTCTTGCTCTCGCGTCGATCTGGGAGGTGCCGGCACGCGCCGCCAATCTCACGCTCTCGCCCGACGCCGTCCGCACTCTCGATCAGATCTATAGCGGTGAACCTGATGCCGCCATTGCGACGGCCCGCACGATCGAGCAGTCGCAGCCCGAAAGTCCCGTTGGGTTTCTCCTCGAAGCCGAGGCCATGTGGTGGAAGATGTACTGCGCTGCGTGCGAGATCAAATGGGGCATGCTCGACGCATGGAAACGCGGGAAAAAGCCGGAGGACGATGCCTATGTTGCGCTGGCGGACAAAGCCATCGATCTTGCGCGCGCGCAAATCGCCAAATCCGATACGGCCGAGCCGCACGTCTATGTCGCCGTCGGCTTCGCGCTCAAAGCCCGCCTTTATGCCCTGCGCGACGAGAAGCGCGCTGTGGCTCATGCTGGCGTCTCAGCGCGCGCCGAATGCCTCCGCGCGCTGGAACTCGACCCGGACATGGCCGACGCCACCGCCATGCTCGGTCTCTACAACTATTACATCGATACACTCTCCGCGATCGCCAAGATGCTGCGCTTCTTCATGGGCATTCCCGGTGGAAGCAAAGAAGAAGGAATCCGACAGATGAAAATCGGCATGGATCACGCCGCGCTTCTCGGCGTCGATACACGCTTCTACCTCGCGCGAAATCTTCGTTCTTATGACGAGCGCTATCAGGATGCACTCGATGTCGCCGAGCCGCTCGTGACACGCTATCCGCGCAACCCGATCTTCCAGCTTCTCGTCGGAAATCTGAATGTGGAACTGGGCCGCGCGACAAAAGCCTCCGAGTCCTTCCACGCCGCACTCGCGCTCTTCGATTCGATGCAGGATAAAGCTTGCGCTGCGCGCGTCCACGACATCGCCGATTCCTTTCTTGGTCCGCTGCACTGAGTTGACACGCCATCGCACGGGCGCTACGCTTTCACGCAATTCCGTGCTCGAACGCTCAACTTGCTGATTTGGGTGGCGTGGGGATGCTCATGAAGAAATTGGTTGCTGCCCTGATTGGTGTCGCTGCGATGCTGGTTGCGAGCTCCACTTTCGCTCACCATTCTCGAGCTATGTTCGATCAGACGAAGCAGATCACGCTTGTCGGCACGGTGAAGGATTTTCAGTGGACCAATCCCCACTGCTGGATTCAGGTACTCGTGCCGGATCCCAAGGATCCGCAGGCCGCGCCGGTCGAGTGGGGCGTCGAGATGGGGGCGCCGGTCGAGCTGATGCGCAAGGGGTGGAAGCCGGGCAGTTTGAACCCGGGCGACAAGGTCTTGATCGTCGTCAACCCGCTGCGCGACGGGCAGCCGGGCGGCCTCGTAGTATCGGTCACCGGTCCGGACGGAAAAATCATCGGTCATCCCGCAGCTCCGGGAAGCAGGGCGCCATGAAAGTCAGAGGAGCGCTGATCGCGCTTTTCGTTTTGTTCGGCTGTGCGTCGTTCGCTCCCGCGCAGAGTTTGAACTCGAAAGCGCGCGTCGAGACGTTTGCCAAATTGCCGGATTGGTCGGGCATGTGGGAGCCAGACATTTTTGTCGGGCAGGCGGACGGCCAGCAGTTCAGCGAGGAAGCGCTACGTAAAATGAAGGCGCGCGCGGAAGCCATGCGCCCTTCCTTCACGCCGGAATATCAAGCGAAGTACGAGCAGATCCGAAAGTCCATCGAAGCGGCGATCGCCGCTGATCCGGTGCATCCGCCCGCCACGCATCAGCCACTGTGTGGCTCGCCACCTTTTCCCGCAACCTTTACTCCCGGAATGTTTGAATGGCGCGTGACGCCTGAGGAAACGACTTTCATCAGCACCGTCGGCGCCGTGCGCCACATCTACACCGACGGCCGCTCGCATCCACCGAAAGAACTGTTGTGGCCGACGTTGATGGGCGACTCCATCGGCCACTGGGAAGGCGATACGCTCGTCGTGGATACCATCGCGACCAAGCGCCGCATCTATATGGGCGAGCTTACCGGATTCTTCATGCCGATGAGCGATCAACTGCACTTCATCGAACGCATTCGCATGGTGAACCACGACGCGATACAGATTGACTACACCGTGGAAGACCCAGTCGCGCTAACCAAGCCCATTCACACGGTCATGACTCAAACGCGCGTCACCGACTTCGACCGCATGCTGGAGGAAGCCGATTGCGACGAGAACGAACGCGATCCCGTCGTCAACGGCCGCTTCACCACCGTGACCCATTAGACCGTTCGCGCTCGGCACCGCCGCACTTGGCTGTTGTCGCGGCTGCCGGTGTGAAGCTTCACTCTCATGTCACCATGCGAACTCGCCGATGCATCTAAGACGTGTGGGCCTAGGCTTCGACTGCGAGGACTGCAACGACCGGAGGTTCATCGCATGATTCCCACCGCAAGAAAAGCTGTTCTGTTTGCTTTGATTTGCCTCTTCGCATTAACCGCCGGGTTGCGCGCCGACGATTCAATCACACCCGGAACCATTCTTCCCATCACACTGAGTTCCACACTTTCTTCAGCAAAGGGCAGGCCGGGCCAGGTCATCACCGCGCGCATTGCGCAGGACGTGCCGCTGCCCGGCGGAACGAAAATTCATGCAGGCGCGAAAGTATATGGACAAATCGTCAGCGTCACGCCCGAGTCGAGCACTTCGCCTGCGAGCATTTCATTTCGCTTCGACACCGTGGAAACTCCGCACGGAAAAATTGGCATTACGACGAATCTTCGCGCCCTAGCCTCGTTTGTGGAAGTCGAGCAGGCGCAACTTCCGCTCACCGGTCCTGATCGCGGTACTCCGGACACTGCTTGGACAACCGTCCAAATCGGGGGCGATTCTGTGTATCGCGGCGGTGGTCCAGTCGAAGGGCCCGGCGGGAAAGTTGGCGTCCCGGTCTACAACGGCGTGCTCAGCCAGTTGAGCCCAAATGCAGAGCGTGGCTGCCGCGGCGCAATCAACGCCAATGTCACTCCGCAAGCGCTCTGGGTCTTCTCTTCGGACGCCTGCGGCGTCTACGGTCTGCCGAATCTCACGATCCGCCTCACTGGCCGCACGCTTCCTGTTGGCGAGATTTCGCTCGAATCCACGAAGGGGCAGGTGAATGTGCAAGCCGGCGCCGGCATCCTGCTTCGCGTCAACGCGCCCGATTCGTCGGGAGCTTAGAGCCGCGCGGCCTCTTCTTGTTCGAAGGCGTGATACGAGGACCGAACCAGCGGCCCGGATTCGACGTGCTTGAATCCCATTTGCTCGCCGAGGCGCTTGAATTCGGCAAATTCATCCGGGTGGACGTAGCGCTCGATCGGAAGATGCTCGGGCGTCGGCTGCATATACTGCCCAAGCGTCAGAATGTGCGTTCCCTGAGCGGCGATTTCGCCCATCGCCTGCAAGACCTCTTCCCGCGTTTCGCCGAGCCCCAGCATCATCCCCGTCTTCGTCGGTGTTGAGGGAGACATTTCCCGCGCGCGGCGCAGGAGCTCGAGCGAGCGCTCGTAGACCGCTCCCTTGCGTACGCACCGGTAGAGACGAGGCACGGTTTCCATATTGTGGTTGAGCACATCAGGGCGCGCTGCCATCAGCGTCGCGAGCGCGTCCCAGCTGCCGCGGAAATCCGGAATCAGCACTTCCACTTTGCATCGGGGCACGCGGCTCCGAATCTCGACAATCGTGCGAGCGAAAATTTCCGCGCCGCCGTCGGGCTGATCATCGCGGTTCACCGACGTCACAACGACATAGCGCAGCCCCATCCGCTCGACCGCTTCCGCCACGCGCTCCGGCTCGTCTTGCTCGGGTGGACCGAGCGGCTTCCCGCTTGGCACGGCGCAGAACCCACACGCGCGCGTGCAGATGTTTCCCAAGATCATGAACGTCGCCGTCCGATGCTCCCAGCACTCGCCCAAGTTCGGGCAGCGCGCGCTCTCGCACACGGTGTGCAGACCGAGCGTGCGCATGATGCCGTCGAGTTCGCGGAAATTCTGTCCGCCGCGAAAGCGCACCTTCAGCCACGGCGGCCGCTGACCAGCCGGCGCAGGCGGCACAGGATTCTCCGGCAGTATGTTGAAGGGACTCGCCATCAAGAACTCAAAGCCATCTTACGCGCGCCTACGTGATCCGACAACAGCCGCGCCGTTACAGAAATCCTTAAGAATCCATTGTTGGCGGCGATAGCGGCTGTTCATCCTGAACCACAGGTCAAAACTGGATTTTGTTGTATCAATACAACACCGAAATGCTGGCAGAGTCGCCATCGTCGGTAACCTGCTGATATCAAAGGGACAAAATAAAAGGCCTGCGGCCACCAAAGTGCCCCATAATGGGTGCTTCTCTCGAATGTCACATCAACTTACGATTCAGCGCCCGGTCGAGATCGAGGGCATCGGCCTACATACGGCCGTGCACTCGCGCGTACGGCTAATACCAGCGCCGGCCGACACGGGCATCGTTTTCCGCCGCACCGACCTCGACGGTTTCGAGATTGCCGCGCATGCGGATAACGTCGCGCGCGTCAGCTACGCGACAAGCCTGATGCGCCAGAGCGTGCTCATCTCCACCACCGAGCATCTGCTGGCGGCGCTCTACTGCACCGGCGTCGACAACGTCTACGTGGAAATCGACGCGCTTGAGCTCCCGATTCTCGACGGTTCCGCCAAGCCCTTCATCGACATCCTCGCGGAGGCCGGCACGTGCCGCCTGCGGCGAAAGCGCCGCTACATTCGCGTGGTCAAGCCGCTCGAGTTTTCCGACGGCGACCGGCGCATCGGCATTTTCCCCGCCGATGAATTCCGCATCCACTGCTTCGTCGACTATCGCCATCCTGCCGCTGGTCCGCAGGAAATCGAAATGGTCGTGAACGCCGAAACATTCAGCCGCGAACTCGCGCCCGCGCGTACGTTTACTTTCGTAAAGGAACTACTGGCGCTGCAGAAAATGGGTCTGATTCGAGGCGGCTCGCTCGCCAATGCGATCGTGATGGATGATCAGTGTATTCTCAATGGCCCGCTGCGCTTTCCGGACGAATTCGGCCGCCACAAAGCGCTCGATCTGATCGGGGATCTCGCGCTGATTGGCCGTCCGCTGCTGGGCCGCATTGTCGCGCACAAAGCCGGCCACGCGCTGCACACGCAGCTCGTCAATCGCCTTCTCGCTGATCGTTCATTGTGGGAAGAGACCACGATCGATCATGCGCCCGCCGCTCTCGACGCCTCAACTGAAGTTTCCGCGCATTCTCACGCCGAAGCCGATTAGAAGCTGTGCGATTCCCCGAGCTCGGGGCTGTCCGCGCTCGCGGGCCCGTTTTGCTCGACGCGGATCACGCCGGTCTGATCGATGAAGTAGCTGCGAATTCCCGTGGTGCCTCGCGTTAACGGATCGGCGTTGATCGCAAACCCTCTAGTTCCTGCGACCGTACATCCATTCGCCGCTGCTTCGGCAGAAACAGTGCGGTCCTGAGTTTCCAGATCCGGGACGGGAGTGTAGGTGAAGACGTAGCCGTTCTTCTGCCCGCTTGCGAGAACGCTATCGATCAGTTGCGGGTGATCGCAGCTCGCAGTACCGGTATTCACGCCGTCCATCGCTACCAGACTGGGAGGAAATCCGTTCGAATACCTCTCCGAGTAGCTCAAGGTAGCTGTATCCAATACGCGCAGCGATGCCTGGGCCGATATCTCATTCGCTTGGATTCTCGCGCGCAGCAAGTTCGGAATCGCGATCGCAGCGATGATCAAGATGAACGGGATCAGGCCGACGGCGCCGAAGTAGCCGAGAACGAGGCCTGCCGTCGCCAGTCCGCGTCCTGTAAGCCGGCCCGCCGACTTCTTGATGTCAGACAGAGAAAGGTGCCCAAGAATGATCGCTGCAACCGCCGCAGGGAAGATCAAGAAGCAAATTCCGCAGATTAGGCTCGCAATCGCCTTGCCGCTGGTTTCCGTCGGACCCACGTAGGGAGGCGCGAGGCCCGGAATCGGGGGAGCCATCGCAGCCGGTGCGGCGGTCGGCACGCCGGCCTGAGCCGGGAGCGCAGCGCCGCAGCTCACGCAAAACCGGCCGTTGTCGGGATTATTCGCGCCGCACTTGGAGCAGAACATTGCCGTACCTCCCGTCGCTTTGCGCCCGCGATCGAATTTGCACACTTGGTTACCGTTTGAGTCGCGAAATGTCAACCAATTCCCGATTGCCAAATGCGCGAGCCGGGAGTGACAATTGCGATGACCGCTCCGATGGCCGCTCCCGACACTTCCATCGTCATCCTTGCCGCCGGAAAAGGGACGCGCATGCGTTCCGATCTCGCGAAAGTATTGCACCGCGCGGGAGGTCGCAGGCTCGTTGAACACGTCATCCGCACGTGCCAGCCGCTGAAGGCGGCGCAGATCCTCGTGGTCGTGGGACACCAGGCCGAAGATGTTGCAGCAGTTGCGGAATCACTCGGCGCGCAGACGATCGTGCAGCAGCCGCAGCGTGGCACCGGTCACGCCATGCAAGTCGCGCGGCGCGCCATTCGTAAGAGCACCAAGATCGCGATCGTCTTGCCTGGCGACGCTCCCTTACTGCGCACCCAGACGCTCGCCGCGCTGCTCGATATGCATCGCCGCGGCGAGGCCGCCGCCACAATATTGAGTGCGGAGCTGGCTGATCCCGCTGGCTACGGCCGGATCGTGCGTGATGCCGAAGGCCGTGTCCAGGCCATCGTCGAGGACAAGGCGCTCGCGCCCGAACAGCGCGACATTCGCGAAGTCAATTCCAGCATCTACTGCTTCACGCTCGAGAAGTTCTGGCCGTGCCTCGCGGCCCTCCGCCCGGATAACGTTCACCGCGAGCTCTATCTCACCGACGCGATTGCAATGCTTCGGCAGCGCAACGAGCGCGTGCTGGCGCAGATTGCCGCCGATCCAAGCGAAATCATCGGCTGCAACACGCGCGCGCATCTCGCCGATGCCGATCGCATCTTCCGCGCGCGCAAGGCGGCCGCGCTGATGGACTCCGGCGTCTCGATCTATCTCCCCGAGACCGTGACCATCGATCCGGACGTGGCGGTCGGTCCGGATACCGTGATCGAGCCGGGCGCGCAGCTTCTTGGCGCGACGCGCGTTGGCGCGCGCTGCTCGATCGGCGGCGGCAGCGTTCTGATCGACATGCGGGTCGATGACGGCACGAAGATCTTTCCGCAATGCCATCTGGTTTCGTCGCGCATCGGACCCGATGCGCAGGTTGGTCCGTTCGCGCGAATGCGCCCGGGCACGGACGTGCGTGCGCGAGCGCACGTCGGCACGTTCGTCGAGATGAAAAAGACGACGTTGCACGAAGGCGCGAAGGCGCCGCATCTGAGTTATCTGGGCGACGCGACGATCGGCTCGGGCACCAACATCGGCGCCGGCACGATCACCTGCAACTACGACGGCTTCGGCAAGTACGAAACGAAAATCGGCAACGGCGTATTTATCGGCAGCGATACGGCGCTGGTTGCGCCGGTGCGCGTCGGGGACGGAGCCTACGTCGCCGCCGGATCTGTGATCACCGATAACGTTCCGCCGGATGCGCTCGCCATCGCCCGTGGCCGCCAGGCCAACAAAGCCGGCTGGGCTCGCGCCAAGCGCCGCGAACTCGCCGCCGCAAAGAGCACGAAAAAATCCTCAAGGCGCAAGGCTTCTCGCCGCCCAGCCCGCCGCAAGAAATCGAAGTCCCGTCGTCGCTGAGTTCCCGAGTGCTTCGGGGCACTGCTTGTAGCGCCCGGCCGACGTTGGCCGTACACCACCGTTGCTGCTTGAAATCCACCACCGGAAACCGCACGCACTTGCCGCGCATCCGCTGGACGTCTTCGCGTAACCCATTGGAAGTAGGCTGGTTGTTCCGATCCTTTGCGTGGGCCTCCGGTTTGGCACAGCCTGTGCATTTACCAGCGTCGGAAGTGATGAGAGAGAGCGACATGAGCTTTGAGACAAACCAAAGTAGGGAAGCTCAGAAGGAGTCGAAGATGCGATACGCAAAGATTCTCAGTTTCGTCGCAGTCCTGGCAGTTTGCTTGATGATTCCGGCAGCGTCTACGCAGGCGCAGGTTCGCGTTGGCGTAGCGGTGGGACCGGTTGCAGTTGGAGTCGGTCCGGCCTACGTTGGCCCGGAGCCTGTTTGCGTCTACGGCTACTATCCGTATCCACCGTACACATGCGCGCCCTATGGTTACTACGGTCCTGACTGGTTTGTCGGCGGCGTCTTCGTCGGCGCTGGCCCGTGGTATCACGTCCACTATTGGGGCCGCCCCGGATTCTACGGCCGTCCTGGATTCGTTGGTCGGCCAGGCCCAGTCGTGCATGGTCCCGTTGCGCCTCGCGGGCCGGCGGGCGGATTCCACGGTGGCGCTGAGTTTCACGGCGGAGCAGGATTCCGCGGCAATGCGGGCGGATTCCACGGTGGAGGCAGCTTCCATGGCAGTGGACGCCGGTAAGTTTCATACATAACTTCATACCCGCGGTGGGAACGGCCGGAAGCGAAAGCCTCCGGCCGTTCCGTTTTGACAATCCGTTCAAGATTGTCACCTTGAGCGAGCGGAGCGAGCCGAAGGTTTTGTTGCTTCGCGCCTCCGGACTAGGAATCTGATCCATCTGATCCAGTGTGCTAAAATCACCCCATGAAATTCGGCGTGGTGCAATTTCCCGGCTCGAATTGCGATGACGACGCCGTCTACGCCATCGGTTCTGTGATCGGCCAGCCGGTCGAACTCATCTGGCATCAGTCCGAACAGCTTTCCGGATTTGACGCGCTCATCATTCCCGGCGGATTTTCCTACGGCGACTATCTCCGCACCGGCGCGATCGCGCGCTTTTCTCCCGTGATGAAGGCGGTCGGGAAATTTGCGCGCTCGGGCGGTCTCGTGCTGGGTGTGTGCAACGGCTTTCAGATTTTGCTCGAAGCCGGACTTCTGCCCGGCGCAATGCTGCGCAATCAGCGCCTGCGCTTTCTCTGCCGACAGGTGCACATCCGCGTCGAGACTACCGACACGCCGTTCACGTGCGCCGCGCGTCCGGGACAAGTCCTGAAAGTGCCCATCGCACACATGGATGGGAACTACTTCTGCGACGCGGCCGCGCTCGCCGACCTCGAGCGCAATCATCAAATTGTTTTCCGCTACGTTCATCCCGACGGTCGCGACGCCGGCCCCGAAGATTTCGACGCCAATCCCAATGGCTCGCTCGCTGCCATCGCCGGAATCTGCAACCGCGAACGTAACGTCGCCGGCCTGATGCCCCATCCCGAGCGCGCATCCGAAAACGCCCTTGGCTCCTCCGACGGCCTCGTGATTTTCCGCTCGATGGTCGAAAGCCTCACGCGTTCCGCGGACAGACGTGCCGAGGTCAAGGCCTCGGTGCCGGCCTAGCGCGGTGCATTCCTTCAGGAGGGTTGCCGTGCGATTTCAGGCGTCTCTGTTCGCTTTATTCGCGTTGCTTTCGGCGTTTCCGTTCGCGCAACGCCTGCGGGCGCAAGTCGCGCCCAACCAGGCCGCGTATTCGCCCGACTGGCGCGCGCTCGACAAGGAAGCCGTCGATAAACTCTCCGCCTACGTCGCCGTGAACACCACGAACCCCCCGGGCAACGAGATTCTGGCGGCGAACTGGTACGCGAAAATTTTTCAAGCCGAGGGAATCGCCTTTGAGACCGCCGAATCCGCGCCGGGCCGCGCCAGCATCGTCGCGCGCCTGAAAGGCACGGGCTCTGAGCCCGCGCTCATCCTCCTGAACCACATGGACGTCGTCCCGGTCAGCCGCTCTTACTGGACCGAAGATCCCTTCGCCGGCCTTGTGAAGGACGGTTACCTCTGGGGCCGCGGCTCGATCGACATGAAGTCGCTTGGCATCGCTCAACTCATTTCGTTTCTGGAGCTGCACCGGATGCACGTGCCGCTTGGCCGTGACGTAATCTTTCTGGGCACGGCCGACGAGGAGGCCGGCGGGAATTTCGGCGCGGGCTGGGTGGTCAAGAACCACCCGGAGTGGATTGCCGGCGCGGGCTCCATGATGACCGAAGGCGGCGGATCGCTCGCCGACGCTTCGGGCAAGCCAATCTATTTCGGCATCGGCCCGACGGAAAAAACTCCGGCGTGGCTCAGACTCACTGCCACCGGCCGGGCCGGCCACGGCTCCGTCCCCATTCCTGATTCCGCGCCCAATCGGCTGGTCGCCGGGCTCGAGCGTCTGCGCCTCTACCGTCCGCCTCTGGAACTGACGCCTCCCATCGCGGCCATGCTGCTTACCCACGCGCCCTACGAGGCCGAACCCTGGCGCAGCCGCTTCTCGAATATGGAGGCGTTTTTGGCCCAGCCCGACGCCCGCCAGGAGCTCGAAAAGCGTCCGGAAATTCTCGCGCGCCTCGAAAACACGATTTCCATCACCAGCCTGCGGGGCTCCAACAAAACAAATATCATTCCGCCCGAGGCCAGCGCTGAACTCGATTGCCGCCTGCTGCCCGGCTGGACGGTCGATCGCTGGGTCGATCAAATTCGCGGCGTACTCAACGACCCGTCGATCAAGATCGGCGTGATTCTGAATTTCCCTCCAGCCGCTTCCTCCACCGACACACCGCTGTTCGCCGCAATCCAGAAATCCGTGCACGCTCTCGATCCCGGCGCCGGCGTCGTCCAAACAGTGGACGCCGGCTTCACGGACTCCCATTTCTTCCGTGAGAAGGGCATCGTGAGTTATGGATTCCAGCCGTTCGCCATCACGGAGGAGGACGACGAACGCGTGCACGGCGATAACGAGCGCATCCCGCTGAAAAACTATCTCGACGGCACTCATCTCTACTGGAATGTCGTGTACGATTTCGCCGTAGCGAAATAGGATTTCGCGATGATCGACACCGAAATTAAAGTCACTCCGCAGATCGCGGCCGAACACGGTCTCACCTCCGACGAATACGCGCGCACCCAGAAAATTCTGGGCCGCGATCCCAATCTCACCGAGCTCGGAATTCTCAGCGTGATGTGGAGCGAGCACTGCTCCTACAAATCTTCCCGCGTGCACCTGAAAAAGCTGCCGACGCGCGGCGCGCGCGTAGTGCAAGGCCCCGGCGAAAACGCGGGCGTGGTCGATATCGGCGACGGCTGGGTCGCTGTCTTCAAAATCGAGTCGCACAATCATCCGAGCTTCGTCGAACCGTTTCAGGGCGCCGCGACCGGCGTCGGCGGAATCTTGCGCGACATCTTTACGATGGGCGCGCGACCGATCGCCGTTCTTGATTCGCTGCGTTTCGGCCCGATCACGACTATCGGTCCAGGAAAAAGCAGATCCCTCGCCGCGTCAGCGGGGCAGGCCGGAGCGCGTGGCGAAAACCAAGATGCCGGGCTGAAGCCCGGCGCTACATTAAATTCTTCAGAGCCGACTGCAGAAGAGATTGAGCGCAATCGCCGCATTCTCGACGGCGTCGTCCGCGGCATCGGTTTCTACGGAAACTGTTTCGGCGTGCCCAACGTCGGCGGCGAAGTGCTTTTCGAGCCGTGCTATTCGAACAATCCGCTCGTGAACGCCCTCGCGCTGGGCATCGCTCGCCGGGAGGAGCTTTTCTTTGCCCGCGCGCGCGGCGTCGGCAATCCCGTGATCTACGCGGGCGCAAAGACGGGCCGCGACGGAATTCACGGCGCGTCGCTTCTCGCCTCGGCGGAATTCAGCGAAGAATCGCAGCAGAAGCGGCCGAACGTGCAGGTCGGCGACCCGTTCATGGAAAAACTGCTGCTCGAGGCGTGCCTCGAAGCGATGCGCACCGGCGCGGTGGTCGCGATTCAAGACATGGGCGCAGCGGGTCTGACAAGTTCCAGCTCCGAGATGGCGTCGCGCGGCGGCATGGGCATCGAGATCAATCTCGATCGCGTCCCACAGCGCGAAGCCGGGATGACCGCGTACGAAATGATGCTCAGTGAATCGCAGGAGCGAATGCTGCTGGTCGCCGAGCGCGGGCGCGAGCGCGAAGTTTTCGACGTCTTCCACAAATGGGGGCTCGACGCGCTCGAAATCGGCCGCGTCACGAGCGACGGAATGTTGCGCGTCCTACACGAGGGCCGCGTGGCCGCGGAAATTCCCGCGCATGCGCTCGCGGAAGAAGGCCCGCGATACGAACGCCCAATCGCAAAGCCAGCCGCGCCGCCTGCCGCGAATGCGCCGCTGGTTGAGTTCGTGCGTGAGGGAACTGACCTCACCGAAAATTTCCGCCACCTTCTTGGATCGCCGGCGATCGCGTCGAAAGAGTGGATCACCGAACAGTACGACTCAATGATTCGCACGAGCACGCGCGTGGGGCCCGGCGCGGGCGATGCGGGCGTGCTGCGCATCAAGGGCACCAAGCGCGCTCTAGCCATTAAAACCGACGGCAACGGGCGGTGGGGATTTCTTTCGCCGCGCGTGGGCGCGATGCATGCGGTCGCCGAAGCCGCGCGCAATGTCGCCTGCACCGGCGCGCGTCCGATTGCCGCGACGAATTGTCTCAACTTCGGCAATCCCGAAAAGCCGGAAGTGATGTGGCAATTCACCGAAGCGATCGAAGGCATCGCCGAGGCCTGCCGCGTGCTCGAGAGCCCAATTACCGGCGGCAACGTCAGCTTCTACAACGAAACGCTCGGCAAGCCGATCTATCCGACGCCGATTCTCGGCGTGCTTGGGTTGATGGAAGACGCCGATTGCGCTCTCGGCTCTGCATTCCGTAGTGAGGGCGATGCGATTCTGTTGCTCGATGCGGGACGCCCAGCCAGTTCAGCCGAAGAGACACGGTGCGAATTTTCGTCCTCTGAATATGCGAAGACAATTCACGGGATCGTCGCCGGCGCGCCGCCCGCTATCGATCTCGCTGCCGAGAAAAATCTCATCGAGTGCCTCGTCGCGCTCGCGAGCGAGAAGGCGATTCGCTCCGCGCACGATGTGAGTGACGGCGGCCTCGCGGTCACTCTTGCCGAGTGCTGCTTTGAGAGCAACGGCCTTTCCAACGATGCCAAGCTCGACGCGTCTGAATCGCCCGCTGAGATCGCATTATTCGGCGAGCGCGGGGCGCGCGCGGTCGTATCCGTCTCGCCCGCGTTGCTTGCCCGTGTTGAGTCGATTGCGGCACAATGGAAAGTTGCAGCACAGCGCATCGGAAAGGTCACGCGCGGCGAGTTTCGCGTCGAATACAATGGAGCCGCTGTGATTCACGGCAGCGCGGATTCGTTTCGCCAAGTTTGGTCCAAATCGCTCGCAAAATCCGTCGAAGGCGCATCGTGAGCAGAGTTATCCAAATCGACGACGATCATTTGCACGATCACTGTGGCGTCTTTGGCATTTTCGGCCATCCGGAAGCTGCGAAGCTCGCCTATCTCGGCATCTACGCGCTCCAGCATCGCGGACAGGAATCGGCCGGCATTGCCGCCGCCGACGGCCTCGAAGTCCGCAACCATCGCGCCCTCGGACTCGTCCAGGAAATTTTCACGCCGGAAGTGATTTCGCATCTTCCCGGCTCCGCGGCGATCGGGCACACGCGCTATTCCACGGCCGGCGACACCACGCTCATCAACGCGCAGCCGATCATGATCGACTGCAACAAGGGCAAGCTCGCGCTGGGCCACAACGGCAATTTGACGAACGCGCTCGAGCTGCGCCGCAAGCTCGAGCACCGCGGCTCGATCTTTCAGACCACCAGCGACACCGAAGTAATCGTGCATCTCGTGGCGCGCAGCGCCGCGCGAAATCTTCCCGGCGCTTTCGCTGAAGCGCTAGGGCAAGTCGAGGGCGCCTATTCGCTGCTTGTGCTGACGCGCGATGAGATGTATGCGATCCGCGATCCGCGCGGCTTCCGTCCGCTGGTGCTGGGCCGCCTTGACGGCGCTTGGGTCGCGGCGTCCGAAACCTGCGCGTTTGATCTGATCGACGCGGAATACGTCCGTGAAATCGAGCCGGGCGAAATGGTGCGCATCTCGCGGAGCGGCATCGAATCGATTCACTTCGCGCCGGAAAAGCAGCATCAGTACTGCATCTTCGAGCACGTCTATTTCTCAAGGCCCGACAGCATCATCTTCGGCCGTCCAATCAATCAAAGCCGCGAGCAGCTGGGCCGGCTGCTCGCGCGTGAACATCCGGTCGAAGCGGACGTCATAACTCCCGTTCCGGATTCCGGCGTTCCTGCTGCCATCGGCTTCGCCGCTGAGTCCGGCATTCCTTTTCGCATGGGGCTGATTCGCAACCACTACGTCGGCCGGACGTTTATCGAGCCCGAGCAGGCGATTCGCGATTTCGGCGTGAAGCTGAAATTGAATCCGGTGCGCCGTATGCTCGAAGGCCAGCGCGTCGTGCTTGTCGATGATTCGATCGTGCGCGGCACGACGAGCCGGAAGATCGTGCGCATGGTGCGCGAGGCCGGCGCGACGGAGGTTCACGTCCGCATTAGTTGTCCGCCGACGATCTCGCCCTGCTACTACGGCATCGATACGCCGCGCCGCGACGAGCTAATCGCCGCGCAGCAATCGGTCGAGGAGATCCGTAAGTTCCTCGGCGCCGATTCGCTTGGATATCTTTCGCTCGAATCGCTACGCGCGGCAGTTGACGACAAAGACCAGAAATTCTGCACGGCTTGCTACACCGGCAGCTATCCGACCGAGCTGGTACAACTCGAAGTGGAGGCTCATCGTGAATCCTAGCGCCGGAGAAAAATCCGCAAACGCGAATCAACAGGTTCATCCGATGAGCAGGCGCATCTGGAAAGAGCTACTCTCCTGGTTCTGGATCGCTCTTGTGTTCGTGCTGGTCGAGGGCTCGGTGGCGCAGGCGCGCATGATCCCGAGCGGTTCGATGGAAAATACGCTGCTAGTGGGCGATCACCTGATCGTAAGCCTTGCCGGCTACGATGCGGGTGTTCCGTTCACCAACATCCACGTGCCGCTCTGGCGCGAGCCGCACCGCCAGCAGATTCTTGTGATTCGCTCAGTCGAGCCGAGCTCTCCGGACCTGATCAAGCGTGTCATCGGAGTTCCCGGCGATCACATCAAGATCGTTCGGGGCCGCGTCTTCCTAAACGGCAAGCCGCTCGAGGAACCGTATTCGGTGCACCGGCTGGGCGCGGCCGGCACCGACGCCGAGAATTTTCCTCCGGCCCCCAGCAATTACTCGATGGGCGGGCTCGCCACGCCGGAGTGGTCGCGGGAACTGCCGCGGCATATCGTGAACGGCGAGCTCGTGGTTCCGTCAGGCGAATACTTCATGATGGGCGATAACCGCGACAATTCCAACGACAGCCGGTTTTGGGGATTTCTACCGCGGGCCGACGTCGTCGGCACACCGGTGCTCATCTATATGTCAATCGACGCGCCGGAAGACGCACTCGATTCCGGAAATCTCGCCGATCGGCTCCGAGCGTATCTCGATGCGGCGTTCCATCCAAGCAAGGTCCGCTGGGATCGGCTGCTTCACACGTTCTAGATTGAATCGTTGCTCAAAGCCCGCACGTCCGGGGCGCGCGCAAGAAAAGGCTCATCGTGAAAGCTGATGTCGAAGACGCCGTAGCCGCCGCAAAATCCAAGTCCGCTCCGGCGACTACAAAAGATCGCGTCTGGAACGAAATTGTCTCCTGGTTTTGGGTAATCGTTGCGTTCCTCTTCATCGAAGGGACGCTCGTGCAGGCCCGCGTGATTCCCAGCGGCTCGATGGAGAATACGGTACTCATCGGCGATCATTTGATCGTCAGCCGCATCGGCTACGACGCGGGAATTCCGTTTACCAACATCCACGTGCCGCTCTGGCGGAAGCCGAAACGCCAGCAGATTATCGTCTTTGAAGCTCCGCTCGCGGATCAGGGGAATCCGGATTTCATCAAGCGCTGCATGGGCGTGCCTGGCGACCATCTAAAGATCGTTGCGGGCGAGGTCTACGTCAACGGCGTGCGCCTCAATGAGCCCTATGTGAAGCACAGCGCAGACTATGAAACTCTTCCCGTTGAAAATTTCCCGGCGCGCGCCGAGGAAATGAGGGATGGCATGAGGGACCGCCCGGAATGGCTTGAAGAGTTGCACCAGAATACGGTCAATGGCGAGCTCGTCGTTCCACCGGGCAAGTATTTCATGATGGGCGACAACCGCGACAATTCGAACGACGGCCGCTTCTGGGGCTTCGTCCCGCGTGAAAATATTATCGGGACGCCGGTGATCATCTACATGTCGATCGACGCGCCGGAGCAAGTCTGGCAGCCGGGATTCGCCGTCGACCGTTTCTTAACTTACGGGCGCGTGCTCGTGCACCCAGGCGAAGTGCGCTGGCGCCGGTTGTTTCACACGTTCTAGAATTTGACGGATCGCCCCGCCCCTCCGAAAAGAGCGACTCGCATGCGCTACGCCGACGCGGGCGTCGATATCTCGGTTGCGGATCAAGCCAAGCGGCGCATCGCCGCAATGGCCGCGAAGACGTTTCGCCATGGTGTCCTCGCGCCGATTGGCGGATTCGGCTCCCTGTTTCAGCTCGACCGCAAGCGCTGGCGCGATCCGGTCATCGTCGCGAGCTGCGACGGCGTCGGCACCAAACTCAAAGTCGCTTTCGCCACCGGCATTCATTCGACCGTCGGCGCGGACATCCTCAATCACTGCGTCAACGACATTCTGACGCAGGGCGCCGAGCCTTTGTTTTTCCTCGACTACATCGCGATGGGCAAGCTCGATCCGCGCGTGCTCGAACAAGTGATCGAAGGAATGAGCCGTGCGGCGAAGCAGGCAGGCTGCTCGCTGATCGGCGGCGAGACCGCGGAAATGCCCGATTTCTATGCTGCGGGCGAATACGATCTCGCCGGATTCATCGTCGGCGCGGTCGAGCGAAAAAAGCTTCTCGATCCGCGCAACGTACGTCCGGGCGACGTGCTGCTCGCGCTTCCTTCAAGCGGGCTGCATACGAACGGCTACTCGCTGGCGCGCAAGCTCGTCTTCGGCGTGGCGAAGCTCGAGCCTGATAGTTACGTCGCTGAAGTCGGCAACAAGATCGGTGCAGAGCTGCTGAAGCCGCATCGCCCTTACTGGCCGCTGCTGAAAAACGTCCTCTCGCGCGGATGGGTTACAACGATGGCGCACATCACCGGCGGCGGCATCACCGGCAATCTGCCCCGCGCGCTGCCGCGCAACGTGCGAGCCGTAGTCGAGCTGGGTTCCTGGCCCGTGCTGCCGATTTTTCGTTATCTAGCCCAGCTCGGAAAGATGGAGCGCGACGAGCTGCTCCGAACATTCAATCTGGGCGTGGGGATGATTCTCGTGGTGCCGTCGCGCGATATCTCGCGCGTGGAAGCGGAATTGAAGCGCCGCCGCGAGAAATTCTACGTCATCGGACGCATCGAGCGCGCCGCCCGCGGCAAACCCACCGTCGTCTACTCCGGCGAACTTCCACTCTAGAAAACTTGCAGAGACGCCGCACACCTCTGCACGCTTACTTCAGATTCGCGCTCGTATCGGCAACGATCTTCCACGAACCGTCTGTCTGTTTCTTCCGCACGATGACGTATTCGATCGACTGAGTACTTGCCTTTCCCTTCTTGTCGGTCGTCGTGGCATCGACCGTGCCGCGATCGATCGCGATGTCTCCCGAACGCGCCACGTCAATGCTTTCGATGTGGATGTTCATCTGCAAACCGGGAGACGACACTAGCCCCGAGAGGAACTTGCGGATATTGTCCTTACCGATCACAGCTGGCATGCCCGGCGCAAAGGCAACTGCGTCGTCCGCGTAGTACGACGCGCACTTATCGAGATCCTTTGCGAGCGCCGCTTTGGCAAATTCGTCATCCGAGGCGCGGATTGCAGTTTCATCTGCTGCGCGCGTGTCCGGCGGCGTCGCTGGTTCGGCCGGCTTCTGACTACAACCGGCGGCAAAGCATGCCGCGGCCGTGGCGGCGAACAGCAATCGCGATATCTTGAACAGGGACATTGTGTTTCCTCCGGTAGTTGAATCGGTTTCGACAACCCTGGTAAATGTGAGGCGTCTTATTTGTCGCTGGCGTTGGTATCTGCTGCAATCTTCCACGATCCGTCCGCCTGTTTCTTCCAAATGTCGACCAGCTTTCCTGTCACCGCGGTGGTCTTCCCCTTTGCGTCGGTGATCGTGTTCGTGAAACTGCCCCGCTCGAATGCCAGATCAGCCGACGCCGCCACATCGATGACAGTTCCGCTGACATCAATTTTCGACGCCGGGCCAGCGAGAAATCCCTGCCACGCCTTTCGTAGCGCATCTTTGCCGACAGCCGCCGGCCCCGACGGCGCGAACAGCACTGCGTCATCGGTGTAGTACGACACGATCTTGTCGACATCCTTCGCGTCGACAGCCTTTGCGAATTCCTCGCTCGTGGCGTTAATGGCGTCCTCAGCCGCCTTGCGCATGTCGACCAGCTCGGGCGCCAGGGGCTGAGTGTGCGAGCATCCTGCCGCCAGCGTGGCCGCGATGCAGGTGGAGATCACAAACGAATGTGAGAATCCTCGAGCCACGGTTCCGCCTCCTGAACCCCTCGTGTAAGCGACGCTTCATTTCGCCGGCGCGTCAGGGCTGTACATGTCCACGGCGCACTTCCAGCTGCCGTCGGCCTGCTTCTTCCACACCTCGGAGTACTTGCCTTGCTCGCTCATGGGCTTTCCTTTGGCGCCTTTCCACGCGAGCTGATAGGTGCCGTAGGTGTAGGCAAGGTCGCCCGATCGAGCGGCTTCGGCTTTCGTCGGCTGCCAGCTGATGGAAAGATCGGGGAGCGCGAGCACATCAGCAATACCTTTTCGGATCGCGTCTTTGCTCGTCGCCATCTTGTCGTTTGGCGGCAGCAGCACCGCTTCATCTCCGTAGAACGCCATCCACGCGTCAATCTGCTTCGTTTGTGCTGCCTTCGACCAGTCCGCGTCGGCCTTCTGAACTGCCGCCGCGTCGGCGGCTCGATTGTCGGGCGGCGCGGCTGGCTGTGGTTGAGCGCAGGAAATGAAAACAACTGCCGCAAACGTCGCGGCGAACGGGAGCGAAATCGAATGGGTGCGCGGCATCGTAACGACCTCCAGGAAAGTGATTTCAGCGGGCAAGAAGATGCCTTGCGCGGCCCGGCCTGTCAAGCGGCGCGGGACATTACGCTGCGGCGCAGCTTCCTCGCCTGCAGTCCACGACCTGCAGCCGTAATGGCGTTTGCCCCGCCTGTGATCTATGTTAATTTCGGCTTCACATGAAGAAAAATATCGGCGTCCTGCTCTCCGGGCGCGGCTCGAATTTTGAAGCTCTCGCCGATAGCGTCGCCGCCGGACGCATTCCGAACGCAGAAATCGCGATCGTCGTCAGCAACCGCGAAAACGCTCCCGGAATCGAGAAGGCTCGCTTGCGCGGGTGCGATGCACGCGCGATTCCATCGAAAGGGCTCGAGCGCGAAGCCTACGACCGGCAAGTTGCCGCGGCGCTGCAGGAGAAAAACGTCGATCTCGTTTGCCTGGCAGGGTACATGCGCCTTCTTTCGCCGTTTTTCGTGAACGCATTTCGCGGTCGCATTCTGAATATTCACCCGTCGCTGCTTCCTGCGTTCCCAGGACTCGAGCCGCAGCGGCAAGCGCTCGAACACGGCGTGAAATTTTCAGGGTGCACCGTGCATTTCGTGGACGAAAATCTCGACGCGGGTCCGATCATTCTGCAGGCCGTCGTGCCAATTGAGGACAGCGACACGCCGGAGACTCTCGCAGCGCGAATTCTGCGCGAAGAGCACCGCATCTACACCGAAGCCGTTAATCTCGTTCTTGGTCGGCACGTCCGCATCGTCGGCCGTCGCGTCCTCACGGCGAGGTGAATGCTTCGCCGCGTGCCGCAGTCGTCGCGTCAGTTTCTGGAATTCGGCACGATTACCGCCGAGTCGCCTTGGATCTTCATCGTCGTACCGAATGGCTTTGACTCGTTTGCCAGCCGCTCGAGAATGTATCCGGCTTTCGCGCCTGTCGCCGGCGCCGGCAGGCCGCGCGTATCGAGGAACTGATTGTTCGTGTACTCGCTGTGAACGTCAGGCTGGCCCTCGCCAATGACGTTCAACACGATCGGCCGGAACGAAATCGATTCCAGCATCTTCCCCTGAAACACGACGTAGGCAACCACGCTCTCCCAGCTCATCGGTTCGTCGATGTAGGTCAGCGTCGGCGGCACGTTGTAAATGAAATTTCCCAGATCGTAGAAAATCGGCCGCCCGCGGTAGATTTCGACGCCGTGGAGCAAGGGGGCGCCGTGCATCACCACAATGTCCGCGCCCGCATCGATTTCCGCGTGCGTCCACTTCACGAGCCATTCGTTCGGCGCGAGCCGCTCGGCCATGCCTTCGGAAAAAATCGTCGAGAACGAGTGATTCCCGAAGACGTGGTTGTGCTCGTACACGATCACGAGATCCGCGTGCTGGCGCGCGTCGCGAATGCTCTGCAAAATCCGCTGGGCGTCCTCCGGATTGGGCGTATTCCCGGGCGCGCCGGGCAGATCTTCAGTCGCTTCGTTTTCTTTCTCGCCCGCTTCGACGCGAAGCTCGTTTACTCCCGGGCGGTCCGCCGTCGCGCTTGCTCCCGGCGCGATCAATCCCGACGCGCTCGCGATCAGCGCGATCGTGCCCTTCGGCGTGCGAAGAAAGGCCGGCGCGACAGCCTCCGCCACACTATTTCCGGTGCCGGCGTGGACGATCTTCCGCTTGTCTGCCTCGCCGATCGTGTTTTGAATGCCGGTTACTCTCAGATCGAACGCGTGATTACTCGCGAGCGAAAGCAGGTTGAAGCCGCAGGTGGTCAGCGCGTCGAGCGCTTCCGGCGGCGTAAGAAATCCGCGTCCCTCGTGAACCGTCTCGCCCGGTTCGGCGACGGTTGATTCCAGATTCGTGAGTCTCACGTCGCCCTTGAGCAGCGCCTGAATCACCGGCACTTCCGCTGGCGCCGTCGACCGGATGTCCGAGCGGATCATCGACTGCCCCGTCAGGGTGATCGTGATCCGATTCGACTGTGGCCGCGCACCGGCACCCGCCGCGCAGACGATTGCGCACAGAGCCGCTGCGCACAAGACGCGCGCTCGTCTATTAGCACTGCGATCCAAAAGCATGTTCAGGTTTTCAACGGCAATTGCGTTAAGAAATCTCACGAGGCAAGTCCAAGTTGAGGATTCGTTTTTTGGAGCCTTGCGAAGCAATCACATCAACGGCGGTTTTTTCGCGTCCTCCACAGCCAGTTCGTCCAGCGCAGCCGCGGCTTTGTTCAGATCGTCCACGCCAAATACCAGCATGCCGAGCGGCGATCCGGGCTCGAACCCGCAATACGAATAGTCGATGTTGACGTGCTTCTCGCCGAGCCTCGACGCCGCGCGCCCCAGCGCGCCCGGACGGTGCGCCATTCGCACGGTCACGACGTCCGTCTCCTCGAATATCATCCGCAGTCCGCCGAGCACCGACTTCGCGGTCGCCATATCGTCGGCCACGAACCGCGCCACGCTCTCACCTTCCTCGACGTACGATTGAAACGCAAGAACATTCACCCCGCGCTCGGCCAGGGCGAGAAAGCACCTCCCGAGCGCGCCGGGCTTATCTTCGATTTTTACCGTGAACTCCTTCGCTTTCGGCATGTGCATTGACCCCTTGTACGACACCGCGAGACAAAGCGAAATGAATGGGCCTGAATTCTACCGCACGCGGCTGCCAGCCGTCATTGCTGCTCTTAAGGATCAAGCAAGCAGTGAGTCAGTGCGTCATCGCATAGACGACGTAGTTGACGCCGATGCGGAATCCCAGATCGGAATAGCGTTCGGGATAATCAGCGCGGTTCGACCATTCCCACGAATCGCCGATGTCTGAATTGAATGAGATGGCGACCATGATGCGGCCCTTATCGTCGTAAATGGCCCGCCAGTGCGCGCCCTTGCCGTCCTCAGGCCCCTGCGGATAGTCCGGCTGTTTGTAGCCAAGCCAAAGATGAGCCTCTCCCGGAATCTGATAGCGGTCGTTGAGATCGTAAACCGTGTGGAAGATTGGATCGTTGTCCGGAATATCGACAATGGGGCGATCGGGAAAAACCATGCGGATGCGCTTCAGAAACATCTGCCATTCGTACGCGCCGTGAAAATCGTCCGCCATGAAAAATCCGCCGCGCAGAAGATAATCGCGCAAGACATCCGCCTGGTGTTGTGTGATCCCCCACTCGCCGACCTGCACTGCATAAAGCCACGGCCAATTGTAGACCTCGTCGCCGTCATCGAGATCTACGTCCTGCTCGACCGATCGAGCGTCGATACGCGTCAGGCGCCGGATCGCAGCGGCCAAGGCTCGATCGGCTGGCGGTCCATCCTGCGTCCACAGCGATAGGCCCAGACGCCAATCGCCGTCGAAGCGCCCGCGGTAGCCGTCATTAGGCCCGGGGGGATACATCAGGCGGGCAAACGCCCATTCGCCGGGCCGCTTCCAATCGGGCGGCAGCGGCGTGGACTCGCCGTATTCAACCGACGGGTATTCGCGGAAGGGTCTCTGCGCAAACAGCGCGCTCACAAATCCGAGAATGCAGAGAAGTGGCAGAAGGATTTTCGCAAGGTCTCGATCCGACCTTTCCATGCCAGCCACTAGTTGTAGCACGAGGAAAGTGCGGTGATGTAGAAGGCTGTCCTATCTTCGGTAAGCGTCTACTGGCATTTCGCTATGCCGCGGCGATTAGCGAAGCGAGTATCGGTTCCAAGCGTTTCGCGAGCTGCGGGTCAACTTTTCCGATTTCGCAGAAGAATCCTTGCGCCGCAGCTCGGAACGCGCGCGCGAGTTGCACCGTATCAAGGCTGCGCACCAGAGCCTCCTCGAACTGCCCGATCACGGCGCGCGGCAATTGGTCGAATCCCCGCCCGTGCGCCGCGGGCAACCCGTGGCGAATGCACGCCAGTGAAAGAGCATTATCTCGAAGGCAGCTGATCATGAGCTCCGCTTGCCACACGCGACCTCTCGCAATCGAGCTTCGCGCGTGCAGCGCGTAAAGTAAACCCATTCCGATAAGATCGTCGGTCTTTTGGGGCGGAGCATGACGAGGATCGTTCGCTTCGCCGAAAAGAAGCCGGAATGTCGGCGCGAGTGCGCGAAACTCCGCCGCAGGGACGAAGGCCAGATCGACTTGCAGCGTGCTCGCCAGCAGAAAGACGCGGTAAATCCACGCGCCGGCCTTCACGTCGAAGTGATGAACGGCCGAGTGGCGATCGTACATGCGCGCCGTCCAATCGGAAAGAACGCTTGGCAGCTCCACCGCGTCGGTGACGCCGAATGCGAGATCGATGTCCGACCACTCATCCTCTCGATCTGCCGCCGCGGAGCCGGTGAGCGCACCCGCAGCGATTCGCGCATCGCGCCGGGCGAATTCGACGAGATCGGAACGCAAGCTCGCGCGCTGCTGCGGCGTGAACATAGGCGTGTGATTCTATCTTGGAAGTTGATGCGATGGTGTACCAGAGATATCGGGTCGAGCCGCTTCCGTCCGCTCGCGCTGCGGCAATATTCCCGGCGGGCAGAGCGCAATCCGCGCGGAACCATTTGAGCGTGTTCCGCTCTATCTAGCCGTAGAGCTTTTGGTAGAGCCACAGCGCGGCTATCAACACTGTCAGAATGCCGGAGGCGAAGGAAAAGATCTTGAGAACGGTTTCCAAGCGCTTGAGTCGTTGCATCGTTGTCGCGTAGTGCTCCTTGGTTGCACCCTCCGCCGGTGAAACGAAAATCGTGTCTTCCTCGCGCATGACGAAAATCGACCGGTGGATAGACAGGGCAATCAGGACCAAGGTGACAACCGCCCAGATAGCAATCATTATTGACAGCATTGGCTTGTCTCTCCTTCACTGCGCCTTATAGCGCCGACAGCAAGATTCTGCCGTGACATACTACGCCTTCCGCTGTGTCCTGCGTCACAAACATCCGGTAGCACGCGGTGGCCCTCAAGGCAGGATTAACGCGCATGGATCCTGTCCCGATAACGGATCCGTCTCAACGGACCCTTTGTTGCAGCCTGAGTCCCGGGTTTTGCGGCTCTTGGCGTGTGATACCCGTCACAGAATTTCGTGCCGCTTGGAGACGCGCAACCAACCGGGCGCGCTCTATTCTGTGGCGGGCAAGGACGCGAAAAAACTGGACTGGGAGAAAACCGCCGCGGGCAAGCTAAGCTGACCGCAACCGGGTATTTGCCGCGACAACATCCCCTGGGCCGAAATGCGTCGCGCTACGCCGTTCCAGTCCCACAGCATCTATTCCGAGATCTATTCCGAGGTCATCGCCTCCCTGGTGGTGCCTCGTTGTACAGGGCACGTCTAGTTTCACGGGGCCGCATATCGAAGCACGCTGTTGATTTCGCTTTTGGCTGAATGACTCTCGGTCCGGTGTATCGCGGCGATGCTATACTCCGGCGAATTCGCGCTGCTCAACTACGCTCTCGATCACATGTCTGAACCGTATCTCGATCAAGCCTCGGCGAAGCACTGGATCGTGCCCTTTACGGCGACGATCTTCGCCATGATGACGCTGCAAATGTCGAGCCTCGGCTTTACTCCTCTTTTGCCCGACATTCAGCGGGATTTCGGCATCAACTATTCTCAGATCGGGCTATTCAGCGGCATTTACGGACTCGCTGCCGTTGTCTTCAGCATTCCCGGCGGAGTCCTGGCAAAGCGCTTCGGCGAAAAAATCGTTCTCGGTCTCGGACTAGTGGTCGTCACGCTTGGACTCGTTCTGCTGAGCCGCGCTCCGAACTTCGCGGTTGGCCTATCCGCTCGCTCGATTTGGATCATCGGTTATCGCGTGGCTTTCGTTTGCGTGATGACGGCAATCGCTCAGGTCGTTCCGTCCCATCGCCGCAGCACCGCAATGGGAATTTTGGGCGCGACGTCGTCGCTTGCTTCTGTAATCGGCGCGCCGTTTGGCACTTCAATCGGTGTAGCATTCGGTTGGCGCAACGGCATTCTCGCTTTTGCCGGAATGGCTTTGCTCGGATCGATCGTCTTCTGGACTTTTTATCGCCGGCCTGATGCAGTTGTGCAAGACGCGCCGCTCGAACACGGTCTCGCCCAGCCTCTCGATGCGAGCGCATTCAGCAATCCGCTGGTCTGGTCGATGGTCTTGCTGGGGCTCACGAACATGGGCGGATTCAGCGCGAATTTCTTCGTTCCTTCGGCGGTGACCACTACATTTCATCTCGGACCTAAGGAGGCGGCCTATATCATCAGCGCGTCATACGTCACCGCAATCTTCGCAAATCTGATTTGCGGCTACCTGGCTGACCGGCTGAATCGCTGGGGCGTTATGATCGCACTCATGCTGCTGTTGATCCCTGCTTCCTTTGCCATGATGGTGCCCAATTTGGTCTTATTCCGCGTCGCAACGGCGCTCCTGATCTCTCTTGGCCTGTGTGCGACGAATCAAATTTTTGCGATCGCGAGCGAGGTGATGCCCGGCCGCGAAATCGGTCCGGTCATGGGGATCGTTAGCCTGGGCGGAGGAATTTTCGGATACGTTGGGCCGCAAACGCTTGGCATTCTCCGCGACCACACCGGCGGCTTCGCCGCAGGTTGGTATTTTGTCGCCATCGGCGCCTCGATTTCTCTTCTGGTCATACTGATTCTGAAACGCGCTGCCGCCAAAGCGCGGTTTTCGCGGATGCAGATCTTGAGCGGAGCTTAGATGTCGAACCCGTCGACCAAAGAAACGCGCATTCGCCCACTTGAGGACGTGATTGTACTCGACCTCACGACTGCGCTGGCCGGACCCTTCGGAACTCTGATCTTGGCTGGCTTGGGCGCCCGCGTGATCAAGATCGAAAATCCGCTCTCGGTCGACTCGTGTCGCGAAAATCCGCCCTACCTCGGAAAGGATGGCGCGACGCTCGTGCGCCGCAATGCCGATGATATTTCTGTCTCGGCAATCAACCGCTTGCGGAACAAACAAGCAATCACTCTCAATCTGAAAAATCCCAAAGCGCGCGACGTGTTCGCAGACCTCGTCCGGCGAGCCGACGTCATCTTCGAAAATTTCAGCCGCGGCGCGATGAATCGCCTCGGCGCCGGATACGCGCAGGCGCGCGAGATCAATCCCCGCATCGTGTACTGCTCACTCACCGGCTTCGGCAGCGAAGGAGAGCCCGGCTCCGGCAAAGCCATGGACGCGATTATTCAGGCGCTCAGCGGATTCATGATGACCTCCGGCGCGCAAGGCGATCCCCCGGTCCGCGTCGGCGTCCCCATGGCGGACATGTGCGCTCCGCTTTTCGGCGTGATCGGTGTATTGGCTGCACTGATGCAAGCTCAGCGCACAGGCATCGGCCAGCACGTGGACGTCTCGATGCTCGGCGTGATGTCCATGATGGTTTCCGGCGAGCCGTTCGACGTCTTGGAGCGTCTCGGCGTCCCGCAGCGCACGGGCCTCACAGTCCCGCGCCTCGCACCTTTCGGAACATATCGCACCCGCGATGGATTTGTTTCCATCTGCGCTCCGATGGAAGTGTTCGCAAAACCGCTGTTTCCGGCGATCGGCAGGCCGGAGCTGAATTCCGATCCTCGCTTTTCGACGCGCGATGCGCGTGTGGTCAATGTGCGCGAGCTTGACCGCATCATTGAAGATTACACGCAAGAATTCACGTCCGCCGAAGTCATCGCGACTCTCGAGGCCGTCGGCGTTCCCTGCGCGCAGGTGCGAAACACGGACCAGGCCGTCCGCGATCCGCGCGTCGTCGCTCGCGGCGAAACAGTGAAGCTATCTCACCCCAAGTATGGCGACGTGGACGACGTCTACGGCATGGGAATGCCGCTCAAGTTTTCCGGCGCCCAGGTAGGCTTCGATCAGCCGCCGCCTGCAGTAGGAGAACACAACGACGCGATTTACGGCGGGCTCCTCGGCTACTCGACCGAGCGGATTGCCGAGCTTCGGCGCGATGGCGTCATCTGAATCCTCATGTCCGGCGCCTTTGAGAAATTACTCTGGCACTATCAGCACCGCTCCGCCGAAGCGTTGGCGCAACACAAGGCGGGTATGCCCGTGGTCGCCTTCACTTCGAGCATGGTTCCTTGGGAATTGATCCGCGCCGCAGGTTGCTTTCCGGTCTTGATCGGGCCCGATCTCGATGTCCTCGACAAACCCACTCCCCTCGCCGATTCACTCATGGAGCCGGTGTTCGATTCGCGAATTCGCGCTATCTTCAACGACGTCCTGTCCGGCGCTTGGTCGTTCCTTCGATTGTTGATCGTTCCGCGCACATCGGAGCCGGAAAACAAGCTTTATCTCTACCTTCGCGAAGTCACGCGTCAGAAATTATGCGATAAGCAGCCGCCGGTGCATCTCTACGATCTGCTCCACACGCGCTCTTCGATCAGCCGGAAGTACGGAATCGACCGAACGAAAGACTTGATGCAACGCCTCGAAGGAATCGCGCCAATTAGCTCGAAATCTCTCGCCAGCGCGATCACGGAATCGAACGCCGCTCGAGCCGCGCTGCGGCGTCTGCAGAAATTGCGCCAGGGCGAGGTGCCACGCATTACTGGAAGCAATGCTCACATGATTACCGGAGCGCTGTACTTCATGAATCGCGCCGAGTACGCGAAGTTGGTCGGCGAAGTATGCCGCGAATGCAAGTCCGCGAAACCTCTGCGCGGCCCTCGGCTCCTGATCAAGGGAATGCCGCTGCATCATCCGCGCCTCCATCAGGCACTCGAAGCGCACGGTGCCGTTATCGTCGCAGAAGACGACTGGTGGGGTTCGCGCGCAGTCGAGGCCAACGTTGTGCCTGGTCGCGGCGTGGCTTCGATCATTAGCGCGATTTTCGAGAACTACTATTTGCACACACCAAGCCCGCGCGTTTTGCCTGCTGCCGCCGCTGATCGTTGGTTCCAAGATAGTGTTCGACGCCGTATAGACGGCGTCGTCTTCTATCTTCCACCGGAGGACGACGTCTACGGCTGGGACTATCCTCGCCAGCGCGATTTTCTGCAAACGAGCGAGATTCCCTCGCTGCTGATTCGCGAAGACGCCTTCTGCGGACTTTCCGCTGGCGCAAACGCTCAAATCAGAGATTTCATCCAGAAAATTCGCAGGAGCCGCCATGCCGCGCGCGTCTGAAAAACAGCTCGAATCAACGCGCGCATCTTCCGAGCATCAAAAAACTTGGTTCGCGGAGCTTCGACGCAACGTTTTCGACGAAAAGAAACCTTACGCCATCGCTCAGGCCGATATGCCCTTGGAACTGTTTCATCTCCTCGGCGTGCCGGTCGTCAGCAATCAGTGGTGGGCCGCTGTCGTCTCTGCAAAACAATTGTCCGGATACTTTTTCGACGCCCTTCACGCCGCCGGCTATCACGAAGGCCTTTGCCGCTATTGCAGTCTCTCGCTCGCCTCTTCGATTTCCGGCGACCCGGCGAAAGCGCCCTGGGGCGGTCTCCCGAAGCCCGCGCTGCTCGCCGCTCGCCTCACGTGCGATTGCATTCAACGCGTTTTCGAAACGTGGGCCGCGTCATTTGGCGCGGAATTTATCGCGCTCGATAGCCCCGGCGCGACGCATCTCCCTCCGCGCTGGTGGGAATTGAGTCGCGATCGTTGGCGCGAGCTGTACGAACCTCATCGCTTGGATTTCATGGTTGCGCAATTCGGCGTGCTGATCCACGCGCTCGAACGGATCAGCCGTATCAAATTCAGCCCCGCTCGGCTACGTTCCCTGATGGAGGGCGTGAATCGCCAAGAAGAATACTTCGACGAAGTCCGCGACTTGATCTGCTCCGCCCCGCAAACGCCCGTCCGCATGAACGAGCAAGTAATCAACGTGATGAACGCGCAGTGGCATCGCGGCACCGACTGGGCCGTGAGCCACGCGCGCACCTTTCGAGACGAAGTGCGCCACCGAGTGGAACAAGGAATCGCGGCATATCCGGGAGAAAAGCTGCGCCTCATGTGGGTAGGCGCGGGCCTGTGGCACGACACGGATTTCTACACCGCGTTCGAGGAAAGTCTGGGCGCCGTTTTCGTCTGGTCCATGTATCTCGCCTTCGGACCTGACGGCTACATCCGCTACGGCCTCGATGATCCGCTGCGTGCTCTCGCGAGCCGAATCGTCAGTATGAACGAGCAGTTGCACAATCCGCCGTGGGCCAACGAATGGATCGTCGACCAGGCCAAGCGCCATCGCATCGACGGCGCCGTGATTCTCGTGCCGGAAAATAGCCGGCCTTCCGCCACCGGCACATTTTTCATCAAGCACGCGCTCGAAAACGCCGGCATCCCCGCGCTTGAAATTTGGGCTGACATGGTCGACGCCCGCCGCTGGGATGGTGCCTCGATGCGACAACGCGTCGCGAAATTCATTGAAACTCGGGTCCGCCGTGCGTAGGCTTCCTCGTCGAAGCTAGTTCGCCATGTGCTTTGTTGCCGAAAGGAGAGAATTGCAATGAAAAAAATTCTTGCCGGGGTCGCTGCGCTTTCGTTTGTCGCGTTGCTGGCCTACCGCGCTGCGGCGGGAGGAAACGATACGAAAGGAGAGGCACAAGACCGCGCGCAGATTGAAAAGCTGATGTGGCACTACACTCGCGCATTGGACTCAGAAAACGCCGACGCCTACGCCGCAACATACACGCCCGACGGCCAATTCGGCAGCGGCGCGAATGCCGTCAAAGGGCATGACGCACTCAAGAAAATGATCGCCGATCTTCGCCAGCGCTCCGCTGACGCTGAAGCGAAGGGCGAAAAGAGGCCGCCGATGTATCACATGGAGATGAACAGCTACCTTGAGTTTGTCGACAAAGACCACGCACGTCTGGAAGGCTACTGGGCGACTGTCTTTGGTTCGCAAGGCCCGAACGTGCCGGTTCGCGTCGCTGCCGCCGGCCGCGAAGTCGACGAGCTCGTGCGCGTCAACGGCCAGTGGCTGATCCAGCTGCGCGAAGTCGCGCCCAAGGACTAAGCCGCGCCATCCCCGCCATTCGTTTGAAATAGATCGAGAACCTGTTCTAGAAAGCTCGGATCATCGGGTCCGGCCGAGATGCAAAATTACCCGAACTGGAGTGCGATTCTCGATTCCCGGCGTGGAGGTTGACCGTCCGAGATGAGTTGGCCGCGAAACCCGCGGTTAGCTATCGAACCCACTCAGCACATGAAGTTCAAGGTACGGCTGCCACATAACAAAAAAGTGTACCCGTCGCTTCGTTTCTGCATACATAGTTGACGTCAGCCTCGAAACTAATGAGGCCCGGACGCCTAAACCCTACTTTTGATCTGCGCCTTCGCTTCTGGTAATCGGCACTTCGGCCGGAATTCGCGTGCGTGTTGGAGTTCCTTTAAGTTTCCAAAGCCAAGCGATTTGAAAGGGTAGGCCTTCGAATTGAAAACCATGCCCAGTCTCGATTGGCAGGGGCTCCAGCTTGCTCCCCTATCGAGGATTCCTGGGTGAGCGAACGAGGCGAAGGTCGTCCTCGATCAAGAGAAATTGTCATTGCATACACTTTTATGTTGACACCAACACCTGAATAGTTGTAAAGAGCGCCCTCATTGAGGGGACTGGGCGCACCAGGCGCCGGTGGAGAGGGTGTGGTGGATTCGAGCGCACTTGTAGGGTGCGAGTGTCGGGCTTCTTCGCCTATGGGTTCGGAAGCCTACCGTCACGAGAAATTCAAGTCTCTTGAAGGCTCGAACCAAAGCCTTTTCTTCGAGCGGCGAGTCGGTATGTGTACGGTGCCGGTAAGCCAGCAGCCACTGCAACATGTCGCTCGCGGCTGTTCCGGATTTCGGATGCGACTTTGACGTTTTCGATCTGTTGCCGATTTTGGCTGCGCTTGCGACTTTGGAAACCGTCTCTGGCGGGTGTCACGCAATCACCGTGGAAGGGGAAAAAAAGAGATGAAAGCAATTCGTGCGTTGGTTATTTCAGCCCTTGTTACAGCAATGCTGGCTTTTGCCGCGCCGCTTCTGATGGCCCAGACCGCTGAAACGGGGGCCCTGACCGGCACTGTAACCGATTCTACCGGCGCCGTTATTTCTGGCGCGACTGTAACAATCACCAGCACCGCCACCGGACAGACGCGTTCGACAACTACCGGTGCCGACGGCTCGTATAAATTCTCGCTCCTGCCACCGGGATCGTATTCCGTCAAATTTTCCGCGTCCAATTTCAAGACGGTCGACGTGCCTTCAGTGACGCTCAACGTTACTGAAACCGCGGTGCTGAATCGCAAGATGGAGGTCGGCGGGCAGTCGATTTCTGTGACCGTCGAAGCAAACACCGAGACGATTCAGACCGAAGGCGTGGCGAACGGCACGGTCGTCAGTGCAGAAGAAATTCAGACTCTCCCACTGGTCAGCCGCAACTACACGCAGATCCTCGACCTGTCTCCGGGCGTCGTCACTAACGTCGCCAACGCGACCGCGATGGGCAACGGCACCCAAGACGTGAGTGCCAACGGACAGGGAGGCATTTCCAACAGCTATTCGATGGACGGCGCGAACATCACCCAGTACACCAGTGGAGGCGCGGCGCAACTCGGCAGCATGCCGGGCATCCCGATTCCAAGCCCGGATGCCATTCAGGAATTCAAGGTGCAAACTTCGCAATACGACGCGGGATTCGGGCGGAACGCTGGCGCCAACGTCGAAGTGATCACGAAGGGAGGTTCCAACAACTTCCATGGCAGCCTCCTCGAATTCAACCGCAATAACTTCTTCAATGCCAATGATTTCTTCTATAAGTTTTCAGAGCGACTCAGCGATCAGCCGGACAAACCGCAGACCCTGAAACAAAATACGTTTGGCGGTACCATTGGCGGGCCGATCAAGAAGGACAAGCTTTTCTTCTTCTTTTCCTACCAGGGCTACCGGCAGCTGAATGGAATTGCCCTGAACGGCTTTGCCAGTGGATTCGAGTCGGCCGCCACTTTGATGCCATGGAACGATTATAACTACCAAACCGATGACTTTGGCTGCACCGACCTACGCTGCACGAACAACCCGGCGGGGTACAAAGAATACCTGGGAAGCGTGTTCGGGAACAACGCTGGATGCGCGCCCTTTCCCACGGGATTTGGCGTTTCGCCGTGCTCCACGGGCTTTGCCGATGGCGTAACGATTGCTCCTAATGGTTCGAATATTAGCAATACCGCCGTTGCCCTGCTTCAATCAAAGGGAGCTTTCAAGAGCGGTTACAACCAGGGCGGGTTTTGGATCGCGGCCGCCCCCGCTTCATGCACGGCGGCGTCTCCAAACCTCGAGATTCCCGAGGTTCTCGCGTCTGGCTGCCGCACGGCCATCTCGCTGCCCACGCGCGCCAACGAGAATCAATATATGGGGAACAGCGACTGGAATATCAATTCCAAGAACACTCTCTCGGAGCGATATATATATCAGATCGATCCCGAGATTCAGAGCTTCGACTGCCTGTTCGTCGGCGACTGCAATCCAGGCTCGCCTGCAGATGTTTCTTATATCAGCCACACGGGCACGCTGCGGCTGACGTCGACACTTTCAAGCACCCTCATCAACGAGGCACGCTTTACCTTCCAGCGGAACTTGGAGGATGCCACCGATCCGAATCCACTGTTGGCTTGCAACCTGGCGAATGGCGCGTCAATCATTCCGCTGAACAACAACGGGCAGCCCTGCTCTGCGAATGTGCCCCTTCCAATCGCGGATTTCGGAATCGTGCCGAGCATCGACGTTCTCGGCCTCTACGCACCGTCGGGAGCTTGGAACCAGGGCGGAAACTTCGCGGGTACCGGCGAGAATATCGACAACGAGTTTCAGGCGGGCGACCTCGTTTCCTGGAACCGTGGCAGACACACCTTTCGCTTCGGATTTGACTGGGAGTTCGATCAGTACAACAACAAGACTCCCGCCAGCGGCCGCGGCGAGGTGCTTTTCGACAACACTGCGGACTTCCTCACCAGCAGTTCCGGAATTGCGATTGATGGCACCGCGCAAACAGGTCTTCCTCCAGGCGCCCCTCCTCCCAACCCGGTGGCTGGTTGCGGCTTCTTCGGCTTCTCTAACTGCGCGGGCGGTGCTGTTCCGATTGCGCTGAGAGGATTGCTGACTCACTATGACCGTATCAGCGCGTACGATTGGTTCGTCCAGGATGACATCAAAGTAAATGCCAGGCTCACTGTGAACGTCGGCGTCCGCTGGGAGTATGATGGTTGGCCAGCCGACAAGCTTGGACAATTCGACGACATCTGGGCTAGCCAGTTGGCTCTCGTGAACACTGGCTCTTTCTTTTTGGGCCAACCCTCGACGTGTCAAGTCTCACCCACAGCAGGCTTTACTCCGGTCGGGACACTTGCCGGGTTCGTGATTCCGACGAACTTTGATCCGGCCGCCGGGCTCACTGGCCCCTGCGGGGCGTCTGGGGTCAAGAAGAACAACAACAAGACGCTGTTCCCCGGCTCACCACTAGACAACTTTATGCCGCGCATCGGTGTGGCGTGGCAGCCTTTTGGACACAAGTTCGTCGTGCGCACTGGTTATGGCTGGTATTACGACCGGGCTGGCAGTATCTACCTGGTTGACAACCTTCTACAGGAGCCTCCTTATTCGGGACCGATCACCGGAACTGCGATCACCAACTTGGAGAACACGCTCCATAGTCCCTTCCAGGCCGTTGCGGGAATTCCGCTTTCGTGGACGCCGCGGTATTTCTCACTCGTGAACGGGTACCAGCTCAACGCCTACAATGCCTTTGGCGCTTTGGACTACTCCGGTCTCGCGTCAGGTACGAACTCGCCCGAGATGTCCCAGCGCCTTCCGCTCACTCAGCAGTACAATTTGGACCTTCAGTATGATCTCGGGCACGGATGGGTGGTCGATGTGGGCTATTTGGGCTCGCACAGCATCCATGTATTAAACCAGGGGACACCCATTAACGTTGCCCATCTGGTTGGCACTCCGGCGACTCTTCTCTGCGGCGGAGTTAGTGGCGATTGCAATGCGCAGGATTTGGCTATGCTCAAGAATCCCAACTTCCCGGGTGGCAATCCTATCCCGTTCAACGACCCGGCGAACGCGACGCCCGTGACGGTCAACACTACTCAGAACGCCCCAGCTCGTGTGAGTTACCTTGGTTTTACCCCAGGCGCATTGGGAACTACCAATACGATTGGCGACGCGAAGTACAACAGCCTCCAAGCTCAGATCAGGCACAACTTTTCCCACGGTATGCTCTTGCAGGCATCCTACACATGGAGCAAGGACCTCACCGACGTCAATAGCGCCGAGCCCGGGTTATTGGACGTCGGCCAGACTGATTTCGGCACGACCAGCAGCAATGACCCCCTCAACCTTGCGCAGCAATACGGGCCATACTCTGCGAACCGCTCGCAACGGCTCATCGTCAGCTACACTTACGATTTGCCGTGGAAATCGACCGAGGGATTAAGGGGCAAAATCCTGGGCGGATGGGTTGTTTCAGGCATCACCACCGTTCAGAACGGCCAGCCATTGACGGTTACGGACGCGGGCGGCGGATCGATATATGGCGGTACAAGCAGGGCGCTCTTGGCCAACGCGGGCACCTGCCGGGCCAACGGTGTCTGCAATTCCGCGACGCCAGTCGCCACCACGGGGACCACCGAGCAGCGCGTGCTTTCGGATTTGCCAGGCAGTCCAGGCTACAACCCGGCTGGAACCGGGGGCTGGATCAATTTTAACGCTTTCACGAGCTTCGCCACTCTCCCTGCTAGTTCCCCGTACTGCATCGGAGGCGTCTCTAATCCGGGAGGCAGTGCCGCGGCGACCTGCGGTGCCGCCGGTTTCTTTGCCCCCCCTCCGGGTCCCTCTACCTATGAAATCGCTGGCACGGGTTGGGGCAACTCTCCAGTAGGTATCATAACCGGCCCGGGTCAATGGAACTGGGATGTGTCGATCCTGAAGAACACGAAAATTAGGGAGTGGGGCACGCTGCAATTCCGGACGGACTTTTTCAACATCTGGAATCACCCGCAGTTCAGCAATCCGGTTTCAACGGAGTTCACCGGTGCGCCCTTTTCGACCTTCGGCCAAATCCAGTCGACCTCGGTCGAGCCGCGCGTGATTCAGTTCGCATTGCATTTTCAGTTCTAAGCGCGGGAGCGCGCGGAGTTTCGGCCGCGCGTTGACGCTGTACCCACCCGGGGACCAGTTGGGCTCACCCAGCCCAGCTGGTCCCTTTTTGTTTTCGGCGACCTTCGACGAGAGTCGATTTCAGTCCAGCGCCCGACCACGACTATCAGACATCTCTAACAAGACTTGAGCGCTGTCAGGCAATCCGGAGTCATCGGATGACAGGAGAAGCGGGATGTCCGGTGGAGCCACAATGCTCGAGCGCCACGATATCGCCCGGTTGAGATGCGAACTCGCTGCGGATTTCTCCCGCCCACGTGCCTATCCGAAGGTCTTTCGCGACGTCGCCGTCTTTCGCGCAACATCGACGACTTGCGCCATATGAAAAACGCATCGGTCGGCTTCAGCGACGCCTTTCAAGCGATCCCACACTTTCCGGCCCTCGAAAATGAAATCGTCATGCGGATCGATTACCAAAAGTGCGGTGATTTCCCTCTCGTAAGTCAGGCGTCCTATGGACTCTCCGACGATCGTGTCGAAACGTGTGCGGACTGCCAACTTATCGCGCACTCACGTTATTAGCAAGCATGTGGCGGTCGTGCGCGCCCTTGCGCAGATGCACCTTGCACAACCGGCGCGCTGCTGGTAGAACTCCGCAAATGGCCGAAACACCGCGTCCGCGGCACTCGTTTCTCGTGAGAGTTACGCACTGGTTCATCACCCTCGCGTTTCTGGCGCTGCTCGTCAGTGGATTGGAAATTGTGGTCTCGCATCCGCGCTTCTATTGGGGTGAGACCGGCAACGCGAACACTCCGACATTATTCAAAATACCGATCCCATCCTCGCGAGAAACGGTACCGACTGGCTACGGCCACGTGCTTCCGGACGAGAACGGTTGGAGCCGCTATCTGCACTTCCAGTCTGCTTGGGTGCTGGTGCTGGCCGGATTGGTGTACGGTGTCGCAGGCCTCTTCAGCGGGCACTTCCGGCGAAATTTGCTTCCCACCCTGTCCGACGTTTCACCGAAGCAGCTCGTGTCGTCCATCGCCCAGCATTTGCGCTTCGCGAGGCCGACCGCGGAAGAAGCCTGCTCGTATAACGTGCTGCAGCGCCTGACCTATCTGTTGGTCGTTTTCGTTCTGTTTCCGATGATCATCTGGACCGGGCTAGCGATGTCTCCATCGTTTGTATCCGCGATTCCCGCAGCGGTGAATGTTTTGGGCGGGCAGCAATCCGCGCGCACCCTGCACTTTTTCTTGACGTTGGCGCTGGTGCTTTTCCTTCTGGTTCATCTCCTGATGATAGTTCTAGCGGGATTCCGAAACCGCGTGCGCGCCATGATCACAGGGCGCGTCGCAGAATCTGTGGAGCGAGGATGAACAAACTCACTCGACGAAAATTGATTGCAGGCAGCCTCGCAACAGCTGTGGGCGCATCCGGGCTCGCCGTCGCCGCGAAGCTCGCCCAGCGCTATGGACTGATTCCGCCCGATTCGGGCGGCTTCTACGGGCCCGGCGAAACGCTCACCTACGCGGCGCAGCGGCTCCTGACCCGCCACTCTCTGGCGCGCGAGTTCCCTCGTAGCGAAATCTCCAAAGAACCCTTCGCGAATGAAGTTGACCCGCTGGGCGAAGAGTTCCAGCGCCTCCAGCAAGGAGCATTTGGCGATTGGCGTCTTTCCGTGGATGGCATGGTCACGCGTCCGGCATCGTTCTCTCTTGCGGACCTTAAGAGCTTTCCTCGCCACAGCCACATCACAATGATTCAATGCGAGGAAGGCTGGTCGTATATCGCCGAGTGGACGGGGGTTCCGCTCTCGCATGTTCTCGAACGGGTCGGGGCGCTGCCTCAAGTGCGATATGTTGTTTACCGTTCGTTCCAACACGACTGGTGGGACAGTCTCGACATGGGAGATGCGGTGCATCCGCAAACCCTGCTGGCATTCGAAATGAACGGCGATGAGCTACCCGTCAAATTTGGCGGACCGCTTCGCATGCGCGTTTCCCGGCAGCTCGGATACAAGAACGTGAAATACATCACCCGGCTCACGTTGACCGACAGCATCAAATCGTTCGGCAAGGGCTTGGGCTCGTCGGCTCCGGAAGCCGGTTACGCGTGGTACGCCGGTCTGTGACGCGAATCGCGTGGCGGCTTGCTGGCTCTACACGTCCAAAGATGCAGGAAGCGTAGACTCCGAGGGAGACAAACGCCGCGGCTAGCACAAGAAGAGCAGCGGACGCTATCCTTTCAATCCCCGCTGCCAGAGCGCGCACAACGCGGTGTTGTAGAGCGCCAGCGCGGTCGTAATCTGCCCCAAATGATTGTCGTGGGTCGATAGGTAGGCCGCTTTGTTCAGCACGTCCGCATGCAAGTTTCCTTCGGTGGAACAGTCGATGATCACCACGCCGTCTTTCACGTTTCTCACCAGGTCCGCCTCGCACTGCGCCGGGAATGCGGTCACGATGATATCTGCGGTCTTGAGATACGCTTCCCGATCTTCCGGCCGGGTCTGCGGATGGATCATAAGCGCGGTGGCTCCGATCCGCATCAGCATACTCTGCAGCGGAATGCCGATGCGCGGCGAGCTATTGCAGATCGCCACTGTCGGACCTTTCTGCTGGCCATCGCGCGGAAACATTTTCCTGATCTCCCCGTGCTGGTGCAGCAGAGTAAGGATCGCTTTGGCCGTGCAGGGCACCACGCCTTCGTACCGCTCTTCTTCGTCGACCGTCTTGATGTTCAGCGCCATGCGCCCCGTGTTCTCGACCGTGAGCCCCTCGATGTCCTTCTCGGGCCGCACGCGCCGCAGAAAATAGTCCTCGGTCTTGCCGAACGGCGCCGGGAAGAAGATAAATGTCCCATAGATCTTGTCGTGGACTTGCGCGCCCATCAACAGCAGTTCCAGGGCGTCGGCGCTATGCGCTTCTTCGACGCGAAAATCCAGGCCGTGCTGCTGGAACTTCTTTTTCATGTAGCTGGCGTAGCGCCGCGATCCGCGGTCAACTTCCACCTCCGGCAGCCGCGGCATGAATGCAGCGACGCGGATTTCTCCCCGGTCGAGGCCGGTCTTCTCGACCTGCGCCAGCTTCTGTTCGGCCTGAACGAACACTTCCTCGGCTGCCGCGATGCAGTTGAGTCGCTTACTCTGCGGAACTTGCTGCGTCCAGCGCATGTCAGGCGCAAACGAACTTTTTCGCGCCTGCGGCATTTCCAGTGTGCCCATATTTTGAGTCGATTATCGCGCAGCGGGCTGCTATGACAAAGCTCTTACGGGTTCCGTATCGCCTAGTTCAAATCTGTTCGCGTCGGAGTTCGCTTCGGATTACCAGAGAGGCGTGGTGCAATGCATCGATCGTTCGGACCTTGTGTTCGCGCGGTGATCACGACGATATGATGCGAGCGGACTTGGTGCAACGCTAGGGAGGAAGCTCGTCGCTTCCTCCCTGGGCGTTGAGTGATGGTTAGTTGCCGATCGGCGTGTCTGCTCCACCGACTGGGCATCCGGTAGCAGCAACCGGCGCAATCGCGGCGCTGCTCTGGTAGATGACGTTCGTCGCATCCACGCA
>Ga0187780_10000004_pt1 | contig 197667 bp, 189 predicted proteins | sample 1015_Q2_SP10_20__FD_132429 | JGI IMG/M metagenome (GOLD analysis project Ga0187780, IMG submission 132429) | Tropical peat soil microbial communities from peatlands in Department of Meta, Colombia - 1015_Q2_SP10_20_MG | ecosystem: Environmental > Terrestrial > Soil > Wetlands > Peat | place...
AGCCGATCAAACGAGGAACGCCCATGGTTTGTCAGAAGACTGCTGAATGCATATATCGATGAATTCAATCCGCCTCCTTCGACAGGCGAACCAGCACCCGAACCGGCCAGGCGAGCCTTGCCTTCCCCTTGGGATGCGCCGCCCTTTCCGATGTCCGAATATCAAGGAGTGCCCGTACTAGGGATTCCTTTGAGTACGAAAGAGTATCCGTTGGAGAAGGCGCTCAAAGGCGGGCAGTTCGGGAATTTGCTGACGGACAACCGCATCAGGACCTACGGATGGGTCAACGGTTCCTATAACTGGAGCACGAATAAGAATTCGAACATGCCGACGTCCTATTGGATTGTTCCGAACTCCATTGTCCTGAACCAGGCCGTCTTCCGAGTGGAGCGGGAAGTCGACACGGTGCAGACCGATCATGTCGACTTTGGATTTCGTGCCACAGGCCTGTACGGAATTGATTATAGATATATGACGGCAGGAGGGTGGTTTTACAACCAATACGACAAACACAATTTTCGCTATGGGTTCGATCCCACCGAACTCTACGTGGATACCTATGTTCCGGGTGTAGTCCAGGGGTTGGTGCTGCGCGTTGGCCGTTGGGTCGCGACACCCGACATCGAAACGCAGTTCGCGCCGGACAATTACTTGGGGACACACTCGATTTTGTTCACGTATGACACATACACGCAGACCGGCGTCATGGCGACTGTAATGCTGAACCAGCAATGGTCCGTTCAGGGCGGCGTCCATTCCGGCACCGACATGGCGCCCTGGTACAAAGGCGCGACACCGACGGGCATGGCGGGTGTCCGGTGGGTGGCCCTAGACAACAACGATTCGGTCTATCTCGTGTTGAATTCGATCAACAATGCCAAGTTCCGGAATTTTGAAGTGGACGGTCAGCCCGATGGTCATACGAATTTTAATTACCTCGTCGGGACATGGCAGCACCGGTTCACGCGAGAGATCCATACCAAGCTGGAAGGCTATTACATGTGGGAGGTGGATGCGCCGGTAGGTGGCTCGCCGAGCATCGGACCGGCCCAACCGTTCGGCGGCGGCGGGGGCCGAGGACCCATCATTCCCGGAACATCCCATGCGTATGGCCTCGTCAATTACACGCTGTTTGGCATCACTCAGCGGGATTACATTACTGTCCGGAACGAATGGTGGCGGGACGAAACCGGATTTCGTTCAGGCTTCGCCGGTAACTATTCCAGCAATACGCTAGGGTGGAGCCACCAGTTCAACGACATAGTGACGATCCGGCCAGAGATCGGCTATTACCGGAATTGGTCAGGTCCGGCTTTCGATCTGGGAAAAGAAAGGGACATGCTTATGGCCGGTGCCGACATGACGTTGCGGTTCTAAAGTGAGGAACAGTTAGTGCTACACGAACCCAAGGAGGCTTCCATGAATGACAACAACATCTCCATGGTGCTATCGACACGATATCAGCGTCTGGCATACGAAGTCTTGCGCCGGTTGCCTTCCGGTTGGCATGCGAACCGAGTAGTGCGGCTTGAAGAATCACGAGAGACTTTGGATCTCGCGCAGGGACGGCCTGCCGTCGCTTGTGCTGCCCGGCTGCAGTTCAAGTCGGACGAAGCGTGGATTGTAACGTTCTACACATCTTGCCTCGACACGCTTTCGGACGAAGCCGTGCGCTGGATCCTCGCACGAGAGCTTACCCGCGTGCTTTCTGAACCCGGTCAATCCTGGCGATGCAAAGTGAGTTCAACGACAACTCAGGAGGAGAGAGCAGAAGCGCTCGCGCTCGAGTGGGGATTTTCCGGCGAGCGTCATCGGTTCGAAGAGGAGTATCTCTTACCAAAGGCGTCGTAACGTATCGTGGCAAACCCGGGACGTTAGTAGCTAGGGAGAGGGAGCGATCGCTAATGCGTTGCCAGCGCCGGAGGAAAAAGTGGCACGAACCTGGACGGCAAGGACTAGTTGCATTTGGCTCATTGAGGGCTATACGGAGGCTCCATGCTCGCGATCTATCATTCGATTGCACTGTTTTTTGTTGCAGGTCTCTGTGAAATCGGCGGCGGCTATCTCGTTTGGCAATGGTGGCGGAACGGGTCTCCATGGCTGATAGGCGCAATCGGAGCTATGATCCTGGTGTTATACGGTATTGTTCCGACTTATCAACCGGCTCACTTTGGTCGCGTGTACGCCGCATACGGGGGCTGGTTTGTCGTCCTGTCGATTGCGTGGGGGTGGGGTATTGATGCGATACGGCCTGACCGCTATGATTTTCTCGGCGGCGGTATTTGTCTGCTCGGGGTTGCTGTGATTATGTACTGGCCGCGCTAGATCGTTCGATCAAGCTCAGATAATCAAACGGATCCCTGCTTCTTCCCTTACTCGTCCGTGTCCGTCTTAACAGAGTTCTTATCTCATGCCTACGCATCTTAACAGCATTTTGATTCGCCGACGAATATGATGGTGAAGAGATGCAAGGAGAGTTGGCATGACAGCGGTGACCTTCAAAGGCAAGATCTTCCCAAGGTTCACAAAAATCGTAGGGACCGTAAGGGAATGGCGAAGTGTTGACCTGTCACGAGTGGATACATCGCGCATCGTCAATCAACGGCTGCAGCGCGGTCACGAGGTTAATCATCCCAAAACCAAGGAAGAACTCCGTCGAGCACTTCTACGATTAAAGGCTCGCTACGACGCTCGTCGACTTATCGGCCAAGGGACTGACAAGCCGAGGCGAGCGGCGTAAGGAACCTGAAACCCGCTCAGATTTTGACACACTTTTTACACCCTCTTTTGGTAATCTAGTCTGCTCGGATAGGAGTGACTATGGACGTTGTCTTCATTTTGCTCGCAGTGGGCTTTTTCATCCTCTCTGGTTGGCTTATCTCCGCGCTAGATCGACTCTAAGGGAGTACGGCTATGAATGCGATGTACGTGCTCGGCGGCATTCTGTCGATAGGTCTGTTGGTCTATCTCATGATTGCGTTGCTGAAAGCGGAGTGGTTCTGATGTCCATGAACGGCTTCTTCCAGACCGGGTTCTATTTTGTGGTCTTGCTGGCGCTGGTCAAGCCGCTCGGCTGGTACATGGCCAGAGTCTATGAGGGGCAACCCTGTAGGCTGGATCGAGTGCTGGGTTTTGTCGAACGAGGTATCTATCGCTTGTGCGGCGTCCAACGCACGGATGAAATGGACTGGAGGAGCTATGGGCTCGCCATGTTGTTGTTTAACGCAGCAGGTCTGTTGGTGCTCTATGGTCTGCAGCGCGTCCAAGGGTGGCTTCCGCTCAACACGCAGGGACTCGGCGGCGTCGGCTCCGACTTGGCCTTCAACACAGCCGTAAGTTTCGCGACCAACACCAACTGGCAGGCCTATGGTGGTGAGACGACGCTCAGCTATCTGACCCAGATGTTGGGACTCACGGTGCAGAACTTTGTCTCAGCTGCGACGGGAATGGCCGTCCTTGTAGCTTTGATCAGGGGCTTGGCACGACGAAGCGCGCAGACCATCGGAAACTTTTGGGTCGATCTCACCAGAAGCACGATATATATTTTATTGCCACTCTCGCTCGTGTTGGCGGTGGCCCTCGTGTCGCAGGGCGTGGTGCAGACATTCGGCGCGTATCAAAGCGCCGCTATGACACAACCCGTCAGTTACGATAAACCGGTCACGGACGCGAACGGGCAACCGGTTTTGGATGACCAGGGGAAAGCGAAGACGGAATCCGCAACGTCAACGGAGCAGATCCTTGCGGTCGGACCAGCCGCGTCGCAAATTGCAATCAAACAACTGGGGACCAACGGCGGCGGCTTCTTCAACGTGAACTCCGCCCATCCGTTCGAGAATGCGACGCCGTTCTCTAATTTTCTTGAGGTCTTGGCCATCGTCTTGATTCCCGCCGCCCTGTGCTACACCTTTGGCGTGATGGTCGGAGATACCCGCCAGGGCTGGGCTATTCTCGCCGCCATGACCATCCTCCTGCTCTGTTTCGTTCCAATCGGGCTCTGGGCTGAACAAAGCGGCAACCCGTTGCTGACCGGCGTCGGCGCAAATCAGCAGGTCGGAGCCGGTCAAACCGGTGGCAACATGGAAGGGAAAGAACTGCGTTTCGGCATTGTCCATTCGGTCTTGTGGTCCGCGGTTACGACTGCCGCGTCCAATGGGTCGGTGAACTCGATGCACGATTCCTATACCCCTCTGGGCGGACTTGTGCCGCTGTTCCTGATGCAGTTTGGCGAAGTTGTCTTTGGCGGAGTCGGCTCAGGGCTCTATGGCATGATCGTCTTTGCCATCATCGCCGTGTTTATTGCGGGACTGATGGTCGGGAGAACGCCCGAATATCTCGGAAAGAAAATCGAGCCCTACGAAATGAAGATGGCCTCGTTGCTCATCCTCATCATGCCCATCGTCGTTCTGAGCTTCACGGCTCTCGCGGTCAGCATCGAGGCAGGCAGGTCATCCATCTTGAATCCCGGTCCGCACGGGTTCAGCGAAGTTCTCTATGCCTATACCTCCCAAGGCAATAACAACGGGAGCGCATTCGCTGGGCTCAACGTCAATACTCCTTTCTATAACCTTACGGGAGGCGTTGCGATGTTGATGTCCCGGTTTTGGTTGGCTATTCCGACCCTGGCCCTGGCCGGGTCGCTGGCGCGCAAGAAGGTGGTGCCGGCTGGCCCCGGCACACTGGCGACTCACAACCCGCTGTTTGTCGCGCTCTTGATCGGTGTGGTCATTATGGTCGGTGCCCTCACATTTCTGCCGGCTCTGGCCCTCGGGCCAATCATCGAGCACTTGCTGATGTGATGGGACAAGTCGAAAGTCGCGGAGCCTAGGTTTTATGATGACACAAGTGAGAACCCACAAGACTTACTCTCTTTTCGATCCGACCATAATCCGACACGCGATCTCCGATGCCTGTCGGAAACTGGGCCCACGTCACCAGATCAAGAATCCGGTGATGTTCATCGTGTGGGTCGGTAGTATCGTGACCTCTCTCCTGTTTGTGCAGGCGTTGGTGGGGACCGGAGAAGCGCCGGCCGGCTTCATACTCTCCATTACCCTGTGGCTGTGGTTCACTGTGCTCTTTGCCAACTTTGCCGAAGCCATGGCGGAGGGGCGTGGCAAGGCGCAGGCGGACTCGCTCCGGCGAGCGCGGCAGGAACTCACGGCAAAGAAGCTCGGGGGTGTGGAGCCAGGGACAGATTATGTGGTCGTGACGAGCGGGATGTTTCAGCGGCACAACACCTTCAGCCTGGTATCCGCGAATCAGCTCAAAAAAGGAGATGTTGTCCTCGTCGAGGCCGGAGATTTCATTCCAGCCGACGGTGAGGTGATCGAGGGTGTGGCCTCTGTGAATGAGAGCGCGATCACCGGCGAGAGCGCGCCGGTGATCCGGGAAAGCGGCGGTGATCGGAGCGCGGTGACGGGGGGGACGAAAGTCCTGTCGGACTGGCTCGTTATTCGCGTGACCGCCAGCCCGGGGGAAAGCTTTCTTGACCGGATGATCGCCATGGTGGAAGGAGCCAAGCGACAGAAGACACCGAATGAAATCGCGCTCACGATTCTGCTCGCGGCTCTGACCATCATCTTCTTGCTCGCTACTGTCACGTTGTTGCCGTATTCCCTGTACAGCGTGGCGGCTGCCGGCAAGGGTTCCCCTGTCACAGTCACCGTCTTGGTCGCCTTATTGGTCTGTCTCATACCGACGACGATCGGAGCGCTGTTGTCGGCGATCGGGATTGCTGGCATGGATCGTATGGTGCAAGCCAACGTCATTGCTGTGTCGGGAAAGGCGGTCGAAGCGGCGGGCGATGTGGACGTCCTGCTGCTCGACAAGACTGGCACCATCACGTTAGGTAACCGGCAGGCTACGACTTTTATTCCGGCCGAGGGAGTCAGCGACGCAGCCTTAGCCGATGCGTGCCAACTGTCATCCTTGGCGGATGAGACGCCGGAGGGCCGAAGCATCGTCGTTCTGGCAAAGGAAAAGTATGGACTACGTGCGCGAGAGATTCACGAGTTAGGCGCCACATTCATTCCCTTTACGGCTCAGACCCGCATGAGCGGCGTTAACCTGACCGGCCGGGAAATCAGGAAGGGATCAGCCGATGCCATCGAGTCCTATGTCACAGCGAGAGAGGGAAAATTCTCTGTCGCTGTCCAGTCGAGCGTGGACGCCATCTGCACCCAGGGCGGAACACCGCTCGTTGTGGCGGAGGGACCGAATGTGCTGGGCGTCATCGCACTCAAAGATATTGTGAAAGGGGGGATCAAGGAACGATTCGGAGAGCTGCGGCGCATGGGCATCAAGACCGTGATGATTACCGGCGACAATCCACAGACCGCTGCCGCGGTGGCCGCGGAGGCCGGCGTGGACGATTTCCTGGCCCAGGCCACGCCTGAAGCCAAGCTCAAGCTGATACGGGACATGCAGGCCGGAGGCAGGCTTGTCGCGATGACGGGCGACGGGACAAACGATGCGCCCGCGCTGGCTCAGGCCGATGTCGCTGTGGCAATGAACACCGGAACGCAAGCTGCGAAAGAAGCCGGCAATCTGGTTGATCTGGATTCCAACCCGACGAAGCTTATCGAGATCGTAGAAATCGGCAAGCAGTTGCTCATGACCCGCGGAGCCTTGACCACGTTCAGCATCGCCAACGATGTGGCGAAGTACTTTGCCATCATTCCGGCGGCCTTCGCTACGACCTATCCGGCTTTGAATGCGCTCAACGTGATGCGGTTGGCGACCCCGCAGAGCGCGGTCCTCTCCGCAGTCATTTTCAACGCGCTGATCATTATCGCGCTCATTCCGCTGGCCTTGAGAGGAATCAAGTATCGTCCCATCGGCGCCGGACCATTATTACGGCGTCATTTGGTGATCTACGGGTTGGGCGGTGTCGTCGTGCCGTTTATCGCCATCAAGCTGATCGATATGATCTTGGTCGCGTTGCATTTAGTCTGAGGCAGGATGATGAAAAAGGCCGCTGGCGTCGCTTGCGGCCTTGCCAATCGGCCTTTTTGTTCATCCTTGGGTCGTCATAGGAGAGACATATGAAAGACCAGATAAGACCCGCGCTGACGCTGCTCCTGATCCTGACCGTTCTTACGGGATTGGTCTATCCGCTAGCAGTCACCGGGATGGCGCAATTGTTCTTTCCCGACCATGCGAACGGAAGCTTGATCGTTCAGAATGGCAAAGTGATCGGGTCGAAATTGATCGGACAGTATTTTGATAGGCCGGAATATTTTTGGAGCCGTCCATCTGCGACCTCGCCGTTTCCTTATAACGCCGCCGCGTCGGGCGGATCGAATCTCGGACCTACGAACCCGGCACTCATCGAGGCAGTGAAAGTGCGGGTGGCTGCCTTACGAGCCGCGGATCCGGGCAACGAGTTGCCCATCCCAGTTGACTTGATCACGGCCTCCGGAAGCGGACTCGATCCCCACATCAGCCCGGCTGCTGCCCTGTATCAACTGAAGCGGGTCGCCCGCGCTCGAGGCCTGAATGATGATAGCGTGCTGAGGCTGGTTGCTCAGCACACGGAAGGGCGCCAGTTCGGATTACTGGGAGAGCGACGCGTCAACGTCCTGCAGCTGAATCTCGCGCTCGACGCCTTGAAGCCATGAGTCCGTTCCGGCCAAGAGTTCTCCCGGAGGTATGATCTTGTCAGAGAAGGAACGGAAACCTGAATCATCCGACGAGCAAATCGCCGCGATCTCGCGCCGATTGTCTCTCCGATGGAGATTGCTGCAGGGAGTTGGAGCGGCGCTGATTGCTCTCTCGCTGATGGTTGAGTGGCCTCTTCCTTGCGACCCGGCCCTTCCGGCGACGCAACCCTTTCTCTTGATCTTGGGTGTCCTCGTGTTCGTCGCTGGTTTGTTCGGAGGGTGGTATAGAGGTATTCACGCATAGATCTTCAGTATCGAGCTGCCGTTTTCATTGTCTATGAAATGGTGTTGACATGTGGTTCCTATCCCTCGTGTTTCTAGGCACTCTTTGGGCCATCGCTTTCACCATTTGGGCACTGTGGCAATGGAAGCCGCCGGACGAAAAGGTGCATCGTCCGATGCAAAGTCCCTCCAGTAAGCTGTGAACATCAACTTCAGGCCGACATGACATTGAACGCCCTCCTTCAAATCGCACTGTTCTTCGCCTTCCTTCTCCTGCTCACAAAACCACTGGGTGTGTATATGGCTCGGGTGTATGAGGGACGCCCGCCAGGGCTCTCCGCCTTGTTGGGCCCCTTCGAACGTGGAATCTATCGGTTGTGTGGTCTGCGTAGCGAGGAGGAAATGGAATGGAAAAGGTATGCAACCTCCCTTATCCTCTTTAGCGCGTTTGGCATGGTGTTGCTCTATGTCTTACAGCGGTGTCAACAGAGCTTGCCGCTCAATCCGCAACACTTTGGTCCACTCCGCTCCGATCTCGCCTTCAACACGGCAGCCAGTTACGTCACCAATACAAATTGGCAGGCCTACGGCGGTGAGTCCACGATGAGTCATTTCACCCAGATGGCCGGATTGACGGCACAGAATTTTATGGCGGCAGCGACCAGCATGGCCGTCCTGATGGCACTGATTCGCGGGCTCGCCCGTCGGGGCATCCGCACGGTGGGAAATTTTTGGGTGGATCTGGTCCGTACTATTCTCTACATCCTGCTGCCACTGGCGGTTGTGTCTTCGCTCGTGCTTGTCTCTCAGGGTGCCGTTCAGTCGCTCGAAGGTTCCGTGGCCACCCCATGGTTGCAATCCACGATTGATGCGCATCCGGTCACGGGCCCCGGCGGTCAATCGAATGTGAACGACCGTGTTGAGGGGACCGAGCAGGTGGTCGCGGTTGGCCCAGCTGCGTCGCAAGTGATCGCGCGTGATCTGGGAACGTCCGGAGGAGGCTTCTTCAACGCGAACTCGGCCCATCCCTTCGAAAGCCCGACCCCACTGAGTGACTTCCTGCTGCTGCTGGTGCAAACGGTCCTGGCTGCCGGGTTGACCTATACATACGGGAAGATGGTCGGTGACACGCGTCAGGGATGGGCGATCCTGTCGGTTATGCTCGTTGTCCTGGCCTTAGGCGTGGGAATCGTGCACCAGTCGGAAGCGGCCGGCAATCCACACATCTCCGAACTGGGAGTGGACGTGGCTATGACGGACCAGCAGACAGGCGGGAATATGGAAGGCAAGGAAGTCCGGTTTGGGATCGCCCGAACTGCCTTGGTGGCAACGGCGACGACTGCGACGTCCACGGGGGCGCCGAATGGCATGCAGGACTCTCTCACCCCGATCGGGGGCCTTGTCACGCTCGTGATGATGCAACTCGGAGAAGTGATTCTCGGAGGCATTGGCTCGGGACTCAGCGGCATGGTGATACTCGTCCTCATTGCCGTGTTTATTTCCGGTCTGATGATCGGCCGCACGCCGGAATATTTGGGGAAGAAATTAGAGCCCTATGATATAAAGATGGCCTCGATCGCCATCTTGGTCATGCCAATCGTGACGTTAGCCGCGACTGCGCTCGCGTCGATGACGGATGTCGGGAGAGGCGCGATTCTTAATCCTGGTCCCCATGGGTTCAGCGAAATCCTCTATGGGTATACCTCCATGGCGAACAACAATGGCAGTACCTTTGCTGGGTTGAACGCGAATAACCTCTTCTATAACGTCGGCGGCGCGTTGGTGATGTTGATGGGGCGTTTCTGGATTGCCATTCCGACCTTGGCGCTTGCAGGTTCGTTGGCCAGAAAGCCCACCATCTATGTCAGTGCAGGCGCGCTGCCGACGCACACTCCGATGTTCGCTATTTGGCTCATGGTCGTGACGCTGAGCATAGGGGGAATGACCTTCCTACCCGCGCTGGCCTTGGGCCCCGTTGCCGAGCATCTCTTGAACTTCGGCTCCCCACAATGAACCTTGTATTGTGGCTCCCAGCGATGTTCTTTCTCGGTATTGTGCTCATGGGGCTCTGTTACCTGTTTATGGAAGCGTGCGAGAAAATTTAAAACAGCGGGGCAATGTCGATCATGATCTATCTGACAGGAGCACTCGCGGCATTCTTATTCATCTACCTTGTTGTGTCCCTCATACGGCCGGAATGGTTTTGAGTAAGAGCGGCTAGGAAACCGAGCACGTCAAAGGAGCGACGAAAATGTTCGCTCAAACCTGGTTGCTTCCCTTCTCGCTTCTTGCCACGGCGACCCTCATCGCGTTCCCGTTAAGTCGCTATTTCGCGTGGATCATAGACGCGAAATACCGGCCATGGCCAATCTTTCGCTGGTTCGAGGACCGTCTCACAACCGGACCACAAAACTGGAAGCAATACACAGCTTCCCTGTTGATCTTCAACACGGTGCTCTTTGCGTTTGGCTTCGTCATTCTCGCTCTCCAGCCGTGGATGCCTTTGAATCCGGACGGCAAGGGGATGCTGGCCCCGAGCACCATCTTTCATAGCGTCCTCTCATTCATGACGAACACTGACCTCCAACACTACGCGGGGGAAGTGCATTTGTCGAACTTCAGTCAGATTGTCTTTGTCATCGCCAATCTATTCATGTCGGCGGCAATCGGAATGAGCGCACTCGCGGCGATCATCCGGGCCTTGCGCGGCGACCCGTCGGTTGGCAACTTCTTCGTCGACGTGTGGCGGGTCTTGGTCTACGTGTTCATGCCGGGCGCCATTGTGGTAGCCCTCGTTTTTCTGCACCAAGGCAGCCCCATGACCCTTCAGAGCTCTTATCACGTGCCGACACTCGAACCCGGGGCTCTGGGAAACACGGACACGGGCGAAGCCAGGCAACAGACCATTGTGGTTGGGCCGGTAGCGGCCTTTGAGTCCATCAAGATGCTCGGCACCAACGGGGGCGGCTTTTACGGGATGAACTCCACACACCCTTATGAAAACCCCACGGCATTGGCGAACTTTTTGAACACGCTGTCCATGATGATCGGCCCATACGCGCTCGTCCTGATGTATGGCCGGATGCTCGGTCGCCTACGGCACAGCCTCGTCATCTTTTCGGTGATGTTGGCCATGATGGCCGGCACCATCGTGTGGTCGGTATACTTTGACACGCTGAACCCTAATCCGGGGTTGACACGCCATCCCGTGGCACGATCCTACGAGATTCCCAGCGCAACAGCACCAGGCGGAAAACGGGTGCTGACTTTGCCGCCGGTCGCTGGCTTGCCGGTGGATCAGCATCTAGGCAATCTCGAGGGCAAAGAACTCCGATTCGGCATCTCGGCAGGCGCGACCTACGCAGCAGTGACGACTGACGTGACGTGTGGGGCCGTGAACGCCGAAGCGGACAGCCTGAACCCGATCGCCGGCCTATCGCCCATGATTGGAATGTGGCTGAACAGTCTCTTCGGCGGCAAGGGTGTCGGGATGATCAACATGTTGCTCTACGTGGTAATCGGAATCTTCGTTGCCGGCATGATGGTGGGACGGACGCCCGAGTATTTGGGCAAGAAAATCGAGGCCCGTGAGATCAAGCTCGCCATGATCGCCCTCCTGATTCATCCGCTCTTGATTCTCGGACCGAGCGGCCTCTTTGCCGCCACGGATTGGGGGCAGAAGGCTGTCAGTAATCCCGGCCCGCACGGCCTCTCCCAGATTGTTTATCAATTCTCTTCATCCTCCGCCAATAACGGCTCGGCATTCAACGGGCTGGGAGTAACTTACGGTTTCAACGATAATCCGAATCCAGCGCCAACTGTCGTGCAGTGGGACGTTGCTGGGGGCATGGTCATACTCTTCGCCCGCTATCTTCCCATTATCGCCCCCATTGCGATGGCGGCGTCGCTTGGGGCGAAGAAGGCGAGCCCATATGGCTTAGGAACCCTGCGCGATGACGGCACCACTTTTGGCATTCTCTTGCTCGGGACGGTTCTCATCATCGGGGCCCTTCTCTTTCTACCGGTCGCCGCCCTTGGACCGGTGGCGGAGCACCTGGGCCCCATCCCGTTCGGTGGATGACCGAACCCTTGAGCATCGCTCATGCTGAATAAAGAATCTGATTTCGCAGAAGGTGTACAGACACCATTTGAGCCTCTGCCACAACCACAGTATCTTCGCCGCAAGAAACCTCAACGGCTGCTGGAGAAGGACACGACGACGGAAGCGCTGAAGCGGGCGTTCGTCATGTTGCGACCGGACATCCAATGGAAAAATCCTGTGATGTTCGTGGTGGAGATCGGCGCGTTCTTGACGCTCTTGTACGTCGGCGAGGCAGCCCTGGGACGCTCAACAAGCCGAGTACCAATCACGTATTTTGTCGCCCTTGACGCATGGCTATTCTTGACCGTGTTGTTTGCAAATTTTGCGACTGCCCTGGCTGAGGCTCGTGGGAAAGCGCAAGCCGATTCCCTCAGACGGGCCCGCCATGAGACGGTAGCCTATCGCTTGACCGAGAACGATGGCGTCGAGGAAGTATCCTCGGCGGTTTTGAAACCGAGCGATCGTGTCGTGGTGCGCACAGGACAGACCATTCCCGGCGATGGTGAAATCGTCGAAGGGGTAGCGTCCGTGGACGAATCCGCGATTACCGGCGAATCATCGCCGGTCATTCGCGCTGCGGCCAGTGACCGAAGCGGCGTGACCGGGGGCACTTTCGTGCTTTCCGATCGCATCGTCGTTCAAATCACCACCGGTGCCGGTGAATCCTTTCTCGATCGGATGATCGCCATGGTCGAAGGCGCCATCCGCCAGCGGACTCCCAATGAGATCGCTCTGACATTGGTGCTCTCGGCATTTACCCTGGCATTCTTCATCGTCATCGTTCCGTTGTGGCCTATGGCCCGAAATGCGGAGCAATACATGATGGGCTACCTGGGTGTGCAAGAGCCCTTGCAGAGCCTCGGGACCGATATTCCGACCCTCGTTGCGCTCCTCGTCTGCCTGATTCCAACGACCATCGGCGCTTTGCTTGCCGCCATCGGAATCGCCGGCATGGATCGCGCCCTCCAGGCCAACGTGATCGCCAAAAGCGGCAATGCGGTGGAGTTGGCTGGTGACATCGACGTCGTGTTGTTGGATAAGACTGGCACGGTCACGATAGGCAACCGGAATGCCACCGCATTCCTGCCGGTCGAACGGTATGCGGCTGCCGACGTGGGACAGCTAGCTGCCCTGGCATCCGCCGCTGACGAGACGCCTGAGGGGAAAAGCATCGTGAACTTGTTCGAGAGGCAAAGTCGCACGGCGCTCAACGTGCCACTGGACGCGCGGTTCGTGGCGTTCACCGCGCAAACGCGCATGAGCGGGATAGATCTTCCGGATGGCCGGCGCATACGAAAAGGAGCCCCGGATGCGATCATCAAATTTGTCGAGAAGCATCATGGCAGCGTGCCGGGTGAGCTCAGCGCCTTGGTCAATAGCGTCGCCTCCAAAGGCTCAACTCCTCTGGTCGTCGCCGATACGGCTCACGTCATAGGGGTGATCCCACTGGAGGATATTCTAAAACCCCACATGCATGAGCGCTTCGAGCGACTCAGAAATATGGGGCTCCGGACTGTCATGATTACCGGAGACAATCCTCTCACGGCTGCGGCCATTGCCAAACTAGCGGGCGTGGATGACTTCCTTGCCCACGCCACGCCAGAGGACAAGCTTGCGTATATCCGGAGGGAGCAGGCTGGAGGGAAACTGGTAGCCATGATGGGTGACGGCACCAATGACGCTCCTGCCCTGGCTCAGGCAGACGTGGGGCTGGCCATGAACGCCGGCACGGAGGCGGCGAAGGAAGCGGCGAACATGGTCGATCTGGACAGCGATCCCACCAAGTTGATCGAGGTCATCGAAATCGGGAAGCAGCTCCTGATGACACGAGGCGCCCTGACGACCTTCTCGATCGCCAATGATGTGGCCAAGTACTTTGCGATTATCCCCGCATTGTTCGCTGGCACATTACCGTGGCTGGGGGCGATCGACATCATGCATCTGCATTCACCGACCTCAGCCATTCTGTCTGCGGTGATCTTCAATGCGCTCATCATCCCTGCGCTCATCCCGGTTGCGCTCAAGGGCGTCCGTTACCGAGCGCTTGGTGCTGATGTCCTGTTGCGCAGGAACTTGCTGATTTGGGGATTGGGAGGCGTGATCGTCCCCTTTATTGGCATCAAGATGATCGATCTCATCATGGTCGGCTTGCATTTGGTCCAATGACTTTTCCATGGGAAACGACGGCATGAACGCATCGGGCTATCTTTCGAAGAGCATCGTATTGCTGTCAGTCAGCGTCGTTATTTGCTGCGGGATCTATCCGCTGCTGCTTTGGCTAATCGGTCAGACCCTGCTTCCCTTCCAGGCGAACGGCAGCCTGCTGCGAGGACCCGATGGCGCCATAGTGGGCTCACGCTTGATTGCACAACCCTTCACAAAGGACGAATATTTCCATCCACGCCCTTCGGCAGCGGCCTATGACGCGTCAGCCTCGGCGTCTTCAACCTTGGCTGCGTCGAATTATTTGCTTCGGGATCGGGTGGCACGCGCATTGGGCCCATTCGTGAAATACCGAAGTGGATCGAAGGCCGGACAATTCGTGGGGCCGGATGTTGAAGCGTGGTTTCAGAACGATCGCCACCAGGGCCGCCCGCACATCGTTGCCCAATGGGCGACTCTTCACAAAGGTCTGGCCAAGGCCTGGGTTACGGCCGACCCGAGCCACAGCGCGTATGTTCAGGATTGGGCAAGAACGCACCCAGGCGTAGCAGCCGAGTGGATCGAGATGAATCCGGGGAGCTCACAGCCAACGGCTGAGGACCTGGCAATGCTGTTCTTTGAAGACTTTTCCCGGAACAATCCAGGGAGGTTCCCATCCGCCGCCGTGGGCACGGGCTTAAGTCCTCAAAGCCACAGGAAGGTCAAACCCATTAAGGAAGGCTCCGAGATTCAGTCGATATTTTTCGACATGTGGAGGCAGGATCATCCTGACGAGGACCTTTACGAGATTCCCGGTGACATGGTGACGACTTCCGGTTCGGGTCTCGACCCGCACATCACGCTTGAGAATGCCGAACACCAATTGGATCGGATCTCCACCAAGTGGGCCGCTAACTTAGAACGCGACCCGGCAGCACTCCGGAGTGAGATCGAGCAGGTGCTGCAGGAGAACGCTTCGGCTCCGTTTGGAGGGCTCGCTGGGGGAAAGATCGTGAACGTGCTGGAAATCAACATCGAGCTTTCCAAACGGTATGGACCACATCATAGCCCATAACCGAGGACATTTTTCGCCGCCCTTGCGTTGGGACCCATCGTAGAGCATCTGCTCATGGCCACTTAACCATTGCTCCTATCCTTATTCCCTATATCGTGATCCTCCCGTTGCGGGAGGGCCTCGCCACATCGCCCAAGCTGGCCTGACTCCGGTCGATTTTACACCCTTTTGACACGCCAGCCTATACAGTAATCATTTGTGGTCGAGGCTCGGCTCTCAAGATTGTGAGGGCTCGAGGTGACAAGCGACAATGGTGCCATCGTACTCAACGTGTACGTCATCTGCCTGATGGCATGGGTGGCGGTGATGCTGGTGGTAGCCATTGCCCACCTTCTCTGAAGAAGCCTATTGGCTGCCAGCGATCGAAATACAAAAGAGAACCATGAAGGGCTACAAGATACGGCTGATCACGCTCGGTGTCGTGTTGCCGCTCCTCGGAACCCCGGTTTTGAGCTTGGTGAAGGCCGGAAGCGGATATCGCGGAGGTCGAGCGTCTTCACAGGGCGGCGGTTTGTCTTCCAGCAGTGTCGGGAGTCGCGGCATTCGAACCTTCGACCAATACGGTTTCAAACCGATTGAGCGCTCTGCTACACCACCTGCATCTGCTACTGCGACAACGAACGCTGCCGGACCTACCGCTCGCCCGATTTCTGCATCGTCACCGGCCGTTCAGCCGTCTTTCTTGCAGAGGAACCCCATGCTGTCCGGCCTTGCCGCAGGATTGGACAGATCATGGATTGGCCATATGCTCTTTGGCACGACGACCGCGCCCGCGGCCGAGCAGGACGGCATGGGGGATCTCTCACGGCAAGAGGAGCCCAATGCGTCGGGTTCCTTGGGGCCATTCGCAGGCCTGCTCGTCATGGTGATGGCTATATCGGTGGCAGCCGTTTACTATCTTTACAGGAGGCGCAATGGAGGTCTTCGCCCGTCGTTTACCAGGTTTGGAAGCGCAGGCCCAGTCCCAAGGAGCGACCCACCGGCCTGGGTTCCGGCTTCTGCAGGGCTATTGCATCCTTCTGCATCAGAGCCCACCTTGACGGTCACTGATGAAGAAGAGTTCCGCCGCCGCCTAGTTCAAATCCAGAGGGCCTGGGGTCGACAGGATATTCAAAGTTTGCGCCAGATCGCGACACCGGAGATGGTTCAATATTTTAGTGAAAAGCTCACCGAGGATATCAGCGTGGGAGTCGAGAATCGAATCGAAGACATTGTCGTGATGGGCGCGGAGATCCGTGAAGCGTGGGCGGAGGATACTCGGCTGTATGCGACGGTGCTTCTGCAATGGAAGGCACGGGACTGTGCCCAATCTCTTGCCAAGCCGTCAAGTGACCCAGGCTATGAGAGGGAGAATGAGGACCGGGAATCGAGAGATTTTGTTGAAGCCTGGACTTTCGTCAAACATCGGGAAGGAAAGTGGCTCCTATCAGCCATTCAGCAGAGCGAGTAAGATTGTGACGGGCCACGGTTGTACAGCGGGGTAATCATTCATCATGATCACAGGCACCCGGTCCCAATTACGAACTCTGTTTTATCCGAGCAACCGCTCTCAGTCTTTTTCCCATTCTGGAGGACAGTAAATGCTTGAAATTATCGGCAAGACGAACATCGATTTTCTTGGTGCCCGCCGGGTGGCCTTCGGACTCTCAGGCGCTCTTGTCCTGACCGGACTGTTTGCGCTCATTCAAATCGGTCGTGGCGCGGCGAATCTCAGCATCGATTTTACCGGAGGCACCTCTGTGCAGGTGAAATTCAATCAGCCGATCCAGATTGACGGCGCGCGGCGCGCTTTGGAACAGGCGGGGTTGCAAGAGGCTGAATTGCAGAAGTTTTCCGGGAGCGACCGTTTGCTGGTCCGTATAAAATCGTCGATGTCTGTCGAAGAGAAAATGACCGATCGGATCATCTCCGCACTTCGCGACGCCTTTCCCGGCCATCAGGTGACGGTGGAAACCACAGCGGAGATCGGTCCGACCATTGGCGACAAACTCCGGCAAGATGCCCTGATCGCGATAGTCATTTCCCTAGCTGGAATCATCCTATATATCTCAGCCCGGTTCGAACTCCGCTTCGGCATTGCTGCGGCTCTGGCGATGGTACACGACGTGCTCGTCGTGTTTTATCTCCTGAACAAAGAGATCACGCTGCTGGTCGTGACGGCGCTGCTGACGCTAGCTGGGTATTCACTAACTGATAAGGTGGTGGTCTTTGATCGGATTCGTGAAAATGTGCGCGTGCGACGTCGCGAGGCGATCGAGATCACCATTAACAATGGAATCAATCAGGTCTTGAGCCGGACCATCGTAACCAGTCTCACCGTCGTGCTGGTACTGGTCCCCCTCGCGCTGTTCGGAGGGAAAGTGCTTCACGACTTCTCTCTGGCCTTGCTGTGGGGCGTGATCATCGGAACGTACTCGTCCGTCTTCGTCGCGAGCCCGCTGCTTTTGGTCCTGCCTGGCGGTGAAGGACGCCTGCTCGCCCATCGCTTACGGTGACCGAGCGCGGATTTTCCTCCAGGGCCCCACTGATACGAACGTTGTTACTCCTTCGAGAGAGAAATGCCCGCGGTTGACTTCGAGTACCACTCAACCCCAAGCACAAGACCGGCTCGCCTGGAAGAGAACCAGGAGGATCGGCGAGCCTTCACTGGCCGATAACTTGACTGTAGAGAAGGCAGTAGTCGTGGAAGCAGGGGATCGAGCAGCCGCTCGGTTTACCAGGAGACTTCCTTCGATACATTACCCGACGAGGTCTTAGCTAAATGGAGCTCGATGCCGAGCTAGGCGGGGTCTCAGCTCGGATCTTCGGGCGGTTCATTGTCCCATGTCTGAAGAACGGGTTCCTCGATAACTGCCGGCCACACTCGGTTTAGTGGAAGCAGCCGGAACCGGGTCGGGTCGAAAATCGTCGAAGCCGGGATGTCTAAGGATGACCACAAGCCATATAATCAGCTCGATCACTCCGACACCAATGACTCCCCCTACGATCAGCGTTGCCAGGTCGATGGCTTCCATAACGGGACCTCCTTGTATGCCCAGGGCACAACATAACGCGAAAGGCCTCAAAATGTGGTAAGAAGATAGCCGCTACCTGTAAAGCTTCTGTAAAAATTCATGATGGTGAAGGACATGCCGCCATTGACGGATTTCCGGCCAATCTCTAGGATTTGTTGGGTCGTAAGCATCGTTCGACCACACCGTGTGGTCCGGAACTCGGATATTTGATGAACCAGAAGCGACCAGATCCGGACGCGCTCCTCAAGCGAGTGCAGGCCGAAGAAGCCCGGCAGCTACAGGGCAAACTCAAGATCTTCTTTGGCGCCAACCCTGGCGTGGGGAAAACCTACGCCATGCTCGAGGCAGCGCACGAGCAACGTCGCGATGGGGTAGACGTCGTCATCGGCGTCGTCGAGACGCACGGGCGGGTGGAAACCGAAGCCTTGGTGGAGGGCCTCGAAGTCTTGCCGCGCCGCGCCTTCGACTATCGAGGAACGGTCCTCCAGGAATTCGATCTCGATGCGGCACTCGCGCGTCGTCCTACCATCATCCTCATCGACGAACTTGCTCACACCAACGCGCCTGGCATGCGTCACGCGAAGCGATGGCAAGATGTCCAAGAACTCTTGAACGCTGGCATCAATGTCTTCACCACGGTCAACGTACAGCATCTGGAAAGCTTGAATGACGTGGTGGCACAGATTACCGGTGTGCGTGTACGCGAGACTGTCCCGGATTCCGTGCTGGAACGGGCGGACGACGTGGAGCTCATCGACCTTCCACCCGACGACCTTCTGCAGCGCCTGAAGGATGGAAAGGTGTACGTTCCGGAACAGATCCAGCACGCCATCCGAAATTTCTTTGCCAAAGGGAATCTGATCGCGCTGCGCGAGATGGCGTTGCGGCGAACGGCCGAGCGCGTCGATCAGCAGATGGAAGTTTACCGGCGCGACCACGCGGTCATCCGAACCTGGCCGGCTGCGGAAACGATTATGGTGTGCATCAATATGAAGCCGCGGGGGCTACGCCTGATCAGGGCGGCGCGCCAGATGGCTGCCGGCCTGCACGCCAAATGGATCGCGGTCTACGTTCAGATTCCCCGGCATCTCCGTCAACCTCAGACCGAGCGGGATCGTTTGGTGCAGACTCTACGACTGGCTGAACAGCTGGGAGCCGAAGTGGTGACATTGACCGGCGACAATGTGGCCCAGGAGCTCTTGAATTATGCGCGTAGCCGGAACGTCACCAAGATTATCGTCGGAAAACCGCTTCGGTCGTGGTGGAAGGAATGGATATTCGGCTCCGTCGTGTCGGACCTTGTCCATCACAGTGGAGAGATCGACATCTATGTCATTACGGGGGAAGCAGGGGAAAGCCAATCGCTCGTCCGTCGGAGTCTCCGCAAAACAAGGGACATGTCAGGGTATGGCTATGCCTCGATCGGAGTCCTGATTGCTACAGCGGTTGCGTGGCTGATGTTCCCCTATTTCGGGGTGACAAATCTCGTAATGGTCTATCTCATTGCCGTGGTCGTGGTTGCTATTCGCTGGGGCCGCGGGCCGTCGGTGCTCGCCTCAGTGCTGAGCGTGGCGGCATTCGACTTTTTCTTTGTGCCGCCCTACTTCTCGTTTGCCGTTTCCGACATTCAATATTTGCTGACCTTCGGTGTTATGCTGGTTGTGGCGTTGGTCATCAGCAATCTCGCCGTCCGTACTCGAGAGCAAGCCGAGTTGGCGCGTTTCAGGGAAAAACGAATGGGAGTGCTGTATGCGATGAGTCGCGATCTCGCGACTCATCGCGGGACGAGCATACTGGCTCAACTTGCAGCGAAACATCTTCGTGATGTGTTCGACAGTCAGGTCGCGATTTTTCTTGCTGATGCCGATAGACGGCTGCAGTTGCAACGGGGGGAGGCGCTCTATTTTGAGTTCGACCCCAAAGAAGCCGGAGTGGCCCAATGGGTGTTCGAACATAACGAGCGAGCCGGGCTAGGCACCGATACACTGCCCGGGGCCAGCGCCCTGTACCTGCCCTTGGTTGGGTCAGTCGGACCGATAGGTGTTGTGGCGGTCCGGCCGTCTGAATCCAGCCGAATCCTGGAGCCCGATCAGATACATCTGCTCGACTCTCTCGTGAACCAAGTCGCATTGGCGATCGAACGGGCGCGTTTATCCGAGGAAGCAGAGCGGGCGCATGTGCGGGTGGAAACGGAGCGCATGCGGAATGCCATTCTCAGCTCGGTGTCTCACGATCTACGGACACCGCTGGCGACCATCACGGGTGCGGCCAGTAGTTTGGTGGAAGAACAGGGAGAACTCGACTCTGATGCGCGACGCGAGCTGTCGCGTTCCATTTATCGGGAGGCTGATCGACTCGATCGCTTGCTGAAGAACCTTCTTGACATGATGCGCATCGAAGCGGGGGCCGTTCAACTCAGTAAGGAATGGCACCCCGTGGATGAGGTCGTCGGTGCGGGTCTGGCCAGGTTGGAAGGACGGTTGCGCGACCATGCTATCAACACCACATTTCCTCCCGATCTGCCATTGGTGCTCGTGGACGGAGTGCTGTTGGAACAAGTTGTGATCAATCTCGTGGAAAACGCTGTGAAGTACGCGCCTCCAGGAAGTGTGATCGATATGTCCGCATCGGCGACCGATCGCGAAGTGGTTGTCGAAGTTGCAGATCGAGGTCCGGGGGTCCCAGTCGGCGAAGAAATCCGCATCTTCGACAAGTTCTACCGTGCCAAGCCCGCTCGTGAAGGAGGAGTCGGCCTCGGACTGACGATCTGTCGGGGTATCGTTGAAGCGCATGGCGGGCGCATCTGGGCCGAGAACCGCCGTGGAGGGGGAGCGGTGTTCCGTTTTACGATCCCATTGATGGAGCGTCAACCCTCTGTCGAATCGGAACAGGCTGCAGCGAAGCCGGTCTGATCGACTCCGGGAAAGGTTTATGGTCGAAGGCCTCTGCGTGACGTCCGGACATGAAGTCATAGTCCTTGTGATAGAGGATGAGCCGGAGATTCGCCGGTTCCTGCGGACGACCTTGCCCGCGCACGGCTTTCGCTTGTACGAGGCCACGACGGGACGGGACGGTCTGACCGAAGCCAAATCCCGAAATCCCGATCTCATCCTGCTCGATCTTGGTCTGCCGGATCTTGACGGAAACGAAGTGATTCGCCAGGTGCGGGAATGGACTGCCACGCCGATTATCGTGCTTTCGGCACGAGATCAGGAAAAGATGAAAGTGGTGGCGCTCGACCTCGGCGCTGATGATTATGTGACGAAGCCGTTCGGGATCGATGAGTTGCTTGCAAGGATGCGCACTGCCCTCAGGCACGTTGCCCGAGTAACTGAGGCTGGCGGTGAATCCGTGTTTTCGTTCGGTGGATTGCGAGTTGATCTCGGTCGACGGCAGGTATTTGTTTCTGGCAAGGAGGTTCATCTTACGCCAATAGAGTACAAGCTCCTCACTACGCTCGTTCGGCACGCTGGAAAAGTGCTCACCCATCGACAGTTGCTGAAAGAAGTGTGGGGTCCTCTCCACGTCGACGAGGGGCATTATCTTCGAGTGTACATGCGGCAGCTACGCAACAAGCTGGAATCCAATCCGGCCCATCCCCGTTATCTGGTGACCGAACTCGGAGTCGGGTATCGACTCCGGACGGAATGACCTCACTTCCTCACCGTCTGCATATCCTTCATCTTCACACTGTCAGTTTTCATCCCCTTTTGAAATGCGACGGGGTATAGTTCGCAGGGTCGAACAGAGGAGAGCTTTCCGGATATTCAGCGGGAGAGCATTGTGCGAGAGATCAACATATGCACACGTAAGAGGGAACCTTCTGAAATCCTGTCACCGAAGCCGCCCTATCGCCGGTTGAGCAGATTCTGCTGGTTGGTCGTTGGATGGACGTTGGTCGCACCGGTGTCTGTCAGTGAGGCTCAGGATGTGAATCAGGAGCCTGAGAAGCAAGCCAAACCCCAGCCTCCTCCATCCACAGCCAGCGAGTCATCAACAGACGACTGGCACTATGGCGCCTATCTCGACCTGAGCTACATCGTGAACTTTAATTTTCCCGAGAACCGCCGATGGCGCAGCCGAACCACGACTGAGCGCAACAATGAACTGACCCCCAACATGGGGCTTGTCTATGTCAGGAAGGACGCGACGGAATCCTCCCGCTGGGGGACGGAACTGGGTGTCCAATTCGGGTATGACACGGATGATTTCGCCTTTCTCAACAATGAGCCCAAGGTCGATGGTGCCGATACGCTGCGCCATATCCATCGCGCCAACGTGTCGTATCTGGCGCCGGTCGGAAACGGGCTGACCGTCACCGCTGGGCTGTTCAACAGCTTGATCGGGTACGAGTCGCTCTACGCGAAGGACAATTTCAACTACACTCGGTCCTGGGCAGCGGATAATACGCCGTACATGATGTTCGGTGTGAACGCTAAGTATCCGGTGAACGAGGATCTCACGATTGCGGCGTTCATCGTCAATCACTACTATCACCTGTCGACCCCCAACGATCAACCCAGCTATGGCGGACAAGTCACGTGGAAACCGATTCAGCGGTTCACGGTGACGAACACCCTCTATTATGGGCCGGACCAGCAGAGTACCTCATTGGAGTTCTGGCGGCTCTTCAGCGACAACAGCGTGGAATGGAAAGGGGACGATGTGACGGTCACTCTAATTTATGACATCGGCACGGAACGCATCCTCAATCAGGTGGGTAATCCCCGGACCTTCGTCATGGCCGGAGTGTTGCAAGGCAGGTGGCATATCGCCGGCCCCTGGAGCGTGGCCCTTCGTCCAGAATTTTATTGGGACCGGAACGGAAGGTGGACGGGGAATCAGCAGTTCGTGAAGGCGATCACCACCACCGTTGAGTACAAGTTCCCCTATATGTGGACAAACACGGTTGTCCGGCTCGAATATCGGTACGACGATTCGACCGGTGCCCAAGGCGGGTTCTTTACACGAAACCAAGTGAGTCCCGGCGTCATCGGGCTAACGCCAGGCCAACAGATGTTGTTACTCGGGATTCTCTGGACCTTCGACTCCCCATAGCGTGAGTCCGCTTAAGGATTCTGAGGATGCACCAGCCGATTCTTCACGGTAGCCAAGAGCTGCGTGAGTGCCTGCCGGCACGCGTGTGAAACTGTTGCCCGATCCTCTATTTGTGTCGCTGGCCCAACCTGCTTCGCGGTGCTCTGCGCGTCGTCCGTATGGAGTTGAGTTCCCGTCTTGACATCCCATACAGAGCTACGGAGAAGGCACAGAGCATCACTGTGAGTTCCGTCGGCGAAATATGCTCCCAGAATCGTCCAATAGAGAAGAGACGCTTTGTAGTTATTGTACCGATCGATCGCCGCGGCCCCGTCTAGAATTAGGAGCTCGTCTGCGCCATAGCGCGACGCGGACTCTCGGAGCTCGGTGAGTGTGTTGCCCTTGATCGAAGATTGCGACACGAAAGTCGAGCCGGACACGACTCCCGTTGAACGGAGACCATTTGCCCAAGCCAGTACTGTGTCACGATCGTCGTCCGTCCAATCAAATTCCCGTTTGATGAATCCCGTCGGTTTCAGGTAGAGCCCGAGCTTAAGAGCAGAAGGCCTCGAAGAGCGAGCCGCGTGAGAGGACATCGGCTGCTCCCCGATGAAGCGCTCTTCTTCATAACGCAGCAGGTCGTTGAGCGGCTTCGGATCCAGTCCTTGGCTACTCGCACAACCGGTCAGAACGCACAGGAGCACAGCTATAACGCGCGGCTCAGTCATGTGGCCGGTGTGCTGATCGTGATGTGTGAGAGGTCTTCGAGAGCGATCATCAGCGCATGGGTGCCGGATCGGCCGTGACCTAAGCTTTGAACTTTCTCGTAGAGCCGATGTACGAGAGAAAGCCCCGGCAGCGTGAGTCCCATCCGTCTCGATTCTTCCAACGCAATACCCATATCCTTGATGAAGTGCTCGACAAAGAAGCCTGGATCAAAATTCCGCTGGAGGATTCGCGGCGCCAAATTCTCCAAGGTCCAACAGGCCGCGGCTCCGCTTCGGATCACGTCCAACAGTCGATTGAGATCAAGACCGGCTCGATACCCGTAGAGCAGACTTTCGCACACGCCCACCATCGTCCCAGCGATCACGATCTGGTTACACAGTTTCGCGTGCTGACCAGAACCGGGCCCACCCTGATGCACAATCTTCTTCCCTAGTACTTCAAACAAAGGCATCACGACCTGAACCACGGGCTTCTCGCCTCCCACCATAATGGAGAGTGTGCCGTTGCGCGCACCGACATCGCCACCGGACACCGGCGCGTCGATGGCGTGGAGACGTTTGGCTTCGGCAGCGTCAGCAATCTCACGGCTCAAGGATGGTTGTGTCGTCGTCATGTCGATAAGGTATGTTCGCGGGCGAGCGCCAGCGAGGAGTCCGTCTGCTTCGAAATAGACCTGCCGGACATCTTGAGGAAATCCGACCATGGTAAAGACGACATCAGATGTGGCGGCGGCCTCATGTGGACTCTCCGCCCAGCGGGCACCTCGATCAATCAGCGGCTGAGCTTTTGCTCGTGTACGAGAATGGACTGTCACTCGGTAGCCGGCCCTGAGCAAATGTTCACACATGGCAGCACCCATCACCCCGGTGCCGATCCACCCGATACTTGTACCGAGAGGCGTGATGGGTAGCGTTGTCATCATTCGAGCGCTTGACTAGTCTGGCAGGGGCGTAATCCTATCCGCCACAGCCTGGATGATTCCCTCCTGATCTCTCGCCACCTTGATCCCCTCAAAACTCAAATAGAATCCGCCGTGACTGGGAGCTTGGATTGTGGTGATGAGTTCAATCCGTTGGCCGTCCTCAACGTCAGGATCCTTCACAGTCGGGATGCCGCAGAGGCCATAGACGGCGACGTTGATCACGCCGGTCTCGTCCTCCAGGTAGAACAGATAGGCTCCGTAACAGGCCGTGCCAGCCGGCAACTTGTAGGGATCGAGCGGTGTCACATTCCGAACGGTCCCCTGCAACGTGACCTGCCGCAAGTGGAACGACATCGGTTCGTCCAGGATCTGGCGGATCGTGACTGGTTCACCGGCCGCAGCCGACGAGAAACCGACCGACCATCCGAGCCACACACAGGCCAAGAGTTGCACCAGCCGTCTCATCATCGCCCCATTTTACAGAACGTCAGAGCAGAAGTCCCTTCCGCAGAACGTATGCAGTCGCTATAATTCGCGGCGGCTTTCTTTATGGAGGACCATGATGACTGTGCAAGCGCCACAACTCAACGCCTATGTGGTGGAAACCCGACCAAGGTTTGAAGACCTGCTCGGTCAGATGGTGGAGATTCCGTCGATCAGCATGGACCCAGCTAAAGCTGGGGACATCAGGAGAATGGCCGATCTTGCGGTACAGATTCTGATCGATCAAGGTGCGGCGGCGCAGATCGTCGAAACCGGCGGCTATCCGATCGTGTCCGGTGGCTGGATGACCGGCGCGAAGCATCCGACCGTCACCATTTACAACCATCTCGACGTGCAGCCGGCACAGGAACCGGAATGGAGACAGGAGCCGTTTGTTTTTAAAAATGACGGTGGCTTCTATCATGGTCGCGGCGCAACCGATGACAAAGGCCCGGCTCTCGCAGCGGTGTTGGGGGCGCGTTATGCCATTGAGCAAGGTATTCCGATCAATATCCGTTTCGTGTGGGAACTCGAGGAGGAAATCGGCAGCCCGCACTTCGCGGTCGGCGTAAAGAATCAGGCGGCGATTCGGCGACCGGATTCTGTTGTGGTATCGGATACGATCTGGATTGCGAAGGGTCGTCCGGCCATGCCATACGGGCTGCGTGGCTTGCTCGGCGCGCGGCTCACCCTGCGTACCGGCAGCAAGGATGCTCACTCAGGCGTCACGGGCGGTGCGGCGCGTAATCCGCTGGCGGAACTCATGGAAGTCGCACATGCCTGTGTGGAGGCGAAAACCGGCAAGGTGAAGATTCCCGGGTTCTACAACGATGTCGTTGAACCATCGAAAGACGAGATTAAAAGCTTTCTCAAATCGGGATTTCAAGTGAAACGATTTAAAGAGGCCTACGGATTTCACACGCTTCGCACGCACGATCCGGCCGAGATCACCAAGCGGATTTGGGCTGCCCCGACCTTCGAGATCCATGGGCTCACCGGCGGCTACCACGGCCCGGGCGTGAAGACCATCGTGCCTGGTCATGGCGAGCTGAAAGTCAGCATGCGCTTGGTGCCGAACCAGACGCCGGAGAAGGCGCTTGCGTTGTTCAAGAAGTATGTGGCGAAGCTCAATCCCGATGTGAAGGTGGAACGGGAGAGCATGCTTCATCCTTATAAAGGAAGTTTCGACGGACCCTATGTCGAATGCGTGAAACGGTCGGTCAAGGCGGGATTCGGCAAAGAACCTGCTTTTATTCGGGAAGGAGGATCGATCGGCGCCGTGGTGACGATGCAGGAAGCCTGGAAGGTGCCGATCCTCTTTATGGGCCTCAGCCTCCCCGAACACGGGTATCATGCCCCGAACGAATATTTCGATTGGGGTCAGGCCTCCGGCGGGATGAAAGCCTTCGCACATTATTTCGCGGAGCTGGCGACAATGGGGAAGGGGTAGGGCAGCCTGGTCGTCCTCCTGCTCGCGGAACGCGCGCCCTCAGAAGGGCCTCGTTCGACGCGAGCATTCGAGGATCAACCAGGCCGCCCTATCGAAGTGAGCAGTGGTCAAAAATACAAACACCGATCCTCCGCGGCATTCGCAGGCATGGCAAAGCAGCCCGCAAAATACCAGTATTACTCTTGAGGGAAAGTTGACGTAATATTCTGAAGCAAGTAGCTTGCCCTCGTGGCAGGTTCAGATCTTGACGAGATTGGTCCTTGGTCTGAAGTAAAACTCGACATCGTACGAGAGTACGCGCAGGCCTACTCTCGAATACTTTCTGGCCAAAAGAAGCTGAGGCTTCATCATGTCTACATTGATGCTTTTGCAGGACCTGGAGTACACATATCTCGCTCAACAAAAGAGTTTGTTGCGGGTTCCCCACTCAATGCTCTGAATGTGCGCCCGCCATTTTCGGAATATCACTTCATTGACATAAACCAAGCACGGATTGACTCTCTTCAACAAGTCGCCGAAAAACGGGCTAATGTATTCGTGCACGAAGGCGACTGTAACGAGGTGCTTCTTGAGAAAGTATTCCCCAAAATCCAGTTCAAAAACTATCGCCGCGGACTCTGCCTGCTGGATCCGTATGGGCTGCATCTTGATTGGCGAGTGATCTATACTGCTGGCCAGATGAAATCAATCGAGATATTTTTGAACTTTCCAATTATGGATATGAATATGAATGTGTTAAAGCACAATCCGGACTCTGTCCCACCTGACCAGGCGGAAAGGATGACTCGATTCTGGGGCGACGAAAGTTGGAAAACTGCAGCATACTCACCGGCTGGAAATCTTTTCGGCTACCAAGAGAAAACCGACAACGAGGCTGTCACAGAAGCTTTCCGAGAGCGATTGCTCCGAATCGCTGGCTTCAAACATGTGTCTCGGCCACTGGCCATGCGAAACTCACGGGAGGCTGTTGTTTACTACCTCTTCTTCGCATCTCCTAAGCCAGTGGCTCTCGAGATCATCGACGATATCTTCAAGAAACATGAAAAGAGGCTTTAGGCTAGAGCATGGCAGGTCCTACGAAGATTGAATGGACAGAGGCAACGTGGAATCCCGTGACAGGCTGCGACAAGATCAGTCCAGGATGCAAGAACTGCTATGCCGAGCGCTTGGCTTTACGATTGCGAGCGGCGGGTACGTCTCAGTACAAGAATGGGTTCATCCTTTCGCTTCACCCTGAAGCACTGGAAATACCATTAAGCTGGAAAAAATCCAGAGTTATATTTGTGAATTCGATGAGCGACCTATTTCACAGAGACGTTCCATTTGAATTCATTAAGCGAGTTTTTAGTGTCATGCGGGCAACACCTCAGCATCAATTCCAAATCCTTACAAAGCGTGCAGAACGAGTGGCAGAGCTAGATGACCAACTGACATGGGGAGACAACGTTTGGATGGGAGTAAGCGTCGAGAGCAGCGATTACCTATTTAGGATCGATCACCTTAAAAAAACGAGCGCGAAAATCAAATTCCTATCCCTAGAACCCCTATTGGGCCCGTTGCCGCGTCTCGACTTGAATGGAATCAATTGGGTTATTGTTGGAGGGGAATCCGGTCCCTATTCTCGGCCAATGAAACCGCAGTGGGTTCGTCAAATAAGGGCTCAATGTATCGCCGCAAAGGTGCCTTTCTTCTTTAAGCAGTGGGGTGGAGTATTCAAGAGCAGAACGGGCCGGACCCTTGATGGAAGAACATGGGATCAGATGCCGAGCAGGGTGAAACCAAAGTTTGACGGCGGACTTGTGACACTAGCTGCTTTTTCGAATCGCTGAATTATTTGCTCCTCATCTTGCAATACATTCTGAACTCAATCCCGGTCGAACTTCCATCGGCCGCATCGATCGGGCAGGGTGAGCGCTTTGGTAAGGTGATCGAGAAACTCGTGCCGAGGGATCTCTTCGGCGCCGAGCATTTTGATGTGGCGCGAGGATTGCTGGCAGTCGAAGATCCGAAAGTCCCAAGCCCGGAGCTGCCGCACGAGTGAGACCAGCGCGACCTTTGAGGCGTCCGGCACGCGCGTGAACATCGATTCTCCGAAGAAGATGCCGCCGAGCGCGACGCCGTAGAGCCCGCCAACCAGCTGTCCTTCCCGCCAAGTTTCAACAGAATGGGCGTAGCCCAGTTCGTGAAGTGTCCCGTAGGCATCGACCATGGCGTCCGTAATCCAGGTTCCTCCCTCGGGATACTGAAGCCGCGGTCCCGCGCATCCCTGCATCACGTCGCGAAACCTCGTGTCGAGCGTAACGGTAAACCCGCCGAGATGCAGCTTTCTCTTCAGGCTGCGAGAAATGTGGAGCTTGTCCGGAAACAGTACAGCTCGAGGATCGGGTGACCACCACAATATCGGCTGGTCGTCGTTGTACCAAGGAAAAATGCCATGGCGATAGGCTTCGAGTAATCGCTCCGTGCGCAGATCGCCGCCGACGGCAAGCAGGCCCTCGGGCGACGCCAGTTCTACCGGAGGAAAGCGCAGGTCATCGCCGCGCTGGTTCAGTTTGAACATGCTACTGCACGATACCGCAGGCGGCAGGGAAAGACTATAACGAGTGCCTGTGGACTGCCTGTCCGTCGATCTCGGTGGGTCCGAGGCGGAGCACCATGTGGTGCTCCGCCGTCTCTATGATTTGTGCTCTTCTGCCGATGCCAAAATCGGCTTAAAGCTTGGATCGGCGTCGAGGACGGCCTTGAGCAGTTCCGAGTGCAGAAAATAACGCCAGACCTCGTCGGTTTTCCCCGGCACTTCATCGAACCAGCGTTTCGCTTCCGTCAAGTGATGGAGCAACTTAGCCTTGTCGCCGTAGTTCGGCATGAAGATCATGCAGTAGGCCATCGTGTATTCGGCGAGAAACTTGTCGATCGGGAGTTCGGCCATCGCGAGAGATGCCTCGGCGTCTCCGTAGGCTCGATTGATTTCCGGATCGTCCAGGATTCGATTCCACGCCACTTTGTGCATACGCGACCAGGCAAGCTGGAGCATGGCCTCGGCCTTAGCTGCCTTACGCCCTTCCGGTATGTCCTTGACCAGGGCTTCGTCCGTGTCGATCGCCGCCTGTTGCTCGTTGTTCCATCGATACGCCGCACCGAGCCGGAAACGATTGTCGAGTTGTTCCGGTCTGACCTTGGCCAAGGTTTCCAGCGCCGGCAACATACGAAAGAGATAATCCGCGGGCGTCGGCTGTGGCAGTCCGCCCATTTCCATGTCATTCGACAGATCCATCCGGATCGATTGGGCATAGACGTTCCAGTAAAACTCGTCGACGACCAGCGACAGGGCCGGGTCTTTAACCATGACTTGGTGACTGTTCTTTCCTTCGCGGAGGAACACCGCATACAGATGGCGTGTCAAGACGGTCAACGCGTCCGGCTGGTTCGGATCGATGATGAGAATGCGATTGAGCAGCGCCACCCGATCACGCAGATCAGGAAACGTGGCGGCCCGAGCGGCAGCCGCCGTCAGGGTGCCAGGCTGATCAGTCGGTCCCCACCATAGAAGCGAATCGGGAAGAGCCCGGCTCTTTTCGGTTGTAAAGGGGATTTGCTCAGGCACCACGCCAGGGGTTTCGGGCCGTGCGCTCACAGGTAAATTAAAGACGGCAGCATCGCCGGGGAACCCGTGCTTCTTGAGACCAGTAAAGATTACCCATTGGGTTGTGACCGACTTCAGCGCCGCCCGTGCGCGTTTGATCGTGTTGGCCCGTTTCACCACTCCTGCTGCGTAGGTGACCGGCGAGGTGAGGAGATCCTGATAACTCACGGTCAAGAATACCAGGGTGGTGGGAACCTCGACGACCTTGCCGTTGGGTTTGAGACGGAACGATCCAGAAGGAATGGATTGACTCTTGGCCACGGTTACGTGCAGACCGGTTCCTGGCGGGGAAATCCCCAATTCCTCCATCACGAAGGCGGAGGCCGGCATGCGAGGCAATTCGTCGCCGAAGAACGCCAGCAGCCCGGCGCTCGGCCAAAGGACCGTCATGGCTACATCATCCCGTTTCAGCACGGGTGCGTGGGCTGTTTTGAGGGTTTGCCAGCAGGAGTCGTAAGAGGGGTCGTTTTCCGGCGGATAGGATTTCACTGCCGCAGGAGAAGCGGCCACGATTCTATACTGACAGGCAAAATCCAGTTGACCGACGGTCACACGGTCTCCTTTGGCGATCGCTTCGGCGTAACGGCGCGCCGTATCCGAGGCAGGGGTGCTTTTTGTGACGGCGGGCTTCTGCTGTTTCGCTGTGGCCGCAGCCAGAGGGCCAGTGAGTCCAAGGGTGATGACCGTCAGAATACCGGCAAGAACCGTAATGTTCGAAATTCGTGTGAAGCGACATGCCATAACGAGTCCCTGCCCTCCCAAACAATGAAAGACTCAAAAAAACCACTCTAACATGGCCTCGGAAGAATCCGAAAGGGGCTTGGGTCGAGATCCCCGCGGTCATGGGGCGGGCGGTTGTGGCGTCAGCGGGCGATTAAAACGAACAAGCGAGCGGATGTATGCGAGGACTGCTTGTTGATCTTCGTCGGATAGCTCGTCCTCCCATGCCGGCATCGCCGTACGAGGGCGTCCATTCGCGATGATCTTTAATAGGTCCTGATCGGATTTGGCCGACGTGGCGGCCGAAATCAGGTTTCCCGGTCGGGGAGAGAGAGACAATGCATTGCGCCCGTCTCCGCGGCCTTCGGATCCATGACAATCGAGACATCGTTGTTCATAGAGGATCCGGCCACGTTCCCATTTCGCTTGATCAGACGGAGCCGCGACCCACGTTAATCCAATCCCTAATAGGCCGGAGACGATCGTGGCCAAAGCTGTTCGCCCTCCTCCTGGCGGGGTATGTTCCATAGTCCGTCACTCTACTACAATTATAGCCGCCATCTGGTGACCCGGCATGTCGCAGATGTATAAGAATTCGCCGACCTGCTCCGGTGTGAAATGGATCTCCACCGACCCTTCAGGGGGGACGATGGCTCGTTTGAATCCATGGGGTCCGAATTCTGGCGCTCCATTGCCGGTGACGTTGAGATTCACACCAGTAAACAGATCAGAAGGCACAAAGGCATGGAGCTCGCTGTCATGGTTTCTGATGACGAATGTCGTCGCCTGTCCACGATGAAGAACAGCGCGATGAGGTATGAAGACGCGGCTTTGGATATCCACGGTGACGACAAGAGATTCTGCCGCCCTGGCCGGGGGCACATGCCAACTCAGACATAGGGCAAGGAAGATCATCCGCTGCGTCACGCTCCACATCTGACGAGTCATCGTGGTCCATGTTGTCATAACCGAGTCTGCGTACGTGCGACGCGCAAGATGTTTTCCCGCATTGCCTGACGATCGGCCGGCGAGAGTGCCGGGATGGGGCGATGACGACAAAGGGCGACCGTATGACGGAGTGACTCCACAAACACCTCGCAGTTGGGACACGTACCGAGATGGCGGCGGATTTCATCGCACACATTTGAAGCGAGTTCGTCGTCAATGTAGGCGGACAATCGCTGCAAAATGTGCAGACACCGGCCTGTCTCGTGTTTGTGAGCGGATCCTCCCTGCGCCTCAGCTTTCTTTCGCGGTGTCGGTTTTTTCGTCATCGGTCGTATCCTCCTGACGTCTGTATCGCCGCAGGCGCATCGTCCGAGTGGCCTTCTGGAATCCCCCGGGCGCTGAGTTCCCGCCTGACGAACAAGCGAGCTCGATGAAGCCGGGATTTGACGGCCCGTTCGTTTAATCCCATCACTGTCCCGACCTCTTTGGCGCTCAGCCCTTCCATATCGCGGAGTACGAGGACCATCCGATATTTTCTCGGGAGCTTCCCGATGGCCTGATCGAGTGCCTGACGGAGCTCCTTGTTCTGAAGCGCTTCTTCCGGGGTTAGCCCGTCGACTGGAATTTGCAGTCGGAATTCACCCTCCGAGGTCGGGACGAACTCATCGAGCGACAGCTCCCGTTCCGGCTCCCCCTTCTTTTTTCGACGCATGCGCAGACAGGCGCGTGAGGCGATGGTATAGAGCCACGTCGAAATCTGGGCATCGCCCCGAAAATCCTTGAAACCCCGGTAAGCATTCAAAAAGGTTTCCTGAACCAAATCTTTCGCCGCTTCGACCTCTCCACAGAGCCGATTAGCGTAGCGATAGATCAGATCGACATGGTCTCGATAGATCCTATCAAATTGGGAACGCTCGTCGTCGGTGGCACGGTTGGCTTGCTTACGAAGATTCTTGGGAGGCTGAGTCGACATCGGTGGCGCGGAGTCTAGGAGGTCGGTCGTGGGCTGTCAAGCTGGGAGACGTTGCTACCCAAAGCAAACGTGTCAGACAAGATGCTAAGGGGATGGTGCGGTGCTTGCGCGAGGGGTTGGACGCGTGCCACTCGATCCTGCCGCGGCGAGATCGACGCCGACATGGCCCTGGTCGATGTGCAGGGTCATGCGCTGCCCGACCTTCGCATTGTGAACCCCGATTTTGGTGTTGATGGTCACCACGCCGATCGGTGTTCGGAGAAAGACAAAATTAGACTTTATTTTCGAGACCGTGCCGGAGAGCAACACATGTGTATCAGATCCGGACGGTGGGGCTTGGCCCACTTGGAGATCGAACTGAAGGTCGTGGACTCCGATCACGGTATCCGCCCCATCCACTTCAACGGTCAGCGGGTCTCCATCGTGATGCGACGCAAGTCGTTCCTCGTGTGTGCCGGGGTGAACGGCCTGTTCTCCGGTGGGGGTCCACCAGAGCAATCGTTTGCTCGAGTCAGTCGCTGATTTCATCGGCCCGCTCAAATAGCGATGGACCAATGTGTCATCTCCCTTTTTGTGGATCTCGACTACGGAGCTGGTTTCGTGCAGCCAAAACCGGACTTCCTGAGAGGCCTTGAGATCTTTCAAGGTCGTTTTTGAGCTGAATGTGAGCATCCCGATCGGAGTCTTAAGAAAGACAATACCCGCTTTCGTTCGCCACACCGATCCTCGCAAGACAATGGAAGGGTCGGCCTCATCTGTCGCAGCGGCTGCTGGATTGGCTTGGGTGTTGGGTGGAATGGCCGTCTGTGACGGCGGCTCTTCGGCTGCGCTCACGCCGGTGAGGGCTGCTGAGAGCGCGAGCCCACAAACCAGAAGACTCATGCTGTGCAGGACGTGAACGGCGCAGGGATGGGTATGCCTGATCATGACGTCGTCTCGATGGAACAACGAAGGCGATCATGTGATGCAAACCTCCATGAGTCTACATCCCGAGATCCGCCCCTGTCGGCGCCTGGAGTACTTGTGCGAATAACACGATGCCGGGGGAGTGTCAAGGCGAAAGCCTTCACCCCCTGTGAGCGGCCACAATGTTCCCTACACGATTGCCTGTGAGAGTGCTGCAGTTCGGTGAAGATCGGTATCGAGGGCAGAATGATGCTCCGCGTGACCGAGGCTGTGAAGAGTGAGAATGATGCGAGGGTGCTTAGTGGCCGAATCGGGGATACCGAACCCACGGATAAGAATTGGCGGGGTCACCATGTAACACACTCGGCGCATTTCGAATTGGGCCCAGTCGTGCGGGTCCATCCGACCGCGGAGTTGTTCCAACACATCGCGGCAAAACTCTGTAAATATTGACGGCAACGATTCGTGAGTCGGGGGGCTCCAGGCCCTGCCCGATTCCCCAAAGAGGGTTATGAGAGAGCGAGCTGGGCCATTCATATGGAGGATTTGCGTTGGTGAGGAGAACACGATCATGCCAGATTCAGTAGTAGAGGAGGGATGGGTCGGATATGTCGGGGCGGTGATTGGGCCGCTTGCTAGTTTGTCGGATTGTTTCACGCCGATCCTCTAGTGAAAATGGCCATCGGGACGTGCAAATGTTGAACCTGAGAGCATGGAAAGTCTGTCTGGCGAAAATAGCGGGAATTCCGGCATAGCGATTCATGCAGGCGAGCGGATGTGTACAGAGATGCTCATGGTCGTTCAGAAACTGTTCGAATTATTTCTTCCTGGCGAGGATCCGAAGGGGGGTGCCGGAAAATCCATACTCCTCTCGGATCTGATGCTCGAGGTATCGCAAATAGGCAGGCGTAACGTCTTCCGGATGGCCGACAAACAAGGCGAAGACGGGCGGCTTCGTGGCGACCTGGGTCATAAAAGCTGACTTCGTGACCTTCGTGGGCTTCCCCTTTCGAACGGGCAGGGGGTGGGTCGCCAAAATTTGTTGCAAGAACTGGTTGAGGTGTCCGGTGGGGACTCGTTTCGAGAATGAGGCGAAGGCTTCGTCGATGGCCGGGAACAACCGGCGCAAGGAGTCGGGTTTGAGCGCAGATCCGAAGAGGACGGGGGCCCAGGGGAGAAACGGAAATCGACGCCGGAGATCTTGCTCGGTTTGCTGGCGGGCCTGTGCGTCACCTTCGCGAAGATCCCATTTATTCACGAATAGGAGGCAGGCTCGCCCCTGTCGCAAGGCGAGGCCGGCGATCTTCGTATCTTGTTCGGTGACGCCCTCGACGGCATCTAGCAACAGCACGGCTACGTCGGATCGTCCAATCGCGCGAAGCGAACGAGCTACACTATAGCCCTCGATGCCACGATCGATCTTCCCCCGGCGGCGAATGCCGGCCGTGTCGGTGAACAGATATTGCCGGCCCTGGTAGGTGGCCAACGAATCGATGGTATCTCGCGTGGTTCCTGGTACGTCGCTGACCACAACCCGATCTTCTCCCAGGACAGTGTTCACGAGGGTCGATTTACCGACGTTCGGCCGTCCGACAACTGCAACGCGGGGTGTCTCGCTCCGCATTTCGCCTTCCTCGACCGGAGGGAGCAAGGGGTATAGGGCATCGAGGAGTTCGGCAACGCCGATGCCATGTTCCGCAGAGATTGGATAGAGCATATCCGTGCCAAGCTGATAAAAGTCAGCCACCAGCGGGTCGGATTTGGGGGTATCAATCTTGTTCACAGCCACAAACAAAGGCTTCGTCGTACCCCGTAACAAGCGGACTACTTCTTGGTCTGGGGGCGTTAAGCCGGCCCGTCCGTCCATCAGGAGGATGAGGAGATCAGCTTCGGCAATTGCCAACTCCGACTGACGGCGAATCAACGCCAGCATACCCTCTGTTGCCGAGGGTTCAAGCCCCCCTGTGTCGACCAACCGGAACTTTCGGCCCCGATAGGTGGCATCGGCATAATTGCGGTCCCGCGTAACGCCCGGGACGTCATCGACAATCGCAATCCGGCTGCCGAGGATACGGTTGAAGAGCGTGGACTTCCCGACATTCGGTCGACCAATGATGGCGACGATCGGTACGTGGCCCGTCTCGGCCATCGGCAGGGTCGAGGCAGAAGAAGTCTTGGGCTTAGCGCGTGCCATACGGCCTCGCGCGGACCGTAACACAGGGATTTTCACAAAGACAACAGGCTCGTCTTCTTGCCCAACCTTCGATATACTTTAACCCATGACTCAGCTCTCAGCACTCAGCACTCAGCTCATTCCCGATTGGTCTCAAATCGATGACGTTCTGCTCGATATGGACGGGACGTTGCTCGACCGCCATTTCGATAATTTCTTCTTCGAAGAGGAATTACCGAGGCGCTACGCCTTGTTACACGACACGACCTTCGAAGAAGCCCGCGACCTGCTCATGTCGATGTACCGGTCGGTCGAAGGTGAGTTAGCCTGGACCGACCTCCATTACTGGACCAAGCGAATCGGTATCGACGTTGTGGCCATGACAAAGGAACTTGATCACCTGATCGGATTTCTTCCAGGGGCGGAGGCGTTCTTGGGAAATCTGCGACGGATGGGTAAGCGGGTGACGATTGTGACCAACGCCCACGAGTCGGGCGTAGCCATCAAAACTGCGAGGACTGGTGTGGATCGATGTGTAGATCGTGTGGTAAATGCGTTTGAGGTGGGCTATTTAAAGATGCGATCGGAGTATTGGCCCAACTGCCAACGGCTCGTAGGGTTCGAACCAAAGCGTTCACTCTACATCGATGACGATGAATGCTGCCTGGTCGCCGCCCAGGATTTTGGTGTCGCTCATCTGTTGCATAGTGCCAAATCCAGTTCACAGCTCGAGCCTGCTCCTTCGTCCATCTTCACCTCCGTCGAACACTTTTCCGTCCTTATGAACGGACACCCCGGTAGCTAGGAGGAGGACGCCACGCCCCGGTACATCTCTGCCGCAAGTCGCGGGATGCCCTCCATTTGAAACCGGTCGAGGTTCGTGATGCAGAGACCAGCCTGCAAGATGAGCTGATCGATCCGTCGGTTCAGATTGCAGCCGCACCCGACTATTCGCTGGATCGGATTGAGTCGATCCTGCCAGGCAGCGATCCTCTCATTCTCGCTTCGGCCATGTTCAAGAAAGAGGTAACGGCCGGTCGGTTTGAGCACACGTCGGATTTCCTTGAGTGCTGTGATCGGGTCGGGGATAGTGCAAAGCGTCCAGGTACTGACTACGCAATCAAAGATTCGATCAGCAAACGGAAGCGTTTCCGCACTGACTCGGGTGATGTGAATCGGAAACGCCGCGGACTTGACCCGTTGCCTCACGCGATCGGGCAGGAGCGATGCCGGATCCACGGCATGCAACAATGATACGGTTTGAGGGTAGTGAGGGAGATTCAGTCCCGTTCCCAGACCGATCTCTAATGTTTCACCCTGCGCGTCTTGAAGCAGCAGGGCTCGCCACCGATGAAATTCCTCCCCGCTCATGACCCAATCCATCAGACGGGGGAAAATGTAGCTGCTATAGAGTCCCATGCCGCCGCAGTATAGCAAAGACGAGGCGAACGGCCTGTGCGAATCTTGTGACCCTCTGCGGGCTGTGTTAGATTCACAAGTTGCAAAATAGGCCATTAGCTGTCAGCTTTCAGCAGTAAGCTTTTTGAAAGGATTCCAGCTGAGTGCTGAAGGCTGACGGCTTCCCAGCACGATTATTATGTTATGAGCAAAACCTACGATCACCACGCCATCGAGGCAAAATGGCAAGCCTATTGGGAACAGCAGCGGCTGTTTCGGGCGACCGACGACCGATCGAAGCCCAAGTTTTATTGCCTCGACATGTTTCCCTATCCCTCCGGGTCCGGGTTGCACGTCGGTCATCTCGAAGGCTATACCGCCACCGACATCGTTTCCCGCTACAAGCGCATGAAGGGATTCAACGTGCTGCATCCGATGGGGTGGGACGCATTCGGGCTTCCGGCCGAACAGTATGCCGTGAAAACGGGCGTCCACCCAGCTGTGACGACCGCGCAGAATATCGAAACCTTCAAGCGACAAATGAAACGCATCGGGCTTTCCTATGACTGGGATCGAGAGCTCAGTACGACGGACCCCGCCTATTATCGTTGGACGCAATGGATCTTCTTGAAACTCTATGAGCGGGGCCTCGCCTATGTAGCGGAGGTACCGGTCAACTGGTGTCCGGCGCTGGGCACCGTGCTCGCGAACGAAGAAATTGTCGATGGCAAGAGCGAGGTCGGCGGCTTTGACGTTGTCCGCAAACCGATGCGGCAATGGGTATTGAAGATTACTGCCTATGCCGATCGATTGCTGGATGATCTCAAGTTAGTCGAATGGCCACCCAGTACGCTTGAGATGCAGAAGAATTGGATTGGTCGATCGATCGGAGCCGAGGTCGAATTTGAACTGGCCGGTGCCAAGGGTACGATTCGTATCTTTACCACCAGGCCTGATACCCTGTTCGGCGCCACCTATATGGTCATGGCGCCAGAGCACCCCTTAGTGGAGGTTGTGACGACGACAGACCGTCGTGCCGACGTGACGGCCTACCGTGATGCTGCCGCTCGTAAAAGTGATCTGCAGCGGCAGGAACTCGACAAGGAGAAGACCGGTGTCTTCACCGGAGGGTACGCTACCAATCCGGTAAACCAGGAACGGCTCCCGATCTGGATCGCGGATTATGTCTTAATGGGGTACGGGACCGGCGCCATCATGGCGGTACCGGCGCACGACGAACGCGACTGGGCCTTCGCTCGAACGTATTCCCTTCCGATCCGAGAGGTCATCGCGGGTGGCGATATCGAGAAGGAAGCGTTCGTGACAACCGAGAATGGAACTGTCGTCAACTCAACGACACGCGACGGAAGTTTTTCGATCAACGGCCTCACGCCGGTCGACGCGATTCCCAAGATCACGGCCTGGTTGGAGTCTCAAGGCAGGGGACGCAAAGCCGTCAATTACAAGTTGCGCGATTGGCTTTTCGCACGGCAACGCTATTGGGGTGAGCCCTTTCCGGTCGTGTGGATAGGCGAGGAATCTCGTCCACTGCCGGAAGAGCAACTCCCACTGGTACTGCCGGAAACAAGCAATTTCAAGCCCTCAGGAACGGGAGAAAGCCCTCTCTCAAATCTCCAGGATTGGGTGACCACCGTCGATCCGACAAGCGGAAAGCCCGCTCGGCGGGAAACCAACACGATGCCCCAATGGGCAGGATCCTGCTGGTACTACCTCCGATTCATTGATCCGACGAATCCACAACGCCTTGTCGATCCGGAGAAGGAACGCTACTGGATGCCGGTCGATCTCTACATCGGTGGCAGTGAACATGCTGTCTTGCATTTGTTGTACGCGAGGTTTTGGCACAAGGTGCTTTTCGACATCGGTGTTGTGAGTACGCCGGAGCCATTCAAGAAGCTCGTGCATCAAGGCATTGTTCTCGGAGAAGATAACCAAAAGATGTCGAAGTCTCGCGGCAATGTCGTGAATCCCGACGAAATGATGGATCAGTTCGGCGCTGATGCCGTGCGGCTCTATGAAATGTTCATGGGTCCGTTGGAGGCGATGAAGCCCTGGAGTACGAGGGGGGTCGAAGGCGTCACAAGGTTTTTGGAGCGAGTGTGGCGGTTGATGGTGAACGAAGAAGGCAATATATCGAGCGCGGTTGTAATGAAGGCACCGAGTCTCGATCAGCTGCGTCTCCTGCATCAAACGATCAAAAAAGTGACGGAAGACATCGAGACACTCCGATTCAACACGGCTATTTCACAGATGATGGTGTTTACCAACGAGCTGACGAAAATTGATCAGCGGCCACGGACATTGTTGGAACCGTTTGTATTGATCCTCTCGCCGTTTGCTCCACATCTGGCCGAAGAACTTTGGCAAAAATTGGGTGGACAGGCCAGTGTTTCACAACAGCCCTGGCCCGGCTTCGATTCCGCATTGACGATCAGCGATAGGTTGACGATTCCCATCCAGGTGAACGGAAAGCTTCGCGGAAAAATCGAGATCGGAGTCGACACGTCCCGAGTAGAGGTCGAGCGTCTCGCGCGAGGACAGATCGGTGAATGGATGCAGGGGAAAACACCTCAAAAAGTCATCTACGTTGAGAAGAAGCTCATCAACTTCGTGGTGTGAACAAAGCGGGTCTGAGCTACGAGGACTGAATGAATAGGTTGTCACGTATGCGAACCCGGGGTCTTCAAACTCTCTCAGTCCTGAGTCCTTGGTCTTCGGCCGTGGCTTTATCGCTGCTCTTGCTGGCCGGATGCGGCTATCAGTTTCGTGTCGAAGGAGCCGGCCCTACAATCGGCGGAACCTCTGCTCCCGCCTCATCAGAGCCGCCGCCACGCCTGGTGATCAGAACGTTGCAGAATATGAGTTTCGAACCCAACCTGGAAACACGCTATACGAATTATTTGCGGCATGAATTTTCATCGGGGAGTGGTGCTCAGATCGTCTCCGAATCGGAAGCCGCGGACTTGGTGCTTACAGGTCAAATCCTGTCGGTCAACGTTCCAACGCTGAGCTTTACTCAGACGACGACCCTCGAAAGTCGGACAGAGGTCATCGTCCTCGTGAAAGTTGAGGAGACGCGTACGAAGAAAGTGGTATGGATGCAAACGGCCAAGGGAGCGTCGGAATTTTTTGTGACGACGGATCTTCAATTTAATCGAGCGCTCCAGAATCGTGCTTTGGAGCAAGCAGGACGGTTCATCGCCGCAGACTTGGCGTCTCGCTTTCTGTTGCAGATAGAGTCGGGCAAACTCTCTAAACCCACACCGACTCCGGCTCCGACTACGACAGGGATCAATTAGGACGAGCGGGCCAATGCCATCGACTGTCACGCCGACTCAATTTCAGGCCTCGCTCAAGCAGGGTGCCGTCGCTCCATTGTACCTCGTCGTTGGCGAGGACGATCTTCTGCGGGATACGACGGTAGCCGCGCTCAAGACCGCGGTGCTTGGAGAAGGTGGAGATACGTTCAACTGCGATGTTTTCTACGGAGATGAAGCCAGCGGAGCAGACATTGTGGCCTGTGCTTCGGAGGTGGCGGTATTTGCACTTCGACGACTCGTTGTGGTGAAGGCGGCTGATAAATTACCTGCACGGGAATGTGAGGCGTTGTTGCCATATCTTCAGACGCCTAATGACATGACCGCCCTCCTATTCGCCGCGCCTAAGATGGACGGCCGCCTGAAGTTTACGCAGACGCTTGCGCGCGTTGCCGTTTCAGTCGATTGTTCGACTCCGTCTGATGCGCAGTTGACTCCGTGGCTCAAAGAGGATGCCGCGCGTGTGGGGGTTCGGCTCAGCGATGACGCGCTGCAGATGCTCAAAGAAACCTGTGGAGGATCACTCTATTCGGCGCGCCGCGAGTTGGAGAAGTTGGCGGCCTATGTTTCGTCCGAACGAGCCGCGACAGCCAACGACGTGGAGACGTTACGCGGAATCGAACCTGGTGCATCGGTGTTCGATTTAGCGATAGCGATCGGGGTGCGCGATCGCGGGCGTGTCATGGGCATCCTGGCACGAAACCTCGAAGCGGGCGAGGCTCCGCTGCGAATGTTGGGCTCGCTCGCGTGGCAATATCGCCGTATTTGGAAGGTCAAAGATCTCCTGAAACAGGGGGGGCGTGAATCCGAAGCGGCCCGGATGCTCCGGATGGACCCCTATAAGATCCGCACCTTTCTGGGGCAGTTTTCCGAGTCCCACTTGAGTAAGGCGCTTGGGTGGTTTCTGGAAGTTGACGCAAAACTCAAAGGAGGAAGCGGAGGAAAACCAGCTCGGATAGTTGAACAACTCTTGCTGAGGCTCTGTGATCGTGCCCCGGGCGAGGGTCGCGCTTCATCATCGGCTGGTTCTCAGCCGAAAGAGGCAATACGGACGAAGCTAGTATCCAATATCCGGACGATTACGAGCGGGAAGCGGTCAAAGCATTGACCCGAAGAGTGAGGCGGGAAATCCGGCGAGACGCTGTGTTTGCTTTGAGTACGCCTTTCGTCACAGCCTTACTCAGTGCCGATGTCGCTTCGCGCAATGAAGCCTTGGCCTCATTAATTTTGTTTTCGGCTACGGCAGTTTGGAGCTTCTTCACAAGCCCCTTCACGGCACTTAATGTAGCGCGATTGCGCTCCTGACGTTTTTCCGCTTGGCGAGCTCGACGAATTGTCGACTTGTGGATAACAGGCATTGCACGCTCCTATACAAAAGAGGAGCGAATTTGTACCATAGGGCCGATTGAGGCGTCAAGATAAGTCTCCCTCAGAAAGGAATCACCAGTGTCGAAAATCGCCGCACGTGACCGCCTGATCCTGGCCCTCGACGTGCCGTCCAGTGTCGAAGCAGATCGATTGTTGGATCATGTCCATGACCAGATCGGTTTCGTCAAAATTGGTCTGGAGCTCTACACGGCTGCTGGTGCGGACATGGTGAAGCGTGTGATCGATCGTGGGAAACGCGTCTTTTTGGATCTCAAGTTTCTGGACATCGAGGAAACCGTTCGTCGCGCTACCACACGCGTCGCGGCCATGGGAGTGGAGTTCCTGACTGTGCACGCAAATCGCAAAGCTCTCGCAGCAGCCGTACAGGGCCGGGGAAACTCGAGCCTCAAACTCCTCGCCGTCACAGTACTCACGAATTTTGACAGTCAGGACTTGCGTGACATGGGCATTCAGCACAGCGTGCAAGAACTGGTCAGTGCTCGAGCATTGCTGGCTTCAGAGGTCGGATGCGACGGGGTTGTGGCCTCGGGTGAGGAAGCCGGTGTGCTTCGTCCCAAAGTCGGGCCTCGCTTCTTGATCGTCACGCCTGGAGTCCGTCCAGCCGGGAAGGGCGTGGATGATCATGCCCGGGTGACGACGCCGACCCAAACGATCGCCGCCGGGGCGGACTATCTGGTCATCGGTCGTCCCATCAGGGATGCGGCAGATCCCGCCGCTGCGGCAGCGGCTATTCTTTCGGAGATGCAAGCGGCTTTCGACGCACGGGGCTGATGATCCAGCCGTGGTTGCGGGCCTTCTCCGCTCTTTGCTAAGATTCCCTCGCAAGCGTTTTCACTCCGACTTCTCTTAGTGGTGGGTGTAGCTCAAGGGTAGAGCGCCTGACTGTGGCTCAGGAGGCTGCGGGTTCGAAGCCCGTCACTCACCCCAAGTGCTCCTTCGAACAACTCGTGTGGTTTGATACCAACTCTGAGTGGAGGCTAGGGTTGCGCCGATGTCGGAAGTTCGGCGTTCGGCGGGGATGGACGGTTTGAGCCGTTCGGACGTTCTAGTTTCTCCAGGACTTCCTGCTTGATTCTGGTGGGTTCCTCGATCCGGTTTTCCCGCTGCAACGTACTCAACTCGGCGGACTTGCGAGCATTGAGTTCGACCATGTCGATCTCATTTTTGACCAGCTGAGGGGTTAAAAACACTAACAGATTCAGTTTTTGTGTCTGGTTGGATTGAGATCGGAAGAGCCACCCTATTAGGGGAATGTCACCGAAGAATGGAACTTTGTTCTCGGTCAGCAGTACATTATCCCGGACGAGTCCCCCGATCACGAGCGTCTGCCCACTTTTGGCGATCGCGGTGGTTTCCATTGAGCGTTTGGTAAGGGTGGGCCCGACCGGTACGCTTGACGTTCCTGTGCCGATCGTCTGCGCCGTGCCAGCCTCAATTGCAGAGATCTCCTGTTTGATCTCGAGGCGAATGAGATCGTCTTCCAAGACCTGTGGGCTCAATTCCAACGTCACCCCGACGTCTTTGCGCTCGATCGTCACGAGGGTTCCCCCAGTAATGCCTTGTGCCTGTCCGGTTGGGAACGGGACATTCTCGCCAACCACAATCTTGGCTTTCTGATTGTCGGCCGCGAGGACCTGCGGGGTCGAGAGCACGTTGGTATCCGTGAGGCTCATCAGCAATTGCAAGAATCCGCGAACGTTGACGGTGTTTAGGATCGATATGGTTCCGCCGGTCGCAGCGCCAGCAGCGGCAACAGCGCCAGTACCAAGGATGGTTTGTGCCAGGGTCGAGGCGTTTTCGGGGGCAAGATTGAATCCAGCAATTCCTTGAAGAGAACCGCTTTTCCCAGCCGCGATGACCTGCAGTGGGTCGCTGCCAATCTGTTTGAGCCGGTCCACTTCGACTTCGAGGATGACCGCTTCGACAAACACTTGGTTACGTCTGGTGTCCAAGCCTTGGATTACTGATTGCAACTTGGCATAGGCGGTTTTAGTCGCGCTGATGATGAGAGAATTCGTCGGCTTGTCAGCGAATACTTGCACCGGCGCCTCGAACTCCGTCAAAGGCCGCATAGGCGGTCGTGCGCCGGGCGCGGCCTGCGCGACGGTCTGCGAACGGGCGACCAAATTGGTCAAGACGGCCGCAAGATCAGTCGCATTAGCGTGTTTGAGTTTGTAAACAAAGACCGCGCGCTCCGGAGGAAGCTCTCCCATCGGAACGATTTGATAGACAGCACCCTTCGGGACCACTGCGAGGCGGCTCACTTCAAGAGCAGAGACAAACATGGCATACGCCTGATCTGGCGTAACTTTCGTCGGAGAGAACACGGAGATCTTTCCCCCGGTTTTCTTCACCGTGTCGTCCAGTACGAAATTCTTCCCAGTAAGCTCGCTGATGAAGCGGACAAAAACGGGAAGCTCGACGTCATTGAAATCCAGCGCCACCCGCCCAATGGATACTGGAGTGACCTCCGCCGAAAGCAGACAAGGCGGCAGCAAGCCTACACAGGCCACCAGGCAAGCAACGGCGAGTCTGCGACTCAAGACAGGGTTCATCGAGAGGTAACCTCTAGGGCATGCAGCCGAGAAATATGCCTCACTGTCAGACTTCGTTCTTGAATGAGGAATGACGGTACCACATGCCTCTTAGCTGATACAACCGCACTCAGGGCCTCACGATTCTTGGCGCTCTCGTTCAATTTTGGCGAAATCGGACGGTCTGCTCCCAGGTCATCGGCGTCTAACCAGCTAAAAATAAAGGATTATTTTTCTTCGGTTAGAACTTGCAATGGCATTGGGCTTGCACCCGTCTGTCCCGTTTCACCCCCGTAAAGAACCAGTTAAGAATTTGCGAAGTTGCGTGGAACCCGCATCGTGCCTGAAATACCCAGAACTGCGGCGTTCCGTGACTGAAAGATCTGCTAAAGTTGTAACGTGCGGACTGACAAAAAATCCTTCATAAAATCCGACAAAAAGAACCCTTCCAGGGGGCACAAGCGAGGTGTTGTCGGGTACAGTAAAAAGAGCGCGTTACTCGAGGACGCCATCACCCAGATGAACGCCGGCAAGTATGGCCGGTCTTCTGCGGCTCTCAAGGAACTTCTTGCGCTCGACCCTCATAACACCGAGGCTCGGCGACTTTTTGCCACACTCCATCTTCGACTCGGCAGCCTTGTCACTGCGCGGCAGGCCTTCGAATCGCTCGCACGCGAAGCGATCGAGCGGCAGGATTACTGGCTGGCCGAGTCTCTATTACGGGAGTATTTGGCCGCGGGCCCCCGCTGTGTCCCCTTTCTCGAACTTCTGGCGCACGTCTTCGAAGGGAAGGGTGATGCCATGGCTGCGGTGGCTGAGCTTGGTAAGGCCATCGACATTCTCGTTGAGGATCCGGACCCGGACAGCCCTCAAAAACCTGGACAGCTTTATGCCAAGATCCGGGAAGTCGCGCCGGCTAGTCCCGTGGCCTTTCGTTTGGCCTCGATGTTCGACATTCAAACCGGCGAATTTCTCAGATCCCCTGTCAACCCAGCAGCTCAACAACCCGTTCAAGACCATACTCCTCCCAGTTCGGAAGGAGCGGTGCCGTCTCGTCCTGTCGAATCGAACACAGAGGTCATGCCGTGGGAACAACCTGGTGAGTCTCAGGCAGTCACGACTTCTTTGTCCACATCGTCTCCATTCTCTGTTAATCCAGAAGAAAGTCAGTTCGAGGCAACGTCCGTTCCTCCAGTCGAATCAGACATCCAATACTCGAGTGACGGCCAATCTCTTGAGGCGCTTAGTCCATCCCAACCCGTGACTGATGAACCGGGACTGACCGCAAGTGCCGTACCTGAATCCCTCTCCGAGAATGAGGCTGCAACAACCGATGGCCTCTCGACCTTGTCACCATCGGACGAGTCCATACAAATTCCGCCTCTGTCCGATCAGCCTGAGGCTCTCCCTTCAGAACAAGCCCCGATCACGTCAGCTTCATCATCACTAACCTCGCCTATGCCGTGGGAACAGGTGGAAGAAACCACCATCCCCATTGCAGATTCCGAACCGCCAGCTTCTGTGACCACTGAACAGGGCTCTATCCTTGCACAGAATAGCGAAACAGACGTTATCTTGACGAGCTCGATTCAGCCAGAGCCGGCGGCAGCTCCTGTGATAACCACTGACCCATCCGAGGGATCTTCGATTGGAGAGCAGGCAACGGTCCAAGCAGCCGCTGAGATTTCCGTTGAGCCTTCGACTCCCGCAACTCCTGCAGAGTCTGACTCGCCTTCGTCCGCTCCATTTTCCTGGGAGGCTATTTTCCAGAAGGCTTGGGCGTTCTCGACAAAATCATCGTCGGATGAAATTCTGTCGTCTGCAGCTCCGAGTGCTGGCACTTCTGCGGTCAAGGACCCGCCGACCGAATCGAACAGCATCGAACCCACAACGATGCCCGAGATCCAAACGTCAACTACTCCATCCCGAACAAGTTTGGAGCCGACATTCCTCTTGCGTGAGTCCGGATCAACACAGGAAGTGGCCCCGCCATCCGTATCAGAGCCGCTGTCTGTTCAAGAACCGGAGCCAGTGACTCCGGTTTGGGAAGCAGCGGCTCCCCCTATTCAGTTATCGCCGGAACCCGAGTTGCAGACAGCAGCGCCCACGGAAGCTCTGGATGTCGCCTCCGCCCATTCGGAAGAACGCGTCATAGTTGAACCGGTGCCGGTGCAGGAAGACTATCAGCCGCCACCCGACTTGGAAGAGACGACTCCTCCAACCACTATCATTCCCCCGGAGCACGCAGTCTCATCCGTCGTCCAAGAAACCACTCTACGAAAATCGCTGCCACAGGAGGCCGAAGCGGCGTCAGAGGAGTTGGTGTCGGAGACTTCGACAGACCCGGCGTTGCCCCCTCCAACGGAACCTCTGTCCCATTGGAGCACCGGGGAAGTGGCTGTCCAGCACCACCGTCCCTCCCGAAAAAGGCGGCGGTGGGAAAAAGAGATCACCGAGCCTCGAGCTCCCGAGTCAGTCCCAGCGCCGTCGATTGATGCACCTCAGGAAACGGTTACAGAGCCAGTCGATGAAACAGTCGCTCAATTACCCGAAGCTGTCTCGACACCTTCGGCCCCGATCACTCCGGAGGCAGACACGAGGCCCGACTGGATTCGTGAGAGCGAATCCATCACATTTGTTCGGCAAGAGCCTCAATCTCCCGTCGCTTGGGATGAGGGTCCCAGCGAATTCACGGCCTCAAAGCCGGAACCAGAGCCAGTTGTCTCAGCGGCAGCGTCCGCTGTTGATGTGTTGTTCGAATCAACGGGAAAAAGAAGCCAGGTCCGTACCTACGACCGATTGGCCACGTCGAGACCACGTCCTCGCTTTATAGCCCGTCTGCACCGGTTACGAATCGGGCTTGTGTCGTTCGTCTATTCCTGTTTTGCCACCACGCGTTCCATCATCATTTCACTCCTGACGCTCGTCGTCGTCTGCGCAGTGATGGCGATGGGGGGAGTCGTCGCTACCGAAGTGGCATGGAGAGTCATGGAACAACCTCCAAGCGAGACGTATGTGAATTTAACTACAGGTCCTCAGCGCTCGAGCACGGACGGAAAGAAGAACGGTTATTTTCTCCTCTTGGGATTCGAGGCTCCCCGGGGCCGAGACGCGATCCAAGCGGGATACGAGCGGAAAGCCGGAGATAATGACCTTCCTGCCGCGCGTGTGTGTTTCAAAGACGAAGATGAAGCGAGGAGTCTTGCCACTGCGAGCGCTTCGTCCAGCGTGATGAAAGGTTGGTTGAAGAGTTCAGACCCGGCTGCAAGGTTTAAGGGACAAGCGGACTCGATTCGTTCCTGGGCAGCTCAAGAATCGACGGCACTCGGTCGGTATCAACAGTGGCTCAAACTGCCGTTCGAGGATTGGGGATTCGGAGAGATTGTTAGCCCTAATTGTCCCCATATTCTTCTGACTCACCGTCTCTACCTCGCCGAAGGGTTCGGTCAGGACCTGGCCACCGGCCTTGAACGTTTGGAGACGGACATGGAAGCGTGGCGTTCGGTCCTGGTTCAATCTAAAACCCTCATGATCAAGATGCTCGCCGCCGATGCTGTGTTGGATGATGTCGCGATTGCCTCAGGATTATTGATCAGGCCTGATCTCGACGATGCATCAATCAGCCGTCTGGGGAAAGTTGTCCGCCCGCTTGATCAGGCTGAACTCTCCGTCCGATGGCCGATGCAGAGTTACTTCACGTGGGCCACAAAAACGGTGAAAACAGCATTGAAACAGGATCGGACGGAGGAACGTCCTCTCCACGTATCCTTTGCAGCAGCCATGTCTCTTCCCGTTCAACGACGAGCCAACGACTATGCCAATTATTATGAGGCTGCGAATCGAGCGGTTGCGGAAGGTCGATATCTGAGCTTGCCGAAGATGTCCGGCTTCATTCGAACCGAGCCAACGAGTACCATGGACTATCTGATCAATCCTATCGAACATGTCATCGGAATCGAACCGCTTCCTTCGTGGGATCCCTACATTGGGCGTATGGTAGAGACGGATGCCCAGCTTCGTCTGGCGAGCCTACAGGTGTGGATCAGGCGAGGCCCACAGGAGGGAGCATTTCTCACTCGATTGGCGAAAGCCGGTCAATCGCACTATGATCCCTTCACCGGTCTTCCTATGCTGGTCAATTCACAGAAGGGTCTGATGTATAGCGTCGGGCGAGATGGAAAAGACCAAGAAGGCGATCCGGCCCACGATGTGGTTGCGATAATTCCGCCGAGCCGATCCGAAGCAGGCGGATCTTCCCGAACCGCATCCGTCTCTAGGGCAAAATAACCCTTTAAGCCCTCTCTGATTCGGTCAGCCTCCCAAGCAGCCTCGCCAGCCCACTCCTGTCAACCGCAAGCCCGTTCTAGCGTTATCGCTAAACAAGGGATGAAGGAGATGGTCCCGTGTGTGAACGGATATTTCCCGAGGATGACTATTTTCCTCAGCCCAATCGACTTGACCGTACATGAGATTAGGTCAACAATGACTCGGTACGAGGAAAACCGAGCGACACTGCGAGCATAAGGAATACGCATGTCGGCGACGGTGTATGAGCTTGCTTCACTTGAGTTTTCTCGCGGGCTCTGTCTCGGTGGGAGGAGCGCAATCCTAGATCGAAACCAGGCCCTGGATCGGTTTCTAGCCGGAGTCGAACGTCGAGCGTTTCGCATGGCGCAGGTTGCCACCGGCGATGCCGATGAAGCGATGGATCTCGTTCAGGACTCGATGTTGAAGTTGGTCCAGCAGTATGGTGGACGTAAGGAAGTCGAATGGGGTCCGCTGTTCCATACAATTTTGCAGAGCCGGATTCGCGACTGGTACAGGAGAGCAAAGGTTCGGAACCGTTGGCGAGCCTGGTTAAGCCGGCGTGAGGATGACACCGAGCAGGACGATCCGCTCGAATCCGTGGCGGACACTGGTAGTTTGCTGGGCGATGAACAGCTCGCCCGGAAGCGTGCTATGGCCGCACTCGATCAAGCCTTAAGAACCCTGCCGTTCCGGCAACAACAAGCGTTCATCTTGCGGGCGTGGGAAGAGCTGGACGTTGCGCAAACAGCAGCAGCCATGCGATGTTCAGAGGGGAGCGTCAAGACCCATTATTTTCGTGCCGTGCGCGCACTGCGTCAACTGTTGGGAGAACACTGGCCGTGAACACCGATTACAATAAGGACGATGAGCGGTTTGTTGCGGGAGCCAAGCAGCTCCTAGACCGCAGTGTCGAAGATCTCGATGTGGCCGTCACACGGCGCCTCCAGCGTGCACGAATTCAGGCACTCGATGCGAGGCCGGTTCGCAGCCGATGGAGAGTCTGGGTCGGCGGACTCGCGATGACGGCTATCGGAGCACTCTCGTTCTCCATGTGGCTTGTGCAGCCAGCCCATGAGCGGCCTCATACACTGGCGCTCGACGACATGGAGTTGATTACCTCCGCTGAGAACGTCGACCTTGCAGAAGATCTTGAGTTCTACCATTGGCTGGCTGATGCCGACACGACGGGGTAGATGGACGCTGGTAGCACTGGGAACGATGGGGTTACTCATCAACCAGGTACAAGCCGCGCCGCGCGATGCTGCTTCGCCACCGGACACGGATTTTTTGGAGTTTCTCGGTTCCTGGCATACCGGCGACGACAAATGGATCGATCCCTTTCAGGTGGACGACTCGCCCGCGCTCGAGGCAAATGAACCAGCACCAGCACCAACGCCGACCCAAAGAGATTCTCCTGATCAATCCAGATCAAAACGATTGGAGCAGGAACCATCCGCGAGCGAGAGTCAACCGGCTTCCCCACCTCCACGGAGGGAAGTGACGCCATGAAGTCGGTGCTAATGATCATGATCATCCTTGCAGCCCTCAGCGGAACGGCCTGGGCTCAGTCCGATGTCGCAGGGGTTCCCTGGAGCCAATTAGGCCAGGATGAGCAACAGCTTCTTCAGCGGTTCAGTGGAACGTGGGATCAGTTGCCCCCGGAACGGCAGCAGCGGCTTCTGAACGGGGCGCGGCAATGGCAGAATATGAATCCTCAAGAGCGTGAGGAGGCTCACCAGCGTTTTCAGCAGTGGCAGCAATTGTCGCCGGATCAGCAGCAGCGTCTTCGTGAGCGATTCCAGAGGTTTCGCCAGCTTCCTCCCGAACAGCGGGAGGCCATCCGTAACGCCCGCCAGTGGTTTCGCTCTTTACCACCCGAGCAGCGTCAAGAGATGCGAGACCGGTGGCGCAACATGAGTCAGGCGGAAAGACGTGAATTCCGCCGGCAGCTTCGCAAGGAGTATGGTGGTGGAAACAACCGACCGTTGCCTAACGACGGTCCCCGGCAACCTCACCCCCCTCGCTCAACCCGCTAGTCGGCATTCCGACCTCAGGCTTGTCGACCGCTCCGCATTTCATGAGTCGCTTGCTTGACACGTCGAGCGGCATTCCACAGAATCTCCCAGGACTAACCTCTGCGAAGGGAGATCGGGATGGCTGCTGGCGCATCATGGGGAATCAAGCGAGGGTTCAGGCGGGCCAGTATCTCGGCCGGGCCCGTTCCAACGCAGATCGTCTCCAACGAAGAGTTTGCTCCGCTCCCTCAGACCCAGGATCAGGCCCGTGTCGAAGTAGCCGTTTCTATGCTGAGCCACCAGGCTGCGATGCGACTTGGGGTCAGCCGGCGGGACTTTCTCCGAACGTCCGGCGGGATGGCTGCCGCGCTGATAGCGATGAATTCCGTGTTCGGTCGTTTCTTCGATGTGTTCGAGAGTGAACTTTTTGAACCGTCGGCTTTTGCCGAACGACAAGGCTCGCCGTACTTCATCTTCGACGTACAAACACACTACGTCGGCTCACACTTCGATCCGACGGATGCCGAGGACAAAAGAAAAGGCGCTGTCTCCAAATCAGGACTCCTTGCGTTGCGACGCCGTATCCGTGAGGCAGGACTCAATCCAAAGCTGGCGGCAGATCGAGGGACGATCGACGATCTCTCATGGCAGAACTTTGTGAAAGAAGTGTTCTTGGATAGCGAAACGTCGATCGGCCTCATCAGTACACCGCCGGGCCCCTATCCTCAGGAGGCCGTTGTTCCCCCGAGCGAGATGGCGCACATTCGCGACGAAGTGAACCGCGTTGCCGGGTCGCAACGGATGCTTGCACACGGGCTGGCCACGCCACAGCTCGGTCCAGCCGACCTAGAGTTCATGGCGATGCAAGCGGAGACGCTGAAGATCGATGCCTGGAAGTGTTACACCGGTTCGTGCCCGACAGGGTTCGAGCACGGTTGGTGGATGGACGATGAACAGATTGCCTATCCGATGTTGGAGCAAGCCAGGAAACTGAACGTCAGGCGGGTCTGTGTTCACAAGGGCTTGCCGCTCGGGCCGGTCCCCGCTTACAACCATCCCAAGGATCTCATCCAAGCGGCCAAGGACTTTCCCGACATGGACTTCCTTGTCTATCACTCAGGGCTAAAAAGTGCGGCGTCTGTGGACGATATTTTTGCCAAGACGGGAGAGATTCCCTGGACGACAGAATTCTGTCGCATGAAGAAGGGCGAGCCAAAGATCCAGAATATCTATATGGAACTGGGATCAACGTTCGGTCAACTGGTGACGACATCTCCCATGATTTGCGCCCATCTGCTCGGGCAGATCATTGAGACATTCGGCGTAGACCACGTCCTCTGGGGCACCGATTCCATCTGGTACGGAACCCCGCAGTGGCAGATCGAAGCATTTCGGCGCTTCCAGATCCCGGATCAGCTTGTCGAGAAGCATCATTACCGATCGCTCACGCGCGAGGTAAAGGAGCAGATATTCGGGTTAAATGCAGCTCGCGTGTTTCGGGTTGACGTCACGACGAAACGGACCGAGGTGCCTAAAGATTATCTCGGCAAAATCAGGATGAGCTATCTGCAAGAGGGGCCGGAACCGAGTCACAGGCTGTACGGATGGGTGAGATGAAATGGGAACGAGGGATGGTTCGCTGTCCCTTTTTAGTCAGGCGAACGGGAGACCAAGCTCATGAAGAGTGAAATTTTGTATCCTGGGGCGTTCCCCATGGTGCGTGTCGAACTTGCGGCGGGAGAACATATCAAGGCGGAGTCGGGCGCCATGGTGTCGGCATCACCGACCATTGATATCGAAAGTAAAATGGAAGGAGGTTTTCTAGGAGCCCTATCACGCAAGTTACTCACGGGTGAAAAATTCTTCTTTCAAACGCTGAAAGCAAGCCGAGGGCCAGGTGAAGTCCTGCTGGCGCCGACGGTCCCTGGGGAGATCGTGGTTTTGGAACTCGATGGAGTGAACGAATACCTGGTTCAAAAGGATGGGTTTCTGGCTGGTGCCGAGACGGTGAAAATCGAGAGCCAAATGCAAAGCTTCAGTCGGGGACTGTTGGGAGGCGAAGGGTTTTTCATCCTGAAGATCAGCGGGACCGGACAGTTGATTCTGAACAGCTTTGGCGCGATCCACAAAATTGAATTGAAACCAGAGCAGGAATATATCGTGGACAATAGCCATCTCGTAGCCTGGTCATCGACCACTTCCTACAACATTGAGCGAGCGGCTGCAGGCTGGGTGGCGAGCTTCACCTCGGGCGAGGGGTTTGTCTGTCGCTTCCATGGTCCAGGCGTCGTGTATATCCAAAGCCGCAACCCGGGGGGCTTTGGAGCCTGGATTCGGCAATTTATCCCCGTTTCCGAGTGATGACTCGCGTCATTCGTCAAACGTCAATGGTCAATCGTAGACTCTGGAAACAGAGCGCGACAGAACTTTATCGTCCTCCAATGACGATTGACGTGTGACGACTTCTTATGACCTTTCAAGCCAACGCCCTCTGCTTCGGTGCTGACTTTCCCGCGACCGGTGTGCCCTGTCACGTCGAAGTCTCATCGCGCGGCCTCATGTTCAAGATCCAAGACCACCCACTCCAACCTGATGAGGCCACGGTGCCCTTCTCGTCGCTGACATTGTCCTCTGGCGGACTCGATCATGATCAACTGGTGGTGAAATGGGGAAAGGGACAATCGACTCGGACGCTGTACACAAAGGACGCGGTCCTTATCAGGGCATTTCGAGAAGCGGCGCCGCCCGAACTGACCCATCACTTTGAAGCCGCGGCGACCAAGGTTCGGCAGGCTCGCACCCACCGACGGAGGATGTGGGGGATTGTTGTCGGCTCGCTGGGAGCGATCGCGCTGCTTCTCTGGCTGGGTTCCGATTGGCTCGTCGATTTCGCGGTGAGTCGCATTCCCGTGGAGTGGGAACAGAAACTCGGGGAATCGGCCTATCGCGATTTTCTCGCAAAACAGGACGTGCTCAAAGAAGGGCCGGCCGTTGTTGCGGTCAACGAAATGACCCAACGACTGACAAACCAAGTGGTCGACAATCCGTACGCGTTTGAGATCACGGTCGTGAAGAGCGACGTGGTCAATGCCTTTGCATTGCCGGGCGGCTATATCGTCGTCTTTACAGGTCTTATGAAAAAGGCCGAGAGCGGCGAAGAAGTCGCTGGCGTGCTCAGCCACGAATTCAATCACGTCTTGCAGCGACACGGCCTTGAGCGCATCGTGAAAACGCTAGGCCTTATGGCGGTCGTGACAATCCTTGTCGGCGATCCGCAGGGGTTAGCAGGCCTGATGAAACAGGTCGGTCTCGAACTGGTGACGCTGAAGTTCGGCCGGGCACAGGAAATTGAAGCCGACCTGAAAGGGGTGCAACTTCTTCAACGGGCGAAGATCGATCCAGACGGCATGATTCGATTCTTTGAGCGACTGTCGGAAAAAGACCAGGGCCGAATGGAATGGCTCTCGACGCATCCGATGAGTACGGTCCGTGCCGAACGGCTCAAGGCCGAACTGACATCTCTGCCAAAGATGGCCCCGGAGCCGTTTACGTTCGATTGGAAGCAGATTCAAGAGTCCTTGGGTGTTCAACCGGTCGCCGCGCCATGAAGCAACGCGAAGCCGTTCGCATCGGAGTCATTGCCGATACGCATGGACTCTATGATCCAGCGGTCCGTGAACATTTTTCTGGCGTAGTGGCGATTGTGCACGCGGGAGACATCGGTGATCGAGCAGTGATTCAGTCCCTCAAAAGGATTGCTCCGGTGGTCGCCGTATCGGGGAACGTTGACGAGTATGAGCGGAGCGGATTTCCTCGACAGATCGTGATCCGTCGCAGTGGCAAGACTATCGCTGTGCGCCACGTGCTGTTTGAAAAAGGAAAACTAACGGAAGACGCGACAAGGTGGCTGAATGAGGAGCAGCCAGATGTGTGTATCTTCGGCCATAGCCATCGTCCGACGATCGAACGGTACGGGCGCACACTCCTCTTCAACCCAGGATCGGCCGGCCCTCGACGGTTTACCCTTCCTCGGGCGATCGGGATTCTGACGATTACCGGCGATTGTGTCGTTCCGGGGCACGTCCAACTGGATAACAAGCCAAGAGGTGGAGACAAAGAGAAGGAGAAGCGGTCTGTAATTGCAGCGAATTCTTCACGAAGTGGGGGAAGAAGTATATGATCGATCCGAGACAGAGGTTCAACCCGTTTAGCGTGACGGACAATGTCATGGGAAAGAGGAGGACGGCATGAAGCTCGTCGCGATGGTTGTTCTGACACTCGTTTTCATCAGCACGTCTATCTCTCAAGCTCTCGCCATGAATCCTGACAACGGACCAGGATGCGGTCTCGGCAAGCTGGCGTGGTCGGATTTTAAGCGGCCCAAGAATATTGGTCCACAAGTGCTTATGGCGACGACCAACGGCACCTTCGGCAGCCAGACGTTCGGGATCTCCACCGGCACGTCCGGTTGCACGAACGACGGAAAAGTGTGGGCGGAGGAACGGGCCGATGTGTTTGTCGCCGCAACCTTCGACAGTCTCACGGCCGAAATGGCTAAAGGAGAAGGAGAGCATTTGGCGTCGTTGGCGACGATGATGGGTGTGCCGGCAGAGCAGCATCCGCAGTTTTTTGCTCTGGCTCAAGCACGGTATCAGGAACTCGTTCGTGCAGGAGACACTTCACCGGCGGCGATGATCAAAGCGCTCAGCGCTGCGATGGTCAACCACCAAGTGCTCGCGCAAGTCATCGCGACTCACTAGCGTGCCTCTGCGGAAAAGTTTTGCAAATTTTTTTCTAGCAATCTGCTCAGGGTTGAGTATAATCAGCTAGTCGATCGACGAGCATGTCTCAGCGCACTTCACCTTACTTTATAGGAGGAGGTTTATGTTGAAGAAACTGTTCATGCTTTCAGTGGCGGTGCTGTTTGTCGGGACGCAGGTTGGTCTCGCGATGGCGGCCAATCCGGATACAGGACCAGGCTGCGGCCTTGGCAAGCTTGCCTGGAGCGATTATAAGGGACAGAAGGAAATCGCACCACAAGTGATGATGGCGACCACCAACGGTACCTTCGGCAGTAATACCTTCGGGATCAGCAGCGGAACCTCCGGCTGCACCAATGACGGCAAGGTCATGGGCGACAGCAAGACGATCATGTTCGCTGAATTGAACTTCGACAACTTGTCACAAGAAATGGCCCAGGGCCAGGGTGAACACCTTGCCTCACTGGCGACTCTGATGGGCATTCCAGCTGAACACCAAGGCGCTTTCTTTGCGATGACACAGGAGCGCTACACCTCTCTGGTGAAAGCTGGCGAAACGTCCCCGGTGGCGATGGTCAAGGCATTGAATGAGGCTGTGGCGGGCAATCCGGTCCTCGCCAAAGCTTCTGCTCAATAAGTCAATCTCAGAGGCCCTGGCCTTTATGGGCCAGGGCCTTTTCTGTCTTCGCCCGCCCACCTTGGTACTGCCAATCATTTCTGCTTTTGTGTTCCTCTTTGTCGTTAGCTGGGTGAGCGCCGAAGAACTGCCGGCGAGACCATACCTCGAACATCTTCAAGACCAAGCTCGATCACTCCGCTTGGCTGACGAACGAGAGTGGCGTCTTCTCCTTCACTATCGTCCCCGCCTCTTTGGTGGATATGAGAGCGAGCAGGATGATCCGGGATTTTTTATGTCTCCGAAGGGGAAGACCGACCCTCAGGCTGAGCTCGATGCCACGCTGGCTCAGTTCTTTTCAAAGGACCTCGTCGGGAGGTCAAAGCAACCGGCGCAATGCGCCTTCATCGCCCGCTATCATTGGTTGAAGGAACGGCTAGCCTTTGATGACGCACGCCTTCCGCCCGTCGCGTGCGAGCGGTTCGATCGGTGGTATGCTGACTTCGAGGTCCGGTCGGTTACACTCATCTTTCCATCCGCATTCATGAACAATCCAGCCTCCATGTTCGGCCACACACTGCTTCGGGTCGACCAAAGGGGCCAGACCGAACAGACACGCATCCTAGCCTACACGATCAACTATGCCGCTGATGTACCGACAGATTCCGGAATCGCCTATCCGATTAAGGGCATCTTCGGCTTCTACAAGGGCTATTTCTCGACCATTCCCTACTATCTCAAAGTTCAGGAATACCGAGACATCGAGAATCGTGACATCTGGGAATATCGACTTAACTTCACGGAAGTTCAGTTGCGACGGTTCCTGATGCATGCGTGGGAACTCGGCAATGCCTATTTCGACTATTTTTTCTTCAAAGAGAACTGCTCCTACCATCTCCTGGCATTGCTGGAGTATGCCAACCCCTCGCTCCATCTCACCGATCAGTTCACCTTCTGGACCGTCCCGGCTGACACCGTGCGACTCATCGCCGCCCAACCTGGTCTGGTCAGCGACATCGCCTATCGTCCTTCGCGCAGCACGATGATCCGGCGGAAGCGCGAATCGTTACCAGCGAAAGAGCGGAACCTCTCCGCACGGATCGCGACAAATGTCTCGGAGATCACGTCTCGAGAATTTACCGATTTGAGCCAGGTACGGCAGGCGTTTCTCCTGGACCTGGCGTCGGATTATCTGAGGTACCGAATCGAGACAATCGATTCGCCTCCGCAGGAACTCAAAGACCGCAATCGGGCGGTGCTGACGGCGCGCAGTCAACTCCGCATTCCCTCTGAACCCTTCTCGGTCGTTCCGTTCGCCCAACAACCGGAACTTGGTCACAAGACCTCACGGGCCACTTTGGGAGCCGGATGGAGGAACAATGATACGTTCGAAGAATTCACCGTGCGAGCGGGGTATCACGACCTGCTCGATCCGGAAATCGGGTACACCCCGGACGCGCAAATTGAGTTGGCCTCGATCAGCCTGCGTCACTACAACCGCGTCGATCAGACCAGGATCGAGCGGGCAACTTTTGCCAATGTCTTGTCGCTTTCGCCGATAGATGCGTTGTTCCATGCACCGTCCTGGAAGGTCAATGTGGGAATGAACACAATTCGATTCGGCGATTGTCAGCTCTGCAGTAACGGTGTGGCCAATGGTGGCATCGGCGCAGCGGTAGAATCTCACTGGCTGAAACGGGAGGTCTTCTTCGCCTTCGCGGAGGCAGAGGCTAATTACAGCCACGCCTATGAAGAAAGCCATCGTGTCGGCGGCGGGGGATCCGTCGGGTTATTGGCGGATCTGACCGACCGATGGAAGCTGATGGCGTCCGGATCATACTTGCGCTACGCCTTGGGCGATAAGTCGGATGATATCCGTTGGTTTGTCGGTCAACGTTATACGTTGAGCCAGAATTGGGCGCTCCGTATCGAATACAACCACCGCGACCACGATAATGACGTGATGTTTTCGGTGCAGGCGTATTTTTAACGGAGACGCGCGCAACTGAATATGCCGGCCCCTCGTTTCCATGTATGCCAGCGCGCAATTCACTAGTGCGCGACAACGGAATGAGGCAAGAAGAGTTTGTGGGGCTAGTGTTGGCGTATTGTGAAGGCCTGTACGTCTTCAACCCACTCAACGTCCGTGCTGATAAGCGCGCGCAGGAACTCAAAAAATGACGGGCGGGTAGTTTCTCCCTGAGTGGTAAGTGAGACGAGCGAACTAGGAAGTGCGGCTTTTGACGCGACAACGCGAACGGTTTCAGCGGAAACGGATGAACCCGGCAGAAGTTGTGCGGTCGCACGAAGACCCTTGGTGCGCAGGTCGTCGCTCGGATACACCCACACTTCCCCGGCTTTGACCGTCACACTCGGGACATATTTGTTTGGGGCAATGAGGGCGGCACGGAAATCCATGTCAACGTTGTAAAAGTAGAGATAGCAATCACGTGTTGATGTCGCGGAAATAATCACTTCATCGCCATTCTGATAGCTAGATCTGTTGAGTTGCAGGTGTACGTGGAAATCTTTGTCTCCTCTTTCTCGCTCTGGCACCAGACAAGTCTGAATCCGAGCTTCGACCCGACAGGCTATACAACCAGGATCATCCACGGGGCCAACGTACAGCACGTTTTCTTTAACCGCCCGACCCAGTTGCGTTGCACGCAAAAGTTTTTCCGTTAGCACGAATTCCCCGCGAAGGGTATTTTCGCCCTGAAAATCCATGAAACGGTGATCAATTCTCACACCCAGGAGTGTGTCTATCGCTTTGCGCCTTGCTTCAGCTATCGCTTGGGCATACGCTTGATGCTTCGTGTCCTGATCGCCAAATCTTACACTCCCCGTTGCAGCCACCCACGTACACCCATCGGGATCCGTCTCGAGGATCTTGGTCTCTGCGAGCGCATCCTTCTGAACGATACTCAGCGTAGTCGTTCTCGAGGCATCTTGGTTTCTGTGCTCGACCGGGGAACAGGCATTGAGGAAGGCAGCAGTAATCGTCAACCCAAGAGCGAGGAAGATTTCGGATCTGATGGCAACCATCTATTGCGTTAGATATAGGCCACGTGCGAGCACGTCCGTGTTGCCGAGGAGCAAGGGTGTCTGTTCATTGTTAAAATCTCGCCGCGCTACTCGCTCGACCTGAGGACGCAGGTAATCGAATAACTCTGTGATATCGATTTTCCCGTCTTTGTTGGTATCTGCTTCCCCCTGCAGGCCCTTCAAGAAGAAGTAGGTCATAAGACCATGTGCTTTCTGTTCATAGGTGCTGGAAACTTGTTGCCCGCTACTCGCTACCAGAGCGACGGTCTTGCCATTTTCCAACAGAGGACTTTTCATTTCGGTGACGATCGGTCGCAAGCCCTGAGCCAGAACTGAGCGTCCACCGGCGCCGGAAAAACATGAATCCAGGATGACGACCACTTCTTTGGCGGGAAGATTGGATAGGCTCTGATAAAGCCTGGAAAGCCGGTAGCCCGTATTATCAAGATACAGAGGGTCGCCATCGTAGGGTACGAGATACGCTTCACCAGTCTTTGCGTTCGGTGCTCCGTGGCCGGAGAAGTATACGAAGACCGTGTCCTCACTCTCCACCCTGTTGGGCAGCCAGGTCTCAAAGTATTTCTCCATATCGCCTTTTGTTGCTCGATCGTTGAGAAGAAGAACAACATTGGCTTCTTCAAATCCCATCGTTCCAGAGAGATAGCGGGCCACCACTCGCGCGTCCTGTTCTGCATAGCTGGCCCGAGGCAACTCGTTTCGGTACCGCTCTAGCCCGACGACCACCGCGTGCGCATTCTTTCTCGCATGCATGTGTGTGACCGGCAAAACATCCACGTCGCTTGGTTGAGGCGAGGGAGAAACAGTGAGAGCGCTTGGAGGCAGAGGTGTTCTTGTCTGATCAGACGACGTGGGTGCCGGCCGTTTGCGGATAAACTTGTTTTGCTCCTCCTGTGCCACTTTCATCTGGGCGGAAATTGGCGGAGAGGTGTAGCCAAGGACTTCCAGGGCCTTATTGTCAGGGCCGTAGACAATTCGAGTTTCTTCATCGTGCCCTTGGAGCCATTCAATGAACGTCAGAATAGGCTCTGCCAGCCCTATAGTGGCTAGGTCAATGTAGCCGTAGACAGTCGCGCGTGCAGGATTGGGAGAGTTCCCCATCTCGTATTTGTACGTCACCTCGCTTTTGCCATCACCAAGATCTTTTGATGTACCTGGTTGATTGAACTCAAAGTCGATCTCTTCTTTGGGGACACCCACTGTAATGTGCTCGAAATTAGGCTCCTTATTTCCGTGGAGTGCCATCGCAATGGAGCAGCCCGATAGAATCAGCATCGCAGAGAGCCCGCACATCGTTGTCATGATTTGTGCTGCCATAGCGACCTCCTCGAAGGCGCCTGGTGTGCTGCGGGATTGAACGGAGCAGGAATGAGCAACGTATAGTGGACTTTCTTGGGTGATAAACTGGCGGCCTTCTGGGGAATTAGGAAGGGCCATCGTTGCAGACCCACATACGTTGGAAGACAGATATTTATAGAAGTATATTCTCAGGCAAGCAATACCACGAATGAGGGGAAGCCGAGCCAATTTGATGTTCTCTGGGACTGACGCTATAAGGTTCCTGTCATGGTGCCGCGACCATCATGAGCCTACTCGACCAGTTCTTCATCTATCATCCGAACCCGTGGATCGATCAGGACTGGAAGGCCCGCAGCGGCCTTCCGCTTGAAGAGGTTTGGTTTCATGCGAGCGACGGCACGAAGCTCTTCGGCTGGTACGTCGAGCAGGCCGCAACGTCGGCTGTGATCCTATGGTGCCACGGGAATGCGGGCAATATCATTAACCGGCTCGAGAATCTTCGCGAACTCTACCGGCTCGGTCTGTCGGTGTTCCTCTTCGATTACCGTGGCTATGGGCGCAGCCAAGGCTCTCCTTCAGAGGAGGGGCTCTACCAGGATGCTCTTGGTGCCTATGACTACCTCACACGGGTTCGCTTGATCCGACCCGACCGGATCGTGCTGTTCGGGCGCTCGCTCGGAGCAGCGGTCGCCGCAGAGGTGGTGTCGCATAAGCCGGCCGCGGGGCTTATTCTCGAATCACCGTTCCCCTCAATCGAGGCGGTGGCCAAGTTTCATTATGGAGGCTTGCCGGTCCATTGGCTGCTCGGCGCCGAATTCCGGTTGATCGATCGATTGCCCCAACTCTCACTGCCGAAACTGGTCGTGCACGGCGATCAGGACGAGATTATTCCGCTCGAACTCGGTCGGCAGGTGTTCGAGGCAGCCAAGCCACCCAAATCGTTCTATGTGATCAAGGGCGCCGATCACAATAATACCTATCACGTTGGCGGGGAGCCGTACTTTCATCGTTTCGCGGAATTCGTCCGATCCGCCATTGGTTCGTGATTTCCCCTTCCGCCGGCTGACCCTGCAAGAAAAGATTGGCGCGGGCCGAGACTTTTGATACAGTGCGCGGCCATATACCTGCGGTACGTCCAGTAGGAGGGTGCGGACGACCGCCGGAAACCAAGGAGGGCCGGGTGAGAAGATCATGGCGTCGCTTCGCGTTGGGGACGTTCGGAATCACCGCGTTGTTGTTGGTAGGCTGTGCCGAAGACCGGAACTCCTCCCGTACGGACTCACTCACCGATGCATCGGTGTCGAATGGGATCTCGTCGACGGTACTTGCCCAGGATGTCGCCCTCCCAAACGGGGCAGCTCATCCGGACAACCCACTTCTGCACCGTGTGGCGGAGAACAAGACAGCAGCTGCCGAAGCCCCGGTACCGGCGACGCCGGAGGAGCCATTCGATCCATTCGCAAAGCCTGAAGAGACGGTCGGCGAGGAGTATGATCCTTGGGAATCGTTCAATACCAAGGTCTTCGAATTCAATCGCCAGGTGGACCGCTGGATCTTAAAACCGGTCGCGAAGGGTTACAATTTCATCATGCCGGACTTTGTCCAAGTCGGGATCAGCAACATGTTCGACAACATCCGGTTCGCTCCACGTCTTCTCAACAATTTGTTTCAGGGGAAGATCAAAGGAGCCAGCATCGAAGCCGGACGGTTCCTGATCAATTCCAGTATCGGGTTAGCCGGCTTCGTCGATGTGGCGACGGGGATCGAACTGGTCACGCCTGATGAAGACACAGGTCAGACTCTTGGATACTACGGCGTCAAACCGGGCCCCTATCTCGTCCTGCCGTTTCTGCCGCCCTTTACGGCCCGTGATTTTGTAGGATATATGGGCGATATTTTCCTCAATCCGGTGAACTGGCTCGTCGCTCCGATCATCGAAGTCAATAACGTCCCGTCCGCCATCGCCCACAAGAATCGAACAACCACCACGTTCGTCCAGATAGGAGCCCGCGTTGGAGAAATCGTCAATGAACGCTCGCGCAATCTCGAAAAGTTTCAGGGGGTGGAAGAAGCGACGCTAGACCTATACACCGCCGTCCGGAACGCCTATTTGCAGAGTCGCGCCAAAGCGATTCGCGAGTAGGAAAGGAAGGTTTGTTCGGTTCGTCTGGTCTAGCTGGTTTCTTTGGTCCAGCGGCTTCCCTAGTTCATCCGATCGACACAATCGGAAGATTCTCCCCCGTCCAACCTCTGACCAAACAAACGAGATAAACCAGACAAACGTGTCTACGTGATTACGCCGAGTTCTTTGCCAACCTTGGCAAACGCGTCCACGGCCCGCTCCAGTTGGGATTTCGTGTGCGCCGCGGACATCTGGACCCGAATGCGCGCCTGTCCTTTTGGCACCACAGGGTAACTGAACCCCACCACGTAGATCCCTTCCTGCAAGAGCCGATCGGCCATCCTCGTGGCAAGCGTTGCCTCACCCAACATGATGGGAATGATCGGATGATCTCCGGGAATCAATCGGAATCCGAGAGCGGTCAGTTCCGCACGAAAGAAGGCAGCATTTTCGCGCAGGGTGGCGCGCAGGAGATCGCCTTGGGCCACGAGCTTCACCGCCTGCAGCGCCGCAGCGGCGATGACGGGAGGCAACGCATTCGAAAACAAATATGGGCGAGACCGTTGCCGCAAGAGCTCGACGAGTTCCATCCGTCCCGACGTAAACCCTCCAGCCGCTCCGCCGAGTGTTTTGCCCAACGTGCTAGTGACAATCTCCACACGATCCGCCACGCCAAAGTGAGCTGGTGTCCCCTGTCCTCGCGGGCCCAGTACCCCGGTCGCATGGCTGTCGTCCACCACGACTGCTGCATCGTAGCGATCGGCGAGTTCCACGATGTGATCTAACTTGGCGAGGTCACCGTCCATTGAAAAAACGCCATCGGTGGCGATGAGACGCAATCGGAAACCATTGGCCTCCGCGAGCTTCGCCTCAAGATCCGCCATATCGGAGTGGATGTATCGGAAGCGTTGCGCTTTGCAGAGCCGGATCCCGTCAATCAGACTTGCATGGTTCAAGGCGTCGCTGATCACTGCGTCCCGTTCGTCGAGCAGGACTTCGAACAGTCCTCCGTTGGCATCAAAGCACGAACTATAGAGGATGGTGTCGGATGTGCCGAGAAACGTGCTGATCGCCTGTTCAAGACGTCGATGGAGATCCTGCGTGCCGCAGATGAAGCGAACGGACGCCATGCCATAGCCATGGTCCTTCAGCCCCTCGCTTGCCGCCCGCGTGATCTCCGGATGGTTCGCCAGTCCCAAGTAATTGTTCGCGCAGAGGTTCAGTACGGTGCCTTGCGTCACCCGTATTTCCGAGCCTTGTGGACTGAGAATCTGCCGCTCGGTCTTGTACAGACCCGCAGCCCGAATTTCTGCCAGTTGTTGGTCGAGGATTTTCTTGAGGGAATTGTAGGCCATAGATTTAGGCAAGGGGCTCGGGGCAAGGGGTTGGAAGGTTTCTTATCAAACGGCTCGTCCCTGGCCTTTGGCCTCTAGCCGGTCTCAAGGAAATAAAACTACCTTGCCGCACTGGCCCGATTTGATCAAGTCGAAGCCTTTGGCGAAATCGGTCATGGGCAAGGTGTGCGTGATGATGGGTTTGATGTTCAGACCGGCCTTGAAGAGCCCGGCCAATCGATACCAGGTGCTAAAAAGGCGCCGGCCCGTGACGCCGTACACGCGGATTCCTTTGAAAATGATTTCATTCGGCAGGTCGAAGCAAACTGATCCGGTAGGAATGCCAAATAGCGTGACTCGCCCTCCGTTTTTGACTGCCCGAAAGACATGATGCAAGGCGGTCGGGTCGCCCGACATTTCCAGTGCGGCGTCGACGCCTTCACCGGCGGTGATCGTCCGAACGGTCTCGGCGAGGGATTCCGCCGTTTCGGTCTTGGCGTTGAGCACATGATCGACGCCCACTTGCCTCGCCAGGTCCAAACGGTACTCACTCACGTCCGAGGCGATGATCGTGGCCGCACCGGATGTGCGCGCGACGGCGGCAGCGAACAGTCCGGTCGGTCCGCAGCCCGTGATGAGCAGAGTTCGACCTGCGACCCCTTCCGCCAATGCTGCGTCAACGGCATTGCCCAATGGCTCCTGAACGCAAGCGTGTTCCAGTGGAATATCGTGGGGGGTTTTCCAGAGAACGTTCTGGGGCAAGCTGACATATTCGGCAAAGGAGCCGTCTCGGTCGATTCCCAGGATGCGGTAGCTTTTACAAACGTGGGCCTGACCGGTGCGACATTGAAAACACGTTCCGCACGTGAGGTGCGATTCCGCGGCGACATAATCGCCTTTCTTCACCAGCGTCACCTCCGATCCCGTCTCGACGACCTCACCGCACAGCTCATGGCCGATAATCCGAGGAGGGTGGACGCGGCTTTGAGCCCATTCGTCCCACTTGTAGATGTGCGCATCGGTTCCGCAGAGGGAGGTGGCCTTCACGCGAATCACCACATCGACGGTTGCAGGCGTCGGGTCGGGCCACGTCGTCAAGGTTAATCCAGGCTGGGCACTGGTCTTTACGAGGGCACGCATGGCTTCATTCTATCTTATACCGCTCAATCGCGCACCTTTATCCGAGAAAAACGGGTTGCGCGAAAGCTAACGGGCTGGGTAGGATGCACAGTATGAAGGCTCCAGGGTTCCGATGTCTCGAATGTTGGATCGGGATGCTGGGGTTCGCGGTTTGTCTGTGGGCCTTTGAACCGATCGCGTTTCCCGCTGCTCCCTCGTCAGCGCCTCTCTCTTCGCCCTCGAAACGGTGGGTCCAATTCGATCTGGACCAGGAAGAGTCCGCCGCCGACATTCTTTCCGGAAAACCCATCACGCTGACGGTGACTCTCGGGGGTGTGGCGCAGGGGTCCACCCCCATCGTGGCCATCTGTGAATCCGTCCACTTTCAATCGCAGACGATCACGCTCGAGCCGGATACGGTGCCGATGGTCCTAAAAGGCACCGTGACTCTTGAGCCGATCCCCCCGAGCCGAACGTCGGTGCCGCACAAAGTGGCACGGATTCAGGTCACCTTTGCCCGATCCCGGCAAGACAAGCCCGAACGGATCATGCGGCGAATTGTGTATGTGACTTTGGATCCACAAGAGCCGGCTGGCGATTCATCCGATCCGCCGCCGGCTCGGCCGGACGAATCTCGCAACGAGGATGTGGCCATCGATGAAGTTCAACCGGACGTCGAACCGGTGTCGATAGGGAAAATGGCTGAGGAGGACCTGATGCCCTTTCCTTCTCCGGGTGAGGGCACAGCCTATTGGAAGCAAATCAGCTATCTGGTCAGTCGGAGCTGGAGCCGTCACGTACGGGGGATTCGGCACACGCCGGGCGGAGAAACGGTCAAAGTTCGGTTCAAGCTCTACCCGAACGGTCGGGCACAATTGGTCGAGATCGAAAAGGGGTCGGGCGCGCGCGAAATCGACGAAGCAGGGATCCACACGGTCGTGAGCGCACAACCGTTCCCTCCGTTTCCGCCGGAGTTGGGAGAGGATGCCGTGGACGTGCATGTTCGGATGCGCACCGGCCTCCGGCCGAAGAAGCGCGACGTACAGTCGGTCACAAGTCCTACCGCCAAACCGGATGCTCCTGAGAGCCCACCCAAGAAGTAACCAGGCGTCCATCAATTCTCAGGTCTCTTCAGGAGGAGATGACTGCAATGTTGAGAGCATATCGGTGTGCAGGGGTTCTGGCGGTGCTGTGCCAGACACTGATCTGGACTGCTACCCCGGCGCCGGCTGAGTTGGCTCGCTGGAATGTCGATCCTGATCATTCAACGATCGAATTTCGCGTCTCACATATGGTCGTCTCCAAGACCACCGGCCGATTCATGGACTATACCGGCTTTATCGACATGGATACGGAAGCTGGGATTGTAAAAGCGATCGAGGCGACGATCAAAACCGCCTCAGTAAACACCGTCCATGAAAAGCGGGATGCCCACCTGCGAAATCCCGATTTCTTCGACGTGGAGAAGTACCCGACGATGGGCTACAGGATGAAGAGCTATAAGAAAACCGGCGAAGGCTATACCGCGATCGGAGACCTCACCCTGCAGGGCGTGACCAAGGAAATCACGTTGACCGGCAATTTCAATGGAACGACGAAAGACCCGTGGGGCAATACCAGAGCCGGCTTTAATGCCGAGGGGAAGCTCAATCGCAAAGACTTCGGCATGGTTTGGAACAAAACGCTCGATAGCGGGGGACTCGTCGTCGGTGACGAGGTCCAGATCCGGCTCGATATCGAATGCATCAAAGCAAAAACACCGTAGCCAGCATCTGATGATATGGGGCGGAGGCAATCAGGCGGGGAAGCGCTCAGGATCCACCTCGGGGCCGACCAGACCAGCCAGGATAAGAAGAGCCTATGAAGGCGATGGTCCTTACGAAGCAGGGAGAAGTTTCCACCAATCCGCTCCAGCCGCGCGAGGTACCTCTACCGGTTCCTGCTTCGGGCCAGGCGTTGGTCAGAATCCGTGTCTGCGGCGTCTGTCGGACCGATATCCACGTGGTCGAAGGAGAATTGCCGGATGTAAAGCGGCCGTTGATCCCAGGCCACCAGGCCGTGGGAATCGTCAGTGAGAAGGGAGCTGAGGTCGACGGAGTCACGGTCGGGGACCGTGTCGGCATTGCTTGGCTTCAGGGAACATGCGGTCGGTGCGAATTTTGTCGTAGTGGACGGGAAAACCTGTGCGACCAGGCAAGGTTCACCGGTTACCAAGTCGACGGAGGATATGCTGAGTATGCGATCGTTCCTGCCAAGTTTGCGTATCCAATTCCGTCGGTGTTTTCCGATGAGGAAGCTGCCCCGCTGCTCTGCGCTGGCATTATCGGATACCGGGCCCTGCGAATGAGCGGGATTAAGCCAGGCCAGCGGCTCGGCCTATACGGCTTCGGTGCCTCCGCGCACATCGCGATTCAGATTGCGCACCATTGGGGTTGTGACGTCTATGTCAGTTCTCTCAAGCCTGAGCATCAACAGCTGGCGAGCGAATTGGGTGCGAGATGGGTCGGCGGTGTCAACGATCGGCCCCCGGAACCGCTGCACGGGTCGATTATTTTCGCTCCGGCCGGCGAACTCGTTCCGATCGCCCTGCGCGCGCTCGAACGAGGTGGGACCCTGGCGCTCGCGGGCATTCATATGTCGCCGATTCCGTCACTTGACTACGATCGCGAGGTCTTTGGCGAGCGCGTGATTCGCAGTGTCACGGCGAATACGAGGCAAGATGGACTCGATCTACTCCGCGAAGCTGCAGCGATCCCGATCAAACCCCGCACTGTTTCGTTCCGTCTCGACGAGGCCAACCGTGCCCTTCAGGATTTAAAGGCCGGTCGCTACAGTGGAGCCGGCGTATTGACCGTTTCGTAAATCCCCACAGAGGAAAGTTCGAAGATGGCTATGTTACGATGCACCGTCATGCGAAAGTTTGGCCTCGCTCTCATGGTTGTCTCCAGCCTGCTCGTGGTCGGCTTGTCCGCCGAGGCCCTGGAATTCACGGCCGATCGCATCACGAAGAGCGACGGCCGTACCAGAAAAGCCGTCATCTATTATCGCGACAATATGTGGCGAATCGAGCACCATTCGATGGGCCCCGTCAACGTCAGCATCGTGCGAAAGGACAAACAGGTGGTATGGCTGCTGCTGTCACGGATGAAACATTTCAAGACCGTGCCCTACGATGCCGACCAGGACCTTATGGTGACCGAGAAGCTGGATGGGGAGGTGTCGAGGGAAGAGATCGGAACGGAAACGCGCGAAGGTCATCCGACGACCCTCTATGAAGTGACGACGAAACGGGGCGAACGAACCGAGGTCTATTACCAGTGGTTGGCCACTGACATTCATTTTCCGATGAAATTGGCAAAAAAGGACGGCAGTTGGATTGTGGAATACCAGCATGTGAAGCTACGGTCGGTCTCGGACTACCTCTTTCAATTGCCGGTGAATTTCCAACCGCTGGAGGACTTTAAAAAAGAGCCAAGTGTGCAACCGAAAGAACAAGGGATGTAGCAGACAAGGAGGGAGGCTGTGCGAAGGGCAGGAATTGCGGGCAGTATGATCATCACAGCGTTGGTGAGCATCAATGGCTTGGTATCGGCGTTGGATGTCGCTGACGTGACCAGGGAATGGACGCCTGAAGGGAAGAAGCTTGCGGCTGAGCGCATCAAATTACCGGCCCATGACGAAATGGTCCGCATCCTGGCGGGCTCGTTCATCATGGGGAGCGATAAAAAAGTCGATCGCAACGCCTACCAGCCGGAGTTGCCGCAGCGAAAGGTGTACTTGGATGCATATGAGATCGACAAATACGAAGTAACCACCGTGCAATTCCTGAAGTTTGTCCTGGCGAAGGACCTCCCGCCGCTGATCGATTGGCAATACGACGGTGGGAACTTTCAGGAAACCATGGCCAACCATCCGGTCATGCACGTCTCCTGGTTCGACGCCGATGCGTACTGTCGATGGGCCGGCAAGCGCCTACCCACCTCGGCGGAATGGGAGAAGGCAGCGCGAGGTGAGGATGGACGCATCTATCCTTGGGGGAACCAGCCGGCGGGATTGAGCCGCGCCAACTTCGGCCGCACGGGATTGTCCGGGCCGGTGCGTGACCGACCGGAGCGGCTGCTGCTGTATCCACCGATCATCTCTGTCGACAAGTACGAAAACGCCGTCAGCCCGTACGGGGTCTTTCAGATGGCCGGCAATGTCGCAGAATGGACGGCCGACTGGTACGACCCGGACTATTACAAGACGGCACCGAACCGGAATCCCAAGGGGCCTGAGAAGGGAACCCAGAAGGCCTTTCGTGGCGGCGGATGGATTGACAGTACACCCTCTGTGCGGCCTGCTCAGCGGAACGGGACTGATCCCAGCACAAAAATGAACTGGCTGGGATTCCGCTGTGCACGGGATGTCATAGAATAGAAACGTCGGGCACACAAGGCTAAGGAAAGAGAGAAGAGAGGCTTGGTATTAGGGGCGTTTTATTTGCAGGAATGCATGGACCTTCTGACTGACCTCCTTCACGAGCACGCCCATCTTTGAGCGGGAGGGCTCGAAGTCGATGGGGAGATCGTAGTGACGGAGACGTTCACTGGCGGTTGGGCCAATAGAGGCGACCACCACCTTCTTGCACGCCACTTTGAAAAGCTCCGTTTTCCCTTCCTGCTCGACTAATTGCATCACATGGTCGAGCTGAGCAGCATTCGTGATCAGCATCACATCAATCTTCCCATCGACCAGCTCGCTAATCACATGCCTCAGCAGCCCCACCTCTTCTGGAAGAGCCCAGCGATAGATTGGGACGGGAAAGACCTCCGCACCTCGCTGCTTCAAAGCCTCCAAGAGATCCGGGTTGGACATACCATATTCCTGAACTGCGACGCGGAACCCCTTGACGGGGCGGTACTCGTCGAGCGTCGACACAACCTCTACCCAGGTATTGGGATCCGGCACGGTGATGTTCGGTTCGAGGCCCAGTAATTTGAGCACTGCTTGGGGCTTGGGCCCTCGTGTGACGACGAGGACCTTCTTTAAGGCGGCTGCGATCTCCGCCATCGGATATCGGGTTTGCAACACCTCGAAGAGGGCTTTGGTACCGGTGCCGGTCAGCAGAATCAGAATATCCACTTGCCCAAGCATGAGTCTCACACCAAAGCGGAACACAGCCCCGTTGTCCTGCAGGGGAATCGGAATCTCTCGTAATGCGGGGACCACGACCGCGACTCCTCCCTGCCGTTCGATCAGCTTCGTCATCTCGGTGGCCATGCGGCTCTCGAACGACAGCACGCGTAGGCCATGGAAATCGGTGGGGAGAGGCGGCGGTGGAGGGTCGCTTTGAACCGGGACAGAGGGGGGATCGGCCGGTGCGACTGGCGAGGCAGGCGGGTCCGCTTCGCCGCAAATCGAGAGGAGCGCGACGATCTCCGCGACGTCTTCGAGCAGTGTATGAACTGGCTGCTCATGGTCGGTTGCGGCGGCGCTCAGCAATTCGAGCCAAAACACGCAGTCGTCCGCATCTCCCGCCGCAACACCGCGTTTGGTGAGGAAGTCGTCTTCAGACCAAGCCCGCGCAAGGGCCCGGCAGTTAGCCGCTAACGTCGTAGCGGCCTTCACGAGCGGAGCTTCGATCGCATGAGTTTCGGGGGTTTTCGGCAGACCGCCAAAGAGCTTGAGGACGCCGATCGCGAAGTGTTTCGCCTTGGTCCTGAGCTGTTCCGTCTGTTCGGAATCGGTCATGAACCGGTTGTACCATACCGGTCAGAAACGGGCTTACTGGAAACGACTATTTCGCATCCTTGGCGCAGCGAAATCCGGTCGATTCGTTCCGAATGGCAGGGTCACTGTCAACCCGCGTGAAGATGCGGACGGTCGGGGTTTCGTTTTGCCATCCCGATCCGCGAAGCACTCGCTTTGTGCCGGTTTCCGGGCCTTTGGGATTCTTAGCTGGGCTCTTTTCATAATAGTTGGCATCATACCAATCGGTGACCCACTCCCAGACGTTGCCCGCCATATCATAGACGCCATAGGGGCTCTTGCCTGCTTCGTAGCTTCCCACCGGCATCAACGTCTTCTCACCGATCCACTGCTGATTGTAATTGAGATGTTTGTTCGTGGGTTCGACGTTTCCCCAGGGGAAGCGCCAATCGTGATTGCCTTTGGCCGCTTTTTCCCACTCGGCTTCGGTCGGCAAACGCTTGCCGGTCCATCGACAATAGGCGTCGGAGTCGGCCCAATCCACGTTGACGACAGGACGGTCCACGAGGGAGTCCCGTATAGCGACTCCTTCCCAGAGATTGCGGGTCGGGTTCCTGGGATTCTGCGGCACGCGGTGATTCGTGGCCTTCACGAACTCCAAGTAGCGTCCGTTCGTCACCTCGAATTTGTCGATGTAATAGTCATCCAGCCGCACCTCGTGGCGGGGATATTCGTCGCGGCCTCCGTCTCGATCGCCGGGTGGAACGCCCATGGGGAAGGGTCCCGCTGGAATGAGCACCATGGGTGCTCCATCGTTCCCCGTTATGGTCTTAGGGTCTGAATGGGAAGGAGATTCTGCAGCCTGGAGCTGAGGTGATAAACCAAACGTGAAGATGAGCGGCATGACAGCGAACAAGCGGCGCATGGTCGACGGCTCCTTTCCACACGATCGGATCGACTCCCATCCTAACATAGCTCCAACAAGGACCACAGCCGGCTCCTTGCATGGAAATTCGAATTGACGGGAGTCCGAAGAGCCACCTACTATACGGTCACTGCAGAGGAGTGTATGGAAACCCAGCTCCATCGTGGTCTTCGTCACCTCGCGCTCCGCGTGACGAACCTGGCCCGTTCACGCGCATTCTACGAACAGTTGCTTGGAATGAAGGTGGTCTGGGAACCGGATGCCGACAACGTGTATTTCAGTTCCGGGACCGACAATCTTGCCCTCCACCAGATTGCGAAGCACGAACTTGCCGACTACCAGCCGCTGAAACCGCAGTTGCTCGATCACGTCGGCGTGATTCTGGAGAGCCCGCAAGCAGTGGATCAGATGTATCGGGCCGTTGAGCCGGCGATTGGTCGCCTTGGCGGCAGCATTGCTCAACCACCGAAACAGCATCGTGACGGAAGCTACTCGTTCTATTTTTGCGATCCCGACGGCAACGTCATCCAAGCCTTGTACGAACCAGCGATCAGCAAGCTCACATGGGAAGTGGCGGGTAACTCGTGACGGGTGACCAGTTGGAAGAAAAACCAACGTTTCCGTGTCCCGCGTCCCGTGTCACGTATCACGGGTCACGATCATGAAGATCTGGGACAGTCTGCCGCGCCATCAATACCTCGCGCTGGCGCCGTGGTGCTGGGTGCAGCTGGAGAGCGCTGAGCCGCCTGGCCCGTTTCCCTTCGTTGCCGGTGTGGCCCCGGAAGTCGTGGCGAGTCTCCACGAAGCGCACAGTCTCCTGGCAAGCTCGATCGATACGGCGATTAGTGATGTGTTTTCCAAACGTGCTCCGTTGGATGATCCGGATCGGCATCGACGGCTGGAAGATGCCTATGCCGAACTCGTTAACGGACGACCATATCTCAAACAGCATATTCGATGCGGGCGGAAAGCGGAGGGGACATTCCATTGGGAATTTCCAACTGATCCGACGAAATCCGCCATGGTCAGCAACGGGGGACTTCGGATTTTTCATTCGGTCAAGCGTCAGGCAATTCCAATCGGGTTCGACCAACGTCCATTGGGTCCGATAGTCGGCAAGGTCTTGGGATTCTTGGACGGTACGCATCTGACCGAGGAAATCAAAACCGTGGTTACTACCTCAGGGCGTGATGCGGAGCGCGTACTGACCAGATTGATCGAATCCCTGCACCAGTACGAGTGTTTGGTGAGCTCGAGTCGCTCCTCGGTCAAGGCTCATTGGTTGAAGACCGTTCAGGATCGCGATACGGTGCATCTCGGACATGCCGCGGTTCTCTATCGCCAGCGCGACAATGTGTTGCTCTTCGATCCCTGGCTGCTTCCGTGGTTTGCTGAGTCTTCGGTCCCGTCGCTCTGGGGTCTGCTGATTCCCAGACCGGCGGCCATCTTTTTAACCCATGATCATGACGACCACGTCGATCCGCGCACATTGCTGCATTTCTCAAAAGACACACCGATCATCGTGCCGAGTCGCCGGAACCGACGCACACTGTTCTATGACTACCTCTCTCTCTTGCGCGAGCTCGGGTTTGGCCGCATCATCGAGCTGGCGCATGGCGAACAGTGGTCGTTCGACGGCGGGGCTGTCCACGCGGTGCCGTTCTACGGCGAGGATCCCTGCGACCTCGAGATGCCTCGCAATTGTTATTTGATTAGTGATCGAGGCCACAACGTCCTCGTCCATGCGGACAGCGGACCGACAAATAGTGGGAGATCGCCGCTAAAAGACGGCATCGTCCAGCAGCTGGTCCAGAAGCATGGACCAATCCCGCTCGTGCTGGCGTCGCAACAGCAATTGCTGGAAGTGCGGAGCCATGCAGCCCACGCGGCGCTCTCGCATCCGGGGAAATGGCTGGATGTCGGAGAAAACGGCTATCTCACCAACGCCTACCTCGCTGACCTTTGTGCTGCCGCTCAGGCCAAGCTCTTCGTGTCGTATGCCACCGGCGGAGCCGAGTGGTATCCCGACCATCTCTCGTTCATGTTCAGTGTGCGCAATCCAGCCAGGACGGCGCTGCTGACGGCGCATTGGGAACACCCGGAAAAGCTGAAAGATCTTTTGAGCAGACAGGGATGCGGCTATCATTACGCTCAGGCCCTCGATATTTATCGAGTCACGACCGATGGACATGTCGATTACCTTCCCACCGGTGAGACCTTGGCCCCAATGACACTCTATCGGCTTGACCACGGCGACCCTCCCTTTCTAAAATCGGGCGCCCGCACATAACCGTCGAAATCATCGTACGGACGAGCCATGACAAGACGACCTATGGCACAGGCCCCTATCCTCGTAACCGGCGTCGCCGGCTTTATCGGGTTTCATGTGGCGAAGCGGTTGTTGGAACAAGGCGATCGGGTCATCGGGCTGGATAACGTCAACAACTATTACGACGTTCGATTGAAGAAGGCACGGCTGGCGCAGCTCAAACCGTTTCGGTCCTTCTTGTTCACGAAACTCGATTTGGCCAACCGGTCTGGGATGCGGAGGCTTTTTGCGAAGCACCCGATCAAGCGCGTGGTCCATCTCGCAGCACAGGCCGGCGTCCGGTACTCGCTGGTTAACCCGCACGCCTACACAGACAGCAATATCGAAGGGTTCATGAACATTTTAGAAGGGTGTCGGCATGCGAAGGTAGAGCATCTCGTCTATGCCTCTTCAAGCTCCGTCTATGGCGGAAACACGCACATGCCGTTCTCGATTCACGACAATGTGGACCACCCGGTGTCACTCTACGCAGCGAGTAAGAAAGCGAATGAATTGATGGCCCACTGCTATGCCCATTTGTATCGAATTCCCTGCACCGGTTTGCGGTTTTTTACCGTCTATGGTCCCTGGGGCAGGCCCGATATGGCGCTGTTCCTCTTTACGAAAGCGATCCTGGACGGCAAGCCGATCGAGGTCTTCAATCACGGAAAGATGCGACGCGACTTTACCTACATCGACGACATCGTCGAAGGTGTCATTCGGACGCTCGATCATCCAGCGATGCCCGACCCAACATGGTCGGGGGACCGACCAGATCCGGGAACCAGTTCTGCGCCAGCACGGATTTACAACATCGGGAATCACCAGTCGGTCGAACTCTTGCGCTTTATCGAGGTGCTGGAACAGGCATTGGGAAAGAAGGCGGAAAAGAAGTTAATGCCTCTCCAACCCGGTGACGTTCCCGCCACCTATGCCGATGTCGATGATCTTATGCGAGACGTGGGATTTGCACCGGCGACGCCGATAGAGGAAGGGATTGGGCGATTTGTGAAGTGGTATCGCGAGTTCTACAAAAAGTAAGAGGCGCCGAACCTGTTGGCAAGCCCGGCGCCCCTTCTCGTATGTTCTGACCGCCGATTACTGACAGCCGATCGGTACGAATCCTGCTCCGAAGATCGCTGCTAAAGCACGATAGCGAGTGTTGTCATAGAACGAGTAACTCGCACCCCGCTGATTTCTCTGCGACAGATCTCCTCCGTATGACGGATCCGATCCGAAGAAGAACCCGCCTCGAGTCTTTTCGTTCAACTCAAGCCACTCTCCGTACATCGAACAGACTTTGGTATACACCGACCCGGTCGAGGCGGTGCTTGCTCGCCAGTCCTTTGCCCAATCCGGCACTTGGGTGCCACCGCCAGCTGCCATGGGAATTCCTTCATATACCGGGGCCGCAGGAGGATAGGGAGAAACGTAGGTCGGCATGTGCTCGAGCGACGGCACAACTGACAGCTCCTTCAGGGTCATCAGCTTGCAGCCATTCAGTTCTTTGTTGGTATAGAGAGAGGTCCCGTCAGCTTGAGGACATTCCCACATTCTGGTCGGGTCGACCTTCACAGTCGTATCGGCGAGCGCTGGTGCTGCAGAAACCAGGAGCGCAATAATGATGAACGGCAGAATTCGGTGGGTTGGCCACATAAAACACCTCACGCGATATTGGAGGATGGGTAATCGTTTCATCGTCGCGCCGCTTTTCATCTATCCTACTAACTAATGGTGGTGACAAGCTATGCCACCAAGCAGAAATACTTCCATTCTTCTTTCGGGGGGGATAGCTCTGTGGGGTGATTGCTGTGAAATGGCTCCCGTGGCTACTTTGACGAGAAGCGATCCATAACCTGACCAAGTGCAGCTCCGTTGAGAGCCGGAAGGACGAGGTCAGCTTCGCTCAGCTTTTCAAGGGGATAGGTGGTCGCGATCGCAAGGACCCCCATGCCGGCTGCCTTCGCCGACCGGATCCCGGCCATCGAATCCTCCACGACGAGACACTCTGCTGCCGTGACGAGAGGGGGGCGGGGTTCTTTCGCATTGAGCAGTTTGAGCGTGTAGGAATAGATTGCCGGGTCCGGCTTGCCAACCGCGCAATCATCCGCGGAGACAATGACCGCGAAGTCCCCTTCGATCGGCGTGTCTCGCAGGGCGTCCGTAATCTGTTCCCGACGACCGCCCGAGGCAATAGCCAGTCGATACCTCGTTCCGGCTTGTCTCACGAATTCAATCACTCCGGGAAACAGCGGTGGTCGGTGCGAGACCGTGTACTCCCTAAATAATTCCGCCTTTCGGTCGATTATGGTCTGAAGCAATTGTCGCTCGCAGTGACCATCCCTTGCAGCAAGCAGGGCGGCCGCGCAGGTGCGCTCGTCCATCCCCAGATAAGCTCCGTAATACTCCTCCTTCGAGATCGAAAGCCCATGCTCCTCCAATGCTTGTTGGAAGCAGATGAGGTGTGGCGTCTCGTCGTCGGCAATGACGCCATTGAAATCGAAAATGATCGCTCGAATCATACTCGCCCCGGCCACCTCCTGAACCTGACTCTACCCAACGGTTGAGGGCCGGACAAGCAGCTTTGCCTTGTTCGATTCCTTCCACTGGGGTATTCTCCGCCCTGAACCGATGAAACGTGAGGCGTGAAACGTTAGGCGATCACAGAATTTTCTCGCCCCACCCTTCACTTCTTAGTCCGTACTGAGATCAGCATGACTGATTACGGTGTCCTCAGCAACTTGCTCGTCATCTTTACGGTGTCGATCGCAGTCGTATTTCTCTTCCACCAATTTCGTCTCCCGTCGATCGCAGGATTTCTCGTCGCCGGTGCCTTGATCGGACCAAATGGGCTGCACCTCATCGCCGATATCGGCACCGTGCAAGTCCTGGCGGAAATCGGCGTGGTGTTGTTGCTCTTCACTATCGGCATCGAGTTTTCACTCGTCCAACTGGCCTCGTTGCGGCGACTCCTATTTCTTGCGGCACCGATTCAGGTCGGCGGGGTGTTGGCCGTAGCTTGGCTCGGGGCGACCTTAGCCGGTCTTTCGTGGCGCCAGGGGATCTTCTGGGGATTTTTACTCTCATTGAGCAGTACCGCCATTGTCTTGAAGGCCCTCGCTGATCGAGGTGACAGTGACTCGATTCATGGCCGAGTTACCATCGGGATCCTCATTTTCCAAGACCTCGCGGTGGTTCCCATGATGCTTCTGACCCCGATTCTAGCCAGCCAGGGGGAAGGCGCAAATCTCTCGATCCTTGTCACGCTGGGTATCTCCGTCCTCCTCGTCGGTCTCGTCGTCGGAGCGGCGTGGTATGTAGTGCCGAGACTGCTGGAGCATATCGTCCGCAGTCGGAGCCGTGAACTGTTCCTATTGACGATCATCGTGCTCTGCTTGGGTATCGCCTGGCTGACGTCATTGGGTGGTCTCTCTCTGGCGCTCGGAGCGTTTATTGCCGGACTCGTCATTTCAGAGTCGGAGTACAGTCATCAGGCCATGGCTGAAGTGTTGCCGTTTCGCGACAGCTTCAACAGTCTGTTCTTCGTATCGATCGGCATCCTCATGGACTGGCGTGTGTTGGTCGAGCATCCCTTCGTGGTCGCCGGCCTCCTTCCTGCCATCCTCCTAGTGAAGTTCGTCACGGGGGCCGGTGCGGCCTTAATTGTGGAGGCTCCGCCTCGTTCCGCGTTCATGGCAGGGATTGCCCTGGCCCAAGTTGGGGAATTTAGTTTCTTGCTGGCGCAGCAAGGGCAGGAGAGCGGGCTCCTGCGGGGCGATCCCTATCAGGTCTTCCTGGCGGTGTCCGTCCTGTCGATGATCATCACACCCTTCCTCATGCAGTGGTCGCCGGACATTGCTCGTCGCATTGAGGCGGTCCAACGACTGCGACATTGGCTGCCGAGCCGGACGACCGCCCACATCTTGCAAAGTGAAGGGAAACAGATTCGTATCAAAGATCACGTCATTATCGCCGGGTATGGGTTAAACGGGCGGAACCTTGCCCGGGTCTTGAGCGAGACGGAAATTCCCTTTGTAGCGCTGGATCTCGACGGCGATACGGTCCGTCGCGAAGCCCGTCACGGGGTCCCGATTTATTACGGGGACGCGACCAACGCGAATGTCTTGCGGCACGCCAAGATCGACGATGCGAAAGTGCTGGTCGTGGCGATTTCCGACCCCTTTATCACCAGACGGGCGGTGCAGATTGCGAAAGGTCTGAACCCTAAACTGCACATCGTTGTCCGGACCCGCTATCTACGCGAGCTGGAAGAGTTACATCAGCTGGGCGCGGACGACGTCGTACCGGAGGAATTCGAGACGTCGATCGAAATTTTCGCTTTGGTGCTCCGCACGTATAACCTGCCGCAGGACTTCGTCATGCGAAAGGCTGAGCAGGTTCGCCGAGAGGGTTACGCCTTGCTCCGCCGCAGCGAAATGCCGGAACTCGCGCATCATTTGCGCGGCGGGACATTAACTGACGCGGAAGTCGAGACCTGCCGGATCGATGACGATTCACCGGCGCAGGGAAAGACCTTGGCTGAGTTGTCGATTCGCCCTCGGACCGGCGTGTCGGTCATTGCTTGGACGCGGAGCGGCGTCACCCAATCGAACCCGTCGGAGAAAACCCGGCTGATGGCCGGTGATATCCTGGTCTTGCTGGGATCGAGGGCCCAAATCAGGCGGGCAATGGGTCTGTTGATAGAGACCGGAGACGAATAAGTCGGTTCAAAACACCCGCCGAACCCCGCGCGTCAGCTTTTCCAGCGCAGCGTGACTCGTTCCTTGAGGGGATGATCGAAGGGCTGGCCTGTTTGGATTGTGGCCAGATGGGCGGCCTTGAGTTTGTAATACCACTTCGCCGGCGTGTCTGCATCATCGATCAACATTAAGGCCGGCTTATATCGCAAGCCCACCGCTTGGCGTTCCATCGCCTCTCGATCCTGCGTCATGAAGATGTTGGCGAAGTAGCGGAACAGTGACTTGGAAAATGGCATCCAGCCAAAACAATTCCAGGCCGCGGTAAAATCGATGCGGCATTGCTGTTCGGTGATCGGCGTCACGGTCGCGCGCGTGGAGACAAAGAGCGAGCCGCACTGGACGAATTCGAATCGCTGATTGGGCAGAACGAAGTCGATGGTCGTCGTTAAGGGACCGCCATAGAAGAAGTTCAGGAGTTTGTATGGGCCGCTGTTCTTCGAGGGCTCATGCGGCACCATGCGAAAGCCGCGGGGCAGCGGTTCGAAGGTCTTGGCCTTTTCGTGGATACTCGCCTTCGTACGCCACCACGAACTTTGATGGACGAAAGGGCCGTGGGCCGGATCCATCAAGCCGACGATGCCGTCGTCAATCGTGCAGTCCAGGATCGTCGAAATGTGAATTTTCCTGTAGGGGGAAGACGGCAGCGGGAGCGGCGGGACATCCGGAACGATCTGGTTGGGCTGCTGACCGTCAGGAATGAAGACCCACACATAGCCGTCACGTTCACGGCAAGGATAGCTGATGATCCCGATCTTTTCGGGCTGAATCGGTGAATCCTCGACCAGCGCTGGAATGCTGCGGCATCGACCGGTCTTGTCGAATTGCCAGCCGTGATACGCACATTCAACGCAGTCCCCCTCCATCCTTCCAAACGAAAGTGGCATGCCGCGGTGCGGGCAGATGTCGCGCAGGGCCGCAACCTCGCCTTGGGAGGTCCGACACACCACGATTGGAAGGCCTAACAGCACGATACCCTTCAGAGCTCCGGCGCGGAGGTCTGAACTCAAACAGCCGGGGTACCAGAATCCAAGCAGCGGCGCATTCTTGGAGGGTTTGATTTCGGTAATGAGGTCGGTGCTCATTGACAGGGGAAGGACGTGCGCGAAAGGACCAGCCTAGACTGCAGAAGCAGCTTGCTCGTGAATATAACGACTAGGTTTTTGAACGTCAAGCGAGCCTCATTCTCCTCTTGGCAAAACCTGTTTGGTTTCCCCCCAATGCCTCTTTAGAAGGGAGCAGCCCGACTAGACTTGACTGCGCGCATCGAACGAGCACTGTCTTATCGTGCGCGTTCTGCGAGCAAGAAGGATAATCGGGCTGCTCCCGCCCCCCCTTTCTTGACAAGAAAAAGATGTGGAGACTATAGTCAAAAAGTCTCGAAATGCACGAATTGACACGCAACTGAGCAAAGCGAGGCTACGATGACGACCACACAACTGGATCCCGCAGCCGCATTGACCGATCTCCAGGCCTCCAAACCGGAACGAGTCACAATCGTGCTGCTTAGCGGGGATTTGGATCGTGCGATGGCAGCCTTTATCATCGCGACCGGCGCTGCAGCGATGGGAATGCAGGTCACGATGTTCTTCACGTTTTGGGGTCTAAACACCATCCGCCGAAAAGGAGCGACGAGTGCGGCGAAGGACTGGCTCCGCAGGATGTTCGGCCTGCTCAATAAAGGCGGTGCCGAGAGCCTGCCACTCTCGCGGTTTCATTTTGGGGGCCTCGGAACCAGAATGATGCAAAAGGTCATGAAGCAGAATCGCATGCCCGGTGTGCCGGAACTCATGCAGACCGCGCTGGATCTCGGCGTACGTTTTATCGCCTGTACGACGACGATGGGCCTGATGGGAATCACCAAGGACACGTTGATCGAGGGGATTGATCAGTTCGCCGGTGTGACAACCTATTTGGCCGAAGCGAAACAAGGCAGCGTCAATCTGTTTATATAGCTGACGGCTGTCAGCTGTCAGCGTTCAGCTAAAGGATTTATTCATAATGCAAGCCGATGTGAAGCTCGACACGCTCGGATATTTCTGTCCCATGCCGATTATCATGACCTCGAAAAAAATCAAAGAGCTCGCCGTGGGGCAGGTGCTCGAAGTCGTATCCGACGATGAAGGCATTAAGAAAGACATGCCGGCCTGGTGCGACACCACCGGTCATCAAATGGTCGGACTCGAAGAAGAGCAGGCCAAGTCCGGGCCGATCTACAAGGCGTTTGTCAAAAAGACGAAATAACGACCGCGAACAGCGCGGAGTAGATAGAGACTGAGGAAGCCGGAGGGGTAATAGGCCAACCTCCGGCTTTGTCGTTTAGAACGAGGGAAATGTGGATCGAATCGTGGAATGTGTTCCGAATTTTAGTGAGGGTCGGAATCTCACGACCGTCCATGCCCTCATGAATGCCGTGACGTCGGTTCCGGGAGTCTGGCTGTTGGACCATACCAAAGATCACGACCATCATCGAGCCGTGCTGACATTTGCCGGCGCACCCGACGCCGTGGCCGAAGCGGTGTTTCGCGCGATTCGCGTCGCAGCCGACCTCATCGATCTGCGGAAGCATCAGGGTGTGCATCCGCGAATCGGAGCCACCGACGTCGTGCCGTTCGTGCCGATTCAGGGAACGACCATGCAGGAATGCGTGGTGCTGGCCAAGCAAGTAGGGCAGCGGGTGGGCAGCGAACTCGACATCCCGGTATTTTTCTATGAGCAGGCTGCGACGCATCGCGATCATGCATCGTTGGAGTCGGTTCGGCGTGGCGGGCTCGATGGCTTGGCCTTTCGGATGCAGTCCGACCCAGACTGGGCGCCGGATTGTGGCCCGTCGCATCTGCACCCGACGGCAGGTGCTGTTGTGATCGGAGCCCGCCCTCCGCTCATTGCCTTCAACGTGAACCTCCGGACGACCGATCTCGACGTGGCGAAGTCGATCGCGTCGACGATCCGGCAATCGAACGGCGGCGTGTCTCACCTAAAAGCCATCGGCGTCCCGCTCGCGAGCAAGAAGATGGTGCAAGTGGCCATGAATCTCACCGATCACACCATCACATCCATGCTAACCGCCTTTGAGGCAGTCAGCGCCCAGGCGGAACAGCGAGGTGTGGAGGTGGTCGGCAGCGAGATCGTCGGCCTGGTCCCCCAAGCGGCGATGGTCCAAACCGCCAGTCAGTCGCTCCGGATCGAATGGTTTGATCCGAGCCAAGTGCTGGAGACTCGATTGGCTCTCGTCCTGTCGGGCAAGGGCTTAGGGCAGACGGAATCACCGGTGTCCGCCGAACTCGACGGTTCGACTCGATCGATTGCTTCGTTTGCCCAATCGGTGGCTGCCGCGACGCCGGTTCCGGCCGGAGGCAGCGTGGCAGCCGCAGTCGGCGCATTGGCTGCGTCCCTCGGCGTCATGGGCGCCAAGCTGAGCCAACAGTCTGGAGCCGAGCACCGGTTGCTCGCGATCAGCCAACGCTTACTGCATCTCGTCCAGGCGGACGGCGAAGCCTATCGACAATTCATGCGGGCGATGAAGCTGCCGGCGCAGGACCCGACCCGCCAGACCGCCATGTCCACTGGGCTGCACATGGCGACGGAGATTCCGCTGGAGAATGCGGAGTTGACGACCGAAGCCGGGGTCTTGCTCCATGCCTGCCGAAAGCACGCAAAGCAGAATGTTCAGTCCGATATCATGGTCGGGATTATCATGGCGATTGCCGCGACTCAAGCGGGACTCCACACAGTGACGGAAAACTTGAAAGCTCAGACAAATCAGCGCCTTAAATCCTCACTCCAGACTCGCGTGACGCGGGTGACACGCCGCCTTGAGGAACTCAAGAGGCTATGTTACACTCCGCTCCCGGGTCGGTCGGTCAGTCCGGGAAAATCTAGACAGGCATCGCCTGAGAAAGCACATAGACGACAAGCATGGAAATTAAGGTCTTCAATAACAACGTCGAAAAAGCGCTCAAAGTTGCGAAGAAAAAGCTCGCGGGGGAAGGGCTCTTCCGCGAACTGAAGCGACGGCGTTACTACGAGAAGCCGAGCGTCAGGAAAAAGGCCAAGCAGCGGGAAGCGCAACGGCGTCGTCAGAAGTGGTTGTCCAAGCGTAAACCCGAGTGATCCCCGCCTAGCAGGCTCGTTCGATTCATCTCCGCTCATCCGTTCGCTCTCCGTTCAGGTCCATGCGTCAAAAAGACATCCATGCCGCGCTGCGGATCGTGAGTCGTGAGATCCGGCGATGGCAGGAACCAGTCGTCGGTGTCGTCGCCCGCGAGTCGAATCGCGATCCCTTTCGCATTCTTATCTCCTGCCTCCTGAGTCTGCGGACCAAAGACAAGACGACCAGTGAGGCCAGCGGCCGGCTCTTCACATTGGCTGACACACCAACGACGCTAGTCAACGTGCCTCTCCGCCGGATCGAACGCGCGATCTTTCCAGTCGGATTTTATCGAACGAAGGCCAAGTCGATTCGCCAAATTTGCCGTCGTCTCCTGGATGTGTACGGCGGAGTCGTGCCCGACTCCATCGACGAGTTAGTCACACTCTCGGGAGTCGGTCGGAAAACGGCCAATCTGGTGGTGACCGTCGGCTACGGCAAACCCGGTATCTGCGTGGATATTCACGTCCATCGGATCTGTAATCGGTGGGGATATGTGAAGACGAAGACACCGGAGGAGACCGAACAGGCGTTGCGCAAGAAACTTCCAAAGCAATATTGGATCACGTTCAACGATCTGCTGGTGCCATACGGACAGAACCTCTGCCAGCCTGTCTCGCCCTTCTGCAGCCAGTGCAAGCTCGTCGAATATTGCGATCGAGTCGGGGTGATGAAATCGAGATAGGCAAGAGGCTAGAGGCGAGTGGCTAGGAGTGCATTGGAGAAGCTATCTTACCTCTCGCCTCTAGCCTCTGGCCGCGAATCAGATGAACAGTTTCGTCTCAGCGTCTGCCGTGAGGGAAATAATGGCGGGCAGGCCCATCACTTCGTCGACGTTCTTTTCGACCGCCTTGCTGTCAACCCCCATATATTCCAAACCGGCGCTGCAGGCGATCAAGCGAAACTTTCCCACGTGTTTCGCGTCCCGAAACATCTCGGAAATTGTCGGGACCTTTTTCTCTTTCAACAGCCGCGCGACTTCGTCCGCCGATACTGCGTACTCGGGCGGAAAATCGATCACATCGACCTTGCCTTCCGCAAACTTCTTGATCGTCCAGAACAGCAGCACGACGATGACGTCTTTGCCCATTGCAGCCGCTGTCAAGCCGAGTGTGGCGACTTGGTGCAGCTTGTCATAGGTCGCGTTGTGGGCGAAGAGCACGAACTTGGGGAGTGACGGCATCGGCTATTTCTTCTGCGCGCGGGTCTTCACGCTATTCACATAGTCATTGATGGCCTGATCGACTTCTCCAGAAGTGAGCTGGCGATCGTGTGTTTCGCTTTCGTCAACCAGATAGGTCTCTCCTTCTTTCTCCTGACGGACGACAACCGTGTTCTCCGGGGTCACCTCGACAAGCATGTACCATTCCTTCGCGCCCTGTGTAATCAAGACTTCCTTGCCCAGGCCCTTTTTGGTGATCGCAATCTCAAGCTCACCGGCGAGTGCAGGGCAGGTTGCGAGGAGCGTCATCCAAAGGACGGCGCTGGCAAGACGAATGACAGGCGAAGAGAGCAACATCGTTCGGTAATTATAGCCCGTCGAGAAATGGGCCGTAAACCGTGCTGTCACACGGCTGTTCGCTTGAGTGCCCCTAGGTCGCATGTTAGGATGCCGACCCCATGATGGACGGTCTCATCGAGAAGCTGCAAGCGATCATTCCGGTCAAGGTATTGGTCGGGCTGACGGTCGCGTCCGTGATCGGATTCATCGGCACCCTTATTGCCATCCCTCTCATTCTCGTCCGTCTTCCTCCTGATTATTTTGATACCCGCGTGCCGCGTCATTGGATGAAAGATCACCATCCTGTGCTGCGCATGATCGGGCTGGTCGTAAAAAACGCCGTCGGCGCCATCTTTTTCCTGGCGGGTTTTGCCATGCTGTTTCTGCCGGGCCAAGGCATCCTGACCATGCTGATCGGCATTTCGCTCATGAATTTTCCTGGAAAACAACGGCTGGAGGCAAAATTAATCGGCCAACCGAGTGTCTTGAGCGCGATCAACGCGATGCGAAACAAGTTCAATAAGCCACCGCTCATCATGTCACCGGATCCCTCGAATGATCGCACAACTGTCGGGGCGTGAGAAATCAGGTGCTGACTGCTGATAGCTCATCACTGTAGGCTGCATCTATGTCCGCTTCCTCAAAACCCAAGACGCTCTACCTGATCGACGGGAGCGCCTACATCTACCGTGCCTTTTTTGCCCTGCCGGCTCTGAACAATTCCAAAGGCCTCCAGACCAACGCGGTGTACGGGTTCACTACGATGCTGCTCAAGATTCTTCGCGAACGGCAACCGGACAGTCTCGTCGTCGCGTTTGATGAGAAAGGGCCGACGCTCCGCCACCAGGAATTCAAAGAGTACAAAGCCCAGCGGCCGCCTATGCCGGAGGGGATGAGCGCCCAAATCCCCTATATCCACCGTGTGGTCGAAGCGTTGAATATTCCCGCGGTTCGCCAAGCGGGGTATGAAGCGGATGATCTCATCGGCACGCTGGCACGCAAGGCGGAGCAGGCCGGGTACGACGTCGTCATCGTGACCGGCGACAAAGACATGTTTCAGCTCCTCACAAATCACGTTCGTATCTACGATCCCGTAAAAGACAAGTGGGTCAGTGAAGCCGAATGCCAAGAGCGATTCGGCGTCGAGCCGGCGCGGGTGGTGGAAGTCATGGGCTTGATGGGCGACAGCACCGACAACATTCCCGGGGTGAAGGGAATCGGTGAAAAGACGGCAATGAAACTCATCGCGCAGTTCGGCACGATCGACGAACTCCTGCGCCGCGTGGACGAAGTGACGCCGTCACGGACGAAAACGATGTTGAGGGAACAGGCGGACAACGCGCGGCTCAGCCGCAGGCTCGCCACGATCGATGTCGACAGCCCCGTGGAATTCGATGCAGCGGCACTCCACGTCAAACCGCCGCATACGGAGCAACTCACGGACCTCCTGCGCGAGTTGGAGTTCACGACGCTCCTCAAGTCGTTTCAGTCCGCCTCTGAACCAGCTCAGCAACAAGGCCTCAAGACGGAACTGATTCAGGATGAACCGTCCGCCAAACAATTCGTGCAGGGGTTGCCGCAAGACGGGGCCTTGGGTCTGTGCTGCCTCTGCTCCGGCGGACCTGGCGCACAGGCGACCGTGCAAGGCATCGCGCTTTCGGGAGGGGAAAAGACTGCGTTCGTTCCGCTCGACGTCCAGACATTGATGAGGCCCATTACGGCGCTCCTCCACGAGACATCGAGAACCAAGGTGGTGCATGACCTCAAAGCGACGTTGCTGGCCTTTCACCGGATCGGGCTGACGCTCGCTGGTCCCTACCTGGATACGATGGTGGCGGACTATCTGCTCAATCCCAATCGTCGCGACCATCAGCTCGAAACAATCGCGATGGAAGTACTGGGTCATCGCTTGAGCGCGGGGAAACAGGAACGAGCTACGCCGCAATCCCTCTTCGAAGAAGATCGTGGCTCGCGTGAGCAGGCGGCGGAAGCTGCATCGGTGCTGGCCAGGCTCGCCCCGGCCATGACGGAGCGACTCTCGGAGCAAGGCAGCCTAAAACTCTTTACCGAGGTTGAGATGCCGTTGATACCGGTCCTGGCTGAGATCGAGCGGAATGGGTTCCTGCTCGACGTGGAAGTCTTACACGCTCTCAGCAAGGAATTGGAGCGGGAACTCGACCGGATCATGGAGTCGATCGCGGGGTTGGCGGGAGGCGAGTTCAACATCAACTCACCCAAGCAACTCGCAACGGTGTTATTCGAGATGCTGGGGCTCAAGCCGCTGCGCAAAACCAAGACCGGCTACTCGACGGATGAAGACACGCTCACACAACTGGCGACCCAGCACGACCTGCCGGCGCAGATTCTGAATTACCGGAGCCTCAGCAAGCTCAAGTCTACCTATGTGGATGCGCTGCCTGAGTTGGTCAACCCTGAAACGAAGCGACTGCACACTTCGCTCAACCAAACCGTCGCGGCAACCGGCCGGCTCTCGTCGACCGAGCCCAATCTGCAAAACATCCCGGTGAAGGGAGATTATGGCCTGCGCATCCGCGAGGCCTTCATCGCACCGAAGGGCCATACATTGCTCTGCGCGGACTACAGTCAGATCGAGCCGCGCATCCTGGCGCACCTGTCGCAGGATCCGCGCCTGATTGACGTCTTCGAAAAAGGCGAAGACATCCACATGGCCACCGCAATGGAGATCTTCAGTGTTCCGTCGAGGCAGGTTACCAAAGAAATGCGGCGCGCGGCCAAAACGGTGGTCTTCGGAATCGTCTACGGGATCAGCCCGTTCGGACTCTCGCAAAACATCGGCGTGTCCCAGGCGGAAGCCAAGAAGTACATCGATACGTTCTTCGAACGATTTGCCTCGGTCCGCGCACTCATGGATCGGAACATCGCCGAGGGAAAGACGAAGGGCTACACGACGACGATTCTCGGCCGCCGCCGTCCGATTCCGGAATTACAGAGCGGCGATCCGGTGCAGCGCGGGTTCGGCGAGCGGATGGCGGTCAACAGCCCGATCCAGGGCTCCGCAGCGGATTTGATCAAGGTGTCGATGATCAACGTGAATCAGCGATTGCACCACGAACTGCCGCACACGAAGATGATTCTCCAGGTCCATGACGAATTGATTTTCGAAGTGCCGGAGAAGGAAGTGGAGGAAGCGAAGCAGTTGGTGAAGAATGAGATGGAGGCAACAGGCAAAAAACTGGGGCTCTCGGTGCCGCTGAAGGTCGATCTCGGCGTCGGGACAAATTGGAGAGTGGCTCATCCATAAATTGAACCTCCCTCGTCCCATCGGGGAGAGGGAAAGGGTGAGAGGAAAGGAGGAATATATGAGGAACGTACGTCTATACGCAGTTTGGACTACGGCTGGAGTAAGCCTACTAGTGGCTATAACAACTCTCTTTATGCAATGGCCTCCCATCCCGGCCAAGGCCCAAGAACCGAAACGGTTTCAGTACAAGATCGTGGAAGTATTACGGGACACGCAGAACATGCAGACGATCTTAAACGAATATGGAGCGAGTGGATGGGAGTTGGTGGTGGTGTCGATGGGGGACATGACGGAGCCAAGGTTGATCTTTAAGAAATAATTAGCTTGGGTGCGGCGGCCAGTTCATTGGGAGAAAAATATGAGGGATAACGGACAAGATAGCGGGCATGTGCCTGGCTCGATTCAGGCGATTGGACTGACAAGGCGCGGGTTCGTGGTCTCGACGCTGGCAGCCGGCTTCGCTCTGGCTGTACGACCGGTCTGGGCCGAGACGATCGTCACGGATTCGACAGGCCTGACGGCCGGTGAAGTGATGATCCCAACCGATGACGACAGTATTCCAGCCTACCGGGCCATGCCATCGCAAGGACGTTCGTTTCCGGTCGTGCTGGTCGTTCAGGAAATCTTCGGCGTCCACGAGCACATCAAAGACGTGTGTCGCCGGTTCGCCAGGTTGGGGTACTTGGCCGTCGCACCGGAGCTCTATGCGCGGCAGGGCGATGTCTCGAAGCTGTCTGATATCGACGAAATCCGCAAAGTCGTCGCCAAGGTATCAGATGCGCAAGTGATGGCAGATCTCGATGCAACTGTGGCATGGGTCAAGACATCCGGGGAGGGCAATATCGAGAAGCTCGGTATCACGGGATTTTGCTGGGGTGGGCGGATTGTCTGGCTCTATGCCGCTCACAGTGCCCAACTGAAGGCCGGCGTCGCCTGGTATGGACTGCTGGTCGGCAAGGCGAGCGAGCTCCAACCCAAGCACCCGATAGACGTAGCCGCCAGCCTGAAAACACCAGTCCTCGGTCTTTACGGCGGAAACGATCAAGGCATTCCGCTTGATACGGTAGAGCAAATGCAGCAGGCGCTGAAAGCAGCCGATAGTCCGTCTCAAATCATCGTCTATCCGGACACGCCGCACGCCTTCCACGCCGATTACCGACCGAGCTATCGAAAAGAGCAGGCGCAGGACGGATGGAACCGCCTGCAGGCTTGGTTTAAACAGTACGGCGCGGCGTAATGAGAACCTTCCTCATGGTTGTTCTCTTTTGATCTAGCAGGGACGGAAAAATCAAAGCGATGTAGCGTGCCAAAAGCTCCTTGACGCTGACTTTGTGTCACCCCTCGCATCGACTTCATCGTCCAGACTTTGTCCTGTACATGAGGCCGTTTGCTGATTGACCTCCCCTCCATCTTTACGAACGCATCACGGGCAGCAGCAGAAACAGCAGCAGGATAACCAGCACTAAGAGCACGATAAAAAGGCCGAGGCCTTCCGAGGTGATATTCCTTAGGATTGAAGTCAGGACATCCAGCAGGTATTGAAGTCGGCAGCGTGGTCGGATGCGCAGCCTTCACGGACCTGACCGAAGCGACGTGAACGCGTAGAAGACATTGGCAGTAGCCTAGCTCATAGCTAGTCTCGCAGTTCGCTCCACCATACGATGTCGGTGATGCGGCCAGAAAGGTTACAATCTGATTCGTTTGAGTTTCCGAAATGTCGTATGTTTGAGCCCTTATTGGTACCAACGTGGTGCCAAAACACTCTGACAGGCCATGACCCATGAAGATCTGAACCGTCATGAAACCTCCCCTTTGTTGATGATTGCTCGCTCTGGGTGTCTTGACGTAGGTCTTTGGCTGGACCCTTAATCAGCGGGAAGGGTGTTAGTCTAGCGTATTTTCTCTGCGCTGTTGAGTGCAGCCTGTTTTGGTGCCAAATTTGCCTAAGACATTGCTTTGTCATGAACCCTTCACGGAGGTGATGTGATGCCAAGAGAAGCGTCGTTGTATGAGAGTGCAGACGGGAGTGTTTTGAGGGGCTACCGGCTTCTTCAGCGAGGCGGGGCGAATATTCCGCCCATGTGGATTCAGCGGGCGTCCGAGTCACGCTGTCTGCTGCACAAGGATGTGGCACAGGCGCTTCGGCGCAAGAGCAAAGCAGGGCAGCGCATCCTCAAGGAATGGGAGCGGCGCTACAACAAGGAATGTTTCTATTACGGTTTGCGCGTGCTTCTCGAATTGGCGAGAAAAGGCAAGACGAAATTGACCAAAGCGCCTCGCCGCTAGGCTTTGTAAAGCGCGCGGACGATCTCCGTCGTGTTGAAGAGCATCGCATTCAGGCGGGTATACGCTGCATGGCCGTAGTAATGGTCACGCGGATTGGTGGAGCCGGTCGAATCCTTATAATCAACTAACAAACAACGACCTTCACTGGGGAATCGCACGGCGCGTCTCGCGCATTCCAGCCAACGCTCGAACCCGTCATAGGGTTCAACCAGTTCCCACACGGCTTTGCTCGCGGCTTTCGCCGCTTCGGTCATCGGCATGGCATCGCTTCCCGCTACGGCCAGTTCCTGCACGTAGTCGCCGCCCCAGGCGATCGGCATCTCCATTGTGATTTGAGGAAGTTCCATCTTTGAGAGCCAGATCTTGCCGTCGGTGCGTAGGTTGCGGTGATTCACGACATGCAGCAGTTTCCCGAGCCCCAACGGATCCCAGCCGTAGCGGACCGGAGTACCGAATGTGACTGCATCGAGTACGGCACCGTTCAGCAAAGACCCCGACGCCAACGACGACTCGATTTTCGTCAGAGAGGTCGTGACGTCTGTTAGTCCGATCTGCTTGGCATAGCCTGAAAGAAGTGCAAAGAGCTTCGGCCGGCCCACGATAGGGCTGGGACAAAGCAGATTAGACGCGAGCGCTATGACCAAGCCCGCTTGTCCGTGAGCTTCAACGAGAAGTCTGTCTCCAGTCGAGAATTTTTGACTCTCGCAAAGTTGCCGCAGGTCGTCCAAGAACCGGACAGCCGCCAATGCGCGTCCGAGATGATGGTGTTCAGACGACCAGAGGTATCGGATACAGGTGAGGGGCTTCGCCGCGCTCCTGTTGATTGCTTTCTGAAACTGCAAGACAGCGGCGTTTGTGAAATTGCCCGCGTCGCCGAGTTGATCGTCGAGCAGCTTCTTGGTCGCGTCATCGTTGGTCAGCGGAGGTTTTATTCCGCCGGGGAGTGGAGGGATACCATTACTGCCTTCGCGCATTGCGGCGAGCAGGGCATCGACGCCAGACACGCCACGCGAGTAGCCGCGCTTGAGTCCGCCGGCTTCGTCGAGCCGCTGCATCCCGAAGACGTCGGTGCCGATGATGGACCCGTGCAGGAAGACGATCGCTTTAGCACCAGCCTGCGACAACTGCATGCCGCACTGCGCCATCGCCTCGGCCCAGGCAGGAGAGTCGGGCTGCATCCCCGTCGCCAGCTCGGCTGTAGCGAGCCGGTCACCAGGACTCTTCCGTGAGAGCTCATCGTGTTGAAAGTTGTTCTCGTTCGGCATGGGAGCAGGTACTTACCCGAAAGGGAGTGGGGAGTGCAACCTATGGGAAGTAGTGCAGAGGGCTCTTAGCGGAGGATTGTAGAAATCGGTTCGGGCTGGTCCGGGGCCGGCTTCGGCTGGATTTGACTCTTCGGCATGACAGCCGAGGCGCTGCAGGTGTTGTTTGCTTCATCGACCTGGCGATCGACGATCTTGACGCCCTGCAGATATTCCTGGACGATTTCTTCGCGAGTGAGTTCGATGTCCTGTTCGGATTCTTTCCCATCGGCCTGCTGCCGCACACGATCGACCATATGTTCCTTCACCATCACGCGGATCTGCTTTGCCAGATCCGTCCGAGCTGACAACTCCGACACCCGCTGGCAGACGTTCTTGCCCTTTGAGAGATCTCCCTGACCCTTGCCGATCAAGTATTGGTCGGGGGAGTAGTGGCTGCTGGTCTCGGCGATGGTCGCCCCCCCCTTTGCACCGACAGGCGCCTTCCCGCCTCGCTCGCTCTGTTTCATCTCCTGAAACGGCTGTTCGGCATGTTGGCGAACGGCCGGGGCTCCGTCCTCAGCTGATGTCGTGGCCGGCATCACACCAAGTATTCCTGTCATGCTGCAGCAGATGCTCACCAGTCGGATCACCCGGTTCATCGATTACCTCCTCCCCCCTCCATGCCCGCCGCCACCTCGACCGCCTCCCCAACCTCGTCCTCCTCCAAAGCCTCTGCCGCCACCGAAGGATCGAGGGCCGACATGGTAGGGCATGCGGGGTGCCTGATGCAGCAAGGGTGGATGAAGTTGGTTGATCGTCGGAGGCAACCGTCGGGCAATTGGAGGCAGCCCGGCCTGTGCCTGCCCTCCGGATGTGGACGGTGGTTGCAGAAACTGCTGCAATGCCTGCCCCGAGCGAGAGCTTGGTGGGACAGTCTGCTGCGGTGTCGACGGAGCCCCGTTTTGTGACGGTGGCACCAATGGATTTAACTGACGCACATCGGTGAGGTTACGCGGACCTGACGGGATCGGAGCAGTGGGTAGCTGACTCGTGATTGGTTGGTTCCCGATGTGCGGGGGAGTCGTCTGAGTCGTGTGCGAGATTTCATTCAACGTATGCGGCACTGGTCCCGTTGTGGGCGGTGGAGTCAAGACCGGAGCCGGCGCAATCACTGATGATGGTTGTTGCGCAGTGATAACTTGCTGAGCGACCGGAACATGCGGACTCGTCGGGTACAGGGTGCGCGCGACATTCAACAGCGCCTGCGTCTGTGCTAAACCCATCCCCGGGTAGGGATACACAACCGGTGACACGACCACCCAGTCCGTCCAGGCTTGGGCAACCATGGCGTCTGATTGTGCACGATTCAGCAGGTCTTGGCGTTCTTGGGAAGCCTGCTGAACCTGTTCAGCCGAGGTGGCCCGCTCCAGTGCTTGATTGGCGGCGGCCAGCTGACCCTGCAGTTGGTCCATCTCCTGCCGAAGAGCCACAAGCTGATGGCGTGCATCTTCGTTTTCCCGCAGTGCGACGATGGCCTGGGCCACTTCTTCCGTATCAACCTGTGTCACAAGATCGACCTTGATCACGATCGTGTCTCCATCAAGCGTGGTGTTCACTCGTTGATCCAGGACGAGCACGAGCCCAGCTGTGTAAGTGCGGATTTCATCTTTCGTTACATCCATTCCCTCCACCACCGTAACACTTTCCAGGTAGGTGGCAACCTGCTCCAGTGCATTCCGCTTCGCCGCTTCAGTGGCCAGTCGGATCGCGTCTTCTCTCGTATCCCGGTCGCCCATGCGGTGTTCGCCCTGAGCGTTGACGACCCGGACTTCCGCGACCGCCGGGGATGAGAGAGCAGGGAGAAAGGGGGCCATGGTCAATACAGCGAAGACCCCACATGTCACGATGGGCCGATAGGCGGGGACGGGTATCAGATCTATCGGGGAACGAGGCATCACCAGTTCCTTCCATGATAGAACTGACGCACCAGAGCGTCTTTCGTTGACTTCCAAGGACACGAATAATCTCAGCATAGCATCAGCGTTGTCCGGGCGCCAGGGCCTGCTGGCGGGCCTGGGTCGCCTTGCCTTGGCGGAAAATAGCGTGTTAAGGTACAAATTCTTTTCTGGGGCCAGGACATCGTTGTGAATCCTCCATCACGATATGCTCAGTGGCGAATGGCGGCTATCCTCCCGGTGTTGCTTGTCTTTTTGTGCCCAGGCACCTCGCTCAATGTCGCCCTCGCAGTTGCCCCGGCCTCTCATGAGACCTCCACGACGAGCCCGGCCGACTACGTCATGCTGTTCGTGCTCGAAGGGTTCGGACAGGATTCTCTCAAGGGCGGCACCATGCCGACGATGAGTCGTCTGATCAAGCAGGGGGCTGTGACATGGTCGGCCACGGGAGTCAAACCGGCGTTGCGACTCCCGACCATGGTGTCGTTGATCACCGGAATGCCGGTCGATAAGCACGGAGTTTCCTGGAACACCTTCGACTTCAGCCGAGGCTATCCACGGGCTCCCAGCGTCTTTGATTACCTCGATTTGAGCGGCGGGCGCGACAGCGCCATCTTTTTGATGGACGAATCTCTGTATCAGATCGCCCGACCGGAACCCTACACCGATTATCAAATGTGTGGCCCCTTGAAGCCGGAGTGCAATCCGGACCGGATCGTCTCCTACATCCGAGCCTATTTCAAGAAAGCCGCGAGCGGCGAAGGATACGGTCACGCGATCCAATCGCTCCCGCACTTTCTCATCGTGCATCTGCCCGAGGCGGGACGAGTGGGTGTTGCCCATGGGTGGGGATCCAAGGAATACCGACAAGCCTTGAAGACCGTGGACAATGCCATGGCGTCGGTGTTGGATATTTACAAAGAACAGGGCATGCTGAAACGCACGACGGTGTTTGTGACCTCCTTGAGCGCGGAAGGCAAAGACGCCGGCGGAGAACAGGCTGACGGCACGGTTCCACTGCTTCCCTGGATTGCTTCAGGCATAGGGATCAAGCATGGGTATGCGATTCACCAACCGGTTTCGATTTTGGATACAGGGGCTACGGTGATGCGGACGTTGGGGCTGGAGACCCATACGGAGTGGGAAAGTCATGCCATTGAAGAAATCTTTCAAACAGCCTCTGCGGCTCCAATCTCGCCATCTACAAAACAGTAATGCGTCATGCAATGCCTTATTGACGAGCATGTGATGCGATGGGTCGTACCGGGAATCGGACTTCTCCTGACTACAATGATGGGTCCTTCGGCGATTGCCGGTCCGCCGGCAGCCTACCTGCAGGAACATGTCATCACAATCGATGCGACAGTTCTGGAGCCACCCACGTGGTGGCAGGTTCCCGGCGTCACTCCCTCCATTTACGCCTCGGATCCTGAATCGTTGGATGCCTACAAGACGACGGAAGCCCGTGCCCTCAAGCTCAAACCGGGGAAATACAAGTTCGTCAGCTTTACGTTTGATTTTCCATTCGGAGTGAATTTGGAGGGGAAAGTAGAGTATGCCGCCTCCCTCGACCAATGTGTCGGTGGACGCGGAACACAGACGTTGACGATTCGCTGCTCGCGGACCTACCCGCATGGCGGGCAACGAGACTATCAATACTGAGTGGAGAACGTGACGATGACACACACGCTCGACGATTTACTGGAAGCGTTGGAAGACGTCGATGATGCCACCCGCGAGGAAGCAGCAAAGACGTTGGCTGAGCTCGGCGATCCGAAGAGTCTCGAGGCACTGGTCAGCGCCTGTAGCGATGACTATTGGTCGGTGCGGGCCCATGCCGGATTAGGTGTGGCCAAGATCGGTGGACCCAAGGCCTTGGAGGCCGTGATCGCGTTGTTCAACGATCCGATCATGGAAGTTCGCAACCAAGCCGTCGACGCCGCCGTCAGGATGGAGCCTGCGGTCCTCGATCGCATGATCGCAGTGATGAAAGACGACCGGTGGCGAGTCCGGGAACATGCGGCAAAGACGTGCGGCGAACTCAAGGACCGGAAGGCCGTTGAGGCATTAATCGTCGCCTGCCGTGATCGTGATGGAGCGGTGAAGAGCGCGGCGGCTGAGGCCCTAGGCAAGATCGGTGATTCCGCCGCTGTGCCGGCCTTGATCAAACTCTTCCGTGATTCATCCAAGATTGTGCGCGAGACGGCCGGCACGGCCCTCGTCTATATCGGCCAGGCGTCGGTGGATCCGCTGATCGAGACATTGAAAGACAAAGACTTCGTCGTGCGATGTCACGCGGCGCGAGCCCTTGGCGGGATGACGACTGACTATCAAATCGGCCGCACATGGGTGCGCGAACCGAGGGTGGTCGATGCGCTCATTGCGATGCTCAAAGATCCGGATCGTGCTGTTCGGGAAGACGCGACGATTGCGTTGGGGCAAATCGGCGATCCGCGAGCGATTGATGCGCTCATCGAAGCCATGAAAGACGGCGCGGTCAAACGGCATGCGATCGCCTCGCTGGGCATGATCGGCGATGCTCGTGCGTTGCCGCCCGTGCTCAATGCGTTAAAAGGGAAGGGGATCAGGCAGGATGGCACGCCGACGCCCGGGTGCATCGTCAGCGAGGATGCGTTCATCAAGGAAGCGGCGGCGACGGCGCTCGGTCAATTCCGCGATCCGCGAGTGATTCCCGACTTGATCATGCTGTTGAAAGATGGTGTCTTGCGAGAAAAAGCGGCGGCGGCTCTGGCAGTCATCGGTGATGCGGCGATTGAGCCGTTGATCTCGTTTCTCTACGATCCCAAAGCCTCGGAGATCGGTGCGGAAGGTGAGCGAGTCCTCTCCTATGCCTCGGTCCGTTTAACGGCCAAGGATGCGTTGAGACAGTTGGTCCTTGAAACACTGGAGAAACTCGGGTGGACTCTGCCGCCGGAGGATTACACGGCAGACTCCAGCCAGGCCGACAATCTCCGTGTCGATCGCCCGCTGGGCGAGACCGGTCGCTTTGGTCCGTCAGGCGATTTGGCTCGATGATACTCTCGCCGGGAAGCAGTCAGCCATCACCTGTCGGCAAGAATCATCTCGTGACGGCTGTGATCTTTTCCTTGTCCGCGGCTGACGGCTGAAAGCCAACGACTACTTTCGGACCGCGACGCCGTGATTGTCCGCCGTTTCTTTCCCGTCCTTCATGTTGGTGATCGCCGCCTGCCCTTTGTAATAACCGACTTTTCCGCCGGCATCCACATGCACGACGCCAATCCCCGGGATAGTTCCTTTTGCGTTGTTAACGGTCTTGTCATTACCGGTCAACGGGGTGGGACCACGGAAGCCGACGAAGACATACTGGCCGTCGGGTGACACATCCATCAAATCAGGCGCCGGGTCCTTGTTGGCATCCGTTACCAAATCGACGGAGTTGACACTCAAGTTGGTAAGCGTGTCGATAATCTCGATATCGTTTCCCGCGCGATCCGCGCTCCACACATACCTGCCGACCGCAACCATGCCATGGGAATCGGCGAACTTCTGATCGCGCTGCGACACCAATTTTGCTGAGACAGACTTCGGCAAGTCCGACAGATCCAACGCATAGACGTCGTAGGAGAGCGGTGCAATCGGCCAGCCTCCGCCGGAGTTGATGTACATCGTGCTATCGACTTGGACTCCGCCGCATCCGGCTGGATGGATCTGGTTATTGTCCAAGGTTGCGACCACCTTCATGGGCGTGCTCGTGACGTCCACGACGAGCAAGCCGCCGCCCCGAAGCGTGATGAACGCATACTTGCTGGATGCCTCGGTGATCGGACAAATGGGCGCGGTATCCGGTCGCTCACCGCTTTCCAACAAGGCCAGATTCATCACATCCTTCTCAGCATCGAAGGTAAACTTATGTGCTGCATAGTCTGTCCAGATGCGGATGAACTTTTTTTCAGCGATGTTGGCTGCGATGGTCATCTTCTGATCGGGCGTCGGCCAGGCCGCATGGACGTTCTTTCCCATGGAGAGGCAGGCTTCAGGCTTCTTGGTGGCTGCGTCCATGAAGAGCACGTGCCCGCTGAGGAACGAGACGATGGCATGGGACTGATCCTTGGTGAAGAACAGCATGTGGGGACGACGGACGGCTTTCTTGGTTGCCTCTTCACAAAGCTTGTTGACGTCCCCGGCTAAATCGATCGTCACGGTCGGTTTTGCCGTTGTCGGATTGGCCGCCAGTTGGGCCCCGTCATAGACATACAGTAAGCCTCCGATTTCTTTCCCCGTGTCTGATTGATCTGTTAGCCAGACCTCATAGGCCCCTGCTGAAGTCCCGAACGGGACGAGGCACCCGATTAGGAGGAGCACGATCGTCAGGACATTTCTATTCAGAACGAAATTCGTCGTAATCATCGGGACCTCCATTACAAGAAAGTTTGTAGGGGTTGCGTTATCTGACAGCGGGTTATCATCAGGGAGCCAGTGAATTGGGAACGTGATGGTAGCGAGGGGGTACAGGGGCTGTCAATTGAATGAATGGCTCAAAATCTCCGCGATGAGTCATCGACAGCCCTTCCGTTGACCCCTGGAAAATGGCTGTGTTAGGGTACTCGATCCGACATTTGGAGGACCATGGGAGACGCGGTTGCCGAACAGATTGCGGCGCTCCAGGATGAGGACTGGGCGATCCGGGAGGATGCCGCGACCGCACTCGGTGCCCTTCGCGATCCCCGGGCCGTGGGACCGCTGGTCACGCTCCTGCGCGATTCCGACCGGGCAGTACGCGAGGCGGCAATCGGCGCTCTAACAGTTCTGGGCGAGTCGGCGGTGACAGCCCTGGCGAACTGTCTCAACGATCGTGACCTGTCTATCCAGGAAGCGGCATCAGCGGCCTTGGCTGTCATTGCCGATGCGCGCGTGGCGGCTCCGTTAATCACGGCACTCAACAGCCCTGACTGGATCGTTCGCATGCATGCGGCGAAGGCCCTGGGACGCATCAAACCCCTCGAATCTATTGAACCATTGATTCCGTTACTCCAAGATAAGGTCAAGGCGGTTCGCGAGGAGGCGTCTGCAGCGCTGGCGGCGATCGGCGATGCTGCGATCCCCTCTCTCTTGAATGCGCTGACTCATTCCGAGTGGCTTGTGCGGCTCCATGCCGTGGAAGCCTTGGGGAAGACACGATCAGCGTCGGCAGTCGAACCGTTATTATCGGCACTTTTCAACGATCGCGATGCAGCTATCCGCGAAGACGCAGTCCGCGCGCTTGGTCAGATCGGGGATGCCAGAGCTGTCGATTTTTTGTTTGTGGTCATCAAAGAGCCGGGCTTGCGGCCGCTCGCCGTGGAATCTCTCGGGCAGATCGGCGATCGACGCGCAGTTCCGGTCCTGATCAATGTGCTGAACGGCGTCGATCGACCGGAAGTTTCCCGGGCAGTCGATGGCTGTGGAGATCATTGGGATGAAGAAATGGTCGCCAAGGGTGCAGCAGCCCGAGCATTAGGCGTGATAGGGGATGAAGCAGCAGTGCCGACACTGCTCGATGCCATGCGTCATACGGTCACTCGCGCGGATGCGGCTGCGGCACTGGTGCGATTCGGCAATGTCGTGATCGCACCGTTGCTGACGATGTTAGCGCAGGAAGCGGATGACAATCTTCGGTACTACGTGAAGGACACGTTGACAAAGGTGGGCTGGCGGCCTGGTCGTGTCTGAGCTGGATCGGCCAGAGGGACGAAGCGAAAAGGTCCAGGTGAGAAAACTGATTTTCGCTCTTGTTCCCTCGCCCTGTGCTTCGCGCCGGAGCGAATGCTATGTCGAAAGAAAGCATCGAGACGCTGGTCGGCGAGTTGGTCCATGAAGAAGACTGGCGGCGGATGCGGGCCACAGCTGCCTGCTTGTCTGGTGGGCCGCGGGCGGTCCACGCTCTCGTGCATGCGGTGGAAACAGGTGTTCCAGCCCTGAAGGTAGAGGCGGCCGCCATGTTGGCGCGCGTGAAGGATCCGCAGGCCGGGGTGCCGTTGGTCAAGTTACTCCGCGAAACCGACGAACAGGTTCAGCGAGCCGGTGCGTCGGCATTGGAGCAAATGGCGGGAGTGTTGGACCGAGACACTGCGTCGGCACTGGTGTCCTTGTTGTATGAAGCAAAGGACGAGCGGGTGCGGACGGTGACCTCACAGTTATTAGGAGCGATTCCCAATGCGGTCCCCTCACTGTGTGAGATGCTGAAACACCACGACCCGGAGGCGCAGGTCTTGGCGGCCACGATGCTCGAACAACTCCTCGATCCCCGTTCCGCGGATGCGTTCATCGACGCGATGGGACAGCTGGCGGTGCGCGAGACGGCCGTGCGCACGCTCAAGAAATTGGGAGCCATTCGCGAATGTATCGATCAACGGTTCAACGCTCTGCGCGATGTCGAAGGAGCCAGCGAACGGGAGGAAGCCCGCATGGCGACGGTGATCGAGCTCCTCAACATCGGTCGGCCCAGCGTCGAAATTTTGATCGAGTATCTTGAAGACGACGATTGGCTGGTGCGCGAAGCGGCGGCTGATTTGCTGGGGAAAATCGGCGACGTCCGCGCCGTCGGTCCTCTGATGAAACGGCTGGAAGTCGACAAGGATACCGGGGTTAAAGAATTAGCCTTAAAGTCGCTGGGACTGATCGGGGATGCTCGGCCGGCTGAATTATACATTGAGGCGATTCCCATCCGTCCGCTCCGGGTCTATGCCATGGAGGCGCTCGCGAAGGTGAAGGATGTGGATGTTCTCCGCCCGCATCGGGACCTCTTCGAACGGCTGAGGACCGACCGTGACGGTTTGGTGGCGTATAATGCCGGCTTGATTGCCGATAAACTCGCAGCCCTCGACGGAGAGCAGACGGCGAGTCAGGAAGGATCGCACCACGATGAATGACGAGACCCGGGCGGATCGCATCGAACAGTTGATTTCGGCCTTGCGCGACGACAACGAGGCACTCCGCGACCATGCCATTGCCAGTCTCGGACAAATCGGTGAGGAAGCTGTGCCTCAGCTCATCGGCCTGATGGCGGACGAGGATATGTTGATTCGAGAAGCGGCGACGAGTGCCGTCGTCCGAATCGGGCCTTCGGTAGTCGATCCATTGATCGAGGCCCTCACAGATGACGAATGGGCCGTTCGTGAACAAGCGGCATCGGGACTAGGAAAGCTCAAGGACCCGCGTGGGGTGGATCCGTTGGTTGTGGCGCTGAGGGATAAAGACGGAGCGGTGAGGACCGCCGCTGTGTGGGCGCTCGAGCGGATCGGCGACTCCCGTGCCGTACCGGGGTTGATCGAGGCCCTGACCGACAGTACATTACGTGAGGATGTCGCGAGGGTGCTGAAAAAAATCGGTGACACGAGGGCGGTGGACGCGTTAATCGACGGCTTGATGGGTAACAATTGGATGGTGCGGCGGCATGCAGCAGAGGCATTGGGTAAGATTGGCGATCAACGGGGGATCCCGCCGTTGATCGAATCGCTCAAGGACGAGGACTGGCTGGTGCGTCGAAACGCGGCGGAGTCGCTTGCGCGATTGGGCGCGAAGCAGGCGATCGATCCATTGCTTCCGTTGCTAGAAGACGAAAACACGATGGTGCAGGAGACGGTCGAAGGGGTGTTGGCAAGTTTGGGGTGGAAAGCAAAGTAATCATCTCTTTTTGGACGTAAAGGAACCACATCATGGCGGACGAAGCTCCAGCGAAACTCATTCAAATTGGTCCCAAGGGGGGCCTCAAGAAGGACGGATTCAACTTGGTGACGGAACGGGTTGTGGCCGTCAATCCTGAGGCGAAGCAACTCGAGGTCGAACTGTTGGCCTACGACGGGAAAACCGTTCTGTTGGATGTCGCTGAAGAAGCGCTTGAAGATCTGAAACAGATCAAAGTGGGAGATGGTGCGACGATCCGCGTCGTGGAGGAAGGCGGGCGCCGGATTGCAAAAAGCTTCAAGATCCGTGCGAAGGACCCCAACGCCGCCAAGGCCGACGCCATGCTGTTGGATCTCAAGGATCCCCATTGGCTCAATCGGAAATATGCGGCGGAAATCCTTGGTGAACTCAAAGAAACGCGCGCCGTAGAACCGTTGGTCGAGGCGTTGACGGATGATGTGGGCGACGTCCGGCAGCGGGCCTACGATTCCTTGATCAAGATCGGTGGTTCAGCAGTCCCGTCTCTCGTACCACTGTTGGTGTCAGAGGAAGATGAACTGCGACAATCTGTCACCGAAATTATCCGGAAAATCGGAAAGCCCGCGGTCGAACCCCTCGCCACCGCTCTTGCCGAAGCCGACGATCGGCTGAAAACGCGGATCATGAAAGTATTGGATCGAATGGGGTACAAACCAAAGCCGAAGGATGAGGTAAAGGCGGAAATTCCGAGACTGACCTAATGCTCGGTCAAAGAGGTGAGGGAGGCGTCGAAGGATTCTTGCTGGGTCGTCCTACCGAGACGTGGAGGAACCCAAAGGCTGCAACTTTGGTTGGTTCGTACACATTCCGAAGATCGAACAGTACCGGCTTCCTCACGAGAGCCTTCAGTCGCTCGAAATCCAAGTTTCTGAACTGGTTCCATTCCGTCATCAGAATCAACGCATCGCTTCCTTCAGCTGCGTGGTACGCGTCCCGACAGGGCACGAGACCGTTCACGGTACGAGTCGCCTCCTCGAGGGCGACCGGGTCATAGGCGCGAATCGCAGCTCCTTGCTTTATGAGGATCTGTGCGATCGCGAGCGCGGGGGCTTCGCGCAGGTCATTCGTGTTTGGTTTAAAGGACAGACCCAGGAGGGCAAAGGTCTTTCCTTTCAGGGTCCCGACCGTTTCCCGGATTTTCTCCACCATCCGCTGCCGCTGCTCGTTATTGACCTGCGACGCAGCTTTCGCGATCAGCGCGGAGTAGCCGAGCCGTTCTCCAGTTTGGATCAGAGCGGCGAGATCTTTCGGGAAGCACGATCCACCGAAGCCGGGACCGGCATGCAGAAATTTGGATCCGATGCGGTGGTCCAGCCCCATCCCCTTGGCGACCATCTGCACATCTGCCCCGACCCGTTCGCACAGCGTCGCAATTTCATTGATGAACGAAATCTTCGTCGCCAGGAAGGCGTTTGACGCATACTTAATGATTTCTGCGGTCGGAATGTCCGTGACGACGAATGGGGTCTCGATCAAATAGAGGGGCCGGTAGAGGTCCTTTAAAATGGCCACGGCCTGCTCGCTCTCTGCCCCAATGACCACCCGATTCGGTCGCATGAAGTCTTCAATAGCCGACCCTTCACGGAGGAATTCGGGATTTGACACGATATCGAATTGAAATTTGCCAGACTGACTTGCGGTAATGACCTTCCGCAAGGTCTCTCCCGTACCGACCGGTACGGTCGATTTGGTCACGATGACCTTATATCCCGTCATGTTCTTGGCAATGCCGCGGCCCACTTCTTCCACATAGGAGAGATCGGCCGATCCGTCGCCTCGCGGGGGAGTGCCGACTGCGATGAAAATGACGAGCGCCTTTTCGACAGCTTTTGCGACGTCTGTGGTAAAGCTCAGTCGTCCTTCCTTGATGCCTTTCGCGACCAAGTCCGTCAACCCGGGCTCATAAAATGGAACATGCCCTTTTTCGAGTTTGCCGATCCGTTTGGCATTGGTGTCCATGCAGGTGGCATTGACACCAAACTCGGCAAAACAGGCCCCTGTGACGAGCCCTACGTATCCCGTTCCGATGACGCTAATATGCATACAAATGAAATTCCTATCGGGCCTTGACCAACTTGGCGGCAGTATAGCAACCGCCCACCGATCCGGCAATGAAGTTATCGAAGCGCTCAAGCCAAACCGTAGGGGCCGGTGTTTCGTTGACAGGATGAAGAATGCTTGAGTACTATGCCTTCCTCATTCATTCGAGAAGAGTGTCATGCCCATCCACAGTGGAACCATCCAACGGCCCCTCGCAATGTTGATGCAGCGAGTGTTGCAGACGATCAGTCCAGACGCCAGTCTGTTGGAGGCGGCGCAGCTCATGCGCGAAGCCAAAGTCGGGGCCCTGCTGGTACAGGACCATGGAGACTATTGCGGGATCGTGAGTGAATCGGATTTGGTCCGCCGGTGTATGGCGGAATCGAAACTTGCGCATGAGACATTGGTTCACATGGTTATGAGCCGACCCCTCATCACGATCGACATTGCTCGATCCGCACATGATGCCAGTGATCTGATGGCGGAACATGGGATTCGCCATCTTGCCATCACAGAGGACGGTCAAGTGAGCGGCATTCTCTCCGTGCGGGATCTCCTTCGCTATTTCAAGAATTGGGGCGGCCTGTGATCGAGCAGTCCGAATTCCCGCGTGCTCGAGTGCCTGTGGTCGTCTCGCCTTTTGTTCCTGCTCTATGACTGCCCAAACAGCTTCTGCTCCTATCCCCCGCTGGTTCCTTCTGGCGACCGCGTTGATGACCGGCGCGGTTGTTATGGCATTGGAGATATTGGGCAGCCGACTCTTGGCACCCGTCTTTGGAAACTCGCTGTTTGTGTGGGGAGCCCTCATCGGGGTCATCCTTGCGGCGATGAGCAGCGGGTATGCGTTCGGCGGTTGGATGTCAGACCGTCATCCCGGGGGCCAAGTTCTCGCCTGGTTATTGCTGTTCTCGGGAACGTGGACCTTTCTTATTGCGTGGGTCGGTCAGCCGGTATTGTTCAAAGTGGCAGGGGCAATTGACGATCCGCGATGGGGACCCTGTGTCGCAGCCTCTGTTCTATTGGCGCCACCGGCATTTGGATTGAGCGGGGTGCTGCCGGCCATGTTGAGGATTGCCATCTCCGATCTCAATTATCTCGGCCGTCACACGGGTCGTATGATTGCTCTCTCCACAGTGGGAAGTCTTCTCGGCACGTGGGGAACTGCGTTCTATCTGCTTTCATGGATCGGCAGCCACGCGCTGGTGGCTTGGCTTGGAGCGGTCCAATTCGGGCTCGGTCTCTCGTGGCTTTTGAAAACGACATCGGCTCGACCCCGGATGAGACTGACCCTGGTTGCATGCGCGACAGGCCTGGTGGCTGGTGCGCTGCATCCCATGCAGGTGTTGAAGACCCCCCTCTACCAAGAAGACAGTCCTTATCAGCAGGTTCGGATTCGCGACGACGACCTGTTTCGCTATCTGGTGCTGGACCGGACTTTCCACGCGGTCATGTGGAAGGCGGATCCGGTTACCTTGTTTCTTCCCTACAGTCAACTGATGGTAGCCTCATTGGCCTGGGTCCCTGATGCGAAACGGGGGCTTATCCTTGGTCATGGTGGCGGATCCTTGGCGAAATGGCTCGCGCACAAATGGCCCCAGCTTGAATTGGACGTGGTGGAGTTTGATCCCACTGTGGTGCGCATGGCCGAGACGTTTTTTTCGTACCAGGCTCCGCCGGAGCACCACGTCTACGTGAAGGATGCGAGAGCGTTCTTACAGGCTACCGACCGAACTTACGACCTGATCTGGGTGGACGCCTTTGCACGCCACATGGTTCCGTTCCATCTCACAACCGTGGAATTTTTTGCCGAGCTGCGAAGCCATCTCGCGCCGGATGGAATCGTGGCGGTGAATCTTGCCTCGTTGGGGGAAGGCGGAGATCTCTTACGAGCCAGCGCGGTCGTACAGACGATGAGTCGGTCCTTCGCTCAGATCGAATCGTATGCCGTCAAGGGACCCTGGAAGTCGGCGCAGACTCGGGCAGAGAATCTGATCTTTTTTGCTGGTGCGCCCCTCGAGAGACAAGACTTCGCCGAACTCGCGAACAAAGTGGGGGCGTTCGTCGAGCAGGATCGACTCCCACCAGAAGCTCTCGCGCTCTTGAACACTCACCGTACGCACCCGTGGCCTTCTGGCGTGGTACTCACCGACGACTATGCGCCTTTCGATCTATTAATGGGGTCTGGGACTCTCGATCCCCAGCCCGAACCGACGCTAGTCAGGTAAGTTATTGAAAATGCATAGTGGGACTTGTTGATAATTCAGGGACGGTAGCAGATCCTCATTCGGGCTACTATCTCGAATAACCGTCTTGCTTCCATTTTGATCGCTGTGCTATAAGAGTCCCCTCTTTGTAGAAGGATTTGTACGAGTTCATGAGGCAGAGAAGTCAGCAAGACGGTCATGGTCACTCAAGCGTGGCGGTAGTCATTCACCAACCTAATCACATCTCTTCTTCTTCTTAAGGAGGTAGGTCATGGGCAAGACGATAGCATTGGTCTTCTTCGGCCTGGTTATGGTTCTCGCTGCAGCCTCGGGGGCGTATGCCCACCAGGCGGGCGGTGTGGAGGTTGGCGATCTGGAAACCGGTTCGGTCGTCGGCCAACCGTTCAAAGAATTGGATGTGGATGCTGAGTTGTATGCGATCGAGATCGGCAATATGAAAACATGGTACCCGCCTATGACAACGATTGACTTCAAAGTCCGTCCAGGTCGTCCTGTTGTCATCAAGGTCACCAATAACTCAACTGGTGAGCACGGCTTCCTGTTGACAGCCGATGAGACGCAAGCAGCTCCTACCGTACTGAAGGCCCAACTCGTGTTGAAGCCGGGGGAGACCAAGTATGTTGGTATTCCGACCAGCGACTTGTTCTATGCCACGCAGGGCAACACGTTGAGATATCGCTGCCACCTGCATCCCGCTCACGTTGGTGGCAAGTTACTCATGCTGAAGTAGGCATTCGCGACCGGCGAAAATGAAGACCGCCCCCTCCGCTGTCCAGCGGAGGGGGCGGTGTCATTTCGGGAGCAAATATGAGAGCGAGAGGGGAGAGACTCAGGCCTCTTCGTCAGTTCGACAGTCGGCCCCTGGCTCAAGCGGAACATTTTGACTGCCTTTGATCTCTCCCGCGACAATCAGGAGTAAGAAACGGCTTAACGTCGGTTCTGTGTTTCGCCGCTCTTTCACGATCGTGTGCACGTCAACGATCATCTCATCTCCGTCCCACTGGGTTTCGTTGATCACCCAATAATGGCTGGCCGCATCAGGGAACTGCCGGACGACGAACTTTTCGATGATGGTCCCGATGTCGCCGGTACTGGCCGAAGCCAGCGCTGGGAGGGTGAGGAGCCAAGCAAGGGCTCCAACGAGGATCCATCGATGCCGCATGGTGTCACCTCCATACGAGCGGTGAGCAATGCGTGAAGGCCCCGAAGAAAACGGGAGCCGGGTGGTTCAGCAGAAATAACCTCCAATTCAATCTTACAGGGAGGACGACGAGAAAGCTACCAAAAGACCGAATTGGATGGTAGGGAGATCAAAATACGAGAGCCCTGCCTCTCACCAAAGAAGCAGGGCTCTCATCGCTGATCTATGACAGAGTTAGTTCCGCACTCCGCTCCAGACCTTCGCAGGATCAATATTCTTGTCCGGATTGAGCTTCTTTGCTTTCTCGAGCAGGACATCCGTTGTTTCCGCGTATGCGGGGTCTGAAATGCAACAATTGTCGACTGGGCAGACGGCAGCGCATTGCGGTTCGTCAAAGTGACCGACGCATTCGGTGCAGCGGTCGTGGGTAATAACATAAATATTGTCGCCAACTCCCTGGCCATCGCCGACGTGGTTCCCCTTTCCCTCTGCATCGCTGCGAGTTTCGAAGATTGCCTCGTTCGGACATTCGGGTAGGCAGGCTCCACAGGAAATGCATTCATCGGTAATCAGCAGTGCCATGACCCTCGCCTCCTTCTCACCACAATGGGACGAACACGGTTGACAAGACCGCCTCGCCACGACCATAGTGCGTGACTCGACGCAGGCGTCATTCTAGTCCGCCGTTCTTTTCTAAGTCAACAGAACTGGCCTCGCACAGAAGGCCTAGATCCCCTGATATCATGGGCCTTTGGGCCCAGAAATGCACTGAGAGGCGGGGCAGTTTTTATAATATAGTGGTAGCCATGCAAACAGGGGATCGTGAACAGAAAAAGAAGCGGATCGTCACACTCATTTTACTCGCGATCCTCCTCATGAGTGTCTCCCTCTTCCTGGTCGACCGGAAGGAGTCGAGTGTTATCATCGTCACGTTCCCGAACGGCAAGGAACTGGAAACGGAAGTGGCGGATACACCGGAGAAGCTGCTGTTCGGTCTCGCTTTTCGAGAGACATTGCCACCTAACAGCGGAATGCTTTATATCTTCGAGTCAACCGGCCCCCATCGAATCACGACGAAGGGGTACCGATTTCCCGTCGACGTTATGTGGGTTGATGAGAGTCATCAGATTGTGCGGATGATGGAGACGGTTCCTCCCTGTGAACGTGATCCGTGCCCCTGGTATGGAGACTCGCCGGATCCGGTCCGCTACGTTCTCCAAACCGAAGCGGGTTTCATTAAACAGGCCGGTATTACGACCGGAATGGAGTTGAAATACACCCTTCGAATGTAGCCAGGACTGTGCCAAGCAGACGAAAAGGGAGCGTGTACTTCGTGACAGATGGATTTCAGGCAGTCGCGCGGGTGGAGGATATTCCTCCCGGGCAGTCGAAGGTCGTGACGGTGAATAATCGAGCGATTGCCGTGTTCAATGTCGACGGGCAGTACCACGCAATCTACAATGTGTGTCCGCACGAAGGAGGCCCATTGAATGAGGGGCGACTGAAAGGGTTCATTGTCTCATGCCCCTGGCACGATTTGGCCTTCGACGTTCGGAACGGTCGAGGAATCGATGGCGGCGGGTATTGTATCGGGAGTTACGAGGTTCGAGTCGAAGGCGCAGAGATTTTTATCGGTCCACGCCGCAAGGTGTAGCGTGCACGAAGTTCCGTCGCGTTCAAGAGTGCGATGAACGTGAGCGCGAGTCGCGACATGGATGGAACCACACCGCCGCATGATGCGAGGATCATCAAAACCGTACTGGACTGCCCTATCTACATTCATCTCTGGGAAGACCGAACTCGGGGAGAGCTTTGGGTTCCGACCTATGATCCGACGGCGCTTGCGTTAGTGGCGGACGACTACTTCCGCGTAGCGGGAAATAATGCCGTCGATAATGGAGAGCGAACGTTCGAGTTTCAGGCGGTTCGACCAGGGACTCACTCGGTGCTGTTCGAAAAGCGGATGGGATGGAAATTCACCGCTGAAGATCGGCGCGTTTTCGAAGTCGTCGTGTCCGACCGGTCGCCGAACCAGGGAAAGTGACAATGCCGGACGTCGCTTATCTCAATGGACGGTTCATGCCCCTGGCCGAGGCCACCGTCTCGGTCGAAGATCGGGGATTTCAGTTCGGCGACGGGGTCTACGAAGTCATTCGTACATACCGGGGGCAGCCGTTCGAACTAGAGGCCCATCTGGCCCGTCTCGAACGGAGCGCGAAAGCGCTCGACCTTCCGCAACCGTACTCTCACAGTCAGTGGACTCACTACGTGCTTGAGGGAATCAAACGGGCGGCCTATCCCGAGGCCAAGATTTACCTGCAGATTACTCGCGGCCCGGCACCTCGAGATCATGCCTTTCCCGAGAATGCCACGGCCACTGTTGTCATGACCATACGCGAGTTTCACGCGCTGAGCGAAGAAATCAAGGGTACCGGTGTGTCGGCGATCGTCATCAACGACATCAGGTGGGGTCGCTGCGATATCAAAAGCGTGAATCTGCTCGCCAATGTCCTCGCCCGCCAGCAAGCCAAACAAGCCGAGGTCTTTGAGACCATTCTCGTCAAAGATGGACACGTGACCGAAGGCGCGGTCAGCAACGTGATGGCGGTCAAGGGAGGAGCTGTCGTTACTGCTCCCGAAGGGCCTCTGATTCTCTCCGGAGTCACAAGAGCGGTGGTGCTCGAGCTTGCCCGAAAAGACGGGATACCGGTCCAGGAACGTGCAATCCCTCAAGCGGATCTCTTCTCTGTCGACGAGGTGCTCCTGACGGGGACTACGGTCGAGGTGGTCGGGGTGGTCAAGATGGACGGCAAAGCGATTGGAACAGGCCGTCCCGGTCCGATCACTCAACGACTGGCGACCCTCCTGAGGCGTGTGACTGGGTAGCCCCCTTGCTTTGACCGGAGTGAAATGCTATGGTGCTGCACCGAAAGTGGGCTCTGGCCCACTTTTTTGTTTGGCCTCTTGGAACCTTGGAAGTTGCGATCCGGAGCGCCGAGGCTAGGGGTGTCGGTGAAGGACTCCCGACCGGTCGTTGATCATCTGCAAGACATCGTGTCCCCTATCCTCTGGACGATGGGTCTGGAACTCGTCGACGTCGAGTGTGTGGGGCAGGGTTCACGAACGGTGGTGCGGGTTTATATCGATAAACCGGGTGGCGTCACCGTCAGTGATTGTGAACGGGCGCATGTGGCGTTGAGTCCAGCCTTGGACGTCAGCGACCCATTTCCCCATCCCTATACGCTTGAAGTGTCCTCGCCGGGGCTGGATCGGCCATTCAAACGATTCCAAGATTATCGCCGGGCGGTGGGCATGCGAGTCAGCGTCAAGCTGAAGCAGCCGATTGACGGGCAGTGGCGGATCGTTGGCGTGTTGGGGGAGGTCAACGAACAAGCTGTGACAGTGACGATCAGTGAGCCGCCGCCTCCGCGATCAATCACCCTCGACTTCGGCGAGATTGCCGAAACACGACGGGTGGTGACGTTTTAAATCGCGGATAGGCGGAGTGTTGAGACGACGAGAGCATGGTGGAGAGTAATCTATGAATCGAGAACTCATTGCAGTGATCGATGAGATCGGACGGCAAAAGGGCATCGAGAAGTCCCGGGTGATCGGGGCGATCGAGGCAGCGCTCCAGACCGCGGCGAAGAAACGGTTCGGGCAAGCTGAAAACATTCAAGTTGAAATCGACCCGAAGACCGGAGAAATCTCGGTGGTGTCGAAGAAAATTATCGTCGATGCCGTCACCAATCCCAAAGCCGAGATTTCTCTGAAGGAAGCGCGTCAGTATGACAGCGAAGCCGAAGTGGGAGATGAGATCGGGTCCTTAATCGAAATGGATGAATTGGGCCGAATCGCGGCACAAACGGCGAAGCAGGTGATCTTCCAGAAGGTCCGTGAGGCGGAATGGGAGGCAGTGCAGAAGGAATACTCTACCCGCCAGGGCGATTTGGTGAACGGCATTATTCTCGGCATGGAACGCCGGAACTACCTGGTGGACTTGGGCAAGACCGAAGCCATCCTCCCGATCCAAGAACAGATCCCGCGAGAAACCTATCGTCGCGGCGATCGAGTGAAGGCCATGCTCTTGGAGGTCCGACGGACGCCAAAAGATGTGCAGGTCATTCTCTCTCGAAGTCATCCGCAATTCGTGGCGAAGCTTTTCGAATTGGAAGTTCCGGAAGTCACGGAAAAAATCGTGGAAATCAAGTCCGTTGTGCGAGAGCCGGGCGACCGGACCAAGATCGCCGTAACGTCCCGCGAAAAGGCGGTCGATCCCGTCGGAGCCTGTGTCGGCATCAAGGGCTCTCGGGTGCAGGCGGTGGTCCGCGAACTGCGGGGAGAAAAGATCGATATCATTACCTGGACGTCCGATCCGCGCGTCTTTATCGCCGAGGCGTTGAACCCAGCCACGATCGAAAAAGTCGGGATCGATGAAGAGAAAAAGTCGGCGCTCGTCGTGGTAGCGGATTCTCAGCTGTCGCTCGCGATCGGGAAAAACGGACAGAACGTTCGTTTGGCCGCACGGCTAACGGGATGGAAGATCGACATCATCAGTGCCACGGAGTACGAAAAGGAAAAAGCGGAGCGAGACAAGGAAATCAAGGCCGCATTGGCAGAGGAGGCCGAAGCCCAGCGTCAGCAGGAAGAAGCCAGAAAGCAGGAGCGGGAAGCCGAAGAAGAATCTCAGGCGTCGGATGCTGGGTAACGCCGAAAAGGTGTTGACTACTTATGCGTGTGTATGAATTGGCCAAACAGCTTGGGATGGAGAATCGTGATCTCATCCCTGAGTTGAAGCGGATGGGGATTCCCGTTGCCTCCCACAGCAGTGCGCTCGAGGAGGAGACGGTCCACAAAGTGCTCGCGAAGCTGGGCCACAAATCAAAGACCTCGGTCAAGACGAGTGGCCACGTGGCTGAGGCTGGTGATGTTCGTGCTGAACGTGGAAAGGACACCGGCCACGGGACGATCGCAAAAGCGGGAGGTGGGCACGTTGCTCCGGCCGCCGAGGAATCAAAACCAGACAAACGACGCATCCTCATTAAGCGAAAGAAAGTAGAGGAGGGTGCTGCTGAAGAGGGAGCAGCGGCGCTCGTCGGAAGCGAGTCATCGAGTCTCATCGCTCCATCTGCAGAATCCCCCAGCTCTCTCACGATCACACATCCCGTCGAGACGCCCATTGTTCCTCATCTGGAGCCGATGACCAGGCCCGCAGCCGCGGTTCAGTCTCCTACACAGGCATCTCCTAGCACGTCCGCGGTGGTACCGACCGTCGAATCGGTTCTCGGCAAGAAGAAGAGCGTCGCCTTCGAAGCGATCGAGGCGGAGGGGCTCAAGGACAAGCTGAAAAAGAGCCGCAAAATAGCCAGACAACGGGATGACGATCAAGTGGCTGTTCGCGAAGATGCCGCGCGCTGGCAAGACCTTCGCGCGATTCCTGTTCAGCCACGTCGCGATGATCGTGCGAAGCACGCACACCACAGTACTCTGGCGGAGATTACCAAGCCACGGAAGAAGAGCATCAAGCTCACGCCGGGCATGACGGTCAAAGAGTTTGCTGAGATGATCGGTCAGAGACCTGCCGACATCGTCCGGAAGTTAATGGACATGGGGCAGATGTTGACGTTTAACCAGCCGATGAACACGGATGCTGCCGGGATCATTGCCGAAGAGAGCGGAGTGAAACTCGATGTGACGGTTGAGAAGGCCGGCGAAGAGTTGCTGGAAGCCTTGGTTCAGACCGAGGGTGAAGGGCAGCTTGAACCCAGGCCGCCAGTCGTGACGATCATGGGCCATGTGGATCACGGTAAGACGTCGCTGCTGGATGCGATTCGTGAAACGAAGGTGGCGGAGGGAGAAGCGGGTGGCATCACCCAACACATCGGCGCCTATACCGTCACTGTGCGCGGCAAGCATGTCACGTTTCTGGACACCCCCGGCCATGAGGCGTTCACGGCCATGCGGGCTCGGGGGGCGAAGGTCACTGACATCGTCGTCCTCGTCGTCGCGGCGGATGACGGCGTGATGCCACAGACGATCGAGGCCATCCATCATGCGAAGGCCGCCTCCGTCCCGCTCATCGTCGCCATCAACAAGATCGACAAGCCTGGAGCCAATCCGGATCGGGTGAGAAACGCGCTCTCAGAGCATGGGCTCATTTCGGAAGCCTGGGGCGGTGAGACTATTATGGTGGAGGTGTCTGCCAAGCAGAAAACCGGCTTAGACCAACTCTTGGAAATGATCTTACTTCAAGCCGAGATACTGGAATTGAAAGCCGATCCTCATCGACTAGCCAAGGGAACGGTGGTCGAGGCGAAGCTTGAGCGGGGGCGGGGACCCCTCGCGACGGTGTTGGTCCAGGGTGGCACGCTTCATGTCGGCGACGCATTCGTCGTCGGGGCCTTCAGCGGACGAGTACGGGCGTTGCTGTCACACATGGGGGCGAAGGTACAGGAAGCCGGCCCTTCGATTCCTGTGGGGGTTGTCGGGTTGCCGGGTGTGCCTGCGGCTGGCGATGTCTTCCAGGTGGTCAAGGATGAACGTGTCGCCCGTGAGATTGCAGAAGACCGGGCACGGAAGCAACGGGCGGCTGAACTCGCAGGGCAGGGGAAGGTGTCACTGGACGATCTCTTCGCGAAGATCCAGGAGGGGTCGGTCAAGGAATTGGCCTTGGTGATCAAGGCGGATGTGCAAGGATCCGCGGAAGCCCTGTCTGCAGGCGTCGAGAAACTGCCGACGGATGTGGTGAAACTCCGTGTCATTCACAGCGGTGTCGGCGGCATCACGGAGTCTGACGTGCTTCTTGCCGCCGCGTCCAACGCGATCATCATTGGGTTCAATATCAGGCCTGAGCCCAAAGCCGCGGCACTCGCCGAACAGGAAGGTGTGGATATCCGCCTGTACACCATCATCTACGATGCGATGGCCGACATTAAGGCGGCGATGGAGGGACTGCTTGAGCCGACGCTGAAGGAGCGGACGGTCGGTCGGGCCGAAGTACGCCAAGTGTTCACCGTCTCTAAGGCAGGCACTGTAGCTGGCTCTTACGTATTGGAAGGGACCATCACGCGACAAAGCGCGGGGGTCCGGGTCATTCGCGATAATGTCGTCGTGTATCAGGGGAGGTTGTCGTCCTTGCGGCGGTTCAAGGACGACGTTCGCGAAGTGCAACAGGGCTATGAATGTGGAATCGGGATTGAGAATTTCAACGACATCAAAACAGGCGATATTCTCGAAGTGTACGCGATTGATAAGATCGCCGCGAAGCTCTGAGGCGTGAGCCTGCTGGACTGTGAGTATCATCGTCGGACTCTGTACGGTTGAGTTGTTCATCCCGAGCAGTCAGTCTTTGAAGAACAAGCGCCAAGTACTTTTGAGTCTCAAAGATCGACTACGCGACAGGTTCAATCTGTCGGTTGCCGAGGTCGGCGAACAGGATTTGTGGCAGAAGGTAGTACTCGGACTTGCGTGTGTCGCGAACGAAACACGGCACGTTCATCAAGTATTGGAGCAAGCGTTGAACGTAATTCGCGCGACCCCGGCGGTGGAGATTGTCCAGTCCCGGATTGATGTGTTGTGATGAAGTCCATGGCGGCGAGCGGCGGTACAGAAACCGCTCGAGCATGGGGGCGATGACGAAGGCAGGCTACAAGCGGGCCGATCGTGTGGCGGATCAAATTCGCATGGAGGTGGCAGACATCCTCATGCGGAAGATCAAGGACCCGCGAGTCCGGTCGGTCACGGTCACCGACGTCGAGTTAACGAACAATTTACGCATCGCCCGCGTGTTTGTAACCGCGATGGGGACTAAATCTGAAGAGCGTGAGATCTTTTCCGGACTTGCTAAGGCAAGCGGGTTTGTCCGTAGCGAACTGGGTCGGCGGCTGACGCTCCGTTATCTGCCAGAAATCGTCTTCGTGAAGGACGTGAGTGGGCCGCGAGGCGATCGAGTTTTGCGGCTCTTGGACGAGTTGCAGAGTAAAGATGAAGGGGCAATCGGGTCGTCAACCGGACATACCGGATCGACGTAGTGCCCGCATTAAGTCTATCGATGATACATGTAGAACCACAGTGTGCGGTCCTCGACGGGGTGCTGAATATCAACAAAGAGGGAGGATGGACCTCTCACGATGTCGTCGCCAAGGTGCGTCATCTTCTGGGAGGGGTGAAGGTAGGACATGCCGGCACACTCGATCCGATGGCAACAGGCGTGTTGCCTGTTCTTGTCGGCCGAGCCACGCGTCTCTCTGAATATCTCGTCGAATGGGACAAAGAATATGAGGCCGTGCTTCGACTCGGTGAGACAACCGATACGCAGGACGCGACCGGAGCTGTGTTGGAACGCCGGACGATCGAGGCCCTAACACGGGCGGCGATATACGCAGCTGTAGCGCAATTTCGCGGACCACTCGAACAGGTCCCCCCGATGTATTCCGCCGTTAAAGTCGGCGGCGTTCCCCTGTATAGGGCGGCGCGCGCTGGGAAAACGATTGCGCGCGAACCGCGAACCGTCATGCTCCACCTTCTTGAGGTGGTGGCGATTCACGAACGTGACGTCACCATTCGGGTTGTCTGTTCAAAGGGAACCTATGTGCGCACTCTCTGTGCGGACATCGGCGAAGTCTTGGGAGTCGGTGGACATCTGCAATCGCTCGTCCGGACGCGTGTTGGTCCATTTAGCCTTGATCAGACCTTGACAGTTGACGATGTTGCGACCCATCACGCGCTAGGGCATCTCAAGCAGCATCTTCACTCGCTGGATCAGGTTCTGGACCGGCTGCCTTCTGTGGAGGTGGACGATCAGGCGGTTGCCCGCGTGAAGCATGGGATACCGGTGTCTCCGGAGAACATTGTAGCCCGACATGAAGCTGTTGCCCAGGCGAAACCAGGAATGCCGATCCGTATCCATGATAGCCAAGGGCAGCTAGTGGCGATTGGACGGTCTGGAGAAAGCCGGTCTCAACCGATACGCATCGAAAAAGTGTTGATGAGTCAGAAGTCGTAACACGAAGTTTACTGACAAGGAGGAGGCAGGTTATGGCATTGCTGAAAGAAGGAAAGTCCGATGTGATTAAACAGTATCGGCAACATGGTACGGACTCTGGCTCTCCCGAGGTCCAGATCGCGGTCTTAACCAACCGGATCACATACTTGACGGAACATTTCAAGCTGCATAAGAAGGATCATCACTCGCGACGTGGGCTACTGACGCTTGTGGGGCGCCGTCGTCGGCTGCTGGACTATCTCCGCGATGTCGACGATGCCCGCTATCGCGCCGTGATCGATCGTTTGGGCATCAGGAAGTAGAAGCGCGTCTCGCTGTCGCGTTGATACGCGACGGCGAGAGGAACCAGTCGCACAGGTGAACACTGACAGAAACTGGAATCTTCTATCGTTCAAGTTTCTCTCCGTGGGCATCTGTGGGGCATAACTAGAGGAGGCCCTCGATGGCACACACAGTTGAACTCGATGTCGCCGGACGAACCCTGCGACTTGAAACCGGCCGAGTCGCCAAGCAAGCGGATGGCTCGATCTGGGCCACGTACGGAGACACGATTGTCCTCGCGACGGCAGTGGCATCCCAGACAGCCAAGCCGGGCGTTGACTTTCTCCCCCTTACTGTTGACTACCAGGAAAAAGCCTATGCCGCCGGGAAGATTCCGGGCGGATATTTTAAACGTGAGGGCCGTCCGTCAGAAAAGGAGGTCCTCACCAGCCGGTTGATCGATCGTCCCATCCGTCCACTGTTTCCCGACGGGTACTACTTCGAAACTCAGGTCATCGCCTCCGTGCTCTCGGCCGACAAGACCGGATCTTCCGATGTCATCGGGATTACGGCGGCGTCGGCCGCCCTGGCGGTCTCAGACATTCCATTCAATGGCCCTGTTGCAGGTGTCAAGATCGGTCGCGTTGCCGGCCAGTTCATCGTCAACCCTGATCTTGAGACATTGGAGAAGAGCGACCTCCACCTCGTGATGGCAGGGACCGCCGATGCGGTGATGATGGTGGAAGCCGGCGCCAACGGATTGCCGGAAGCCACGATGCTGCAAGCCATCGAGTTGGCTCATGCCGAAATCAAGAAGATCGTCGCCAAGATCAATGAATTGCGTGTCTTGGCTGGCAACAAGCCCAAGCGGATTGTCATGACGGAGCAGATTGATCCGGCGCTTGCGAGCCAGGTCAAGACACTCGTTGCCCAGGGGATCAGAGATGCCATCATGATTCCGAATAAGACCGCGCGGCAGGAACGGTTGGATCAGTTAATGAGCGACGCGGTCGAGAAACTGAAGCACCCCGACGATCCCAACCGCGAGCGACATGTGAAGCTGGTTTTCCACGGACTGGAATATACAGAAGTCCGAAATATGATTCTTGAAAAACGATCACGTGCGGACGGGCGTGGGCCCGCGGACATTCGTCCGATCACCTGTGAGGTCGGCATACTGCCTCGAGCACACGGATCTGCCCTCTTTACCCGTGGCGAAACTCAGAGCCTAGCCGTCATTACTCTGGGAACGACCGAAGACGAGCAGCGGATCGACGCACTCGAAGGGGAATACACCAGGACCTTCATGCTCCATTACAACTTTCCTCCTTTCAGCGTCGGGGAGGCGAGGCCGCTTAGATCGCCAGGACGTCGAGAGGTCGGCCACGGCGCCTTGGCCGAGCGAGCGCTGAAGCCGGTGATTCCGAGCAAAGAGGAGTTCCCCTACACCCTGCGGATCGTGTCCGACATTCTCGAATCGAACGGATCGTCCTCGATGGCAACGGTCTGCGGTGGGACGTTGGGGATGATGGATGCGGGTGTCCCGATCAAAGAACCGGTCGCAGGGATTGCGATGGGATTGATCAAGGAGGGGGAACGGGTAATGATTCTGTCCGATATCCTTGGGCTGGAAGACCATTTGGGCGACATGGATTTCAAGGTCTGTGGAACAAAGGACGGAGTGACCGCGCTGCAAATGGACATCAAGATCGGAGGAATTACACCGGCTCTCATGCATCAGGCCTTGGAACAGGCCAAGGCAGGTAGATTGCATATCCTGAGCTGCATGCAGAAGGCCCTCGATGCACCAAGACCGAACCTGTCGGCTTTTGCTCCGCGCATCTTCACGATGAAGGTGAAACAGGACAAAATCCGCGAAATCATCGGTCCGGGCGGAAAGACGATTCGCGGAATCATCGCGGAGTGCGGCGTGAAGATGAATGTCGAGGACAGCGGCGTCGTAACAATTGCGTCGATCGACGAAGCCTCAGCCATGAAGGCCAAGGAAATGGTCAACCGGATCGTGGAAGAGGTCGAAGTCGGAAAAACCTACCTGGGCACGGTTCGCAAGATCATGGACTTCGGCGCCTTCGTTGAGGTGCTTCCAGGAACCGACGGACTCGTGCATATCTCACAGCTCGCCCATCATCGGGTGAAATCTGTCTCCGATGAAGTCGCGGAGGGCGATCAAATCCTTGTCAAAGTGCTGGAAGTAGACAGGCAGGGAAAGATCCGGCTGAGTCGCAAGGAAACCATGCCGGCCCCCACCGGAGCCGGAGCCAAGGACTCATCCGCCGGGTGAGCGCCTTGTACCACAAGTTCGTCCTTGAGAATGGCATTCGGGTTGTCACCGAGAGGATACCAACACTCAAATCGGTGACCGTCGGGATTTGGGTGAATACCGGATCCCGGGACGAGCAGCCTTCCCAATCAGGGTTCTCTCATTTCATCGAACATATGTTTTTTAAAGGTACGGAGTCTCGTTCCGCCACTGAGATTTCGCGGGAAATTGACGCACTCGGCGGCGAGATGAACGCCTTTACCACCAGGGAGACGACCACCTTTTACGTGAAGGTTCTGGATCAGGACCTCCATCGGGCCTTGGAATTGCTCTCCGATCTGTTCTATCGCTCACGCTTTGACGCGAAAGAAGTCGAGAAAGAAAAGCAAGTTGTGCTGGAGGAAATTCGGATGGTCCAGGACGATCCAGAAGATCTCGTACAGGAGCTCCACACGGGTCAGGTACTGGGACGTCACCCGCTGGGCCGATCGATCCTAGGTCGGGAAGAGACGATTCGAAGCCTGCGCCGACAGGATTTGATGGCGTACGTCGACGTGCACTATGATCCGGCGCAGATCGTCATTGCGGTCGCAGGGAACTTCGAACAGGCCAAACTCCATTCGATGGTGGTGCACTTTTTCGGTAACAGCCGGAGAGCCAAAAGAAGTTACGTAAATGGCCGACGTCCTCCGGAGCTGCACGGTGGTGTGCTTCTGAAGAAAAAACCATTGGAACAGGTTCATCTTTGCCTTGGGTTGAAGGGCATTCCGGCGGGCCATAAGGACCGATACGCAGCCTATGCGCTCAACAGTGTCCTGGGCGGGAGCGTGAGTTCTCGACTGTTCCAGGAAGTACGAGAAAAACGAGGCCTGGCGTACTCCATCTATTCCTTTCTCTCTGGTTACTCGGACAGTGGAACGATCACCGTGTATGCGGCCACAAGACCGAAGGAAGTGGATCGGGTCGTCGATTTGATCTGCCGCGAGATCAGACGAATGCGAGCCAACGGCATCGAAAGGAAAGAACTTGAGCGAGCGAAGAATCAAATGAAAGGGAGCTTGATGCTCAGTTTGGAGAGTTCCCATAGTCGGATGAGCAAGCTCGCAAAGGATGAACTCACACATGGCAAGCGGACATCACTGGAAGAAATGTTGACCCACATCGATCGTGTGAATGAGGAGCAAATGTTCAATGTCGGGCGTCAACTCTTCAAATTGGATTGCTTAGCGATCACAGGACTCGGACCACTTCCTGCTCATAGTCTCAAAGAGCATAGATGAGAATTCTCTAATAGAAGATTCATTTGCCACTGAAACCCCGTCCAGACGCAGAATCGCAATATCTTCATAAGTAGTTGAATTAAAACATAGATATTGCTTTTACTTCAAACTATCCACAGGGAAAACATTTCCTTGACACGTATTAGTGATTTCAGTACGATTGGCTCGCTTTTTTGATAACGAATCTCATCCAAAGGAACGCGCTGCGAAGAAGAGCAAAAGGAGGTGGCTGGAATCCTTCGCTCGTGGTTGCGTGATCCGGGAAGTTGGTTTCGATTTTTCATCGTACTTAAACAGGTGTTCATAAGAGATCTTGTGGTTGCTACTTTCATGAAGGAGGGATTTGGTATGAAAAGGGTCGTAATACTAGCTGCCGTTGCCGTGTTTTCTGTGCTCGGCTTGCTGACGGCCGAATTCGCTGTTGCAGCCGACGATGCTGGTCCAACTGGTCCTGGTTCAAAGATTGTCGGTGGCGGGCCTATGAAGGCTGAAGTGACCAAGACCTTGAAGGGTCGGGTCTGGTCCCAATGGGCAGACAATCCAGATGGTGAATTGCTGTTCGGGATTCAATATTGGAATACCGGTGATCCAGCGTCGGGGACTCCGACCGGTCGTTCCTCTTCTGATCTCGATGTAAAGCCGCCAGATCCTTTGTTCGTATGCTGCGCCTGGGGCTTTACCGGGGGAACTGAGAAGAATAATCCCTATGCTGGGTGGTACCATGCTGCGACGACCGTGCGGCTGGCTGTGAAGGACAAGGCTCTCATGGACCAGATCATCAAGGCGTCACAAGAACTCGTCGCCATGGAAGTCAGTCTGGATGGTCGGACCATCACCGGCTTCAAGGTGCTCAAGTAATCGACGTTGTTGAGCGATCATTCTTTCTTTACGTGTGAAGGAGGGACCTCATGATGAAGTTTCATAAGCAAGGCTGGGCTGTGATGGCCGCTGTTGCGCTGGTGGTCTGTGTGGCCTCCACCGCACTGGCTATTGAGGCGTTCCAGGAGCGGTTTGAATGGGGAGACATGAGCAAGCCGACGACGTTACAGGGTCGGGTGATCGTTCTGGATCCCTACGATGAGGCAGTCTGGATCAATATTGCTGTGTTCGGCGGCAATGCCGAAAGCGGGCTCTTCTGGCAGAGGATTCATCCAGGTAAGACGGTGAAGTTCTATGCAGACAAGGGTCCGTGGGAAGAGCTGAAGAAGATGGGCCGCCCCCATGCTGGACCAGCTGCTGCCAAGGAAGTGCCACCCGGCAGCACGACGGATTTGGTGGAATTTACGGTGGTTGAGACAGAGCAGAACCATCGCGTCATCACCGCCGTCAAGAAGCTTGCGGAAACTGCCGGCACTCCAAGCAAGACCGTCAGTATCTCTGCTCTCCGATTAAAGGAATGTCAGGGGAAGAATCAGGTGACGGATGCTGACTGCTATGCAGGAATCCAAAAGCTTAATACATCACCAAAGACGCCGGACGGAGCCCAATTGCCGATGCAGTACGATGTATTGCTGCCAGGTGGCCAACCTGTCGGCGGTTTGATTCCCTGGACTGCGAAGTACAACGGCGGTAGGTAATTTTAGTCCTGTCGGGTTTTTGTAAGAGGCGGTAGCCCCGAAAAAGGCTACCGCCTTTTTTATTGCCGGGGATTCTGGGTCTCATCAGCAGCGCGACGCTGCAGCTCGGCCAGACGGTTGAGAGCATCTAGGGGAGTCATCGAGAAGAGATCGATTTGCTTGACCTCTTCGATGATCGGATGTGGATGAGGGAGAGACGTTCTAATGGTTTCTTCCGCCGATGAACGAGAAACGAGATCAAGAGTTGACGATTCTGGTTGTTCCAGCCGAGCAAGGACGTCTTGGGCCCGATCGATCACCGAAGCCGGCAGTCCAGCCAGCTTGGCGACATGGATGCCATAACTCCGATCCGCCCCTCCCGGCACGATTTTCCTCAAGAAGACCACGTCGCCATCCCGTTCCTGGACCGCCACACGATAGTTTCTGATTCCCTCTCGCAACCCCTCCAATTGCGTCATTTCGTGATAATGGGTCGCGAAGAGCGTCCGTGCGCCAAGATGGTTGGGGTCTTGAATGTATTCAGCGATCGCCCACGCAATACTGAGTCCATCGTAGGTGCTGGTCCCCCGCCCGATCTCATCAAGCAGGATCAGGCTCCGAGCGGTCGCGCCATTCAGAATCTGGGCAGCTTCAACCATCTCGACCATGAAGGTACTCTGTCCGGCTGCGAGGTTGTCGGAGGCTCCGACGCGGGTGAAAATCCGATCGACCAAACCGATCCGTGCCTCCGTGGCTGGAACGAAACTGCCGATCTGTGCAAGGAGCGTGATGAGGCCGACTTGGCGGAGGTAGGTGCTCTTCCCGGCCATGTTGGGTCCAGTCAAAATTATGAGCCGATTTCGGTCTCGGTCCAGCAACGTATCGTTGGGCACGAAACTCAGATCGCTGCTGAGCTGTTCGATGACAGGATGTCGGCCCTCCCGAATCATCAAGGTGCCGGAGTCGTCGAGTACCGGTTTGACATATCGATATAAGGCGGCAGTCTCAGCCAGACCGGCTAACACGTCCAACAGAGCGATAGCCTGAGCGATAGCCTGAAGACGAGGGACTTCTTTGGCCAGCCGACTACGGAGCTGGTCGAAGAGTTCTTGTTCGAGAGCGAGCAATTTGGTTTCGGCGCCGCTTACGCGCTCTTCCAATTCCTTCAGCTCCGAGGTCATGAATCGTTCGGCATTGACTAGCGTTTGTTTGCGGATATAGTCGACGGGGACTCGCGAGAGATTGACCTTGGTGATCTCGATATAGTAGCCGAAGACTTGATTGTAACGAACCTTCAGTGACTCGATCCCGGTTCGTTCTCGTTCCTTCGCCTCAAGTGAGGCGATCCAGCCCTTGCCCTCCGTGCTCGCTTTCCGCAGTTCATCGACGCCTGCATGGTAGCCTGTTCGAATGATCCCGCCATCTCGCGCGGACATCGGTGCATCGTGATTGATGGCCTGCTCGATGAGATCCTGCACATCACGGCAGTCGTCCCATGATTCATTTAGAGCGGTCAGCATGGAAGCGTGGAATGGCTGGAGATGCGACGCCAGTTCAGGCAAGGCACTCAAGGACTGCTTCAGGGCCACCAACTCCCGCGGGGTCGCCACGCCGAGCGCGATGCGACTGCTCAGTCGAGCGATGTCTTGGATATGTCTGAGTGTGGCTCGGAGCGGGACCCGTTGCTGGAGGCGGTCTTTTAGTTCACCGACCGCCTCGAGGCGACCTTCGATCGCCAATCGGTTCACCAGAGGTCTGATGAGCCATTCGCGCAAGAGGCGACTGCCCATCGCTGTGACTGTCCGGTCTAAGACGGAGAAGACGGTCGCTGGGTCCCGTGGCGATCGGTTTTCTCCGACGGCCAGTGGTCGAACGAGCTCGAGATTACGGATGGTAGCGCTGTCGAGGTGCATTGCATCGCCGCCTCGACGAGTGTGGAGTCGGCGGATGTGGGCGAGTGAGGCAGTCGGCTGCGTTGTGCGGAAATATTGCAGGACCGCTCCGGCTGCTCCGATGCTGCTGGTCAGACCACGACAACCGTAGCCGTCAAGGGAATGGACGCCGAAATGTTGTTGCAGGGTCAGGGTCGCGTCTCGCTGATCGAAAGAAATAGACGGTTGCTCGCATAGGCGAGGTCCATTCAACTGGGTGAGCCAGGCCTTCACATTCGTCTCCGAGCCGGCTTCGTAGAGGATTTCACGCGGCTCCAGTCGGGCGAGCTCATCCTGCAACTGAGCCGGAGCCTGCTCACCGTCGAACTCTATCACCCAAAATTCTCCCGTTGACACATCCAGGCAGGCCAGGCCGATCGTCGGTCGGCCTGGCCTGCTTGGTACTATGCCGACTGAGACCGCAGCAAGGAAGTTCGATTCCCCAGGTGACAGAAGCTCCGTGTCAACCAGCGTACCGGGCGTGAAAAGACGGACCACCTCGCGGCGGACGAGCCCTTTCGCGAGCTTCGGGTCTTCGATTTGCTCGCACAGGGCCACGGTACGTCCGGACTTGAGAAGCTTGGCAATATACCCCTGCGCGGCGTGATATGGCACACCACACAGCGGTATGGGATCGGTACTCGATTTGTCACGAGAAGTCAGAGCAATGGCAAGAAGCGCAGACGCTTCCCGGGCATCCTCATAGAACATTTCATAAAAGTCGCCGACGCGGAAAAACAGAATGGCATCGGGATAGCCGCGCTTAATCTCGCGATATTGCCGCATGAGCGGCGAGGTATCGGTGTCACTCATCGTGAGAATCTTGGCGTGGGTCACGCGGAACGGATGCAGGGGAACGGCCGGTCACCTTTTCGAGCGACTGGCGAAGCCGTTCCAAGTCGACATCTGCTTCTTGCAGAGCTTTGGTCTTACGTCTCAGCTCAATTCGTCCTCTGATCCATGGTGGAAAGAGCAAGATGCCAGAGACAAGCAGTCCAACGGCGAATCCTGCAAGAATCGGTTTGTAGATCGGTGTCGTGGCTTCAAACAACCCGAAGAAATAGCGGAGCGTGACTTCCTGTTCCTGGTTCTGAAGAAAGAAAGCCAAGCACAGTAGTAGTAGCGTGCCGACCAGAATGAGCCTGATCATAACCGAGCTGGTCCCTTTCTCGCTGGATCGGGTTGCCGCGCTGATGCCTTCTTCGCACGCCCATTCCCCAAGCACCTCTTGGCCTGCGCTAAGAGCCTGGCAGACATTGGTCCCGTCGCTCGAAGTCGGATTGCTCGGACTCGAGCGGCTCTGTGACTCAAGTCGATCTCGAGACGATCCGAAGGAAGGACAGAGGCGCCTTTGTCCGCCCACTCAACTGCGGTCACGGTTGCCCCGGAAAGATAATCGAGCAGTCCGGTCGAGTCCAGGTCTCGCTGGGAACGCACCCGGTAGAGATCGACGTGGGCAAGGGGGAGGCGTCCTTGATACTCATGGATCATGACGAACGTCGGGCTGCTGACGGCGGTCGTTTCTACACCCAAACCTTGGACGATGCCTCGCACCAGCGCTGTCTTTCCTGCCCCAAGGGGACCGTAGAGTGCGATGGTTTCTCCCCCTTGAAGATTTTGGCCAATGGCCTGGCCTAATCGATCTGTGTGTTGCTGTGACGAAGAGATGATTTGCCATGGTGCTGGTCCACGGATTGGCCGAATCGCCGATCGAGAACTATAAGCCCTTCTTTTGGTTTCATGCCGTCTGGAGCTGTCGGAGCGCATAAGGAATCTGAGCGATAAGATCGCTTGCCAACATGCCGGCCTGTCCAAGCCTATTCATGGCGAGGTCGCCCGCGTATCCATGGATGTAGGTGGCTGCACAGGCTGCATCCCAGGAGGATAGCCCCTGTGCGAGCAACCCGACGAGTATCCCGGTTAAGGCGTCGCCGGTTCCTGCTGTGGCCATTCCTGGATTTCCGGTAGGACACACGGCCACGAGTCCGTCCGGTCGGGCGATGACCGTTCGAGCTCCTTTTAGCACAACGAACACCCCCCGTTCACGAGAGAACCGTTGCGCCGTACCGATTCGATCCGCGTTCACTGTTTGTGTTGTCGCTTCGACTTCGAGCCGGGCCATTTCACCCGGGTGTGGGGTGATGATCGGCGGAATCTTACATTCCGTAAGAAGTGCGGCTCGGCCGGCCAAGGCATTCAATGCATCGGCATCCAGGACGGTTGGTCTCTCAAGATGTTTCATCAGGGATTGGACCAATTCGATAGTTTCTGGATGTGTCGAAAGACCAGGGCCAATGGCCACCGCCGTTCGAGCGTGCATGAAGGCGACAATCTGATCCAGGCTCGCGCGAGCCAGCGTGCGCGCTTTGGTTTCCGGGAGCGACATTGTCATCGCTTCCAGGAGCTTGGCCTCAAGCACGTCGTTGACACTGCTTGGCGTCGCCACCGTGACGAGACCGGCGCCGGCGCGCAAGGCTGCTTGTGCGGCGAGCGCCGCTGCACCAGTCTTGCCGACGGATCCAGCGATAATTCCGGCATGCCCGTATGTGCCCTTGTTCGAGGACAGTCTACGCGGCGGAAGGGTGGCCATCACCATCTTCTGAGTCATTAACACAATCCTGCTGTCACTCGCTTCCGCATAGGCCGGGGGAATGCCAATGTCGACGATCCGAACGGTCCCAGCATGGTCGATTCCGGAACCGACAACTAGTCCGAGCTTTGGCAAGCCGAATGTGACGGTCATAGCGGCACGCACGGCTCGTCCCATGATCGCTCCGCTGTCTGCATGGATGCCGGATGGAATATCAACAGCGATGATTGGTTGATGGACCTCGTTGATGAGGTCGATCGCTTCGCGATAGGGCCCACTGACCTCTGAGGATATTCCGGTTCCGAGAAGGGCGTCGATGACAAAGTCGCTGGAGGCCAGCAAGCTGCGGGCCTGATCTCCAGAGCGCCAGGGCTTAATAGAAGAACGCCCTGCAAGTCGAACGAGTCGACGGTACATGACTGCCGCGTCGCGACTCAGATCGGTAAGAGGAGCCAGCATGAACACATGCACCAACGCATGCCGTCGGCGGAGCAGCCGCGCAACCACGAGTCCGTCACCTCCATTGTTGCCCTTGCCACAAAAGATTGTGACGGTTTTCCCGCGAATGGGTCCGTACTGTTCTTCGAGTTGGGATACGACTCCTTGGCCGGCCCGCTCCATCAGAGTAGAACTTGGCACATGCGCCTCCGTGATGGTTCGACGATCAAGGGTCTGCATCTGTGCCGCAGTGACGAGTTTCATGAAAGGCTCATCATCCGTGTGAGAAGGGCCTCATGTATTGAGTTGCCGAGGAGTGGAGGAGGAAGTCTTTCATCCACAGTCGTGTCATGGCAGGACAACTGACCGGTGTTTTGTGCGGACGGCGGCGCTTCGTTGTTGCGAAACTCAGCCGATCAGCACTTTCATTTCACGGACGGCTTGATCTAAGCCGACGAGTACGGCTCTCGCGATGATGCTGTGGCCTATGTTGTACTCGACGATTTCGGGGATCATCGTTAACCGCTTGACATTACGGTAATTCAAGCCATGTCCTGCATTTACTCCAATGCCCAGTTTGTAAGCCAACTTCGCCGATTGGCTGATGGCCTCGAATTCAGCGTCAGCTTCTTTAGACCGTTTCGCGTTGGCATATCGACCGGTGTGCAACTCAACGAAATCGGTGGAGATCTTATGAGCCGCCTTGATCTGCGCAAGATCTGGTTCGATGAAAAGACTGACGGGAATGCCGCCGTCGTGAAGCATCTTCACGACTTGGTTGATGCGGTCCTTGTGACTGGCCACGTCCAGCCCGCCTTCGGTGGTGAGTTCCTGACGATGTTCAGGGACCAGCGTAACCATGTCTGGTTTAATCATCAGCGCGATTTTCGCCATGGCTTCGTCTGCAGCCATTTCCAGATCGAGCTTGGTTCGAATCAACTCTCGAAGGAGTTGGAGATCTTTGTCCTGGATGTGACGACGGTCTTCGCGAAGATGGACTACAATCCCGTCAGCGCCGGCCAACTCCACGAGCACCGCTGCCGCCAAGGGGTCCGGGTCGTTTCCCCCTCGGGCCTGCCGCAAGGTCGCGACATGATCGATATTGACCCCAAGCCGTGGCACGAAGCCTCCCCTCTGAGGAGTGCGAACCCAGGAGATCCTAACGTGAAGGAAAAACGTGAAAGGCGTTGCTGTTGTAACAGAAATAGACTGGGTCGGCAAGGACCGGAGAAGACACGCCACGGTCGCCAAATTGGGGGAAGGACTATTGGTTGGACTGCACGCGGAACCCCACAGAATCACAACATAATTTGACTCGACTCGTTCTGCACAATTAGAATATGGCGCTGTAGAAGGAGGGGGGATTTTTGCTGTCAGGTCCCGATCGGGTAGAGGTACGAGACAAAGATGGGAATCGGAGACGGGTTTTACCGAATTAAACGGCTGCCGCCGTATGTTTTTGCTCAGGTCCAGAGCCTGAAGCTTGATGCCCGGCATCGTGGCGAAGACATCATCGACTTCGGGATGGGTAATCCCGATCAACCGACGCCCCCTCACATCGTCGACAAGATGATCGAGGCGGCGCGAAAGGGCAAGAATCACCGTTACTCGGCGTCCCGTGGGATCACGAAGCTTCGGCACGCAATCGCGGCCTGGTACAAACGGAACTACGACGTTGATCTCGATCCCGAGAGCGAAGCCATCGTGACCATTGGCTCCAAGGAAGGGCTGGCGCACTTATCGTTGGCAATGATCGGACCAGGCGATGTCGTCCTGACTCCTACGCCCACCTATCCCATCCACATGTATAGTTTTATCATCGCGGGTGGGGAAGTCCGCGGCATCGAGCTGCGCCCGGATAGTGACTTCTTCGATGATCTCCAGCGTGTCTATCGGCAGACATTCCCTAGACCCAAGATTCTGGTCATCAATTTCCCGCACAATCCGACCACGGCGATAGTCGATCTGGAATTTTTCAAGAAGATTGTCGCCTTTGCAAAAGAACACCAGGTAATCGTCATCCACGATCTCGCTTATGCGGATATCGTGTTTGATGGGTACAGGGCGCCAAGTTTTCTCCAAATCCCTGGCGCAAAGGATGTCGGCGTCGAGTTCTATACCCTCTCGAAGGCGTACAATATGCCTGGATGGCGCGTGGGATTCTGTGTCGGCAATCGCGAAGTGGTCGGCGCGCTGGCCAAGATCAAGAGCTACCTGGATTACGGCATTTTTCAACCGCTGCAGATCGCCAGCGTCATTGCGCTAAACGGGCCTCAGGATTGTGTCAAAGAAACCGTTCTCCGGTATCAAAAACGACGGGATGTGTTGGTCAGCGGCTTGAACCGAATTGGCTGGCATGTCGCAAAACCGCTGGCGACAATGTTCGTATGGGCCAGGATTCCGCTTCCCTATCGCCACATGGGATCGCTGGAGTTTTCTAAGCTCCTGCTGCGCGAGGCGAAAGTGGCTGTCTCTCCCGGAATCGGGTTTGGCGAAGGGGGCGATGAGTACGTGCGGTTCGCACTGGTCGAGAACGAGCACCGTACTAGACAGGCAGTCCGTGGAATTCGTAAAGCCCTCAAGCTGGAGGGAGCCGAAGAATGAAGTCGAGCATCGGTGTTGGGCTCATTGGGTTCGGTACGGTCGGAAGCGGCGTCGCCAAGATTCTGTTGGAGAATGCCGGATTGATCCAACGTCGCGTTGGTGTACCAGTCAAACTCATCCGGATTGCCGATCTCGATATCACTCGTGATCGAGGTGTTCATGTACCCGCTGAAATGTTGACCACCGATGCGAAACAGGTCCTCACCGACCCTGCCGTCGATATCGTGATCGAATTAATCGGAGGCTGTGATACGGCCAAACGGCTGATCCTGGATGCCATGGCTGCGGGGAAACAGGTGGTGACAGCGAACAAGGCATTGCTGGCGCTCCATGGTGAAGACATCTTCGCGGCAGCGGTGCGCCACGGAGTGGATCTCGGCTTTGAAGCCAGCGTCGGGGGAGGAATTCCCGTCATCCACGCGTTGACAGAGGGACTGGCGGCCAACGCGATCCAGTCTATTTACGGAATCATCAACGGGACATCGAACTACATTCTTTCTCGTATGACCAATGAGAAGCAGGGATTCGAGGCTGTCTTAGCAGAAGCCCAACGGGCCGGTTATGCAGAAGCCGATCCGACCTTCGATGTCGCAGGTATCGATTCGGCGCATAAGCTGTCTATCCTCGCCAACCTGGCCTTTGGTACGCCGATCAACTTCAAGGATCTCTATACCGAAGGGATCACGCACATCACGCAACATGACATCGCCTACGCCTGGGAACTCGGGTACACGATTAAGCTCCTAGGCATCGCAAAGCTCGTCGATGGCGAGGTCGAGGCACGCGTCCATCCGACCATGATCGCATCGTCCTTGCCGATCGCCAAAGTGGAAGGGGTCTACAACGCGATTCAGCTTGTTGGCGATGCGGTCGGCGACGTGATGTTGTACGGCAGGGGCGCCGGTGATTTGCCAGCCGGAAGTGCCGTCGTGAGCGATGTCATCAGCCTCGCGCGCAACCTCCTAAAGGGTGCTGTCGGGCGTATTCCACCTGCGTCATTCCAGCAGAATCAGCGGCGTCCACTGAGAATGCGTCCCATGGACGAGATCAGCTCCCTCTACTATCTGCGGTTCATGGTGGTGGATCGTCCAGGGGTCTTGGCGCAGATTGCGGGTGTGCTCGGCCAGTTCAGCATCAGCATTTCGTCGATGCTACAACAGGGGAGAAGCGCGGGACAGACGGTCTCGATTGTCATCAAAACCCACCTGGCCAAGGAACGGGATGTCCAGGCCGCATTACGGGAATTCAATCGCATGACCTGTATCTCTGCACCTGCCATCCTGATCCGGGTTGAAGGCAAGGACGAATAACGCGATGAATCGTTGGCGTGGGGTGATCGAAGAGTATCGGAAGTTTCTGCCGGTTTCGGAACGTACACCCATCACTACGTTAGGCGAAGGCAACACCCCCCTCATCAGAGCCACGCGGTTAGCGAAGAAAATTGCTCCAGGCATCGATCTCTATCTGAAATTCGAGGGCGCAAATCCAACCGGGTCTTTCAAGGACCGCGGCATGACGATGGCGATCTCGAAAGCGGTGGAAAGCGGCGCGCGGGCTGTGATGTGTGCGTCGACGGGGAATACATCGGCGTCTGCTGCCGCCTACGGAGCTCGAGCCGGGCTGGCCGTGTATGTCTTGATTCCCGCGGGCAAGATCGCGATGGGGAAGCTCTCCCAAGCGATGATGCACCGCGCGACAGTGATCCAAATCGAAGGCAATTTCGATCAAGCGCTTTCGATCGTCAAAGATCTCTCTGTGACGCAGCACATCGAGCTGGTGAATTCCATTAATCCTTTCCGAATCGAAGGCCAGAAGACCGCGGCCATGGAGGTCTGCGATCAACTTGGAGACGCGCCGAGCCTCCACGTGCTCCCCGTTGGGAATGCCGGAAACATCACGGCCTATTGGAAGGGGTATCAGGAGTATCGAGCCGCGAATCAGGTCACCAAGGTGCCGAGGATGATGGGGTTTCAAGCGGCTGGAGCCGCACCGATCGTGCTTGGACATGTGGTGGACAATCCGCAAACCGTGGCGACGGCCATCCGGATCGGCAATCCAGCCAGTTGGCAATTGGCGCTGAATGCGGTGAAAGAGTCGTCCGGCGCCATCGACATGGTCACGGACGAAGAAATTTTGCAGGCCTACGCCGCCGTGGCAGCGACCGAAGGGGTCTTCTGCGAACCGGCATCGGCTGCATCGGTGGCGGGCGTGACTAAGTTGAATCGAGCTGGCGCTCTTCGGGAAGGAGAGACGGTCGTGTGTACGTTGACCGGCCATGGGTTGAAGGATGCCGATACCGCTATCAGCGTGTCCGTTCAACCGAAAACCGTGAAGGCGACGCGGGAGGATGTCGCCCGACTGCTAAATGTGTAGAGATTGATGCGAGCGCTCTGTCGATGAAGTATGTGATCCTGCATGCCGACGGGCTTGCCGACCGCCCTCGGCAGGAACTGGGTGGGAAGACTCCTCTCCAAGTTGCGGCGACTCCCCATCTCGATCGTGTGGTTCAAAGTGGAGAACTGGGGCTCCTGTCTTTTCCCAATGGCGGGGGCCGTCATGGCTCCGGGCTCACAGGCACAGCCATTCTCGGGTATGACCCCAAGAAATATTATCAGGGTCCCGGACCCTTTGAAGCAGTCAGTCTGGAGGTGAACGTCACCGAGCACGACGTGGTGTATCGTTGCACGATGGTCACGCTCAAGGGGGAGCCGGGAACCAAGGGAACCTGGACCGATATCAAAAAACTCGGACCCCAGGTGGTCATGGATGATGCGACCGCCGGACTCATTAGCACGGAGGAAGCGCGGGAGCTGATCGATGCCGCCAATGAGCAATTGGGGTCTGAAACAATCCAGTTCTATCCAGGGTCCGGGCATCGGCATGTTATGGTCTGGGTCAATGGTAAACCGAGGGCGGTCTGTGCCGACCCTCAGACGCTGGTGGGTCATCCGATTGCCGGGGCGCTTCCGTCTGGGGACGGGTCCGATATTTTGCGGAAACTCATGGAGGCCTCCCTACACATCTTCCGTGACCACCCGGTCAATGACGAACGTCGGCAGGCGGGGCGGAAGCCGGCAAACTGTCTGTGGCTCTGGGGAGAAGGCCGTGCCGTTTCCTGGTCGACCCTCGCAGAGCGATTTCAGATTTCCGGCGTTGTCGTCTCGACGAGCGACGTCCACCGGGGGCTTGGGCTCTGCGCAGGGCTGACCGCGGTTGATCCAGCGCGGTTGACTCAGGTTGATCTCAGGACGCAGGCTACCGTGGCCCTGGAAGAGCTGGCCAAGAACGACTTCGCCTATGTCCACGTCGAACTGTCGGACGAAGTTGTCTATGGATCGGATCTCAAAGCGAAGGTCCAAGGCATTGAAGCGATCGATCGTGATCTCATCGGACCCCTGGTTGGAGGGCTGGAGAAGCTCGGCCCTATTCGTCTTCTCGTATTCTGTGATCATGGAAGTGTTCACGCGGGCCAGGTAGAGAACGAACCTGGCCCGTTTGTCTATTGGGATTCGACGCTGAAAGGGACATCAGGAGGGAGGAAGCGATTGACCGAGGTTCATGTCCAAGCGCTAGGAACTTCCCCCAAGGATGCCACGAAGTTTATTGCTCGACTCTTTGCCAAAGGGTCCTGATCGTCATGGCGTTGATTGTTCAAAAATATGGCGGGACATCGGTGGGAACTATCGAACGCATTCGCCGCGTGGCTGATTGCGTAGAGAAGGCGCACAAAGACGGGCATCTCGTGGTTGTTGTCCTCTCTGCCATGAGCGGCGAAACAGATCGACTGCTTAGATTGGCCAACGAGGTGACATCGATGCCCGATGATCGAGAGCTCGACATGTTGCTCTCAACGGGCGAACGGGTCACGATTGCCTTGTTGGCGATGGAGTTGCGGGGGCGAGGGCTGCACGCCCGTTCTTATACCGGACGTCAGGTTGGGATCATGACTGACAGTGCCCATACCAAGGCGCGCATCACACGCGTCAAAGCAGACCGGATTCGCGAAGCATTGACCAAAGGCACCATCCCGATCGTGGCAGGTTTTCAGGGGATCAATGAAGAGTCGGATGTGACGACGCTGGGAAGAGGCGGGTCAGACCTTACCGCCGTCGCACTGGCTGCTGCACTCAAGGCCGATCGATGCATCATTTACACCGACGTGGACGGGGTCTATACCTCTGACCCGAATATCGTCCCGGCGGCCGGCCGAATCGATAAAATCTCCTATGAAGAGATGCTCGAGATGGCGAGTTTGGGTGCGAAGGTGCTACAGAGTCGATCGGTGGAATTTGCGGCGAAGTTCAACGTGCCGGTCGAGGTCAACTCGAGCTTTAAGGAAGGAAAGGGGACGCTCGTGACACGCGAAGATGTAGGGATGGAAGATGTCGCCGTTTCCGGTGTGACCGGTGACCGAAACCAGGCTAAGGTAACGATCGTTGGAGTTCCGGACAAACCAGGGATCGCCGCCCGAATATTTGGACCAGTCGCACAGGCGAACATTCTGGTTGATATGATCATTCAGAACGTCAGCCAAGCTGGATTGACAGACATCTCATTTACGATCCCGCGGGCTGACCTGAAGAAAGCGGTACCGCTGATCCAGTCTATGGCCAAGGATATCGATGCTAAATCCGTCTCGGTGACCGAAGCCATTGCCAAAGTGTCCTTGGTGGGGGTTGGCATGCGGTCGCATTCCGGCGTTGCGGCTAAGATGTTTGAGGTCCTGTCGCGGGAGGGGGTCAATATCATGATGATCAGTACGTCGGAGATCAAAATTTCCTGCGTGATCGACGAGAAATATTTGGAGTTGGCCATGCGCTCACTCCATTCGGCGTTTGGGCTTGACCGGGACTTATCCGGGAAACGTTAGCCCCCTTGCCGGAGAGGCTCGACAGGCCCTCCCCTCTCCTGTTACCCTGATTTCTTTATGGCCAAGAAAAGCGCCAAACAACGATCGGCTCGGCAACCACGTTCTGCGGCTACGGAGGTCCAGGTTCGGCCTGTTGGACCCACGTCGTTGGAAATCTATGACACAACGTTGCGTGACGGCGCGCAGGCTGAAGATGTGTCCTTCTCCGCGGAAGACAAGGTGCGAGTCGCGCAGCGGCTGGATGATCTCGGCGTCCAGTTCATCGAAGGCGGATGGCCGGGAGCCAACCCCAAGGACATCGAATTCTTCAGGATGATCAAGGCAGTTCCATTGCATCAGGCGACCGTGATCGCATTTGGTTCGACAAGAAAAGCCAGCCACTCTGTCCACCATGATCCCAATCTCCAAGCGTTGCTGGATGCCGAAACCAAGATCATCACCCTCTTTGGAAAGACCTGGTCACTGCACGTCACCGACGCGTTGGGGATTTCGTTAGCGAAGAATCTCGAACTCATCGGCGATTCGATCGCCTACGTGCGATCCAAGAATCGGCGTGTGTTCTATGATGCCGAACATTTTTTCGACGGCTACAAGACCAACCCGGAGTATGCGCTCAACACGATTCGGAAGGCAATCTCAGCGGGGGCCGAGCGCGTGATCCTTTGCGACACCAACGGTGGAACGATGCCGTGGGAAGTGAAAAAGATTTGTGACGAGGTTCGGAAAGAATGTTCAGTGCCGCTCGGGATTCATGCACACAATGACTGCGAAATGGCCGTGGCCAACTCATTAGTGGCGATCGAGACCGGTGTTGTCCAGGTGCAAGGCACCATCAACGGTATCGGTGAACGCTGTGGGAATGCGAATCTCTGTTCCATCATTCCGAATCTTCAACTGAAGATGAAGCGTCGGGCTTTGGGCGAACGATTGAATCACTTGAAAGAGGTGTCCGGTTTCGTCACGGAAATCGCGAATCTCATGCCGAACAAGCACCAACCTTATGTGGGAGACTCTGCGTTTGCTCACAAGGGCGGCGTTCATATTCATGCGGTGTTGAAGAATCCGGCAACGTATGAACATGTGATCCCGACCATGGTAGGCAATCGCCAACGCGTGCTGGTATCTGACTATGCCGGTCGCAGTGGGTTGCTCGAAAAGGTGGAAGCCTTCGGGATCAAGCTGAATAAAGAGGATGCGAAAGTCCAGGAACTGATCAACACTCTAAAAGAACGTGAGAGCGAAGGCTATCAGTTCGAAGGGGCCGAAGGATCATTCGAGCTGCTCATGCGGAAGGCGATGGGAACCCATATCCCCTCGTTTCATTTGTTGGGGTTCCGCGTGATTGTAGAGAAAAAACAAGACCACGGGGCGTCATTCTCCGAGGCCACGGTGATGGTAAAAGTCGGCGATGTCGTGGAGCATGCAGCAGCGGTCGGGGCTGGGCCTGTCAATGCTTTGGATCACGCGCTCCGGAAGGCGCTTGAGAAGTTTTATCCTGAGCTCAAAGAAGTTAAGTTGTTGGATTATAAAGTCCGCGTGCTCTCCGCCAATCGGGGAACTGAATCCAAAGTCCGGGTGTTGATCGAGTCGGGTGACCACAAGGATAAATGGGGGACTGTTGGAGTCTCGGGAAACATCATTGAAGCAAGTTGGCAGGCCTTAGCCGACAGCATTGAATACAAACTTCTGTCGAGAGACCGGTCTTAAAGGAATCGCCCCAGCTGATCTTTCTCCTTGACAGACCACATAACCTTACGTAACTTATAGCGAAACCGGCCCCTTTCGGGCCATGCGAAATCAGGTTGCCGAATGCTTCGAGTTGGGTGACGTAGGGGAGGGAGCATGAGAAAGGCGGATATCGCAAACGAAATTTACAAGCATGTCGGCATCTCAAAGAACGAAGCGGCAGACATAGTCGAGCTCGTCCTGAACATGCTCAAGGCAGTGTTAAAAAAGGGGGAATCGGTGAAGATCGCGGGGTTCGGCAATTTTGTGGTGCGCAGCAAAGGTGCAAGAAAAGGCAGAAATCCTCGGACCGGTGAAGAGATCGGCATTACTCCCCGCCGTGTGGTCACCTTCCGCCCAAGCCAGGTGTTCAAGAAGTACGTCAATTCATAGCTTCGTCGTCTGCAGGGGTGATTCTCACCACGAGGACCGGTCATGGGGAATGAACCCCGGCTGGGGAGTAAGGTCTTTTACAAGATCGGTGAGGTGAGTCACATCACCAAGCTTCCAGCCTATGTCCTCCGGTTCTGGGAATCCGAGTTTCCGTTCCTGAAACCAAAGAAAAGTCGAGGCAATCAGCGATTGTACGTCCGGCGTGATGTCGAGACGGTCTTGGAAATCAAACGAATGCTCTACGATGAGGGCCACACGCTCGCAGGGGTGAAGCGGTATTGGGCAAGACGCGGCCGGACTGCTGGACAACGAGTCAGACCGAAGGAAGTAGCCCAGCGGCTTCGCGGTCATTTGCAGGCCATGCTCAAGGTGTTGGAGTCCCATTCTGAGTGAGCGGCACTCCAGTGTATCCCCATTTCACAAGTTGCATTTCACTACCATGCGAGAGGACAATGCATTCAACAACGAAGCGTTGGAAACAGAGTCGGGGCGTGGCGCAGCCCGGTAGCGTACTCGCTTGGGGTGCGAGTGGTCGGCCGTTCAAATCGGCTCGCCCCGACCAATAAATAAAGTGCTGAGTGCTGAGTGTTGGGAAGGAAGGGATGCACTGCCACTCGGTGCTCAGATATTAGTCCTGAAGGGAAAAGCTGCCACGGGCAGCTTTTTTTGTGTTCGAGCCGGCCATGCGCATTTTGATTACCAATGATGACGGAATCCAGTCGCCCGGTCTGACCACACTGGCCGAGGCCTTGAAGACAATCGGTGAGGTGTGGGTGGTGGCGCCCGATCGAGAACGGACGGCAGCGGCACACGCGGTCACATTGCATAAACCGCTTCGAGTACAGCACATGGGCACGCGCATCTATGCCGTGAACGGGACACCCGTCGATTGTGTGAATCTAGCCGTGCTGAAGATCATGCCGAAGCCGCCCGCCCTGGTCGCGTCGGGTATCAATAAAGGAGTCAACCTCGGTGACGATGTGATGTATTCGGGAACAGTCTCCGCCGCGCTGGAAGGGACGATCCTGGGGATTCCCTCGATCGCCGTCTCGCAAGAGGGACAGGAACGGTTTCGTTTCGAGGTAGGAGCACACTATGCCGTCCGTATCGCCCGCCTGGTCCTCGAACGTGGTCTGCCGGATGAAACGCTAGTGAATGTGAATGTTCCAGATCGTGCGTTGTCATCCGTTTGCGGCGTTCGTGTCACCTGCTTAAGCCGCCGCCGCTTCGACAACCCCATTATCGAGAAGGTGGATCCTCACGGACGGAGCTACTTTTGGATTGCCGGAACACGAGTCTCGTGGAGTCGGAGCAAGGATGCGGATCATGAAGCTATTGCAGAGGGTCTCGTCTCGCTCACGCCGATGCATCTCGATACCACACACTATGGTGCGTTGGATCAGTTTCGATCGTGGGAGCCGCTCCTTCAGCGAAAGAGAACTGGTCTCAGTAGAAGCCGTCGACAATCGTCGAAGAAAGGTCGCTGAAAGCTCGTGGGTGCACTGATCGAAACCATCGTCACCGAACTGAGTCGGTTCATCATCGCGGCGATTTCGATGTTCGGCTATGTTGGGATTGTCCTGACGATGGCAATCGAGAGTGCCTGCATTCCGCTGCCCAGTGAGATCATCATGCCGTTCTCCGGCTACCTGGTGACGACCGGACAATTTACGATGCTGGGCGTGACGCTCGCCGGCGCGCTCGGCAACGTGGTGGGATCGGTGGCGGCCTACTATGCCGGGATCTGGGGTGGGCGGCCGTTTGTCGAGCGGTACGGGCCGTATTTTCTCGTATCAAGGAAAGATCTCGACCTGGCCGATCGTTGGTTTCAGAAGTATGGAGAAGCTGCCGTCTTCTTTAGCCGGATGCTGCCGGTGGTCCGCACCTTCATCTCGCTTCCGGCGGGGGTGGCACGGATGAATTTTCCGCGGTTCGTGCTGTTTACGTTTATCGGGGCGTTACCCTGGTGTTACCTCTTGGCCTATATCGGCCTGAAGATGGGCGAGCGGTGGGATCAGTTACGGGAATATTTTCACCAATTCGACATTGTAATCGGCCTGGGGCTCGCCTTGGCCCTCGGCTACTTTTTGTGGTCGCATTGGCCCAGACGCCAGCCGAAGTTAGAGTCGTAATCGACAGATGTTAACGATCTACAACACGTTGACCGGTAGGAAGGAGCCGTTTGAGCCATTGGTTCCGAAGACTGTCCGCATGTATGTGTGCGGGGTGACGGTCTACGACTATTGTCACTTGGGCCATGCCCGCAGCGCGCTCGTTTTCGACATGATCCGCCGATATCTCGAATATGTGGGATATTCAGTCGAGTTCGTGAAGAACTTTACCGACGTCGATGACAAGATCATCAAGCGGGCCAATGAGGAAGGTGTCTCCTGCGAGGCGATTACTAGCAAGTACATTGAAGCCTATTACGAAGATATGGGCAAATTGAGTGTTCGCCCAGCTTGGAGAGAACCAAAGGCAACGGAGTCCATGGCCGACATCGTTGCGCTGATCGATAAATTGATGAAAAAAGGCATCGCCTATCAAGTCGACGGTGATGTGTATTTTCAGGTGGAGAAGTATTCGGCCTATGGCCGCCTCTCCAAACGTAAACTCGAAGATCTCCAGGCCGGCGCACGTGTTGAAGTCGATGAGCGCAAGCGTCATCCGATGGATTTCGCGCTCTGGAAGAGTAGCAAGCCAGGGGAACCTTCATGGGACAGCCCCTGGGGTCCTGGCCGACCAGGCTGGCATATCGAGTGCTCGGCGATGTCGATGCGTTATTTGGGTGAGACGTTTGACATCCACGGCGGGGGCATGGATTTGATCTTCCCGCACCACGAAAACGAAATCGCACAATCGTGTGGCGCGACGGAGAAGGAATTCGCGCGTTACTGGATTCACAATGGTTTTGTGCAAATCAATCAAGAGAAGATGTCGAAATCGTTGGGGAATTTCTTCACGATTCGCGAGATATTTGGGAAGTCGGAATGGGCTGAAGAGATTACCGCCGAGATACTTCGTTACTTTCTGTTGACGAATCACTATCGCGGCCCGCTGGATTTCTCCGATCAGGCGTTGAGAGAGGCCAAGTATGCATTAGACGGATTTTATGATTTGTTCAATCGTCTAAAGGAAAGGGATGAGACGGCAGGCTCGGCTAACGAGAAGCTTTTAAACCTGGTTCAACATACCCGCGTTGCCTTTAGGAAGGCCATGGACGACGACTTCAGTACCCCAGCGGTGATTGCTGAGTTACAGGGATTTCGCAGCGAGGTGAATAAGTTGGTAAGAACCGGTCTCTCGACCAAAGCTAGGCAGAATGCTCGTGAACTGTTTCGCTTTCTTGGTTCCGTCCTGGGGCTTTTCCAGATGGAGAAGTGGCAATTTAACGTGGACCTCTCCGACATTGGCGTGCGCAGTCTCACTGATGAAGGTATCGAGTCGAAAATAAGAGAGCGAAATGACGCCCGGCAGCGGAAAGATTTCAAGAAAGCCGATGAGATTCGCCGGCTCCTCGAGTCCCACGGCATCATCATCGAGGACAAGCCCGACGGCACCAGCCGGTGGAAGCGATAGTTCGCCGGACCTGTTGTATGGATTGCATGCCGTCCGGGAAGCCCTCCGCGCGAATGCTCGCCCTTTGCAACGGTTGCTCGTCCTTCGCTCCGATCGACAATTTGCAGATCTTGTTCAACTCGCGAGGGTCCGACACGTTCCGGTTCACATCGAACCTCAAGCGGCATTCGATCGATTGGTGCCGGGCGGAAAGCATCAAGGCGTCATCGCGTTCGTGGCGGCGAAGGCCTACAGCAGCACGGAGGACATTCTCCAACGGGCGAAGGAACGAGGCGAGCCGCCCTTTCTCGTGCTTCTGGATGGGGTGGGGGATCCTCATAACCTTGGCGCAGTGTTACGTACTGCTGAAGCGGCTGGGGTCCATGGTGTATTCATACCGGAGCGTCGAACTGTCGGCCTCACTTCAGTTGTCGCAAAGGTATCTGCCGGCGCGCTCGATCATATTCTGGTGAGTCGGGTCGGGAATCTCGCCCGATTGATCGAGGATCTGAAGAAGGTCGGAGTGTGGGTCTACGCGGTCGAGCCGTCAGCGCAGAAACAGGTCACGCAGCTTGATTTCTCCGGGCCGGTTGCCCTGGTCTTCGGGGGCGAAGGACAAGGCGTTCGCCCAGGTGTCCTTCAACACTGCGATGATCGAGTCAGCATTCCGATGAAGGGGAAGGTCGAGTCCTTGAATGTGTCAGCTGCAGCCGCTGTGACGCTGTTCGAAGTGGTGAGACAGCGCGGAGAATCTGAGTCACGAACAACGCAACCTAGCGAATCCTGATCATTCCACCTTGGATCGCGGTTTTTAGCAGCTGGGCAGTGTTCGAGACCCGCATTTTTTTCATCATGTTAGCCCGATGCGCCTCAACGGTTTTGACGCTGATCTTCAACCGCTGACCGATTTCCTTATTCTTGAATCCCGCCCAGATCAGTTCAAGAATTTCCAATTCCCGGCTGGTCAGCGCCTCTGGTCGCTTCTTCCGAGGAGGTGGCGTGAGATCGGCGAGAGAAAGCCTGGTGATCGCTTTCGCGCTTCGTGCCATGATTCAACTTCTCCTTCATTAGATAGAAAAATGAGATATAGTGGTCTCGCATATAAGAGAAACTAGAGAATGAATGCCTGGCCAAATCGGGAAGGATTATAGGGAATGTTTCTACCGCATGTAAATGGAAGCATTTTGGCTCTAGGTGCACTACGTAAGGTGTCTTTGTTGAATTGTGTATTTTATCCTTGTGCGCGAGGTCGTCTGTCGGTGTGTCAATCATGAGAGAACCTTTGGACTACGTGCTGGCGGGGCTAATCGGCCTCATCGTGGGCAGCTTTCTCAACGTCTGCATTTACCGCGTCCCCCGCCATGAATGGGTTTTCTGGCCCGGTTCTCATTGCCCTTCCTGCAGAAGGCCCATTGCATGGTACGACAATATTCCTCTCCTCAGCTATCTCCTTCTCCTCGGGCGCTGTCGGACTTGTCATGTTCCAATTTCCCCTCGTTATCCGATTGTAGAAGCGGCCAATGCGGCGGGATACCTCGCCATTCTCTGGCGCTTTGGCCTCAATGAAACATCGCTCCTTTATGCCGGACTTTACTCAGGACTGATCATCGTGACGGGGACCGATCTCTCCCATAAGATCATTCCCAACACGATTACGTACCCTGGGATTATCATTGGATTAATCGGAGCTGTTACGGTTCTTCCTGTAGGGATCGTGAATTCGTTGCTTGGTATTGCAGTGGGCGGCGGCCTGCTATGGTTCTTGGCCTGGGCGAGCCCGTATTTGTTCGGAAAGGAGGGGATGGGAGGGGGTGATATTAAGTTACTCGCGATGATCGGAGCCTTTCTGGGATGGAAGCCCGCGCTCCTGACTATCATGATCGGCTCGCTGGTCGGATCCGTTATCGGTATTGGCTTGATGGCTGCCCGCCTTATCAAGCGGGACGAATACATTCCATTTGGACCGTTCCTCGTAGTAGGTGCCGTACTTTCCCTGTTCTTCGCTCAACCCCTCTTGGACTGGTACCAGGGGCTTTTCAACACTGGTTACTAGGGTTACTAGACAGTGCCACCTATCGCGCGGTCTCTGTATTTCTTTTGAAGGCTTTCTGTATCCTATTGGGAAAAGAAATCGCATGCTCTCCTGTCTCCCGGTGAACTCCTAAAATAGACCCATTTCGCATAAACCCGGTCTCTCCTGAGCAAAGTGTCGATAATCTTTCGCGAATGTTTGCTCACGTTCGTGTCGAATCAGCATAAACCAGGAATTCAACCTGTGAGGCACAGCTCTTGGATTTGCCTAGATCATCGGCCATGACGTGATGCTTGGAGCCTTGAACGTATCAAAAATGGAAGTATTTAAAGATGAGCAAGGAAAGAGTTTGTCAGAAGTGCTCGTCGTCTTGGCGGTGATCGGCCTTGTAGCGGGCCTTGCCGGTCCGAGCTTTATTGGGATGATCACTCGGATTGAGGCGCGGAGTGCAGCATCTGAAATCGCTTCTGAATTGAGACTGGTCAGGCAACTGGCGATGGCACGGCGTGAGCGTCTCCGTGTCGTCTTCGATGGATTGTCGCGGACCATAACGCTACAGCGTGCCGATGCGGAGGGCGTGCTGGATGTGTATCGCTACAGCGATAATGGAATCATAGTTGATGAACCAAGTGCCGGCCCTAATCTGCTCTTCCATCCTACAGGGCGGTCGGCGACAGCGACGACGATTGTTATACGGGATAAGCAGGGGCGCGTCATGAAATTAACGGTAAGTCTCACGGGAAGAGTGGCGCTCTCGTGATAACCGACCACGGGCGACGGTCTCAAGAGGGATTCACCTTCGCTGAGGTGATGGTGGCAATGGCGATCACCTCGGTCACGCTCGTGGGAACCGTAGCGACCTTTCACGTTGCAGAACAGCACCTTCGTGAGGGAACTGTAGCGAGCCGAGCCTTGGCACTGGTGGAATCGAGAATAGAAGCGAAACAATCGGCTCGATGGGATCGACTTCTCATCGATGATCTCAATCACGATGGTCAATCGAATCTGATCATGCGGGATGAGGGCGAAGGAGACGATGCTCTCGCTGGCGATGGTGTGTACTCAGGCAGTTGGGATGACCACGGGATTCATTTGAGGTGGACTGTGACGTTGAGTCGACCAGGTGCGCTGTCCACATCAGGATCGGTTCTGCTCGAAGCGATAGCTTCGTACATGACTGACCGAGGGCCGCGCGAAGTTCGAATGAGCACGCTCCGGGCAAATCCGACCTTCGTCGGATTCAACTGATAGACAGCAATATCTGAGCGGAGGCGGGTGCATGAGCGGTCGAAGATCATTCACAAAACCCGAAGTGCGTAACGAGCTCGGCACCACCATGACCGAACTCATGATGGCAATGGGGGCTGGACTGATTGTCCTCGGCGCGACACTTCAAGTCGTGACGTATTTCCAACGACACTATTCTGAGCAGCAGGAGAGTGTTGCACGGCATCAAGATCTTCGCCTGGCACTCGATCTTTTGGAGCAAGAGCTTCGCACTGGTGGTTTAGGATCGATTTCAATCGCTGGTCCAGACGAATTACAGTTCCAGGGGAACATCCATGGTCTTGTCACAACCGTGACGGCGACCGCAACCGTTTCTCAGACCACACTCTCGGTTGAAGACGGACGCAGCTGGGGAGCCGGCAAAACCGTGCTGCTCTGCGTTGTCGATCCATGCGAAACTCATATACTCGCGCGAGATGGGCAGCGATTTCTTCTCACCATTACCGATCCCCTGGCACGTGCGGTTCCCGTCGGATCGTCTGTCTCAATGATCAATCTGGTGCGGTACTACACGCGTCGAAACGAACAAGGCTTCAGACAATTGATGCGGATGGTTGATGGTGGAACCAGTGTTCTCTCTGATGATATCCAAACCGTGCAGTTTTCTTACTGGGATGAACGAGGCCAGACGACGGCCAGTCTGCAACAAATCACACGTGTAGTAGTTGATGTGGGGGTTCGACACGAATCGATCCGGTTTGTTCGAGACATCAGCGTGCGAACATAACGACATTGAGAATCGTCGGGGGAGAGACTATGAGGAAGGCAACTAAGCCATGCCACGTTGATGAGAGAGGTCATATTCTGCTAGCCGCCCTCGCGCTTGTATTGATCCTCTCACTCTTGGGGATGACGTCGCTCTACCTTGCAAGCCAAGACGCAATGGGGGTCGGCGCGGTGAGGGCCGAAAAAAAAGCACAACGAGTTGCAGATGCCGCAGCAGAAGTGGTTGTCAGTTGGTTCCACGATCCCGCAGCTGCTCCACAGGCCGTCGCCGCGCTACTGAGAAAACAACAGGGCGACGATGTCAGCGGACCGTCGTTTTTCGATTTGGCTGGGCGGTCTCAATTCAAGGGAACGGTCGATCACCCTGATCTTCTCCTTGACTCGTCCAATTCGGCGGATGACCGGGCTCTCAATGAGCCTCGACCGGGGTCTGCTCCTTCAATGCGCGGCCTAGGCCGAATTCTCAAACTGAAAGTCTATGGACCGATGCGCCCGGGCCTGCTGTGTACTATGGATGTAACGGCAACAACAACAGATCAGCCGTCGATTGCACGAACAGTTCAGGTCCAATTAGGCGCCATCAATATTCCTCCAGTACGAGCAGCTGTTCAGGTGGGACATGCATTGGGAACCACCCAATCAGGAAGTGAATCCCCGATCCTTGTGCATTGGGGAGATCATCGAGTTGTAGGAGACCTGACAGTCCGTCGGGTCGAGGACTTGGTACTCAAGACTACAACTGCGTCAGTGACCGGCCTACCGTACGACTCGCTCCGACAGGAGGAGGATCGATGGGCGGAGTATCGAATCGGGGGAAATGTGGTGGTAACGAATCCACCGCCGGGTCAGGGTATGAATCCCCCTCCCTCCCCTAACGTGCATATACGACAACATCCATCACCTGGTGTCCGGCTCGATCGGTGGGATTATGAACAGATATAGAACATCGCCCGACAGATTGGAACCTACTATCGGCTTGACCGACAGGGTCGACTTCATCTCGATAGCACTGACGCGTCGGATGTGGGGTTTCTTCCTTCGGACCTTCTGACGTCGGAGTCGGTCGGAGACCATCGAGGCCTCGTATTCATCGATACCATCGATGGGCAACTGCCTCGAGCCGACAACCTCGGCACCCTTGTGCTCGAACCTGGGTATGTTGAAGGACTCCTCGTTGTACAAGGCCACGTAATAGTCAGGCCACGCGAGGCAGGTCAGTCGGTGCCGGCCCTCAGCCCGCCTGAAGAGGGTCGTACCTCGCTGGGGACACGGATCCCAGTCCAATTGACCGAAGTCAATCTCAATGGTGTATTGATCGCTGCAGGTGTGATCACCGTCGAGCATTCGGTGAGGATTTTTGGAGGACTGATGACTAATGACACAGTGCGGGCAAGTGGAACAAATCTGAAGGTTGAGGTCTGGTACAACGCGGACTTGGCACAAGGGCTCCATAAAGGACTACCGGTCGTGTATCGCGCACCAAGTACCTGGCAGATGAAATACTAAGGTTGTTTTCGAATAACTGAGGCGAAAGGCCAGACTCTTGCCGGCAAAGGCAATCCAGCAAAAAATCGAACAAAATGTGCTCGATACGCTGGTCTATCGCGGAATTGTCACACAGGCCGATATGGCGGCAGCAGTCGAGGAAGCACATGAGGAAGGGCTCGATCTCGAGGCCGTCCTTTTGGACCGGTATTGTGTGCCCAAGGATGCCCTCGGTACGGCCCTGAGCGATTTCTATCAATGTCCGTACTTGCCGTTCGACGAACGAACCATCATTGATGCGGATTTGTTGAAGCCGCTCAATGTAGATTATTTGCGAAAGAACGCTTGGATTCCGATCGCCCGTCGAGGATGTCTTGTCGATGTTCTCACGAACGATCCTCACGATCTCGACAAGGGGTGGGATGTTCGTCGTGCGTTTCCCGGAATGACGATCCGCTATGCCGTCGGGTTACGCCGAGATGTCGAACAGTTTCTTCATATGGCGATGGGGCAGACGGCTTCTTCCTCCATCGGTGCAATTCTTGGAGAATTGGTCAACGAGATTCGCGTCGAGCACCGGAGCGAAGGAGGCTTCAGTGCGATTGACGAGAACGATTCGGCGATAGTTCGTCTGGTCAATCATGTGATCATGGAAGCAGATCGGGTCGGTGCATCGGATATTCACATTGAGCCGTACGCCGATCGAAAGGAAACCGCGGTTCGTTTCCGCGTCGATGGGACGTGCTTTGCTTATATGCAAATACCGGCTGCCTATCGTCGCGCGGTGATATCTCGCCTTAAGATCATGGCCAACCTAGACATTGCTGAACGTCGCAAACCACAAGACGGCAAAATTCGATACAGATTGTCGAAAGAGCAAGAGATCGAGCTGCGCGTCGCGACACTCCCAACAACAGGGTCTGACGAAGATGCTGTCCTACGGTTGTTGACGGCTAAAGAACCGATGGTATTGGAGTCGATGGAGATTGCGCCAGAAACATTGCATGCCATTAAATGCATGGCGGAGAAACCACATGGAATGATCCTGTGTGTCGGACCAACCGGCTCTGGGAAGACCACGACGCTTCATGCCATTCTGAAACATATCAATTCAGACGAACGCAAGATTTGGACTGCCGAAGACCCGATCGAAATCACGCAAGATGGCTTACGGCAAGTTCAAGTTCACCCCAAAATCGGGCTCACGTTCGCAGCGGCACTGAGAGCCTTCTTACGAGCAGACCCAGACGTCATTATGATCGGCGAGATGCGAGACAAGGAGACTGCCGATATTGCGATCGAAGCCTCACTGACAGGCCATTTGGTACTGAGCACGCTTCACACCAACAGCGCTGTCGAAACAGTCGTACGGCTTTTTGACCTGGGGTGCGACTCATTCAATTTCGCCGATGCGATCTTGGGTGTTCTGGCTCAACGGCTCTGCAAACGCCTCTGCATCCATTGCAAAGAGGCGTATCAGCCAGCACCGCAAGAATATGACGAGTTGGTTCAAGGATATGGAGTTTCAGGGTGGGACCGACTGGACGTGACTTATGCTAAGAACTCAACCCTCCATAGAGAGAAAGGCTGTGAAGCATGCAATGGGACAGGGTTCAAAGGGCGTGTGCTCTTGCATGAATTGCTGCGAGGCTCGGAAGATGTAAAAACCCTTATCCAGTCGAAGGCAAGACTGGCTGGATTACGGGAGCTAGCGATGAAGGAGGGAATGGTAACGCTGATACAGGATGGCATCCAAAACTCTTCAAGGGCTGACCACTTATCGTCAAGTTCGGGCCGTTGCCATGAAGTAGGTTCATTCCCAAGTCCTCTTGCCGGTGATATTCAAGCCCTTTCAGCCTGGCATTCTTCCCTAGCGTTCTAAACACCTGCCTATCGGTATATATAATTGGTGCCCCGGAATTTCCTCCTCTAGTTACTGCCTTCCCCACCATTGATCAGACATCGCCAAGTGGTCTTCCTCCCACGAAGATTTTCGATCTTTCATAGCAATAGCAAGCGGAACGAACCGGCTTGTGAGCAGGCCTGCCAAGGTGTTCAGAGAGGGACCGTGAGGGACGGAAATTGTGTGTGCTGAATGACGAGATTTGTCCTTTCTGTGGCGAGAAGGGGGCCCGGATTGGCTTGCAGAACGGAGACTTGCTGCTATGCTTTCAATGGGTTCGGCTCAGGGCAGATAGCCGGCCTATCGGCACGTCCCTTGCTCCATGTGGGCGGGACCACTGGTGTAACTATGCGACGATATTCTCATCGGACAGAAACATTGAGGTCAATCAGCGGATTCTCCTTGATGGAAGTGATGATCACGACGGCGATCATCGGCATTCTGAGCGCGATAGCTGTACCGAACTATGTCCAATGGCATGCTCGTTATCAATTGAAGCAAGCAGCCATGGAAGTCACCAGCGGGCTGGCGACTTCCCGATTCATGGCGATGAATCGCAATATTCCGCTCACGACAACCTTCGCGATCGTAGGCGGGCAGCTCACGACCACCTCAAGTGATTCAAGCGGCAACCAAGTGTTCACCCAGACTACGAATATGCCCAGGCTAACCAGCGTGGTTCTGGTGGGGGGAGGAAACATCCAGTTCAGTTCGTCGGGTCTTCGAGCGAGCGGCACACCCGGTGTTGACCAGCTAATTCAATTAACGAACGTCAACGGGACAACCTATTCGGTGCGATTGACCCAGGGCGGGAAGGCCAGGTGGTGTTCGCAGGCCACCTGTCCGTAACCGTGCGAGGAACGACAAGACATGCGTGTTCGTAGCGAGACAGGCTTTACGCTCATTGAAGCGATGATGGCATCAGTCATTCTCGCCGTGGGACTCCTCGCGTTGTCGTTTATGCAAGCAACAACACTGAGTCGAAACGTAGATTCGAGCGAGTTAAGCCGAGCCACGAGTCTCGCCGCGGAGATGGTCGAACGAATCCAATTCAATCGCTCACGGGTCCTCTCCTATAACGGAATCAATACTGCCGGGGCAGGTAATTGTGCCGCGACCATCAATGCGATAAATGATCCCATGGCCAGTGGCGACTGCAAGCAGTGGGTAGCGCTTCTCAACGGTCCGTATGGGGCTGGACTCAGCGCATTGGTCGGAACGGTCAGTGTCTCACCGACTGGTCCTATAAACCCTCCTTTGAACCAAAGTTTGGTTAAAGTTCAGGTTACCTGGACGACGCTTGCAGGGGTGAACAAGCTTCAGCGAACACGGAATGTGGTGATCAACACGACTATCGATCCTGAGTAAGAGGCAACAGCAATGATCGAAAAGGTGAAGGTAATGGGCCCATGGAGATGTCAGCGGGGTGCAACGCTCATCGAACTCCTGATCGCCGTCTTTGTGGCCCTGATCATCACGGGTGCAGGGTTTGCCATTCTTACGTCGACTGATAAATCCACACGAACGAATGAGCAGGTGGTCGAGACACAGCAAAACGCCAGACTCGCGATGGACTTACTCACCCGCGATATTAAAGACGCAGGGTTTGGGATGATAGGCGCGCTCGCTGACAACAATTGCAAGGTAGGGCGATCAGTTTCGGGAGCCGCTGCAGCACTCGTACCGTGGGATCAAACTCCCGTCGGACCTGATACGGGACCAGATCAGATTTCGATGGTCGTGCCGTTGGCAAGCACGGGAGTCCCAGCCTGGACACTCAACGGCCCTGTTGGAGGTCCGACTGGATTTAACCAAATCACACTTTCTCAAACTGGAGCAGCGGCCAGCATGGCGAGCCAAGCAGGAGGCAGCCTCATCGCACCGCCCGCATATCTTTCGATCGCCGGAGCAGCGACGAGTACTGTGACGGCCGTGGCCGGAGAGAGGATTAACCTCGTCAATGTGCCGGCACCCCTCGCCTTCGGTGCCGGTGCCCAAGTCTATCTGCTGCAGTGTGTGACGTACTCCATTGGGACAACGTCGGTGGCCTGCGGAAATGGAAGTAGTCCTTGTTTGCTTCGAAACGGAGCGGTCATTGCCGATGGCATTGAAGATATCCAGTTTGAGTATGCCTGCGATGGTTGTAACCCATCGGTCCCTCCAGGAACTGCCGACGGAATTATCGATGATCAGCCGCCGACTATTGGCAATGGCTACGGCAGTGAGGACTTTGTTTCGAACAATGCATGGACTGCGTCTCCCATGACACCGGATAGCATTCGAATGGTTAAGGTCTACATTGTGGCAAGACAAACGCTTGCCGATACTGGAGTGGGGGAGGGCAGCGGATCTGCTGCCCTCACTGCTGCTCCCCTACAGGTCAGTGATCATAACCATGCGCAGGGTGTCTTTGCGGCGGGCGACTACGCTGCGATGTATCCACCGTACCACCAATTTCGGCGACGAGTTCTGACAAGAACGATCGAAGCTAGGAATCTGGCTCATTAGGGAGTGCAACTGTGATGAAACAGCCTGAGATGAAATCGGGAAGTCAGTATTCAGGAAACGAACAGGGGATCGCTCTCCTGACAGTGATGCTTCTGCTGCTGATCCTGACCGTACTCGGCGTGGCGGCGATTACGACGACCAGCTTGGAGATTCGAATGGCCCAATATTCCAGTTCGACGGAGGGTGCCGCAGCAGCTGCTGAATCCTGTACGGGAACTGGAGTGAACATCATCGCACAAACTCTGAATCTTGGGGCCGTACCAACTCAGTATGTGGTGGGAGGAGCAGGAGCGACGAGTCCGGTCGTCCCAGCCAACGCAGAGAATGCCGGGACGAATCCGCCCTCTCTCACCCAGGAAATCTTTTCCCAGGCCGACAATAACGGAGATGTGCCGACGGGACCATCAGCGAAACCGGACCTCTCCTTTGCTGTGGGGCCCTACACAGTCGCTGGTGATATTGACCACATGTACAACACGCAACAGTCTGGGGCCGGTCTTCAATTTTCTGGAGGATATAACGGAATTGGACAGGGCGGTGGAGGAGACACTCAGTCGATCTATCGAATCGACTGTGTGGCGACCAATGTTGCGACTGGGACCACGAATGAAGTTCAAGCTGTTTACGCCTGCCTGCGCATGGCTGGAGGCTGTCAGAAGAAGAGCTTCTGATCATGATTGTATGAGAGGTCAGACAGGCAACAGAATGGATTTGCTTATAAGAAGAAACTGATGAGCACGAGTTGCTCGTCAAACAGAGGGCGCGCGAATAAGTAGGGTGACGTAAAGATGACATTGGATCAAAAAAGATATGAGATCGAAATCAGGCTCTACGGCTTCGAAGGATCGAATGCGATAACGAAACATTTCACACATGAGGGCTAACGTGAGGAGGAATACCATGAAACAGATCCTCGGGGGGCTCTTATTGGCAGGGATTCTGCTCGTCTCGGGTCAGCATGCGGCAGCCCTCGTGGGGCCGCCGATGAGTGCCTATCAGGCCTATCCCCCATTCATCAATCAGTCGGTTCCACCTCTGGTCATGATCGCCATGTCGAAGGACCATCGGATGTTCATCACTGCCTATAACGACATCATGGACCTGAACGGAGACGGAACGGTTGAAACGACCTACACGGACATTATCAACTATTACGGCTATTTCGACTCGAACAAGTGCTACACCTACAGCACGGCGAATAGCCGCTTCGAGCCGTCCGCAGCGGCAACCGGAGCCAATTTGCACTATTGTTCGAATCAGTGGAGCGGGAACTTTCTCAACTGGGCGACGATGGTGCGGATCGATGTGGTTCGGAAGGTCTTGTATGGAGGCGCCCGAAGCACGGATACGAGCGGCGCCTCTGGTCAGACGGTCCTCCGCAGGACGTGGCTGCCCCAAGACGCCCATTCATTCGCCAAAGTCTATAGCGGAGCCGACCTCGCGTCGCTGGTGCCGACAAACTCCGCTTCCCCGGCCTTTACTATCACATCGGGCAGCATCACCTTGTGCAATACCAATACGGCGGGCATTTCCTCCCAACCAGGCGGCAGAATCAAGGTTGTTGATGGCAACTTTCCCTATGCGGCGAGCACGGAAAGTTCAGCGGGAGGAATAATCGGACAATGTACCAGAACGCAAACCAATTCCACGACTGCGATCACGGTCAAAGCGACGTTGAATGCGGATGTGCTCGTCTGCGTCCCTGGGATGTTGGAAACGAACTGCGATACCTACCAGGACAATGTCACCCCGACCCCCAATACCTGGTACAAGCCGACAGGCCTCATGCAGAGAATGGGCGTGAACCGCCAGGGCACCTATAACAACGCGGCTGACGATACCATCCAGATGACATTTGGTCTGATCAGCGGCAGCTATGGAGCCCACGTGGGCGGAGGGGTGGTGCGAAGCAACATCGTGGACATGAGTTCAGAGATCGACCCATCGACCGGCATCGTGAAGGCCACCTCGCAGATCATCAACAACATCAATAATTTTAAGATCGTCCAATACAGCTTCAGCGGAGGATGGTATTACGGCACCGACACGGCAACATCGAACCAGGCGAATAACAATTGTAACCAAGGCGAGCCCCTCGTGCTTCAGGATACGACCGGGTACTGCAAGAGCTGGGGCAACCCCATGGGCGAGATGATGTATGAGACGATCAGGTTTTTTAAAGGTTTGAGCGGAGCGACGCCGCAGTTCCAGGTAGCTACTCCCGACTCCGGTGTCTCTGGTTTGTCAGTTGTCTCCGCCTGGACCGATCCCTACGCGAGCTGTCCCTACTGCGCCAAACCCTTTGTGCTGTTGTTCAGCGATGCGTCTCCGTCCTACGACTCTGACCATCTCCCGGGTTATTACTCCAGCTGGGCCGCACCGACCGACCCAATCAGCAACAGTGATACACCAAGCGTCACGACTTTAGTTGGGAACGCCAACATGAATACCCTCGAAGGGATCGGCAACGTCTTCATCGGCCAGTCCGGTACAACCTTCGATCGTGCCTGCACGCCAAAAACAGGTGACTTTACCCAGATCCGAGGACTCTGCACGGAGGAGCCGACCAAACAAGGCGCATTTTATATTGCCGGCCTGGCGAACTATGCCAACGTTACGGATCTCCGTGGGGCTCTTGGCAATGACACCAGTAACAGCGTGAAACAAAGTCTCACCACCTATTCGGTGGTCACCAATAGTCCGTTCCCGACTCTCACGTTCACCGTTGGGGCGAACACGGTGCAGGTCGTGCCTGATTTTATGGATGGATGTCCTAAGGTCAACTGGGGCAGTCCTGGTTATGCAGGCTGCACTGCTGTGGGTACCAATGGAGACAGTTCCAAGGGAGAGATTGTGTACTTCAAGCTCTGCCCCAATGATGCAGATTGGACGACCGAGCAGGGGAACGGATTTACTTCCTGCTACGAAATCGAGTGGGATGATGCGGAGTTCGGCTGGGATTATGATCTTGATGTGCTCTATCGCATCTATGTCCAAACCAACGCAGGTGCGGGAACGATCACCCTCAAAACGAAAGGGCTCTATGCCGGTGCAGGCCACACCGACTATGCCGGCTACTTCATCAATGGGGTGACGAACTCCGGTTCATATCTCGATGTCGTCTGCGGAGGTGTCGCATCCTTCGCCGATTGCGACGTGTATACTGCAATTACTGGTGCTGCGGACGGAATGGGCAATTCAGTCAATCAACGGACATTTACCGTCAGTGGCACGACGACCCAGATTCTGAAAGATCCCCTCTGGTACGCCGCGAAGTACGGGGGATTCATCGACAAGAATGGCAATAACATCCCGGATCTCCAGAACGAATGGGATGTGAACGGCGACGGAGTACCTGACAACTACTTCTATGCGGTGAGTCCGCTGTATCTAGAGCAGCAGCTGGCGAACGCCTTTGCGGCGATCTTGAATAGGTCGTCCTCCGGGACGGCGGCGTCGGTCCTTGCTTCATCGACCACCGGTGACGGAGCCTTGTATCAAGCCTTCTTTTTCCCGTCACAGATTGAAGGAACTCGCCAGGTCACGTGGACCGGGTATACTCAAGGTCTCTTTGTCGATTCGTTTGGAAATCTCCGTGAAGATACGGTCAACGACGGAAAACTCATCTATAGCCAAGACAATATTATTGTGACCAGGTATGACCCGGCGAGTGGCCAGGTGCTGGTCGACAAGTACCAGGATCTGAATGGGGACGGTGTTGCCGATACAACCCAGCCTTACATCACGGTCACCCTTACCGAAATCAAGCCGATCTGGGAGGCAGGGAATGTGCTGGCGCAAACGGCTCCAGCGTCGAGAAACATCCTGACCTGGGTCGACTTGAATGGCAACGGTGTGGTGGATGCAAGCGAGTTCATCCCATTTACGACGGCGAATGCCGCACCCTTGAGCGCGTACTTGCGAGCGGACGCTGTCGCGCCCTATACAGCCTCGAACATCATCAGTTTCGTCCAGGGGAACTATATCAACGGGCTTCGGGATCGTCGCCTGACGGTCAATGGCACGCTGCAAGTCTGGAAATACGGAGACCCGATCTATTCGACGCCGGTCGTCGTCGGGGCGCCTGCTGAGCGGTATGACATCTTGTACGGAGACCCAGGCTATCTGAATTTCTATGTCAAATACCGTCAGCGCAGGCAAGTAGCTTACGTCGGGGCCAACGACGGCATGCTCCATGCCTTTGATGTCGGGTTCTACACACCCTCTGATGGTACGCATCATGGCTGCTTTACGATGAATTCGACCGATAATTGCAGCACCCAGACGACCGTGTCGCTCGGTGATGAAAAATGGGCCTTCATCCCGCAGGAATTGCTGCCTCAGCTGCGGTTCCTGGCTGATCCCGGGTATACCCATGTGTATTATGTGGACCTGAAGCCGAAGATAACCGATGCTCGGATCTTTACGGAAGAGCCGGCGTGCGCCTCCGGGGTGACGACTGTAGGCTGCGTCCACCCGGGAGGGTGGGGAACGATTCTGATCGGCGGATTCCGTATGGGAGGTAGTTGCGGGAATTGCACTACCCAAGGGACGCCCATGTCGTATGCCGGGGATTTCGACAATAATGCCGGAACTCCTAATACGACGCGGACGTTCTATAGCGCCTATTTCGTCTTGGACATCACCAATCCGGAAGCCAACCCGACGCTTCTGTGGTCGTTCAGCGATCCGAATCTTGGCTTTACGACCAGCAGTCCCACCGTGGCTCGGGTCAATCCCTCTACCGATCCGACAACCTTGGCCACGAACGAAAAGTGGGTCGCCCTCTTTGGTTCAGGTCCCACGGACTATACTGCCGCTGCGGGTCAATCGTCACAGATCTGGGCAGTTGATCTCAAGACGGGGACGACCGTCACTGCGCCGACAGTCTACCCCACGGGATCGTGGAACGCGTTCATGAGTGATCTGATTACGGTGGATTACAATTTGGACTTCCGTGTCGATGTGCTCTACGCTGGTCGAACCATCAACGACGGATCCGGGACCTGGCGGGGAAAACTCTATCGACTCACCACGAATTGCCTCGACACAACACAACCCTGTCCCACCAATCCTGCTCAGTGGGGAATTACCTCTGGCTCCAACCAGATTCCGACCGAGATCATTGACACGTTCACCGACGCCAGTTCAACAACCAGAAACCTGGGGCCTGTGGTGTATGCTCCGGTGGCGGTGGTCGATGACAGTTACAAACTCTGGGTTTTCGCGGGAACCGGTCGCTATTTCAGCACAGCCGACAAGACAGACACATCTTCTCAATATCTGGTCGGTATTAAAGATTCCGTGATGACGTTTAGTTGCACCCAAACCTCATCGACGAGTTGCTGGGACAACAATCTCGTCGATCTGACAGGTATTACGGTGTGCGTCGCAGGTGTTGGTACCTGTACCACTGCCAACCAGGTCAGCGGAGTTACAGGCGTGTCCACCTATCCGAGCCTGATCGCACTGGTGCAAAGCAAGGACGGCTTCGTTCGGATCTTGCCAACAGGGGAACGGCTCTCGGCTGGGCCTTCGGTCTTCGGCGGGCTCGCGTTCTACCCGACCTTCGTACCCAATACCGACATCTGCGTCGCTGGCGGAAACGGGTACTTCTATGCCTTGTACTACAAGACCGGCGGTCCCTATTCAGAGCCGGTTATCGGGACGAACGCGGCCGGCTTGAATCAAAATATCGCTGATAAGAGCGGGGGGACGCAGGGTGTGGGAACAGGAGCGGCCCTTCAGGTCATTCATAATACACCTGGAGGTAATCCCTTAATAAAAGAATGTTCGCAGGCGAGCACCGGCGCCTTGAACTGCGGTAAGGTGAATACAGCGGGGGCTATTGCGAGCCGGTACGTCTCGTGGATCAACCAGCGATATTAACCGGAGATTTCCGGGAGGGACTGCGTCCGTTGTCTTCCTTTCGAAGAGGACAACGGACGTTACCATCCTCGCATTGCTGATCGGCATGGAACGAGTTGTGGACAGCGTGACGAACATTGTTATAGCGCTCTTCAGTTGCACAGTCCTGTTAGGCTGTAACAGCCAAGTAACAGAAACAGGGCCAGGCGGTCTCGGCCAGGAGGGCGGCAATCACCCCCCGAGGATAGTGGCAGCTCATCTCCCCGATCCAATTACCCGTTCAGGACCTGTCACGGTAGCCCTCAGCGTCGAAGATCCCGAACAAGACCCAGTGACATATCAGTATCGTTGGTATGTCAACGAAAGTCTTGTTCAGGGAGAAACAGGTTCCCAATTCCCGCCGGAAAAGCTGCAGCGCGGCGATTGGGTGAGTGTCGAAATCACTCCCTCAGACGGGCGGTCTACCGGCGCCCCGTACAAGACTGAATCGGTACTAGTAGCGAACACTCTTCCATTTGTTGCCACTGTCAAATCTCCAGAACAAATCAGACCTGGCGACACGGTAAAAATCGAAACAGAGATCAAAGACCCGGACAATGATGACCTGCATGTTCGCTACCGATGGTGGAAAAATCAGGACGTTGTCGCCGAGACGGAGGTCCCAACTCTAGAAACCACGGGGTTTGTTCGAGGAGATGTGCTAAGAGTTAGTGTCACTCCACGCGATGCCAGTGGAGAAGGGAAGGAAGTATCCCCCCCTCCTATCGTAATTGGCGATAGCCCGCCACGGTTCACATCGACACCTGCTCCGGTCACGCAAAGGGGAGTTTATCAATATCATGTGACCGCAGTGGATGCCGAGGGAGATCCTATTTCGTTTGAATTGCAAACAGCGCCACCCGGAATGAGGATTGACAAAAATGCTGGTCTGATTTCTTGGAACATACCGCCTGAATTGAGTGGTGCCTACCGGGTTCGTATCGTGGCCGACGACGGCCAGGGAGGCTCTTCTTCACAGGAATTTGAGTTAACCCTTCCTCAATCGCCAGCATCTTCATAACTCACGCACCGCACTGTTCTCCCACGTCAGTATCGCCTGGTTCGCAGCGTCTCGAGTCATGTTTCAGACCGATCCTTGTCACCTCAATCAAGGCTCTGCTACAATTTCAAGTAGGATTGATTGGAGGTCTAACGCAAAGCAGGCGTGCGTAAACTTAAACTACGAGAAGGTACCAATACTGCGGTCCTGTTCGGTCATCACGACCGACACCTCAAGCTCATCGAAGAAGAACTCGGTGTGCGGCTCTCGGCCCGGGGTGAAGAACTCACGCTAGATGGGCAGCCTGACGCCACTCGCCATGCCGAACGTGTTCTGACGGAATTGGCCGCGCTTGCCAACGAGGGCATGGTCCTGCAGCCCGACGACATCGCCCACGCGTTAACCGCTCTTCGACATAGCCCCGACACGCCGATCAAAGAGCTACTGTCGACTGCTACGACGATCGTCACGAAGAAGCGTTTCGTAGCACCGAAGACCCCCACGCAAAAAACCTATATCGAAGCTATCGAGCAGCATGACATCGTCATCGGCATTGGTCCAGCAGGAACCGGCAAGACGTACCTGGCCATGGCAATGGCCGTGAGCGCGCTGATGAAGAAAGAAGTCAGCCGGATCATCCTCGCCCGGCCCGCAGTGGAGGCAGGTGAGAAACTCGGATTCCTGCCGGGGGACATGTACGCGAAAGTCAATCCCTATCTGCGACCGCTGTACGATGCGTTGTTCGACATGATGGACATGGAGCGGGCGACACGGCTTATTGAACGAGGCGATATCGAAATCGCACCTTTGGCTTTCATGCGAGGCCGGACCTTGAACGATTCATTCATCATCCTCGATGAAGCACAAAACGCCACGGCGGAACAGATGAAGATGTTTCTGACTCGACTGGGATTTCACTCGAAAGTCGTGGTCACGGGCGACATCACACAGGTCGATCTCCCCCCAGATCGTGTATCCGGGCTCATCGAAGTCCGAGAGATTCTTCGCAACATTGACGGTATTCAGTTCGTCTATTTTGATGAGCGCGATGTCGTTCGGCACAAGCTTGTGCAGGATATCGTCAAGGCCTACGAACAGCACCAGGGTTCTGCTCCACCCGTTGCCAATGGCTCAACCGCGCCGCGCTCATCTCCCGGAGCCACCGGTCGTTCGGGAAAGTCCTCCTCGTCGTCAACATCATCGAAAGATTCCGGGAGCCAGCCGCATTAATGCCGGTCCTTGTGCGGAGCCAGCTCCGGCGTGTGAGGATCGACCAGTCGCGTCTCGCGCGCTTGGCTCAGGCGGCGCTGTCGCTGGTTGGTAAAAGAACAGCGGACCTTGGTGTGCTGCTGACCGGTGATCGGTCAATGCGTCGCCTCAATCGACAATTCCGAAAAAAGGACCGCACGACCGACGTGCTGGCTTTTTCGATGCGCGAAGGGCCTGGCCTTCCGTCAACGTTACTTGGAGACATCGTGATTTCTGTCCCTACCGCGTCGAAACAGGCGAATCGACTCGGCCGGTCATTGGACGAGGAACTCATCCTCTTGTTGGTTCATGGTATTCTGCATCTCTGTGGCTATGACCACGAGCGGAGCGAACGGGATGCGCGACACATGCAACGGAGAGAGCAGTGGGTCTTGCGCCGGCTGGGTCGGATCCCGCGTTTGATACACAGAAAAGGATGATAGGGTCTCACGGATTTGGTTGCAGCGTACTGGAAGGTAAGCATGGGATGGTTTCAACGGCTCAACGACGGTTTGACGAAATCACGCGGTGCCATACGCGGATCGCTCGATCGGCTTCTTGGACGGACCCCAGATCCTGCGATGTTGGAAGAATTCGAGGCCGCGCTGATCGGGGCGGACCTTGGCGCGCGCGTCGTTGAACGTGTCATGGAGCAATTAAAAAGACAGGTACAGGGCGTAGATGCCAAAGAGCCGGACCGGTTGCAGGGCCTGCTGCGGCAGACCCTGCTGGAGGTTTTCACACCCCTGCCGTCCATGCCGCTGGATGATCTGATCGAGAAAGGGCCCAAGCCCTTCGTGATCCTGGCTGTAGGTGTCAACGGCGTGGGAAAAACCACGACGCTCGCCAAAATAGCCCAACGGCTGGCTCAATCCGGCAAGGTACCGCTGCTCGTGGCGGGCGATACATATCGTGCTGCGGCGGGCGAACAACTCCAGGTATGGGCCGATCGGATCAGTGTCGGGTTGATTCGTCACCGACACGGATCTGACCCAGCGGCCGTCGCGTTCGATGGGATCGCGGCAGCGAAGGCGCGAAACGTTGATGTTGTGCTCATCGATACGGCAGGACGGCTTCACACTAAGTCGAACCTTATGGACGAGCTTCGGAAAATTAAGCGAGTGCTCGAGCAGGCGCTCCCTGGTGCTCCGCATGAGGTACTGCTAGTACTCGATGCGACAGTAGGTCAGAATGCCCTGTCCCAAGCCCGCCAGTTCCACCAAGCTGTGGGCGTGACTGGGCTAGTGCTTACGAAGCTCGATGGGACCGCTCGCGGGGGGATCGTCCTGGCCATTGCCGATGAGCTGAAGATTCCCGTCCGGTTGATCGGGATCGGAGAGTCGGTCGAAGACCTCCAGAATTTTCAAGGCGACGCGTTCGTCGATGCGTTGCTCGGAATACCAGCCTGATACTGACACTGCGTAGAACCCGGCATTTCCTTCTCACCAATGCGCTCCCATGCTATGCTTTCCTCGTGTGTCGAGAGGCACGACGCACGCGGCCCTTCAAGGATTCTTTATGATTAAAATTCTGGTCATCGATGACGACCGCATGAACTGCGACCTCTTACAGGCTGTCTTGACTCGTCATGGCTATCACGTCATGTCTTCGACCAGCGGGGTAGAAGGCCTGACCATCTTCCGCAAACACACTCCCAGGATCACCATTCTGGACCTTCGCATGCCCGAAATGGATGGCCTCACGGTGCTGAAGGAAATCCGCGCGGTCGACCCCCACGCGCCGGTTATTATTCTCGGAGGCGGGGCCACCGAGGTGCAGGAAAATCAGGCCAGGGCGCTGCGAGTCACGGACTTCATTCGAAAAGGTCTCTCGCTCGACGTACTTGTGGAATGTGTGAATCGTGTGGCTCAACAGCCTGTCAAGACAGAGTCAGGAGGCCTATCACCCGTTTCCCTGGCGGGGCCGCCTGCTGACACAGGGGAGACCGTCTTAGTGGTCGATGATGAACCCTTAGTGCGAGATCTGCTGGTACAGTTTCTGAGCCTTCGCGGCTATCGGGCGTTTGGAGTAAAGGAAGGCCCCGAAGCCCTTTCGATGGTGGAGCAGGGGCCGCCGGATCTGATTCTGCTTGATCTCATCATGCCGGGGATGAACGGGGTTGAGGTGCTCAAGGCGCTGAAGGAGAAAGATTATGCAGGGGCGGTGATCATTTTGACCGGCACTCACGACGAGGAGGTCCTCGAGGAAGCCTGGGCCCTGCAACCGCAGGAGGTTCTCTCAAAACCCATCGACCTGGAGCGTTTGTTGACGGCGATCCAGCTTGTGCTCGTCTGCCGCGAATGCTAAAACTTTTCCGATGCTGTTCGGAAAAGCTGCGCTCCGCGTTCTTCTGATCTGTTTACTGCACCTGTACTACGCTTCCCCTGGCAACGGGGCAAATCTCCCGAGTAGCGCCACCATCACCGCTCATGATCTGACCATCGAGCTAATCCCCGATACGCATGAGTTGATCGCTCGGGATCTGGTCCAACTGCAGACGGATGGCCAGGCCAAGACCGTGAGTTTTACACTTGCGCCTACGTTGCGAATTGATTCCATCGTGCTGCTGGCTCAGGCAGCTTCCGGGCAAGCCGCGCAGGACGGCCACCCGGTGGCATTTACGTCCGATATCCTTTCTCAACCGATGACTCAAAGCATTACGGTCACGATTCCCCCAGGCCATCCAGAGAGCCTCAGCTTCTTGTGGACTTATCGCGGCACTATCAACGATCCGCCGCGCGAACCTCGACACCTACGGTTCGTCACGCCAAGTGAGACCTCTGGCCATATTGGTCCCGAAGGCGTGTATCTGAGCAGCGAAAGCCAGTGGTATCCGGATATTGACGGATCCATGAGCAGGTTTCGCTTGAATGCGGCCGTTCCTGCTGGCTGGGTACTTGTAACTCAGGGAGAGAAGGAGTCCTCACGTATAGAAATGGGGAAAAGCCAGGAGGAGTGGCTTATTCGAGAACCGTCCGAAGCGCTCAGCTTGGTCGCCAATCGGTTCGTTGCAACGAGCCGAGCCTGGAAAAGTCCGGATGGAACGATGATCCAGCTTTCGACATATCTTTTGCCGGACAATGCGCCGTTGGCCGACGAATATCTTGAGGCGACACAGAAGTATCTTCACGCCTATATCCCTCTCTTGGGCCCTTATCCGTTCGAGAAATTTGCCGTGGTCGAGAATTTCTTTGCCAGCGGCCTCGGTATGCCCTCGTTCACCTTGCTCGGGAGCGGCAGCATTAAACGCCACTATGTGCAACCCTACGCACTGGGCCATGAGGTCGTCCATTCCTGGATCGGGAACGCCGTCTTTAATCGGACCGACAGCGGCAACTGGGTCGAAGGACTAACAACATACCTTGCCAACTATTACTGGCACGAATTTGCGGGTGACCGCCAGCAAGCCCGCGATCAGCGCCGGCAGATGGTGGAGGGCTACAACCTGTATGTAACCCCTCAGCAAGATTATCCCGTCGCGCAGTTTAGACAGAAACACGATGAACGAGACAATGCGATCGGCTACCAAAAATCCGCCATGGTCTTCCATCATCTTCGCGGAGAAGTGGGTGATCAAATCTTTTGGCGAGGCCTGAAGAAATTCATCATGCAGTATCGAGGGCACCGTGCAGGTTGGAACGACATCGAGCGGGTCTTTACCGAGGAAAGCGGCCAGGAACTCCGATGGTTCTTTCGTCAATGGGTTGACCAGGCTGGCGCGCCGACTCTGTCGACTGCGGACGCGACAAGCCGAACAGGGGCTGCAGGCCGCGATTCATTTGCGCTCGAAGTGTCGATTGCTCAAGCGGCGCCTCTGATGCGAGTGTCCACTCCGATTCGAATTCGACTCGATGATCGTCGTGAGGAAACCGTCACTGTGCCGGTCCGCGCATCAATGGAAAAAGTGGTCGTGCCTCTGCCGGCTCGCCCAACGGAAGTCGAGATCGATCCTGATTACACCGTGTTCCGTCGGATCGAGCGAGACATGCTCCCGCCGGTGCTCAACCACTATGTGACCGACGCTCGTCGGACCGTGGTGACGGCTTTTGCGGATCCGCCACAGAGCCCGTCTCCGTTCCGTGAGGTGCTGACGCGGATCCAAGCGCAAGACAGCCAAAAACCTGAAGGAGAGCGGGCCACGATTCTGTCGCTGGGCTCGCAGCAGCTGTTACCTCAAGCTGGTTCAGTGTTAGTATTAGCTGATTCCGGGCAACGAGCTACCATCCAGGCTACGATCGTTCCACACTGCGGCGCCCACGTGAGTCTGAATGACTCGGGTTTTGCGATCGATGGGACGAGCTATGAAGGTCCCAGTGCGGCGGTACTCCTGACCTGTCACCGAAGAGATGTGCCTGGGAGCGTCGTGGCGCTGTTCTACTCCACGAGCCCACAGGCAATTACACGGGTGGCGCGGTTGCTGTTTTTTTATGGGTGGAACAGCGCCGTCGTGTTTAAAGATGGGTCGGTTGTGTCACGCCTGGAATGGCAAAGCGAACGAGCGTTGAGGGAGGTCCGTCGTGAAGTACCGTAAGTGGTTCCCTGTGTGGTGGATACTGTTGCTGGCAGGACTCTTCTGGAGTTGGCCCCTTATCCAGGCTGAAGAGTTGAGCAGAAAGAGCCAGGGGTCAAAGGTCGAGGGCATAGAGCGACACCTGACCAATAGTCAACAGCTGACCTTCGGCCGCAAAAATGCCGAAGCGTATTTCTCGTTCGATGGCAACAAACTGATCTTTCAATCGACCAACAATTGGATGAAGGATTCGTTCGCGGCGACGCTCAAGCCTGCTGACGCGGGACTCGACTGTTATCAGATCTACGTGATGGATTTGGAGAGCAATACCATACGTCTCGTCAGCACCGGCACAGGAGCCACGACGTGTGGGTATTTCTTCCCGGGAGACCGCAGGGTGCTCTACTCCTCGACACATTTGAAGGGACCGAACTGTCCGCCAGAACCAAAGCGTGACGGAGCCTATCGCTGGGCGTTGGATGACTATGATCTCTTTGCCGTGCGGATCGATGGGCAGGAGATGCAGCGATTGACGACGACGCCCGGATACGATGCCGAGGCGACGGTGTCGCCGGACGGCAAGACGATCGTCTGGACATCGATGAGAGATGGCGATCTCGATCTCTATGCGATGAATCTCGACGGAACAAAAATACGACGACTCACGACCGATATCGGTTACGACGGTGGCGCGTTTTTTTCCCCCGACAGCAAGCGGATCGTGTATCGGGCCTCGCATCCGACCGATCCTGCCGATGTCGCGCGGTACAAGGAATTGCTGGCACAACACCTCGTCGAGCCGGGCCAGCTCGAAATCTTTGTGATGAACGCCGACGGAAGCGGTCAGCATCAAGTGACAGCAAACGGAGCGTCCAACTTCGCGCCCTACTTCCATCCCGACGGCCGGCGCATCATCTTTTCTTCGAACGTTGAAACCAGGGGCGATGGTGGCAGGCCCAGCTTCCATCTCTATCTGATCGGAGAGGACGGGACCGGTCTCGAACGTCTGACATTCGAAGGACAGTTCAACAGCTTCCCCATGTTTTCACCCGATGGGAAACGGTTGGTCTGGGTGTCGGATCGAAAGGCCAAGCAGCCGAGGGAGTTCAATGTGTTCATCGCCAATTGGGTGCCATGACGGAGTCGGGCAAGGGGCGAGAGGCATGGGGCAAGAGGCATGACGGTGAAGAATCTGTTGTCTTTCCTCTAGCCTCGAGCCGCATACCCCTAGCCTGTTCTTCCATCGCTCTCGTGTTCGTCTTCTGGGGGCTGTTTCAGCTCGACCTACCGATCGCTCGGTACATGCGGTCCGTGACGGTCGATTATGTCTGGGCTCGAGATCAAATTCTCATTCCCTGGATGGCGACGACCAGCTGGGCCGGCGATTGGATCGGAGACGGAGAGCAACTCGTCCTCTTGAGCGTCTTGTTGTTGGCAATCGGATGGGGAGCGGGACGGCCACTGCTCATCGCAGCTGGCTGGCAGACCTTACTGGCCCACGGGTTGGCGGGACTTCTCACCAATGTGTTCAAACATCTCATCGGGCGGCCTCGTCCGAGACTCGTCCATAGCGGCGGCTGGTTCTCGATGCCTTCCATGGAAGCAGGGCTCGATTCCTTCCCGTCCGGCCATGCAACCGCTTCATTTGCCGTTGCGACCGTCTTAGCCAGGCGATTCCCCGCAGGCGCAGTGTTGTTCTTTGCGATTGCAGGATTTGTCGGACTGAGCCGGGTGCTGCGCGGGGCTCACTTCCCTACGGATGTCGCTGGTGGAATTGTCTTCGGGGTGTTGAGCGGGTCGCTGTTCGCCAGGCCATTGCGGGAATGGGGTCAATCTTTGGCTGACGGCTGCTTCACGTCCGCGATCGGAATGGTCTATGTCTTTGCTCTCGTGTGGATCGTTTCACATCCTCTTGTGATCGGATGGGAGACGATTGCGATGGTGGGTGCTGGATTGTTGCTCGTTCTCCTCGGTACATGGTTTCGCGTGAGTTGGTGGATAAGCCGAGTGGAGGAATCGGAAACGAACGTCAGCCGCGCGGCACTCATCGTCCTTACGCTCGGTCTCGCCCTAATGAGCCGATCATGGCTAGTCACGGCCGCGGTTGCTTGTGTCGGCACGGCCTTCTGGGTCCGGTCACAGGATGCTCTCGAGTCAGCACGAGAAATTCCACGTATGCAGCGATTGATGCGCGAAGGTGTGGGGGTAGTCGGGATATTGCTGGCGCTGTTTGTTCTGTGGCAAGGCCCTGGCGCTTTTCCGATTCACTTACAGTGAAAGACCGAGCCAAATCACTCACCGCCCATGCCCAGGAATGGGCGGCGGTAGGGGCGGCATACTCCCTTCGGGAATCTTTACCATCCCTTCATTGGACAACAGGACGTAGCCGAATCGCTTCAGAATCGGTTGATAACTTTGTGCCTCACGGGGGAGACTCGACAAAAACGATTCGGGAAGAAGAATCATCGTGCGCCCCGGTTGCGCGAGCGAGGTGCCGAGGGCCGCTTGTTCATTCTGTTCAAAATACACCACCTTGCGCTGGGCATAAAACGCGGTGGACGGCCTTGTCATGCCGAAGGCGATCAGACGGTCCGATGGACCAAGGTTCACGCCGGCCGCGTAGGCGAGGACCTGCGGCGGGGCAATGAAATATTGATTGAGCCCTGGAATCGCTATCACGATGACGATCAGGGCCATACAGGCAAACGACGCGCCCGCAGCCCAGAAGGCTCCGCCTCGACGTTCCTCATTCACGCCTAAATAACTCACGAACGCCATTCCGATGAGCAACACCACGGCGATCACATAGGGGACACTGCCGACGTCGATCTGTCCGGCCAGGGGAAACTCCTTGACCAGTTTTGAGGAGAACTTCGCATACAGCGTCGGAAGGCTCGCGAAGCTGATGGCAAGGAGATACCCAAGCCCGGTGGTGATGTGAATGGAGGCGCGAATTCCTGGTGTGGTCGGATCACGAAGGCATCGCGACCAGAAGCAGGCCGTGAGGATGGCGGCGGCGGGAAACAACGGGCCGATATAGTGGGGAAGCCTGGTCGAAGACGCTGTAAAAAAGATAAAGATCCCGACAACCCACAAGGCGGCAAACCATTCCAATTCCCGTGAAGCCGGAAGGCGAGAGGCGAGGGGCGAGAGGCGAGGGGTAAGATCTTGTTTGGTACCTCTCGCCTCGCGCCAGGTCTTCCACGCGTGAAACATAGCGACCGGCAGCAATCCACTCCAGGGGAAGAAACCAAAGAGCAGGACCGGGATATAAAAGAAGATCGTGAAGTGGTGCCCTTCCATCGGGCTCAAGAACCGGCCGATCGTGTTGGCTCTCGCGCCGGACGCGTAGGCATCCCCGTGAACCATGAACATCGCGACATACCAGGGCAGGGCGAGCAAGAGGAACACGAGTGTGCCTGCGAGAGGGACGCCGTTCCGCCAATACTCCTGCCAGCGGCGGGTCCAGATGAGATAAAGCGAGGTAGCGATCAAGGGCACGACAAATCCGACCGGTCCCTTCGTCAGCGTCGCCAGTGCCATCCCGATGTAAAAGACCCAGATCCATCGGCGCGCCGACCCCTCTCCGTGAAGACCCAGCCAAAAACCGTAGAGCGAGGCGGTGGTGAAGAAGATCAGGACACTGTCGGTCAACGCCATGCGTCCGAGCCCGAGAATCTCGATGTTGAGCAGGAGCATCAGCGCGCCGAAGAGAGCGACCGTTCGGTCCTGCACATACGCCAGAAAGCAATACTGCAGGAGGATCAGACCAACTCCAAACAACGCCGAAGGAAATCGGGCGGCGAATTCATCAACGCCGAACAGCCGATAAGACACATCCATCAACCAATAGAGAAACACGGGCTTCGCGACGCGTAGTTCGTAGTTGAATGTGGGGGTCAGGCGGTCTCCACTCTCAAACATTTCTCGACCAGCTTCGGCGTTTCGACCTTCGTCCCGATCCGTCAAGCCCATGTCGCCGAGTCCCACGAAAAACAACAATCCCGACAGCGCGAGGAGTGCAAGGATGAGCAGAGCCTGGTTTGGGGTGCGAGCCAGAGTCATACGAGACGGTTAGGTGCGAATGGAAGGATCAAACCTGTTTGCCCATCTGTCGAACGTCATGCCCGGAGAGACGAAGGGCTCGCCATGTTTTTGGCCTGACTTGTTCGAGCAATAAGGATGAGATTGCGGATGTAAACGATCGCGCCGATGCTCTGACCCGCGATGAACACAGGGTCTCGCCGGTAGATCGCATAGGCGAGCGTAATGAGTCCGCCGATCAGACTCATGTACCAAAACGCCACCGGCACGCGGCTTTCAGCCTTCCGCTCCGATGCGACCCACTGGATGATCCACCGGCCAAAGAAGAGGCCTTGCCCCAGAAAACCGATGCCCACCCAGATGATTTCTGTTGTTGTCATAGATAGGCGCGAGGCGAGGGGCTAGTGGCGCGTGGATTTACGCCTCGCCTGAATGAGCTTGCCAATTCTTTTCCCCAGAGTGTCGTATTCTTTTTCGAACGTCTCATAGATTGTCTTATTCAGATAACCTGATTCATGGGCGATTTGAAGCTGTGTGCGCAATTCCGCGACCGAACCTTTTGCGATATAGAAATACCTGATCGATTCCCTGTCGGTATCTCGTTCATCTCCTTCGGCTAAGTTGCTCGCAACGCTGACCGTACTGCGCCGCATTTGGTTTTTAAGTCCGAAATCCAACCCTTCCAGATCACCGTTGGACATTCTGTAAATCATCACAGCAAGATCCTTCGCTTTCCGCCAGACAGTGAGATCCTGGAAGCCCTTGTGTCCCACCCTCTAGCCCCTCGCCCCTCGCCCCTCGCCATTTCTAATACCATACCGCAATACTCTCGCCTGCATCCACCGGACTGCAATCAAATCGTAAATTCCCTTGAACAACCGATTGCCCACACCGTACTTCGACACACCGTGCGCCCGTGGATAGTGGCGTACCGGAACTTCCGTCACAGTGAATCCGTGCATGAGCGCGAGCGCGGGGAAAAATCGGTGCATCCCGTTGAACAATTGGAGTCGATCCACGACCGCCCGGCGGAAGATTTTCAACGAGCACCCAGTGTCACGGACGCGATCACCCGTGACAGCGCTTCGCACGGCGTTGGCCACGCGCGAAGAGATTTTCCGGACCAGGTTGTCATGTCGATTAATGCGCCAACCACAAACCAGGTCATGTGTTTGGAGCAGAGGCAACAATGTCGCGATGTCAGCCGGGTCGTTCTGCAAATCTCCGTCCATCGTGATCACGGCAGCCCCAGTGGAGTGCCGGAAACCCGCGTCGAAGGCAGCGGATTGGCCGTAGTTCCGATCGAAGTGGAGGACTTTGACTTCGGGATTTTGAGCGGCGAGCCGGTCCAGCACGTCGCTGCTGCCATCGGAGCTCCCATCGTCCACATAGAGAATTTCGAACGCCGCTGCGCGCGATTCTTCACGAGCACCCATGACCTTCAGCAGTTGTTCGGTCAGCGGCACCAGGTTGTCTCGTTCATCCTTGATGGGGATGACGACGGAAGCCCATGGACGGGATGGCACGGTCATGGAGAACAGAGGTTCCTGAACGAGCAGGCAAGCCGAAACGTCACGGACGCATTCTACCGAACGTCAGGAAAACCGTCAAACCACGCGACACCAGCGCGGGCTCGTGGCGAGAGGCACGAGGCAAGGGGTCAGAGTGAACAGGCAAGAGGCGAGGGAGAAAACATCCGGTGCTCCGCCCACTAGCCCCTCGCCCCTTGCCACGGGCCTGCGTGCGCCTACTTCGCCATCGCGGCCTCCCCAGCCGCGATCGTGAAGCGCATCGTCCCCATCAAGCTCATGTCGTTGACCTGCTCGCCCGCGTGGATCTCGACTTTGTACCGGCCGGGCTTCCAGCCGCCCTGGGGCGGAAAGAGTTTGAGATAGCCGGTCTCATCTTCGAGCGCGATATACATCGAATCTTCGCCAACGGGTGTTCCGGGCTCGAGCCCCGCGACCTCCTCGGAAAAGCAGCGGCCGAAGACCTTAAAGGCCTGGTAGTGTTGGTGAAGCTCAAACACGATGTAGACGGCCGGAGCATCAGGTCGGAATCGCTGGGTCGGTTTGACCGGCACAATTTCATGGGTGCGGCGAAATCCCAATTCCTCTTCAAACCCTTCCGACATCGTGATCGACCGGAACATCCCTTGCGGTGGGGCGTTGAAGTCGTACTGCTTGACGTCCTCCTGACGGAGTTGGAAGTCGTTGATAGAAGCATTGGGAACAATCGGGAGGTCTTCCGCTAGGGCCTGGGTCGCCGCCATCGCACAGATGAGGAGTGCATGGGGCAGAATGGGACGCAGACCGAGCATGGTGTGGGGGAAAACCATAACTGTCTCGTACACCGCCTGTGACGGCCTGTCAAGGAAGAGAAGAAGCCGTCAGCGGTCAGCATTCTCTTCACCCCTCCTTGGTAAGGAGGGGTTAGGGGAGGTCGTCTTCGCCGAGATTCGTGTCTGCCGAAATTCAAGTACTGGATGGAATTTTTCAGCGGCTGTTTGAGATCGGAGCGGCTAACTTGTATTCGATTGCCTCTGGGCATGTTGCGCTACCCCTCCTTTACCTCCCCTTACAAAGGGGAGGTACTAAGAAGGCTGACGGCCAATCTCTGACGGCTCTTCTCCCATTGCGACTGTTTTGAGCCATCTGTTAGAATTTGCAACCTTAAGGATTAGGCAAGAGGCGCGAGGCTAGAGGCAAGTGGGAAAGCAACGGATTCTTCACCCCCTAGCCCCTTGCCCCTAGCCTTTCGCCAGGATTTGATGATGTTGCAAGACGCAGACGCGTTACCCCAGCTCATCGGCGACTATAAGCCGGTCGATCAGTGGCAAGTCCATATCAATTGGCTCTTTTATCGATTCCGCGGCGACCAAGTCCGAAAATTTTATCAAACGTTTGCCTCGGCCGACTATCGACTCGCCCACGCTCTCGCGGCGGATTACTACGATCGCGTTGGCAAACGCGATCGGGCACGAGGCACGAGGCGAGAGGCTAGAGGCAACACACAAGAATCAACCCCTCGCCCCTCGCCCCTCGCCTCTAGCCTAGTGGTACACGAGTGGGGACCCGGCAACGGCAACCTGGCGGCCTGCTTTCTGAGTCACCTCAAAACGCTGGATAAAGACGGAACGATCTACCCACGCCTTCAATACGTGTTGGTCGATTGGGAGCCGGCGGTGCTGGAAGCAATCCTGTCCCGCCCGGACCTGGCTTCCCATCGTGACCACATCCAAACTCTGCAGGCCCATGTCGATCGGTTGGAGACGGTGGCCGACGGGACCGTCGACCGGATCATCTGCAACGAACTCTGGAACGATCTGCCGACAAAATTGATGTCACGCCACGGCAGCGAGATCGAGGAGGAATTCCTCCGGCCCAACATCAGCGAGAAGCTCCTCCCGAAGATTCATGACTGGTCGGCCTTCGTGCGTGCCTTTGACGCCAGGGATGCGGAGACACTCAAGGCCTTCCCGCCGTTTTTCGACGACCTCGTGTGGGAAAAGGAACATCGGACGGTCGAGTGGAAGGACGTGCCGTTCCGGAAGACCATCACGGAATTTCTGAAGAAGATCGACGAGCAAGTCCTCGTGCCGGTGAATATCGGGGCCTGTGCCACAGTCAAAGAAGCGAAACGGATCCTGGCGCCGGACGCAGTGGGGCTGAGCAGTTTCGACGCCGGCACAGCGGACATGAAAGTCCTCAACGACCCGGAAAAGCCCTGTTACGGCCAGTTCGGCGGGCAGTATAGTTTCATGGTGAACTTCGCCCTCATTGAATCCGCGGCGAGGCAGCTGGGCACAGGAGCAGTGACGGTCGAGAGTCAGCGCGAGTTCATCGGGCGCAGCCTGAACACCAACGTCGTTACCCTGATGGATTTATTGGCGACCCATCCGTCGGCCGGATCCAAGCTGGAGCCCTGGGAACAGGACCGCTTGATCCTCAACACGATTCAAGCCTTGAACCAAACGTACGAAAGCCCCTACGAGCGCAAATTGGATTTCCCGATTCGAGAAGACATGCCGAGCGAAGAACGCAACACGCTCCGGGCCCTCGTCGGATCGTTGAAGCCGACCGGCGTGCCGGACACCGTTGCCTACCTGACGGAAGAGGAACTCACGCGCGCGTCACACGACCTCGAAGACATCGGGTACGATCCACAGACATTTTTAGTGGCGCTCACGGCTCCACCAGGCCCTGTGGATTACTGTCACTGTTTTATTCAGTCTCGTCCCTCCGACTAGGGCCGAACGGCCTCTCCCAGGAAATTTCCCTTGACTATTCTTTTGTTCTTCTATAGCCTTCCCCGCGATTGAGGAAGGCCCCCACCTTTCTGAGAAGAAGAGGCTGTTTGCGTGTCCCCATCAAGGTGCGTGAGGACTGGGGAACTTGAGCAACCGGAGAAGGTGAGTCTCGCAGATGTTTGGCTCATTCGGGTGGATGGAGCTGCTCCTGATCTTGATCATCGTCTTGATCATTTTCGGGGCGGGGAAAATCCCACAGTTGGGCGAAGGGCTGGGGAAAGCCATCAAGGGCTTCAAAAAGAGTGTCAACGAACCGGACGCCATCGACGTCACGCCTCCCGCTGCGGAACAACAGACGGCGCAGATCGCACAGACTCACACAGCTCCACCTCCCGCGGCTCCAGTGGAACAAGGACAGCAGACCAAGCAGGGATAATCGATGGATAGGCATAAGGCACGAGGCACGAGGCAAGTGGCATGAACGGCGGCTTGCAGCTCTCTCGCTCCTTTCTCTGTGCCTCGAACCAAGGACGGAACCATGTTTGGATTGGGTGCCGGCGAGATTCTCATCATCTTAGTGATCGCCTTTTTACTGTTCGGCCCCAAGCAGTTGCCTGAAGTCGGCCGCCAGGTCGGCAAAGCGGTCAAGGGATTTAAGGAAACGGCGGAGGACCTGCGGAAATCGGTGGAGCCGGAGCTGAACATGCTCGAGCAGGAAGTCAAAATGGTCGAGCAGGACTTCCAAGCGTCGATGAAGGAAGCGGAAGAACAGATTGCCGCGTCCACATCGCTGGAGGAGAAGACCGGCGGCTCGACAGGAGAGACGAAGCAGGTATGAAAGGCCAGAGGCGAGTGGCTAGAGGCAAGGGGCAGAGAAAACATCTTTCCTCTAGCCTCTTGCCCCTAACCTCTAGCCTTTCGCTGGTCGCGCGCGACCAGCGAGATGATGGAAGGAGGTGACTGCTTCTCAACTGATCCGGTGATGAGATCGTCCGGCGGTGAAGGAAGCCCGAGTCGAAGAAGCAAAAAGCATTTGTCAGAATCTGTCGTCTGAGAGAGTGATGGGGGACGTGGGCACAACGGTCTTCCAGATTCGAATCAAGGCAACGTCAGCGTCAATGCAGTTGGATGTCAAGTCGGTGGCTAAGCACAGGCAAGAGGCCAGAGACACGAGGCAAGAGGGTCGATCCTCTCGCCTCTCGCCCCGAACCTCACGCCCGCCGCAAGGCCATCATCCAATTCACAGGAGGAACGCTATGAGACGTATTCTACGACGGACAGGGTGGGCCACCAGCCTGGCCACCTTCTTCAGCGCGGCCATGATGGCAGCGGGCATGTCATTCGTGAGCGCTCCGGCCCAAGCGGCCTTCGAATTGCCGGAAGGTGAGAAGATCACCAACGTGCCGGCGATCCCTCGGAACATCCCTCAGAAAGAAGCCTATGAACTGTACGATCCGCGAATCGGCAAGAACTTTGATCTCAGCAAATTCTGGCTGCGCGCGGACCTTCGCGTGAGACCGGAATGGAGAAACGGCGTCTGCTTCGGCGGATCCGGGCAAACAGCGTACGGGGCTTGTAACGCCGCCGTGGGAAGCACCGCCAACGGGACAGCGCCCAGGCCGGGCAGTAATGCAGCTGCCGGCAACGGGATTGGAGCGAACAACTCCTTCGTCCAACAGTGGGTCCGTCTGGGTGTCGGCTATGACCTCTCGCCAGATGTCAACTTCTACACCGAATTGATCTACTCCAACGATTGGGGTACGAGCGCCAATCCGGCAGTTCCTGGTCAGTCTGGGGGTCCCGCGCTGAACAACAACTGCGGGCAGGCTCAAGCGAACGGCTCAGCTGGGTGCTCCTTGGGTGTCAGGGCCGCCTATATGTTGGTCCGGAACCTGGCGGACGTCCAGGGTTTGAGCATGAAGGCGGGCCGCCAATATCTGGTCTTCGGCGCCCAATCCCTGTTCGGTCACTTCGACTGGGCCAACACCGGCTTCTCCCATGACGGAGTGATGTTCCAATACTCCACCAAGCCGGTCGACATCTGGGCAGGCTTGTTCCGCGAGTCGGACCAGAATATCGCCCAGGCTGCCTCGACCGGAAGTTTCAACAACTGCGCTGCTGGCGCAAACGCCGGCTGCCAATCCAAAAACAATTCCACCGTGGGTATCATCTATACCCAGATCAAGTCTGTGCCAGGGTTCATCATCGAGCCCCACTATTTTCTCTACATGAACAGCGAGAATGTGACGAACGGGGCATCGGCTTGTACTGCCGCTGGCGCCGGGTCCCTCGGCTGCGGTGCTTCATCAGCCTCCGGCGACTGGATCGCGAAATCAAACTCGCAGATTCGCAACACGGTCGGCAACCGGGTCGAGATGCGGAAGGGCAACTTCGACTTCCAGGACGAATTGGAGTACCAATTCGGCCGGATGGCGTCCGGTCAGTTCGCCTCGAACGCCATGAATATGCACATCAATGCCTGGGCGACCAGAAATTGGCTCGGCTATACGTTCTACCAGAGTGAATACAAGCCGAGAATCGCGGTCAACTTCGACTATGCCTCGGGCGACGGTAATGCAAACTGTAACGCCCCCGTAGCCGGAACCGCGACGAACAAAGTCTGCACCACAGCCAACACCTTTGAAAACCTCTATCCCACAAATCACATCCATATGGGCTATATGGACGTGCAATCGTGGAGGAACATGTTGAGCCCGTCGGCCAATTTCCAGATCCGGCCGACCAAGAACGACCACTTCGAGATCTGGTACACGAACCTCAACCTGGCCAATTCAAAAGACAACTGGTACCGGGGTTCTCAGACTGTGTATGTCTTCTCGAAGGCAACCAACTCGAACAAACATATCGGCGACGAAGTGGACTTCACGTTGACCCATATGTTCGCCGATGGCAAAGTCGCGGTTCAGGTCGATTACAGCTATCTGTGGATCGGCGACTACATCAAGAACAACCTGGGGAACAATTCGAACCAGCAGTGGGCGTACATCTCACTCTGGACGAATTTCTAAGAACTAGGCACGCAAGGGGCGAGAGGCGAGAGGAACTCTCGCCTGAGCCGAGCAGCCGAAGCCCCGCGGGGTGATCCCCCGCGGGGCTTCATATTTTTGAGGCGGGGACAAGTTTGGAGTGAAGTAGCGGTCAGCGATCAGCGTTCTCAATTTTCCTCCCGTTTGTAAGGGGAGGATAGGAGGGGTAGCGCAAGATGCCCAGAGCCGCACGAGGACAAGCAGGCCATCTCGATCTCAAGCGCCGACTTCGTTCGGATATGACTGGTCCTGAGAAGCGACTGTGGTCGAGATTGCGGGCGCGGCAACTGCAGGGGGTCAAGTTCCGCCGGCAACATGGCATTGGTCCGTACATCGTGGACTTCTATTGTCCGGAACGGTCGCTTGTCATTGAAGTCGACGGCGACAGTCACGCCGATGCCGAACAGAGCCAGAAAGATCAACGTCGTGACCGGTATCTTCAGTCCATCGGTCTGAGTGTCGTTCGTTATGGGAACGATGACATCATGAAGAATCTCGACGGTGTACTCGAAGACCTGCAGAAGCGATTGACGTTAGGATCGACCCCCCCAGCCCCTCCTTATTAAGGAGGGGTGGAGCTGAAAGCTGACCGCTGAGGGCTGACAGCTGAATGCTGATGGCTGATGGCTTGTTTACGCCCTCAGATTCCCCGCGCGACGAAACTGCTCTTGCAGCTCCTCATACGTCTGCGTGACGGGGAATTGCGGAAACTCTTTCGGCAGGTGGGCTGGCGGGCGGAAGAAGAAGCCGGCGTGGGCTTCGGCAAGCATGGCCGTGTCGTTGTAGGCGTCGCCGGCGGCGAGCGTGTGGAAGTTGAGCGATTTGAAGGCGGCAACGGAATGTTTCTTCTGGTTCTGCATCCGCATGTGATGAGCCAGAATGCGGCCCTGGCTGTCGATTTCGAGCTGATTGCAGAAGAGCGTCGGATACCCGAGTTGGCGCATCAGCGGCAACGCAAACTGATAAAAGGTGTCCGAGAGGACCACCAGCTGACACCGTTCACGTAGCCAGGCGATGAAATCAATCGCACCTTCCAAGGGGCCCATCTTTTCGATCACGGATTGGATGTCGGCGATGGTCAGCTTGTGTTGATCAAGGATCGCCAGCCGCCGTTTCATCAAGGCGTCGTAGTCCGGCATCTCCCTGGTCGTGATTTTTAGCTCATCGATGCCGGTTTTGCGCGCGACCCCGATCCAGATCTCGGGGACTAAGACGCCTTCCAGGTCAAGACAGACCATCACGGGCTTTTGCATTCAGTTGCTCCTCTCCCGTTTCTGTTAGTATTAGTAATGGCGCGAGGCTAGGGGCGAGGGGCTAGAGGGAAGATGTTTTCTTCACCCCTTGCCTCTCGCCTCGCACCTCTTGCCCAACGTTAAACGCCTGGCTCAAAAACCGCCAGACTTTATCCAGTGCCCGATCGAGCAACGTCGTGCCCTGCCAGCGCGGTTGATTTTCCGCTTGATGCCGGTCAGCCCAGTCCATCGCGACGGGGAGCGGAATGAGCCGCGGCACGGAGTCCGTCAGTTCTGCCCAAAGCAGTCCCAAGACTGATCCCATTCTGATGGGAACCGGAAGCGGCTGAACGGGATTACGAACCAGATCCTGGCACCATTCTGCCGGCGACGTGACGAGCAACTCACGGCAGGCGGCGGGCCTCGCCTCATAAATGGAACACATTTCCAGTTCGAGAAAGGGACAGGGCATCCGCAGTGAGTAATAGGCGCGATTCAACGGCTCGAAATCTTCGTCGGAGCGAGCCTCCGTTCCCTCTGCCACAGCGGAGAGTTGATCCAATAGACCATGTTCCTGGAGCTGCTGTTTCGTCTCAGTCAGGCGGCGGGTGATGAGATTGCGACGATCGACGGGAAGATTGTCGACGTACTCCTTCAACGCAAACGCTTCAGGAGGCGAGAGAGGGACCAGCATGCGGCAGCAGGCGGCGCATCCCATTCGACAGGAAATGGCCTTGCCTGCCTCGGCGGCGCGGTGCTCTTCGAGCCGCTCGGCTTCTTCTCCCAGCCGACGCATGGCAGGAACGATCGCCGTGATCGGCACGAAGCCGGTCGGGACGTCGAGTGCCGACGAGAGCTGTCCAGCCGGGGTGTTGAGCACAATGTCGAACCGTTCTGCCATAGAAGGTTTGGCGAGGGGTGCGTGACCTCCCCTTCCCCCTCCTTATTAAGGAGGGGCTAGGGGACGTGGTTTGCCTCTCGCCTCGCACTTCGTGCCCGCCATCGATCGGCATCATAGAGAACGATCGATCAACGGGTCAACCACATGGCCTGGCGCCGATCGTGCTGACCGGTTCTTGCTCCCCCCATATGTAAAGCCGCATAATGCGCTCAGGGAGTCAGCTATGGCGCTCTCCGGCCATGTGGTTGGGTTGCTCAAAGAGTACATGCGCGATCTGGTGACGCAGGCCGAGCAGGAAGCGGTCGCCCATGCGTCGTTTGGGTTTTCTTCCGCTCCCTATCGGGCAGATCAAGCCCTCTCGGACTTACTGGCACTGCTCGATGACCGCATCGAATCAGAAGTGTTCAGGTCGGCCTGCCGGAAGGATTCCTCCACGAGATGTGGACCTTGTGTAACGAGGTCCAAACGACAGTACGAGAGCAGGTCTGGTTGGAAACAAACAGCAGTGATCAGCCTGCCTCGAAAGCCCGCACGAGAGAATTGACGTATCAGACTTTGATCGAACTGATCCACGCCCGTTCCCAAACGTCATGAATCCGCTCGTCATCATCCCTGACCCCTCCTTAATAAGGAGGGGCGAGGGGAGGTCATTAGATCTTTCCCGTCAGCCAGTAGACCGCGAGTCCGATCACCTCTGCGATCGCATCCTGGCTGTATTGTAACGCGCGATCGCTCGGAAGGAAGGCGAACAGATTCAGATCCTTCCAGTCATCTCGAGGTTTGTTCTGCGCGACATAGGTACAGGGTACTGGAGTGACGCGGAATCCCTGCTTCGAAAAGAGGGCGGTGGCGCGGGGAAGATGACTGGCTGAGCTGACGAGGAGAATCGACGCTTGCCCCAGCAGCCGTCTTGTGCCGATGGCATTTTCATACGTGGTTCTCGCCTCTTCTTCGGTTACGATCGCATCGTCGGGAACACCGAGACGATGCGCCCACCGTTTCATTTCCGGGGCCTCTTTCGGACCTGATCCGAATACTGATCCGTCGCCTCCTGTCAGGACAAGCCTGGGAGCATAACCTCTCATGTACAAATCCACGCCACACGTCGTCCGATTGCGAGAATAAGAGGTGAGTTCAGCGGTGGGACGTAGCGTCCCTTTTTTATCGATCCCTCCCCCGAGCACAACGACGGCGTCATAGCGATCGGAAGAACCGATCACCGGCGGCGAGTACCAGGTTTCCAAGGAGCCGATCAGCTGGTTGGCAATCAAAGGGCTCGAGACGGTGACGAGCAGCATGAACGCAGTCACACTGCTTCTCCGGATCCATTTGAGACGTGAGGGATGAGGAGGGAAGAGGGACAACAACGTGGTTACCCCCAGAAGTACGACCACCCAGCTGAGCGGGTACACTCCGTACTTGACGAATTTGTAGAGGCCGAACAAGAATGGCGTAAGTTCCATCAATGTACCTCATCGCTTGTGGCGGAATAGCGGCCAGTGTGGCGTCCCGCCCCCTCACCGCCTCTCTCGAAATTTTCCTCCCCTTTGTAAGGGGAGGCAGAGAGGGGTAGAGTCGACCTCCCCTCACCCCTCCTTAATAAGGGGGGAAAGGGGGAGATGGGACGCAACACTAGGATACATCACATACACGGAGTCACCAAGGAGGCATGTTCGCACGATGGCACAAGGCCGGCAGTATTGGCTCATGAAATCCGAACCAAACGCGTTTTCCATCGATGATCTCGTGAAATCCCCGAAGCGGACGACCTGTTGGGATGGAGTCAGAAATTATCAGGCCAGAAACTTTATGCGGTCCATGGCCGTAGGAGACCAGGTGCTCTTCTACCATAGCAATGCTGATCCACCTGCCGTCGTTGGAATCGCGGAAGTCGTACGAGCGGCCTATCCGGATGATACCCAATTCGACAAATCAAGTAGTCACTTTGACCCGGGCAGCGATCCGGCCAAGCCGCGCTGGGACATGGTCGACATCATGCATCGCCAAACGTTCAAAACCGGTGTTTCGCTCGATCGATTGAAACGTGAACCGAAACTGAAAGGCATGGGGCTCTTGCAGAAGGGGTCGCGTCTGTCAGTTCAACCCGTGACCGGGGCGGAGTGGGCCGTGATCCTCAAGTTGGCTGGTGAATGAAGGAATAACCCTGCCGGTCCATGTGAGCTATAGGAGAGAGCCTCAGCCACGAAGTCGGCACCCGGTCTGACTCAGGTCTTGGCTTTCCCGTTGTACAGATGGCTGTGCTGCCAGTCCAACCAGGCGTGGCCCAGTTCGTGGGCGAGGAGATAACGGCGTCTGGTGACGGGAAGACGCTTGCGGAGATAGATCGTTTTGGCCTCATCGTCCCAGATGCCGTCTGCGTTTGAATCACGTCGATCCATCTCCGTGTCCGACAGTTGACGGACTGAGATCCGGTAGCCGAAGGGTAAAACCACTCGAGAGGGAATTCGCATCGCCATCAGTACTCCGTTGGATGTTAGCCTAACACAAACGCCGGCTCCGCTTCACAGCTAAATACTCTTAAAGAATCAACAGCTTATGTGTTTTATTCGCATGGAATCTGTGGGGACCCGAGGAGGAGAATTTCCTTTCTGGAAAGCGGTGGACAAGTGGAACTTGCTCTCCTGCATCCGACTGCAACCATCGTTCTGAGGGCCCTCTCGTGAAAAAGTGGTGGGGGGATCTCTCAGAGTGGTGAGAGGCGACTGTTGTGTTCCTGACAGAATTCTACAGTGCCCGAGCGGATCGGGGAGTGACCCTTCTATACGGAAGTGAGCGCAATGCTTTGCCTAACCGAACGCAGGGGTATAATAGTGATTGAGCGAGGTCAGCGATGCGTCGGGTTCTCGTCCTTGGGGCTGGGAAAATCGGTTCTCTGGCTGCGTGCTTTCTGGATGAGAGCCGCGACTATGAGGTGCATCTCGGAGATGTCAGTCTTGAAGCCCCCAAGCGATTGATCGAAGAGCTGAGCCTCGCTCGCGTCACACCGGTCCTGCTCGACGTTCGGCATCCCGACGCAGTCAGCGCTTATCTGACTGCCCACCGGTTTGAGGCGGTTCTCTCAAGCCTCCCGTATTTTTGCAATCCCACGGTTGCCGGACTCGCCCTAAAACATGAGTTACACTACTTCGACCTCACCGAAGATGTTGAAGTCACCGAACAAGTCAAGGTGCTGAGCGCCGGCTCGTCTCACGCGTTCGTGCCCCAATGCGGTCTGGCTCCCGGTTTCATCAGCATCGTCACGCACGATCTGATGACCCATTTCGAAACCGTCGACACGGTGAAGATGCGCGTCGGCGCCTTACCGGTTCATCCGAGCAACGCACTCAAGTATTCGCTCACCTGGTCGACGGACGGACTGATTAACGAATACGGCAACGTCTGTTACGGCATCGAGGAAGGTGAAAAAGTCCCGCTCCAACCGCTTGAGGGATATGAGACGATCGAAGTGGACGGGCTGCTCTACGAAGCCTTCAATACGTCGGGAGGACTCGGCACGTTGGCGGATACCTATGCCGGGAAGGTTCAGACGATGAACTATAAAACTCTGCGGTATCCGGGTCATTGCGAAAAAATCCACTTGCTCATGAAGGACCTCAAGCTCAATGAGGATCGCGAGACACTCAAACGAATTCTCGAACATGCCGTTCCCCAAACGTTGCAGGACGTGGTCCTCATTTATGCCTCGGTCGCCGGGAGGCGGGAAGGCGCCCTGTTCGAAGAAAACTATGTCAAAAAGATCTACCCGCAATGTTTGAAGGGCAGGCTCTGGTCGGCGATTCAAGTGACGACCGCGTCGAGTCTCTGTGCCGTGGTCGATCTCGTGCTCGCCGCCCCGTCGCGCTACAAGGGCTTCGTAACCCAGGAATCGCTGTCCCTGCAGGATGTGCTGACCAACCGGTTTGGAGCCTGTTTCCGGTGAATAGAACGTCGGAAATCCTGAAAGGATTGGGCTTGAGTGCGGTGAACGCCGGCGGAAGCACCGGTGTGGGGTGGTGGGCCAAGGGGGACGGCCGCTCGTTCGGCTCGGCGAATCCTGCGACCGGTGACGTGATTGCCCAGGTGCAGCCCTGCTCGTCCGACGACTATGAGTCCATCGTTCGCCAAGCAATCGAGTCGTTCGAGCGCTGGCGACTGGTGCCGGCGCCGCAGCGCGGGGAGCTGGTCCGGCAGATCGGGGTCGCGTTGCGCGATAAGAAGGACCTGCTCGGGTCGCTGGTCTCCCTCGAAGTCGGCAAGATCAAAGCGGAGGGCGACGGCGAAGTCCAGGAAATGATCGATATGGCGGACTTCGCGGTCGGACAAGCCCGCATGTTGTATGGCCAGACGATGCAATCGGAACGGCCGCAGCATCGGATGTATGAGCAGTGGCATCCGTTGGGACCAATTGGGGTGATCACGGCGTTCAATTTTCCTGTGGCGGTCTGGGCCTGGAATGCCTTCGTCGCCGCGATTGCCGGCGATACGGTGGTCTGGAAACCCTCGCCGAAAGCGCCGCTCTGTGCCGTGGCGGTCCAACACATCTGCAACCAGGTGATGGAGCAGCAGGGCTACCGGGGCATCTTTTCGCTCTTGATCACCGAGGAGAACACACTCGCTGAGACGATGGTGCACGACCGCCGGCTGCCGCTGATCTCATTTACCGGGTCCGTTCCCGTCGGTCGGAAGGTTGCCTCGGTCGTGGGGCAACGGTTAGGCCGCACATTGCTGGAACTTAGCGCCAACAATGCCATCATCGTGGACGAAAGTGCCGACTTGAACCTAGCCATTCGCGCGATCGTCTTCGGCGCGGTGGGAACGGCCGGCCAGCGTTGCACGACGACCAGGCGGCTGTTGGTCCATGAATCCCGATATGATGAGGTGGTGACGAAACTCGCTTCGGCCTACAAGCAAGTGCGCATTGGCAATCCGCTGGAGACAGGCGTGCTCATGGGGCCCCTGATCGATCACGCCGCCGTCGAGGCCTTCCGTGCCGCCATCGAGGAAGTCACGAAAGAAGGCGGTACCATTTTGTATGGCGGACATGTTTTGGACCGGTCGGGGTATTTTGTCGAGCCCACGCTCGTACAGGCCCAGAACCACTGGCCCGTCGTTCAGCGAGAAACCTTCGCGCCGATCCTCTACATCATGACGTTCAATACGATCGAGGAAGCCATCGCACTACACAACGATGTCCCGCAGGGCCTTTCCTCCGCGATTTTTACGTCCGATATTCGCAGAAGCGAGCGCTTCCTGTCGGCAGCCGGGAGCGATTGCGGGATTGCCAACGTGAACATCGGCACCTCCGGAGCGGAAATCGGCGGGGCCTTCGGTGGAGAGAAGGAAACCGGTGGCGGGCGGGAAGCCGGCTCAGATGCCTGGAAAGCCTACATGCGGCGCCAGACGAATACGATCAACTGGGGCACGGAGTTACCGTTGGCTCAAGGAATCAAGTTTGGGGAATGACCTGCCCTACCCCCTCCTTATTAAGGAGGGGCAAGGGGAGGTAAGGAGTCGTCACCATGGACCAAGCGGCTCAACTCGATGCGCTGATCAGCCGAATGATTGATGCGTATGTGGCGCGCAACCACGCGGCCAAAATCCTCCGGGAATTGCTGGAGGAGGCTGGCGTCGGCTTCTACCCGGTGGCGGACCATCTGACCCTGCGGACGCTGGACGTCGATCGGCGCGCCGAGGAATACACGAAGCTCGGTTACGCCTACAGTGAGACGTTGCAGTACGACGATTGGTACGCCAAGGTCTATCGAAAAGCCGGGTATCCTGCACTATTCGTGGATCAGGCCTATCCTGACGAACGGGGTAAAACGAGTATCATCCCCGGATGGGTCAAAAAATTCGGAGACCAGGTCTACCATCACGTCGCTGCGCGTGTGGACGATATCGAGAAGGCGATCGATCGGCTGAAGATGAAAGGCGTCGTCTTTGCAGGCCAGATCGTGGGCGCGCGCGGCGGCCCATTACGCCAAATCTTTACTGCTCCTGAAATGGTCGATGGTCAGCCGTTTTCGGTGCTCGAACTCGCCGAACGGCACCGCGGCTATCAAGGTTTCTCCCCGCCACAGGCCGATAGTTTGATGAAGTCCACGATCAAGTGAGAATGTTGTAAAAGCCTTCCAGCTGCGTTCTCGCCTCGCTCAAGGCCTCGACGTACAGAACTGAGTACGCCTCAGCCTTTCGCTCGCTGCGGCCTTGCTGAGCAGGCTTTTTCAGCATTCTCAGTGAGAACGATATTTTCGCCCACGCACTCCGGCTGAAAGATTTGCTTGTCTTGCGCACCGGTAATTTTGCAACAGTCTCAAAGTAGCCTCCAGCTATCAGCCGTCAGCTATCAGGTAGATACCGATGCCGTATCGTTCGAAGACGGATGTCAGCATTGTCAGAGAATCATGGTAGACGAGGAAGCCGAAGAGGACGAGCAAGACCCCGCTCATCGCTGAAACGACGCCGAGGTACCCGCAGACCCGTTTGAACGAAGCCAGGAATCGGTCGATCCCCAGCGCTGCTCCAAAGAACGGTAAGCCCAAACCGGCCGAATAGAACGTCAGCAGCATCACCCCGTCCATAAGGGTCTCAGTCGTGCTCGCATAGAGCAGCATGGTGCCGAGCACCGGACCCACGCAGGGAGTCCAGCCGGCGGCAAAGGTTGCCCCGATCAGTGCTGAACCGGCATAGCCTGCCGGACGGTTTTGCAGATGAATGCGCCTCTCTGCCATGAGGAATGTGAGTTTCAAAATGCCCATGAGGTACAGCCCGAACAGGATGATGCAGACGCCGCCGACTTTCCGGATGAGCTGCTGATGGTCCGTCAGGAACTGACCGAGTAAACTGGCCGAAGCTCCGAATCCGATGAAAACAAGTGAAAAGCCCACAGTGAACAGGAGTGCATTGACCAGGATCGTCTTGCGCTGACGGCGCCGCTCGACGGAATCGGATAGTTGGTCCAGTGAGAGGCCGGTGATGTATATGAGATATGAAGGAACCAGCGGCAACACACAGGGAGAGATGAACGAGAGTAGTCCAGCGACAAAGGCGGCCATCAGTGAAGTCTGTGGAAGAGATTCGAGCATAATTATGACGGCAATCGAAAGTGGGGAGAGGGCGGTTACCCTCTCCCTACCTGCGATTATCATCCTTTCAGTGTGGACAGAAACTCCCGGAACTGGAAGTTCTGAAGGATGCCTCCTCCACGATGGACCAGCACGATGCTTCCCTGAGCATCCAACAACACGTACGTCGGGGTCGCGTTGACCTTGAACGCCTGGGCGACCCAGCGATCTTCGTCATAGGCGGTTGGGAAGACGAACGTCCCGGACCGTTCTTTGACGAATTGTGTGACGTTCGTTCTGGTGTCTGCGAATCCGATCGAGACGATCCGGAGTTGCGCCGGTCTTTCCCGCTGATAAAATTCTCCCACGAGCGGCAGGTCGCGCTGACAGACCTTGCACCAGGGAGCCCAGAAGACCAGCAAGGTTGGCCGGCCCTTCAGCGATTCATTGCTGTAGGACTCGCCAGTGAACGTGACCAACTCGAACGCCGGCGCCGGCCAGCCGGTCGGTGTCGCCAGCAGCTCCGGCGATCCAGACAAAACGATCAAGCATACGAGAATGCTTGTACCGAACCAACGCATGACGACCCTCCGTTTCATGGCTTAATATAGAGGTAACCTTCCTTCTGCAGATCCGCGATCCGCTTTACAGCTACCGGGTGCAGCGTGGCGACAAATCCCTTCGCCAAATTGTCGATGGTCTTGCCGAAGGCCTTCATCGACACCTGACACATCTCCGCCTTGGCGCCTTTCTCGATGATCTGATCGAATCGCTTCGTCATCTCCGGGTCCATCTTGTCCTTCTCGAACAATTCAAGCGCTGGTCCGTGCACGACCAGCTCGACATCGATCTTGTCCGGCCCGCCTTCCGCATCGATGTGCTTGTTAATGAGGGCGAGCGCGTATTTCGCCACCTCCGGGTCTTTTCCATCGACGTGATAGAGAACCTTGACTTTCTGTTGTCCTTCGGCCGCCTGAGCCTGACTCACAGGCCACGCCAGCATGGTCGCGACTACGAAAACAAGGGACAGCACCTGCATGCGACTCGCGAAGCTCATCATGGCATCCTCCTTGATGTAGTGAACGTGAAGTGAAATGGAATTCATGCGCACATCGTACGTGCCGAGCCGGCGAGCCGGTAGGGGAGATCGCTTCGAAAGAGGAACATTTATTCCCCTATCCGATAGGGGGGAATGCCCCCACCCTTGTCCTCCCTCATAGATTATGGAGGAGGGATGGGAGGGGGACTACTGTTTGGGATGTTGTTGGGTGAAGTAGACAGCTGCCTGAGATCGGCGGGTGACGCGCAGTTTCTGAAAAATATTTTCGAGGTAGTGGCCGACGGTTTTGTCGCTCAGGTTCAACGAGACGGCGATTTCTTTATTCGTTTTCCCTTCCGCCACCAAAGCCAGCACCCGTTCCTCCTGAGGCGACAAGGGCTCACGTTTGTCCTGTTGCGCCGGCGCTGATAGAGATTTCACTTTGGCGAGCACGCGCTGCGTGACGGCAGGGTCGAGGATCGACTGTCCCGATGCCACCGTCTTGACCGCATCGATCAACTGCTCGCTGCTCACTTCCTTCAGGAGAAATCCATCGGCCCCGGCCAGGATGGTGGCGAGCACCGCGTCATCGTCCGCAAAGGAGGTCAAGAACAGTACCCTCGTCTCAGGATGCGTCGCACGGATCGCGCGACAGGCCTCGATCCCGTTCCCATCCGGAAGCCGGACGTCCATCAATATGACGTTCGGTTTGAGCCTTAACGCGTCTGCCACGGCGGAGACCATGGTGCCGGCCTCGCCGACGACTTGAAATCCTCCGGCCTCGGCAAACAATGTTCGCAGACCGATGCGGAGGACCTCGTGATCGTCCACCAAGAGGAGCCGGATCGGTTTCGTCTCAGGTCGCGGCATCAGTTCGCTCCTGAGGGAGGTCGCACACAATCCTTGTTCCGTGACCCGGCTCGGACGCGACCTCAAACCGGCCTCCCAGCTTTCTGGTACGCCTCTCCATATTAATCAACCCGTGACCCTGCCCCATGACAGTTCCGACATCGAACCCGACTCCGTCGTCCTCCACGGTCAGACGGACCGATCCATCGTCCAGTTGGAGTGAGAGTGTCCCTGTGCGAGCCGCTGAGTGCCGGCGGCTGTTGCTCATGGCTTCTCGGGCGATGGCGAGCAGATGCGTCGCCTGTTCGGGGGTCAACCGGTCCGCAGCGATGGAACTCGTCACCATACGAAACTGAGGTTGGTGCGAATCGTTGAACTCGCGCACCAGTGAGCCCAGGGCCGCTTCGAGCGCCCTTCCGTTCGAAATCGTCGGCTCGACGCCGAGAATATACCCCCGTAGGTCTCGTATGACGGACTTAAGGCCGGCTACCGCCGCGCCCAAGTGTGCGCCGAGACCCTGTTGGACTGTTGAGGCGAGACGTTGGCATCGTTCGAGATTGAGCCCGATGGCGAAGAGGGACTGGATAGTACTGTCGTGCAGGTCCTGGGCCATGCGCTCTCGTTCATCGAGGAGCTGACGGAGCTGTCCCTCGCTCCGCCGTAAAGTCTCCTCGGTTTCCATGGTCCGCGCGAGAGACGTTTGTAAGTCGGAGGCGACCTGTAAATAATTGCGCCCAATGTATCCCAATGCGAGGAGGGAGGCGATCAGACGTAGCGAATGCCAGAACCACCAGCGGTTGTCCCAGGGGATTGAGTACATGAACACGAACTCAGCGAGACCGAACAGGAGAGCCAGGCTCGCGAAGAGCGCATCCTCGGATCGACCAGAGCGCCGGTAGTCCCACAGAAGGCGCGCCGTCGCCGCCAGAAAAAACAGGCAGGCCAGACTTTGCGGCGCAACCGCCGTCGGCGTAAATTCTCCATTTCGGACCATCTCGGGAATCTGCTCGGGAAAGATCAGAAACCACGTTCCCAACGACAAGGCTCCGGTTGCGACGATTAAGGGGACTCGACGCAGCCTCGATTCACCATCGGGAACACGCGACCTCCACACCAGCAGAAAGCCGACGCCGCCCGCCAGGCTGGCCAGGTTTCGAAAGAGCACGAAGCCATTGCCCGGTTGCGAGATCGCATGAAACTCTTCGAGGAGTCCCATGCCGAGGAATCCAGCGGCGAGCGCCCGGTATTTTCTGGAAGCGGACTCGCTAGGAGTATGCAGTAGCACCATCGCCATCGCGATGGAGACGAGGCCTCCCACTGCCTCAATGGCCGAGTGGAGCGCCTCATGGTGCCACCGCCAATCAGGCCACCAGGCATGCATGGCGCTGCCGGCCGCCAGCGCTCCGGCACTGCCAGCGATGACGACGAGATATGGGACGGACGGACTGGTCCACATGGTTGCTATCGTCGCGGTCATTCGCCTGGTCAGATTCAGGACACAAGCGAACGCAAAGATCAAGGCGGGCAGCATCCAGCTATCAGCTGTCAGCTCTCAGCCAGGGGTCGTAGCATCTTCAGCCCGGGGATCTTCAACGTGCGGATGCAGTCCGCGATCGCCTTCAAGGCATCAGGACGAGCGAATCCTTTTCTCCAGGACAACCCGATCTGCCTTCCTGGGACCGGTTTCGCAAAGGGCAGGACGGCGAGCCTCTTATTATGATACTTGGGCGTCAGTGCACTGGAAGGCAACACGGTGATGCCGAGCCCCGAGGCCACCATGTGGCGAATCGTTTCGAGCGAGTTTCCTTGCATCACGTCCATATCCGATCGGCTGAGTTCGGGACAGGCTTCTAACACTTGAAGCCGGAAGCAGTGTCCTGCATGTGGCAGAATCACCTTCTCGCCAGCCAGGGCGCGAGAGTCGATGAGTTTCCGGTGGGCCCAAGGATGGGTGACGGGGACGACGAGCTTAAATTCTTCCTCATAGAGCGGTTGGGAGACGATACCAGGCTCATCGAATGGAAGAGCCAGTATGATTGCATCCAGCTTTCCGTTCTTCAGCATGGCGGTGAGGTTCGCCGTCAGGTTTTCTTCGATCTCCAAGGGCATGGCCGGTGCCCGCTTATGCAACAGAGGAACTAAGTCAGGCAGAAGATAGGGCCCGACGGTGGCGATGACTCCTAAGCGCAGCGGGCCGACGAGCTGATCCTTTCCCTCTGCCGCAATCAATTTGATGCGGTCTGCTTCCTCTATCACTCGCTGCGCCTGTTCGACGATCTTTGCTCCAGCCGGCGTGAGCGCCACGTCGTTTTTGCGACGTTCGAAAATCGTCGTTCCCAGTTCGTCCTCCAGCTTCTGAATGGCCAGACTGAGTGCCGGCTGCGTAATGAAGCAACGAGAGGAGGCGCGGCCGAAGTGCCGTTCCTGCGCCACGGCTATGATGTAGCGGAGTTCGGTCAGAGTCATGGCCAGCCTGTTAAGAGGAGGAACTGAATGATTTGCTCTTTTAATCGTCATGCATAACACAATCAATTAGACTAATCAATGGAGCGAGAATAGATTGATGTCGGCGACGGATTTAACGCACAATGGCGTGTGTATTCCTAAAAGAAGGGGGGAAATGAAGATGAAAACACGAAAGTTGGGAGCGTCGATGTCTGTGTGCGCGGTGACGATGTTCGTGCTGCTCGCGGGACTCCCTTTCAGTGAGGTGCGGGGAGAGCAAGCAACGGCTGGCAAGCCAACTGACGCGGCGAAAGGGGAATACAAACTCAAGATTCCGTTCGGCCTCGAAGAAACCGCGGTGGTGATTCCTGCCGACAATCCCCTGACGAAGGAGAAGGTGGAGCTCGGGCGCCTCCTGTTCTTTGACAAGCGACTGTCGAAAAACAACACGATCGCCTGTGCCAGTTGCCATCTGCCGCAATTTGCCTTTACGGACGGAAAACCCGTGTCGACGGGTGTCAATGGGCTCAAGGGAGGCCGCAGCGCCCCAGCGTCGCTGAATCGCATATTCAGCAAGGCTCAGTTCTGGGACGGCCGGGCCGAGACGCTGGAAGACCAGTCGGTGGGGCCGTTCATCAATCCTGTCGAGCATGGCTTCAAGAACCATGACGAAATGATCGCCAAGATGAAGAAGATCCCCGGCTATCGAAAACTGTTCCAGGAGGTGTTCGGATCAGACATCACCATCAACAATGTCGGAAAAGCCATCGCCAGTTTCCAGCGTACGATTCTCTCCGGCAACAGCCCGGGGGACCGGTTTGATCAAGGACAAGATGAGAAGGCGATTTCGCCGGCGGCGCAGAACGGCCTTATCTTGTTCCGTGAGAAAGCCCGCTGCACAAAGTGCCATTCCGGGTTCAACTTCACCGACGAGAAATTTCATAACCTCGGCATCGGCTGGGACGACAACAGGGTGGACCTCGGTCGGTATATGGTGACCGGGAATGCTGAAGAGATCGGTGCATTCAAGACTCCGACCCTCCGGGAGGTCGCACGCAGTGCACCCTATATGCATGACGGACGGTTCAAGACCCTCGAAGAAGTCGTGAATTTCTATAACAAGGGAGGGGTCAAGAATCCTCACCAGGACAATCTCATCATCCCGCTGGAGCTGACGGACCAGGAGAAGCACGACCTGGTGGAGTTCCTCCGCACGCTCAATGGGGAAGGGTGGCAGCACGTCAAGGCGCCGACCTCTTTCCCGAAATAAGGGCCTGTCGCCTGCGTGACACGGCCATTGGCGGAACGGGAAAGTTTTCAGAAAATCCATCTCCGAATCCTTTGATGCGACCGTGGCTCTCATGTACACAAGAGCCACGGTCCACGCCAGTTCGATCTCCGGACCGATTCATCCAAACTCTAACCGCAGGAGGTTTGTTGTGATAAGAAAAAAGCTATTCGCCGTTGTCGCGATAACCGTCTTTGGATGTGCCGGACTCGCCCCTCAACAGGCGCTAAGCGGCGAACCGAAATCGCCCGCCGTGGGATACGACATCCATGTGCAGGCACCACACCTCATGCCGAATGGAGAGGTGGGAGGGCCGTTCCATCATTACTGCAAGGGGATTTCAGACAAGATTCTCCAGTGCTTGCTGTTTGAGTCGACGGACCCGAAGGCACCATTGGTGGCAATTGAGTATTTCGTCGCGAAAGATCTGACGAGCAAACTTCCATCCATCCATTGGCATCGCTTCTTCCATGACCACAAAGTCGAAATCGCCACGGGCCGGGTTCAGGTCTTGGAGCCCGCCGATAAGGCGAAGGAGATTGCCGAAGCCGCATCGAAGACGGACGGAGTGATTTATCATCTCTGGCAGAAGGGCCAGGAATTTCCCGACGGTTCGATCAGTTTCCCTCAGTCACTGGGGCATGAATTCCCCGGACATTCCCAGCCATCAGCACACGTCACACATTAAGGCACCTACGTGCCAAGGGATGATTTGGATCGGGACAAACCCCATGGGGTTTGTCCCGATCCCTTCACAGGCTAACAGGATGGAGGGAGCCTTGGCTTGTCAGAGAGCCATAGCGGTGCTGTGGATCGCGTTGCAGTGGATGGGAGTTGCCTCAACTTTCGGGGCCGATGCCGAGGTATTGAAACAACGCGTGCCACCAGACCAGATCGAAGAGGCTAAGACCTGGAAGAATCCCTTCGAAGCGACTCCGGACAATATTGAGAAAGGAAAGACTCTCTTTCACGGGAAAGCCTTCTGTGTGACCTGCCACGGAAGAGACGGCAAAGGGTTGACCGGTATCGAAGGTCTTCGAGGAAAGTTGCCCCGCAACTTTACCGACGGGAGTTGGCAGGTGGCACGGACCGATGGGGAACTCTTTTGGATCCTCAAAAACGGCAGCCCCGGAACGGCTATGGCCTCCTTCATTCCCCTCATCCTGACCGAAGAGGAAGCCTGGCACGTGTTACTGTACGTTCGATCGTTTGCCAGGGAGTAGGATGGGAGCGATTCAGAGAAGATGAGTTAAAAGTGGTAGGCGATGCCGCCGAGTGCGCTGAACGCGCTGTAATTGCCGCTCAATCCGTAGAAATTGTCAAGGGTTGTAATCTGGGCGTAGTTGTATTTTCCTTCGATGAAGAATCCCCATTCCTCAGTCGCCAATACTTTGAGTCCCACCTGGCTGTTGAGTCCGGGCACAACCTGTCGCCCGCTGATCTGGTCTGAGCTGTTGAAATAGAACGCTCCCACTCCGACGCCGACGTAGGGTTGGAGAACTTTTCCCGGGTAACGCGCCACGACATTGAAGGCGACCGTGATGAGGCGCATCGAAGACTCAGATAACTGAAGCGTGCCGTTTTTCGTGATCTGAGCGGGACAATCAATAGGAAACGGTGGAGGGCCAGCCAGGGCCGTCGCACAGGCCGCAGGATTGTTCACGCTATTTGGGTGAAATGGTACGTAGGTAAGAGTTTGGGTAGTCGTGACGGTTTGGCTCTTGATCGTCGGTTGCGACGTAAATGCCTCGACCTCAACCCCAAGCCAGCTGAATCCTTCATCCTTGAAAAAATACCCGGCTTTGCCTCCAAACAAAGGAGAGTTCTTGAGGCTCACGTCTGACGAATGGAATGTTTGAGCGAGAGTGCCTTGGGGAGGTGTAAATGTAAACGCTGCGCCCGGGAACTGTTGTAGCCCTAATTGTTCACCGAAGTTGTCCATTGTCACGTTTGAGAGCGAACTAGGTGTCGTATACCCGCCATAACCCGCGAGGTACCATTCGGCCAGCCCCGGGCCAGGGCAGACGACGAGGCACAGCGTCAACAGCGCGAGAGCGGTGTTGGTCGCCGTCGCACAGAACCGGTGTTGGCTGGAAAAGGAGCGCATCAATTACTCCGTGAGACAGGCCGGCGCACAATAGTCTTGAAGTCATGACGACGCCATTACGCTCAGATTAAGTTCCCGTTAAATTGACCGGGACGCCATGCGCCTGGAGATGTGCGAATACCTGGGGATTCAGGAGTGGAGTAGAGAGGGTGTTCCCCGGCGTGATCCATGCCGCTGGTGAGACTTAACGGATCTCGTAAACCAAAGTCTGGGGTTGAGCGCTCCGAACAAGATCCACTTGCAGAGTCCGTTCGTTGCGGAGTTGTTGAAAGACCGAAAAGAGCATGCCGGGATCGCGAAGCTCCACGCCGTTGATTCGCTGGAGCACATCGTTGGTCTTGAGGCCAATCTTCTCGAAGAATCCAGACGGCATCACGCTCGTGAGGACAAACCCATCCAGTTTGCCTTTGTCTAGATGAGGAAGAGCTTGAGCCTGCATAAGGAGGCGCGTCGGATCTGCGAGTGCGGCATCAATCTCACGGCGGTCCATGATGCGACGCTGAGGAGCTGAGGGTCGTGAGACCGGTATGGGGAGTGCTGCACCAGGTGCGTTTGATCGCAGATATTGGCTGAGCGCGAGATCGAGCCATTCTTCCTGTTTTCCCTCGCGGAACAAGACCCGGTCTTTTTCAATTGCCGACAAGAAACCGACCGAAGGGACCTGCTCGCCCATGCGGTACATGCTCTGCTTTTTCGTCGACAGATCTTCGAAGACGGCCATAATGCCTCCTTGGGGTCCGAACACCGTTCCGAGCAGCGCGATCTTCTTGCCGACGTTGAGCGGAGGAGCAGGCGGCCCGCTTTGTTGACCTGAGTCAAGAGCATCACCTGCATCTGGAGGAAGGGGAAACAATCCTCTCGCCCTAATTGCGTCTGCGAGCCCGATGGGTGTCTCGGTTTGAGGTTCCGATGGAATAATTGAAGCAAAGGCGGAACCCGGCATAGGCGGAGGGCGTAAGGCATCCGCGACAAAAGCATTCACCGTGTGGGCCAACAGGAACGCACCCAATGTCAGATATATAGCGATCATCACGCGCTTGGGCGTTAGAAACCGCTTCAGCATGCGAGATCATTCCTCCCGTCTAACGATATCGTGCATCCTAGTGACACGCGAATCGGTCCGCAAGAGGAGCGAAGGGGGCTCACGCGAAATTAACAGCGCACCAATTCCTCGATAACAATTCCGTAACACCTTGTCGGTACCTGTGGTGCTATGAGACTCAGTGGAGGTGAGGGGTTAGTCTTGTTCGTTTACAGCCAAGTGAAGCATGTGAATGAAGAGATTATCGCGAGAGCCGGAAGGAGATGTCTCGAGGAAAGCGATGGCGCATGAGCAGATTTCCTCGGGCTGCAGCGTGGATTCTATTATTGGGGTGTCTGGTTTTTCCGCTTGGTCAAGAAAGTAGAGCGGGCGAAGCACGCGGGGCTGTGAAGGGTGATCTGATGATGGCACAACTCCAAGACTCACCGGGGAGCGCACAGCGGGACCCTATGGCGGGTAAGTCCCATTCGAACGGCGACCCTCCGACCCGTGATACCGACTCAGCAGAAAAGGCAGAGAGCGCACCAGCTGGTGAAACCCAGACGACTCGCTTCGCTGTCAAGGCTTATGTGGTCGACGGAAATACGATTTTAAAGCAGAACGTGATCGACGCAATCCTGGACAAATACAAGGGAAGCGACATGCAGCTCAGTAACCTTGAGAAAGCACGGGCGGAACTCGAGAACGCATATCATAATGCCGGTTATCCAACGGTTCTCGTCAATCTTCCAGAACAAACCGTCGAAAGCGGTGTCGTGAAGCTGCAGGTCATTGAAGCACCATTAGTGGAAATTTCCGTGACAGGCAATCAATATTACAAGCGCTATCAGATCCTCGAAAAATTACCGTCTGTGCAATATGGAGCCGTCCTCTATGAACCGACGTTTGCGAAGGAGCTTGCCGCACTGAATGCCAATCCAGACCTGAAAGTGGCTCCGGTGTTGAAGCCGGGAAGCGAACCGGGAACCGTGAGTCTGGAGTTGAAGGTCAAAGACCGTTTACCGGTCCATGCCAAGCTCGAAGCCGATAATCGAGGACCCATCACCACACCAAGAGACCGCATGATCGCAGAGGTTCAGTACACGAATCTCTTGGGAGGGGACGAAATACTCACCGCGAGTACCGTGCAAACTCCGACGGATTGGGGAACGGTTCAGAGCTATAGCATGAGCTTTGTTGCTCCGATCATCTGGCCCGATCATCTTTTCGCCCTGTATGCCTCCCATTCTCAGAGTAATTCGACGCTGGCTGGCGGGTCGATATCCACCGGAGGTGGGAATGTGGGTGTCGCCGGTAATGCCACGATCGCAGGCACCCGGTATTATTTTCCAATATTTTCCGGAGGGCAGAATACCCATCAATTGGCGATCGGGATGGATTTTAAGCACTTGGATAGAACAGAAGCAACTTTTCCTGGCGGCCTTGGGACGATCACGGTAGTGAAGCCTATTCAGTACACACCCATGTCGTTGGCGTATACAGGGTCGATTCCGGATACGTTTGGAGTCAACCGACTCACGGCGACCGTTAAAGGCTATATCGCCGGTATGATTCCTGGCGGAACCAAGCAAGACTTTGAAGGAACACCAAACGACCCCAATAATCCTCCAGTGCGCGTCGGTTCCACCGGCACGTTTGCGGTGCTTCAAGGCGGGGCGGAGCGGTATCAATCCTTGCCCCAAGAATTTTTACTGACGCTGCATGTCGACGGCCAATGGGCCACCCAGCCGTTGGTCCCGGCCGAGCAGTATTTTGCGGGCGGCATGGATACGGTTCGTGGATATATCAATTATGAAACGGCGGGGGATAATGCGGTGCGCGGGCGGGCCGAGCTGCTGACGCCGGAATTGCTGACGATTCCCCTCGATCGGATCTGGCAGCGCAAACGCAGTTCGGACTATTCATTCAAATTGCGCCTGCTCGCGTTTTACGATATTGCCAAGTTGTGGGTGGAACAACCTCAACCAGGCCAGATCGATCACTTCAACTTACAGGGGACCGGCTTTGGCATAAGAGTGTCATTGCCGAAGGACGTAGGGATACTCAAGGTTGACCAGGGATGGGCGTTGCACGATACGCCCACCACAAAACGAGGCGATACGTTTGTTCACTTCTCCGTGGGAGTCGCGTACTGAACAGGTGGGTCGCAAGCCATGGCTGTCATCATACGTCATCACAAGATGGTTCTGAGTATCGGATGTGTTGTGACGTCCCTGACGATCGCGTCGCTGGGGTTGGCGAATCCAACGAATCCCACCGTGGCGGCAGGACAAGCCCAAATTTCCGGACTCGGCACGTCTGCCGTGACGATCCATCAGGCGACGCAGCAGGCCGTCATCAATTGGCAACAGTTCAATATTGCGCCCAATGAAGTCACCCGCTTTATACAGCCGAACGTCAGTGCAGTCGCATTGAATCGAATCTTCGATCAGAATCCCAGCCAGATTCTTGGGTCCTTGCAAGCAAACGGGAATGTGATTTTGTTGAATCCAAATGGTATCCTGTTTGGTCCGAATGCCCAGGTGAATGTGGGAGGGCTGATCGCGTCCTCGCTGAATCTGACCAATGCGAATTTTCTGAGCGGGAACTATCTGTTCCAGGGTACGGGTGCTGAAGGCTGGGTGAAAAATGCAGGATCGATTCAAGGGGCGACCGGTGTCTACCTGCTAGCGCCAAACGTCGAGAACAGTGGCATCATCACGAGCCCCGGAGGCAATATTGTTCTAGGTGCGGGAGCGACAGCGTATTTGTCGAATCGTCCCGATGGCCATGGGTTTTTGGCTGAGATTACGGCGCCGACAGGGCAAGCAGTCAATCTGAAGGATCTGATCGCTGACGGAGGAGATATTACCGTGGCCGGGCGTGTCGTCAATCAACAGGGGCTGATTCAGGCGAACAGCGTGCGCCAGCAAAACGGCAAGATCGAACTTTATGCCAGCGAGTCGATCACCTTCGCGGCAGGAAGCAAAACGCTCGCGAAAGGGGATCAGCAGGGGATCTCCGACGGCGGAACGATCATCGCTCAAGCTGGCAAAACGAGTGGAACCACCTCCTTGAACCAGGGCGCGGCCATTGACGTATCGGGAGGTCCTCAAGGGGGCAACGCAGGCTACGTAGACTTGAGCGGAGCGCAGGTCTCCATGCTTGGAACTATCTCAGGCCGCGCGGCGCCGGGTTTTCGCGGCGGTACGCTCCTGATCGATCCGACCAACCTGACCGTGGACGATAATTATTTTGTGACACAGCTGAGTCCCCAAGTCCAGTCAGGCATGACCAACATCATCGCTCAGGCGACCAACAATCTCACGGTCACCGCGAATCAAGATTTGCTCTACACCTTGGGGTGGGTGTTGCAGCCGGGGCAGCGAGGCACCCTGACGTTTCAGGCCGGACAAAATCTGACGTTCCAGAACGCCAGCATTTCGAACGACGCCTTCAGCACAGGCCAGGGAAGCCCGTGGGATTTTGTCGGGATTGCGGGCAATAACATCAACATGATCAATTCCACGCTGGTTGCGGGAGCTGGGGGGAACATCAGCTTGACCGCCACGGCTGGGAGTCTTAGCTTGATCGATCCTGTGACTGGGGCACTCTCCAGCATTCGGACAAAAGCCGGAGGCAACATCACGCTTAATGCCGGGCTGGACCTCATCGCCAGTACCGGATATATGCAGGATGCCACCGTCGCAAACCAATTCCTTTTCAAAACCTTCACGTTCCTCGACTCCTATATCCAAGGCATCTTGCTGGATGGACCGGGGACCCTCTCGATTACCGCGGGGCGTAACTTCATCGGAGCATTGGCCAACGGCGTGCAGACGGGACCTGGGTTCGTGGTGCGGAATGGACAAGCGGTCGTGACGGTCGGTGGTGATGTCGGACAAACCCTTCCGGGAACAACGGCGGGTTTTGCGGATATGGCGCTCTCAAATGGGTCCATCTCCATGACCGCCGCCGGCAACATCTATCTCAGGCGTGTTCAGGACGCCGGATTGGTGTGCGGGAGCGCGAACTCCTGCGACACAGACCCGAGCAACCCTGGAACTTTTTTGGGCCCCCAATTTTTGGCCGGAGCGGAACACAGCTCCGTGTCCTTCACGGCGCAGAACGGAAATATCGTGATAGACACCACTGCGTCCGATGCTGTTGGAACGCCTGTCATTCCCCAGCTGTCCCCTTTTCGGGGCGTTCTGCCCGCTTCGTTCACCGCGAAGGCGCTGAACGGGTCGATCGATATAGACTCCAATCTGACATTTTTCCCCTCGCCGACCGGCAGCCTGAATTTCTTTGCCCAAAACAATATCGTCGGAGTGTCACCACAGCACTTGGTGAACAACCCCAGCTATGAGTGGCTCTTTGTCGGCTACGGAGGGCCTCTAGGTGGCCAATGGGAAGCGATCAATACGACTACGATCATGCAAAATCCTCAACTGTGGCCGTTCCTTAGCAATGTTCCTTTCAGCAGTACATTGCCGCTGAGCGCCAATCAGGCGCCTCAAGGAGGCCCAACCGCACCCATGACCGGCTTTCCCGGGGCCCAGATTTTGGTCAACAATAATGTCCAGACGATCAAGTTCCTCCAAGCGGACCCCCAGCAGCTGGAGGGAAACTCGAACTTGGCGTCCCTCAGTTCTTTGTTCGGTCAGTCTCCCTCATTCGCGACCACGCCGACCGGCATGGTGGCCCCCGTGAGCTTTCAAGCGGTCACGGGGGACATCACGAACCTGGGCTTTAACCTAGTCAGCCCCTCGTTCCTCAAGCAAGTAACCATCGAGGCAGGACACGACATTACGCAATTCCAGGCCTCAATCTCGTTGCCTAATCTGGGAACGCAGACCGTACCGGTCGTGGAGCAGATCCCGTTCGTCCGTGATCCCACCACCGGCCTCTTAGTCATTCCAGCGAACGGTGCAACGGTCAATGCGCAAGACGTGACGGTGGAGACTGTGACGGTGCAGGTTCCCGTGCCCAATGTCGCGGCCATCATCAAGGCGGGCAACGATATCGTTTTGGGGTCGCCGAACAACACTGCGTTACCAGGGCCGGTAGGGATCCAGTTCTACGGTTCAGGAACGGGCCAGATCATCGCGGGGCACGACCTCAATTTGGGCATCAGTCAGGGAATCAACATGCTTCGGGCGACCGCGGACAAAGGCGGGTTGCTCGATGTTGCCGTGGGAAACAACCTGCTCATGGCGCAATCCCAAATTCACACCGACGATGGAGCTGGAGTTTCGATTCACGGGCTCGTCGGTCCCTCATACGTGCTTGGATACGACAACAGCGCCTTGCATCCGTCGTCCGTGCCGTCGTCGCTGCAAAGTCCGGTGAATGCACCGCCGCCGCTTGGCGGGACGCTGAATGTGGGGGTCAGTGGCGGGACGTCTGCAGCCGATATCGGGAAGGATACCACGGGAATTGAAGTTCAGCAGGGAGGGTCGGTTGGTGTCAAGGCCACGACGGCTGTGGTGAATGCTGATGGAACGGTGACGGTCTCAGTGGCGAGGGATCCCACGGCGATTAGCATTAGGACGACCGGTGACATCGACGTCAATCAGGCGCGGGTTGATACGCTCAACGGCGGCAATATTGTCATGACGAGTACCCAGGGCAACATCAATGCTGGGAGCGGAGGGGCGAATAACGTGACGAATGTCCTTCTCCAGGTTCCGGTCCTGGATAGCGCTGGCAATCCTGTTTTCGACTCATCAGGCAATCCGGTAACCAAAACAACACCGATCGCAGTACCCGGGAGTGGAATCTTCACGTTCTCGCCGAATGATCCGAATCCACTGATCTTTCCGGTGTTCAACGATCCTCAAATCAATGCTCTGAAGGCCGAGGCGGAAAAGCTTCAATTTTTTGGACGCGATGCCTCCGCGCTTCTCGCGCAAATCAACCAACTCACCATTCAGAAAGAACAGATATTCAATGAGACGGTCAAAACCCCCTTCATTAATTCATTAAAGCTGGGGGATATCACGTTGAATGCAGAACAGGGACGCATCATTATCCCTCCAGCAGGGATCCGGGGACGGATCGTGACGCTCAATTCGCCGTTTCTTGATTTTCAGGGCGGAACCATATCGGGCAATGTCCAAGTTCCCCCTTCAGCAGCTATCAGCGGAAACGTCAGTATCAGCGGAACTGTGACAGGCTCCTCTGCCGCACAGTCTGCGACTGTGTCGTCTTTCTCAGGCAGTAGCGCCGTCGCGTCGGTTTCGGCGACATCGGCTGCAGTCAGTACGTCGGCAAAATCCAGTGACTCTGCCAAGGAATCAGTCGATGAGAGTTCCTCGCAACAAGCCGCTGCTAAGCAGGTGGCGTCCAAGAAGAATGACGAGAAAGATGGCAAGAGCCAGTTGGCGAAGTCGGTTCGTGTCAAGCGCGGGGTCGTCATCCAGGTCGATGTGAAGCCGGAAGTGAAGCAGGGTAGCTAACCAAAGGAGTCCCGCAGATGGATATGAGTTCAGGGGGCGTGGCGTTTGCGCTGAGCCACGCGACATTGGAAGGCAAGATCACCATCGCGGTGTTGCTTATCTTCTCGCTCGTGAGTTGGACCATCATCATCAACAA